>SPLK01000002.1_pt1 | contig 461375 bp, 443 predicted proteins | sample 2456111 | NCBI WGS metagenome assembly SPLK01 (sample SAMN11156906, study PRJNA527647) | hot springs metagenome | biome: Geothermal region; feature: Hot spring; material: tree branch in hot spring; isolation source: hot spring sediment rich in lignocellulosic material ... | reverse complement strand
CGAGATCGACGGATTTTCCGTCGATTTTCCCGCAGGGTGCCCGTCTGCGTCTGAGATCGACGGATTTTCCGTCGATCTTCCCGCTGGGGTGCCCGTTTGCGTCTGAGATCGGCAGTTTTTCCGTCGATCTCCGCGCCAGATATCCGTCGCGGAATCCTGTAACCGAAACCTACATTCCCGTCGCCTACATTCCCGTCGACGACGGTTCCCGCTTTTCCTCATTTTAAACGGATCAACCTTTATTTGGGAAGCTCTTCGCCTGGCGGGCCTGAGCTTGCTTGATCACGCCTTCCCCGGGTTGGGTTTCGCCGTACACGAAGATGTCTTGCGTGTTACGTCTTACACGTTTACGTCTTACACGTTTACGTCTTACACGTTTACGTCTTAGACGTTTACGTCTTACACGTTTACGTCTTGCCCGACTACGTCTTACCCGTTTTCCCCGGTCACCCTTAACCGATCGGGTCTTACCTGAATTACGTTTTTCCCGGTCACGCCTTCCTTTCTCGTGTCATGCCGGGCGCCGTTTCTGCTTACTCTTACCTGCTGCACCTTTCCTGTCCCCTTGCCGAATCGGTGTCCTCCCGATCGCATCCTCCCGATCGCGTCCACCCGGTCACGTCACCCGGTCGCGTTCAACCGGTTTGCACGAAACCTGGACGTGTTGTGCCTGCTCACACTCTCCCCGTCACCGCGCTGACCGCCCCCCTGGCGAGGCCCGCATGAAACGCCTGGGTTGACTGGCCGGACGAAACGGTTCGCGGCCGGGACCGCCGGGACCGGGGCAGGGATTACCTGCCGGTCCGGCCCCGTGACGGACGCGAGACCGTCGCTTTCCCCGACCCGAGTCCAGGTGCAAAAACGTGCGCGGGTCGGTTTTGCGCAAAGGCGGCTCCGTTTACAATGAGGTCAGAAACGGAACAAGACCGGAAACGAGGTGAACGCAAGTGGAAGGAAAGAAGCTGATGGCCCTGCTGCTGATCGCATTCGGCGCGTTGGTGATCCTGGGCAAGTTGGGGCTCGGCCTCGGTTTTTTCATCGGACTGCTGATTCCGATTCTGATCATTTTGCTCGGCGTTGCCGCCTGGAACAACGGCAACCGGATGTTGGGCGGCATCATCGTGGTGATCGGCGGCTTCATGCTGCTGGGCAAACTGTCGGGGTTGCTTGTCTGGATCGCCGCCATCGCCGCGGTGCTGGTCGGCATCTCCTGGCTCACGAGAAGTTCGACGCCGCGCTGGTGACGGCGCCGGCGACGGCATAAACGGAACGGTTGCGACCGGCTCCACCAATGGCAGCGACAAAAACGGCAAAGGGAGGATGGCAAGGCATGAGCGTGATGAAGCGCGTTCGCGACATGACGGTGGCCACGCTGAACGATCGGCTGGAACGGGCGGAAGATCCGGTTCGCCTGATCGACCAGTTCCTCTGGTCCACCCACCAGGAGATCGTGCAATGTGAACAGCTTCAGCGACAATATGCCGCCCATACGGATCATTTGCACCGGCAATGGAAGGACGCGGAAGCTTGGGCCGAGCGGCGGGAACAGCAGGCGCTGACCGCGCTGCAGGCCGGCGAGGAGCACGCCGCCAAGCTGGCCCTGCAGGACAAACTGATGCACGAAGAGCGGGCCAGGCAGTATCGCGAGCTTTACGAACAGGCCCGCAGCGAACTGAACGAGCTGGAACAGTTGCTGCAGGAACTGCGCGACGAATATCGCCAAGTGTACGACAAACGGCAGTATTACCTGGCGCGCATGGAATCGCTGAAACTCCAGCAACGGTTGAACGCCCGCTTCGGTTCCGGTTCGTCGGATCCGTACCAGATGTTCCGCAGAATTGACGACCGGATCACCGACATGGAACTGGAAACCCGGAGTCTGCGCGAGATCCGCAGAATGGGGCAGGACCTGTTCCGCCACGCGGGGGCGACGTTGCAAGCCAGCGTCGAGCAGGAATTGGAGCAATTGAAGCGAAAACTGAAGCAGCAAGGGGGTTGAACGATGCGCAAGCTGTACCGATCGACGCATGACCGCATGTTGTTTGGCGTTTGCGGCGGACTGGCCGAATATTTCGGCGTGGAGGCGACGCTGCTTCGCATCTTGCTGGTTGTGATCGCGGTTTTCTCGGCCGGCTCCATTGTGTTCGTCTATCTGGTCGCCGCCCTGATCATTCCGAAGAAGCCTCACTATCTCGATTACGGCGGTCCGTACGGTCCGGGTCCCCATCCCGGTCATGGCGGCCCCGGCTGGCATCATGGTCCCGCGACGCCTCCGCCGTATACGGGCGGGCAGAACCCGAACTGGTCGGCGGGCAGCGGAAGCTGGAACGGCTCGTGGTCCGGCCCGGGAACCCCTAACGCGGCAGGTCAGCCGCCCCGTGCCGGCTCGCCGATCGACGCGATGATGGACGACATTGAAAAAAAGGCGCTGAGACGTGAAATCGAGGAACTGAAAGCACGTCTTGCCCAATTTGAAAAACAGGAAAAATCCGATAAACAGGAGAAAGGGGAATAAACCATGGGTGTGTTCCAAAGAATGAAAGACCTGACCAAGGCCTCGATCCACGATCTGTTGGACAAACTGGAAGATCCGGTGGTCATGCTGAACCAGTACCTGCGCGACATGGAGAAGGAAATCCGCGACGCGGAAGTGACTGTGGCCCGCCAAATGGCGTCGGAACGGCGGCTGAAACATCGCCTGGACGAGGCGATCCGCCTGAGCGCCGAACGCGAATCGCAAGCGGAACAAAGCCTGCGCGCCGGCAACGAAACGCTGGCCCGCAAGCTGCTGGAGGAGAAGGTCTATTACGATCAGCAAGCCGCTGAACTGACGGGGCTGCACGAGCAAGCCAGCGCCCAGGTCAGCGAGCTCACGGCCCAGCTTCATGAGATGAAAGAGGAGTACTACAAGCTCCGCAATCGCCGCAACGAACTGGTGGCCCGCGCGCAAATGGCCAAAGCCCGCAAGCAAATGGCCCAGGTCAGCTCGCTGCATACCATTGAGAGCGGACGCGCCGCCCAAGGCTTCCAGCGGATGGAAGAGAAAATCTTGCAAATGGAGGCGGAAGCGGACGTCGCGCGGTTTTCCGGCGCCGCGTTCCCGAAGTTCTCAAGCGATCTTCAACCGGAGAAGCAATTCCGCGTGGAGCAGGAACTGGCCGAGCTGAAAAACCGCATCGCTCCCCAACCGCCCGCCAAAGATAAATAAACGGGGCCATACGCCGGCCGGCAAGCCATAACGGATCGGATCCGTTATGGCTTTTGCCGCAATCAACAGGTCAGGGACAAGGAGGTGCGGCTGCCATGGTCCTTTCCCGCAAAGCCATTGTGTTCATCGCGGCGGTGCTGTACCTGGTGCTCGGCCACTGGCTCGGATTTCTCACGGTGAACGCGGCCATTTTGCTCTGGCTCGGATTCGAATGGTTCAGCCGCGATCGCAGCCGGTGGGCCGTGGCGCTGATGGCAGTTTGCGCCCTGATCATCCTGATCCATCAATTCGAACTGTTCGCCGCCCTCGTGCTGATATCCCTGGCGATTTTTCTGTTGAAGGGCCGGTCGGCGCCAACGGGAACCATGGCCGGACGCCACCGGTTGTACCTGGCCATGCGGCAGGAAGACGAAACCTGGATGCTCCGTTCGTTCGCGTCCTGGCATCTGGTCGGCGAAGTGCGCCTGGATCTGACCCGGGCGGTGCCGGAAGAACCCGAAACGACGATCGTGCTGCAGGGCATCGCCGGGGACGTCGACCTGATCGTGCCGGAAGACTGGGGGATCAACATCGACGCGTCGGTGCTCGTCGGCCAGATCAAGTGGCCGCGTTCGCCCGAAGGCGCCGGCGTCAACCGCCTGTCGTGGCGATCGCCGGATTACGAGCATCGTCCGGTGCGGGTGAACGTGCAGGCGATTTATCTGATCGGCGACATCAAAATCTTGCCGGGATGAGGTCGGGGGGAAGGCGGCCTTGGAATCGAAAAAAATCAGCAGTATCGTTTGGCGCCATATGGGGGAGACCGTCATCTATTCCCTTTTGGTGGGCGGCACGCTCGTCTATTTGCTTTCCAGCCACGGATTGGCGAACTGGAGCGCGGCGGCCTGGCCGACCCTCGTCTCCTTCGGATTGGTGGCGTTCGGCGTCCTGGTCATCGGCGGACTTGCGTTCGGTTATTTTCGCAGCCACACGATCCGGAGCCGGCTGGAAAGCCTGACGTCGTCGATGCGCCTTTTGGAGACGGGCACTCCCTGTCCGCCGCTGCCGGAAATGGGGACGGACGAAATCGGCCGCCTGTCCAGACAGCTTGATCGCATTCGCCGCAAATGGGAAGACCAGGTGGCCACTTTGCAGCGCATGTCCGCCAACCTGGCGGAACTCGAAACAAGGGCCCGAATGAACGCGGTGCTGGAAGAGCGGCAGCGCCTGGCGCGGGAATTGCACGATTCGGTCAGCCAGCAGTTGTTTGCCATTTCCATGACGGCGACGGCCGTCAGACGGACGCTGGATCAGGACTTCGAGCGGGCGCGCCGGCAGGTTGAGCTGATCGAGGAAATGGCGGCGGTCGCCCAGTCGGAAATGCGGGCGCTGCTGTTGCACCTCCGGCCGGTTCGTCTGGAGGGCAAGCGGCTGACCCAGGCGGTCAGGGAGCTGGTGGATGAAATCAAGGCGAAGGTGACGATGGACATTTCGCTGCACATGGATGAAGATCTGCTGCTGAACAAGGGCATTGAAAATCATCTGTTCCGGCTCGTGCAGGAAGCGATCTCCAACACGTTGCGCCACGCCAGGGCGAGCAAGATGGACATCACGTTGCAGCGGCGGGGCGACACGGTGCGGCTGTCGGTCCACGACAACGGCATCGGCTTCGATACCCAGGCGAAACGGCAGGCGTCGTACGGCTTGCTCAATATGGAGGAGAGGGTCAACGAGCTGGGAGGTTCGATCCAGGTGACCAGCGCGCCGGGGAAAGGAACGCGGGTGGACATCCGGGTCCCGTTGGTGAAGGAAGAAACGGCCGAGCAAGATGCCGAAACGGCGACGGTCCAAAAGACGGAAACGGAAGCGGCGCAGCCTCACACGGCGCAAGTCGAAACGCGGAAAAGCGAAGCGGCCAAGCAACAACCGTCTGGCGAAGGAGGCTGAATCAGAGGTGGAAGATCGCCCGATCACCGTGCTGCTCATCGACGATCACGAAATGGTGCGCATCGGCCTCGCGGCCGTGCTGAATACGGAGGAAGACATCGAGGTGGTGGGGGAGGCGGAAAACGGCGAGGAAGGGCTTCGCCTGGCCAAGGCGTACCATCCGGACGTTGTCCTCATGGATCTGGTCATGGAAGGAATGGATGGCGTCGAAACGACGCGGCGCATCATGGAGGCTTTGCCCGATTGCCGGGTGATCGTGCTGACCAGCTACCTGGACGACGAAAAGATATACCCGGTCATCGAGGCCGGCGCCTTCAGTTATTTGCTGAAAACCTCCCGCGCCTCCGAAATCGCCGACGCGATCCGCGCGGCCGTCCGGGGTCAGTCCGTGCTTGAACCGCAGGTGGCCTCCAAAATCATGAGCCGTTTCCGCAAGCAGCCGGCCGCCTCGCTGCCGCATGAAGAGCTGACGGAGCGGGAAATGGAAGTGCTCAAGCTGCTGGCGCAGGGCAAATCCAATCAGGAAATTGCGGACGAGTTGTTCATCGGCATCAAGACGGTGAAATACCACCTGACCAACCTGTTCGCCAAACTGGGCGTGGAAGACCGCACGCAAGCCGCGATCTACGCCCATCGGCACAAACTGGTCGATTGATTCCGGCCGGTGCTGATCCGAATGCCGGCACCCGCGGACGGCGGCCGGATGCGGCCGGGGCCGATGCGGGTTATCGGAAAACCCGGCCGCCGTCCGGGCGGATTCAGCGGTCGTATTGGCCATCCGGAGGGTCCAGGCGGTACAGGTCGTCGAGGTCGTCCGGGTCGGCAATGTAATCCGGATCGTCCATCAGGTCGTCCTGGTCGCTGCCCCAGATAAAATCGTAGCCGGGCGTAATGCCGGGGGGCGCGGAGGACGATTTGCTTTTCCGGCCGGATGCCGTGTGGTTGCGGAGAACACGGTTTTTGTCGTTGTCCGGCTCCTGTTCGTTGCCGGCTCCATATTCGTTTTGATGATGGTTCCGTTGTTCCGTCACGGATGAAACACCTCCTTCCGGATGTGAAGGGGATATGCCCACAGTTTGCTCCCAAATGCGATCGGGCAAACATCTCCTTCGAACCGGAAGATGACCCCCTCCTTATCCACGCCCCTCCCGGTACATGCTTTCCTTTCTCAGCTCCACCGATCGGCTTTGGCTTGCCCGCGCGGCCTGTCCTTTGTCTGCCCGCGCCGTCGATTTTGGGGAGCGGTTTCATGGGGCCGGCGGTCATCCGGGTTCCTGGCTCGTTGAAAAAGCGAACGTTTGTTTGTATAATAGGGCAGGAACATGTGTTCGGAGGTTGCCCATGAAATCGAAGTGGTTCCCTTTGGGGCGCCGGAGTCTGCTTTTTGGCGTTCATCAGTTCATTTGGCATCCGTGGATGGTTTACCGGGCGTGGAAAAGCCTGTACGGCCGCCCCGGCTGGCGTGAATGGATCTGCATCATTATTCATGACTGGGGATATTGGTCGACGCCGAACATCGACGGTCCGGAAGGCCGGCGGCACCCGGAACTGGGGGCGAGGATTGCCCGGCGACTGTTGGGGGACGAATATGGCGACCTGGTGTTGTATCACAGCCGTTACTATGCCCGGCTTCGCGGCCGCCCCCCAAGCAAGCTCTGCTGGGCGGACAAACTGTCGATCCTGTACGAACCGAAATGGTTCTATATCCTTCGGGCAAGACTGACCGGGGAAATTCACGAATACCAACGCAACGTGAAAAAAAAAACGCTGGCCTGGAACTTTCCCACGGGGAATGCTTTGACTGGTTGCGGGACGAGTTCCGGAAAGCGGTTATGGCGCACAGAGCGGACGTTATGCCGTGCGCCGAAGCGAAGGAATCGGCCTCATGGGGAGGTAAGCAAGCATGACCGAAGCGTCCCGCCGGTTGCTACCGGTTGTTGCTGGAACCGATGCGCGCTCTGGTGGCCGACCTGAGCGAACATATGCTGTCCATCGATCCTCAGCTCGAAACGTGGCCCGCCGTCAACAAAACGATCTCGCGCATTCACCGCGACATTCGCTTCTCCAAAGACAAAACGCTGTACCGCGACAGCATGTGGATCACGTTCAAACGGCCTTCCGCGCAATGGAGAGACGAGCCCGGCTTCTTCTTCGAGCTGCGGCCGCAATCCTACCGGTACGGCATGGGATTCTACGCGGCCGGCAAAGAGACGATGGACAAGCTGCGCGCATGGATCGACGAGGAACCCGAACAATTCCGGCGGACGATCGCCTTCTACGAACGGCAGCAAACCTTTGTCATCGAGGGGGAATGTTACAAGAGGCTTCCCGGCGGTCCCAAGTCCGAACCTTTTCAGGAATGGTACCGGCGCAAAACATTTATCTGGTTTGCAACCGGGGAATCGACGAGCTGCTGTTTTCCCCGAGGCTTGCGTGCGAAGTGGCGGCGGGATTCGCCATGCTTTCCGGATTGTATCACGCCTTCCGGAAATTGAAAGAGCGGCAGCCCGGTGTGGTTCGTTTGAACGTTCCATTACCATTGAACGGGAGATTGTACGCGCACGGCACACCAAAACACTCAGTGCCTTCAAAATGTGGGGTAGAATGGAAACCGAACATCAAGGAGAATGGAAATGAACATTCAAAAGTATGAACCGGCGTTTCCGCCAATTGAGCAGGAAACCAAAATGCCTTTGGTTTCGTTGTCGAAGGGTGACCATGTTGAACTATTTGGGCAAGAATATGAGGCCGTGAGCCGAAAATTTGGTTTTAATGAAGATGCTTGTTTTACCGTATATTATCTAAAAAAAAAATTTATTCACGATATGTTTGAACAAGCGGAAGCACCGCAGCTTGCGTACCGATGGGGCCGGGCTGCGGTGTCTTTTTCTGTATCATCGGATTTCGGTGCGATCCAGCCACAAATCATCCAGCGCATCGATCCGGCGCCCGGCAAGAAACGCGATCGTATTGGTCTCGATCGCGTCGAGCAGCCGGAGCCACGAATCGTCATTGACGCGATAGGATGGCACGTCCCGGTCGACGGCGGCGAGCCAGGTCCCAACGAACTCGCGCATGACCGCAATGCGTTCCCGCGTCGGCGGATCCAATTCGACCGTTTCTTCGTCCTCCCACACGTTGAAGTAACGAACGATTTTCATCGCGTTTACCGTGCTTTGATCGTAGCGAAACGATTCGTCCCGCAGGCCGAGACGAACGGCAAGTTCACGATAATCCCGAATGATGTTCGCCAAGTCTTCGTGAAGCATGAACAGATTTCGTTGACGGCTGCTGATCGTTCCCTCTTCCAAGACGTCGGCATACGCCTGATCGATGATTTCCAACCTTTCGACGAAACGGCGCATATCCGCGTCCAACCGGTAGGAAACGTACGCCGTATATTTTTCTTTCGCGTTGTATTGTCCCGCGGCAAAGACGACGGCCGCCGCGAGGGCGATCCAGGCGGCGATGAGGCCGCGCTTCGCGCTCAAGCTTTTTATCCAACGGACCAAGTCATCACCTTCTTTTCCCTTACGTTACAACATTGGGGTGAATTTGCCAACCGAACGGGATTTGGACGAAAGAATAGAACATCGACATCGTGATATGAAACAGATTGCACGAACGGTCAGACCGCGTACGCCTTATGGAAATCTTTGAAATTGTGAGACCGTTCGTTATTCTTGTACGTATAGCTTGGGTGCAGGAATGGAAACATCCTGCCGATTACATAGGTGAGTATCAGCACCGGTTCAAGAAACTGATCGCCCGGCGGATTTTTGCCTTTGTGGCCGGCCTGCGCATACACGGATGGCGATGAATCCGCTGGTGAAAATGTTGACTTTGGGATGGAAGAGAAAATGGCCAATAAAAAAATCATCACGGTAAGTTTAATTGGGATCGCGGTCTTGGCAGGGATCCTGGTTCTCTGTTTTCCCATGATGAAACTGAGGGTGCTCAGCCATCATTATGAAAGGTATGGGTCGTACATTCTTTTTCCCCAAGAGAAAAGAGTGGCGGATTTAAGGCCGGTTCGTCTCGCCACGCAATCCGCCGAGTATCGTCAGAAAGGCTTAAAAATTACGAATGTGTTGTATTATCCGGAGTTGCAGCGATTGTCTTTTGGCTTTATTTACGACCGTAAGGAGTATGAAAAATATGACATCAAGGTCACCGATCCTTTCGGGCAGGACGTGGCGGGTGTCTTGTTGATCTCCGGCAGAGAAAGATTTTATACAACCTATCTGCAAAAACTCAACTTTCGACTGGAAGAACCGCTCAGGCAACAGGTCACATATACCATTCGGATAGTGGATGAGAAAGGGGAACGTTTGGGGGCTTTGAACTTCCAACCGGCAGCGTTGCCCTCTTGACGGGAATTGCCAAATCTTTTATATTGGTGACAAAAGCATACAAAAATCACGCGGAAGCACCGCAGCTTGGGCGCCGATGGCGCCGGGTTGCGGTGTTTTTTTGTCCGGTTGCGCCGGTAGCGGCGGATCGTTGGCAATGAGGGGGCTAAGAACGGGAGGTGAACGGAGATGCGCATTGTGCTGGGGGCGGAACATCCGTCCTATGTCGGCAAGTTGGCGGCCTACTTGCGGAAGACGGAACCCGGCTGGGAGGTTGCAGCTTGCACCCACGAGCTGGCGCTTCGGCAAACGTTGCGGGATGCGGGACGGGTCGACGCGCTGGTCGCGCCGCCCGCGTGGTTGAAGGAACTGGGGGAAGCGGCCGGTGCCGCGGCAGTACGCCTTGCGCTGGTGGAGCGGCCCGGGGAAGGAGCGGGAGAACGGGAGTTGCCGCAATACCGGCCGTTGCCGGAATTGCATGCCGCCATTCGCGCGGCGGCGGAAGCCGGGCGGGGCGGGCAGCCCGGGGGAGGCGGGACGACCTCCGCCGGCGCCGGGTTGCCGCTTGTCACCGTTTTTTCCGCAGCGGGCGGGGCCGGCAAAACGACACTGGCGCTCAACCTGGTCCGGCAGGCGGGGGAACGGGGGCTGCGCGCATTCTACCTGAACCTGGAGGCGGTGAGCGGCGCCGACCTCTGGCTGGGAACGGAGGAACCGGACAGTTTGACGCGACTGCTTTACGCACTGCAAGTCCATCCGGAACGCTGGCGGGAAGAATGGACGCGTCTGTGCAAGTATCGCGACGCGCTCAGGGCCGACGCCGTCGACATTCCGGACCGGCCGGACGAGCGGCTGGCCATGACGCCCGAGCATCTGGACCGCCTCCTGGAGGCCGTCGCCGCCGCGGGCTACGACTGGATCGTGGCCGATCCCGACAGCGGTGCGGGGGAGTGGCACTTCCGGCTGGCAGAGCGGAGCCGGTGTCTTGTCTGGCTGGTGACGGAAGACGCGCAATGTCTGGCGAAAACCGCCAAGCTGTTCCGCCACTGGGCCGGGAAGGATCCGGGCATGCCCGCCCGCACCTGGTTTGTCCACAGCAAGTCGCTGAGTCCGACGGGGGCCGGAGAATCGCCGTCCCGCGACGGTTTCGCGCCGCTTCGCTGGCTGTTGCCCGGCAAGGGACCGGCGGCCGCGCTTCCCTACATTCCGTCCTGGAAGCGGGTTGTCCAACCCGGGAGGCTGCTGCATGAACCTGCTTATCAGGGGGCGGTCGGCGAGTTGATGCAACGGCTCGGGATGACGAAAGGAGGGGACAGGGTTGCAGACCGGGATGCTGTCGCCGGAGGAACTGGCTGAACTGCGGGACACGGTGCGCGCCAAAATGGCCTGGGATGCGAATCTGAGCGACGAGGAGCTGTACCGGCTGATCGAAGACGAATTGATGCGCAGCCGGTTTATGCGCCGTTTGACGGCGGAACAGTTCGCCGCGACGGTGCGGCGGCTGTTTCACGCCTTTCGCGGACTGGACGCCCTGCAGCCGTTGCTGGACGACCCGGAGATTACGGAAATCATGATCAACGACTACCGGGAGATTTTTATCGAGAAAAAAGGCAAAATCGTCCCCGTGCCCATCGGATTCGAAAGCCGGGAGCGTCTCGAGGATCTGATCCAGGCGCTGGTCGGGCGGGTCAACCGGATGGTGAATGAAACGTCGCCGATCGTGGACGCCCGTCTGCCGGACGGCTCGCGTCTTCATGTGGTGTTGCCGCCCGTCGCGTTGAAGGGACCGACGGTGACCATCCGGCGTTTTCCGGCAAAACCGCTGGACATGGAAGATCTGGTCGCCGCCGGCGCCATCACGCGGGAAGCGGCCGAATTTCTGGGCAAGCTGGTGCGGGCCAGATACAACATTTTTATCAGCGGCGGCACAGGCACCGGCAAAACGACGTTTCTGAACGCCCTGGCCGGCTCGATCCCCCCGGGAGAGCGGGTGATCACCATCGAGGACGCGGCGGAACTGCAACTCCGGTCCGTACCGAACCTGGTGTCGCTGGAGACGCGGGATGCCAACAGCGAGGGCAAGGGGCGGATCGGGATGCGCGAGCTGATCCGGGCGTCGCTGCGCATGCGGCCCGACCGCATCATCGTCGGCGAGGTCCGCGGCGCGGAAGCGCTGGACATGCTACAAGCCATGAACACGGGGCACGAGGGCAGCCTGTCCACCGGTCATGCCAACAACGTGTACGACATGCTGTCGCGGCTGGAGACGATGGTGCTGATGGCGGAACATTTGCCGATCGGCGTCATTCGCCGCCAGATCACCTCGGCCATCGACATCATGGTGCATTTGAGCCGGTTGCGCGACGGTACCCGCAGAGTGACGGAAATTTGCGAAGTGATCGGCTGCGAATACGGGGACATCGAACTGCGCACGTTGTACCGGTTTGAAGAGCGCGAGCAGGGGAGTGACCACGGCGCGGGCCGGGGCGCGTCGCGGGCGGCGGACGAGCAACGGGAGGTTCCCGGGCAACTGGTGAAGGTCGGCGAACTGGCCGATGTCCGGAAGCTTGCCTTCGCCGGGCTGTTGGGGAAGGATGAACCGGAAGACGGTCCGGAAACCGGCGATCCGGCCCGCAAGGCGTCATGATCAGAGGGAGGTCTGATGAAGGCGGTGAAGGTCAAAATGGGACAGACGTACGTCATGATGGAACAACGATACGGTAAGCCAAAGCGCGCACGTATGAGCGGCATGGCGGGACCCGCCGAAGGAGCATCGTCCGAGCCCGATTACCGCCGGATCAACCTGACGGTGATGCAGCGCGTGTTGCTGGTTCTGGCCGGATGCGCCGCCTGTTTCGCCGCCGCCAGGTTCGTGTACGGTCACCTGTGGGCGGCATTGCTCGTCGCGCCGGCCGGTCTGTTCGCCCCTCGCCTGGCGGCCGGCGCGATGCTGAAGCGCCGCCGGGATCGCCTGCGTGCCGACTTCAAGGACATGCTTCAGGCGCTGTCGTCGCTTCTTGCGGCCGGACGTTCCGTCGAGAACGCCATTCAGGCGCTGGAGATCGATCTGGCGCTTGTGCTGGGACAAAGACGCTCGGATCTGCTGCGGGAAATACGCGTGATGGTCGCCCGCAGCCGGAACGGTGAACCGCTGGAGACGGCGGTGCGGGATTTTGCGGAGCGGTCGGGCCTGGAGGAGGCCGTGCGTCTGGCGGAATCGCTCGCCATCTGCAAACGGACGGGCGGCGACCTGGTGGATGTCGTGCGGAGCACGGCCGCCTGGATTGGCGAAAACATGGAGGTCGAACGGGATGTGGAGGTCATGGTGGCGCAAAAGAAATGGGAAGCCCGGCTGATGATGGTCATGCCGTTCGCTTTCGTCGGACTGCTGCAATGGCTGGCCTCGGATTACATGGCGTATCTGCGGCACGGCGCAGGGCTGGTGGTGCTGACGGTCTGCCTGCTTCTGCTGGCAGCCTGCGGCTACTGGATGAACCGCATCATGGAGGTTCGCCTGTGAAAGCCGCGTGGACGCTCGTCGCCTTGCTGCCGCCCGTCCTCGCGTACGCTTGGGCGACATGGCGACAGATCCGATCCACCGGACGTTGGCCGGCAACCGGAACGGAGCCGATCCGGTATTGGCTGCAGCAGCCGAGGATATGGGCGCGAATCCAGCCGTGGCTGGAACAGCCGAAGGCGGCGCTGGCCTATCTGGAAGGGGGCCGGTGCGGACAGGGGCGGCTGCAGCAATGGCTCGCGGAGAGCATCGGCCTCGCCGGCCTGGTGTTTGGGCCGGGGGGTGCAGTCGCCGCGGCGGCGGGGGTGCCCGAACTGTTCGTTGCACTAGCCGTCCTTGCTTTTGCGGTGCCTCTGCTCCGGTGGAAGGACCTTCGTCGGAAAACGGAGCAGCGCAAGCGCCGGATCCGCCTTCGGTTGCCGGATTTGCTCTCGCGTCTGGCGATCATGGTGCATGCCGGGGAAAACGTATTCCGCGCGCTCGAGCGATGCGCGGCCCGCCGGCCGGTGGGGGAGGATCCGCTGTATGCGGAGCTTGCGGCGGCGCTTGAGGCGATCAAACGGGGAGAATCCGTGGCGCACGCCTTCGAGGTATTCGGCAGGCGCTGCGCCGTCCCCGAGGCGAAGCGCTTCGCCACGACGGTGCTGATTCACACGCGGCGGGGCGGGGATTCGCTGTCCGCCGCGTTGCGGGAACTGTCCCGCACGATGTGGGAGCAGCGGAAAGCCGAAGCGCGCATGTTGGGGGAACAGGCGTCGGCGCGTCTGGCGTTTCCGCTCGTGATCGTTTTTTTGCTGATCATGGTGCTGGTCGGCATGCCGACGCTGTTCATGATGGGCTGAAAACACCGAAGGGGAGGATGGGTCGATGAAATTTCGAAAGCCGGCCGGGTCGTATCATGCGGAGAACCATTGGCAGCGCAAAGGGACGGCAGGCGCGGGGAACGGAACCGGAAGTTCCGGGTATGAAGACGCCGGGGCAGGAAATTCCGGCCCTCCGATTTACGGTCCGTTTGGTGCCGGATACGCGGGAAGTTCGGAGATGACCGGGGCGGGCGGGTGCCCGCGGAGGAGGGGAAAATTGATTCGCGCCGTCCGGACGTTTCTGCGCAGCGAAGCGGGGCTCGGCACGCTGGAAATCGTGCTGATCGCCGCGGTCATCATCATCCTGGTCGTTTTGTTCCGCGACTGGATCATCGGGTTTTTGCAGGATTTGTTCGACAAGGTGGAAAATGAAACGGATTCGCTTTTTTCTTGAGGATCGTGCCGGTTCGTTCACGGTGGAAGCGTCCATGGTGTTTCCCCTCCTTTTTATGCTCACGTTGGTCCTGCTGTTTTACGCCCTGTTTGCGGCGCAGTTTGCGCTTGTTTACTATGGCGCCTCCGTGGTGGGCGAACGGGCGGCCTACAATTGGACGCATTCGGCCGCGGAGTGGCACACGGGCGCCTATCCGGCCGGTCAGCACGACGGGCTGTACTGGCGGTTGACGGAAGACGCGGTGCTTCAGGCGCTGTTTGCGCCGGATGATTCGCCGGCGGATACGGAAGTGAAGGCGAGGATTCCCTCCGGCTGGGGAGAAGGGGGGGCCGACGACCGCGAAGCGGGACTCGCCCTCCGCAAACTGCGGCGGGCCGCGGCGATGGCGCAGCCTTCGCTGAGCGGCACCGTCGCTTGGCGGAACCGGCTGTTGCTGCGCGAAGTGGCCGTGGATATTGCCGGTCCGGACGTCGCGGCGCCGCTGACCCGGTTCATGGATCGCGCGCCGGCCGCAAAGGCGTCGGTGCGCGCGCTGGTCGTGGAGCCGGCCGAAGTTGTCCGTTCCTTCGAGTTGGCGCGCTATTACACCGCCAAGTTCCGGCAGCGGAAGGCGGACGCGGAGTCTTATCGCCGCCGGGCGGCGGATGTGCTGAGGAGCCGCGGTACGGGCGGCGTAGCAACGTCATAGGAAAACGGTCGAAGTTGATAGGGGACGCGGGCAGGGAACCGGAAAAACGGCGGCCGAAACATGAGACGCGAGCCTGCCGGAAGGGAGTCAAGTCGCGAAATTCTGAAAGTACATCGTGACCCGGGACAAATCGAAAGGTCGTGCCCCGGGGGCGGAAAGCGGGTGGAAAAACGATGCGCCGGCGGGTATGGGCGTGGGAAAGGAAATGTGGAAGGAAAGCGAGCCTTCACCCGATGCGGTCAGCCCGCAAGAGGGAACACGGCACGGTATCGGTGTATCTGATCGCGGTGACGGCGGCGTTCGTTCTGTTGACGGGGCTGCTCATCGATGCGGCCCGGGTGACCGCGTTTCGTCTGCGGCTTGAACTGGCCGTCAAGTCGGGGGCCCGCTCGGTGATGTCCGCCTACGATCCGATTTTGCGGGAGCGCTACGGCCTGTTCGCCCGGGGAGGGGATCCCGCCATCGAACTGTTTCGGCATGCGATGGAAGGGCATTTGCAATCCGGCGATTCGGGCGGCTTCCGCTTCCTGGAGGCGGCGTGGGAATACGGGGACGTGACGGAGAGCCGGCCGCTTGCGGATCATGCCGTGTTTCGCGGGCAGATTCTGGAGGAAATGAAATATCGCGCCCCCATCGATCTGACGCTGGAGGTGGCCGAGCGCTTTCGCGGCCTGACGGACGTCGTGCGGGAGACAAAGGCGACGGTGGACGTGCTGGAGCGTGCCCGCCTTGCCTATGAACGCCGGGAACGCGCGCTGGATCACGTACTGCGACAGCAGGAGACGGCAGGGAATCTGCTCGTCAACATCTGGAAACAGACGGTGCCGAATCCTTCCGCAGCGGGACCGGATCTTCCGGCCGATCGTCCGCGGACGGTGGGGGAGGCTGCGCGCATGTACGAAGATTATGTGGCCAAGCGGATCGCCGACGAGGCGCGGCGCGCTCGGCTGGAGGAATGGCGGCGGAGGGCGGTGGAGTTGCCGGATGATCTGGACCTGGATTCCGTGCCGGGCCCCGCCCCGGAACCGCCGCAACATGAGCGCGAAACGGCCGCCTACGAGTCGGGTGTCGCCGATCTGGCGGCAACCCTGCGCCGCGAGGCGGCGGAACTGCGGGCGGAGTTGAATGCGGCGATCCGGGCGGCGCAAGCCGCGCTCGAGGAGGCCCGAACCCACAACGACGACATCCTCCGTCTGGCGGCGGAGGCCGCATCCGCCGGGGCGTCCGGCGGGACGCGCGGGACAAACGGTTCGATGGGCGTTACATCCGATGCGATGGGCGTTACGTCCTCCGACGCATCCGTCTCCGGCGGGCTGGTCGGGGAGATCCGCGAACTGCGGCTCACGGTGACGGATTTGGCGTTGCCCGATTCGTTTTTTGCGGCATACGCGGCCGAGATCGAACAACAATGGGCCGACGCCCTGCAGGCGATCGGGGACGCCGAGCGGTTCGCCGGCACCGTGTCGTCGGCGCCCGGATCGCGCGGAATCGGCTCCATTCTGCGCCGGGAAGCCGATTTGCTGCAGCAAACGTATGCCTTCTATCGCGCCGCCTACGAAGCGCCCGGCGGTCGGGTGAACGGGGAACGCCGATCCATCCTGGAGGCGCATCGCCAGCGGGACGGAGAACGGAAAGCGCTGGAGCGGGAGGCATCGGGCTTGATGAGGGGCGCGGCCGACTGGCTCCGCCTGATCGGCGGGAAACAGGCTTCCCCGGAGCAGGTGGAAGCGTTCCGGCAGGCGGAACGGGCGGCGGAGAACAACCTGGTCTGGAATCGGCTGCAGCAAGAGCAGTCGCCGCCGGCCGGGAGGTCGGACGATCCGGCGCAAGAGCGCGAACGGGCGCTGAGTTCCGCCGCCGATTGGCTGGACGGGTTGACGCATGCGCTCGAAGGAACGCGAGATCAACTCTATTATTCGGAATACGTTCTCGGGCGGTTTTCCCGTTTTGATCCGCCTCTGGCGCGCGCCTTGCTGCAAGGGGACACGACCGTTCTCCATCTGGAGCGGCAGGAGGCGGAATACATCCTGTACGGGTTCACGAACCCGTCGGCCAACCTGGCTACAGCCTACGGCGAAGTGTTCGCGTTTCGGCTGGCCGTTCGCACCGTGGAAGGGCTGGCGGAAAGCCGCTCCCTCGGCCATCCGCTGGTCATCCTCGCCGCAGCGCTCGTCTACGGCGTGAAACATGCCCTGGAGGACGTGCAAACCCTGGTCGCCCGCGGCAGTGTGCCGCTGTCCAAATACGCGAAAGCGGAGACGCATTACGCGGATTACCTGCGGTTGTTCCTGCTGCTTCACGGCGGCTCTTCCGACACGCTCGCCCGCACCGCGGCGCTGGTCGAGCGCAACACGGGCGTTTCCCTGGAGCAGGCATACACGTATGCGAGCGGGGAAGGGACGGCGTCGCTGAAGCTGTGGTTTTTTCCGGGGGTCATGAAAGCGCTCGGTCGGTCCGGCGTTCTGGGCGGGCAGGTTATGGGCAACCGCTATGTGGCGACTTATGCGGCGGATTTGGCTTACCAATGACCCTGATCCGGAACGGGGGGCTGTCCCGATGGCGATCGTACGGGGGCTGCTGTACAGCCGACGGGGAAGCGTCACGCTGGAAGCGGCGCTGGCGTTGCCGTTCTTTCTCCTCGGCGTGCTGTTTCTCCTTCTGCTCATTCGCACCGCGGTCATCGCCATGGCGCTGCACAGTGCGCTTTCCCAGACGGTGCGGCTCGGCGCGACGGTCTGGCAACCGCTGACGCTGGCGCAGGAGCAGGCGGGAGGGGAGGTTTCCGGCCGGTTGTCCGGGAACGGGGCATGGGATGGCGAAACGGCAGGCGGGACGCCAACCGAAACGGGGACGGATAAACCTGCCGCGTGGCTGGCCGGCGGACGCGAGACGCTGGAGCGCTTGGGCGACTGGCTGCCGGAACCCTTTGGGGAATGGGCCCGCCGGGCGGCAGCCGGCGAATGGGCGCCGGACCAACTGGCGGCGCGCGCGGCCTTCCGGCAATTGACGCTTCGGTTTGCCGATCCCGCGTGGCTTGATCCGTCCCGCCTGGACATCCGCGAAGTGACGTTGCCGTCAGGCACCCAGGCGGCGGAAGCGTTTTTGGCCGTGAAGGCGTCGTACCGGCTGCCGTTCGGCGTTCCGATCCTGAAACGGCCGCTGACGATCTCGGCGTCGGCGACGGAGCGGGTGTGGATCGGCGGGCGACCATTGCCGGCCGGAGACGGCCGGGCGGAAGCGCCCGGCGTCGGTCACCTCGCCTATTTGGCCCTGGAGCCGGATCCGGTCCGACCGGGCAAAAAGGCGACGTTGACCCTCCAGGCGAGGCCCGGGGAGACGGTTTACCTGACCGTTCTTTACAAAAGCGGTCCCAGTCAGGCCAAAAATCTCGGCGTGGCAGTCGCGGATGCGCAGGGCAAGGTGACGTGGGTCTGGCACGTTTCCGGCCGCACCACGCCCGGCGAGTGGCTGTGGGAAGCCACGGCGGCGGACGGAAGCGTTTTGCGGCGGAATTTTACGGTGATCGGCAAGGAGGCGAAACCATGAATGTCTGGGCATGCGCGGCGGTCGCCGTCATGACGGGCTGGGCGGCCTGGACGGACGTGCGGCGCATGATCATTCCCAACCGGTTGACCCACTCCTTTGCGCTGGCCGGGCTGCTCTACCAGACGGTCGCCGGCGGATGGACGGGATTGTTCGCCGGTTGCGCGGGCCTGTTGACCGGAGCGATTCCGTTGATAACGTTATACGCGTTTAAGGGGATCGGGGCCGGGGATGTCAAATGGTTTGCGGCTTTCGGGACGTGGGCAGGCGTCGGCCCGACGCTGGACGTACTGGTGCGCGCCGTGTTGACCGCCGGTGCCATCGCGGGAGTGTTGCTGTTATGGCGCGTTCCGCCGTTTCGGCGACTGGCGGCGTCCGTCCCGTGGCCGTGGGGGCCGCATCCCGCCGCGGGCTCGGGTGTCCGTTTTCCGTTTATGCTGGCCGTTGTTCCCGCCGTGTTTTTCGAATTGATCCGGGCGTTTCGAGCCTTGCAGGGGGAGGTGGACGGGGGTGCTTTTTCGGGTGTCGTTTGAAAGCTGGAACGGGCATTGGATGGTATTGACGGGAATGCCGGAATGGCGGCGGCAGCACCTGATCGCCCACGAGTGGAACATGATGAAGGGACAGGACGTGCCCGGGCTGTTGCGGCTGGAGCTGGAGGAGACGGACGGCCGATTGCGGCTTCGCTACGCCCTCTCCGGTTACCGGATGTTGGCGCACGCGTTGCGGGCGGTCAGGTGGACGATGCGGGACGCGCTCACGGGGTTGTTCCGTCTGGCCGGCATTTTGGCGGACGGGCGGTTGTACATGCTGGAACCGGTACGTTTTGTGTTGCGGGACGACATGATCTTTGTCGGGAAAGATCTGTCGGATCTCGCGTTGGCTTATTTGCCGGTGGCGGATCCGGATGCCGAGAGGGACGAGGCGCGGTTTGTTCCGGACCTGGAAAATCTGGTTGTCCGCTGGCTCGTGCAGGCGGAAGATTTGGACGGGACCTTGTTTCGAAACCTGATGCTTCTGTTGCGGGAACCGGATTTTACGCCGGAACGGATGCGGGACGCGATCCGGAGCTGGTTATATGCCGCAAGAACCGTTCCGGTGGTCGCGGCGCCGGATGACGCCTTCGAGGCCGGAGAACCGGACGTTCCGGCGGCGAGACAGTCCGGCGGACGAAAGCGGAAATTGCCGGAAATTTCGTCCGGCGTCGAAAACGAACCATTGTCGCCCGATCCGGCTTGCCGTGGCGCCAAACCGGACGCCGGCGATAGGCCGGAGGAGGATTTCGGCGGGTCTTCTGTCCTGTCACCGGAGCCGCGACAGCCGGTCCATGGATTTCCGCCGGCCGATGGGGGGCGGACCATGCAGCCCGCGGAACCGGAGCGGGAAGAGGAGACGCTGTTGACCGGCCTGCTGTCGGAAGCGGAACCCGACGCCGCGGAAACGACGCGCAAACGGCGGGTGATCGCCGCCTGCGGCGCCGTTCTTATGTGCGCCCTGGCCTGGCGATTTTTGCCCGATGTGCGTCCAGGGGCGCCGGGACTGATGCTGGCCGGCGGCATCACGCTACTGCTGGCGGCGGCGCTGATCTGTGTCTGGACGGGCAGATTCGCCAATCCGGTTGGAGGCCGGCGGCACCGATCCGGCCTAGGAACCGCTCCCGGATTTTCGCTTCAGGAGGACCTCCATTCCGCCAGCCCGTCCCGGCACCCGCCGGAATTCCGGCACGGGGAAGATATGGCGACGGGTGATTCGCCGGATGTCGCGCCCGCGGCCTATACGGATGTTCTGCACACGACCTGTTTGGGGGACGAGGGCGAGGAGCAGACCGCCTTGCTGGGGGCTGAAGGTCAAACGGATGCGTACGCAGCCGCATTCATGGAGACGTCCGAGACGTCTGTGAAGGACTATGCCGCCCATGCGGAACGCGCTCCCCGCGTGGCGGTGCTGGAGTGGTCGGGCGGCGCGGGAGAGCAGGCGGAAACCATCGCGCTGCGTCAATCGCCGTTTGTCATCGGGCGATCGGCGGAAGCCGCGCATCATGTGGATCGCTCCGCCGGGGTGTCGCGTCTGCACGTGGAGATGACGGTCACGCCGGACGGATGGATCGCCAGGGATCTCGGTTCCCGCAACGGCACGCTGCTGAATGGCCGCCCGATGACGCCGTATGCGCCGTATCTGCTCCGGGACGGCGACACGTTGCAGATCGCTGCGTCCGTCTACCGGTTCAAAACGGAAGCGGCCGCGTCCGGACGGAGCGGTGCAAGGAAATGAGGGGCGGCATGAGGAAATGAGGCGGCATCAAACGACGTAATGAGCCGTCCATGCAAAGATCTCGCGTATGCGGACGACGGCGGCCCCGGGACGCGCAAACGAAAGGCGCCGGCTCCCCGGCCTAGCGGGCCAGGTCGCGCAGCGCCATGCGCAAAATCGGGAATTTGAACTGATAGCCGTATTCCATCGCCTTGCGGGGCATCGCCTTTTGCCCGGTCAGGAGCAGAACCGCCCGTTCGCCGAGCGCCAGGCGTGCCAACCGGGCCGGCACGTGGAACCAGTGCGGCCGGTCCATCACCTTGCTGAGCATGCGGCCGAATTCGTCCAGCGTCACCGGATCGGGAGCGACGGCATTGACCGGGCCGGAAATTTCGGGATGATCCAGGCAAAACAGGATCAGTCCGACCATGTCGTCGATATGGATCCAGGGGAAACCCTGCCGGCCGCTGCCGAACCTTCCGCCGAAGAACAGCCGGTACGGCAGCCGCAACAGCGGGAAGGCTCCGCCCTTGCGGTCGAGCACGATGCCGATGCGCAGCTTGACAAGCCGCTCCGCCGGAATGGCGTCCGCCGCCTGCTCCCAGGCGATGACCGTTTCTCCGAGAAAATCCTGCGGATGGGCCGGGGACGTTTCGTCAAACACGATGTCGTCCCCTCCCCGGGCGGAAAACGAATGCCCGTACAGGGAGATGCCGGACGCGTTGATCACCACCCGGGGAGGATCCGGCATTTTGGGCAGCGTGTCGGCGATCCAGGCGGCCGTCTGGGTGCGCGAGGTGAGGATGCGTCGCTTGGCTTCCGCCGTCCAACGCTGGTTGATCGTTTCCCCGGCCAGATTGACGATGCCGTCGACCCGCTTCCATTCCTCGGGGTGGGTGGCCCAATCCGTCCAGGTGACGTAACGCAAACGGGGGTGTTCCCGTGCGGCTTTTGCCGGCAGACGGCGGGTGACGATGATGACTTCATCTCCGCGCGCCAGCAGCGCCGCCGCGACGCGGCTGCCGATAAACCCCGTGCCGCCGCAAAGCATCAGCCGCATGGTTCCATCACTCCCCCATCACTTCCCCGTCACTTCCTGAAGACGATTTCCCCGATTGGCGGAACGGACGTTACGATTTCTTCTCGATGGAGGTCAGCCACAACTGCTCGATTTGGCCGTCCCCCGTTTCCACCATTTTTTTTACGTATTCGAACCGCACCTGCGTGCCTCCGTCCCATGATTCCACTTGTTCCCGCAATTGCTCGTCGATCTGAAAAACGACCGGACCGGTTTCGGTCACGATTTCCACGGAATGGCTGTCCACCAGACCGGTCAGGCTTCCGGTGCCGGTCAGCGCCTCGGGCGACGCCGTCGGTGAAGGGGACGCCGTTTCCGTCGAAGGAGCGGCGGTTTCCGTCGCCGACGGGGACGGTTCGACTTCGCCGCCCGAGCGGCAAGCGGTCGCCACCAGCGCAAGCGACAGGATGGACGCGCTGACGATCAGCAACATTTTCTTCTTTCCGGTTCCGGCTGCTTTTGGCATGGTTCGAACACCTCCATCCAGGTTAGACGGCCGGCATGCGGGAAAAGTTTCGTCGGCCGCATCCTGCCACACGGCATCCTTCGGGCCGACCAGGCGATCCGGGCCGCCGTGCCGGAGGCTCCCCCGTTTTCTCACCCCAGCAGATGCCGGAAGGCGGAATAATCGATGTTCCGTTTTTCGAGAAACGATTTCAGAAAACGGTGATCCCGTTTGGGCGTGGCGAGAATGTATCCTTCAATGCACAGTTCCATCGTAATTTCGGACGCGCCCCGTTCCAGGGCAAGCTGGCCGATTTTGGCCGCGATGGTGTGCTTGGCGTTGTCGCGAAATGGTTTCGGCACGGGAGAGACGAGCTCGTTCAGGAACGCTTTGGTTTCGTCCGTCCACAGATGGCGGCTGGCGTCCACCCAGTGGTTTTGCCAGTCCAGCTTCGATTTTCCGTCGCGCAGCGGCATCGTTTTCAAAAACTTGCGAAACATGAAGTAGCCGCCGATCGCCATGAACCCTACGAGCACAAAGGTCCAGAACCAGATGAAATAACCGAACCAATTGTCGGCCGTTCCTGACACAATCCGTCACCTCATTTTGAAATTATAGCCGATTTATAGATTTATTTCGAGGTTCACGATAAAATAGGGGCATTGGACGGTGATCGAACATGCTCAAAATCGGTTCTCACGTGTCGTTCGCCAACAAAGGTTTGGTGAGCGCCGTCGAGGAAGCCGTGTCGTACGGTTCCAGTACGTTCATGATTTACACGGGCGCACCGCAAAATACGCGTCGCAAACCGATGGAGGAACTGTACATCGACGAGGGCAAGGAACGGATGGCCAGCCACGGGATTGGCGAAATCGTCGTTCACGCCCCGTACATCATCAACCTCGGCTCCTACAAATCGGACACGTTTGAACTGGCCGTGCGGTTTTTGCAGGAGGAAGTGCGGCGCACGCAGTACATCGGCGTGAAAAATATCGTGCTGCACCCGGGCGCCTACACGGACAAGGATCCGGAATACGGCATCGCCCGCATCGCCGAAGGGCTGAACGAGGTGCTGGACGCGACCGCGGACACCGACGTTCGAATCGCCCTGGAGACGATGGCCGGCAAGGGCACCGAGATCGGGCGCACGTTTGAGGAGCTGGCCCAAATCATCGAAAAAGTCCGGGCCAATCACCGGCTGACCGTTTGCATGGACACGTGCCACATGCACGACGCCGGTTACGATGTGATCAACGATTTCGACGGCGTGCTTGAACAGTTTGACCGGATCATCGGTCTCGACCGGCTGGCCGTGGTGCATATCAATGACAGTAAGAACGAAGCCGGTGCCGCCAAGGACCGTCACGCCCCGATCGGGTCCGGCTGGATCGGCTTTGACGCCATATATCGCATCGTGCATCACGAGGCGCTGAAGGATAAGCCGTTCATTCTGGAAACACCCTGGATCGGCAAGGTCAAGGGCCAGGAGCGTCCGATGTACGAGGCTGAGATCGCCCTGCTGCGCGGCGACGTGGAGAAGCGCTTCGGCAGCGAGTTTCTCGAACACGTGGAACGGCTGCACCATTTCTTTGGCAAGCGGGGCATCCATCACCGCGAATTTGTGCTGAGCACGTGGGGACTGCTCAAGTCCGACGCCAAGGCGCGAAAAGCGGATCCGCGCGAACCGATGGAACGGCTGTACGACATGATCGTGGAAAACCGGGTGATCCCCGGCGATTGGTCGGAAGAGGCGATCAACCATCGGCTGACGGCCTGGTTTGCGGGCATGGATTGGCTGAAAAACGCCTGACCCCCGCGATCCGGCCCTTCGGCAGGCCGTCGTGTTTTGACGGGCGGAGACGGCTTTTGACGGGTGAAGTTGACTGGTTTTTTTGGCATTTTTGAGCAGATGTCACGGAGGAGCAGACGGAACATGACGCAACCATCCTATCAGTCCCAGGCCGCGAACCGGCGGGAAAACAGGACGAACCGGGCGCGCATGCTCATTTCGTGTCCGGACCGGCCCGGCATTGTGTCGGCGGTTTCGCAATTCCTGTACGAACAGGGCGCCAACATCGTGCAATCCGACCAGTATTCGATGGATCCGGAGGGCGGGATGTTTTTTATGCGCCTGGAGTTCGACCTGAACGATCTGGAGCAGCGTCTGCCCGCGTTGCAGGAAGACTTCACGCGGGTGGCCGATCGCTTCCTGATGCGCTGGAGCGTCTATCGCGCCAGCCGGCGCAAGCGGCTCGCCATTTTCGTGTCCAAGGAGGATCACTGCCTGCTGGAGCTGTTGTGGCAATGGCAAGCGGGGGATCTGGACGCGGACATCAGCATGGTGATCAGCAATCATCCCAACATGCGCGACCTGGTGGAATCGTTCGGCATTCCCTATTATCACGTGCCGGTGACCCCGGAGACGAAGCCGGAAGCGGAGCGCAAGCAGCTTGAACTGACGAAGGGCAAGGCGGATTTGATCGTCCTCGCCCGCTACATGCAAATTTTGTCGCCCAAATTCATTGAGGAGTATCCGAACCGGATCATCAACATTCACCACTCGTTCCTGCCGGCGTTTGTCGGCAGCAAACCCTATCAGCAGGCGTACGAGCGGGGCGTCAAACTGATCGGCGCAACGGCCCATTACGTCACCGAGGAACTGGATGCCGGCCCGATCATCGAGCAGGACGTGCAGCGGGTCACCCACCGGGAGAACGTGAACGACCTGAAGCGCATCGGCCGGCACATCGAACGGATCGTGCTCGCCCGCGCCGTCAAATGGCACATTGAGGACCGGATTCTCGTGCACGGGAACAAAACGGTCGTTTTTGTCTGACTTTTCGTCAATTTTCAATACCTATATTAAAATTAAAGGTTTTTCACTGAAATTTTTGGTATGATAAGGAGAAAAAGATTGGAAGGAGCAGGAGGTTCAAGGACCATGGCGCAATCGATCGAGCAATTGTCGGTCACCACCATCCGTACACTGGCCATCGACGCCATCGAAAAGGCAAAATCCGGTCACCCGGGCATGCCGATGGGCGCCGCTCCGATGGGTTATCAGCTTTTTGCCAAAACCATGAAGCACAACCCGTCCCGGCCGGATTGGATCAACCGCGACCGTTTCGTGCTGTCGGCCGGTCACGGTTCCATGTTGCTGTACGCGTTGTTGCATTTGTGCGGGTACGATCTGCCGATGGAGGAGCTGAAAAACTTCCGCCAATGGGGCTCCAAGACGCCGGGACACCCGGAATACGGGCACACCCCGGGCGTGGACGCCACCACGGGGCCGCTCGGACAGGGCATCGGCATGGCCGTCGGCATGGCCATGGCGGAAGCGCAGTTGGCCGCAACCTATAACCGCGACGGGTTCAACATCATCGACCACTACACCTACGCCATCTGCGGCGACGGCGACATGATGGAGGGCGTCGCGTCCGAAGCGGCTTCGCTGGCCGGGCATCTGAAGCTGGGCAAACTGATCGTGCTGTACGACTCCAACGACATTTCCCTGGACGGCGAACTGAGCCTGGCGTTCTCGGAAAACGTCGCCCGCCGCTTCGAAGCATACGGGTGGCAGGTGTTGCGCGTGGAAGACGGCAACGACCTCGACGCGCTGGCGAAGGCGATCGCCCAGGCCCAGGCCGAGAAAGAAAAGCCCTCGCTGATTGAGGTCAAGACGATCATCGGTTACGGGTCGCCGAACAAGGCGGGCAAAGGCGGCCACGCGGGACCGCACGGTTCGCCGCTCGGCCCGGAAGAGGCGAAGTTGACGAAGGAGTTCTACGGCTGGAATTGGCCGGAATTCCACGTCCCGGACGAAGTGCGCGCGCACTTCGCCGAGGTGAAAAAACGCGGCGAAGAAGCCAACGCCGCCTGGGATGAGCTGTACGCCAAATACAAGGCCGCCTATCCGGAGCTGGCCGCGCAGTTTGAGCGGGCGATCGCCGGGCAACTGCCGGAAAGCTGGGACGCCGATCTGCCGAAGTACGCGCCGACGGACAAACCGGTGTCGACCCGGGTCGCTTCCGGCAACGCGCTGAACGCCCTGGCGCCCAGGGTGCCGCATCTGGTCGGCGGCTCCGCGGACCTGGAAAGCTCGACGATGACCCACCTGAAAGGGTTGCCGGTGTTCAAACCGGGCAGCTACGACGGGCGCAACATCTATTTCGGCGTCCGCGAGTTCGGGATGGCTGCGGCCATGAACGGCATCGCGCTGCACGGCGGCTTGAAGGTATACGGCGGTACGTTCTTTGTGTTCACCGACTACCTCCGTCCGGCGATGCGTCTGTCGGCGCTGATGAAGCAGCCAGTCGTGTACGTGCTGACGCACGACTCGATTGCCGTCGGCGAAGACGGCCCGACGCACGAGCCGATCGAGCAGCTTGCTTCGATCCGGGTCATTCCGGGTCTGACTGTCATCCGTCCGGCTGACGGCAACGAGACGTCTGCGGCCTGGGCGTACGCGATGCAATGCAACGACCGTCCGGTGGCCCTCGTGCTCACGAGGCAGAACTTGCCGATTCTCGAAGGGACGGCGGAACTGGCGCGCGATGGCGTGGCCAGAGGCGCCTACGTCCTCTCCGAAGCGCAAGGCGGCGAGCCGCAAGGCATCCTGATCGCCACCGGCTCGGAAGTGCAACTGGCCGTCGCCGCGCAAAAGGCGCTGGCCGAACAGGGCATCCGCGTGCGGGTGGTCAGCATGCCGAGCTGGGACCTGTTCGAACGGCAACCGGACAGCTACAAGGAAAGCGTGCTGCCGTCGAACCTCAAGGCGCGCCTGGCGATCGAAATGGCCCATCCGTTCGGCTGGGAGCGCTATGTCGGCGACGCCGGCGCGGTGCTCGGCATCGACCGGTTCGGCGCTTCCGCGCCGGGTCCGCGCGTGGTCGAGGAGTACGGCTTCACGGTGGACAACGTCGTCGCCCATTTCAAGAAGCTGAACTGACCGGACGGAAGCTCTCCCGTCATTTTGCGAAGGAAAAGGGAGCCACGCAGGGAAGTCGCTGCGGCTCCCTTTCTTTTTTGCGGCTCCCGCCGCGTTTGTCCTTCCATGTGACCTTACGTATCGATATCCCATCCGCTCAGGTGATGGCCATTCGATTTCATATGCCAGTATGCCGATGACGAAGACATATCCCGTTGGCGAAGACATATTCCGTGGCGAAGACATATTCCGTGGCGAAGACAGATCCCGTTGACGAAGACAGCAGAGGGGCAAGCTTCAACGGATCTACAGCGATCGTGAGAATTACCCGGCCGCAATAAAGTCGTTGATATATGGTTCCATTCCATCCTTCTTGTCCCTCCGTTCCGGCCGGATCGTGGAGTGGTTCACCCAACAAGGTGGAATGGACGTTCCTGAACGGTTGGGATATCGGTACGTCATGTCAGGAGAAGGGGGACGGATTGACCTGAGTCAGTGGGATATCGGTATGTTCATTAGTGGGACCGGTATGTCCACCGGTGGAATGCCGGTATGTCCGTCGGCAGAGGAAAAAAGCCGGCCGAGTCGGGCGGAACCGGGGGTTGCAACCTGGATGGTGGCAAGAGAACCCGCACGGCTCCGGGACATCGGCCGGAAGAAAGGAACGCGATCTGTTAGGAACACGTCTGTTAGAAACACGTCTGTTAGAAACACGGTCTGTCAGGAACGCGGCCTGTCAGGAGGGGTTGAACGACCGGTTGATCCACGAAGCGTACAGTTTGGCCAGGGCGGACAGATCTTCCTCGCTCAGGCCGGCGCTGTGCCCCATCTGGAACAGGCTTTTCGCCGCCTCCAGCATCGGGGAGGGGACGCCGAGCCGGTCGGTCAGGGCCGACGAGAGCTTCAAGTCTTTCAGCATGAGGCCGAGGGAAAATTGCACGCTGTAGTCGCCGCTGAGGATTTTGGGGCCCTTGAGGTTGGCCTGCATGCTGGCGGCACCGCCCATTTGCACGACGCGCAGGAAGGCTGCGGGATCGATGCCTCCCTTGGCCGCGATGGCCATGCCTTCGATCAGCCCCGCCGCGTTGATGCCGACGATGGTGTTGTGGGCCAGCTTGGCCGTCTCTCCGCTGCCGTTGTCGCCCATATGGACGATTTCGCGTCCCATGGCCATGAACACGTCCCGATGGCGTTCCACCACTTGCGGATCCCCGCCCACCATGAACACGAGCGTGCCTTCAATGGCCGCCGGTTTGCTGCCGGTGACGGGCGCATCGAGGAAATCGCATTGGCGTTCCCGCACGTCCGCGGCGAGCCTGCGGGCCAAATCCGGCGAAATCGTACTGCAATCGACGGCGGTTTTGCCCGGTGCCAGGCCGGCGATGACGCCCTCCTCGCCGTAGTAAACCTCTTCCACCGCCGTATCGTTGCTGACCATCGTGATCACCACGTCGGCCGAACGCGCCGCCTCCGCGGGAGAAGCGGCCACCGTCGCTCCGAGCGGAAGAAGCCCTTCCGCCTTGGCGCGCGTCCGGTTGTAGACCGTAACGCGGTAGCCCTTGCGCAGCAAATTGGCGGCCATGGGTTCACCCATGACGCCGAGTCCGATGAATCCAACGGTTTTCATGTGATCGGCCCCTCCTCATTTGGCTTTTGCGTTTTTATGAATATTTGTGATTTTCATAAACGCTTGCGGCTTCGGTTCTCCGGCGTTGCGCCGCCGGGCGGATCGGAGCGCGGCAGGATATCGGCGCTTTTTTGACGGGCGCGAAAACGACGGACTTTCATCAGGTTGCCGCACGTCCGGTCATCGCAATACCGTTTGGACCGGTTCCGGGTTCGGTCATAGTACACCCACCGGCAGTCCGGATTGGCGCAGATGCGGATGCGGGCCGCCTCCCCTTCCGTGAGCGTCCGCGCAAACGACAGCGCGATCGCGGTCCGGATGCTACGCCAGTCCGACGCCGCCGGCGCCGTTTCCAATCGCCACCCGTCATCGGCCGAACGGAGACGGTGAACGATCGGGCGATCCGCCAAGACCCGATTCAGCTCCTCCAGGTCGTCGGCCGACAGCTCCATGCCGGATACAATGGTCTGCACCATGCGGAGCAACTTTCCGCGGAAATCTTTTAGTACCGCCAGCTCGTCCGAAGACGGATCGCCCGGATAAACCAGACCGTGTTCGTTGCACCACGCGGCGAGCCACTCCGGCTTTTCCAGACAATCCTCCGATTTTTCCTTGCCCCGCCAGTCATGATGGTTGCTGTTCAGAAAATCGTTCCACAGCATGGCGCCAGCCTCGTTTTCCGGTAACTGTTTTTCTGTATGTGCTTTTCCGTTCCTGTTTTTTTTTCGCCCCGGTTTCCCGCAATGGGTTTCCCGCAACGATTTCCCGTACCGGCGATTTCAGGCTCATTGTAGCACTCCAAGACGTTTTTCACCAGTTGACTTGTCGTTGGCGTGTCCCTGTGGTAAAGTGTGGGTGTAACTTTCAATTTTATTTTAGATGGTTACATCGCATGGGGGAGGAAGCCGGCGTGAACGCGGCGCAACTGCTGTTGGACGGATGGGATGCCAGCTATGAAAAGGAGGAGGGGTATCCGCCCCTGCGCGACGCGCTGAAAAACTTGACGGCGAAACAGGCCGCCTGGCGTCCCGAAGGCTCCGTCCTGAACTCCATCTGGGAAAACGTCAACCATCTGATTTTTTACAAGGAATGGCTTCTGAAACAATGGACGGGGGAAGCCACCGCCGGGCCGGACGGCGTGACCAACGATGACACGTTCAGGGTGGTATCCCAAACCGAAGAAGCCTGGCAGGAAACGCTGGCCCGCCTGGATGCCGTGCACAACGGCATACGCAGCCTGTTGGCGGCCGCATCCGGGGAGGAACTGGAACGCCGAATTCAGGGCAAGCCGCTGGGTGCCTGGTTGTTCGACTTGCTCACCCACGACGCTTACCATACGGGCGCCATCATCCAGTTGCGCAAGCTGCAGGGCTCCTGGCCTGCCCGGCGATCTTTCGAATGACGCCGCAACGCTTTTCGACAACCGGGACGCCCCGACCTTCCGCGGGAAGGCGGGGTTTTTTCATATTCATTGCGCACATGTTCACTTGAGCCTTCGACACATTTTGAGTATGCTAAGACTACACGTCCATGATCGTGTATTTTTCAAAGGGGGATGAGTGGATTGAGCCCTGCGGTTCGCTTCGACTACTCCAAAGCGCTGACCTTCGTCGGACAGCATGAGATCGACCAGTTGGCCCCCGCGGTCAAACTGGCGCACGAACAACTACATAACGGAACGGGAGCGGGGTCCGATTTTCTCGGCTGGATCCGGTTGCCGTTCGACTATGACAAGGAGGAGTTCGTCCGCATCCAGCAGGCGGCGAAAAAGATCCAGTCGGACTCCGATGCGCTGGTCGTGATCGGAATCGGCGGCTCGTATCTCGGCGCCCGCGCGGCGATCGAAATGTTGCAGCATTCGTTCTACAACCTGCTGCCGAAGGAAACGCGCAAAACGCCGCAAATTTTCTTCGCGGGCAATAACATCAGCTCCACGTACATGGCGCATTTGTTGCAACTTTTGGAAGGCAAGGATTGGTCCATCAACGTCATTTCCAAGTCCGGCACGACGACCGAGCCGGCCATCGCGTTCCGCATTTTCCGCGAGGCGCTGGAGAAAAAGTACGGCAAGGAGGAGGCGCGCAAGCGCATCTATGCGACGACGGACCGTCAGAAGGGCGCGCTGAAAAAGCTGGCGACGGCGGAAGGGTACGAAACGTTCGTCATTCCCGACGACGTCGGCGGACGCTATTCCGTGCTGACCGCGGTGGGCCTCCTGCCGATTGCCGTGGCGGGCATCGACATCGAGGCGATCATGCGCGGGGCGCAGGACGCCGCAAAGCAATACAACAACCCGAATCTGGCCGAAAACGAGGCGTACCAGTACGCGGCGCTGCGGAACATTTTGTACCGCAAGGGCAAGTCGGTGGAAATTCTCGTCAACTACGAGCCCGGTCTGCACTATGTCTCCGAATGGTGGAAGCAACTGTACGGGGAAAGCGAAGGCAAGGACTTCAAGGGAATCTATCCGGCTTCCGTCGACTTTTCCACGGATTTGCACTCGATGGGGCAATTCATCCAGGAGGGCAGCCGGATCATTTTTGAGACGGTGCTGCAGGTCGGCGAAGTGCCGGCGCATTTGACGATCCAGCACGATCCGGACGATCTGGACGGGCTGAATTTCCTGGCGGGGAAAACGGTCGACTTTGTCAACAAAAAGGCGTTTGAAGGCACGCTGCTCGCGCACACCGACGGCCAAGTGCCGAACCTGGTCGTGCATTTGGCCGACATGAGCCCGTACACGTTCGGGTACATGGTCTATTTCTTCGAGATCGCCTGCGGCGTGAGCGGGTATCTGCTCGGCGTCAACCCGTTCGACCAACCGGGCGTCGAGGCGTACAAGCAAAACATGTTCGCCCTGCTCGGCAAGCCCGGTTTCGAGGATCGCCGCAAGGAGCTGGAGGCGCGGCTGTAATGCGGCCGTAAGCGCGGTTAAGCGGCTGTGAAGCACAGGGCGCTCCCTTGCGTGGGCGCCCTTCCATAAAGCGCGGCATGTGGCGCGCATCGTGTGTGCCGTGCTTTTTTGTTGTCCGCGGGGGCCGTGCACCGCTCATTCAAACAAAAACGTTGGTCATAGTCGGTGTCGCCGGGCGAATGGGGCCGTTCTTGGGGATTGGGTGCTGGCACCGCACTATAAATTCGTTCATGAGGTATGAGCATGCGGTTTCCATCAAAAAAAGATAAATGGGTTAACGTGTTGTTGTGGGGTTCCGCCGTGTTTTGCTATATCCTTGCCGTGACAATCTTTTTTACGAATTTGAGTCTTGTCGTTCAAATCTTATTTGCCGCAATTTTGGTTGGATGTGGAATTTTCACTCATACTGCTGCGATTGGGACAGTTTATATCATTGACCAAGAGCATTTAAGAATAAAAAGCGGCATCCTGATTCATAAAACGATTCCTTTGAAAAGGATTGTAAGGATCAGGCCAGTTGTATCTTGGGAAGCTTCGGCGGCACTATCAAGCAAAAGGCTTAGAATTCATGACCAATTTGGATATTTTGATGTTTCACCCGAGAGACCGGAAGAATTTATTCAAACCTTAAAGGAAATCGCGCCACATATTAAAGTGGAATCCTTGTAATCCGGGAAATTTTTGGCGGGTACCCGTCTGTATCCGCTCATTCGATAAACAAAGCGTCGACGGGCAACCCCTGCCGGCCTTCGCGGAACGCACCGGGCGTCTGCCCGAGCATCGCCTTGAACACTTTACCAAAGTAGTTCCCGTTGTCGAAGCCCGTGTCGCGGGCGATTTTTTCGATGGGCAAGGACGTCTGCCGCAGCAGGCGCGCGGCTTCCTCCACGCGCTTTTTGCGCAGGTAGGCGGCCGGCGTCCGGCCGGTGTGGCGGCGGAACAGGCGGCACAGATGATGCTTGGAAACGCCCGCGTATCCGGCGATTTCGTCGAGCCCGACGGGCCGCGCGAAATGCTCGTCCATATACGCCATCGCGAGGCGCACGGGTTCCGGCCACCGGTCTTTTTCCGCCCGCCCGCTCACAGACCGTTCCATCGCCAAGATCCAATCGTAGCACCGCACGGAATTTTCGTACGGGTCCCGCAGGCGCTCCCGCGCAGCATCCCGCCAAATGTCCATCAGCTTGCGGATCGGTGCGGCGTCCGGTTCCAGTTCGGGTGTATGGCCCGCGGTCCGGATCAGCCGCCGCCAGTGCATGAACGCATCGTCCCCTTCCGCCATCAGCCAGACGAATTCCCACGGTTCGCCGCTCGCCGGGTCGTAATAATACTCGTGATCGGACGGGATCGTCACGAGAAACCCGCGATGCCGCCGGATGCGGTGCGTGGTGTCGCCGATCCGCAGCGCACCTTCCCCGGCCAGCGTGTACTGGAACAGGCACCCGCGATCGCCGCGCTTCAGCCCGTGCCAATGATACTCCGGGCTGTCAACGCGTTCCCGCCCGACGCCGGCGATCCGCATCAGTTCCCTTGGCGCGTCCACAAACCGAAAACCGTACGTGATCATGGTCAATATTTTACCCCTCAGGTCAAGATATTCCGATTGAAGACTACTTTTACAACGTATTATGCTGAGGATAAAACAATTGGCAAGATAAAATTTTACCATCCCTGGGGAGGGTGCGACCATGCCGAAAATCACGTTTATCGGCGCCGGAAGCGCGGTGTTCACCCGCAACCTGGTCGGCGACCTCATGACGTTCCCCGCCCTCGACGGCAGCGAAATCTGTCTGATGGACATCGACGAGCGGCGGCTGAAGCTGGTGGACGCCCTGGTGCGCAAAATGATCCGGCAGCAGCAGTCCCGCATGACCGTCACGTCCACGACCGACCGGCTGGAAGCGCTGCGCAAGGCCGACTATGTCATCGTCACTATTCAGGTGGGCGGTCTGGAGGCCTACGAGCTCGACATTGAAATTCCCCGCAAATACGGCGTCGAGCAATGCGTGGGCGACACGCTCGGGCCGGGCGGCGTGTTCCGGGGGCTGCGCCATCTGGCGGTCATTTCCGACATATGCCGGGAACTGGAGGAAGTCAGCCCGAACGCGGTCATTCTCCAGTATACGAACCCGATGGTGATCATCTGCCGAGCGATCCAGGCTTCTTCGTCGATCCGGTCCGTCGGGCTCTGCCATTCCGTGCAGGGCACGGCGATGGAGTTGGCCCACATGCTGGGCGTGCCGTACGAGGAGATCACGTATTGGGTGGCCGGTATCAATCATATGGCCTGGTTTTTGCGGCTGGAACGGAACGGCGAGGACCTCTACCCGCTGCTTCGGAAAAAAATGAAGGACCCCGCCATCTACGCCAAGGAGCCGACCCGGTTCGAGCTGTTCAAACATTTCGGCTATTTCGTCACGGAATCGAGCGGCCACGCGTCGGAGTACTTCCCTTATTTCCGCAAACGGAAAGACGTGCTGGAGGCGTTGCTCGCCAAGTTCACCGATCCGAAAAACCACTGGTACGGGTTCGGCAAGACGGGCGGCTACCTGGAGCATTGCAAGCGGGAAGTGGTAAATTATTTCAAGTGGTTCGACGAGCAATTGGCGGAGGACAAACAGGTCAACATTTGCCGTTCGCACGAGTACGGCGGCTATATTATCAACGCGATGGAAACGAACGAGCCGTTCCGCCTCAACGGCAACGTGGCAAACCGCGGCTCCATTGCCAACCTGCCGTATGACGCTTGTGTCGAGGTGCCTTGCCTGGTCGACCGGACGGGCATCCATCCGTGTCACGTCGGCGCCTTGCCGGAACAGTTGGCCGCACTGAACCGCACCAACCTGAACGTGCAGGAACTGGCCGTGCAGGGCCACCTGCAACGCGACAAAAGCCTGGTGGCGCAGGCGATCAAGCTGGATCCGCTGACGGCGGCGGTCTGTTCCCTGGACGAGATCGACGCCATGGTGGCGGAGATGTTCGAGGCGCAGGCGCGTTGGCTGCCGCAGTTTCAATGAGCGGCTTCGGCGCGCTGCCGCAACGGTGAAGGTTGTGACGGCTGGGCCGAAGTGAGGCGGCGGCTGGCGTCTAAGGTGAGGCGGCGGTTGGCGTCCGAGGTAAGTCGGCGGTCGGCGAAGCGGTTGAAGCGCAGGTTGCACGGTCGCCTGGCGGTCGATCCTCGTTTCCGGACCTTCCCCCTTGGGTGCTTGCTTGGGTACCCCGGGGGGTTTATGTTTGGATTGGAGTGTAAAAATGCAATTCATTTCACCCGAAAAACCGCAACGTGGCTCATTAAGCTGCATTTTTGCAATTCATTCGGCCTTTCGGCCTGTTTGGGCGGGGAATAAGCTGCATTTTTGCAATCCATGGCAACCGAGCCCCATGAACCACGTTTCTCTTGTCCGTCGCGCGGGCCTGGCCCGAGCGTAATCGGCTTCAACTTTTCCCGATACGCCCCCTCGTGCTATGATAGGGTTCGTCCAGGTCAGATTGACCGGCAAAACCTGCTGCGGCGAAAAACCACGGATCTGGGGCAGCAACGGGGAGGCCAGCGACCGATGTTGGAGCGTTTTGCGACGGTGAGAGGATACGGCCGCCGGGAAATCGTGATCCGCAAATCCCGGTTTATCGGTCACGCCCGTCCCGTCGAGAGCGAGGAAGAGGCGGTCGCTTTCATCGAGGAAATCAAAAAGAAACATTGGGACGCGACGCACAACTGTTCCGCGTACGTGGTCGGCGAGCGGGATGAGTGGCAAAAGGCGTCGGACGACGGGGAACCAAGCGGAACGGCCGGCAAGCCGATTCTGGAAGTGATCAAACACCGCGGGCTGAAAAACGTGGCGGTGGTGGTAACCCGCTACTTCGGCGGCATTTTGCTCGGCGCGGGCGGGCTGGTGCGCGCCTATACGGACGGGGCGGTGGCCGGCATCGAAGCGGCCGGCCCCGTCGTCAAGGTGTTACACCGGGAAGTGATCGTGGACATCGACTACACGTGGTACGGCAAGTTGGAAAACGAGCTGCGCTCGCGGGCGATCCGGATCGGCGACACGACGTTCACCGATCGGGTGCGCCTTGTGTGCCTGCCGCTCGCCGGCGAGGCGGAGCGCTTCCGGGCATGGGTCACGGATCTGACCCAGGGACAGGCGGTGCTGCAGTTTGGCCGCGAGCGCTACGAGATCGAGGGGGAGTAGCGGTTATCCCGCCATGATTTTGATCCAATATTCCCGCGTCCTCGGTCCGTCGAATTCGCAGAAGTAAATTCCCTGCCAGCGGCCCAGCAACAGACGCCCCTCCGTAATGATGACCGTTTGCGACGCGCCGGCCGTGATCGCCTTCAAATGGGACGCCGTGTTGCCTTCCGCGTGCCGGTACCCGGGGTGCGTCCAGGGATACACTTCCCCGAGGCGCAGGAGAACGTCGTGTTTAACGTCCGGATCGGCGTTTTCGTTGATGGCGATGCCGGCGGTCGTGTGCGGGCAATAGACGATGGCGACGCCTTCCCGCACGCCGCTGCGCGTCACCGCTTCGGCCACCTGGCGCGTAATATCGATCATGTCGTCCCGTCGCGTCGTCCGCAACTGTTCCCGAACAAGCACGGAAAATCCCCCGTTTTTTCTGCAATTTTCTGACGGCTGACAAGTTGCCATTCGGGCCGGGCGCGCTACAATGTCAATGATTGAACGGAAGGGCGAACGTCTACCGCCTCGGATCGCGCCGCGCTGCCGCTGGTCAGCCGCCAATCAGCCGCCAATCAACCGCCGATCAGCCGTCCGCAGCGCCCGCACTTCCCGCGTAGATCTTGATGGCGTCGCGCAAAAATTCCGTCATGCCCGGCTCTTTTTCATAATAAGCCTTGAACCGATCGTCGTCCACATACATTTGGGCCAGGTTGGCGTGCGCTTCGGCGTCGTATTTCGGCCAGAAGAACATCAGCCACTGCCGGTGCAAATCCGCCGCCTTTTGGGCCAGTTCGCCCGCGGCATCGCCGGTGCGGAAGGCGGCGGCGAGCGTTTCGAGCACGTCGGCCTCGAGCCGCTTCAGTTCCTCGCATTGTTCCGGCGTCATGTTCATCAACTTGGCGTTGGACTGGTCCACGATATCGTCTCCGTATTTGGCGCGCGCTTCCCGGCCGTATTTTTGTTCGTTTTCTTCGATCATCCGTTTTTTGAAACCTTCAAAACGTTCGCGATCCGTCATGGTCGCTCTCCCTTCTTTCGCGGCAATCGTTTTGTTCACGTTGGCGATGAGCGTGTCGAGACGTTCCCGCTGCGCGAGCAGCCGCCGGCGGTGTTCCCTGAGCGCGTTCAGGCTGTCGAAGGCGGGATCGGACAGCATTCGCCGGATTTGTTCCAACCCAAACCCCAGTTCCCGATAAAACAGAATTTGCTGCAGCCGGTCGACCTCCGCCGCCCCGTACAGCCGATAGCCCGCCTCGCTCGTCGCCCCCGGTTTCAGCAAGCCGATCTGATCGTAGTAGCGGAGCGTCCGGGGACTGACCCCGGCCAGGTCCGCCAACTGTCGCACGGTGTAGGGCACGTTGTTCACCTCCCGGTTTCCCACTGTACACCTTTACGTTACGTCAATGTCAATGGCTTTAGCCGACAATGGGTCCGAGTCCGCCCGTTCCGACATTTCCGCAGATGGCGGACGTTTACGCCAATAGACCATTGACGGCCGGAAGGTTCCAATGATAAATTAAAGAAAATATAAATAAAACCAACTATTAGAATAGGAATTATCATATATAAATGCGATCGTGACGCGAACATGCACCGGGATCGTTCGGCGTGCGCCTGTCACGGGAACGGCGCGGCATCCGGCGCCGGACTTGCGGGGAATCCAGGCGAAGAGAGGGGTATGCGGGATGCAAACGATGCATGTGGAAGTTATCGGTTTGCGCAAGACGTTCGGTTCATTCCAGGCGGTGCGCGACGTCAGTTTCGCCATTGAAAAGGGGCGGCTGATCGGTTTGCTCGGTCCGAGCGGCGGCGGCAAGACGAGCATTCTGCGCATGCTGGCCGGACTCGAGACGCCCGATGCGGGGGACATCCTGTTTTATGGCCGGCGGGTGAACGACGTGCCGCCGCAGGAGCGGGGCATCGGATTTGTGTTCCAGAACTACGCGCTGTTCCGGCACATGACGGTGGAAGGCAACATTGCGTTCGGCCTCGAAGTGAAAAAGTGGAGCAAAAAGCGGATTCGCGAGCGGGTGGCCGAACTGGTGGAACTGACCGGCCTGTCCGGACTCGAAAAGCGCTATCCGCATCAGTTGTCCGGCGGCCAGCGCCAGCGGGTGGCCTTCGCCCGCGCGCTGGCGCCCGAGCCGCAATTGCTGTTGCTTGACGAACCCTTCGCCGCCATCGACGCCAAAATCCGCCAGGAGTTGCGCGCCTGGTTGCGGGAAATGATCGACCGGGTCGGCATCACCTCGATTTTCGTCACCCACGACCAGGACGAGGCGATCGAAGTGGCCGACGAGATCATGATCATCAACCAGGGCCGCCTGGAGCAAAAAGGCACGCCCCGGGAAATTTACCAGAACCCGCAGACGCCGTTCGTCGCCAGCTTTATCGGCGAATCGACCATCGTCAACAATGTCGCCACTTTCCGCGGCTTCGAGGAAGCCGCCGCGTGGCCGGAAGCCCGGGGGCTGATCCGGCCGGAGTACATCGAGATCGGTCGGGAACGGGAAATCGAGCTTCTGTCCGCGACCGTACCAGGCAAGGTGGCCCGGCTGCATTTCCGCGGTAGCCAGTGGCTGGTTGAGGTGGACGTCGGGGCGCACCGGCTGATGACGTACCGTTCGCCCGAGAAGGAAATGTTGCATCCCGGAGACGAGGTGCGCGTGCTGATCCACCGGATGTATCTGTTTACCGATGAGGACAGTTGGATGATGGAGAACCGGCTGAAGGTGGATCCGCTGCCGATGCATATTTGAGATTGCGGGGGTGGGCGGCCGCCCGCGGCCGGCTTGTCCGCCGGTCAATCCGTTTCTTCGCCGACGTACACGGACAGATAGAGGCGGTCGCCTTCCACCACCAGTTCGGATCGGTCCCACCGGTACGATTTCTGCCGGATTTGCACGCGCTTCACCAGTTTCAGCAAAAACTGCAGTTGTTCCACGTCGGTGACGGAGGTTTCCACGACGGCGGGATCCGGCAGGTGCCAGCGCACGTTCATGAATTGCGCACCTCGCTCCGGTCCACCGTTTTGCCGGCCCGCCGGGTGCGGATTTCCCAGATAATGGCCGCCACCAGCAGCGGGACGCCGACGATCAGAAGCCACCAGGGAACAGGAAACCACATCGTAACGAGACCTCCATTCGTAAGGATTGCCAATCATCACCATTTTACATTGAAAAATGATCAAGTTCAATAGAAAAGTTGAATATTTATCATTATCATGGGTTGCATGGGACAAATCTCTTATACTGGGAAACAGAAAAGATTCTGGAATCCGTAGGGTCTGCACCGCACAAGACAACACGGGAAAATGGGCAGAGGAAACAATCATCCGGATGATGATACGGGGCGTCAGACAGAGGAGAGGGAAGATGACGACGTTCGGGAAACGGTTGAAAATGGCGCGCAATCGCCGGAACATGACGCAGCATCAGGTGGCGGAATTGCTCGGCATTGATTTTACAACGCTTTCAAAATACGAGAACGACAAATCCCAGCCCGATCACCGCACTCTGCGGGAACTGGCGAGCATGTACGAAGTGTCGATCGACTGGCTGTTGACGGGGGAGCAAGGGTCGGTCACCGGCCTGCCGTCCAACCGGCTCGTCGCGGGTGAAGTGGAAGAAGAACTGACCGACGAGGAAGCTTCCCGCCTGCTCGAGTATCTGGAGATGCTCCGGCTTCTGAAGGCCAAGCGGGAAAAGGAGCGTCGCCAGAAAGAAAGGGAGAAGGAAAAAGAGAAAATCACAGGGGCATTTGAAAACGGGCGGGCGGACGTCCCCCGGAAGGCGAAAGGGGAAGGGCCGGCCGGACAAGTGCGTCCCGAGCCGGATCCGAAGGCGGCGCAGCCGGAAAATGCGGGAACCCGCCACCGGGCCTGAGCGGAAGCCCGGGGCTTGGCCCGGCGGTTCTAGGGGAAGGCCGCGCCAAGCCTCCGGGTGCTTCCGGCCGCGGCTCCCGGGTCACCCCCGGGGTTCCTGCTGCAGCACGAACCGTTCCAGCACGTGCTTCACGCCGTCCTCGTTGTTGCTCAACGTCACGTAGTCGGCGATTTCCTTGAGTTCAGGAACGGCGTTGGCCATCGCCACCCCGAGACCCGCCGCTTCAATCATTTCGCGGTCGTTCCAGGCGTCGCCGATGGCGATCGTTTCTTCCATCGGAATGCCGTAGTAGCCGGCGAGGAACCGGAGCGCGTCCCCTTTGGTGCCTTCCCGGTGCAAAAACTCCAGAAAATTCGCCTTCGACTTGGTCACATGCACGTCGGGCCCCGCCAGTTCCCGCAATTCGGGGGCGAGGCGGTCCAGGGTTTCCGGTTCGTCGATGATGACCAGTTTCGTGTGGTTCCCTTCCGGCACCTCCGCCAGATCGGGGACGACGTTGTAGGGGATGTCGGACAATCGGGCGTAGCCGGTCAGCTTGTCGTTTTCCTCGAAGGCGTACAGCCGGTCGTAGACGTACGTTTGCAGATGCAGGCCGTGCCGCCGGCAGTAGGCATAGACGGCTTCCACCGTGTCCCGGGGAACGAACCGCTCATACAGGACCTGTCCGTCCATCAGGTTTTTGATCAGCGAGCCCTGGTACGTGATGATCGGCACGTTCAACCCGATCTGGGCGGCGATTCGTTTGGCCGAGGTGAACATGCGCCCGGTGGCGATCGTAAGCCGGACACCGCGCGCGGCCGCCTCCGCCAGCGCGGATCGGGTCGCTTCCGTCACGGTGAGGTCGTCGGTCAGCAAGGTGTCGTCGAGGTCCATGGCCACGAGTCGGTACATCCGGTACTCTCCCTCTCCGGCCGCGAAAGCGGCCATTTTGTATTTTCGCTTGATTGTAGCGTAAAAAAGAGGGAGCGGCAACCGGTTCCTGCAAGGAGCGGCTTTCGGCGAACGGCTGACGGCGCGCGGCAAGGACCGCCTGCCAATTTCGCCATGGGATTACCGCGCCAAACCGGATAAAGACAGACCAAAATCGCAAACAATCAACGCCCCCGATCTGTGGTATGTTGAAAGTGGCATGTCCAAGGAAAAGGAGGAAAAGTATAGTGGCTCGCCTGAACTTTCCGAAGGATTTCGTTTGGGGAACGGCCACCGCGTCCTACCAGATCGAAGGAGCCTGGCAGGAAGACGGCCGCGGTCTCTCGATCTGGGACACGTTCTCCCACACGCCGGGCAAGGTGTACAACAACGACAACGGCGACGTCGCCTGCGACAGCTACCACCGGTACGAGGAAGACATCGCGCTGCTAAAACAGCTCGGCGTGAACGCCTACCGCTTCTCGATCGCCTGGCCGCGCATTTACCCGCAGGGAACGGGCGAACTGAACGAGAAGGGACTCGACTACTACCGCCGCGTGATCGACAAGCTGCTGGAAGCCGGCATCCAGCCCTGCGTCACGCTGTACCACTGGGATTTGCCGCAGGCGCTGCAGGACAAGGGCGGCTGGGACAACCGCGACACGATCGACGCCTTCGTCCGTTACGCCGAAACGGTGTTCCGGGCGTTTGACGGCAAGGTGAAGCAGTGGATCACGTTCAACGAGCTGTGGTGCGTTTCCTATCTGTCCAACTATCTGGGCGTGCACGCCCCGGGCAACCGCGATTTGCAACTGGCGACCAACGTCGCGCATCATTGCCTGGTGGCGCATGGCAAGGCGGTGCAAAAATTCCGCGAGCTCGGCATTTCCGGTGAAATCGGCATCACCCATAACCCGACGTGGACCGAACCGTACACGACCAAGCCGGAGGATGTCGAAGCGGCACGCCGCAATCGGGCCTGGCAGAACGAGTGGTTTTTCGATCCCGTGCTGAAGGGGACGTATCCGCCATTTCTCGTGGACTGGTTCCGCAACCTGGGCGTGGAAGTGCCGATCCGGCCGGGGGACATGGAGACGATCGCCCAGCCGATCGACTTCATCGGCATCAATTTCTACAGCGGCAGCTACGGCCGTTTCCAAAAAGGAGCCGGGCTGTTCGATTGCGAGGAGGTGCAGATCGGCTTCGAGAAAACGTTCATGGACTGGAACGTGTTCCCGGAAGCGCTGTACAAGGTGCTGAGCTGGGTGAAGGAGTCGTACGGCGACATTCCGATTTACATTACGGAAAACGGCGCCTGCTATGAGGACGAGCTCACCCCGGACAAAAAGGTGCACGACCACAAGCGGATCGAATACTTCCGGAAACATTTCATCCAGTGCCACCGCGCCATCGAGTCCGGCATTCCGCTCAAGGGGTATTTTGCGTGGTCACTGCTCGACAACTTCGAATGGGCGGAAGGGTACCGCAAACGGTTCGGCATCGTCTACACGGACTATGAAACGTTGGCGCGGTATCCGAAGGACAGCTATTATTTCTATCAGAAAGTGATCCGGGACGGCGGTCTGGACGTTTGACGGAGGCACACCCGTTCCGACATCCCGACGGCTCAGGGGTACGGGGTTTGGCGCAGGCATACCGGTATCCCGACGGTTCAGGGGTGCGAGATTTGGCGAAGACATACCGGTATCCCAAAGGCTCAGGTGCGCAGTGTTCGGTACGGACGTATTCATATCCTAATGGCTCAGGAGACCCTGGCGTTGCTTGATGGCCGGCGCCTGCTGCGATGCGTTCAGGCCCGGGGGCATTGGACCGCACAGTATTGAGCCACATCGTATCGAATCGCATGATATCGAGCCGTACCGTAATGAGTTGCGCATCAGGGAGCCGCTGACCTTTTCCTGAGGCAAGGGGATTTCGGTATGTCTGCCGGCCTTTCCTTGAAGGATGCCCCATCCCGGTACGGGATGGGGAACATTTTCAGTGGAAATGGTAACCGCTTCCATCGTAACCGGTGGCGACGGGATCACCGGGTGGAACAAACCGGGCCCTCAAGTTACAATGGAGAAAGCGGCCCGGCCGCAAAAACAGCGAAAACCCACCCGGTCGTTAACGGAGACGGCCTGACGGCAAGCGAGGAACGAACCATGAACGTCGTTGTGGCGACGCTGAACGCCAAGTACATTCACACCGCGCTCGCCCTGCGCTACCTGAAGGCGTTTTGCCAGGGCGAGTTTGACGTCGAAATCGCCGAATACACGATCAAGGATCCTCCCATGGCGATCGTGTCGGACCTGTACCGCCGCCGGCCGGACGTGGTCGGATTTTCCTGTTACATCTGGAACATCGAAGAGACCATTACCGTCATCGACATGCTGCGCAAAGTGTTGCCCGACGTGCGGATCGTGCTCGGCGGTCCTGAGGTGTCCTACGACACCGCGTACTGGATGGAGCGGCTTCCCGCCATCGATTTCATTGTCATGGGCGAAGGGGAGGAGACGTTCCGCGACCTGCTCCGCGAAATCGCCGGCGCCGGCAAGTACCATTTCGTGTTCGGGCTCGCCTGGCGCAAGAACGGGGAGGTCATCATCAACCCCGCCCGTCCGAAGCTGGATCTGAACACCATTCCGTCGCCGTACCGGTTCCCCGAGGACGTGCCGTCGCTCCCGCACCGGACCGTCTATTTTGAAACGAGCCGCGGCTGCCCGTTCAGTTGCCAGTTTTGTTTGTCCAGCATAGAGACGGGCGTGCGCTATTTCGACATCGACAAGGTCAAGGCGGATTTGCTGTACCTGATCGACCACGGCGCCCGGCTGATCAAGTTCGTCGACCGGACGTTCAACCTGAAACGGGACTATGCGCTGGAGATGTTCCGTTTTCTGATCGAAAACCATCGCGGATGCGTGTTCCAGTTCGAGATCACGGCGGACATCATGCGGCCGGAGGTGCTGGAGTTTCTGACCGAACACGCGCCGCCCGGCATTTTCCGCTTTGAAATCGGCGTGCAGTCCACGAACGATCCGACCAATCTGGCGGTGCGGCGGCGGCAGAATTTCGCGAAGCTGGCGCGCACCGTCACCGCCATCCGCGACAGCGGCAAGATCGCGCAGCATCTGGACCTGATTGCGGGTTTGCCGCACGAAGACTACGACACGTTCCGCAAAACGTTCAACGATGTGTTCGCGTTGCGTCCGGAGGAGCTGCAGCTCGGCTTTTTGAAAATGCTGCGGGGCACGGGATTGCGGCGTGACGCGGACAAGTACGGGTATGTCTACATGGAGCGGGCGCCGTACGAAATTCTCGGCAACGAGGTGCTGTCCTTTGGCGACATCGTGAAGCTGAAGCGGGTCGAGGACGTGCTGGAGAAATACTGGAACGCCCATCGCATGGACCGGACGATTCTTTATCTGGTGGACCGCGTGTATCCGTCGCCGTTCGACTTTTTCCAGCGGTTTGGCGATTATTGGGAAGCGCAAGGCTGGCCACGCATCGGTTACCAACTGGAGGATCTGTTCCTCCGGCTGTGGACGTTCCTGAAGGCGGACGCGCCGCCGGCGCTCGACCTCGACGTGGCCGAAGGGCTGATGAAAATCGACTGGTTTCTGCAGCACAAGTACAAGCCGCGCAAGGTGTGGTGGGAAGCGCGGATCGACCGGGAGACGTGGCAACACCTGCTGGAGCGGGCGGCCGAAACCCTCGGCATCCCGGAGCGGGAACTGGCCAAACGGGCGGCGCTGGAGCGGCTGCCGTTCGATTATGAAGTCTGGCGCACCGAAGAACGCGTGGACCGTTCCCGCGCCACCGGTCTCGTCGCGCTGTACGCGGGGGAAGAACGACCGCCGCAACTTGTGACGGTGCCCCTGGATGCCGGTTCGTGGACTCCGGCGGGTGCATGAACGATCCCGGGGTTGTGGCTGTTCAAAAAAAACGGATGGGGAAGTGAACGTTTATGGTGTATGTGGCTCATCCGGAGCGCTACCAAAGCATGACGTACCGTCGGGCCGGGCGCTCGGGGCTCAAGTTGCCGATCGTCTCGCTCGGGTTGTGGCACAATTTCGGCGGCCATGACAAGTTTGAAAACGCCCGCGCTATCGTTCGTCGCGCGTTCGACCTGGGCATCACCCATTTTGACCTGGCCAACAACTATGGTCCGCCTCCGGGATCGGCGGAGGAAACCTTCGGCCGGTTGCTGGCGACGGATCTGAAGCCGTACCGGGACGAGCTGATCATTTCCACGAAGGCCGGCTACTATATGTGGCCGGGCCCGTACGGGGACTGGGGTTCGCGCAAATACCTGATGGCCAGCGTCGATCAAAGTCTGAAGCGCCTGGGACTGGACTACGTCGACATTTTCTATCACCATCGTCCCGATCCGGACACGCCGCTGGAGGAAACGATGGGCGCTCTCGACGCCATCGTGCGCTCCGGCAAGGCGCTCTATGTCGGCATTTCCAACTACGGGCCGGAGGAAACGCGGCGGGCGGTCGAGATCCTGAACCGGCTCGGCACGCCGCTGGTGATCCATCAGCCGCGGTACAGCATGTTCGACCGGCGGATCGAGGAAAACGGCCTGCTGGACGTCCTCGGGGAACTCGGCGTCGGTTCGATCGTGTATTCGCCGCTGGAACAGGGGCTGTTGACCGACAAATATCTGAACGGCATCCCGCAGGACTCGCGGGCCGCCGGGGCCAGCCCGTTCCTGAACGAAAGCCACGTGACGCCGGAGCGCATCAACAAAGTCAAAAAGCTGCGCGAACTGGCGCAGGAGCGCGGACAGACGGTGGCGCAACTGGCGCTGGCCTGGGCGCTGCGCGGCGGACGCGTCACCAGCGTGCTGATCGGCGCCAGCCGTCCGGAGCAGATCGACGATAATGCGGGCATTGTGGGCAAGCTGGATTTCACGGACGACGAGCTGCGCCGCATCGAAGACATCCTGCGGGGATGAGGCGCGTTTTAAAAAGGACGAATGGACCGAGAGGAAGCCGTTTCCGAACCGTTCGGGAGCGGCTATTCTTTTTTTGTTTTCACCGGTTCGCATTGGATTTCGTTTCACCCGTTGCACCGGCTTTCGTTTCACCGGTTGCACGGATTTCGGTCGCGTTGCGGTTGGAAAGGATGGAAAAAATGCACTGTTTTTTAACAAACCATGACGGATTTTTGTATTTGTTTCTTGGCGCCGGCCCGTTATGATGAACGTGATTAACCTTCAGGGGGGTGATTCTGTAAGCGGTTGCAGTAACAAAGACGTGATCGTTGGCCAGCGATTCGTTGGTCCAGCGATCGTTGGCCGGCAGACGACGATTCTTCAGGCGGGTTGTTGGCCGACAGACGATTTTTGAGGAGGGAAGGTTGATGAGGAGGAGCATTTCCATCGTTCGCATGGCGCTCGCGATGCGCGGGCGGTACAAGCGCCGGTTCCGGCTCGTCCGCGAGTGGCGGCGGGTGGCGCGCGGAGCGTTCGCCGCCGCGCTGGCCGTTCCCTTGCTGCTTGGCGGCGCCGCGCGGAGTTCGGCGGAGAGCGTGCACGCCAACTCCGGAGCCGTGCCGGGCCGAAGCATTCAACTGGAATATCTCGACCGGGGACTGGTGGCGGCGTCCACTTCGGAGGGCGTCTTCCTCAGTTGGCGGCTGCTGGCGCATGAGACGACCGGCCGCGGCGAACGCGGCATGATCGGCCCCGACTTTCACGTATACCGCGACGGCGTTCGCATCGCGACCGTCACGGACAGCACGAATTATTTGGACCGGGACGGCACGGGCGACTCGTCCTATTACGTGACCGCCGTTGTGGACGGCCGGGAAGTCCACCAAAGCGATCCGGTGAAGCCCTGGGACGACGTCTATTACGAGCTGCCTCTGCAAAAGCCGGCGGACGGCGTCACCCCCGCGGGGGAACCTTACACGTATTCCGCCAACGACATGAGCGTGGGGGACGTGGACGGGGACGGACAGTACGAATTTTTCGTGAAATGGGATCCGTCCAACTCCAAAGACGTGTCGCAGATCGGCTATACCGGCAACGTTTATATCGACTGCTACAAACTCGACGGGACGCTGCTTTACCGGATTGACCTCGGCGTCAACATCCGCGCCGGGGCCCACTATACGCAGTTTCTCGTCTATGACTTCGACGGCGACGGCAAGGCCGAGACGATGATGAAAACGGCGCCGGGCACGAAGGTGATTCGCTACGGGCCGGCGGGCGAGGTCGTGTCGGAAACGTACATCACCATGCCCGCGGAGGACGTGCGGGCCGGTTACAGCCACCGGGACGACTACCGGATGAGCAGCGAAGACTATTACGAACATCTCGTGAACCTGTTCATGCGCTGGCATGAGCACGAGGAAGTGCAAAACGGCCGCTGGCCGGCCACGCTGGAAGAATGCTTCGGCCTTGAGCCGCAGTACGACTATCCGCTGTCGCGTGATGACGCGGAAAAGCTGGTCGATTACTTCGCGGACGTGTACGCACCGGCCCGCAGTTCGCGCAACAACCTCCGCGCGTTCGAAGGGTTCATTCTGACGGGACCGGAATATTTGACGGTGTTTGAAGGGGCGACCGGCCGGGAGCTGCAGACGATTCACTACAAGCCGGATCGCCATGACGACGGACTCATGTGGGGCGATTACGCGATGGCGCGCATCGAGCCGGGCAACCGGGTCGACCGTTTCCTCGCCGGCGTCGCCTATCTGGACGGCCGGCGTCCGTATGCGGTGTTTGCGCGCGGGTACTATACGCGGACGACGCTCGTCGCGTACCGTTGGGACGGCACCAGCCTGCAGGAGCACTGGTACGTGGACAGCGACTGGGTGCCCATGAGCAACCCGTTCAACGACGGCCCGCACGGCCGGGACGGCACGAGTCCGACGCACGGCACGATCACGACGCAGGGCGCCCACTCCCTCAGCGTCGCCGACGTGGACGGGGACGGCTTCGACGAAATCATCTACGGCGCCGCCACCATCGATCACGACGGCTCGGTGCTGTACAGTTCGATGGACGTCATGCCGCCGGAAAGCGCGGCCCCCGGCACGATCGCCCGGCTGGGGCACGGCGACGCGCTGCATGTGGCCGATATCGATCCGGACCGGCCGGGGCTCGAAATCTTCATGGTGCACGAGGGCGGCGCGTGGGCGCCTTACGGGTACAGCATGCGGGACGCGCGCACCGGCGAGGTCATCTTCGGCGGCTACACCGGCACCGACACCGGGCGCGGCATGATCGGAGACGTCGAACCGGGCCGCCGCGGCCTGGAGTCGTGGGCGGGCGTTCCCGGCGCGCCGGCGGGAGCGCTCTGGTCGCCGAACGGCGAGCTGATCGACACGCGGGCGCCGGGAACGAACATGAACATCAAATGGGCCGCGGATATGACGACGCAAATCGTGGACGGGGCGCTGGAGTCGACGCCCGTGATTCACGACTGGAAAAGGGGCGTCCTGCTGACCGCCGAAGGGACGCGCACCAACAACCACACGAAGGGCAACCCGTGTCTGGTGGCCGACGTGTTCGGTGACTGGCGGGAAGAGCTGCTGCTGCGGACGACGGATAGCTCCGCGGTTCGCATTTACCTGAGCACCGAGGTGACGGACCGGAAGCTGTACACGCTCATGCATGATCCCCAGTACCGGACGGGCATCGCCTGGCAGCAAACGACGTACAACCAGCCGGCGTACCCGAGCTTCTACTTCGCTTCGGATATCGACTGGTCGCGCGTGCCGATCCCGGACGCCGAACTGCCCGGCGCGCTTCCCGCGCTGGAGCGCCTGCTGGGCGAGTATCAGGCCCGGGGCGAACTGGCCGGGCCGATCGTGAAGCAACTGGAAAACGCGCTTCGCCAGGCGCAGCACCACGCGGCGAAAGGTTCGCTGAAGCAGGCGGCGCACGTGATGGAAAAGTTCCTGGATCACCTCGAACAGCCGAAAAAACCGGACACCGTCTCGCCCGAGGCGCGCCGGAACCTGGGCTGGCACGCCAGCCTGCTGATCGGCATGTGGACCTGAGCCGGAAACACATCCACCGCAACAAAGCACAAAGCCGTCGAACCGCGCCGCGTACCTTCGCTGCACGCCGGACGGACGTGAACGGATCGCCGTGATCCAAAAGCCGCTCCCGACCGGAGGCGTTGCCGCCTTCGAACGGGAGCGGCTTTTTTGGGAGCGGTCTTTTCTTGGAGGGTCTTTTTTGGTGTCCGCGTTTCCCGCGCGCGCGCTCAGGGCATCAGCTTGTAATCCCCGTCGGTGACGGTCACCCGGTCCCGCAGCCCTTCGGTCACGTGAATTTCCCTGTCCTTGGTCAGGAACAGGGCTTCCGCTTCCGGCAACGATTCCGCGAAGGCCAGGCCGTCTTCAAGCCCCATCACGAACAGGGCGGTGGACAACGTGTCCGCGTAGGCGGAACGGGCTGTCACCACGGTTACGCTGTACAGGTTGTTTTGCGCCGGATAACCGTCATCCGGATTCAGAAGGTGATGGTACCGCACGCCGTCCTGGATAAAATACCGTTCATAAATGCCGGAGGTCACGACGCTCTGGTCGCGCACTTCCACGACGGCGACATGTTCGCCCCGCGAGTTTTCCGGGTTCTGAATGCCGATCCGCCACGGCTTGCCGTCCGTCTTTTCTCCCACGGCCACCACGTTTCCGCCCAGATCGATAATGGCGCTGCGGAACCCCCGTTCCTTCAGAAACGCGGCAAACCGGTCGCCGGCGTACCCTTTGGCGACGGCCCCGAGGTCCAGGGACATGCCGGGTTTCGTCAGAAAAACCGAGCACGCGGCGTCGTCCAGTTCCACCCATTCGTAATTCACAAGTTCGGCGGCCTTGCGGATCTCGGATTCGGGCGGGCGGGTCGCCCGCTCCGTGCCGATGCCCCACAAATCGACCAGCGGTCCGACGGTGGGATCAAACTTCCCTTGCGAACGGCGGGCCATATCCAGCGCCAGGCGCAACACTTCACAGGTGTCGGCGGAAATGGTCACGGCCTCCTTCCCGGCGGCCGCGTTTACCCGGGCGATTTCGCTGTCCGCGGAAAACCGGTTCAATCTGGCATCCAGCTCCCGGCCGGCCGCTTCCAGTTCCCGGAAGATTTGCTCGGTCATCCGCTCGTCGTACACGTTCACGGTGTTGATGGTATCGAACATGAAAAACGTGTCCGATTTCGGTTCGACGGCGCGGGCGGCGAAACCGGGTTCCTCCCGGTCGCGGCAGCCGGCCGGCGTCAGGGCGAGGGTGACGGCGAGCAGGATGGACAAGGCTCTGCTGGTGAAAGTCATGGAGATCCCTTCGTTTCCGCACGTTGTTACGTTTTTCACAATTTTTTTCACAAGGTTATCATATCAAATTGGTTCACCGGCGCTGTGCGTCTGATCACAGTGGGTTTGAACAAGTGCCAATTACAATGAAAAAAACGAAACGGGGAGGCCGGAGATGAAACGCGGCGATGTGTGGCTGTTGGTCGTGCTGGCGGTTGCGGTCGTTTCATTCAAGTTGCCGGATTGGTTGAGCCCGCAGGACAGCCGCGGGGAACTCCGGGCCGAGATCTATGTCGATCGGGAACTGTACCGGACGGTCGAGCTGAAGGGGGAGCCCCGGGAAATCGAAATCCGGACGGCGCGCGGGGTGAACGTGCTCCGGGTGAGCGAAAAGGGCGTGCAAATGATCGAGGCGGACTGTCCCGACAAGCTGTGCATCGGCATGGGACGGATCGACGCGGCCGGCGGGACGATCGTCTGCCTGCCGAACCGCGTGTGGGTGAAGGTGGTCGGCGCTCCGCCGGGAGGTGACGGCCCCGATGCGATCGTATTCTGACGCCTCCGGGCTGAAACGATTGGCGGTCGTCTCCGTTTTCGCCTCCGTGGCGGCGGTGCTGGGCATCGTGGAAGCGATGATCCCGTTTGCCGTCGCCATTCCCGGCGCCAAACTCGGACTGGGCAATATCATGGTGCTGGCCTGCCTCTATTTTTTCCCGGCCCGGGACGCGATAACCTTGATCCTGCTGAAAACGATGCTCACCTCCTTCGTGTTTGGTTCGTTTTCCGCGTTTTTGTTCAGTCTGGCCGGCGCCGCCTGCAGCTTCGCCGTCATGGGCCCGATGCTGCGCCTGGGCCGCAACTGGTTCAGCCTGACGGGCATCAGCATCGCCGGCGGCGTTGCGCACAACGCGGGGCAGTTGGCGGTCGCCGCCCTGGTGCTGGGGACGACGAACATCTTTTTCTACTTTCCCGTCCTGATCGTGTCCGGTCTGGCGACCGGATGGCTCGTCGGCCTGGCCGCCCGGCGGCTGGTGGACGCGCTGGAGCGGTCGGACGTGTTGCGGTTCATGCGCGCTTCGTCCCCCGTTTGAACGGCCGGATAGGCCGGGAAAGGAGAAAGGACGATGAACCCCCGACCGGAACCCATCATCGCGCTCGAGCGCGTCACCTTTGTCCGCCGGCCCGGCGAAGCCCCGGTGCTGCGCGAACTGTCCCTGTGCGTCGGCGCCGGGGAATGGGTGTGCATTGCCGGCCGGAACGGCAGCGGCAAATCGACGCTGCTCCGCCTGCTGAACGGGTTGCTGCCCGCGACGTCGGGCCGCATCCGGGTGGACGGGTTGCCGCTCACTCCGGATACCCTATGGGAGGTGCGCGAACGGACCGGCTTTCTGTCGGCCAACCCCGACCATCAGCTTCTGGGATTCACGGTCGCCGACGACATCATGTTCGGACTGGAAAACCGCGGCCTTCCGCGGGAGATCATCCAGGAACGGGTTCGCCGGTACGCGGAACGGCTGGGGCTCGAACCCCTGCTGTCCCGCCATCCGGACCAGTTGTCCGGCGGACAGAAGCAGCGGGCCGCCATCGCCGCCGTGCTCGCCCTGGAGCCCAAGATCGTGTTGCTGGACGAAGTGACCTCGTATCTGGACGAGGCCTCCAGGCGGGAAGTGTTGGGGATTTTGCGGGAGATGAAAGGCAGCGGGCGGTACACGATCGTCTCGGCGACGCACGACGAAGAGGAAATGCGCCTGGCCGACCGCCTGCTGGTGCTGGACGGCGGAACCGTCGTGGCGGACGGCGCGCCGCGGGACATCTTCCGCCGGGACGACCTGCTCAAGGCCGGCGGCATGCGTCCGCCCTTTGCCTTGCAGGTATGCCGGGAATTGCGGAAAAGAGGCGTGGACATCGGCGACCATCTGGATGAGGAAGGGTTGGTGGAGGCGTTATGGCGATACAAGTTGTCGACGTCCACTTCCGCTATCCTGACGGGCAGCCGGGCGAATCCGGCGGATTGAACGGCGTCACCTGGACCGTCCGGGACGGGACGTTCGTGGCGGTGCTGGGGGCGTCGGGCAGCGGCAAGTCCACCCTGCTGCAGCACCTGAACGGCCTTTTGCGGCCCGCGCGGGGGGAGCTCCGGGTGGGGGACATCCGGATCGAAGCCGGAAAGCCGTTCCGGGAAGCCGTTGCCCTTCGCCGGCGGGTCGGGCTGGTGTTCCAGTTTCCGGAACAGCAATTGTTTGCCGAGACGCTCGAACAGGATCTGGGGTTCGGACCGAAAAATTTCGGGGCGACGGACGAGGAAGCGCGGGAGGCGGCGCGGCGCGCGCTGCGGCTGCTCGGCCTGGACGAATCCCTGCTGGCGGCCAGACACGAGCAACTGAGCGACGGCCAGCGGCGCAAAGCGGCCATCGCCACCGTGCTGGCCATGGATCCCGACATTCTGGCGCTGGACGAGCCGACCGTCTCCCTGGACCAGACGAGCCGCGACGAGCTCATGCGGCTGTTGCACCGGCTGTGCAAGCGGGAAGGCAAAACCGTGGTGGTGGTGTCCCACCGGCTGGAGGAGGTGCTGCCCTTTGCCGATGAATGCCTGCTGCTGGAGCGCGGCCGGGTGCGGTTCCAGGGGCCGACGGAGGAGCTCCTGAACCGTCCCCGGCTGCTGGAGGAGGCCGGCTTTCCGCTTCCGCCGTCGCTGCGCCTGTCGCGTCTTCTGGCCAAGCGGTTCCATCTCCGGGAACCGGCCGGCAGCGGCCGGGCCGACGCGGGGGCGTTTGCCGAGCGGTTGTGCCGTCTCCTGGACCTGCCCGCCGCCTCTTGCGGACGAAAGGATGATGGGCCATGCGGAACCGGATGATATTGGGCCGGTTCATCGACGTCGGATCCCGGATTCATCGGCTGGATCCGCGGGCCAAGATCATCGCCCTGCTGATCTACACCGTTGTGGTGTTCCGAATGGATTCGTTGCGGGAAGCGGCCCTGGTATCCCTGTTTTCCCTGGGCTGCCTCCGGATGACGCGGATCGGCCTTTCCCAATATGTCAAGGCGGTCCGGCCGCTGGGGACGATCGTGGTGTTCATTTTTCTGTGCCATCTGGCGCTTGATGCGGGCGGCAACCAATTGTGGCGACTGGGCCCCTTCAGCGTGTATTCCGAGGGGCTGGAGCGGGGGCTGATGGCCGCGTTGCGCATGATCTGGTTTGTCGCGCTGTCGGCCGTCCTGACCTTCACGACCCCGCCCGCCCAGTTGATCCGCGGCCTGGAGCGGGTGCTGGCGCCTTTGCGCCGGTTGGGTTTGCGGCCGCAATACATCACGCTCATGCTGATGATCGCCTTTCGCTTCGTTCCCACCATCTTTGCGGAAACGGAACGGATTCTGAAAGCCCAGGCGTCGCGCGGTTTCGACTTGAAAGGCCGGTCGTGGAAGGAAAAGGCCGGCCTGTTCCCGGCGTTGCTCGTCCCCGTGACCGTCAATGCGATCCGCCGGGGCGTGGAACTGGCCGAGTCCATGGAGACCCGGGGATTCCGGCCGGGCGTGCGGCGGACAAGCGGCTGCGCGTTGGTCTGGCGCGCCGGCGACACGGCGTTCGTCTTGCTGTTCGCGCTTCTGCTGGCCGTCACCTGATGACGGGCCGGATCGCAGGACGAATCAGCAGATCCGATCACGGGGTGGGAATGGAATTTTTTTCACGATTCCTTGTTGCGCATGTGACTTTTTTCACATACAATGGGGTCAGAACGAACTATAATCAAGACAAAAATGACCGAAAGGGGGGTGACCATGGAGCGCACGGCGATGATGATACCCGGATGGAAACGGCTTTGGAAGGGTTTCTGGCAACTGGCGGATCCCAAGGTTTGGCTGGCCTCCACGGTTCCGATGCTGGTCGCGGCCGTCATGGCCTGGCGCGATACGGGACGGATCCCGGTGTTCTGGCTGGCGGCGGCGATGGCGGGCGTGTACCTGATCGAGATCGGGAAGAACGCCGTCAACGAGTTCGTCGATTACGAGTCGGGCGTCGACCGGTTTGTCGAACCGGACAAACGGACGCCTTTCAGCGGCGGCAAGAAAACCATCGTGGACGGCCTGCTCACCGTCCGCGAGACGCGCTGGATCGCGGCGGCGACTTTGGCGGCGGCCTTCGTCGTCGGAGCGGCGATCGCGGTATGGCGGGAACCCGACATTTTCTGGATCGGCATTCTGGGGCTGCTGCTGGCCGTCTTTTACACGCTGCCTCCCCTGAAGCTGTGTTACAGGGGGTGGGGCGAAGTGACGGTCGGTTTGACGTTCGGGCCGCTCCTCTTGACCGGCATGTATTGGGTGCTGGCCGGAACGTTCGCCTGGAAGGCGATCGCAGCCGGCGTCCCGCTTGCGTTCCTGATCGCCAACGTGCTGTGGATCAACCAGTACCCGGACTACGAGGCGGATTTGAAGGGCAACAAGCGCAACGGTCTCGTCCGTTTGGGCAAGGAAAAGGGCCTGATCGTGTATCGTCTTCTGTTTATCGCCGCCTATGCCGGTTTGGCCGGCTTGACCCTGATCGACCGGAATCCGTTCTGGCTGCTGGGTTGCCTGAGCATTCCCTGGGCCGTCAAGGCGGTTCGCGTCGCGGCAGCCTTCAAGGACGACATCCCCCGGCTGATGAAGGCCAACGCCTGTACCCTGACCGTGTACCAGGTGACGGGATTGGGGATGATGCTGGCGGCCGGGCTGTTCGGGTGACGGATCGGTCGTGCGGCGACGTCAAAGGGAACTCATACGGGACATACGATCACATTGCGACTTTAAAAGAAAGAACATAGCCATTACAGAACCAACGGGTTGAGGAGGAACCATTCGATGGTCAAAAACAAACGCTGGACTTGGCTGGCGATCGTCGCGCTGGTCGCTTCCCTGCTGACGGGCTGCGGCGGCAAGGACGAAAACGCGACGGGCAGCGAACCGGCCGGAACCGAACCGGCGGGCACCGCTTCCGCAAGCGAACCGGCAAGCGAAGAACCCGGCGCCTCTTACCAGGACGGATTCTATTATGCCGAAGCGGATCAATTCGATGAAAAGTCGGGCTGGAAATACGTGGTGGGCCTGACCGTCGAAAACGGCAAGATTGCCGACGTGGAATGGACCGGCCTGCACAAGGACGGCGGCATCGACAAGAAGACGCTGTCGATGCAAGGAAAATACGGTCTTGTGGAAAAGGGCGGCGCGCAGGCGGAATGGCACGAGCAAGCGGAAAAGGTGGAGCAATTCCTGTTGGACACGCAAGATCCGGCTGCCATTCAAGTGAAGGATGACGGGACGACGGACGCGGTTTCCGGCGTGACCATCAAAGTGAATGAATTCACAGAGTTGGTGGAAAAGGCGCTGGCGGCCGGTCCCACGGAAAAAGGTCCCTACAAGGACGGCCGTTATCATGCCGAAGCCGACCAATTCGACGAAAAATCCGGCTGGAAAGAGACGGTTGACGTCACGGTGCTTGGCGGCAAGATTTTCGCCGTGCAATGGAACGGGGTGCATAAAGACGGCGGCGACGACAAGGTAACCCGTTCCAAGAACGGCGAATACGGCATGGTGGCCAAGGGCGGCGCGCAGGCGGAATGGCATGAACAGGCGGCCCGGATGGAGAAATTCCTGCTGGAAAAACAGGATCCCGCGGCCATTCCGGTGGACGACGGCGGGTACACCGACGCGGTGTCCGGCGTGACGATCCATGTCAACGGGTTCCTGGATCTGGTCCAAAAAGCGCTGGCGAACGCCAGTTAATCGAGAGATAACCGGAGCCGGCAGATCGTAACCGGTGCCGGGGCAAGCAGGCTGCGGCCGAACACGGGAGGGAGAGGGCATGCGACGAATCGTCGTGTTGGGCGCCGGATACGGCGGCGTGATGACGGCCAAAAAGCTGGCCAAGAGACTGAAAAAGGACCGCGACATCCGGATCACGCTCATTGACAAAAATCCGTATCACACGTTGCTGACCGAACTGCACGAAGTGGCCGCCGGACGCGTCGACGAAACGTCGGTCCGGGTGGATTTGCAGAAAGTATTCGCAGGCTTCAAGAATGTGGAGGTGGTTCTGGACGAAATTACCGACATCGACTTCCGGTCGCGAACCCTCCATTCCGACCGCCGTCAGTACAACTACGACTATCTGGTGATCGGAACCGGCAGCAAGCCTTGCTTTTTCGGCATTCCCGGGGCGGAGGAGCATGCGTTCACGCTATGGTCCCATGAAGATGCTGTCCGGCTGCGGGATCACATCGAGGCGATGTTCCGGAAAGCCGCCTGCGAGAAAGATCCGGAGCGGCGCCGGGATCTGCTGTCCTTCGTGGTGGTCGGAGCCGGGTTCACCGGCGTGGAGATGGTCGGCGAACTGGCGGAACAGGCCAACGTGCTCGCCAGGAAAACGGGCGTTGACCGTTCGGACGTTCGGCTGTACCTGGTGGACATGGTGCAACGCATCCTGCCGATGCTTCCGGAATCGTTGTCCCGCAAGGCCGTCCGGCGGCTGGAGAAGATGGGCGTGCAACTGATGACCGGCAACCCGATCACCGAAGTCATGGCCGGCGGCGTGCGCGTGGGGGAAAACGAAGTTCGCGCCGGCACGGTCATCTGGACCGCAGGGGTGGAAGGATCCGATCTGGTCGGACGTCTGGATTTGCAGCAAAAGGGCCGGAAGCGGATCGTCGCCAACGACATGCTGCAGGCGGTGGACGACGACCGCGTGTACGTGATCGGCGACAACCTGTTTTTCATTCCCGAAGGTTCCGAACAGCCGGTGCCGCAAATGGTGGAGAACGCGGAACATTCCGCGGAGCTGGTGGCCCACAACATCGTCAGCGACCTCAAAAACGGGAAGAAGAAACCGTATCGCCCGAAATTCCACGGCACGATGGTCAGCATCGGCAGCCGGTACGGCGTGGCGTACGTGGGCTCGCCCAAACGGAAGTTCAGCCTGAGCGGCCGGATGGCCATGCTGGTCAAGCACTTGATCAACATGCTGTATCTGGCGCAGGTTTGCGGCTTCCACAAGGTCTGGTCCTATCTGAGTCATGAATTTTTCCAGATCAAGGACCGGCGCAGCATTGCGGGCGGACACCTGGCGCACCGGTCGCCGAATTTCTGGCTGGTGCCGCTGCGGCTCTTCGTCGGTTACGTATGGTTTACCGAAGGGCTGGACAAATGGAAGAAGATCATGGAAGATCCGAATCGCATCTTCCTCATTCCCGCCAAGGCGGAGGGCACAAGCGCCGCAACGGCGGCGGCGGACGGCGCCGGGGAAGCCGCCATGGAGGCGCTGCCCGTTCCGGACTGGATCGCCGATAGGGTGCAGGGCATGATGGATGCCATGTTCTACACCCAGGACGGCGGGTTCACCGCGCTGGCCGGCGTATTTCAAACGTCGATGGTGGTGGCCGAACTCCTGTTTGGCGCCCTGCTGTTCATCGGCCTGTTCACGGCCCTGTCCTCCGTGTGCACCATCCTGATGGGGCTGATGATCTGGTCGTCCGGCATGGCGGCGCCCGAGGTGTTGTGGCTGCTCATGGGCGGCATCGCGCTGGTCGGCGGCTCGGGGAGCACGTTCGGGCTGGATTATTACGTGCTTCCCTGGCTGAAGGAACGGTGGAAACGTCTCCCGTTTGTGAAACGCTGGTACTTGTACACCTGAGCGGGAGGCTTCGCGGGCGGATGTCGCCGCCGGGCGCGCCCGACGAGCGGGACGGCCGGCGGCACGGCTGCCCGGGGTGAACAGGGTTTTGCGCTGCAAGCGCGGGTTTGCAAAGGGCTGGTTTTCAAGGGGCTGTTTTTAAAGGGCTGGTTTGAAAAACGGAACGGCATGGCGTTTTCCGTCCGGACCGCGGGTCCGGCGGATCGCCATGCCGTTTCTGTTGCCGCGTCGTTGCGCGAGGGCGGCCCGGTGATCCCGGGCCGCTTATGTCTTCGTGTAGGCGCCGTTCAGGGCAGCCGGCTGCGCAGCACCGTCAGGTTGCCCAGCAGCGCGTAGTCGCCCAGGTTGGCCGGCACGAGCAGACAGTCGCCGGCCTTGACCGGTTCCGCGCCGTCCGCCCAGACGACCGATCCTTCGCCGTCGCAGACGACAAGGATGTCGAAGGTGTCCGGCGTCGTAGCCAACTTCCATTCGCCCCGCACGATTCCCTTGTGGGTGACGAAATACGGCGAGGCGGCCAGTTGCAGCCATTCGCCCGGCCGGGCCGCGTCCGTCGACATGCGGGTGGCGCCGCTTCCGTCATAGGCGATCACGTTGAGCGAGTCTTCGATGTGCAGCTCGCGCGGCTTGCCGTCCAGCCCGAGCCGGTCGTAATCGTACAGGCGGTAGGTCGTGTCGGAGTTCTGCTGGATTTCCGCCACCAGCACGCCCGCGCAGAGCGCGTGCACGGTGCCGGACGGGATATAAAACGTGTCCCCGGCGCGCACGGGAACTTCCTGCAGCGTCTCCATGATCCGGCCCGTGCGGATCGCCTCCGCCAGCGCCTCGCGATCGACGCCCGGCTTGAGGCCGTAAATGATCTTGGCGCCGGGTTTGGCTTCCAGCACGTACCACATCTCCGTCTTGCCCTGTTCGCCGGGCGGCAACCGCTCGTAATCGTCGCCGGGATGCACTTGCACGGACAGGTCGTCGTTGCAGTCGAGCAACTTGACCAGGAGCGGGAAGCGTCCGTTGCGGCTGGCCGCGCCCTTGGCGCCGAACCAGGAGGCGCCGCACGCCTCGCGGACTTCGTCCAGTCCCTTGCCGGCGAACGCGCCGTTGGCGACCCGGGACACGCCGTGCGGATGGTCGGCGATCATCCATCCTTCCCCGATCGGGCCGTCCGGCAATTCATAGCCGAATCGGGCCAGCGCCCGGCCTCCCCACACCCGCTCCTTGAAAACGGGCGCGAATTTCAGCGGATACGGTTTGACGTCCATGTCCGTCCCCTCCCAGGAACCCCTTCATGATGATGGTTTTGATGAAATCAGGCGTTTCGTTTTTCCAGCGCCGCCAAATAGGGCGACGTTTCCCGCTGCGGAAACCGGTACAGCACTGTTTGCGCGGCCGCGGCCGGCAGGGCCGCCATCCACCGCTCCACCGCGCGCGCCTCTTCGTCCCCGCCGGGATGTCCCGGGTACAGCACCGCGGTCAGCACGCCGCCGGGGGCAAGCAGCCGCAGCGCGGTTTCCAGCGCCGGCAGGGTGGTGTCGGGTCGCGTGATGACCGACGTATCGCCGCCCGGCAGGTAGCCGAGGTTGAACATGACCGCGCCGATGCGGCCGTGCAGTTCGGCGGGGATGTATTCCGCCATCCGCTCGTGGCCGGCGCAAAGGAGCTCCACTCCGGCCAGCCGCTCGCCGCCGGCGCGCGCCGCGTTCAGCCGGTCCCGCGTCCGCGCGAGCGCCTCCGGTTGCACGTCAAAGGCGAATACCCGTCCCCGGGGGCCGGCCGTGCGCGCCAGAAACAGCGTATCCACGCCGTTTCCCGCCGTGGCGTCGACGGCCGCGGCGCCGGGACGCAGCCGCTCGGCCACCCAGCGCTGGGCCATGGTCAGCACCGACGGGAATCCCATCGCTCAACGCCCCTTCCAGGCTTTGCCCTGCCACGTGTTGCGGCGGACGAGCTCGGCGTCGATCGCGTTCAGCACTTCCCACTTGCGCAGACTCCACATCGGCCCGATCAGCAGTTCGCGCGGCGCGTCGCCGGTTAGCCGGTGAACGATCATGTCCGGCGGCAGCATCTCCAGGGTGTCGACGACGAGATTGACGTATTCGTCCATCTCCAGGAAGCGGACGAGACCTTCGCGCCACTGGCGCACCATCGGCGTTTTTCGCATGAGGTGCAGCAGGTGGATCTTGATCCCCTGCACGTCCATGGCGGCCACCTGCCGCCCGGTTTCCAGCATCATCTCGCGCGTTTCCCCGGGAAGACCGTAGATGATATGCGCGCAAACCCGGATGTTCCGGCGCCGCAGGCGCTCCACCGCATCCAGGAAGCAGGCGGTGTCGTGCGCGCGGTTGATCAGCCGGGCCGTCGATTCGTGCACCGTCTGCAGCCCCATCTCCAGCCACAGGTACGTCCGCTCGTTCAGCTCGGCCAAATAGTCCACCACGTCCTCGGGCAGACAGTCGGGGCGCGTGGCGATGGACAGCCCGACGACGCCCGGCTGCTCGAGGATCGTTTCGTAGTAACGTTTCAGAACGGGCAACGGCGCGTACGTGTTCGTGAACGCCTGGAAGTATCCGATATATTTGGCCTCCGGCCATTTGCGGTGTTGCCGGTCGCGCACCTCGTTGAACTGCGTCACCAGGTCGTCCCGCCGGTCGCCGGCGAAATCGCCCGAGCCGCGCGCGCTGCAGAACGTGCAGCCGCCGGTGGCGATCGTGCCGTCCCGGTTCGGGCAGGTGAACCCGGCGTCCAGCATCACTTTGAACACTTTGGTGCCGAACGTCCGGCGCATTTCGTAGTTCCAGGTGTGGAACCGCTTGTCCCCCCACAGTCGCGGCGTTTGCGGGGGTTCCGCGGGCGCGACGGCCCGGCCGGCCACATCCGTCCGAACGTTGGTGTTCCCTTGGTCCATCGGCATCTCCCCGTTTCCCGCCGCGTTTGCGTCGCGACGTCAACTTGTATTGTAGCGAATGTTCCCCGTTTCCGGCAAATGATTCGTTGCGGCTTGCGGCTTTACAATCGACCCGGCATTGGGCAAAATAGGTTCGTGCAACGGAGGCGCGAAACGGTCGCGAAGGCCGGCGAAGCCGGCGACGGGCGACGAAACGCAACGATCGCAAACGCGGGAGGAACAGGACATGCGGCTGAGGGGAAGAAAAAACGCGCGCGAGGAACTGGAGCGCCAGACCGACCTGGTGGTGCTGGAACCGCAACGGTGGCGGGGGCGCTGGCGCGAGTTTTTCGGCAACGACCGGCCGATCCATATCGAAATCGGCATGGGCAAGGGCCGGTTCATCAGCCAGATGAGCGTGCTGCATCCGGACATTAATTTTATCGGCATGGACGTGTACGACGAACTGTTGCGGCGCGGAAGCGAAAAGGCCCGGGCGCTGTGGCGCGAGCGCGGCCAGGATCGCGTGCCGAATCTGGCGCTCGTGCGGGGCAACGCGGAATATTTGGAAATGATGTTCGAGCCCGGGGAACTGGATCGCATTTATCTGAATTTCAGCGACCCGTGGCCGAAAAACAAACATGCCAAGCGGCGCCTGACGCACCCCCGGTTTTTGCTGAAATACCGGCAGGTGCTGAACGAATACGGGGAAATCCACTTCAAGACCGATTCCGCCAGCCTGTTCGAGTTTTCCCTCAACAGCTTTGCCGACGCGGGCATGCAAATGCGCAACATCACCTTTGACCTTCACCGCAACGGCATCCGTGAGGATTTGGTCATGACCGAATACGAAAGCAAATTCGTCGCAATGGGCCAGCCGATCTACCGCCTGGAAGTCGTGGTGGGCGAGAAGGCGCTCGCGGCGCACCGGGAGGAGACGGCCCGCCGGCTGGAGGAGGCGCTGAAACGGGGAGGCGCGAAGGAACCGCCCCCGGTCGCGGACTGACGTTCGCGATCGGCGGGCGGTCCTGGGGCAGACGCGGCACGCCCGTTTGGCCGAAGGTACGGATGGGCAAACTGGAGACGACGACCGGCCTGGGTGACGGAAGAAGGGGAAAACAGCGGGGCTTGACGGGAACCGGGGCGCAAACGGGAGCCTTTCGATGAGAAAATTTAAATGAATCTTTTTGCGCCGCCGAATCGTACATCAGATGAATGAAAAAATTGGGGAAGAAGCATCCTGCAAAGCGGAGAAGCAGAAAGCGGAAAGGCTGCCGGTGACAGGGGCCGGTGACGTGAACCGGCGAAAGAAGGCCGCATCCGGACGTCACAAGACCTGAGAGACAAAAAACACAGAGAAAGCAGAGAGAACAAACATAGGGGTATAGGGGGCAACCATATGTGGAGCGTTCTGTTTCTGATCGCCCAGGTGTACCTGGCCGTGATCGGGCTGTATCAATTTGTCCTGTCGCTGTTCGGCATCGTCCGCAAACGGGGGTCGCTCCGCCATCCGCCGAAGAAATCGTTCGCCATCCTCGTGGCGGCGCACAACGAGGAGGCCGTCATCGGCGCGTTGGTCGACAACCTGCTGAAACTGAACTACCCGCGCGAGCTGTATGATATTTTTGTCATTTGCGACAACTGCACCGACCGGACCGCGGACATCGTTCGCGGTTATCCGGGCGTGTACGCGATGGAACGCCACAATCCGCATCAGCGCGGCAAAGGCTACGCCATCGAATGGATGCTCAGGGAATTGTGGAACTTCCCGCGCCAGTACGACGCGGTGGTCATGTTCGACGCCGACAACCTGGTCGATCCCGATTTCCTGCTGCACATGAACAACGATCTATGCGAAGGCCACAAAGTGATCCAGGGCTATCTGGACACGAAAAATCCGAACGATTCCTGGATCACCGCCGCCTATGGCATCACGTACTGGTATTGCAACCGGATGTGGCAATTGTCCCGCAAGCAGTTGAAAATGGCCAATTTCCTCGGCGGCACCGGCATGTGCTTCGACGCCGCGTTGCTCAAGGAAATGGGCTGGGGGGCCACCAGCCTGGTCGAGGACCTGGAGTTTTCGGTGCGCTGCATCAAGCGGGGCATCTACCCCGTGCTGAACTACGAAGCGCGGGTGTTCGACGAGAAGCCGCTCTCCTTCAAGGCGTCCGTCCGGCAGCGGCTGCGCTGGATGCAGGGGCACTTTACCGTGGCGCGGCGCTACTTTTTTCCGCTGTTCTGGCAGGCCCTTCGCGAGCGGAACCTGGCCAAGCTGGACACGGCGCTGTATGCCATCACCGTGTATCACGTGCTGCTCGGCGCGTTTCTGACCATTGCCCTGTGGGTTGACCAGCTTCGGGCCGAACCGGCGCTGGATTCCCTGTACGCTTATCTGCCCTGGTGGGTGACGGCGATCGTCGTGTTCTGCTCCGTCGCGCAATTTCCGGTGGCGATGGCGCTGGAACGCGTCCGCTCCTGGAAAATGTACGCGATGCTGCTGCTGTTCCCGGTGTTTTTGCTCTCCTGGTGGCCGATTACGCTGTATGCCTTTTTCACCCAGAACAACCGGACGTGGAGCCACACGCGGCACACCCGGGTGCTTCGCCTGGAGGAATTGCAGGGCAAGCAAGTCTGATTCGGACCTCGCCGCCCCCTTCCGTCGCTGTCGGCGGGCGCGGCGGGCGGTTCTTAACTTACTATTGTATAGTAACTGAAAAAACGTTATATTTAGATGTGGATCGGGCGTGTGCCCGGAATAGATGAGAATGGATAGGAGGAGCATGGCATGTCCAAACTCAGGATCGGTATCATCCTCGGCAGCACCCGCCAGGGGCGCGTCAGCCCGCAGGTGGGCGCCTGGGTGAAAAGCATCGCGGACCAACGCGGCGACGCGGAATATGAGATCGTCGACATCGCCGAATACAAGCTGCCGTTCTTCGGCGAGACGGACGGCAGCGAACCCGGCGTCAAGGCCTGGACGGAGAAACTCGCCTCCCTGGACGGTTTCGTGTTCGTCGTCGCGGAATACAACCACAGCATCACGGCGGCGCTGAAAAACGCCCTCGATTACGCCCGGGACGAATGGGCCAACAAGGCGGCGGGCATCGTCAGTTACGGTTCGACGGGCGGCGCCCGCGCGGCCGAGCATCTGCGCGGCATTTGCGCCGAGCTGAAAATCGCCGACGTGCGGACGCATCCGACGTTTTCCCTGTTCTACGATTTCGAGAACATGACCACCTTCAAACCGGCGGACGTCCATAAACAAACGGTCAACGCGATGCTGGACGAACTGGTCGCCTGGAGCGGCGCGTTGAAGACGCTGCGTCAAGGCTGACCGGGAAACGCGGGCCGTGGACGGAGCAGACATCGGGGCAACCGGTTCGTGACGGCGCGTACGGAGGCGGCAGCGGAAGTCGGCCCGGCGCGATGGGCGCCGGGTCCTTGACAGCTTGGTGCGGATGTAGTATATTATCTTGGCGATTGTATGACTGATAGCTGCACGCACAAGCAGAAGCGCCCGCTTCTCACCTGACCGGCTGCAGCCGGCTGGTTCGCGTCGCGACGTCACCCGGACGGCGGAAGGGCTTGTCCCTGCCGCGCCGGCATTGCGGTTGCAACGGAATGCGGGCCTTTGCGGCCCGCATTTTTGTTTGAATGCGGGAACGCGGACAGGGTCAGTTCTTACGCGGAGGTGGACCAATATCAGAGAGCATCAGATCAACGAAGAGATCCGGGCGAAGGAAGTCCGGCTGATCGGGGTGAACGGCGAGCAAATCGGCATCAAGCCGTTCCGGGAAGCGCTGCAGATGGCAATCGACGCCAACCTCGACCTGGTCAACGTGGCGCCGCAGGCGAAACCGCCCGTGTGCCGCATCATGGACTACGGAAAGTTCCGTTACGAACAGCAGAAGAAGGAAAAGGAAGCCCGCCGGAACCAGAAGATCGTCGACGTGAAGGAAGTCTGGTTCCGGGCCAGCATCGAGGAGCACGATTTTCAGACGAAGCTGCGGAACGTGCAGAAGTTTCTTCGCGAAGGCGACAAGGTGAAATGTTCCGTACGATTCCGCGGCCGCGAGATCATGCACGCCGATATCGGTCAGCGGATTCTCGAGCGCGTCGCCGCGGAAGCGGCCGATCTCTGCGTCGTGGAGCGTGTGCCGAAGCTGGAGGGCCGAAGCATGATCATGATTCTCGCCCCCAAAAACCATTGACGGGAGGATTTTTTCCGATGCCGAAAATGAAAACCCACAGCAGCCTGAAAGGCCGCTTCAAAATTACCGGTACCGGCAAAGTGAAGCGCAACAAGGCTTACAAGAACCATTTGCTCGAACACAAATCGGGACGCCAAAAACGGGTGCTGTCCAGCCAACCGCTCATGGCGAAGGGGGACGTACGCCGCTTGCGGCAACAACTGGCCAATCTGAAATAATTTTTCACCTCGGGAGGTCATTTCAATGGCAAGAGTCAAGGGCGGATACGTCACTCGCCGCCGTCGCAATAGAATGCTGAAACTGGCCAAAGGGTACTGGGGCGCCAAGCACCGGCTGTTCAAGAAGGCGAAAGAACAGGTCATCCGGTCCTGGATGTACGCCTACCGCGACCGTCGTCAGACGAAGCGGAATTTCCGCAAACTGTGGATCGTGCGCATCAACGCGGCCGCCCGCCAAAACGGCCTGTCCTACAGCAAGCTGATGCACGGTCTGAAGCTCGCCGGCATCGAAGTGAACCGCAAGATGCTGGCCGACCTGGCCGTCAACGACATCGAGGCCTTCAATTCGCTGGCCGCCACCGCCAAGCAGAAAATCAACGCCTGAGCGGCGTTTGACGGGCGCGATCGCGCAAGCCCCGTTGACGGCAGCCGCCCGTCGCCGGACATCCGGCGGACGGGCGGCTTTTTTTTTTCGGCATGCCGCTCCCGCGGGCTTCCGGCCACCGGGGACGGCGGCGCCGCCACGGCCGCCGATGGTGCTGGCGCGGCTTGTGCAGGGGTACAAGCATGCCCTTTCCTTCCCGCATATATTGCATGGACCATCAAGGAAGGGAGGAATGGGCATGTCCCGCGTGACCCGCTCGGAAGCCCGCAAACTCGTCGGGCAGCGGATTTATGCGGTGCGCAAGGACGGTACGGTGGTGACCGGCAAGCTGCTGGCCGTGAAGGGCAATGTGCTCTACGTGAAGGCCGCGTCCGGGAACAAGTTGCGCACGAAGGCGTTCATCCCGCTGGTGCTGTTCGATTTGCTGGCCATCGGCACCTCGCCGTTCGGTTTTGGATTTCCGTTCGGCTTTGACGGATTCGATGGATTCTGGTGGTAAAGGCGCTTCCCCAAAGGCCGGGCGGTGACGGGATCCGTCCGCAGGTTGAAGGCGGACCGGGCCCGGCCTGTCCGCGAAAATAAAAAAACAGGGCCCCGAAGGGGCCCGCACTCAGGGCACAAGCCATTTGACCATTTCGATGCAATGCAGCGGTTTGACGCGGCGAACCGGCCAATACCCGAGACGCCAGTAAAACCGTTGGGCGGGGATGTTGCCCTCGTCCACAAACAGGCGGGCCTGGCGGCAACCGCGGGCGAGTCCGTACCGTTCCGCGTGCTGCATGAGCGCCCTTCCCCAGCCCCGGTTCCGGTCGGCCGGCGCCACCGCCAGCAGGTCGACATACAGCGTCGCGTCACGCACTTCCACGTGCACGAAGCCGGCGACGCTCCCCTCCGGGCGAACGGCGACGAAGGTGGCGCCCCGTCCGAACCGCCGGGCCATTTCCCTGCGCAGGCGCGCCGGCGACGGCGCCGGCAGGGACGAACGCGGCACCAGTTCGTTGCGGACCAGTTCCAGAATGGCGCGGTCGTCGCGTGGTGTTCGGCTTCGAATCATCCCGCTGGCTCCTTTTTTTTGCCGGTTTTTTTTGCCGGTTGGGATATTTTATTGTATAAGCGCCGGTCGGGAAACGTGTCCGGGACCGCGGACCGCGGCGGGCCCCCAAATCCGCAAGTTCGTCCGGGCGGAGGAAAGCGGGTGTATTGACGAACACGGCAGAGAAGCATATAATTTAAGCCATATCGAAAGATCAGGAACCGCGATGAAGAGGAAGAGGCGGGAGGGCTCTTTTGTCCAGAGAGCGTCGGGTAGCTGGGATCGACGCCAAAATCCCTGTACGCCGGGTCTCCTCGGAGCCGTTCGCCTGAACCGCCGCCCCGTTGGCGGCGCAGTAGGGCGGATCGCTTGGCGCCCGTTAACGCGCCGCAGGTGGAGTGCCGGACAGGCGCGCATGTCCGGTTGCACCTGCCGAGGCCGCATTCGCGAGGATGCGGCGAATTCGGGTGGTACCGCGGAAGCGACAGCCTTTCGCCCCAGATGGTCCTTAAGACGTCGGGGTCGGAAGGCTTTTTGTGTTGAAAGGGAGCCGATCCCGGGGCTGGCCGATCGTTTCGAAAGGAGGATGACCGAGATGAGCGCACAACAAGCCACGCTGAAATCCAAGGACGAACTGATCGAAAAATGGAGCAAGCCGGAAGTCATCACGGGCTCGGAAATGCTGCTCCGCAGTTTGGTGCTGGAGGGGGTGGACTGCGTCTTCGGCTACCCCGGCGGCGCGGTGTTGTACATTTACGACGCCATGTACGGTTTTTCGGATTTCAAGCACCTGCTCACCCGCCACGAGCAGGGCGCCATTCACGCCGCCGACGGCTACGCCCGTTCCACCGGCAAGGTCGGCGTCTGCATCGCCACGTCCGGCCCCGGCGCGACGAACCTGGTGACGGGCATCGCCACCGCCTACATGGACTCGGTGCCGCTGGTCGTCATCACCGGGAACGTTCCCACGTCGGCGATGGGCACCGACGCCTTCCAGGAAGCGGACATCGTCGGCATCACGATGCCGATCACCAAGCACAGCTATCTGGTCCGCAAGGCCGAGGACCTGCCGCGCATCATCCATGAGGCGTTCCATATCGCAAACACGGGGCGGAAGGGACCGGTGCTGATTGACATCCCGAAGGACGTGTCGGCGCAGAAGGCGTTGTTCCGGCCGGTCCGGGAAGTGAACCTGCGCGGCTACAACCCGACGATCGTGCCGAACCGGATGCAGATCGACAAACTGCTCCGGGCCCTCGAGGAAGCCGAGCGGCCGGTCATTCTGGCCGGCGGCGGCGTCGTGTACGCCGGGGCGCACGAAGAGCTGTACGAATTCGTCACCCGGACGGAAATCCCGATCACCACGACGCTGCTCGGCCTCGGCGGATTCCCGAGCGGACACGAGTTGCACATGGGCATGCCGGGCATGCACGGCACGTACACGGCGAACAAGGCGCTGCAAAATGCCGATTTGCTCATCAATTTCGGCGCCCGCTTCGATGACCGCGTGACGATGCGGCTGGACGGCTTCGCCCCGCGCGCCAAAGTCGTGCACGTGGACATCGATCCGGCCGAGATCGGCAAAAACGTGCCGACCGACATCCCGATCGTCGGCGACGTCAAACTGGTGCTGCAGGCTCTGCTGACCGAGGCGAAGCGCAATCCGAAGGTTGACGCCTGGCGGCGCCAGATCGCGGAATGGAAACGGCAGCACCCGCTCACTTACGTCGATTCCGACACCGAGCTGAAGCCGCAATGGGTCATCTCCATGATCCACGAGACGACCGGCGGCGACGCGATCGTCACCACGGACGTCGGGCAGCACCAGATGTGGGTGGCGCAATATTACCCGTTCAACAAGCCGCGTTCCCTGATCACGTCCGGCGGTCTCGGCACGATGGGCTTCGGGTTCCCGTCGGCCATCGGCGCCCAGATCGCCAATCCGGACCGCACGGTCGTCTCCATCAACGGCGACGGCGGCATGCAGATGTGCGCCCAGGAACTGGCCGTGTGCGCCATTCACAACATTCCGGTGAAGGTGGCGATCATCAACAACCAGGTGCTCGGGATGGTGCGCCAATGGCAGGAGATCATCTACGATCACCGGTACAGCCATATCGATCTGGCGGGCAGCCCCGATTTCGTCAAGCTGGCGGAAGCGTACGGTGTGAAGGGATTCCGCGCGACCAACAAGGAGGAGGCGCGCCGCGCCTGGGAAGCCGCCCTCGCGCATCCGGGACCGGCGGTGGTCGACTTCGTCGTGCCGAAGGAGGAGAACGTCTATCCGATGGTCACGCAGGGCAGCACGCTGGACGACATGATTCTGGGTGATGCCAAATGAACCGGAAGCATACGATCGCCATTCTCGTCAACGACCAGCCGGGGGTGCTGCAGCGCGTGGCCGGCCTGTTCGGCCGCCGCGGGTTCAACATCGAGAGCATCACCGTCGGGGCTTCGGAGGAACCGGGGTTGTCCCGGATGGTCATCGTGACCACCGGCGACGACCGGACGCTGGAGCAGATCCAGAAGCAGCTCAACAAGCTGATCGACGTCATCAAGGTCGTCGACGTCAGCGCCCAGCCGATGGTGTCGCGGGAGCTGGCGCTGATCAAAGTCAGCGCCGAACCTTCGGTGCGCCCGGAAATCCTCGGCGTGGTCGACACGTTCCGCGCCTCGGTTGTGGACATCGGACCGTCCACCATGATCATTCAGGTGGTAGGCGATTCCGACAAGATCGACGCCATGATCGAGTTGCTCAAGCCGTACGGGATCCGGGAGCTCACCCGGACCGGGGTCACCGCGATGGTGCGGGGCACCCGGAACGGCTGACCGTCAAGTTCGCCGACTGGGACGCTTTTCCGAAGGAACGGCCGGTCCGGACGACCCGCCGATTTCCTCCGGTTACATAGCGACAGGGCCCAAGTGGCAAACCTTACAAAGGGAGGATGCTTATCCATGGCAGTGAAAATGTACTACGAAAAAGACGCCGACCTGTCTGTTCTGAAAGGCAAAACCATCGCCGTGATCGGCTATGGCAGCCAAGGGCACGCCCAGGCGCAAAACCTGCGCGACAGCGGCCTGAACGTCATCATCGGCCTGCGCCCCGGCAAATCCGCTGAGGCAGCCCGCAACGACGGCTTTGAAGTGCTCTCCGTCGGGGACGCGGTGCGGCGGGCCGACGTGGTGCAGATCCTGATGCCGGACGAAACCCAGGCGGCCGTGTACAAAAATGAAATCGAGCCGAACCTGAAAAAAGGCGCGGCCCTCATGTTCTCGCACGGTTTCAACATCCACTACGGCCAGATCGTGCCGCCCGCCGACGCCGACGTGCTGCTCGTCGCGCCGAAATCGCCGGGCCATCTCGTACGCCGCACCTACGTGGAAGGCTTCGGCGTCCCCGGCCTGATCGCCGTGCATCAGAACGCCACCGGCAAGGCGTTCGAGATCGGCCTCGCCTATGCGAAGGGCATCGGCTGCACCCGCGCCGGCGTCATCGAGACGACGTTCCGCGAGGAAACCGAGACCGACCTGTTTGGCGAACAGGCCGTGCTGTGCGGCGGCATCAGCGCGCTGATCAAGGCCGGTTTCGAAACGCTCGTCGAGGCGGGGTATGCGCCGGAAATGGCCTACTTCGAATGCCTGCACGAGACGAAGCTGATCGTCGATCTGATCTACGAAGGCGGTCTCGCCGCGATGCGCAATTCGATCTCCAACACGGCCGAATACGGCGACTACGTCACCGGTCCGCGCATCGTCACCGAGGAAACGAAAAAAGAAATGAAGCGCGTGCTCGAAGACATCCAGTCCGGCCGTTTTGCCCGCGAATTCATCCTCGAGAACCAGGCCGGCCGTCCGGTGCTCACGGCGACCCGCCGCCGCGAAGCCGAGCACCCGATCGAAATCGTCGGCGCCCAACTGCGCGGACTGATGCATTGGCTCAAAAAGTGATCGCGCCAAGCCGGCTGGCCGCCGCGCCAGCCACGGACCTTCGCCGTGCGCCCCGGTCGCCCGGGGCGTCCGCGCGAAGGTTTTTTTGCGGCGGAGCCCGCATGCGGAACGTTTTTACGTTGCCGCGGATTTTCACGGGCGAACAACTCTTATTCGCCGCGGATTGTGGTATAATGGCAAAAACAAACCCAGTGTATGGTTCAGGAGGTGCGGGTACCAGCCTGCCATGCGGAAAATTTACATTTTCGACACGACGTTGCGGGATGGAGAGCAGTCTCCGGGCGTCAATCTGAACACCGAGGAAAAAGTGGAAATCGCCCTGCAGCTCGAGCGGCTGGGCGTGGACCGGATTGAAGCCGGTTTCCCGGCGGCATCGCCCGGCGACCTGGCGGCGGTGGATGCCGTGGCCCGCGCCGTGAAGAATGCCACCATCGTCGGCCTCTCGCGCTCCCGGGAACAGGATATCGACGCCGTCCGCGAAGCGTTGAAGGGCGCGGAAGACCCGTGCATTCACCTGTTCCTCGCCACTTCGCCGATCCATCGGCAGTACAAACTGCGGATGAGCAAGGAACAGGTGCTGGAAACGGCGGAACGGGCCATTCGCTACGCGAAGCAGTATTTCGACAAAATCGAATTTTCCCCGGAAGACGCCGGGCGCACCGAGCTGGATTACCTGTGCGAAGTGGTGGCGATGGCCATCCGCGCGGGCGCGACCGTGATCAACATCCCCGACACGGTCGGGTATATGACGCCGCAGGAGTTCGGCAACATTTTCAAAACGTTGCGGGAACGAGTGCCGGGCATCGAGCGCGTCCAGCTTTCCGCGCACTGCCATGACGACCTCGGCATGGCCACCGCCAACGCGCTCGCGGCGATCCTGAACGGCGCCGACCAGGTGGAAGGCACCATCAACGGCATCGGCGAACGGGCCGGCAATACCGCCATCGAGGAAGTGGCGCTGGCGCTGGAGACGAGAGCCGACGTCTTCCAGGCCAAGACGACGCTGAACCTGAAGGAAATCGCCAAGACGAGCCGCCTGGTCAGCAAGCTGACGGGCATGGTCGTGCCGCCCAACAAGGCGATTGTCGGCGCCAACGCCTTCGCCCACGAATCGGGCATTCACCAAGACGGCGTGCTCAAGGAAAAGACGACGTACGAGATCATTTCGCCGGAGACGATCGGCCTGAAGGAAAGCAAGCTCGTGCTGGGCAAACATTCCGGCCGCCACGCCTTCCGGGAAAAACTGGTCGACCTCGGCTACGAAAACCTGACCGAGGAACAGATCAACGCCGCGTTCGGGAAGTTCAAAGATTTGGCCGACCGGAAAAAAACGGTCACGGACGACGACATCCGCGCCCTGCTGGAGGAGAAAATTTCCGAAACGCCGGAAGTGTTCGCGCTGGAACGCATGTCCGTGACGTTCGACAGCCTGGACGGCCCCGCCGCCACCATCCGGCTCCGGACGCCGTCGGGCATCAAGGAGACGCGGGCCGGAGGGAACGGCTCCGTCGACGCCATTTACCGGGCGATCGACGAGCTGACGGGCGAAACCGTCGAACTGGAGAATTACTCGATTCAGGCGGTCACGGACGGCACCGACGCGCTCGGCGAGGTGCACGTCGTGTTGCGGCAAGGCGATCTGACGGTGCAGGGCCGGGGCGTCAGCACCGACATCCTGGAAGCGAGCGCCCGCGCCTACGTGCAGGCGCTGAACCGCCTGGTGGACAAACGCAAGTCCCCCGTCCGCCAGCGCCGCGACAACGTGACGCTGATCTGACCGGCGGGTTGGTCATGCCGAAAACCAATCGCCCGAGCAAGGGCGATTGGTTTTCGTTTATCTCGCGTCCGTGCCGGCGCCCGCGCTGCAGTTTTTCTTTTTGCCGGACGGTGCGGGGGATCGGCTGTTCGCCGCCGGTGAGCATCCCGCAGCCGCCGCCAGCGTCGGCCTCAACGCGAGCCGCATCCGCGTCGGCGCCATCCTGCTCAGCGGGCGTCACGCAATAGACGAAACCTATAATTTTCATTACTTTTATGTATTTTTCCTCTGGCACCGGATGTGTTACAACTGGATTATAACGCAAATCGGCGGATGGACATGCCGCACACGAATTCAGCCAGGGGAGTGGAACGTTCATGTCGGAAGTGAAAAAAATCGCCGTGATCGCAGGGGACGGCATCGGCCCGGAAGTCGTCGCGGAAGCGATCAAGGTGCTGAAAAAAACGGAGGAACTGTTCGGGTACCGGTTCGCGTTCGAACACGGCCTGTTCGGCGGGATCGCCATTGACGAGAAAGGGACGCCGCTGCCGGAGGAAACGCTGGAGATGTGCAAAAACGCGGACGCGGTGTTGCTCGGCGCCGTCGGCGGTCCGAAATGGGACAACAATCCGAAGGAGCTTCGTCCGGAGACGGGGCTGCTCGGCATCCGCAAGGCGCTGGGTCTTTATGCCAACATCCGCCCCGCCGTCGTCTTCGACTGTTTGAAGGACGCCTCCACCCTGAAACCGGAGGTGCTGGAGGGCACCGACCTGATCGTCGTGCGCGAGCTGACGGGGGGCATCTATTTCGGGGAAAAATACCGCCGCGACACGCCCAACGGTCAGGAAGCCGTCGATACGTGCGTGTACAACGTGGCGGAGATCGAGCGCATCGTGCGCCGGGCGTTCGACATCGCCCGCCAGCGGCGCAGGAAACTCGCTTCCGTGGACAAGGCCAACGTGCTGGAGACGTCGCGCCTGTGGCGGGAGACGGTCAATCGCGTCGCCGCGGAGTATCCGGACGTCGAACTGGAGCATGTGCTCGTCGACAACGCCGCCATGCAGTTGCTGCGCCGACCGTCCAGCTTTGACGTCATCGTGACCGAGAACATGTTCGGCGACATCCTGAGCGACGAAGCGGCCATGCTGACCGGCTCGATCGGCATGCTGGCGTCGGCCTCCCTCGGGGAGGGCAGCCTGGGGCTGTACGAGCCGGTGCACGGCTCCGCGCCCGACATCGCCGGGAAAGGGCTCGCCAATCCGATCGCCACGATCCTGTCCGCGGCGCTCATGCTCCGGCTGTCCTTCGGTTACCACGACGCGGCGGACGCCGTGGAACGCGCGGTGCGGGACGTGCTGGATGCCGGGCACCGCACGGCCGACATCGCCACGGACAAGAGCAAGGCCGTTGGCACGCGGGAGATGGGGGACCTGATCGTCGGCGCCATGCGCCGTTGACCGCGTTCCTTCCTTAGATGCCCGGGCGGACCGGCCGCCCGCGGGATCCAAAACGAAACGGGGCCGCATCCGGCGGCCCGTTTTGTCACCCTGACGCCGGACGGGCAGGTCGGTGCGCTTGCTGCGCCGGCGTTCGCCGCAGCGGATATTCGAATGGCGAAGAACGCGTTTCACCGGGCAGGCAGGAATTTGGGCTTGCCGGGAAGAATAAAGTGAATAACCGCATCATGACGCAGTCGGGAGGGAAGACGATGAGTTTCTGCTGCGGAGCCAGCATGATCGGCATGAAAGGAACGCTCAAACATTACCGGACGCGGATCCACAACGTTCCGATCCTGTTTTGCCCGGTCTGCCATCGGGTCGTCGTCCATTACCTGGTGGAGAACGAATACGAAATTTTGGCGGAATACGCCCACGGGGACGGGGCGACCGAGATCGACTTCAGCGATTATGTGGACGAATCGGACAAAGCCCTCCGCGAAAACTGCGTCAACCACGATGACGAAGACGACCTCCAGATTGTGCAGAACCAGATCGACATGGCCCTGGACCTGATGTCCTTTGCCAAGTCGATTCACGACGAAGAATGGGTGGCGCAACTGAAAGTCCGTCTTGCCGTCCTCAGCAAAAGACGCCGCAAGCTGTTGATGAAACGCGCCACGGGCGGAACGCATTAACCGGGCGTTCCTTCCGTTTCGCCCGCGGCGCGAACGCTTTCGCATCCGTGCCGGTCTCATCCTTCCGATTATCCCTCCGCCCTTTCCCTTCGCCCCTCACCTCCGCGAACCGCCCGGATCGCCGCAGCCCACTGGAAAGAAGTAACGACAAAAATTGTTTAAACCCCTTCGACAGAACTGCATCCGGTTCGACAGCTTCTCCGATTGACATGCGGGCAAACAGCCGAATATGATTAATTTAAATTTTTTGTCCCTTACCTAGCTAGATAGATTGGGGGCTGTGAAATGGAAATGTGGAAAGCGCATTATTTTCCACCTCTAACGGGGTTCGCGCTCAAGGGCGGTAACGATCCGAAAGACGGTCTGGCCGAGCATTGTCGGAGTTCAGCAGATGCACCCACCCGGGAGATCACGGGCCGTCATCAAGAGAGCGTGAGGTTCCTGCCTTCCAGCACAGACCCGGAAGACCGGATGAACGTCCTGCACCGGTCTCTTTCGTTTTTATCGCAGCTTTCTGCAAGATTTCATCCGCAGGAGACCGCCGCGACGAAAAGTTCCTTCCAACACGCGGACGATGACGCGTCCCCCGTTCCCCCGGAATGTTGTTCTGTCGTCGAGGACAAGCCCAACCGTTTTGAAGAAGTGCTCCAACACATGGATACCGGCGTCGCCATTTTTGACAAGTGCGGCGTATTGCGCTTTCTGAACGTCCAAATGTCCCGCATGCTGCAAACCCCGCGCCGGGCGCTGATCGGGGTATCGCTGCGCAAACTGTTTTTTCACCGGCAGTTGTCCCGTTCCATCCGCTTCATGCTCGTGCGGATGCTGAAGGAAATGACCCGCAACCACCGGTTTCGCATGGAGTTTCAGGCCGAGGAGCGGTATTTTCTGATCAGCGTCACGCAGATCGAAGAACTGGACGGGGACTATCTCGTCAGCGTCAAGGACGTGTCGGATTTCAAGCAGATCGAACAGTCGGCGCTGCAAAACGACAAGCTGGCCATGCTGGGCAAAATCGCCGCGGCGATCGCCCATGAAATCCGCAATCCGCTGACGTCCATTCGCGGTTTCATCCAGTTGCTCTCACCGTACCTGGCGGAAATCGGGAAGGAAGATTACGCGCGCATCATCCTGTCGGAGATCGACAGGGCCAACCATATCATTTATGAATTCCTCAACTCCTCCAAGCCGTCCGCGCCGACGAAACAGCGCGTTCCGGTGGCCATGCTGCTCAGGGAAATGATTCTGCTCACGGAGAGCGAGGCGAACATGAAGGGCTGCGAGCTCGTGTGCGAGATCGCCGACCCGGACATGGCCGTCGCCATCGATGTCAAGCAGATCAAGCAGGTGCTGCTCAATATCGTGAAAAACGCCATGGACGCGATTCAGGAAACCGGGGACGGAAGAAAGGGCTGGATCGCCGTAACCGCCCGCCGGGACAAGCGGTACGCCCTGATCTCCATCCGGGACAACGGCAAGGGGATGGAGCGGTCGACGATCAATCGGTTGTTCGATCCCTTTTTCTCCACCAAAAAGGAAGGAACCGGCCTCGGGCTGTCGGTCAGCTATCGCATCATCCGCAACCACGGCGGCATGATTCGGGTGGAGAGCACGCCGGGGGAAGGGACGGAGTTTGTGATCTACCTGCCGCTGGATTCGACGGACGGCGCCAACGCGGAAAGCCGGAACGCCATGTAGCCGGCCGGGCTCGGGTTCGCTGTCGGATGCGGTTTGCTTGCAGGCTTTTTGATTTGCGTGATCGGGTCAACCGGCGCGTTCCGGTTGGCCCGTTGTTTTTCGGGCGTCGGACGGGAATGAAGGCGGGCGGAGTCGACAAACGGGAATCGATGCGATATGTTTGGAGCAGAAACCATCCATGCGGCCGTGGCGGAAGGCGCGCCGCTGTCGGGGACGGTGCGGAGCGTTGCGGCCCGGCGGGAAAGGAACGTGTCGTGATGAAGGACGACAGGGACATGCGCGACGAAACGAAGGTATGGGACGAATGGATCCGGATTGGGGAACGGCTGCGGGCAAGGCCCGGTTTCGCCCCGTTGACGCCGGAGCACGTGTGGCATCCGGGACTCGATCGGGAGATCGCGGCGTTGCCCGCTGACGGGCCGGCCGGCGCGGACGCCGGGACGGAAGCGACCGGCGCCCGCCAGCGGTCCGAGGCGGCGCGGGCGCTGAAAGCGGCCTTCCACCTGTGGAACGACCACTTGCAGGCGGCGCATGACCTGGTGGCGCACGCTTCGGATCCGACGTCGTTTGCGCTGCACGGCGTCATGCATCGCCGCGAAGGCGACTACGACAACGCCAAATACTGGTTTCGGCGGACGGGAGGCCATCCGGCCTTTCACGGCCTGCAGGCGCGGGCCGCGGCCATCCTGGAGCGGCGCCGGCGGGAGGACCGCTGGCGCGGCGGGCCGGTCGCGTCCGCGCTGGAAACGCTGGCGAACCAGGGCGCCTGGAATCCGTACCTGTTTGTCGACGCCGTGGCCATGCAGGAGCGGCGGATCGGCGGGGAGGAAACGCGCGCGGCGCTGGAAGAGGTGCAGCATGAGGAACTGATGGCATTGATCCGGCACTTGGCCGGCCGGTTGGGGCTCCGACGGAACGGCGCTGCCTGGTGCGACAAATGAAGAAGCGGAAGCAAGGGAAAGGGGACGGCGGGAGCCGGCCGGCGTGGACCGCGGAGCCGCTCGGCGACGGCGCGGTGCTTCTGCGCTATGCGGGCCGCGTGCGGCCCGGCGACATGGCCGACGCCGCCGCCTGGCTGCAGGCGGGCGGGGTGCCCGGGCTGGCGGAAACGGTGCCCGCGTATGACACGATCGCGCTGCACCTCGATCCGGCGGCGGACGCGTCGGCGGAGGAGCTGGCGGAACGGGCGCTGCGCCGGCTGCGGGACTGGCGGCCGGCGCCCCGGCGGGAGGCGCGGACGGTGCACATTCCCGTCGTCTACGGCGGGGAAGCCGGACCCGACCTGGAGGAGGCGGCGGCCCGCTGCGGCCTGACCGCCGCGGAATTCGCGGCGCGCCATGCGGCCGCGGTCTACGAGGTGGCCGCCATCGGTTTTGCGTCCGGTTTTCCGTACCTTTCCGGCCTGCCGGCGGAGCTGGCGCAGCCGCGCCGCAAGACGCCCCGCGCCCGGGTGCCCGCCGGCAGCGTCGGGATCGCCGGCCGGCAGACCGGCATCTATCCGGTCGATTCGCCGGGCGGCTGGACGCTGATCGGTCGCACGCCGCTCCCGCTGTTTCGTCCGCAAGCGGACGAACCGTTCCCGTTGCGGCCCGGCGACAAGGTCGTGTTCGTGCCCGTCGACCGCGCGGAGGCGACGAGCTTGGGCGCAGGGGCGGCGGAGCCCCGTGCGGGAAGCGATGCGACGGTTCGGCCGTCTTCGCGGACGGGATCGCCGGAGCGGGAGACGGCGGGTGCGTCCGTATTCACGGTACTGGACCCCGGCCTCCACACCACCGTCCAGGACGGCGGCCGCCCCGGATGGCAGGCGTACGGCGTTCCGGTCGGCGGCGCGATGGATCGCGCGGCGATGCGCATCGCCAACCGGCTGGTCGGCAACTCGGCCGGGGCGGCGGTGCTGGAGCTGACGCTGCGCGGCGGCGCGTACCGGGCCGAGCGCGACGTCCTGATTGCCGTCTACGGCGCCGATCTGGACGCGCGGGCGGACGGGCGTCCGCTGCCGAACGGTTGTCCGGTGCGGCTGAACACCGGGACGGTGCTTTCCTTCGGATGGCCGCGGCGGGGATGCCGCGCGTATCTGGCGCTTGCCGGCGGCTTCGACGTGCCGCCGGTGCTGGGCAGTCGCAGCACGGACGTCCGGTCCGGCATCGGCGGTCTGGACGGGCGACCGCTGCGGGAAGGCGACGTCTTGTTCGGGGGAAGCCCGTCCCGGGACGCCGCCGACCTGATGCGACGGTTGCCGGCCGTTTCCGCCGCGCGGGAGGAGCACGACGCGGCGGGGCGGACCGGGCGTCCTTACGTGCCGCACGCCTGCGCCCGGCGGGGCGGCGGGCCGGTGGAACTCCGCGTGGTGCCCGGCCGGAGCTGGGCCTCCTTTGCCCCGCACGCGCAGCGCACGCTCGCGGAAGCGACGTACACGGTGTCGACGGCCGCCGACCGGATGGGGCTTCGCCTGGACGGACCGGCGCTGGAGCGGACGGAGACCGGGGAGATCGTGTCCCACGGCGTCGTGCCGGGCGCGATCCAGGTGCCTGCGGACGGCCGGCCGATTGTGCTGGGGATCGACTGCCAGCCGACGGGCGGTTACCCGGTCGTCGCCCATGTCATCCGCGCGGATTTGGGGAAGCTGGCGCAACTGCGTCCCGGCGACCGCGTCCGGTTCCGGATCGTGTCCTCCGCGGAGGCGCGGCGGCTGTTCCGGCAACTGGAGCGGGAGCTGCGCCGGACGGAGGCGGGCATCCGGCTTCGCTGGTTTTCCCGGCACGGAGACAAGCCGAAAGGGAAGGAGGAGCGGTGAATGGAATCGGGAAACGGACCGGCTGCGCAGCCGGCGGCCATGCCGGAAAAAGCGCATGAAAAACCGATGGGGGAACCCGACGTCATCGACCTGAACGGCGACCTGGGCGAAGGGTACGGCCCGTGGCGGGCGGGAGACGACGAGGCGCTGCTCGGCATCGTCAGTTCCGCCAACATCGCCTGCGGTTTTCACGCGGGCGATCCGCATGTGATGCGGCGGACGGTGGAGGCCTGCCTGGCCCGCGGGGTGTCGATCGGCGCCCACCCCGGCCTGCCCGACCGGCTCGGCTTCGGCCGCCGGGAAATGGCGGTGACGCCGGAGGAAGTGGAAGATTTCGTGCTGTACCAGACGGGCGCGCTGCTGGCCTTCGTCAAGGCCTGCGGCGGGCGTCTCGCGCACGTCAAGCCGCACGGCGCGCTGTATCATATGGCGGCCCGGCGTTGCGACATCGCGGCGGCCGTGGCGCGCGCGGTGCAGAGGCTCGACCCGGCGCTCATGCTGTACGTTCCGCCCCGTTCGGAGCTGGAGCGGGCGGGCCGGGCGTGCGGCCTGCGCGTGGTGGACGAAGGTTTCGCCGACCGGAGATATTTGCCGAACGGCGAACTGGCTCCCCGCAGCGTGCCCGGCGCGGTGCTGGAGGAGGAAGGCGAGATGCTGCGGCAGGCCCTGGCCCTTGCGGGACGGGGACGCGTCCGCACGAGCGGGGGCGGGGAGATCGACTGGCGCACGGAAACGATTTGCGTCCACGGCGACCGTCCGCGGGCGGCGGAACACGCGGCCGCGTTGCGGCGCGGTCTGGAAGCGGCGGGCTTGCGCATCGCGCCTCCGTTGCCGCCGGGCCGGTAACGAACGGTTGAGCCTGTGGGAGACGTTTTCCGTTTCAGGAAAGATTTGCGCGGGCAGGCAGGAATCCCCCTCGTTTATGTTGAATTTTTTTGTAAATTGACGAAAGGGTTCCGGTGTCGGAAGCCTTGGGGGAAACCGCGCATGTTGATCAATCGAGCCGAGATGCGGACGATCTGGACGGTGCTCACGGCCCTGGTCACCTTTGCCTTGTTGCAGGCGGGACGTTCGTGGCTGCAGCGCGCGTTTGCGCCATGGACCGGTCCCCTCGCGCATCTGTTCCTGGAAACGGTGGCCTTTTCCTTGTGTTTCGGAATTTTGACGCTGGGCTGGATGGTGTTCGTCTCCAGCCTGGATCGCCAGCGTTTGATCACGGCCGCCCTCTTCGCGGTGGTCGGGCTGCTCGATTTGCTCAACGGCCTCTCCGCCCCGGGCATGCCGCTGTACCGGGAATCCGCCGGGGAAAGCGCCGCGCTTCTCGCCGGTTCGCTGTCGGAGTTGCTGGGCGCCGTCTGTCTGCTGGTGGTCTTTTCGACGCGTTACGTCATGGTTTCGGCCCGCATCCGCTGGACGGTGATCGGATCGGCCGTCGCCGCGGCGGTGGCGATCGGCGCGGTCATCTGCCGGGCGGGACGAACGCCCGCCGATTGGCTGGAAGCGTGGCGTCCGTGGCAAAGCGCCCTGGTGCTGGCGCTTTATGTCGCCGCCGGCGCGGTGATCCTGTACCGGAACCGGATTGAGCGGCCGCAGGCGATGCTGACCGTCGTCCAGTCGATCGTCTGGCTGTTTTTCGCCAAACTGACCGGCGCCCTCGCCGCCGAGCCGTACGGGGCGGACATGCTGCTGGCGCACGGTTACAAACTGCTGGGTTACTATTTCTTGCTCAAAGGCATCTATTTCGTCATGATCGAGGAGCCGTTCCGGCGCCAGAAAAAGGCCGAGGCCCGGATCAACGTTCTGGCCTTCCGGGATGAATTGACCGGGCTGCCCAACCGGCGGCTGTTCGGGGAACGGCTGGAGGCGGAGATCGTTCGCGCCCGGTCGTCCGGCAAGCATGTGGGTTTGTTGTTGCTCGACCTGGACCGTTTCAAAACGATCAACGATTCGATGGGGCACGCGTTTGGCGATCAGTTGCTGGCGAAAGTGGCGGAACGGTTGCTATCGTTGACGGATCAAAAGGATACGGTGTTCCGGATGGGAGGCGACGAGTTTACCGTCCTGCTGCCCGAACTGGCGAATCCGGAGGAGGCGGAGCGGACGGCCGAACGCCTGATCCGGTTGTTTCGCGAACCGATTCTGGTCGGCGTCTCTTCCCTGCACGTGACGGCCAGTGCGGGGGTCGCGGTGTCCCCGATGGACGGCGATACGCCGGAGGCGCTGTTGCAAAACGCGGACAACGCGATGTACGCCGCCAAAGTCTCGCGCAACGGCTGGCAGCGCTATGCGCCGGAAATGAACGAGAAGGCGAAGGAGCGCCTGCAACTGGAGAACGATCTGCGTCTCGCGCTGGAGCGCGGCGAGTTTGTCGTCCACTATCAGCCGATGATCGATCTGGAAAGCGGGAAGCTGATCGGCGCCGAGGCGCTGGTTCGCTGGCGGCACCCGCAGATGGGCATGATTTCCCCGTCCCAATTCATACCGATTTGCGAGGAAACCGGATTGATCGTCCCCCTGGGGGAGTGGGTGCTGCGCACCGCCTGCCGCGAGGCCAGGGCATGGCAGGATGAAGGGCTGGGACGGCTGGTCGTGTCCGTCAACCTGTCGATGCGCCAGTTTCGCCAGCACGACCTGATCGAACGCATCCGCGAAGCGCTGGATGACAGCGGGCTACCGCCGGAATGCCTGGAACTTGAAATAACGGAAAGCATCATGGTCGACGCCGGTTACGCGGCGCAAACGCTGAAGCGGCTGAAGCGGCTCGGCGTGGGCATCAGCATCGACGATTTCGGCACCGGTTACAGTTCGTTGCATTATTTGAAGCGGTTCCCGATCGACAAGCTGAAAATCGACCGTTCCTTCGTCAGCGACGTGCTCCGCAACCGCAATGACGCGGCGATTGTGTCCGGCATTTCGTCCATGGCGCGCAACCTGAACGTGACGGTCACGGCGGAAGGCGTCGAAAACGGCGAGCAGGTGGCGTTTCTGAAGCAACAGCAATGCCAGCAGGCGCAAGGGTTCTATTTTTCGCGTCCGGTGGACGCCGGCGAATTTCGCTCCCGGCTGCGCAGTCCGGGGATACAAACGGGGTGAGGGAACGGATGCGCGGACGGACACACCGCGTGTTTGTATACGGGTCGCTGTTGCCCGGCATGGTCAATCACGACGTGGCGGCGCCGCATCTGCTGTCCGCAAGGCCCGGGCGGGTGCGGGGAAGGCTCGTCGACGCCGGCCCGTATCCGGCGCTGCTTTGGTCGCCGGACCCGTCGCGGTTCCCGGCCGGCGAAAGCGGCGGAGGCGCCGTTGGCGAAGCGGACGAAGAAAGCGGCGGAGACCGGCGGAAAACCGGAAGCGGCGCGGACGGGCGAACGGTCGTCAAAGGGATGTGGCTGACGGTGACGGACGCGGGTCTGGCGGCGATGGACCGGCTGGAGGAATATTTCGGCGTGGAGGAAGCGAACGGTTACGAACGCGTCTGGGTGACCGACGCCGGGGACCCTTCCGTGGCGGGCTGGGCGTACGTGTGGACGGAAACGCGGGGCTTTCCGGTCGTGGACGCCGACTGGTGGCCGGCCTGGCTGGCGGAACGAAACGCGCGCTCCCGCCAATCCGGGAAGAACCGCGATTCTTGAGGCCGTAACGCCCCGCAGACCGATTGCTCGCGCCATTACGCGAACTTTCACATAGGCGTACGATCCGCGATCCGGAAGGACCGCGCGGCCGGAAAGGCCGCGCGGATTTTTGACGGTCACGTGGCGTCCCGGGCCGCGAGCGTCTCGCGGGCCAGACGGGCGGCCTTCACCATTCGCCGCAGCGCCGCGACCGTCTCCGGCTCGCCGCGCGTTTTCAGGCCGCAGTCGGGGTTCACCCACAGCCGTTCGGCCGGCACGAGCGCCAGCGCGTCGCGAATGACGCCGAGCATCGTTTCCGTTTCCGGCACCACCGGACTGTGAATGTCGTAAACGCCGAGGCCGATGCCGTTCGCATAGGGCCGCTCGCGCAACGCGTGCAGCAGCGCGCCGTGGCTTCGCGACGATTCCAGGGAAATCACGTCCGCGTCCATCTCCTCAATGGCGTCCAGCATGTCGTGATAATCGCAGTAGCACATGTGGGTGTGGATTTGCGTTTCGTCCTTCACGCCGGCGACACTGCGCCGGAAGGCGCGCACCGCCCATTCCAGGTACGCGGGCCATTCCCGCCGCTTCAAGGGAGCGATTTCCCGCAGCGCCGGCTCGTCGACCTGGATCATGCCGATCCCCGCCGCTTCCAGTCGCAGTACCTCCGCGTTCAGGGCGCGGGCGATCTGTTCGGCGACGGCGGACGGGGGCAGGTCGTCCCGGAGGAAGGACCAGGCGACCATGGTCACCGGTCCGGTCAGCATGCCTTTGACGGGCCGATCGGTCAGCGACTGCGCGAACAGCGTCTCGTCCAGCGTCATCGGTCCCCGGTCGGCCACGTCGCCGTAGATGACGGGCGGCTTTACGCAGCGCGAGCCGTACGACTGGACCCATCCGTTGTCGGTGAAGTGGAAGCCGTCCAGCAGCCGGGCGAAATGTTCCACCATGTCGGTCCGTTCAAATTCGCCGTGCACCAGCACATCCAGTCCGATTTCTTCCTGAAGGCGGATCCACCTCTCGATGTGTCCGCGGATGCGGGCCCGGTATTCGGCTTCCGTGAGCCGGCCGTTGCGCAGGGCGAGCCGGTCCCGGCGGATGTCCGCCGTCTGCGGCAGGCTCCCGATCGTGGTCGTCGGCAGCGGCGGAAGCCCGAATCGTTGCCGCTGCAAGGCGTACCGCACCGCGAACGGCGCGCGAACCGGCAGCGGTTCCGCTTCCGCCGCGGCGGCTTCCGCCGGCTCCGTCCGGTGTCTGGTCGGATGGTTGCGGAGCGCCTCCAGGGCCGCGCGGTTTTCCGCCAGGCGGGGAGGCAGCCCGGCGTCGGGCCATCCGGCGGCGCCGGCATCCGCCGCGTCGGTTTCGCCAAAAGCCGTTCCGGCGGCCGGAAGGCCGGCGTCCCGAGCACCGGTCCCCGCCCGCACGTTGCCGCCCTTCGCCTTTGCCGCCCATCGCCTTTCCAGCGCTTCCGCCAGCGCGACCAACTCTTCCAGCTTCTCGTCGGCGAACGCCAACGCGCCGCGCACGACGGGATCGCCGCTCCGCTCGCCGCGCACGGTGACCGGCACGTGCAACAGGCTGCAGGAAGGTTGTACGATCAGCCGCTCGGGCGGCACAACGGCGGCCAGTTCGGCCAGCACGGACAATGCCCGGTCCGGATCGACCCGCCAGACGCCCCGTCCGTCCACGACGCCCGCGCCCAGCGTCTTGCCGGTCGGCCAGCCGAGCCGGCGCACCGCGTCCAGGTTCCCCTTCCCGCGCACGAAATCGAGACCGATGCCGTCGACCGGCAGGGCGAACACCGCTTCCGGATGTTCGACGTCGCCGAAATACGTCTGCAGCATCAGCTTCAGACCCGGCGCCGCGGCGCGCAGCGCGGCATACGCCTCCCGTAGCAGCGGCACGTGCGCTTCCGGCACGTCGGTGACGAGCGCTGGTTCGTCCAGTTGCACCCACGTCGCGCCCTCGTCCGCCAGTCCGGCGAGCGCCGCCGCATACACCGGAAGGAGCGAGCGGACGGCGTCGGCCAAACGGTCGGCCGCGACGCCCCTGGACAGCCTGACGAACGTGTACGGTCCGATCATCACGGGCCGCGTGTGCAGTCCGGCTTCCGACCGCGCTTCCGCGAAGGCGTCCCGCCACGGGTTGAACAGCAATCTTGGCTGCGGAGCGCCGTAAAGTTCGGGAACGAGGTAATGGTAGTTCGTATCGAACCACTTGGTCATTTCGCAGGCCGGCGCGTCTTGGGCGCCGCGGGCCATGGCGAAGTACACCGCCAGCGAATCCGGGGCGCCGAGCCGCCGGAACCGGTCCGGCACCAGGTTGAACGCCGCCGCGTGGTCGAGCATCGAATCGTAAAACGTAAAATCGCCGGAAGGAATCCAGGTGACGCCCGTTTGTTTCATCCGGCGCAGGCGCCGGATCCGGATGTCCCGCATGGCGGCGCGGAAGGCGGATTCGTCGATTTCGCCCTTCCAGAACGCCTCCAGCGTTTTTTTCCACTCCCGGTTTTCCCCGATCCGGGGATACCCGAGGACGGCCGTCGTCACGATGGCCATGTCGCACCACACACCTTTCGCAAAGGATGCCGCTACCGAGCCTGTCCACAACGGCTGCATAAAAAATCCGCCCCTCCGGTTCGGAAAAGGCGGACATGCCCGTACAAGCGTCCATGCGCGCGTGCCGGAACATCCCTATCGACCGTAGGTTTCCTGGCTGAACGGAAAATCGGCAGGTATCCCTGGCTTCGGAGCTCGCCGCTCCGTCACAGTGGCGGGACCGCGCCGGATTCGCACCGGCTTCCCTATTAAGCCGCTCACCATCGGCGACCTTCTTGGAACGTCGCCGACTGCGGCGCCGAATTTCCGCGGTATGCGGTTGCCTCCCATCATACGATCCATTTTGGGAAAATTCAATCGAAGTTTCTTCCGGAAAATCGCGCCGCTTGAATTTCTTGAATTTTTGGATGGCCGAATGCTGGCGGGACCCGGACATGGGAACGGCCGACGCGGAGGTGTCGGGCGTGTGCGCAAATCGCCCGCGCGCGTTCGCGGCAGCCCGGGGAAACGCCGGTTGAACGGAACCCGGCGTTCGATTAGGATGAAGGAAAGTGCGCAACGATCATGGGGCCGCACCCGATTTCGGCTCGCGGTGCGGCGCAAGGGGAAACGAATCGGATGGACGAAATTCCGAATTTTGCTTTTCGACACCGGCCTGTCAGGCCGCGACGTCTGGCGCTGGCGGTGCTGACGCTTGCCGCTTGTCTGTGGGGAGGCTTGCCCGCCTGCGCCCACGCGACACTGGAGTCGGCCACGCCGGAACCGGATGCGCGGCTGGCGGAAAGCCCGCCGTGGCTGGAACTTGTGTTCAGCGAACGGATCGACGCGAAGGGGGCGGTCCTGCGCGTGCTCGCCCCCGACGGACGCACGGCGGCGGACGGGCCAGCGGAGCCTTTCGCCGGAGGACGGGGCGTGCGCATTCCGCTGCCGGATCTTGGCGACGGCGTCTATACCGTGTCGTACCGCATCGTTTCCGCGGACGGCCACCCCGTGTCCGGCGCTTACGTGTTCACCGTGGGTCAGCCGCCCGACCGTCCGGCCGCGGGCGGTTTCGACCCCGGCCGAGCGCCCGGACCTGTTCACGACCACAATCCCGGGCTCCGCTCCGGACGGATGGTGGATACGCTGCTGCATTACGCCGCCCGCTGGTTCTATTTCGCGGGGCTTTTGGCCGCCGCCGGAATGGCGCTCTGGTCGTGGCACCGAGACGCTCCCGGCGCGGTGCGGGAGGCACGGGAAACGGGCCTGCGCCTCGCCGGCCAGTTTCTCTTGCTGGCTGCGGCGGGATACGTTTTCTTCCATTTGCGGGCGATCGCGCCGGAGGAGCCGGCGCGCGAATGGTTGCGCCTGCTGGCGGAAACGACGGCCGGCAAGCTGTACGCGACGACGCTGGCGCTGGCCTTGGTAGCGCCGCTGCTGACGTCCTGCGGGCCGGCGCTGCGCACGGGGTGGGCCGCCGCCGCGATGCTCGCGGAGGCGTGGAGCGGGCACGCCGCCGCCTACGACCCGCCCGTGGCGGCCGTTGCGCTGGACGTTCTGCACCTGGTTGCCGGCGCGCTTTGGTCAGGAGGGCTGTTGCTGCTTCTGGCCGCCTGGCGGCGGGACCGGGAGGCTGCCGGACGATTTGCGGTATTGTTTTCCCGCTGGGCGTTGGCCGCCTTTGTCGCTTTGTGGCTGTCGGGGTCGATATTGGCGCTTTTGTTCGTGCGGTCCCCGGAGGACATTGGGCTGACGGCATGGGGCGGCTGGCTGCTGGCCAAGGCGGGGCTCGCGGCCGCCGTGGCCGTCGTCGCCTTCTTCCTTCGCCGCCGTCTGCTGCGGGGACGGACGTCGGTCGCCGGATGGCTCGGCGTCGACGCGGGGTTGTTCGCGGCCCTCGCGCTGTGCGCCGCGGTGCTGACCCATCTGAATCCGGTCCCGGCTCACGTTCCGCTGAATGTCCACCAGATGGGCGAAGATCTGCACTTCACGCTGCGCATTGCGCCTAATGCGCCGGGAACCAACACGTTCACCGTCATCGTGTGGCTGCCGGAACGCGTCGACGGCGGCCGTCCGAAACGGGTGCAGTTGCGCCTGAAACCGGATGATCGCACGGACGGATATATCGAAGTTCCGCTTGCGCCCTTCGATGTCGAGGTGCCGGACACCTATACCGGATTCGTCCGCTCGGCCTATCGGGCGGAAGGCCCGTATCTGTCGCTGCGCGGGTGGTGGACGGCGCAAATTCGCGTGACGGACGGCGCGGATACGGAGCACGTGCGGGAGATGGCCTTTCCCGTCCGTTGAGACCGCCGGCGATGGGAGGGATGACGGTGGGCCGCCGTAACATCAAGTGGGTCATATTGTGGATGCCGCCGCTGATCATCGGGCTGTGGGAATATTTGCGCCATACGCTGCTGCTTCCCTATTTGTCCATGGAACTGGGCAACTGGTTGACGCCGTTCATTTTGGTGGCGGTCATGCTGACGCTCGGCCGCGGGCTGTTCCGGAAGCTGGAAGAGTCGCAGGAGGCGCTGCAACGGGAAAAGTCGGCAAAGGCGGCGCTGGAGGAACGGGAGCGGCTGGCCCGGGAACTGCACGACGGGATCGCCCAGTCGCTGTTTCTCCTTGCGGTGAAACTGGACCGGCTGGAGCGGGCCGCCGAAACGGAGAAGGTGCGCGAACTGGCCGGCCAGTTGCGCGGCACGGTGCGGGTCATTCACGAGGACGTGCGCCAGGCGATCGCGAATTTGCGCCAGCCTCCCTCAGCCGCGGACGACGCCTGGGTGATGCCGCTCAGGGAGCTGCTCCGGGAGACGGTCGAGGGGTCCGGGGCGGAGGCGTCCTTTCGCTGGGACATTCCGGACGATTCGCTCACCGCCAAGGAAAAGATCGAATTGCACGCCTGCCTGCGGGAAGCGCTGGTCAACATCCGCAAGCACGCCCGGGCCAGCCGCGTGACCGTGACGGGAGAGGCGGCCGGAGACGGGGGCTTCCGCTGCACGGTGACGGATGACGGCGTCGGCTTCACGGGCGATCCGCTGGAGCAGGCGGAACGTTTCGGGTTGCGGATGATCCGGGAACGGGCGGCCAGGATGGGCTGGACGTTCCGTTTTTATCGCAGGGACGGACAAACCGTCCTTGAACTGGTCAAACCGGGAGGGAACACGCCATGAGCGCCGCGCAACCGTTTCGCGTGCTGATCGTCGACGATTCCCGGCACGCCCGCGAAGCGATGCGGGAGATTCTGGCGGACGACCCCCATTTTACGGTGGTGGGTGAGGCCGTGTCCGGCGAGGACGGGCTGGCCATGATGGAAGAAGCGATGCCCGATCTGGTCCTGATGGACATCGGGCTGCCGGGCATGGGCGGCCTTGAGGCGGCCAAGGCGATCAAAACCGCGTATCCGTACGTGAAATTGGTCATGGTGACGGTTCACGATGAACCGGCGCTGCTCTTTGAAGCGCTCAAGAAAGGGGCGCAGGGTTTTCTGCTGAAAAATTTGAACCCTTCCGCATGGCGCGAATATTTGCGGGCGGTCGCGCTCGACGAGGTGCCGATGAACCCCGAGCTGGCCCTGCAAATTCTGCGGGAATTCGGCGGCGGGAGCGATTCCGGAGGCGGCCATCCCGCGGGCGGCGTTTCCGGAGGCGGGCCCGGAGAAGGCGGGACGGCCGGCGGCGAGGGTCCCTGGACCGCGCGCCGGACGCACAGGACGGGAGTGGAGGCGCCTCTTCGGGAAGGGCTGACCGCGCGGGAAACGGAGATTTTGCGGGAGGTGGCCCGGGGGCGGACGAACCGCGAGGTGGCGGCCGCGCTCGGCCTGTCGGAACATACGGTCAAAAACCATCTGAAAAACATTTTGCAGAAACTCCATCTGAGCAACCGGGTGCAACTGGCCCTCTACGCTTACGAGAAAGGTCTGGTGGACCCCCGGCGCGGGCCGGGGAACGCCTGAGCACGGGAACACCCGGCGGGTAGCCCTTTGTGGTCATGTCCGGCGCGGGGATTTCGAGTAGAATGAGGCCGCTGGAAATTTCAAACCTATCGAAAGGCGGTATGGTGTCATGAAAGGAAAACGGATCGTCGCCCTGGCGCTGGCGGCCTTGCTGCCGGTTCTCGCGGCGGAGACGGCGTTCGCGCACGTGACCGTGCAGCCGAAGGAGGTGCCGCAGGGGTCGTACCAGGTGTTCACCGTCCTTGTGCCGACGGAAAGACCGTCCGCCACGACCGGGGTGAAGATCGTCATTCCCGACGGTGTCGAGATTTCCCGTTTTGAGCCGAAACCGGACTGGACGTACGAAACGGAAATCGACGGCGAAGGAAAGATCGTGTCCGTGACGTGGAAAGCCGTCGGCGCGGGGCTCGGGGAGACGGAATTCGGGGAGTTCCGGATGCAGGGCAAAGTGGCAGGCGACGCGACGGAACTCGTCTGGAAGGCCTATCAGACCTACGCCGATGGCGAAGTGGTGGCGTGGACGGGCGCGCCCGACGCGGACACGCCGGCTTCCGTGACCCGGGTGACCGCGGCGGCACCGACTGCGAACGGGCAGGAACACGGCGGGGGCGGATCCGCCGAGGCCACGGCGAATCGGGCGGATGCCGCGCGCGATCCGCTCACCTTCGGTCTGGCGGTGGCCGGACTGGCCGCGGGCGCGGCGGCGCTGGCCGTCGCCCTGTTCCGCGGACGGAAGGCGTAACCGGCAGTTTCGGATTCGGGAGGGGAACGGCATGAACGGCATCGGCGGGAGCGGCGCAGCCGGCCGGGCGGTGCGCAAGGCGCTGACGATCGCGGGATCGGACAGCGGCGGCGGCGCGGGCATCCAGGCGGATCTGAAGACGTTCCACGAGTTCGGCGTGTTCGGCTTGTCCGCCGTCACCGCCGTCACCGCGCAAAACACACTGGGCGTGCGGGAGGTGTTTCCGCTGACGGCGGAGGCGGTGGCGCGGCAGCTCGATGCGGTGGCGGAGGATATGGGGACGGACGCGGTGAAAACGGGGATGCTCCATGACGCGGACATCATCGGCGTCGTGGCGGAGCGCATCCGCCGCTACAACTGGCGGAACGTGGTCGTCGATCCGGTCATGGTCGCCAAGGGCGGCGCGCCGTTGCTGCAAGAAACGGCGATCGCGGCGCTGAAGCGGGAACTGCTGCCGCTGGCGCTCGTTGTCACGCCGAACATTCCCGAAGCCGAAGCGCTGACGGGGCTGTCCATCCGCGACATGGAGGACCGCAAGCGCGCCGCGGTGCGGCTTGCCGAGCTCGGCGCGCAACATGTCGTCGTGAAGGGCGGCCATGACGAGGCGTCCGGCGAGGCGGTTGACCTGCTTTATGACGGACGCGCGTTCACGCTGTTTTCCGCGCCGCGCGTCGCCACGCGGAACACGCACGGCACCGGCTGCACCTTCGCCGCGGCCGTCGCCGCCGGGCTGGCCAAGGGCCGCGGCGTCGCGGAAGCGGTACGGACGGCCAAAGCGTTTGTCCGGTGCGCCATCGAAGACGGGCTGGACCTCGGGCACCGCGGCCACGGGCCGACGAACCACTGGTCGTACCGCCGGCGGCACCGCGTGCCGGAAGCGTAGCCCGCAGGGCCGGGCCCGCCGACACCGGTCCTTGCGCCGCGGCGTCCGCTCCGCTATAATCTTTTCTAGCTGAAAAACGGCATATGCGATGAAGGAGACAAGTACGCAGCGCCTTCTTCCAGGGAGGGGTTCGCCGGAGACTGGAAGCGACCCCAAGAAACCAGGCTGCCGAAATTCCCTCCGGAGCAGTCCCTTGAACGTGTGCATTCCCGCCGGACGCCGGTCCGGGCGGGAACGGCGCGCCAGTAGGGGGTACCGGCCGCGGCCCGTTACGCCGCCAGAGCGGAGACGCGGAATGCGCCCCGGCGGCCCGACGAGGGGGCGTGCGCAGGCGAACGCCGCGTTTCAAGAAGGGTGGTACCACGGCCTTTTCGTCCCTTACCGACGAAGGGGCTTTTTTCATTTTCGGCAGATGGCCATGATTTTCCGGCAGGAGGAGCGAGAGCCGATGAAAGAACGACTGGAAGCGCTGAAAGCCGAGGCGCTGGCCCGGCTGGAGGAAGCCGCCGATCCCGCGCGGCTGAACGAGTTGCGCGTCCACTATCTGGGCAAAAAGGGACAACTGACGGAAATTTTGCGGGGGATGGGGGCGCTCAGCCCGGAGGAGCGCCCGGTGATCGGCCAGATCGCCAATGAGGTGAGGGCGGCCATTGAAGCGGTCATCGCCGACAAGCAGGCCCGTTTTGAGCGGGAGGAAACCGCACGCCGCCTGCAGGCGGAGACGATCGACGTGACGCTGCCGGGCCGTTCGCCGCGCCTGGGGGCGCTTCACCCGCTGACCCGCGTGCAGCAGGAAATCGAGGATATTTTCATCGGCATGGGGTACACGATCGCGGAAGGCCCGGAGGTGGAAACGGATTTTTACAATTTCGAGGCGCTGAACATTCCGAAAAACCATCCGGCCCGCGACATGCAGGATTCGTTCTACATCACCGACGACATTCTGCTGCGCACGCACACGTCGCCGGTGCAGATCCGGGCGATGCGGGCGGCCGAAGGGCGCACGCCGCTGAAGATCATTTGCCCCGGCAAGGTGTTCCGCCGCGACGACGACGACGCCACCCACTCGTTCATGTTCCACCAGGTCGAGGGGCTGGTCGTCGGACCGAACATCCGGATGAGCGATTTGCTGGGCACGCTGCTGCAGTTCGCGCGGGCGATGTTCGGCCCGCAGGCGAAGATCCGGCAACGGCCGAGCTTCTTCCCCTTCACCGAACCGAGCGCCGAGGTGGACGTGTCCTGCGCCCAGTGCGGCGGGGAAGGCTGCCGGATGTGCAAGCACACCGGCTGGCTGGAGATTCTCGGCTGCGGCATGGTGCATCCGCGGGTGCTGGAGTACGGCGGGTACGATCCGCGGGAAGTGACCGGATTCGCCTTCGGCATGGGGATCGAGCGGATCGCCCTGCTGAAATACGGCATCGACGACATCCGGCATTTCTACGGCGGCGACGTCCGGTTCCTGCAACAGTTCGCCAAGGCGTGAACCGGCGCGCGCAACGGACCGCTTGAGGATGTGAACCGGGTATCCCGGCAGGCTTGCCCCGGTTCGATGGTGGAAACCGCAACTGAAAGGGTGTTCCCGATGAACGTTTCCTATCTGTGGTTGAACGAGTATATCGATTTGGACGGCGTTTCTCCGCAGGAACTGGCCGGACGGCTGACCCGCGGCGGCATCGAGGTGGCGGCGGTGAAGCCCCGCAATGAAGGCGTCAGCAACGTGGTGGTCGGCCTGGTGAAAACGTGCGGGAAACATCCGGACGCCGACAAGCTGCGGGTGTGCACCGTGGACGTCGGCCAGGAAACCGACCTGCAGATCGTGTGCGGCGCGCCCAACGTGGCCGCCGGCCAGAAGGTGCCGGTGGCGCTCGTCGGCGCCCGCCTGCCCGGCGACGTCCGGATCAAGCGGGCGAAGCTGCGGGGCGTGGAATCGCAGGGCATGATCTGTTCCGCCCGCGAGCTCGGCCTGAACGACAAGCTGCTGCCGAAGGCGCTGCAGGAGGGGATTCTCGTCCTGCCGGAAGACGCGGAAATCGGCGCCGACGTGGTCGAACTCCTGGGCCTGAACGATACGGTGCTGGAACTGGAACTGACGCCCAATCGGGCGGATTGCCTCAGCATGTTGGGCGTTGCCTACGAAGCGGCGGCGCTGACCGGGCGGCCGGTCCGGCTGCCGGATTCGGCCGTGGCGACGGATCCGGAGAAAACGGCCGACCGGCTGTCCGTGTCCATCACCGCGCGGGATCTGTGCGGTCATTACGCGGCGCGCCTCATCCGGGGGGTGCGCATCGGGCCGTCCCCGCTGTGGATGCAAAACCGGCTGATGGCGGCGGGCGTCCGCCCGATCAACAACGTGGTCGACGTGACGAACTACGTCATGCTGGAATACGGCCAGCCGTTGCACGCCTTCGACGCCGCGAAGGTGTCCGGCGGGCGGATCGAGGTGCGCCGCGCCCGGGCCGGCGAAACGCTCACGACGCTGGATGGCCAGGAGCGGAAATTGGGCGAGGACATGCTTGTCATCGCCGACGCGGACAAACCGGTCGCCCTGGCCGGCGTCATGGGCGGCGCCAACTCCGAAGTGACGGACGACACGACGGACGTCATCCTGGAATCCGCCCGGTTCGATCCCGCCAGCGTCCGGCGTACGTCGCGCCAGCTCGGTCTGCGTTCCGAAGCGTCGCTCCGCTTCGAGAAAGGGGTCGATCCCGAGCGGGTGCGCGCCGCGCTGGACCGGGCGGCCGCCCTGATCGCGCGGCTGGCGGGCGGCCGGGTGACGGAAGGCGTGGCGGAGGAAGTCGTGGATATGCCCGGACCGCGCGTCGTCGACCTGACCCTCGACCGGATCAACGGTCTGCTCGGCACGTCGCTGGGCGTGCTGGAGGTCGGCACGATCCTGTCCCGGCTCGGCTTTGAACACGAGAATATTTCCGACCGCGCCTGGAGCGTGCGGGTGCCGACCCGGCGCGGCGACATCGCGCTGGACGTCGATCTCGTCGAAGAGGTGGCGCGTCTGCACGGCTACGACGAAATCCCGGCGACGCCGATCGAGGGGCCGACGACAGCCGGCGGCCTGACCCGGGCGCAGGCGATCCGGCGCGACATTCGCCGTACCCTGACGCTCGCGGGATTGCACGAGACGATCAGCTACGCCGTCACCTCGGCGGAACGTGCGGCGCTCTTCCCGGATCTGGCGGCGGGGGCCCGTCCGATCCGGCTGGCGATGCCGATGAGCGAGGAGCGCAGCACGCTGCGCACCGTCCTGCTGCCCGGCCTGCTGGAGGCGGCCGCCTACAACCGGGCGCGGAAAAATCAGGATCTCGCCCTGTTCGAGATCGGCAACGTTTATCATACCGACGAAACGACGTTGACGCGGCTGCCGGAGGAAAAGGCGCGCCTGGCGCTGCTATTGTCCGGCCGGCGCTGGCAGGCGGAGTGGCATCGCGCGGCTGAACCCTACGATTTCTACGACGCGAAAGGGTTGCTGGAGGCGCTGTTCGAGCGGCTTGGCCTGTCCGCGTCCATCGCCTACCGCGCCGCCGCGCCGGCGCATTTCCACCCCGGGCGCACGGCGGCCATCGAACTGCGCACGGAGGGCGGCGCGTCCGTCATCGGTTACGTCGGTCAGCTTCATCCCGATCTGCAGCGGGAATGGGCGTTTGCCGACACCTTCGTGGCCGAGGTCGAGCTGGCGCCCTTGTACGAGCATGCGGATTTCCGCATCCCGTTCCGGCCGTTGCCGCGTTTCCCGGCGGTGGAGCGGGATCTGGCGGTGGTGGTGGACCGGAACGTGCCGGGCGCCGAGCTGACGGCCGTCGCGTCCGCCGCGGCCGGCGAACTGGTGGAGTCGGTGCGTCTTTTCGACGTGTACACGGGCGACCGCCTCGGTCCGGACAAGAAGAGCGTGGCGCTCTCGCTGGTGTACCGGCATCCCGACCGGACGCTCACCGACGAGGAAGTGGCCGAAGCCCACGGCCGCGCGTTGGCCGCGCTGGAACAAACATTCGGCGCGCAATTGCGCAGTTGAGGAAGGAAACCGCCGGAGCGGCAGCGAATACATCAGCGAACCGTTCCGGCCTTTTTGGCGAACGGTCGCCCGGCCGGCGGCGCGCGCCGGAGAAGGCCCCGGCGCGGACGCGGTTTTGCCGCCGCCGGCGGGCGGCCATCTCGGGGCGGAATGGAGGTGGATGCCGTGAACGATTCACGAACCCGCGTGACGGTCGACATCTTTGGCATGCAATATACGCTGACCGGTCATTCCAGCGCGGATTACATGCGCCAGGTGGCCGCACGGGTGGATGACCAGATGCGGAAGATCGCCGGCAGCGCCCCCAAGCTCGATCTCCCCAGACTGGCCGTTTTGGCGGCCGTGAACTTCGCGGAGGAATGTTTCCGTTACGCCCGGGAAAACGAGCAATTGCATCACGCGGAAGCGGAGCGCCGCCGCCTGTCGGATGAAGTTCGCACGCTGCGCGCCCAGCTTGAGGAAGCGACGCGGCGGGCGGCCGAGGAGGCGGCCGCGCAGCAGGCGCTTTACGAGCAGGAAACCGGACGGCTGCAGGCGCTGTTGGCGCAGGAGACGGAGCGGCTGCAAGCGCAGCTTGCGGAGGAGACCGTCCGGCTGGAGGCGCAGCATCGCGAGGAAACCGGGCGGCTGGAGGCCCGGCACCGCGAAGAGATGGAACGCCTGAAGGCCGATCACGCTTCGGAGATGGAAGCGGTGAAATCCCGCTACGAGCGGGATCTGGCGGAGCTCGCCCGGGAGCGCGACGAGTTGGCGGCCCGCGAACGGGAATGGCACGCGTTGCGGAAATGGCTGGAAGAGGAAGTGGAACGGCTGGGCCGCGAAGCGGCCGAAGCCCGGCAGACCGCGGAAGAGCGGGAGCGGGCGTTGCGCGGGCTGGAGCGGGAGGCGGCGCGGCTCAAGGCGGAAGCCGAAAACCGCGAGCGCGCGGAACGGGAGCGCGAGGAACTGGCGCGCCGGCTGCGCATTGTCGAGGAACGGGAGCGCCGGACCCGTGAGGAGGCAAGCGGCCTGAAGGAACGGCTGGCCGCACTGGAACGGTCGCAGCGGGAGGAGCAGGAGCGGGCGCAGTCCCTCGAGAAGCGGTGGCAGGAAGCGCAACGGCGCAACGAGGAACTGGAACGGAAACTGCGCGAATCCTCGGAGGCGCTGGAGCGGACGAAGCGGCTGGAGGAGGAACTGGAAGCCGAGCGGCAGCGTCACGCCGCGCTGCGGGAAGAATACGCCAAGCTCCAGACGGAATTCAACGAATGGATCGATCTGCTGGAAAACCAGTGAGCCGGAAACGGAACGTACGGCGGGAAAGCGGCGGACGACGCCGCTTTTTTGTTTGTTCACAGAATGAACATGGTATTGCGGTACCGGCTTCGGTATAATGGGATTGTTTGAAATTTGGACAAATTTCGGTGATGAACATGACCGCAAGGCGTTACCGTTTGTTGACATATTGGACTTGTGTGGGCATGTTCGTCGTTCTCCTGGCCGGCGTTCTGGTCACCAATCTGGATGCGGGCCGGGGATGCGGCGATGATTTTCCGCTTTGCAACGGAAAGTTTGTGCCGGCATATACGCTGGAATCCATCGTCGAGTATTCCCATCGGGCGGTCAGCGGCATCGTCGGCCTGCTGGTGATCGCCGCCTTCGCCGCGACGCTGGTCCCGCCGTTTCGTACGAAGGAATCGCTGTTTTATGCGGGCGGCGCCCTGTTTTTCACGGTGCTGCAGGCGGCGCTCGGCGCGCTTGCGGTGATGTGGCCGCAATCCGACGCGGTGATGGCGCTGCACTTCGGCTTCTCGCTGCTTGCCTTCACCCTGACCTGGCTGCTTGCCGCCTGGGGGCGCCGGCGGAGGGAGGCGGAAAGGGCGGCGGGGTCGGATGCTGCGACGGTCCGCATGTCCGGGCCGGCCGCGGATTCGCGCGCCGGCGGCCATGTCCGTGCCACGCCGGCGGCGCCGAAGACCCCGGCGGAGCGGGCGGTTCCCCCCGCCGTGTTCGGCGTGGCGTTCGCCGTTCTGATTTTCTGCTACGGTGTGGTGTATCTGGGGGCCTATATCCGTCACACCGGTTCGGGCGGGGGGTGCAGCGGCTGGCCGCTGTGCAACGGCGAATGGATCCCTTCGCTTGAGGGCGCGACGGGCATCGCCTTTATGCACCGGTTCGCCGCGCTGACGCTGGTGCTGGCCGTCGCCGCCACGGCGCTGATCGTTCGCCGGATGGCCGGCCATCAACGGGAACTGGTTCGCCTCGCTCGAAACTCGGTCGGCCTGGTGGTGCTGCAGGCGCTGAGCGGCGGCCTGCTGGCGCTGACGATCGGCGACGAAAACCTGTATGTGTTCACGGCGCTGCTGCACACGATGATCATCGCCGTGTTGTTCGCCCAGATGGGGCTGCTGACGATCCGCTGCTGGCAATTGTCGCGCGCGGACGCGCGGGAGACGGACGCGCAGCCCGTCAGCGTTTGAAGCCGGCCGGGGCGGGCCGTGCCGGTGCCGCAGCGGATGGCGGCCACGGCGGCGAGAAGAAGGACGACCATCCGGACGGAGGGAACGCGATGACTTTCGCATCACTCAGGGCATATCTCGAAGCGCTAAGGCGGGATGGCGATCTGGCCGTCATCGAGGCGCCGGTCGATCCGAATCTGGAACTGGCGGAAATCCACCGGCGGGTCATCCAGGAGGAAGGACCGGCCCTGCTGTTCACGAACGTAAAGGGCAGCCCGTTTCCCGTGGTCACGAACCTGTTCGGCACGAGCCGGCGGGTGGAGCGGGCGTTCGGACCGCGTCCGGAGCAGTTGACGGCGCGTCTGGCCCGGGCGCTGGACACGCTGCTGCCGCCCCGCCTGCCCGTCCTCTGGCGCGAGAAAGACTTGCTGCTCAACCTGTTCCGGGTCGGCACGCGCGTGGTTTCGCGCCAAGAGGCACCGGTGCTGCAGGTCGCGCGCCGCGACCGTCCGTTGGCCGGACTGCCCGCGATCACGTCGTGGCCGGAGGACGGCGGGCCGTTCATCACGCTGCCGCTCGTGTACACGGTGCATCCGGACCACCCGTCGCGGCACAACCTCGGCATGTACCGCATGCAGGTGTTCGACGACCGGACGACCGGCATGCACTGGCAAATCCACAAGGGCGGCGGATTTCACTATCACGAGGCGGAAAAAAAGGGCCGGCCGCTGCCGGTCAGCGTGTTTCTCGGCGGTCCGCCGGCGCTGATCGCGGCGGCCATCGCGCCGGTGCCGGAAAACGTTCCCGAGCTCTTGCTCGCTTCGCTCATCATGGGCGGCAAGCTGCCGGTGGCGGACGATCCGCTCGGCGGCCACCGGATTCCGGCGGAGGCCGAATTCGCCATCGTGGGCGCCGTTCCGCCCCATGAGCGCCGTCCGGAAGGGCCGTTCGGGGATCACTACGGCTATTACTCGCTGACGCACGATTTTCCGGTGTTTCACGTCGATCACGTCTGGCACCGCAAGGACGCCATTTATCCCGCGACGGTCGTCGGCAAGCCGAAGCAGGAGGATTACTATTTGGCGGAATTTCTCGTGCGGCTTTTGTCGCCCTTTTTCCCGCTGGTCATGCCGGGCATCCGCTCGCTGTGGACCTATCCGGAGACGGGCGTGCATCCGCTCGCGGCCGCGGTCGTGCGGGAAAGCTACGCGCGCGAGGCGCTCGGCACGGCGTTCCGCATTCTCGGCGAAGGTCAGCTTTCCCTGACCAAATTTCTGATCCTGACCGATCAGCCCGTCGATCTCGGCGATTTTCCGCGGTTGCTGGAGGCGGTGCTGGAACGGTTTGACCCGCGCAAGGACTTGTTTGTGTTTGACCATACGGCGCACGACACGCTGGACTACACCGGGCCCCGCCTCAACCACGGCAGCAAGGCGGTGCTGCTCGGCGTGGGTGAGCCGGTGCGGGAGCTGCCGGGCGCGTATGAAGACGGACCGCTGCCGGGCATCCGGGACGCAAAGCCCTATTGCCGCGGTTGCCTGGTCGTGGCGGGCGCGCCTTTCCGGGACGATCCGCAACTGGGGGAACGGCTGGCGGCGCAACTGGCCGAGCGTTCTTCGCCTTGGCCGCTGGTCGTCCTGGTCGACGACGCGTCCGTTGCCGACGGGCAGACGCCGTTTCTGTGGACGGTATTCACGCGGTTCAATCCGGCCGGGGACATTCACGCGGTTCGGGAAATCGGCTACCATCACATCGGTTACCGCCTGCCGATCGTCATCGACGCCCGGATGAAGCCGGGGTATCCGGACGAAGTGATCCCCAGGGAGGACACCGTTCGTCTGGTCGACCGCCGTTGGCGGGAATATTTCGGAACGTGACGCGGCCGCTCCGCCAGCCGTCATCGGTTGAGCGGGGCGGTTTTTTTGCGCTACAATGGGAAAAGACAGCGAGGGAAAAGCGGGGGACGGGCGATGCTGCGCTTCCTGTGGGGAAACGAGCCGCCGGAGGCCAAGCCGGATCCGTACGGTGCCGATGCGGTGCGCGCCATCGAACGGTTCATTCGGGCGGCGCGCAAGCGGGCGGCCCGCGTCCGGGACGAAGCGGAGGCGAAAAAATTCGCCCTGTGGGCGGAAGGGCTGCTGCGCTCGTACCGCGAGCTGGAGGAAAGCCGCCGCGCCGCGCGGCATTTCGCGGAACGGATTGCGGGAAAATCGTTGCCGGACATGACGGAAGAGCTGTGGCTCGACTACGACCGGCACGTCTATTTTGACAAAAACGCTTACATCCGCGTGTTCGCGATTCTGGACAAACTGGGCAATCTGATCAATGAATTGCTCGGGCTGCGGACGGAACGGATCAAACCGCGGTTTTCCTACTTTACGGTGCTCCGGAACATGCGCCAGCACCGTCTGCATCCCGAATTGTCCGGGCCGCTCGGCGAGGTGAAGGATCGCCATCAGGACGCGATGAGCCGGCTGCGCACGAAGCGGAATCTGGAAATTCACTACATGAACGCGGAACTTTACGACGACTTGCGGTACCGGGTCTTGTGGGAGACGCCGGCGCAGCCGCTGGACGATCTCGCGGCCCATATGGCCGATCTGGACGAAGGCAGCCGGATGGTGTCGCAGTCGCTGCGCCTGGCGATGGCCTACGGCGCGCGGCGGCTGGAATAGGACGGGGTGAAGCGTTCGGATTCGCGGATGTGTCGGGAAAGGAGCCGGATGCGTGAAGCTGCTGGGAAAAACGGCGTTGGTGACGGGCAGCGCCAAGGGGCTCGGGCGCCGGACGGCGCTGGAACTGGCGCGGCTCGGCTGTGACGTGGTGCTTAATTACGTCAACAGCGCCCGGGAAGCGGAAGAAATCCGGGCGGAGATTGAAGCGCTGGGCCGCCGGGCGATCGCCGTGCGGGCGAACGTGGCCGATCCCGCCGAGGTGGAACGGCTGGCCCGGGAAGCCGAGGCGCAAATGGGCGGCGTCGACATTCTGGTCAACAACGCCGGCCCGTACATTCATGAGCGGCGGCCGTTTGCGGACTACGCCCCCGAAGAGATCCACCTTTTGCTGCAGGGCAACCTGACCGGTCCGATGCTGCTGGACCGTCTGCTGTTGCCCGGCATGCGGCGGAAGCGGTGGGGGCGGATCATCCACTTCGGCTTCGGCCGCGCGGCGGAAGCGCCGGCCTGGCCGCACCGGGCGGTCTACGCCGCCGCCAAGGTGGCGCTCGTGTCGTTCACGAAGACGCTGGCGGTTGAAGAGGCCGCCCACGGCATTACGGTCAACATGGTCTGTCCGGGCGACATTCGGGGAGAATACAAGGAGAAGGACATCGGTGACGCGGCGGACGTGCGCGACGGCGAATCGCCGCGCGGCCGGCCGGGCACGGGCGAGGACGTCGCCCGGGTGGTCGCCTTCCTGTGTCAGCCGGAGTCGGATTTCGTCACCGGCAACACGATCGACGTGTCGGGCGGGCTCGATCCGACGATCCGCGCCCGTCTTCTCGCGTTGGCGCAGTCGCCCTGATGCGGTTGCCGTCCGCGCATGATCGGTGCCGGCCCGCATCCGGCGGTGACAAATGAAAAATCCCGCCCCCAAGAGGGCGGGATTCCCTTTCAGGACGATAAGGGCGGAGCGGCCGGCGCCGATCAGAACACCTGCACCACGTCGCGGATGCCTTCGACTTCTTCCATCAGCGCCCGCTCGATGCCCGCTTTCAGCGTGATCGTCGAGCTCGGGCAACTGCCGCAGGCACCCATCAGGCGCAGCTTCACGACGCCGTCCTCCACGTCCACCAGTTCGACGTCGCCGCCGTCGCGTTGCAGGAAAGGACGCAGCTTGTCGAGCACGTCCTGAACTTCATCGTAAAGGGTCGATTGCGATTTGTCGCTCATCGTCCACCGCTCCTTTCTATCCGGATTATATTTATTATAAATCAAAAACGGCTGATTTCAAACGAGCATCCGCGAAAGGGGTTTGTTCCATGCACATCGTCGAATACTGCGTCAGCAACCTGGCCCACGGCACCGATGAAACGTTCCGCAAGCTGGCGAAGCACCCCGACGTGGAAGTGATGGAGTACGGCTGCCTCGACCGTTGCAGCGATTGCTACCTTTTCCCATACGCGCTGGTCAACGGGGAGATGGTGACGGCGGAGACGCCCGAATCCCTGTACGCCAACATCCTGGAAACGATCCGCAGGCACGAGGCGGACCGGGCCGCGCTCGACAAATTGCTGGACGACCTGTGAGGATTCGGCCGGTTCCGGATGCCCTCAGTCGTATACCTTAATTTCATTGTAGAACGTGTCCCGTTCCACGGGAATTCGCCCGGCGCCCTTGATCAGCCAGATCAAATCCTCGCGGGTGATGCCGGCCGGCGTCAGCGCCCCGGCCGAGTGGCTGACCCGCTCCTGCACGATCGTGCCGTGCGCGTCGGAAGCGCCCATCGTCAGCGCCACCTGGGTGAGCTGCGTGCCGATGTTGATGAAGTACGCCTTGATGTGCCGGAAATTGTCCAGCATCAGGCGGCTGATCGCGATCGCCTTCAGATCGTCGAAGGCGGAATTCCGGCGGCGAATGCCGGCCTTCGGGCTGGCCGGTTGCATGGACAGCGGGATGAACACGAGGAACCCGTTGGTCTCGTCTTGCAGTTCACGCAGGTACATGAGGTGCCGGACGCGCTCCTCGATGGACTCCACGGGGCCGTACAGCATCGAGGTGTGGGTTTTGAGCCCGAGCTTGTGCGCCGTCCGGTGCACTTCCAGATACTGTTCGATGCCCGCCTTTTCCACGCGCATTTTCTTGCGGTATTCCGCCGACAGAATTTCGGCCCCGCCTCCGGTGAGCGACTCCAGTCCGGCGTCGATCAGCCGTTCCAGCACCTCCCGGTACGAAAGCCCCGACAGACGCGAGAAGAAATCGATTTCCGCGGCGGTGTACGCCTTGAGGGTGACGTGCGGATAACGCTTTTTCAGCGCGCGCAGGCAATCCACATAATACTCGAAGGGAACGTAAGGGTTGTGCCCGCCCACGATGTGAAATTCCCGCACGCCCGGGTGAATGTGCTGGTCGATGTATTCAAACATCTGCTCCGGCGTGAGCGTGTAGGCGCCTTCCTGGTCGGGGTCCCGGCGGAAGTTGCAAAACGCGCAGTGCGCCTCGCAAACGTTGGTGAAATAAAGGCTCATGTTTTCGATAAAATAAACCTTTTTGCCATTTTTGCGCTGATTCACTTCGTCCGCCAGTTGACCGATGGTGAGCAGATCATCGGATTCATACAAAAAAACGCCGTCTTCAAAGGACAGCCGCTCTCCGTTTCTTACTTTTTCGGCGATCTCGGCCATGCGGCGTTCCGATGTTGCGGTGGCGATACCCATTTGCGGTCCCCCTTGCCGATCCAGATCACCCTGATTATAAACTTCACATTTCCATCCCGGCAATATGAAAAAAACCGCAACAATTTGTGCATCAACTTGTATAAAAAGAAAATTATGGTTATATTAATAACAAAAAATTTACGAAGGAGCCAACGATTTGATGAAACCGAAGATCCTGCCGCTTTCCGAGCTGGAAAGGCTGCCGCCGGAAGAGCAGTTTTCCGTGCTGCAGCAATATCGCGCCAATTACACGATCAAGGAATTGACCCGGGAGTGGGGACTGTCCAATCCGATTCAATATTACATGTGGCTGAAAAAGCACAAACTGTATGACAAGATCGTTCGCCGCGCCGACAAGTTCGATCCGTCCAAGGAGTGGAAACGGATGAAGGAGGCGCAACAGCAGGTGAAACCGGCCGGGGTGCCGGCGGACCATTTTCGCTACGGCCTGGACACGGATACGACGGGGGTTGAACTGTCCCACGTGTTCCGCAAGCTGGCGGATTTCCTGTATAACGAGAACGGCCGTTTCCGCTGCCGCATCGAGCTGCGGGCGCTGCCCCAGCAGGCGGCCGGAGAGGCGGAGAGCGTTCGGGAAGAAGAGGCGGGCGCCTGATTCCCGCCGGCGGCGTCCGGCGTTCGGCGGTCCGTTCCGCGCTGAACCCGGGCGGAGAGCCGTCCCGGGCGTCCGTCCCGCCGTCATGAATACAATTCATACCGTTCATGAACCCCGTTCTGCTGGTTTGCCGCCTTCTTTTTCCGGCGTTCCTGTCCTCCTGATGGCCTGTTCCGCTCTCCGGCCGATCCCTTTGCGCGGACGGCTCTCTTGTGGTCGGCGCGGGGGTGGAGTATACTGAAAACAGGTAAGGAACCACCGGATGGTAAGGAAAGGAGGATCCGTCATGATTCACATCACCGAAGCGGCCGGCGAGAAGATCCGGGAACTGCTGGAGGCGGAAGGATCGCCGGATCTGTTTTTGCGGGTCGGCGTTCGCGAAGGCGGCTGCAGCGGTTTTTCCTATGGCATGGGATTCGACGACGAGCAGCACGACAACGACCGGGTGATGGAAATTCGCGGCCTGAAGGTGGTGGTTGACGAGAACAGCCTCCCCTTCCTGGAAGGTGCGGAAATTGACTGGAAGGAAACCGCGATGGGCGGAGGTTTCACCATTCACAATCCGAACGCGATCGCCACGTGCGGTTGCGGCAATTCGTTCCGCACCGCCACGGCCTCCGGCAAGCCGGAAGAATGCTAGACGGGGAATTGGATTGGCAATTTCACTTTAAATTTTTTTAGAATTGTGGATTGTCTGCCTCCTGAGTGGTTGATGTTGATAAAACCACGAGGGAGGTGTTTATTTTTGATCAAAAAGTAAAAGACGTGCGCCAGCCGGGATTAGGCATTGAGATTTGTAAATTCTTTAAAGGAGGCAAAGTGTGCGATCATTTTTGAGACTCAATGGCATCGGCGCCCTGTACGGGTTCGCTTACTTTGCCCATGCCGAGTTGTGGGTCAACACCTACAGGATCGAACGTATAACGGGGATTCCGCATGTGCGGGGCTGGAGTCAACTTTTGAGTGTATGCATTTATTTTGGCGGTCACCGTAGCGGCTTATAGGCTGACCAATAACGGTTTGGGGAATCGAAAAATCAAACATCTGTTGCCCGTGTTGTGGGTTCCATACGCGTACATTTTGATATGGGGGTTCGTCTGCCTGTATCCGATCACGAATCCGTAGGATAAGCCGCTTCCCGCCATCGGACTCGTCCTCATATTGATCGCGATCCTATATTGTTTTTACATAGCCTTTATCAATTTTCTGGCTTCCGGGGACAAATAACCCGACCGACAAGACAAATGGGTGTATCGCCGCCGTCATCCATCCAAGAACCTGTCCGTTTGTACGAGTATGTATGATTGACGAGCTTATTTTCCTTTCCGAAAGGAGACGGATGTGATGGATGCACCCGTGACGGTCAGCGGACGGCAACTGGCCAGCAAATGGCTCAAGACGAACGCGCTCCGATCCAATCCGGCCATCGCCCGCCACATCCCCCCGTCACGTCTGTATAGCCCCGCCGTCCTGCTCCGCATGCTGCGCAGCTATGGCTCGGTGGTGCTGAAACCGGTGCGCGGAACCGGGGGGATCGGCGTCATGAAAGTATCGCTGGACGGGGGACGGTACCGGTTGGCTTACATGAGCGGCGCAAGACGCTTCCGGACGTTTGACGGTCTTCGCAGGGCGGTCGACGCCAAGCGCAAAGGCCGCGCCTACCTGGTGCAGAAAGACGTCAGGCTGGCCACCATCGCCGGGCGGCCGATCGATTACCGCGTCAAGGTGGTGAAGAACAACGGCCAATGGGTGTTCCGTGCCATGGTCGGACGCCTGGCCCGCAAAGGACTGTTCGTCACCAATCTGTGCCGGGGCGGCACGCGCATGCCGGCGGCGCGGGGGATTCGCCTGTCGCTTTCGCCGCGGATGGTCCGGGCCAAAACGCAACAGATGCGAAATCTGACGAGAACGGCGACGCAATTGCTGGAAAGTCGTTTTCCCGGGATCGATCAGCTCGGCTATGACTACGGAATCGACCGGAAAGGACATATCTGGATTCTGGAAGTCAACACTCGACCGCACTAAACCACAAAAATTTACATCTTTTTCTATACAATCCTTTAATCAGGAAATTTTTATTCATGAAACATTTTTATGACGGAGCGGGTATCCACTCCTGTGAATAACTTCATCCACAATTTTCATGTTGTTCCGACTGGGCTCAACGGCAACTTTCAACAACTTGCCCACAACTTGTCCACATCCCGTTGTGAATGGACGCAAACCTTGTCTTTTCCACGAATGCCGTGCTATGATGCGATCACCGACCATTTCGGGAGAGGGTGAAAAGGGGAATGTTGCCGCTGCTGTCCGACGAACTGCTGCTGGACGCGTACCGTCACGCCGTCCGGTTGCAATTGGACGGGGAGTTTGTGCAAATGCTCCGGACGGAAATTCGCCGGAGACGGCTTCTTGTACCGGATGAAGCCGTCGGTCCGGCAGTCCGTTCGACGGCCGGCTGAACGGGCCCGCACCGGCTCAGCCGGCGGGAAAGTTTCAGGACCAGGCCATGCTGCTGCTGTGTCCGGGAGCCAGACGGGCGTCCGGATCGATGTACACCTTGGCGTTGTTGATGGCGGTCGGCGCCTCGCCGAAGCCGACGGCGATCAGCTTCAGCTTTCCCGGATACGTTGCGATATCCCCGGCAGCGAAAATGCCGGGGATATTGGTTTCCATGCGGGAATCCACCACGATGGAGCCGCCTTCGAGGCGCAACCCCCATTCGGCGATCGGACCGAGCGAACTGACGAAACCGAAGTTGACGATCACGTCGTCGACGTCCAGGTCCGATTGTTCCCCGGTTTTGACATCTTTCAGCGTAACCCGTTCGATGCGCTCCTCGCCTTGCAGGGCGGCGATCTCCTTCGGCGTGACCACGCGCACCCGCGATTTGCGCAACTGTTCCACGCTGTGTTCGTGCGCCCGGAATTTGTCGCGGCGGTGCACCAACGTCACCTCCGCGGCAATCGGCTCGAGCATGAGCGCCCAGTCCACGGCGGAATCGCCGCCGCCGCACACCAGCACGCGCCGGCCGCGGAACGCCTCCAGATCCTGGACAAAATAATGCAGGTTCGCCTTCTCGTACCGCGCCGCTTCGGGAAGTTCCAGCCGGCGCGGTTCAAAGGCGCCGATGCCGGCGGTGATCACCACCGAACGCGCATGGTAAGCGGCTTTATCGGTCACAATTTCAAACAGACGTTCTTCCAGCTTGGTGACCTTCATGACCTTTTCCTCAAGACGGATGTCCGGTTGAAAGTGATCCAGTTGCTGCCGCAACCGTTGCACCAATTCCTGTGCTTTCACTTTCGGGAAACCGGCTACATCATAAATGTATTTGTCGGGATACAGCGCAGCGAGCTGTCCGCCAAGCTGGGGCATGCTCTCGATCAGCAGCACCGACATTTGCCGCATGCCGCCGTAAAAAGCCGCGAACATGCCGGCCGGCCCGCCGCCGATGATGGCCACGTCCACCGGTTCTGTTTTCGAATACTTCAACAATGACCGGCACCTCCGTTGAAAAATCAAGGGTCAGTTTCATTATAGCCGGACGGCAGGGTGAAAGAAATGGCGGAATGGTGTCTGTTCGACAAGATCCCTGCCATTCACCGCAATTCATTTTTTGTAGGGACATCCAAAGAAATTCGTCAAAAACGCAACTTGAAAGTTATCCCCGACGGGACTACAATGCAAGGTAGGTGCTCGGCGGTCATCGATCTGTCGAAATTTAATGTGTAATTTTTCACATATAGTGACGATTGCCTGACCCGACCGGCAATAGCAATATATGGAAAGCGAAATATAAACATATACACAAATATGGAAGATTGGATGGGATGGACATGACCAGTATTCCGAAGATTGTCATTCTGGGCGCCGGTTATGGCGGCATCTTGACTTCGCTCCGCCTGCAAAAGGAACTGAATTACAACGAAGCCGATGTGACGCTGGTCAACAAGCACGACTACCATTACTTCACGACGCAACTGCACATGCCGGCTGCCGGAACGGACAATCCGGATAACGTGCGGGTCAGCATTTCGAAGTTGATCGACGAGTTCAAGATCGACTTTGTCAAATCGACGGTGGTGCAAATCCGGCCGCATGACCGCAAGGTCATTCTGGAAGACGGCACGCTGTCGTACGATTATCTGGTAATCGCCCTCGGCGGGGAATCGGAAACGTTCGGCATTCCCGGGCTGGCCGAATACGCGCTGACGATCCGCAGCATCAATTCGGTCCGCCTGATCCGCGAACATATCGAGTATCAGTTCGCCCGCTTCAAGCGGGAGCCGCACCGCACGGATTACCTGACGATCGTCGTGGGCGGCGCGGGCTTTACCGGCATCGAATTTGTCGGCGAACTGGCCGACCGGGTGCCGCTTTTGTGCAAACAGTTTGACGTGGATCCGTCCCTGGTGAAGATTATCAACATCGAAGCGGCGCCGACCGCGTTGCCGGGCTTCGATCCCGAACTGGTGGAATACGGCATGCAGGTGCTGCAGAAAAAGGGCGTCACCTTCCGGATCGGCACGCCCATCAAGGAATGCACCCCGGAAGGCGTCATTGTCGGAGACGGCGAAGAGATCAAGGCGGCGACCGTCATCTGGACGGGCGGCATTCGCGGCAACCGGCTCATTGAGGAAGCCGGGATCGAGACGGTGCGCGGCCGCGTGAAAGTGGACGAATATCTCCGCGCGCCCGGATACGACAACATTTTCGTCATCGGGGACAACTCCATCGTGTTCAACGAGGAAGGGCGCCCCTATCCGCCGACCGCCCAAATGGCGATGCAGCAGGGCGTCAACTGCGCGCAAAATCTGGTCGCCTGCATCCGCAACCAGGCGCTGAAGCCGTTCAAGTTCCAGTACAAAGGAACGGTGGCCTCGCTGGGCCGCGGCGAAGCGATTGGCATCGCCTTCGGCCGCAAGTATCGCGGCCGCGTGGCGTCCTGGCTGAAGAAGGCCATCGACCTGCGCTACCTGTTCATCATCGGCGGCATTCCGCTCGTGCTGCGAAAGGGCAAGTTCCTGTAATATGCGTCATTGCAGCGTGCAGGTGCGGGGGCTGCTGACCCGCGACGAGCTGGAGCGCTATAACGCGCTCATGGAAGTGGGCGCGTATCTGGAGGCGCAGGGGCGTTACGATTACGCCGCCGTGGTGCAGGCGGAAGTGGATCTGCTGATCCAGCCGGCCATCGAACGGCTGAAGGCCAAAAGCCGCGAGCGCGACCGGATGACGCGGGAGTTTCTGGAGCAGCAGCGCCAGGCCGAGTGGGAAGCCCGGATGAAGCAGATCGAAGACGAAGATTCGGAATAAAGGTCCGCAACCGAAAAAAGCCTGTCCGACCGGACAGGCTTTTCTTGTTATGTCGTGAGGCGTTGAGGGTTATGGTTTTTTATCGCAGCAGCGCTTCCAGGCCTTCCCGGGTCAGCAGATTGCCGACATAGAACGGGCCGAATTCGCCGAACCGGGCGCTCGCTTCGTCAAACCGCATTTCGTAGACGAGCTTCTTGAATTGCAGCGCGTCGTCCGCGAACAGCGTGACGCCCCACTCCCAGTCGTCCAAACCGACGGACCCGGTGACGATCTGCTTCACCTTGCCGGCGTACTGGCGGCCGATCATCCCGTGGCTGCGCATCATCTCCCGGCGTTTTTCCATCGGCTGCATGTACCAGTTGTCCTCGAGCAGACGCCGTTTGTTCATCGGATAGAAGCAGATGTGCTTCGTTTTCGGCAATGCCGGCTTGAGCCGCGCCGCGATTTCCGGCACCTGCATCGGGTCGGGGCCCATGTTCCCGGTGTACGTGCTCAGCTCCACCACGCTGACGAACGACCACGCCGGTTTCGCGAAACGGCCGAAGGCGGAACGGTTCAGCTTGGTTTCAATGGCGTTCAGTTCCTCCAGCGTCTCCCGCATGTTCAGAAAAAGCAGATCGGCTTTTTGCCCCACGATGGCGTACAGGGCCACGCTTCCTTGCTTTTCCGCTTCCGCGGCTTCCCATTCGGCCACGAGGCCGGACAGCTCCCGCACGGCGCGTTCCTTCTCTTCCGCCGGCGCCGCGTTCCACGCCGTCCAGTCCAGCGTGCGGAAATCGTGCAGGGCGTACCAGCCTTCCACGGTTTGTACCGCTTCGCTCATGTCCATCTCTCCTTTATGTCAACTGCTCTTCCGTCGCAGGCGACGACCGCTTGACGGGCTTGTCCTTGGCCCGGGCGATCCCGGTTCCATTGTATCCCACCGCGGGGCGCGGGAGCAAACGCCGGACGTGACGATTTGATGAATTTCCACTAGAATGGTGTCGGGAGAGGTGGAATGGTGATGGCCATCCTGCACAACGACTGGGCACCGCTGCTCGCGCCGGAATTTGAAAAGCCGTACTACAAGCGTCTTCGTGCATATTTAAAGGAAGCGTACCGCAACGAAACGATCTATCCCGACATGTACGATATTTACAACGCCTTCCACCTGACCCCCTATCATCGGGTCAAGGCGGTCATTCTCGGACAGGATCCGTACCACGGTCCGGGACAGGCGCACGGTCTCAGCTTTTCGGTCAAACCGGGCGTCCCCCAGCCGCCGTCGCTGCAAAACATTTTCCGCGAGCTTCGCGACGATCTCGGCTGTCCGATTCCGAACCACGGCTGTCTGGTCAAGTGGGCGGAGCAGGGCGTGCTCCTGCTCAACACGGTGTTGACGGTGCGGGCGGGCATCGCCAACTCGCATCGCGGCATCGGCTGGGAAACGTTCACCGACCAGGTGATCCGGGTGCTGAACGCAAGGGAGCAACCGATGGTGTTCATTTTGTGGGGCAGCCACGCGCAGGCCAAACTCCCGCTGATCGACACGTCGCGCCACCATGTCATCGCTTCGCCCCATCCGAGCCCGCTGTCGGCGAGCCGGGGATTTTTCGGCAGCCGGCCGTTTTCCCGCACGAACCGCTTTTTGCGCGACGTCGGCCAGTCGGAGATCGACTGGTGCATTCCCCCGCTGTAAGGCGGTTGGCCGTGCGGCGGTCGTTTGACGGTGGCGTTTTTTGTCCGGTAAACTGGACGTAAACCGGAAGAAAGATCGCGGGCGCGAATTAGGGCGGCTCGTTCGGGAGGATATTTCGAGAGATATGATGACCTTAATCCAGGAACTTGTCGGCATCGTGCTGTTTTTCGTGCTGTTTTTCGGCATCGGCTTCATCTTGAACATGCTGGCCAAAACGACCTGGTTGCCGACCGTGATCTACATCGTGCTGGTCATTCCCCTCGGCGTCTGGTACCTCTGGAAGCCCGACTACACGTTCATGCAAAACGTGACCGGGTTTTTCCTGATCGGCTTTTTGCCGCTGATTGCCGGGATCGCCGGAGCGGTTCTGAGCGGGGTGGCGATCCGCGAACTGCGCAAACGGGGATACAAGATGTTTTAAGAGACCGATGGCGGAGGCGAGGGTGGTGCGGCAGTCGGAATGGACGAAAATGGCGAAATTCGCGCTGGTGGGCGTGCTCAATACCGGCGTGGATTTCGCCGTTTTTGCCATGCTGGCGCTCGCATTGCACGTGCCGGTGATGGGGGCGCAGACGCTTGCCTACGGCGCAGGGGTGCTGAACAGCTATGTCTGGAACCGCGTCTGGACGTTCCGGACGGCGGGACGGCCGCAGGCGGCGGAATGGTGGCGTTTTGCAGCGGTTCAGGCGGCCTCCTTCGGACTGGCCACGGCGGTGCTGCTGCTTTTGGCAAGGGGGGCCGGCTGGCATCCGGCCGCGGCGAAGACGGTTTCGCTCGCCGCATCGCTGACGCTGAACTACGCAGGCAGCCGGTTGTGGGTGTTTCGTGTGCCTTCAAAAATTATGGATTGACGTTTCGACAACCAAAACGGTATGATTTTATTAACTCAATATTTTCCGATCTGATAACTTGTATTTTAAGGAAAACGGGCAACGTCCCAATGTGCGGAGGCGAGAGTCATGACGGAAGAACGCAAGCTGAGACCCGAAACCTTGGCCGTCCACGGCGGCCAGGAAATCGATCCCGCGACGATGTCGCGCGCGGTGCCGATCTACCAGACGACGTCCTACGGGTTCCGGGATACGGACCACGCCGCCAATCTGTTCGCGTTGAAGGAATTCGGCAACATTTACACCCGGATCATGAATCCGACGACGGACGTCTTCGAGAAGCGCGTCGCGGCTCTGGAGAACGGGGCGGCCGCACTGGCGACCGCGTCCGGACAAGCCGCCATCAGCTACGCGATCTGGAACATCGCCGGGGCGGGAGACGAAATCGTGTCGGCGACCAGCCTGTACGGCGGCACGTACAACCTGTTCGCGCATACGATGCCGAAGCTTGGCATTACCGTTCGCTTCGTCGATCCGGCCGATCCGGAGAACTTCCGCAAGGCCATCACGGACAAGACGAAGGCGTTGTATCTGGAGACCATCGGCAATCCGAAAGGCGACGTGCCGGACATTGAGGCGATTGCCCGCATCGCCCACGAGAATGGCATTCCGCTGATCGTGGACAACACGTTCCCGACGCCCTACCTGCTGCGTCCGATCGACTTCGGGGCGGACATCGTGGTCCATTCCGCGACGAAATTCATCGGCGGCCACGGGACGTCGATCGGCGGCGTCATTGTGGACAGCGGCAAATTTGACTGGGCGGCGAGCGGCAAGTTCCCGGGGCTGACCGAACCGGATCCGAGCTACCACGGGCTGCGCTACACCGAGGCGTTCGGACCGCTCGCCTACATTCTGAAGGCGCGCGTCCAACTGCTGCGCGACATCGGGGCGTCGCTTTCGCCGTTCAACGCGTTCCTGCTGCTGCAGGGGCTGGAGACGCTGCACCTGCGGATGGAACGCCACAGCGAAAACGCGTTGAAGGTGGCCCAGTTCCTGGAAGGGCATCCGGCGGTCGAATGGGTCAACTACCCCGGATTGCCGTCCCATCCGTCTTATCCGTTGGTGAAGAAATACCTGCCGAAAGGACAGGGCGCCATTTTGACCTTCGAGGTCAAGGGCGGCGTGGAGGCCGGCAAAAAGTTGATCAACTCGGTGCGCCTGTTCTCGCATCTGGCCAACGTTGGCGACAGCAAGTCGCTCATCATCCATCCGGCCAGCACGACGCACCAGCAACTGTCGCCGGAAGAGCAACTGCTGACCGGCGTTACGCCCGGCCTTGTGCGACTGTCCGTCGGCACCGAGGCGATCGAGGACATCCTGTACGATCTGGACGAAGCCTTGAAAGCGAGCCAGCAGTAAAAAAGCGGCCGTTTGCCGAAAAGGCGGCGGGAGAACCGCGGGGCAGCACCCCCGGTTCTTTTTTTTGGGGTGTGCGCAGAAAGCCCATCGCGCCGGACGAAGTTCGTTCGCTCGTCCCGGTCCGCTTTCCCGGATGTTCCAAATTTATTGCAAAAATGCAGCAAAACGGGTCTTTTCGGGTGTGGAAACGGCCGATGTACTGCAAAAATGCAGCAAATTGCGCCTTTTCGGGTGCAGACATGATCCATGTACTGCAAAAATGCAACAAAACGGGTCTTTTCGGGTGCAAAAACGGCCCCGATGTCCTGCAAAAATGCGGCATCCGCTCGCTTGGTCCGATCGGACTAAGCCTTTTGGAATGTTTTATTTTCCCCCTGAATATGAAATCAACAGGTGACAAGTTTTCATCTTCCGGGTTGGGGGAACGGCGATGAGGGTGCTGGTGACCGGCGGTTACGGTTTTGTCGGCTCATTTGTGGCCGAGCGATTTTACAAGGAAGGTTGGGACGTTTCCATTCTTGACAACCTGTCGACGGGCCGCAAGGAAAACGCGGATTTCAAACACCGCAGCTATGTCATGTCCGTGGAGGATCCGGCGTGCGAAGAGGTGTTCCGCAGCGGCCGCTTCGACGTGGTGGTGCATCTGGCCGCGCAGACGGACGTTTCCGCGTCGCTTGAAGATCCGCAGCGGGACGCCCGCTCGAACGTGCTCGGACTCGTGAACATTTTAACGTTGTCGGCGAAATACGGCGTCAAAAAAGTGATCTTCGCTTCCTCCGCGGCCGTGTACGGCGCGCAGGAGGAGGCGCCGGTCGAGGAAAGCGCGCCTTGCAACCCAATTTCGCCGTACGGGATGAGCAAGTGGATCGGCGAACAATACTTGCTCAAGTGGCAGGAATTGTACGGGCTTAAAACGATTTGCTTCCGCATCTCCAACGTCTACGGGCCCAGGCAGGGACACGGCGGCGAAGGGGGCGTCGTCTCCGCGTTCATCCGGCGGGCGCTGGCCGGGGAGGAACTGATCGTGTTCGGCGACGGCGGACAAACCCGCGATTTCATCTATGTGGGAGATGTCGCCGACGCCGTTTACCGGGCTTCCCTGACCGATCTGACCGGAGTGTACAACCTTTCCACCGGGACCGAAACTTCCGTGAACGAACTGGCGGACGCCGTCGCCCGCGTCCACGGCGAACCGATCCGAAAAACCCACCGGGATCCGCGGCCCGGGGACATTCGGCGATCGGCGCTCGATTCCGCGCGGCTGCGCCGCGACCTGGACTGGGCGCCGCGATATTCCCTGGAGAAAGGGTTGGCCAAAACGTACGAGTGGCACCGGAACCGGATGCGGGAGACGTCCCGGCGGTCCCCGCGGCAAAGCGGCGGTTGGACCCGGATCGGGCGCGGGGTGAAATGGGTCGCCCCGGTGCTGGAGCATGCCGTCGTGTTCGGAGCGGTGGCCTGGCTGACCCTTTCGACGCCGGAATGGGCAATCGGCTTTCCCGATCTGAAGCTGCTGTACATCGTGCTGATGGGCCTTCTCTTCGGATGGGCGCAGGCCGCCGTCGCCGTCGCGCTGTCCTGGGGCTTGCATTTGTATGAACAACTGCTGGTGAACCGGGACCTCCTCGTGCTCGTGCACGATACCAACTTCTTCTTTCAGCTTGCCGTTTACCTGTTCATCGGCCTTGTAACCGGCTATGCGATCGAGCGGAGAAAGCGCGCGGAACGGGGCAAGGAAGAAGAGATCGGGGCGCTCGCGGGGCGGCATCGGCTGCTGCAGGAAGTGTACGACGAAACCCGGCGCCTCAAGGACGAGCTGCATGAGCAGATCCTGAACCACCGGGAAAGCTTCGGGAAGCTGTGCGCGGCGACGCGGGATCTGGAAAGCCTGGAGCCGGAAGTCGTCATCACGTCCCTGGCCGGCGTTGTCGAAAACGTCCTCCGCACCGGCGGCGTCGCCGTTTACGCGGCGGGCCGGCCCGGCGAACCGTTCCGGCTCGCGGTCCGGTCGGCCGGTTGCGACGCCCCCCGGACGCTGCACGGCGACGAATTTCCGTTCCTGAACCGATGGCCGGAACAAGGCGAGGTGTTCGTGAACCGCCGGCTGGAGCCCGGCGCCCCGCTGATGGCCGCCCCGGTGACGGACGGCCGGACGGTTCGGGCGGTGGTCGCCCTCTTTGATCTGCCGTTTGGGCACATGTCGCTCCACCATCGGCATCTGCTCGCGCAGACCGCGGAACTGGCCTCCTCCGCGCTGCGCCGCGCGGTGATCTACGCGGAGGCCACGCGCGAGCGCCGCTTCGTCGCGGGAACCCCGGTGCTGAAGCCGGAAGTGTTCGCAACCCTCCTCGAGAACCGGCGGAAATTGCACGGACGTCACGGCATGAATGATGTGCTGCTCCGGGCGGAGGTTCCCGAGGGGGAGACCGCGTCCGGGGCGGAAACCGAAACGTGGAAGGGGACGGCGTTGCAAATCGCCGCGTGCTTGCGCGAAACCGACCATATGGGTTGCGATCCGCAAGGCCGGTTGCTGGTGCTGCTCACCGATGCGGACGCGGAAGAAACGGCGGGTGTGGTCGGCAGGCTCGAGGCGCTGGGCGTGCGACTGTCGCCCGTGGAGGAAGGGATGCGTGATGCGGGATGAGGCCGCTTTGTGGCTGGGCCTTTACGCGCTGTACGTCGTCGTCTGCGCCGCGTTGCTTGCCCTGATCCATCGGCGGGACCGGGCGCGCCGGGCGGTTCGGTTCGTCTTCGCCGCGGCCTTGCCGGTCGTCGGTTTTTGGCTCGCCAGATTTCGTCCGCCGGAAAAAGCCGGGCGGCATGCGGAGCACGCCTTGCCGGAGGACGAGTTTCTGACCGCCGACCTCAAAGCGCCGGACGACGAGATCCGGCTGCATCTGGACCGGGCGGAGAACGCCCGCGCGAAAGATGCGGTGCCGCTGGAGGAAGCGCTCCTCGTCGCGGACGTGCCGGTTCGGCGCCGCATGCTCCTGTCCCTGCTCGGACGCGATGCTCCGACCGATTCGGAGCTGCTCGGTCTGGCGGTGCGCAATGACGATACGGAAACGTCGCACTATGCGGTCAGCGTCATACTGGAACGCAAGCGAAAATGGACCCTGGCGCTGCAGGAACTGTCCGCCCGGTACGCCAAGACCCCGCACGATCCGGATGTGCTGCGGGCTTACGCCGAGGCGTTGCAGGAATACATGGCCAGCGGGTTCCTGGATGCGGCGTCGCTGCGGGAAACCCGGCAGACGCTGGCGGAAGTGCTGGAGCGGCTGGTCGGGACGGATCCGGACGCCCGGCGTTATTTCGCGGATCTGGTCGACGTGCAGCTCGCGCTGCAGCGCCTTGACCGCGCCGGAGAGGCGGCGGAGGAATTCGTCCGCCGTTATCCGGAGACGGAAGCCGCGTATCTGGCGTTGCTCAAGGTGGGTTACGCGCGGTGGTCGCAGGAGGCCATCCGCACCGCCCTGAAGCGGCTCGCCGACGCGCCGGTGCGCCTGTCCGGCGAGGCGTTGGCGATGGTGCGATTCTGGCGGGGAGGTGCGGACGATCCAATCGTTACGCCTGAGTCGTGAGATTTATATCATTCTGGCCGGCATCCTGCTCGCCGGATTCTCCTTCCGCATCGCCGCGTCCGGCGCGCTGTCCCCCGTTCGCCACAACGAGGCGCTCGTCCGTCAAATTTCCGCCTGGAAAGCGACCGAACTCCGCGTACCGGCTCCCGAAGGCCCTCCGTTCTGCGCGGCGTACCAGTCCGGGGACGAGTCAAGCATGGCCATCCAGCGGCAGCTCGAACGCGTGCTTGCCTACATGAAAAAACCGGTTCGAACCTACGACGTCCTGCGGGAATCGTTCGATCCGGCGGGATGCGAGGCGGTGATCGCCAACGTGCGGAACCTCCAGCGGCTCGGAGATCCCGCCCGGCTGGCCGCCTACGTGGAAGACGGCGGGCATGTGCTGCTGACGCAGCCGCCGGAAATCAACGACGCGTTTTACCGGTTGTACCGGAAGCTGGGCATTGTCAACACGGGCGGGTACGGCATCAAACCGGGCGTCGAGCTGGTCGGCAACGTGCTCATCGGCGAGAAAGGCCTGCGGATTGGTGGCGATACGTTCACGAACTGGTCGCTCGAAGTGGAACTGGATCCGGAAAGCCGGCTGCTGGTCCGGTTGACGGACGGCACCCCGCTGCTCTGGGACCGCGCATACGGACGGGGCAAATTCATGACGTTCAACGGCACCATGCTGGTAAGCAAAACCAGCCGCGGATTGCTGGCGGGCGCCATCAGCATGCTCCTTCCTGACTTTCTCTATCCCATCTTCAACAGCAAGACCGTCATCCTCGACGATTTCCCGGCGCCGATCAGGCCAGGCATCGACCCGGATCTGTACCGTTTGTACCGGCGCGACATACCGACGTTTTTCAAAGAAATCTGGTGGCCGGACATGCTGCGGGCGGCCCGGCAGCACGATCTGGTGTACACCGCCGCGTTGATCGAAAGTTACAACGACCGCGTGGAACCGCCGTTTGCCCATCCGCCGGACGAAGACGTTCGGGGGCTGATGGCGTTCGGGAGGGAAGTGCTGCGCGGCGGCGGGGAAATCGGCCTGCACGGTTACAACCATCAGTCGCTGGAAGACCGCCGCAGCGTGTACGGATACAACGTCTGGTCCGGCATCGGGCCGATGCGCGAGGCGGTGGAGGAAGCGCTTCGCCATCTGCAGCGCGCGTTTCCGGAGTACCGGCCGCTGACGTATGTGCCGCCCTCCAACGTGCTGAGCCCGACCGGACGGGAGGCGCTCAAACAGGCGTGGCCGGATCTGGCCGTGATCGCTTCGCTCTATGTCGAGGACGCCCAAGGCATCGCCTATGTGCAGGAATTCGAAGTGGCGCCGGACGGCATTCTGGAAATGCCCCGCGTCACCACCGGCTACGGGGAGGCCGCATATTTCCGGTGGGCGGAGGCGAACGTCATCACGCTGCATGGCGTGTTTTCCCATTTCCTTCACCCGGACGACGTGCTCGATCCGGCACGCAATTTCGGGCAATCCTGGGACCGGCTCTATGAACGGTTCACGGAAGACATGGCCCGCATCCGGCGCACGTACCCCTGGCTGAAGACGCAAAGCGTGGCGGAGGCGGCGGCGGACATGGGCGAGACGCTGACCGGCCGGTTCGCCCTGGAACGGGAGGGCAACGTCCTTCGCGCGGAATGGGAACCCGAGCCGGCGGGAACGATCGATTTCATTCTGCGCACCGGGCGGGCCCTGCGGCGCGTGGAAGGCGCAACGGCCGTCCGGATCGACGAAGGCGTCTACCTGGTGCAAACCGAATCCGCCCGCTTTACCATCGAATTGGGGGAATGAAACGGATGCGCATTTGCCTGATCGCCGAAGGATCGTATCCCTATGTGACCGGGGGAGTGTCCAACTGGATTCATGCCCTCGTCACCGGCATGCCGGAACACGAATTCGTCCTCCACACCATCGGCGCGAGCGAGAAGCAGCGCGGGCAGTTCCGGTACGAACTGCCGGCCAATCTGACCGTCGTGCATGAAACGTTTCTGGACGCCGGCTTTCCCATCCGGCGGCGGGGCCGGCGGTTCCGCCTGACGGAGCGGGAAAAGGCCGCGCTTGCCGGTCATCTCGGCGGCGGAAAAACCGGTCCGGACCGGGCGGAGGAGGGAACCGTCCCGCCCGGCGCGTTGGACTGGGGCACGCTGTTCGACCTGTTTCGTTCGCCTCGCCTGCGCCACCCCGCCGATTTGCTGTCCAGCCGGGATTTCCTCGATCTGCTCGTCGAAATCGCCTCCGATAGGTACGGCCACGTTCCGTTCACCGATCTGTTCTGGACCGTCTGCTCCATGTTGCTCCCGCTCCTCGTGACGCTGCGGCAACCCGTGCCGCAGGCCGATCTTTATCACGCCGTCACGACCGGCTATGCCGGCGTGTTCGGGGGACTGGCCCGACATTTGAACGGCCGGCCGCTCGTGGTTACCGAGCACGGGATCTATTCGCGGGAACGGGAAGAAGAAATTTTGAAGGCGGACTGGGTGCGGGAACATTTCAAGGAATTGTGGATCGAACACTTTTACCGGCTGTCGGCGTGCGCCTACCGGTACGCCGACCGGGTGCTGACGCTGTTCGCGCGGAACCGGCAGATCGAAATCGAGCTCGGGTGTCCGCCGGAAAAAACCGGCATTGTTCCGAACGGCATCGACGTCGAGGCGTACGCGAACCTTCCCGTTCCGGAACAACCGGACGGCCGGTTTCGCATCGGCGCCATCGTGCGGATCGTGCCGATCAAGGACATCAAGACGATGATCCGCAGTTTCGCGCTGATCAAGCGCGAAATGCCGGAAGCGGAACTGTACGTCATGGGGCCGATGGACGAGAACGGGGAGTATGAGCGCGAATGCCGCCAGCTCGTGCAATCGCTGGGCGTTGCGGATGTGCATTTCACCGGCAACGTACGCGTCAGCGACTGGCTGGGCCGCATGGACCTGATGATGCTGACCAGCGTCAGCGAAGGCCAACCGCTCGCCGTGCTGGAAGGCATGGCGGCCGGACTGCCGTGGGTGGCGACCGACGTCGGCGATTGCCGTGGGCTGATTGAGGGGGACGGCGACGAATTCGGTCCGGCCGGCATCGTCGTCCCGGTCATGCACGTGGAGCAGATCGCCGCGGCGGCCGTCCGGCTGGGCCGCGATCCCCGGCTGCGCGCGGAAATGGGGCGAAACGGTCGGGAGCGGGTCCGCAAGCTGTACACGCGGGAACGGTTCGTGGAGGAATATCGCCGGTTGTATGCCGATTTGGGGGAGGCGGAAGCATGGCGGGCATCGGCTTCGAACTGAAAAGGCTGTACCGGAAGGAAGGGGTGCTCGCCCAGATCCGGGCGCACGCCTACGCCGTCGCGGTGACCGTCGGACCGATGCTGCTGTGCATGGTCATGATTCTGGCCATGCTCGCCTTCCTGGCGCGTGCCGGCGCGCCGCTGGCCGAACGGGAACTGTTTCTGGCCACGGCGATCTACGGGTTCATTTTCTCGCTGCTGCTCACCGGCGGCCTGACGATGGTGCTTTCCCGCTTTTTGGCGGACCGGCTGTTCCAGAAAGCGTATGTCCATCTGCAGTCCTCCTGGTACGGGGCCGCCACGGTCGGTCTGATCGCCGCATTCGCCGTAGCGTGGGGGTTTCTCTGGCGGGTGGAGGCGTCCTTCGGATACAAGGCGGCCGCCTACCTCCTGTTTGCGGAGCTCGTCGTCCTCTGGATCCAGAACGTTCATTTGACCGTGCTCAAAGCGTACCGGAAAATCGCCTTGCACGTGCTGGCCGGCGCGGCCACGGCGTCGGCCGTCGGCTGGCTGTTGCTGCACGTTGCGCCGAACGCCGGCGCGACCGGCGCGATCGCCGCGATGGACGCCGGGCTGCTCGTCGTGATGCTGCTCACCGCGCGGCATTACGGACGCGCGTTTCCTCCCGCGGACAGCCAACGGTTCTGGGCGTTCCTCTCGCATTTCCGGCGGGTGCCTTCGCTGTTCTGGATCGGCACGTTCCTCTACGGGGGCGCGTTTGTGCATCTGTTCGTATATTGGTCCGGCGGGGAAGGAAGGGAGATCGCCGGCGCGTTCCGCGTATCGCCGTTTTTCGATTTGCCGGCCTTTTACGCGTTCCTGACGGTCGTGCCGACGTTGGTGGCGTTCGTCGTGTCGGTGGAGACGTCCTTTTACGACAAATTCCGTTTGTATTACCGAAACGTATTGGGCGGCGGCACGTTGCGCGACATTGCGCGGGCGAAGGAAGACATGCAGCGGACGCTGCTGCGGGAAATCCGGTTCCTGATGGAAGTTCAGCTCCTGTTCACGGTCTTCGCGCTGGCGCTCGGCATCAAGCTGCTGCCGCTGACCGGCTTCACCGGCCAGCAGCTCGACCTGTTCATCACGCTGGCGCTGGGCTACTACCTGTACATCCTCGCGTTTGTGCTGCTGCTCATTCTCCTCTATTTCGACGACCGCAAAGGCGCGCTGTGGATCGCCGCCGGCTTCGTCGCCGCCAACGCGTCGCTGGCGGTCTGGTCGATGGCGGCGTCGCTGGACGGACTGGGCCTGTTGATCGCCTCCTTCCTGGCGGTCGTGGCGGCGCTGGTGCGCCTGATTCGCGTGCTCCGGCATCTCGACTATCGCACGTACTGCTCCCAGCCGCTCACGCCGGACCCGGATCGGAACGGGCGGCGGACGCCGCGTTGGAAGCGGGGCAAGGCGGCAGGCGCGCTGCTCGCGCTGGCGGCTTGCGCGCTTCTGCCGGCCGGCTGCTCGGCGTCATCCGGCGGTTCCGCGGCAAGGATCGAACCGCCGCCCGGCATCGTGTCGGAAAAGTTCACGGAGGACAAACGTCTGTACGAGCGGGACGACGATTTGTCGGTGCGAACGCTGTACGTGACGGTATTGCCCGATCGCCGCGGCGGCGCGAATCCGCTCGCCTGGTACGCGATGAACCGGGTCCGGGAGCGGATGGAGGAAGGCACGCTGGACGTCATCCTGCAGGAAGGCGAACCCGACGGCGGCGGTCCGAAGTCGGGCCTGTTCGGCTACACCGCGACCGAAGCCAACGGGCGGATCGGGCTGCGCGGCGGCTCGTCCCGCTACGAGGCCCAGCGTTCCTACAAGATCAAGCTGAACAAACAGGCCGGGCTGTGGAACGACCAGCGGGTGATCAACCTGAACAAACACATTTTCGATCCGACCCGCATCCGCAACAAGCTCAGCTTCGACCTGTTCGAACAAATGCCGGACATCGCGAGCCTGCGCACGCAGTTTGTGCACCTGTATGTCCGGGACCTGTCGGAAGGGAATCGGGACGCGCCGTTCGAGGACTACGGCCTGTATACGCAGGTCGAGCAACCAAACCGCATGTTTCTAAGAAACCATCTGCTCGATCCGAACGGCTATCTGTACAAGGCGGTCGAGTTCGAATTTTTCCGGTATCCGGAGGAGCTCAAATCCGAAAACGACCCGACCTACGACCGGGCGCTCTTCGAAACGCGCCTTGAAATCCGCGGGCGGGAGGAGCACGGCAGGCTTCTCGCCATGCTGGAGGACGTCAACGACCCGTCGATTCCGATCGAGGAGGTCATGGAGCGGCATTTTGACCCGGACAACTATCTGACCTGGCTGGCGGCCAACATGCTGATGGACAACATGGACACGATGGCGCAAAATTTTTTGCTCTATTCGCCGCTCAACGGAACCAAATGGTATTTTTTGCCCTGGGATTACGACGCCGCCTGGGAGTGGCCCCGCCTTTACGACGAATCCCCCCCGTTCGCGAACGGCCTCAGCAACTATTGGGGAAGCGTGCTGCACAACCGGTTTTTTCGCAAAGCGGAGCATGTGCGGCTGCTGCAGGAGAAGATGGCGGAGCTGTACAAAACGGTCATCAACGGGAGCGTGGCGGAGCGCGTGGCTGCCTACCGGCGCACGGTGGAGCCGTTTTTGCGGCGGGAGCCGGACGTGTACTATCTGCCGGTCGAAGCCGACCGGATCGGAGCGGCTTTCGACGCTCTGGCGGACGTGCCGTTGCGTTCCATGGAGCGCTTCAAGGCCGATCTGGAGGTCCCCAAGCCGTTTTTCCTCAACGCGCCAGAGCCCGTCGACACGGGGACGTACCGGTTTTCCTGGGATCCTTCCTTCGATTTGCAGGGAGACGATCTGACCTACGAATGGACGTTGGCCAGGGATCCGCAGTTCACCGACGTCGTGCGCCGCGTACGGGGGATCCGGGCGACGTCGCTGGTGGCGGACGGGTTGACGCCCGGCGTCTACTACTGGAAGGTCGTGGCGACCGATCCGGAAGGACATGCCCAGATCGCGTTCGACTATGTGGCGGATGCGGACGGGCAAACCCATTTCGGCGTCCGGGAGTTTCTGGCGGAATGACGGGCAAATGATGGAATGAGGTGCGGGCCATGCAATTTCTGGATCGAAAACTGCGGCATGAACTGAAGTACTACCTGCATGTCCACGCGTTCGCGGCGATCCGCAGCCGGGTTGCCGCCCTGTTTCCGCGGGATCCGCACTCGGTCAGCGCCGACGGTTACTCGATCCGCAGCCTCTATTTCGAGGGGCCGCACGGGCAGACGCTGATGGACAAGCGCAACGGCATTTTCAGCCGGGAAAAATATCGCATTCGCATTTACAACGGATGCGACCGTCTCATCCGGCTGGAGCGGAAAAGCCGATTCGGCGACTGGGTGAGTAAGGAGTCGGCGCCTTTGACGCGCGGGGAATACGACCGGCTGCTGGCCGGAGACGGTTCGTTTCTGGCATACGGACCGAAGCTGCGCCGCGACTTTTACGACGCCATCGCGCGCAGAGGGTACAAGCCCGCCGTCATCGTCGATTACGTGCGGGAAGCCTATCTTTGCGGAGCGGGCGGGGCGCGGATCACGTTCGACAAGCGGCTGGCCGCCGCGGTCAACACGACGGACCTGTTCGAACCCGGCATGGTGACCCGGGAAGCCCTGGAGAACACGTTGACGATCATGGAGATCAAATACGGGTCCTATTTGCCGGATTTCGTACGGTTGCTGGTGCAGACGAACACCCATCGTTCGTCGATTTCGAAATACGCCATTTGCAGGGAACTGGTGTTGCGGCATCATCAATTCGCATGAAAGGGTGCCATCCGGCATGGGGGACAAACTGACGTTTCAGGATCTTCTCCGGCAAGGCGAGCTTGCGCTTGATTCGTTCCGCAGCGTATCCTACCTCGACACGGCGCTGGTGCTTCTTTGCTCGCTGGCCATCGGTCTGTTCATCTACTGGGTGTACAAAATCACGTTCCGCGGCGTGGTGTACAGTTACAACTACAACGTGTCCTATGTGCTGATGACGATCATCACGGCGCTGATCATCATGACGATCAGCACCAACATCGTGCTTTCGCTCGGCATGGTCGGCGCGCTCAGCATCGTCCGGTTCCGCACCGCGGTCAAAGATCCGCTGGACATCGTCTACATGTTCTGGGCCATCGCGGCCGGCATCACCACCGGCGCCAAGCTGTATCCGGTGGCGCTGATCGGGTCCGCCTTCATCGGCCTGCTTCTCTTTTGGCTGTCCCGCAAAAAAATCCGGAATCAGCCGTATCTGCTCATCGTCCGCTACACGAACGAAGCGGCGGACGCGGTCAGGGCGCGGCTCGTGAAGCTCAATTACACGTTGAAGTCGAAAACGGTGCGAAAAGATTACATCGAAGTGACGGCGGAGATCCGGCTGCGGGACGACAACACGGCGTTTCTGCACGACCTGTCGGGGATCGACGGGGTGCTGGACGCGTCGCTCGTCAATTATCGCGGCGATTACGCGCAATAAGCGGTTTTTATGCTACAATAAAAGGACGAGTTCAGGGAAAAGAGTGTCGATGCCGCCATGCGCGTATCGAATGTGCTGGAATTTACGGAGAACCACCGTTACGTTACATACCGCGACTTCGCGCTCAGCGCGCTGGATCGCCGGGTGCTCGTGCAGCTCTACCAGCCGCTTGTCGGCGCGTTCGCCGTGTCTTTTTACATGCTGCTCTATCACCGGCTGGGCGAGGACGAGATCGGCTTCACGCAGCCGGACCAGCAACGCCGGCTGTTTCTCGGTCTGGGCCTGGACATGAGCCCGGCCAGCCGCCGGCGACTGATCGAACAGGCGTCCCGGCTGGAGGCGGTCGGACTGCTCCGGGTGTTTCGCCGCCACGATCCCGCGACGGAAGAGACGCTGTACGAATACGTGCTGCGCCCGCCGCTTTCGCCGCATCGTTTTTTTGCGCACCCTTATCTGACCCTGCTGCTTAGGGACCGGATCGGCAAATACGCCCATCTGGAGCTGCACCGGGCGCTCGAGCCCGATCCGCCCGCCGATTTGGACCGTTTTCTGGGGCGGGAGGAGATCACGGCGCCGCTCACGGAGATGTTCCGGCTGGGCCGGGAACCGGAAAGTCCGGACATCACCCCCGTCGCCGACACCGCCGCGGAAATCGCCGCCGCGCGGGAGGACGAGCCGGAGGTGCCGGAACGGATTCGCCACGCGGACATGCTGCTTCGTTTTCCGCGCGGTTCGGCGAACCGGAAATGGGTGGAACGGTTGCGGCACATGCCCGAAGCGATGGCGCGGCTGAATTACCTTGCCTACAAATACGAGTTGCACGTGCCGGAAATTTGCCGTCTGCTGGACGAGGACGACGCGTTCCGGACGGACGGCGAGCCGGACTGGGAAGGGTTGGAACGCCGCGCGCGGCTGATGTACCGGCAGGATCGCAAGCGGGAAGAGGAGCGGACCGTTCGCCTCGCCCGCAGCGGAACGGCGGGGCGCGAGGCGCAGTCCGCGGCGGCCGACGGGAAAGATTTGCCTCCCCTGGCGCCGGAATTTCGGCTGATGCCGCCGAAGCGGTTTCCGATCGCCGTGTCGGACGAAACGTACAGCGAAATGCTGCGCCGGGAGCCGTGGACCCGGCTGCTCAAGCGGTTTTTCCCGGGAGCGGTGCCGGATACGTTTTTGCGCGTTTTTGAGAAGATCGATGCGGCGTACCGGTTGCCGGAGCCGGTCATCAACGTGCTCATTCACTATGTGATGGGGATGGACGACGCGCAACGGCTTTCCGATCCGTTCATTGACGCCATCGCCGCGAACATGCTGGCCAAGGGGATCTCCACGTATGAAGAGGCGGTCGCCTATGTCCGCGAGCAGGAACGGTTGAGCGAAGAGCTGGAGCGGAAGCGGGGCGGCGCGGAGAGCGTTCCGGCGTCCGCCGGAAAGGAACGGGCGGGCTCCAGACGGGGCGGCGAGCGGCCGGGAAGCGGACGCGGCAGAACCGCGGGGCGGAAGCCGGACATGCCGGTCGTGGAAGATTCCGGACCGCCGCGGGAAATGACGCCGGAGGAACTGGAAAGGATGTACGAACTGGCCCGGAAACTGAAAGGGCAATAGGACCGGCAAAGGGACCCGAAGGAACCAAAGGAACCAAAGGGGGCCTTCCTTGGCCATCGCCCCAGGGGAAACCGATGAGGCGCCAAGGAACGGCCGAAGGGAAATCGGCGGGTCCCGGAGCCAACGAACTGCGGGAATGCGGGGGAGGATGCCGGAGTGGAATCGATGGGCGAGCTGCTGAGGCGCTGGAGCGAGGCGGGACGGCTGGGGACCGCCGGGCAACTGGAGCGGCTGGCCGCGCAGGTGCTCGCCGATCCGCTGGTGGCCAGGCTGCGGGAGAAGTATCCGGGCCTCGATGAAGAAACGTTGCGGCACAACCTGAACCGGCTGCACCAGTGTACCCGGGAATACCGCAACTGCCGCGAGTGCCCCGGCCTGGAGCGGTGCCCCAACGATCTGCAGGGCCATTTCACGCGGATCACCTGCGCACAGGTGGGCGGCCGGTGGCAACTGTTCGACCACAAGGTCCCCTGCGCCAAATGGCAGGCGCACGAACGGCAGCGGCAAATCCGCAGCCGGATCACGAGCTTTTACGCCAACTGGGAGCAGTTCGGCGAATTCGATCCGATGGACATGATCCGGCGCGACAAGGACCGCCAGCCGGCCGTGCACCAGGTGCTGGCTTACATCCACCGGACGGTGGAAGAGGGCCTGCAGAAAAAAGGGCTGTACCTGATGGGCGGTTTCGGCACCGGCAAGACGCATTTGGCCGCCTATCTGCTTTACGAACTGAGCAAAAACGGCTACTCCGGCGTCATCGTCTACATGCCGGAGTTTGTCGAAGACGCCAAGGCGCTCATGCTGGATCCGCAGAAATTGAAGGAAACCGTCGGACTCATGAAAGAAACCGATCTGCTGGTGTTCGACGACATCGGCGCCGAAAATTTGAACCCGTGGGTGCGGGACCACGTGCTGGGCGCCATTCTGAACGCGCGCATGAACCGGAAGCCGACGTTTTACACGTCAAATCACGATCTGGACGCGCTGGAGCGACATTTCAGCTTTACGCACAAGGAAGGCGAAGAACGGCAAAAGGGACGGCGGCTGATGGATCGCATCCGGCCGTATGTCGACGTCGTGCACGTGCGCGGTCGGAATCATCGCGGGTTCGACGAAGCGGCGGACGGAAACGGATAGACCGCCGGGTAGACCAAAGAGGGATTGGAAAACGGGCCCGGGCGGCTTACAATGGGGTTCAGGCGAAAGAATTTTTCTTCTTGACAGACGGCCTGAACCCTTGTTAAGATTCTAATACCTACTAAACAGGTAGGAATAATGAAGCTTTGGCGACCGGATCACCGGAGCAAAGTGATATCCGCCTGGATATTATGAAAGAGATCAAACCAAGGGGTGTATCACGTTGTTCAAGCATCGTGCCTTTGTGTCTGTGGTGTTGACGGTCGTCCTGGCAGCCGCGCTGCTGACGGCTTGCGGCGGCAACGGAAACGCCGGATCGTCCTCGCCGGCCGGTTCGGGCGGTGCCTCCCAGGGGACTCCCAAAGCTTCGGTGGAACTGCTGAACGTGTCCTACGATCCGACGCGGGAACTGTATGAGGAATACAATAAGGCCTTTGCCGCCCATTGGAAAGCCGAGACCGGCCAGGACGTGACGATCAAGCAGTCTCACGGCGGGTCCGGCAAGCAGAGCCGTTCGGTCATCGACGGCCTCGAGGCCGACGTCGTGACGTTGGCGCTGGCGTACGATATCGACGCCCTCGTGGAATACGGACTTTTGAAACCGGATTGGCAGCAGGCGTTTGAACACAACAGCTCGCCCTACACGTCGACGATCGTGTTTCTCGTGCGGAAGGGAAACCCGAAGGGCATCAAGGACTGGGGCGACCTGATCCGGGACGGTATCCAGGTCATCACACCGAATCCGAAAACGTCCGGAGGCGCGCGGTGGAACTACCTGGCCGCCTGGGGATACGCGGAACAGCAATACGGCGGCGACGAAACGAAGGTCAAGGAATACATGCAGCAATTGTTCCGTAACGTGCCGGTGCTCGATTCGGGGGCGCGGGGCGCGACGACCACCTTCGTGGAGCGCGAAATCGGCGATGTGCTGCTGGCATGGGAAAACGAAGCCTATCTGGCGCTGAAGGAGTACGGCGACAAGTTCGAAATCGTCACGCCGTCGATCAGCATTTTGGCCGAACCGCCGGTCGCCGTCGTGGACAAAGTGGTGGACAAAAAAGGCACCCGCGAGGTGGCCGAGGCGTATCTCCGGTATTTGTATTCCGAGGAAGGCCAGGAGATCGCCGCCAAAAACTTCTACCGGCCGCGGTTGGAATCGGTGGCCGCCCGGTACGGCGACCAGTTCGCCGAGCTCAACCTGCTGACGATCGACGAACATTTTGGCGGCTGGCAGGAAGCGCAGCGGAAGCATTTCAACGACGGCGGCGTTTTTGACGAAATTTACACCCCGGGCGCCTGATCCCCGATTGCTGGCGGAAGGCCCGGCCCGGGCCCGGATCCCGGACGGAAAGGGTGGAGCGCATGGGACGGAGCGGGAAAAGGAAAGCCAAGCGTGCGGTGCCCGGATTTCGGCTGACCCTGGGCTATACGCTCTTTTATCTGAGTCTGATCGTTCTCATCCCGTTGGCCGCTTTGCTGCTGAAATCGGCGGAACTGTCGCCGCGGGAATGGTGGGAGATCGTCGTGACGCCGCGCGTGCTGGCGTCGTACCGCGTCAGCCTGGTCACGTCGTTCGCGGCGGCGGCCGTCAATGCGGTGTTCGGCTTGTTGGTGGCATGGGTGCTGGTTCGGTACCAGTTTCCCGGCAAACGGATCGTCGACGGCCTGATCGATCTGCCGTTCGCGCTGCCGACCGCGGTGGCCGGCATCGCCCTCACGTCGCTGTACACGCCGAACGGCTGGGTCGGCTCCCTGCTCGCGCCGCTCGGCATCAAGGCGGCGTATTCGCCGCTGGGCATCACCATCGCGCTGGTGTTTGTCGGCTTGCCCTTCGTGGTCCGCACCGTCCAGCCCGTTCTGGAAGAATTGGACCGGGAAACGGAGGAGGCGGCGGTGATGCTGGGGGCGCGCCGTTGGCGCATTTTCCGGAAGGTCATTCTGCCGGAACTGATTCCCCCGTTGCTCACGGGGTTTGCGCTCGCCTTCGCCCGGGGAATCGGCGAGTACGGCTCGGTCGTGTTCATTTCCGGCAACATGCCCCTCAAGACGGAAATTGCGCCGCTGCTCATCGTGACGAAACTGGAGCAGTTCCAGTACGATCAGGCCGCCGTGGTGGCGGTGGTGTTGCTGCTCCTTTCGTTCCTGCTTTTGCTGGCGATCAACACGTTGCAGCGGCTGACCAACCGGCGGTTGCGGCGGGCCGGCTGATCCGGCGCGGTTTCCTTTCGTTCCGCGGCCCCGATCCCGTTCCGATCCCGTCTCCGTGGCAGAGGCGGCCAATAAAGTGAGGGTGAGGTAACAATGCACCATTCCGCGACAGAAGCGGTGCAGGTTCAGACGCAGCCCCCGGCAAATCTCCCGGTCCGGGGGGCGGCGCGATCGCCGCAGGCGCGGCCGCGGCATTTGACGGAATCCGCTCCCGTCAAGTGGCTGCTGATCACGGTGGCGCTTGCCTTTGTCGTCGTCGTCATTGTGCTGCCGATCCTCACGGTCATCACCGAGGCGTTCCGGAAAGGATGGGACGCCTACGTCACCGCGCTTCGCGATCCGAATACGCTGGCCGCGCTGCGCCTGACGGTGGTCACCGCGCTGATTGCCGTGCCGTTGAACACGGTGTTTGGCCTCGCCGCCGCCTGGGCCATCGCCAAGTTTCGTTTTCGCGGCAAAAACGCGCTCGTCACGCTGATCGACCTGCCGTTTTCCGTGTCGCCCGTCATTTCCGGCCTGGTGTTCGTCCTACTGTTCGGCGCGCAAGGCATGCTCGGTCCTTGGCTGCAGGAGCACAATATCAAAATCGTCTTTGCCATGCCGGGCATTGTGCTGGCCACATTGTTTGTCACCTTTCCCTTTGTGGCCCGGGAACTCATTCCGCTCATGGAAAACCAGGGCGTCCAGGACGAGGAAGCGGCCGCGACGCTGGGCGCCGGGGGGTGGCGGACGTTTTGGAAGGTCACCTTGCCGAACATCAAATGGGGGCTGCTGTACGGTGTCGTCCTCTGCAACGCGCGGGCCATCGGCGAATTCGGTGCCGTATCCGTGGTTTCAGGCCATATTCGCGGCGAGACGAACACCTTGCCGCTGCATATTGAAATTTTGTACAACGAGTATCAGTTCACGGCTGCGTTCGCGGTGGCTTCCCTGTTGATGCTGCTGGCAATCGTCACGCTGATCGTCAAGGCGTGGATCGAATCGAGGATGAATACCGGCAGATAGCGAAAATAAGGAGGGGGAGCATGCCTAGACCGTTCGAACCCGATGACGAATGGTTGACTCGTATCATGGAGGCGGTGGCGGGGCTCAAGTACGGAACCGTTCAAATTGTCGTGCACGACGGCCGCGTCGTGCAGATCGAGCGAACGGAACGGTTTCGCTATGACGCCGTGGCCAAGCGCCGCCAGCAGGCTGCGCCCCGACAGGAAGACTCCCGGGACTCGACAGCGGATCCGGGCGCTTCATCCGGCAACTGAACGAGCGGCCCGCCCGGCCATGGGACCGGATGCGCGGGACCGCAACACGACAAAGGCCCTTGAATCCGGCATCGTGCCGGGTTCAAGGGCCTGTTCATGTCCGCGCCCGGAGCCGGCCGCCGGCCGCGGTCGCGATACGCGTCACGAGATCAAATACTTGATGACCACAGCCGCGGCGAACACCACGACCATGAACGCGAACATGGCGGCGAAACCGGTGGCAACGTCGGCGAAATCGTTGCGCGGTTCCTCGTTGATATGGTGTCGGGGATCATGTACGTTTTCCATGGAAATCCTCCTGCCTCGTTCGATACCCCTAGTATACCCAACGGCGCTTTTTGTTGTAAAGCCGCCGGATGTGACAGAAATCGCAACAGCGGGCGCGCGGCGCGACCGTATGGTAAAATAGCGTTTGTATCGCCTTGTGTGCGGTCACGAATCGCGGCGAGGAGGGCATCGCATGGCACCGACACACGCCAACGGCAGCGCCGAACATCTCCGGCACAAACTCTCGCTCGTTCCGGAACGGCCGGGGTGCTACCTGATGAAAAACGAAGCCGGCGAGATCATTTACGTCGGCAAGGCCAAAGTGCTCCGCAACCGCGTACGCTCCTATTTCACGGGCAGCCACGACGCCAAGACCCAGCGGCTCGTTTCGGAAATCCGCGATTTCGAGTACGTGGTCACCGCCAACGAGATGGAGGCGCTCATTCTCGAATGCAACCTGATCAAGCAGCACCATCCCCGTTACAACGTGCTGCTCAAGGACGACAAGTCGTTTCCCTATTTGAAGATTACCCACGAGGAACATCCCCGGCTTGAGGTCACCCGCCGCGTCGTAAAGGACAAAGGCAAGTACTTCGGGCCGTATCCGAACGCCTTCGCCGCGCAGCAGACGAAAAAGCTGCTCGACCGGCTGTATCCGTTGCGCAAGTGCCGCACCCTGCCGGACAAGGTCTGTTTGTATTATCATCTCGGACAATGTCTGGCGCCGTGCGAATTTCCGGTCGATCCGGCGACGTACGGGCCGATGATCAATGAAATCGTCCGTTTTCTCAAGGGCGGTTACGGGGAAATCAAACGCGAGCTGCAGCGAAAAATGGAAGAAGCGGCCGAGGAGCTGGCGTTTGAACGGGCCAGGGAGTATCGCGACCAGATCGCGGCCATCGAAGCGGTGATGGAAAAGCAGACCATTACGTTGAGCGACGCCGGCGACCGCGACATTTTCGGCTATGCGGTGGACAAAGGCTGGATGTGCGTGCAGATTCTTTACATGCGCCAGGGGAAAATCATCCAACGCCATGTGTCACAGTTTCCGTATTACGGCGAGCCGTACGACGACTTCATTTCCTTCGTGACGCAGTATTACAGCGACAATCCGGCGTTGCCGCGGGAGGTGCTGCTGCCCGGACCCGAGGAAGCGGCGTCCCCGAAGGCCCCGGCGGCTGCCCAGGATGCCGGAGGTTCGGAGCGGGTCGTCACGGAGGAGGGGAACGCTCCGGACGAGCGGACGGAACGGCAGGATCCGGGCGCTCCGGAAGACCGGGACCCGCCGGCGGACGGCGATCCGGCGGACGCCGCGGGTTCCGGCGACGTGGCCGACCAGCTCCGGCAATGGCTGGGGGTCAGGGCCATCGTGCCGAAACGGGGCGCGAAGCGTCAGCTCGTCGCCATGGCGTGCGGCAACGCGAAAGTCGCGCTCGAGGAAAAGTTCCGTCTCCTCGAACGGGACCGCGAACGGTCCGTCGGTGCGGCGGCGCGTCTTGCCGAATGGCTGGGCATCCCGTCGGCGCACCGGATCGAGGCGTTCGACAACTCCAACATCCAGGGCGGCCATCCGGTGGCGGCGATGGTCGTGTTCACCGGCGGCAAGCCGGACAAGAAAGAGTACCGCAAGTACAACATCCGCACCGTGCGGGGTCCCGACGATTACGAATCGATGCGGGAAGTGATCCGCCGGCGGTACGAGCGGCTGCTGAAGGAGGGGGGATCGCTTCCCGACCTGATCGTGGTGGACGGCGGCCGGGGGCAGATCGAAGCCGCGCGGGACGTGCTGGAAAACGAACTGGGGCTGGACATTCCCGTTTGCGGGCTTGCCAAGGACGAACGGCACCGGACGTCGCGTCTTCTGGCGGGGGACCCGCCTGCGGAAGTCCCGTTGCCGCGGGACAGCCAGGAGTTCTATTTGCTGCAGCGGATTCAGGAGGAGGTCCACCGGTTCGCGGTGGAGTTCCACCGGCAAAAGCGGGCCCGCTCGATGGTCGCCTCGCGGCTCGACGCCATTCCGGGGGTCGGCGAGAAGAGACGAAAGCTGATGCTCCGGCATTTCGGCTCGCTCAAGGCCATCCGGGAGGCGGCGGTGGAAGACTTCAAACCGTTGGGCATCGGGGAGAAGCTGGCCCGCCGGATTCTGGAGGCGTTGAACGAGGCGGACGAGGGAGCGGACGCGGCAAAACGTCCGGCAACGGAAGAAGCGCAGGACGGCGCGCCCGGCGCGGTTCAAGACGGCCCGTCGACCGGAACGCGGGATGCGGCGCCGGAAGGGCGGTAGACGTTGCGGCGGAGGACGAAGGGACGGGATCTCGGCAAGGCGGGATGATCGACGGGAGGATGGCCGGACCATTTCACCCAAGGCTCAGGTCGCGGCGGGCCTGCGCCCCCGCCACAACCGGTGCGACTGCCAGATCGCCCAGCCGACCGCCGCCGGCAGGACCATGCTGATCACGCCGGCCCAGGTGTCTCCGGGCATGCCATCGAGGATGAGCTGAGTGCCCATCAGAATGGCGTCAAAAATGCTGTGGGCAAAAATGACCGCCATAAGTCCGAAGCGCATCATGAACCAGCCGAACAGGAAGCCGAGCAGCACCAGTTCGATCAGACGCGTGGTCACCGGAAAGATGGCGTAGCCGACATGGCCGAACGCCCAGACCAGATTGGGCGGCACCATGGCGAGCCAGGTCAGCGCCGCCGCCGCCCGCGGCGACGGTTCCCGCCCGAGCAGGCGTCTGGCGCCGCCCGTCAGCCAGCGGCGGAACAGCGCGATGCCGAAAAAGCGGGTCTGGAGTTCTTCGGAAATCCCCGCGCCCCACGCCACCAGCGGCAACAGCCAGGTCCACCGCATGTTGTACGTCGCCTGGGTCGCATCGGTCGTGACGAACGAGCCGAGGGTGAATTCCAGCGCCAGCAGAATCACCGACTGGGTGCCCAGCAGGATGAGCGCGAGCGCATATCCCTGTTTCATGGCGTCAAGCACGCGCGAACCGTAGTCCGGGTCGCGCCAGCTTGGCCAAAGCCGGTATCCTTCCCGCCGCCACAGCCCGTCGCCGGCCACGGCGCCGAAATATGCAAACAGCGACAGGCCCAGCATGATCACGATGTTAAACGCCATCATGAGCCGCATCGTCCATTCGTCCGCCGGCAGATCGGCCGAAAGCATCTCCGCGCGGAAACCGGCTTTCAGGCTCAGGGAAAACAGCGCGTACACGACGAAGGTGAACGACGCCAGGAACAGGCCGCGGCGAAACGACGTGAATTTGCCATATAGCGCCGCGTAAATAACGGCGATGACGAAGAAGACGATTTCCGGCAGCACGTAGCCGAGCAGCGTCCACCGTTCGCCCAGCGCCTGCTGCCGTTCCAGGCCGGCGACGAACGATTCCGGCAGTTGATACCGGTAGGCGATCCGTCCGCCGCGCCAGTTTTCCCCTTCCCCGTCCGCCGGGGCGGGCAGCACCTCCAGCAGCAACCGGGCGTCGCCCAGGCCGCCGTCCCGGTGTTCAAAGACATAGGCGCCATTGCGTTCGCGGTACGACAACCGCCAGACGGCGGGATCGACACCCCAGCCCGCCGCCCAGGCCAGCGCCGCATCCGCCCCGCCGGCCGCGTCCGCGTCGGCACCGGCTGTTTTCGCTCCGGCGGGCCTGCCGGCCGTATCCGAAGCGTTTTCCTCCGCATGAACCCAGCCGACCAGTTCCCCCGATTCCATATGCAGCATCAGGCGCAGGCCGGAACGGTCTTCCAGCGCCAGGTCCACCCGGTACACGTCGGTCGGATGGATCCGGTACCACGCGGATTCGTATGGATCCAGCAAATCGTGTTTGGAAAAATACGCGACCGCCTCGCTGTCGGTCATATAGGTCACTTCCACGGAGGCGATGTCGGCGGCATCCAGGCCAAACCTTTCGGCGGCCAACGCCCGGGCGCGCTCTGCGGCTTGCTCCCGCGTCAGGACGGGATGCCGTTCGGTGACGAATAATTCCCCGAAACTCGGGAATACCTGGATCAGCAGGAACAGCAAGGTGCCGATCGCGGCGGCGATCCACCAGCCCCTGTTCAGCGGCGATTTTCCGTATGGCGACAAAGAGGACGCTCCTTTCCCGTGACGGTGCAATACGCATAAACGTATATCACCAAATTATCACATTCGATGTTCCTCGTTCCAGTCCGCCGCGCCTCCGGACAAGCCGCCGTTCAATCCCCGGCGGACGGGGTTCCGCGGGCGAAGTGGGTCATCGTCTCCTCGATCAGCAGCCTTACGGAAGGGGCGAGCAGGGAGAGATCCACGTGCACCAGCGACGTGGTCCGGCTCGTATGCGCCAACTCGGGAATGGGCACCACGTTTAGGTCGTTGTCCTTCAACAGTTGCGGCCGCAGGTAGGAGCGGGGCAGCAGCGTGCCGGCGCGGATGGCGCCGAGCAGCCGGACGATCGCTTCGAAAGAGTCGATTTCCATGCGGATGTCCGGCTTCACCCCGTGCCGGCGGAACAGTTCGTCGGTCAATTTCCGGAACCACGTGCCGGGCGCGAACAGAATCATCGGAAATCCGTTCAGGTCCCGCATTTCGAGCCGGTTCCGCTCCAGCGTATAAGGCGTCCGCGGCAATACGAGCACCAGGTGGTCGTCAAACAGCGGCACGCTGGTGACGGCCGGATCGTCGCGGACGGCCGACCCGACCACGCCGAAATCGACCTTCCGCTCCTTGACCAGGGAAACGATCTCGTGGGATTTGCCGGTCACGGCCTTGATTTCCAGATCCGGATGTTTTTCCGTCAGCGCCATGATCATGCCGGGCAGCGTCGTCTGCAGCGTCGTCAGGCTGGCGCCGATGGTCACGACCCGCGCTTCCTCCGACACGAAGGTGTGCAGCCGCCGCAAAAACTCCCCGTGGAAACGTCGCAATTCCAGCGCATATTCGTACGTCAGCTTGCCGGCTGCGGTCAGTTCGAGCCGTTTGCCAGAACGGCGGAACAGGCTGACGCCGAGCTCCCGCTCCAGCCGGGCGATGCGGCGGGACAGCGCCGGCTGGGTCATGTTGAGCCGTTCGGCGGCACGGTTCAGGCTCGTCTGCTCCACGACGGCGGCGAACATGCGCAGGTCTTCCAGCATCGTGCATGCCTCCCGGTGGCCGGTGATTTTCTTATAACAAAAACGCATAAGTTTTTATAATAAAAACGCAATTCCATTATAAGCGTTTTTGGAGTAAGGTTAAAGGTGTGTGACAAAATGGTGACGGTTTATTGAAAGGAGAACGCAAAAGGCATGAACGCTCGATCTTACTACGCCCGAAAGCTGCATTCGCTGCTCGGCGTAATCCCGCTCGGCCTGTTCATCGTCGAGCACGCGCTGACCAACTATTCGGCGTTTGAACGGGGACCGGAGGGGTTCCAGCGGAGCGTGGACTTTTTGCACAATTTGCCCCTGGTGTTTTTCCTTGAGCTGTTCATCATCTGGTTGCCGATTCTGTTCCACGGCGTCTACGGGCTGTACATCGCCTACCAGTCCGACATCAACGTGGGGCGGTTCAGCTACGGCCGTAACTGGGCGTTCGCGCTGCAACGGATTTCCGGCGTGATCACGTTCATTTTCGTCGCGTGGCACTTTTACGAAACGCGGTTCCAGGTCACGCTCGGCAACACGACGTACGACGAACTGGGCCAACACATGCACCAGATCGCGAGCGATCCGGTTCACTTCGTGCTCTACATCATTGGCGCGGTTGCCGCGATGTTCCATTTCGCCAACGGCATCTGGTCCTTCCTCGTGAGCTGGGGCATTACGATCGGTCCGCGCGCGCAACGCGTGTCGTCGCACATTTGCATGGGCATTTTCGTCATTTTGTCCCTGCTGTTCATCCTGTCGCTGATCGGCTTCCGCAGCGAGGAGTTCGCGCTGGCGGCCGCCGGAACCGGTCTGTAAGCGGCCCGTGAACGGCCGGCGGGCGTGAACGCGGCGCGCACCTGGATCTGTCGGTTGTGACGGGCAAACAAGGAGGAGGATTCATCCATGGCGAAGCAAAAAGTGATTGTCGTCGGCGGGGGGCTGGCCGGTTTGATGGCCACCATCAAGGTGGCGGAAGCCGGCCTGCCCGTCGAGCTGTTTTCCCTCGTGCCGGTGAAACGTTCCCACTCCGTCTGCGCGCAGGGCGGCATTAACGGCGCGGTCAATACGAAGGGCGAGGGGGACTCCCCCTGGGAACACTTTGACGATACGGTCTACGGCGGCGACTTTCTGGCCAACCAGCCGCCGGTCAAGGCGATGTGCGAGGCGGCGCCGGGCATCATCCACCTGATGGACCGGATGGGCGTCATGTTCAACCGGACGCCGGAAGGTCTGCTCGATTTCCGCCGGTTCGGCGGCACGAAACACCACAGAACCGCCTACGCGGGCGCGACGACCGGCCAGCAGCTCCTGTACGCGCTGGACGAGCAGGTGCGCCGTTGGGAAGTGGCCGGACTCGTCCAGAAGTACGAGCATTGGGAGTTCCTCTCCGTCGTGCTGGACGATGAGGGCGTTTGCCGCGGCATCGTCGCGCAGGACCTGCGCTCCATGGAAATCCGGGTGTTCCGGGCCGACGCGGTCATCCTGGCGACGGGCGGTCCCGGGGTGATTTTCGGGAAATCGACGAACTCGATCATCAACACGGGGACGGCGGCCAGCGCGGTGTACCAGCAAGGCGCCTATTACGCCAACGGCGAGTTCATCCAGATCCACCCGACCGCCATTCCGGGCGACGACAAGCTGCGCCTCATGAGCGAATCCGCGCGCGGCGAAGGCGGCCGGATCTGGACGTACAAGGACGGCAAGCCGTGGTATTTCCTGGAGGAAAAATATCCGGCGTACGGCAACCTGGTGCCGCGGGACATCGCGACGCGGGAAATTTTCCACGTCGTCGTGGACCTGAAGCTCGGCATCAACGGCGAGAACATGGTCTATCTCGACGTGTCGCACATCGATCCGAAAAAGCTCGACGTCAAACTGGGCGGCATTCTGGAAATTTACGAGAAATTTATGGGCGACGACCCGCGCAAGGTGCCGATGAAGATTTTCCCCGCCGTTCACTACTCGATGGGCGGCCTGTGGGTCGACTACAACCACATGACCAACATCCCGGGGCTGTTCGCGTGCGGCGAGTGCGACTACCAGTATCACGGCGCGAACCGGCTCGGCGCCAACTCGCTGCTGTCGGCCATCTTTGGCGGGATGGTGGCGGGTCCGAAAGCGATCGAATATATGCGGGGTCTCCGCAAGTCGGCGGAAGATTTGCCGGATGCGCCCTTTGAGGCGGAACGGAAACGTCAGGTTGAGAAATACGAATCCATTCTCCGGATGAGCGGCAAGGAGAACGCCTATCTGCTCCACAAAGAGCTGGGCGAGTGGATGACCAACAACATGACCGTCGTCCGCTACAACAAAAACCTGCAGGAGACGATCTACAAGATCAAGGAACTGAAAGAACGCTACCGGAACATCAACATCGACGACACGGCCAAGTGGAACAACGCGGGCGTGCCGTTCACCCGGCAACTGTGGAACATGCTCGAGCTGGCCGAAGCGATGACCCTCGGCGCGCTGCTCCGCAACGAGAGCCGCGGCGCCCACTACAAGCCGGAGTTCCCGGAACGGGACGACGTGAATTTCCTGAAGACGACGAAGGCGAAATGGACGCCGGACGGTCCGAACATCACCTACGAGGATGTGGACGTTTCCCTGATCAAACCGCGGAAACGCGACTACACCACGGACAAGAAGAAGGAGGGCTGAGCCATGGCGGAGGCGGCAACCAAAGCGCGCACGGTGCGGTTCATCATCGAGCGGCGGGATCATCCCGACGCCGCGCCCTACATCGAGGAGTTCGACATCCCGTATCGCCCGAACATGAACGTCATCAGCGCCCTGATGGAAATTCAGCGCAATCCGGTCAACGCCAAGGGCGAAAAGACGACGCCGGTCGTCTGGGAATCGAACTGTCTGGAGGAAGTGTGCGGCGCCTGCTCGATGGTCATCAACGGCAAACCCCGTCAGGCCTGCTCGGCGCTCGTCGACAAGCTGGAGTGGCCGATCCGGCTCGCGCCGATGAAGACGTTCCCGGTCGTCCGCGACCTGGTCATCAACCGCGAGCGGATGTTCCAGGCGCTCAAACGGGTCAAGGCGTGGATTCCGATCGACGGCACGTACGATCTCGGGCCCGGCCCGCGCATGGCGGAATCCAAGCGGCAATGGGCGTACGAGCTGTCCAAGTGCATGACCTGCGGCGTCTGCCTGGAGGCTTGTCCGAACGTGAACGACCGGTCGAGCTTTATTGGCCCGGCCGCCATTTCCCAGGTGCGGCTGTTCAACGCGCATCCGACCGGGGAGATGAACGCGCACGAGCGGCTGGAGGCCCTGATGGCGGACGGCGGCATCGAGGGTTGCGGCAACTCGCAAAACTGCGTCCGCTCCTGTCCGAAGGGCATTCCGCTGACCACGTCCATCGCGGCCATCAACAAGGAAACGACGAAGCACCTGTTCCGGAAGTGGCTGACGAGCTGACCGGCGCGACCGGAACGGCACGTTTTCGGAATCCATACATTGGGCGGCATAAATCAAGGCCATCCTTTGCGGGATGGCCTTTCCATTTGCTCCGTCGGCATTTCAAAGCTTTCCGATGTGACAAAAGAATCGGCGGTCGCCCGAGTTCGGACGGCGCTCAGATCCACTGGTCGCTCCAGTCCTGGATGGACCGGATGACCGTCTCGAGCGCGGCGCCTTTTTCGGTCAGCTCGTATTCGATCCGGACCGGCGTCTCGGGATAAACGGTCCGGTTCACAATCCCCATCGCTTCCAGTTCCTTGAGGCGATCCGCCAGCATTTTGTCGCTCACGTCCGGAATTTGCTCCTTGATGTCCTTGAACCGTTTCGGACCGCCCATCAACACCCGGATGATCAAGCCTGTCCATTTTTTGCCGAGCAGTTCGATGGCGGCTTCGTATTTGGGGCACATTTTGGAATAGTCCAAGTGGATCCTCCCCCTTTAAGCCCCCATTTTATCATATCCAGCGGAAGGGGGTAAGTTGCCGTACCGTTGCGGCGCTCCGGGTTGGCCCATTGTCCGCGAATTGTGCCATTTGCGGGCCGGCGGCCAAAGGCGCCTGCCGTATTGTTACACAATTGAAACATTTCTGTCACGTTCCTGTTGCAATCACCGGTTAAGATGGGATACAAGACCCCCTTTTTCATATACCCCTATCTGGACCTGCCGGACGCATGGTAGGTTCTCTTTTTTTTTGGATCGGGCGGCGGGTGGCCCGGATCGGGCGGGCGGCCGGTGAAGCCCCCGGGGAGCCGGGAAGGCCGGGGAATGGCCGTCCCGCTCAGTCCCGCTCAGTCCCAATCAGAGGGGCACGATCACCGGCTGTTTTTGCCGGAAATACACCCAGCGTTTAAAGCCGATCTCCCGCAAGCGCCGGCGAACCTGATCCCACTCGTCCCCGACGCGTTCGGGGACGTGGGCGTCCGACCCGAACGTCACGTCCACGCCGAAATGGAGCGCCCGTTCCAGGATGTCGTCCGACGGGTACCAGCCGCCGCAGTCTTTTGTTTTGCCGCTTGTGTTGATTTCGATGGCGATACGGTGTTCGGCGGCGGCCTTCAGCGCGGCGTCAATGTCTTCCGCCGCCGGGATGTCGGAAAAGGCGGGGTAATACCCTTTCATGGCGTCGATATGGCCGAGCACCTGGAACAGGCCGCTGACCGCGGATTGCCGGATGAGCTCGTAATACCGCCGTTTCTCCTCAATTCGCTGCGATTCGTCCAGTCCTCTCCAGCGATTCCGGTTGAAGACGCTGACACCGCCCGATTGATGCACCGAGCCGATGATGTAATCGAACGGATACGGCTTGTAGGCTTTCTTGTACACCTCGATCTGGTCGGGGAAGAAATCCGATTCGACCCCAAGCAGCACTTCGATCCGGTCCCGGTACTTCTCCTTGAGCCGCAGCACCTCCCGCACATAGGCGGGGAACTCGCTCTTGGCCATGCAGACGCCCGGTGACGGATGGTCCCTTTCATCCGCGAAATAAGGCGAGTGGTCGGAGATGCCGATCGCCGCCAGTCCTGCGTCAATGGCCGCCCGGATGTAATCCTCGATCTTTCCCGTCGCGTGTCCGCAGCGTTCGTGATGGGTGTGCAGGTCGAATTTCAAGGTTCCGCCTCCTCGTTCCTTATTCGCTGCCGGTGAAATGGTCTTCCGGCATCCCTTTCAGGTCGTTCAGAAACTGGCGCATCGCCGCGTTCAGGTACCGCCCCGACTTGGTGATGACGCCGACCGGATGGGCGACTTCCAGTTCCGGAATCGGAATCAGCTTCAGGGATCCCCGCCGGACTTCATCCGTGACGGACAGTCGGGAAATGATCGCCGCCCCCAGGTTCAGCTCCACCATGCGTTTGACCTCTTCGCTGCTGTTCAGCTCCATGACCAGGTTCGGCTGAATGTTGTGCGCCCGGAACACCTGGTCCACAAAGCGCCGGCCGACCGTGTCGGGCGTCAGCAGGATGAGCGGGATGTCCTTCAGCATGTCGATGGTGGCGTTCCCCCGCGAAGCGAGTGGATGTTCGGGGGCCACGACCAGTTCAAAGGTGTCGTAGTACAGCACGGACGTTTCCACCTGGGGATTTTTGTCCGCGAGGTAGCCGATGCCGATGTCCACCGTGCCGTTTTCCACGTGGGCCATAATTTGTGAGGACGACATGGTCATGATCGTGGTCTTGATCAGGGGGAACTGGTTCTGGAAATAGGCAAGGACCCTTGGCAAAATCTGAATGGCGATGGAGGTGGTCGTACCCAGCACGATCCGGCCTTGCGGAATCTGGTCCAGATCGTTCAGCTTCTGCTTCAGTTCCTCCACGATCTGAAGGATGCGCTCGGCGTGTTCGAGAAATACTTTGCCGCGATCCGTCAGGGTGACGGGATGATTGCGGTCCACGAGCACCGCCTTGAACTCGTCCTCCAGGCTCTTGATCTGTGCGGAAACGGCGGGCTGAGTGAGATTGAGCAACTCACCGGCCTTGCGGAAACTCATCGTCTTGGAGATGGTGACTAGCGTTTCCAACTGATTGATGTTCACCGTACCGCCTCCCTTGCCATGTGGATTGAGTTAATTTATCACATTAACTAAATTAATAAAATACTTTTGTCACATTATTATAGGGAATTTGCACCCGCAGGGCAAAGCGAAAGATCGTCAAATGGAGACGGAAATTGTCGGAAGTTTCGTCCATGCGGAAAGACCGTGCGGACGGTGCGCGGCGGTTGGCGCTCTGCGGAAATGGATGACGGAACCAGAAAGTCCAACATTTTGAATGTACGGAGTTGGATAAAACCAGTATAATGGAATAAATCGTTTTCAGACAACTTGCGGAAATCCGGATCAAAGGAGCGCTTGGTGAATGAAGGCGGAGTACATCAATCCGTTTCTGGAATCCGCGCGCCAGGTCATGGAGCAAATGATCCAGATTCGCCCCAGCACCGGCCAGTTGACGCTCAAGGATGTCATCATTCGCGAGCAGGGGGTCTGGATCCAAATCGGCATCAGCGGCCAAATGAAAGGCGACGTCATTTTCGGGCTGAATAAAGAAGTCGCCATCCGCATCGTCTCCGCCATGATGGGTGGTTTTACCGTAACGGAAATCGATGAGATGGGTCGCAGCGCCATTTCCGAACTGGGCAACATGATCAGCGGAAACGCCAGCACCATTTTTTACAATCACGGCGTCCGGGTTGACATTACGCCGCCCAAGGTGATCGACGTAAGCGAAGGAAGCCGGCTGTATGCCCGCCAGGCGCTGACCGTGCCGCTCATTTTGGATGGCATTGGGGAAATGGAACTGCAGGTGCTGATTGCCTGACCGATTTCGCGCGGGCCCTTCAAAAAGGGCGTCATTCAAATACGGGAATTTGTCGGGAACCGGAAGGTTCCCTTTTGTATGGGTCACAGACGGGGAGGGACGACGATGAAGGAGTCGCTGCGGGACCGCATCGTACTGATCACCGGCGCTTCGAGCGGCATCGGGGCGGCGACCGCCCGGCTGATGAGCGAGCGCGGAGCGCACGTCGTGCTGTGCGCGCGGTCGGAGGACAAGCTGCGCCGCGTCGCGGCCGGCTTGCGGGGACCGCATGACGTCCGGGTGATGGACGTCCGGGAAGACGCTTCGGTCGAAGGAACCGTCGCAGCGGTGATGGAACGGCACGGCCGTATCGACGTCCTGGTGAACGGTGCCGGGTACGGCGAGTTTGTGCCGTTTCTTGACGCGCCGCTTGATCATTTCCGGGACATGATGGAGGTCAACTACCTGGGCACGGTCCGTTGCATCCGGGCGGTGCTGCCGCACATGCTGCGGGCCGGGTGCGGGCACATCGTCAACATCGCGTCCATCGCCGGCAAGCTGGCCACCGCCAAAACATCCGGGTATGCGGCGACGAAACATGCCGTGCTCGGCTTCACCAACGCGTTGCGCCAGGAATTGCGCGGGACCGGCGTGCGGGTGTCGGCCATCAATCCCGGGCCGGTGGATACGCCCTTTTTCGATCGGGCCGATCCGGAAGGACATTATGTCCGCAACGTTCGCTGGTTCATGCTGTCGCCGGAGCGGGTCGCCCGCGCGGTCGTGCGTGCCGTCGAGCGGCGCAAGGCGGAGCTGGATCTGCCCTGGACGGCGGCGGCCGGCGTCCGGCTCGTCCAGTTGTTCCCGCGGTTGACGGATACGGTGCTGTTCCGGCTGATCAACCGGAAATAGGACCAACTTGGGACTTCGGTAGCGCTCGCGGTGCGGCGTGTGAACGGCCGGGGCGGGACGATGGACGCCCGGCGAAGGCGGCGGGGTGTCTGGAAGCGGGACTTTCGATGCAAAAATGATCCCGACCCCCACAAACGTCCGCACGTCCGCGAAACTTTCCGGCGGAAGGATTTTCATCGATACTTTCACCGGAAAAGGAGTGCTGCATATGTGGAAGTCGATGTCTCTGTCGCCCCTGCTGAAGAAAACGACCGCCGCTTCCCTGGCGTTGGCGCTGACGGCGGGCTCGATGGCCGCATTGCCGGCGGACGCAAAAGGGAAACACGACAAGGGACCCGGAAACGATGGGAAAAAAGCCCAGCAACAAATCACGATCAACCTGCATTTTTACGACGTTGACCCGCAAGAATGGCAATGGGCGTATGAGCACATCATTCGCCTCGCCTCGAAACAGGTGTTTAACGGCTACACCGACGGCAGCTTCAAGCCGCGCAACAACATTTCGCGGATCGAAGCGCTGGTCGCCGCCGTCCGGTTGCTCGGCCTGAAGGAAGAGGCGGAGAAGGCGGAAAACATGAACGCGGACCTGAATTTCCGCGATTTTAACCAAGTGAAGAAAAAATACCCGTGGGCGGTTGGCTATCTCGCGGTCGCCCTGGAGAACGACCTCTTTGCGGAAACGGAAACGCACGTTCATCCCGACAAGCCCGCCGACCGGCTGTGGATTTCCGTGTTGCTGGTGAAGGCGCTCGGCCTCGAAGATGAAGCGAAGAAAAAAATGAATACGGATCTGCCGTTCCGGGACGAGAAGGAAATTCCGGCGGGCTCGGTCGGCTATGTGGCCGTGGCGCTGGAAAAAGGGCTGATCACCGGTTACGGCGACCGCACGTTCCGGCCGCACAAGCCGGTGACCCGCGCCGAGCTGGCCACGTTGCTCGACCGCGCCGACGGCCATTTGCCGGATGACGAGAAAAACGGCGCCGTGCAGGGAACGATTCAGGCGGTCACCAACTCCGGCATTACGGTGAAAAAGACCAACGGCAGCGTCGTTACCTACCCGCTGGCCCAGAACGTCTTCATTTTCCGCGATAATGTGAAGGTGAATCCGGACAAGCTGAAAGCCGGCGATGAAGTGCGGATGCAGGTTTATCAAGGGGCCGTCATCTTCATCGAGGTGACGAAACTGGCGCAAACGGACGTCCAATTCTCCGACGCGGGGAAAGTGAACGTCTACACGTTGAATGCGCAGGGCAAAATCGCCACGATTTCCATCGTGAAGGAAGTGAACGGCGCTTCCCAAACGGTGGTGTACAACGTGGCCGACAACGTCACCATCGAAGGCGGCAACGGCGCACTGTCGCCGGGGCTGAACGTCGTGGTGAGCGGCGTGAACAACGTCGTCACGAAAATTCGAATTCAAGGATAAGCGGCGTTGAACGGGGCCGTTCCGAAAGATCGGAAGATCTTTCGGAACGGTTTTTTTGTTGGGATGCATTTTTGCAACTTATCGGCCGCCCCGGCCCCGGAGAAGGCCCAATATATTGCAAAAATACAACCGGTTGGCCGCTTAACCCCCGGCAAACGCGTCATAAGCTGCAATTTTGCAGCTTATTCAACCATTAAAGTCCCGCTCACTCGGGAACCATTGCCAGTGTCGGTCGGCTCCTCTTTTCGGATCGCCCAATGCTTATCCGCCGGCTTTACGGGGCATGTTAGGGAGAGGGCGATCAACATGAGGCAGGAAAGCGAGGAGGCCGGGGAAAATGGCAAGATCGCGAAAAAGACGGTATGTGGTGGACGGTGTGGAGCGGGAGTTGCAGGCGTTCAAAGCGGATGTCATGCGAAAGGAAGGGTACCGGGTCGACCCGGACCGGCCCGACGACGTGAAATACGAGGTGGCCCGGTCGATGGGCGTGGGGCTCCAGCCCGGGGACAACGGCCGGCTTACCACCGAAGCCGTCGGTCATGTCGGCGGCAAGATCGGCGGAGCCATGGTGCGGGAGATGATTCGTCTCGCGCAGGAGCAGTTGGCGGGGCGCGGATCCAGGTCATAGCGCGGGGACGACAACATCCCGCGCCTTTTTTTTGTTTCTTTTTCGGAGCCCGGCCCTTTACAGAAGGAAAATTTAGCCATACAATATAAACATAACAAACATAAATGTTTATAAAGTTAAAAAAGTAACGGCGAAGAAGGAGAGGATGACCATGACCGGATTGAGCGGGAAAGTCGTGATGATCACCGGAGCGTCCCGCGGGCTGGGACGGGCGCTCGCCTTCGCCTTTGCGGGGCAGGGAGCCAGACTCGCCCTGTCGGCGCGGGGGGAAGCGGCTCTCCTGCAAGTAAAATGGGAACTGGAAGCGCGGGGCGCCGAAGTGCTCGCGGTCGCGGGCGACATGGCGAACCCCCGCGACGTCGAACGGTTCGTGGCGGCGGCAGAAGACGTGTACGGCGGCATCGACGTGCTGATCAACAACGCCGCGATTCTGGGACCGAGCCCGATGCCGCTCCTGCTCGACTATCCGGAGGCGGATTTTGCGGAGGTGTTGCGGGTCAATGTCATCGGGCCCTTTCTCGTCACCCGGCGCGTCATCGCGCATATGCTGCAGCGCGGCTCCGGCTCCGTCATCAACGTCACGTCCGAGGCCGGAAACGTCGGGTATGCGGGGTGGGGAGCCTACGGCATCTCCAAATTTGCGCTGGAGGGTTTGACCGAAACGTGGGCCGACGAAGTGCGGGAGACGGGCGTCCGCATCAATAAGGTCGATCCGGGCGAGATGGACACGCAGATGCACGCGCTGGCCGTCCCCGACTGCGACTACGAACTGGCGAAACCGGAAGACGTGACGGACGTGTTTTTGTATCTCGCCTCCGATGAAGCCATGGACGTCAACGGACAGCGGTTTTCCGCCCAGGCGTTTGCCAGGGAAAGAAGGGCCGGGGCATGAGTGCCAAAATGGCCTTTCAACTGCCGAACGAGCTGAATGCCACGATGCCGCCGGAACGGCGGGGGATTCGGCGCGACCACGTGAGACTGATGGTGCTCGACCGGCGAACGGGCCGCACCGCGCACACCTGGTTTTACCGGTTGGACGAATATCTGAAGGCCGGCGACTTGCTGGTGCTCAACGCGAGCCGGACCATTCCGGCCGTGCTGCACGGCGCGTGGAAACGGGGAGACGCGGTCCTGAAAGATCGCTTGGAAGTCCGGCTGGCCCGGCGCATCGACGAGCAAACGTGGGACGCGTTGGCGGTTGCGGCGGGGGTGGCGGCCGGCGACACGTTGGTGTTTGCGCCCGGGCTGGAAGCGGTCGTGACCGGAGTGCCGGCGAAACCCCTTGTCAGAATTTGCTTTTCCTTGCGGGGGCCGCAGTTGATCGAGCAGATTTATGCGCACGGTGAACCCGTCCGCTACGAATACATCACGCATCCCTGGGACCTGGAATATTACCAGACCGTGTACGCCTCCGTCCCCGGGTCGGTGGAAATGCCCTCCGCCGGCCGGGCGTTCAGTTGGGAGCTGCTGTTCAAATTGCGGCGCAAGGGGATCCGGACCGCATTCATCCGCCTGCACACCGGCCTCAGCTATTGGACGGACGAGGCCGGGTATCCGTCGCCCGGGGACAACCTGGAACACTATGAAGTACCGTCCGAAACGGCCGAAGCCGTCAGGCAAACGAAACGGTCCGGCGGCAGGATCGTGGCCGTCGGCACAACTGTCGTCCGGGCACTGGAGTCGGCCGTGGACGAAAACGACCGTCCGGTCGCCCGGTCGGGATGGACGAATTTGCGGGTCGACCGGCATTGGCCGCTTCGCGTCGTGGACGGCTTGATCACCGGCTTTCACGAACCGGAGGCCAGCCACCTGGATCTGCTGTCGGCGCTGATCGACCCCCGTCTGCTGCTTGCGGCGTATGAGGAAGCGATCGCGCAGGGCTACTTGTGGCATGAGTTTGGCGATATGAATCTGATTCTGTGAGCAAAAAAGGGGCGGGGACGAATGAACGTTCATCATGTCGCGCTGGAAGTCGCCGATCTGGAGCGATCGATCGATTTCTATCAAAAACTTGTTGGCTTCAAACTGGAGCGCAGGTTACAATGGGAAGACGAACGAATCGCTTTTCTGACTCTGGGGTCCGCCCGGTTGGAGCTGGTGCAGCCGGACGCCTTCGTTCCCCGTCCTTCCAACGTGCATATCGCCTTTGGTGTTGAGGATTTGACCGGATGGTGCAGCCGATTGCAGCGGGAAGGCATTCCCTTGGCAGAAGGGCCCGCCGATTGGGGGAACGGTTGGAGAAGCGTCTTTGTCGTCGGTCCTGACGGCGAGTTGCTGGAGTTCATCGAAGCTCCGCCGGAGCCCCACCAAGCGGAAGCGGGTGACGTCTATGACGACAGGAACCAAACCGGCCTCGACGAGGCAGCAGATCCTGGAAATGCTGAAAAAAAACGACGCGATGAGCGCCAATGAAATTGCCGAACGGCTGCAAATCACCGATATCGCCGTCCGGAGGCATCTCCAGTCGCTGGAGAAGGATCAGTTGGTGCAGGCCGAACTCGTTCGGCAATCGATGGGCCGGCCCGTTTACGTGTATCGGCTGACCGAACAATCGGAACATCTGTTTCCCAAGAAGTATGCGGACATCACCCTCGATTTTCTGCATGATGTTCAGGAACTGCAGGGCCCCGAAATGATCGACATGCTCTTTCAGCGGCGGGAGAAGCGCTTGACCGCCATGTACAGCGGGGAGATGCAGCATCAGGATCTGGAGGACCGCGTGGCCAAGCTGGCGCAGCTTCAGGATCAGCGCGGGTACATGGCGGAGTGGACGAAGGGCGAACAGCCCGGGCAGTATCTGCTGATCGAGCACAATTGTCCGATCCACGCGATTGCGCATCAGTTCGGGCAAGCCTGCAGCAGCGAGCTGTCCCTGTTCCGGAACGTGCTGGACGCCGAGGTGGAACAGTTGGCGTGCAAGGCCAAGGGCGGGCAGCGGTGCGTTTATGCCATCCGACCGAAATCGAAATAAAAGCCGTCCGGCCGTGGGGCGTTCGTGGTCCGGCGGCGGCATGATTTCACGGGGTCGCCTTATGCGAAAAACCCCTGGCGCTTTCCTGCGGAAAGCCCAGGGGTTCTTTTCTTCTGTCCCGTCAGACCCGCCCGGCCTTGACGTCGAGCACGGCCTGATGGATGCGGTCGAACAGGTCCTCCAATTGGTCTTCCTCGATGCAGGAGAACGCGATGCGCAAGTCGGTCGGTCCGAGCGCGATGGTGCCGACGCCGTACGCTTCGAGCAGCCGTTTCCGCACCGCTTCCGCGTCGGCGTTCTTCAGCCGGAGGCACATGAAGTAGCCGGAATTGAACGGATAGTAGGTCCAGTCGTCGCCGTACTTGCCGCTGTCGAGGAGCTGCTTTACCTTGTTGGCGCGGCGCTTCATGATGGCGAACTTTTCGGCCCGCTGCCGGTCGAAATCCGGCGATTTCAACGCTTCCAGCACGAACGTCTGCGAAGGATGGGGGCCGCTGGAGATCGTGGCGCGAATGATGCCGAGCGTCTTTTGCTCCAGCGCGGCGAGGCCGCTTTCGGACAGGCCGCCGTAGGTGATGAACCCGACGCGGAATCCCCAGACGTATTCTTCCTTCGTCGCGCCGTCCACCTTGATCGGCAGCACGCGCTCATGCAGGCCGCACAACTTGCCGAACAGCGATTCGTGCAGGGAATCTTCGAAGAACAGGCCGAAATAGGCGTCGTCCGTCACCGCGACGACGTTGACGCCGGCCTCCGCGGCTTCGCGGATGGCGGCGACGATCGCCTCCCCTTCCTGCGGCCCCGGCGTGTAGCCGGTCGGGTTGTTCGGAAAATTCAGCAGCACGATGGCTTTGCCGTGGCCCTTTTCGGCGAGCAGCGCGTCGCGCAGACCGGCGGCGTTGAATTTTCCGTGGTCGTCATAGAGCGGGTAGTACACCATCCGGGCGCCGCGCCGGGCGCTGAAGGTCAATTCATAGTTTTCCCAGTTTTTGTCGGGCAGCAGGACCGGATCCCCGGCGTCGACGAACAGGTCGGCCACGATGCTGAGCCCGTGCGTCAGCGCGTTCGTGGCGATCGGCAGGCCGAACGGCTTGCCGGCCAAGGAAGGATTCTCCTTCAGCAGTTTTTCTCGCCACAGCTTGCGCAATTCGGGCTTGCCGGCGGGCGGCGCGTAGTCGTACAGGTCTTTCGGGTCGAAGGCCGACAGGTGGCGGTGGATGGCGTCCAGATGCATCGGCTTGCCGTTTTCGGTGGCGATGCCGATGGTGGCGTTATAGACGTTCGCCTTCTGCCGGGCTTCCGCCGATTGGCTCAAAATGCCGACTTTCGGAAAATAGATGGCCTTGCCCAGTTGTGAAAGCATCTCGTGCACGTGGGGGTGTTCGCGCGCGATCGTATCATTGAGCTGTTGTGCCAATGGATTCATGGGGGTCTTCCTTCCCGTTTGGACATTTTTGCTGTTTTTCAAATTAGCAGTTATTATACCATTTCAACGTTCGCCCGTCATCGCAAAATGTCGGATCCGTTCGCGACAAATCCGGGGACGACCGGGCTTGTCGGCGCGGGTGACGGCGGGTGCCGCGCGCGGGGGATGCGCCGGCCCGCCTTCGGCTCACGCCGGGGACGGCGCACGAATCGTGGCCAGCCGTTCGCCCATCCGGACCTTCTGTCCCGGCTTCAGATCGGCGCGCGGGGTGCACAAACCGCCGGAGGCGAGCAGCACGACGGTGGAGCCGAATTCGAACCAGGCCAGTTCGTCGCCTTTGGCCAGCCGGTCCGGCAACGGATTCACGTACCGGATGCCGGCGACGTTCAGGGCGCCAACCTTGACTACGGCCACCTCGCCCCTGCCGTGCCGGATATACGTCACGCGCCGTTCGTTCCGCGCCAGCGTGCGCCGCATGAAGCGCAGGCCGAAATCGTTTACGGGATACGTGCGCCCGGGGATATGGTCCGTCTCGACGATGTCCCCGTCGCATGGCGCGTGAATCCGGTGATAATCGGAAGGGCTCAGGTACAGCACCCACGCGTGGCCGTTCAGATAAAGCGGAACGCGCGGCGACCCGTTCAACAGTTCCTGGACGGTGTAATCCTGCCCTTTCACCTGCAGGATCGTGCCGTTGTCGATCGGCCCGCAGGCGATCACGGTGCCGTCGACGGGGCTGACGAGGGCCGCCGGGTCGGCATCGACCGGTCGCGCCCCGGGCTTCAGCCGTCGGGTGAAAAACGCATTGAGCGATTCGTATTCTTCAAGCCGTTTCTCGGCTTCGGCGACGTTCACGCGATACACGGCGGCAAAACGGGGGATCCAGCGCCGGCTCAGCCGCGATTTGGCCAGATGTCCCGCGAGGCGGGAAACGGTTTTGCGGGAGGTCAATTCCGTCAACGTTCGGAGCAGCCAACGGGTCATGGTTTCGACACTCCTTCGCGTCTGGATCGACATGCCTAGTGTGACATATCGGCGTCCGCAACGCAACCGAGCGCCCGCCAGGTCCGGCGGGGCCGCGGACGCGAAGAAATGGGCGGAGCCCCGACCGCCCGGGAGCGGGACGCCGTGCCGTGTTGGTCCGTTCCGCATATGCTGACGTAAAACGGTAGCGGGATATGAACGGAGGAGCGCGCATGATCAGGGTGGCGTTTGTGACGCCGGGGGCATATCCGGTTCCGTCCCCGCGCGGCGGTTCCGTGGAGCGGGTCGTCGAGATGGTCGTCCCGCGTCTTTCGTCGTCGGTTCAGGCGAACATCTACGCGCGTATCGGACGGGGACAGAAACGGACGGGACGGCTGCGCGCCGCGCGCATTGAACGGGTGCCCGCGCCCAGCAAGAAACGTTACCTGAAGGCCGTCGTGCGCAAACTTCGCGCGTTTCGTCCGCATCTGATCCAGATTGAAAACCGCCCCCGTTGGGTCCTGCCGTTGAAACGGCGGTTTCCGGGCGCCCGAATTTGGCTCCAGTTGCATTCCACCACGTTCATCTCCCGGCCCTACGCCCGACCGCGGGCCATTCGCAAACATTTGCAGGCGGCGGATCGCATTCTGGTCAACAGCCGCTTCCTTCAATCCTACGTCAGGCGGAAATTCGGAAACAACTTGCCCGTGAGCGTCGTGTACCCCGGCGTGGAACCGGACCGGTTCCAGGGGTGGGACCGGGAGGCGGAACGGGCCAAACGGGGCTGGACGAACCGGCGCATCGCCCTCTATGTGGGCCGGCTCATTCCGAAAAAAGGGGTGCACCACCTGGTGGACTGTCTGCCGGACTGGTCGCGGGAGGTGCCCCATTTCCTGCTCGTCATCGTCGGCAGCGCCAGGTACGGGGATCGCCGCAAGACCGCGTACGTGCGCCGGTTGCAGCGCAAAGCCCGGCCCTGGAAGCGGTATGTGCACTTTGAACCGTACGTTTCCCACTTGCAGATACCCGCCTGGTACGCCTTGGCCGACGTCGTGGTTGTGCCTTCCGCCCAGCGGGAGGCCTTCGGACTCGTGAACGCGGAGGCGATGGCCGCCGGCGTTCCGATCGTGGCGACACGGGCGGGCGGCATACCGGAAATTGTCGCCGACGGACAGACCGGTTATCTCGTTGACTCCCAGCATCCCAAGCGGGAACTGAAAGACCGGGTGGCCGCGCTGCTCACCGATGACGCGCTGCGGCGGGAGATGGGCGAACGCGGCCGGGCAAGGGTGCGGGAACTCTTCACCTGGGACCGGTCGGCCGCCAGTTGGCTGCAGGTGCTGGAGGCGGAACGGAAGGCGGGCCTGATTCGTTCGTGACGGCATTCGTTCGTGACGGAATGGGGCGACAGGAAAAGAGGCGGCGGCGTGAAGAGCGGCGGGAGGTCTTCTCTTCAAGGCCTGGCGTGCCGGGGCGGACCGTGCCGGTCCCCGCCGGTCGGACAGGCGGACGCGGCCACACGGGCCATTTTAGATGTGGCGCAGATGTTGCAACGTTTGTTCGAAGATCTGGTCGATATGGCTGTCATCCAGGGAGTAATAGACGGTTTTGCCTTCCTTCCGGCGTTTCACCATCCGCAGATTCCGCAAATAACGGAGCTGGTGCGACACGGCGGATTGACCCATGCCCAGCAGCACCGACAGGTCGTGCACGCACAACTCCTGCCGCAAAAGGGCGCCGATCAATTTGACGCGGGTCGGATCGCTGAGCGCCTTGAAAAATTCCGCCAGCCGTTCCGCCGCCTCGTCGTCGATCATGTCCGCCCGGATCCGTTGCAGATCGGCGCTGGTTCCCGCGCAAGGTTCCTCGCATCGGTCGGTGAATGACGTATCCATCATGCGCTGTTCTCCTTCGAAAGCCGGCGGGGCCGGTGGTGTTGTTCGCTCGTTTTATCCGGATTATAGCATATCCCGTCACGTCCGGCAGGCGGATCCGCTCGCGTCCTCCGGTCCGCAGACGGGCCGGTGCCCATTCCCGTGACGTGCCTATGGGTCTTTGCATATGATGGTGCAGAATTCGCATCGGGAAGGGGAAGCGTATGAGAAAGGCGAAATCGCGGGCGGGAAGATCGCGCCGACGTCGGCCGCTTTATATTGTCGACAACCCGAACAAACAGGAATTGCGGTTGCTGGACGAGTTGGATCGACCGGCGAAAAAGCCCATGAACCTGCACGGAGCCGCGACGCTGGACGAACGGCACGCCGCCGCCGTGCCGGTTGCTCCCGTTCCGGAACAGGGAGCCGGCGAAGCGGACCGCGTGACGTCGGTACTCGGCGCGATTGAGCGGGATCGCAAGCGGGAGGCGGACGCGCTGGCCAACGTCCTGCAAGCGTCCGAGACCGCGCCGGAGAGCGCGGATTCGCAACTGACGCGGGAAGAGAAGGAAGCGGGGCTCGCGGAAAAGAAAATGCCCGGCCGTCCCACTCCCCTGGTCTACACCGACGATCTGGCGGACGAAAGCGTGACGGAGGAAAAACTGGCGCCGCGCGCCGTCGGATCTTCGCGTCTTGCGCCGGCATCCGTCACGTCCGAGGCCCTGAGCGACTACGCGATAACGTCGATCAAGCTCGCGGACGGAAGCGTGACGGGGTCGAAACTGGCGCCGGAAGCGGTCACCGGCGAGCATCTGGCCAAACACGCCGTCACGGGGGAACATATCCGGGACCGCTCCATCACCGGCGACAAAATTCGCGACGGCAGCATTTCCTCCGAGAAGCTGGCCGACCGCACCATCAGCGCGGACAAAATTGCCGAGGGTTCCATCGAGGCGAAGCATCTGAAGCGGATGCTCATTTCCGAGGATTTGCTGATGGATCACGCCGTCACATCGAACAAAATCCGCAGCGGCGCCGTGCAAACCGAGCATTTGGCCAATGAATCGGTGGACACGTCCAAATTGGCTTACGGTTCGATCACGTCCTCCAAATTGCGGGACGAAGCCGTCGTCAGCGAGAAGATCGCATCCGGGGCGATCGATTCGCGGCATTTGGCGCCCGGTCTGATTCTCGCCCATCATGTGGCGCCCGGAGTTTTGCAGGGAAAGCATCTCGCCCCGGGGTCGGTGCTGGGGGAACATCTGGCCGAAGGGGCGATCGGCAAAAGGGAGCTGGCCAACCGGTCCGTCACGGAAACCAAGCTGGTACCGGGAGCGGTCGGTTCCGAACATCTGCAGGAACGGGCCGTGCAATCGGGACATCTGGCCGAAGGAAGCGTCAACACCCAACACCTCGCCGATGAGGCGGTCATTTCCTCCAAACTGGCCGTTCAGTCGGTGGCGACCCAGCATCTCGTCGACCAGTCCGTCACCTCCACCAAGCTGGCCGATCAATGCATCATTTCCGGCAAAATTGCGGACGGCTCCGTGCAAACCAGGCATCTGGCCAAAGCGGCGGTACGCGGCGACAAACTGGCGGAACAGTCGGTGGAGGGCCGGCACCTGGCGGACGGTGCCGTTACGGGACGCCATCTGGTCGACCTTTCCGTCGGCCGCGAACATCTGTCTCCCGCTTCGGTCGGCAGCGAGCAACTGGCGCCGCACGCCGTCACGCGCCAGCATGTGGCCGACGGCGCCATCGGTTCCGCCCAGGTGGCCGGCCAGGCGATTTGGGCGCATCATTTGGCCGAAGGGGCGGTGCACGGAATCCATGTGCGGGACGGCGAGATCCAGACCCGGCACCTGGCGCCGGGCAGCGTGACCACCGAAGCGCTTGCGCCCCATTCCGTCGGCGCGGAAGCGCTGAAAGAGGGCGCGGTGACCGCGCATGCGATCGCACCCGCAGCCATCGGCGAAAAACATCTGGGCCCCCGTACCGTGTTCTCCCACCACCTGGCCGATTACGCCGTGACGGCGCTGAAGCTGTCGCCGGAGTGTGTCTCCACGGACAAAATCGCGGATGCCGCGGTTACGGAAGCGAAACTGGCCGACGACTCGGTCAGCGAAGCCAAATTGGCGGACGACAGCGTGACGGAGAAAAAACTGGCGAACGCCAGCGTGACCAAAGAGAAACTGGCGGACGGGAGCGTGACGGAGGAGAAGCTGGCGGACGGCAGCGTAACGGCGAACAAGCTGGAGGAAAGCGTCCGGGACTTCCTCGTTCGCATCGGTGCCCCGGTGACGGAAGACCGGCTGGCGGACGGCAGCGTGACCGGATGCAAACTGGCCGAAGCGAGCGTAAGCAACGCGCATCTGGCCGACGGGGCGGTGACGGCGGAAAAGCTGGCGGATGAAACGGTAACCACCGGCAAGCTGGCGGACTGGGCGGTCACGCCGGAGAAGCTGGCGCCGGAAGCGGTGACGTCCGACAAACTGGCCCCCTGCTCCGTGACGGAAGACAAACTCTCCCCGAAACTGCGTCAGGCGTTGGAACTGCAGGCGAAGACCGCGGTTTCCGAAGCGGAGCCGGCCGACGGCAGCATTCCCGCGTCGAAACTGGCGTTTTTCCCGGTCATCGCCCAAGAGAGCGGCATCTCCCTGACGTTTGGGACGGTTCCCTTCGCCTTCTCCGAACAAGATGAGCGGCTGGAGGTCACCGTTTCCTTCCGTTCGGCTTTCGCAAGCGATCAGTACGTGCTGACCGCCATGACGGACCGCCCCGGCTTCCTGGTTTGCCTCAAAAGCAAGGAGCCCGACCGGGCCGTGCTGGAATTGGTGCCGACCGGCTTCGAACCCGGGACCGGCCTGGTGGGCACCGTGCACTGGATGGCGGTGGGAACGGGGGCGCCGATCGATTCGCAGAACGGATCGGGCGGCAACGCAAGGTCGTGATCTCGCGTCTTCATGAACCATCAAAAGGGAGTTCCTGACAACGGTATATCGACACCTGTTTCGAGGCATCGCCGCCGGGCGGTGCCTTTTTGTTTTCCGTACAGGCGTCCACCGGCGTTTTCACTGACCGTACAAGCGCCGTTGCAATTGGACATCTTCAACATACGATGCAGGTAAACGGCAGCCCGACTGGGGGGAACGTTATTGGCTCACCGAAAAGGCAAGACGGCGCACGGTTCCCGGACCGGGGGCTTCGGTCGAAAGCGGCGTGGCGACCGCCTTCGTGCGAGCCGGGTGAACCGGACGCAGGAAAGGTTTCCGGAGGGAAGAGAACGGACGGTGTCGCCGGGACATACGGCCGGGAAAGACGGCGGAACGGCGCGTCCGGAAACCGCGCCACCCGCGGTGTCCGTGATCATTCCCGTCATGAACGAGCGGCGCACGCTGGGCAAGGTGATTCGGGAAGCGTTCCGGGTGGCTCCCCGCACGGAAGTGATCGCCGTCGTCAACGGATCCACGGACGGTTCGCTGCGGATAGCGCAAAGGAGCGGCGCGAAAGTTCTGGCGTTCCCGGAGCCGCTCGGACACGACGTTGGCCGGGCCGTAGGCGCCAGGGAGGCGCGCGGCCGGGTTTTGCTGTTTATTGACGCGGATATGGTCATCCCCGCCAGGCTTTTGCGCCCGTTTGTGGATGCGGTGGTTCAAGGGGTCGACGTTGCGCTGAACGATTATTCCGGTCCTGTCCGCAAAATGCAGGTGCACAACGTCGTGCTGGCCAAACACGCGCTGAACATGCTGCTCGGCAGACCCGATCTGAAAGGAGCCTCCCTGACGGCGGTTCCGCATGCCATCAGCCGGCGTGCGCTGGATGCGATCGGGGCGGAATCGTTGGCCGTTCCCCCGCTGGCGCACGTCAAGGCCGTCCGCGCGGGACTGGTGGTGAAACGGATTCGCCGTGTCGACGTCGGTTCGCGCAATCCGATCCGTCTCAGGCGGGGACGCAAGCGGTCCGTCGAGAGGCTGATCATCGGCGACCACCTGGAGGCCATCGACTGGTGGACGCGTCATTGGGGGCCGAGAGGGGGATATGAGGACCTCCGCGAACGATGGAGGGTGAAGGGATAAGATGAGCAAAGTTGACAGCCGACATGCCGCGGGACGACAGGCGGGCATGCGTCGCGCCGGACAACGGGACGACGTCCGGCATTCCGTCAACCGGCGCATCCGTCGCCGGGGCGCCGCAACCGGCCGTCATTCCGTTGTCCGTGCCCAAAACCGCAATGGCCGTCAGGCCAAAAATCGCCGGCCGCACCGGCTTTCGGCGAGATGGCGCCGCTCCCGCCGCGGGCGTCCGATGGCCATCCTGCGCGGCGAACGTTGGCGTCCGGACGAAAGCTGGCACCTTCGCGGTTTCCGCGACGGGGCGGCCTGGCGCGCCGCCCATCCGGACGCCGCCGCCGAGGACATGCGCGAGGCGCTGCAAAGCCATTTGCGCACCGCCTTCCCGCCGGCCGCGCCCCCTTCCGCTTTGCGCGGCGCCTCGGGCGCGGAGCGGATCCTGCGAGCCGCCCGGCGTTACGGGGACGGCTTCATGAATGGCGCCGCGCTTTCCGCTCCGGTGGTGCCGGTGCCGCTGCAGGGTACCGCGGCGGCGGTGGTATGCGCCGGCCCGGACGAAGGGGCCCTGCGGGCGGTGCTGGAGCAATTGGAGCGGTTGCCTCTGCGGGAATGGGTGGTGGTGCTGTTCGGCGATGCGCGGCCGGCGTCGGACGTCGCCGGACGATTTGCCCGCTCCGTGATCGTTCACGCGGAAGGACCGCCGAACCGTGACGTCGGTCTTGCGCTGGGGGCCGGGCGCACCCGGGCCGACATCGTGCTGTTCGTCGACGGGGAGCAGCCGGTGCCGGCCGAAACGTTGGCACGCTTTTTGCTTGCGTGCGATCGCCGGTTGGACGTGGCGCTCAACAGCCGCTTGTCGGAAGCGGTCAAGTTTCATCGTCGGTCGCAAACGGACTGGCTGCACCAGTTTCTCAATCTGACCCTGGGCAGGCCGGACCTCGGCATCCGTTCCCTTGCCGTCCTGCCCTTTGCCCTGTCACGCAAGGCGTTGGACGTCATTGGCGCGGACGCACTCGCCGTTCCGGTCAAAGCCCACGCCCGGGCGATCCTGCACGGATTGCACATCGGCTCGGGCGGCAGCATCCCGCGGCGGGAGACGTTCGACGCGAACCGGCTGCGCCTGGTCGCCGGGGATTATCTGGAGACCTGGCGCGAGGCGATGGCGGAACGCGGAGGGCGGCTGACGTTCCCGGATCGGTGGCGGAACCGGGACGCGGCGGGAGGAACGATCCCGTAAACCGGTCATGCGGTTCGGTTCACGAATGGCGATCTCAGGTTTCATTCAAAGGAGGAAATGCCGTTGAAAGGGGTCATTCTTGCCGGAGGAAAGGGAACGAGGCTCAGGCCGTTGACCTATTGGACCAACAAGCATCTGTTGCCGGTCGGCCGATACCCGATGATCTGCTACGGCGTGGCCAAACTGCGGCAGGCGGGCATCCGCGATATCGTGCTCATCACCGGCCGCCTGTCGATCGGCGGTTTTGCGGACATATTGGGCAGCGGCCGGGACTGGGGCGTGTCGCTGACGTACCGGCTCCAGGAGGAGGCCGGAGGCATCGCCCAGGCGCTGGATCTGGCGCGTCCGCTGTTCGGACCGGAGGAGAAATTCGTCGTCCTGCTCGGCGACAATTTGTTCGAACACTCGCTGGAACCGTATATCGAGGCGTTCCGGCGGCAACCCGACGGGGCGATGGTGCTGGTCAAACAGGTGAACGATCCGCACCGGTACGGCGTCGCCGAATTTGACCCCGACACGGGCCGCATCGCCCGCATTCTGGAAAAACCGGAGCATCCTCCGACCTCTTACTGCGTTCCGGGCATTTATTTTTACAGCGGAGACGTGTTCCAGATCATGGATCTCATCGAACCGTCGCGCCGGGGCGAGTTGGAAATAACGGACGTCAACAACGCATACGCCGCCGCCGGAAGGCTGGTGCACATGGAGCTGGAGGGTTGGTGGACGGACGCGGGGACGTTCGAAGCGCTGGAGGAGGCCTCCCAAAAAATGAAGGGGGCCCTGGTGTGAACGCGCCCCCGGCGGGGCGGCGGGACCGCGGGACCGGCAAACGCGGAAAAACCCGCGCTGAATCGGGTAACCGCCGGCGGCGGGCTTTTCGGGCGCACCTCGGCCGCTCAAGACGGGCGCGGGCGGAAAGCCGCCGGCGAAGGCGCGGGGGGAAGCGGCATCCGGTCCGATATGCGGAGCGTTCCCGCGGGCGGTTTCCCGGTCATTCCGCGGCTTACGAAAACGGCTACCGCCACGGCCTGTATGACGGGGGCGAAAGGCTGCTGGAACAATTGCTTCCAGGCGACGCCATCATTCCGGGAATCACGCTGGGGGAGGTGCTGGAAGCCGGCGTGGAGGCCGTACGCCACCGCGCCGTTCCGGTGATGGGACCGGCCCAGGTCCACGCGGAACTGGAGGCCGCGCTGCGGGAGCGCCGGCCGTTCTCGCTTGTCCGATTGGGGGACGGCGAACTGCTGGTGCTGGCGCAGGATCTGGTGATGCCGGCGAAAGAGGTGAAGCGGGCGGGGCCGTTTTTGCCGAACGCCGGCGTGCGGGTTCCCGATCTGCGGGCGCGCGACGAGGTGGCCGAAACGATGAAACGGGCATCGATCGTCGGCGTGCCGCTGTCCCGGAAGCCTCATTTTCAACCGCTGCTGTTTGCGGTGTGGCAAGCGCACGGCATGGATCCCCGTTCGTTGCGCCTGACCACGTCGACCATCAATTTCGCCCTTTACGAACAGGGATGGCTGTTTCCGATGTTGGCGGGATGGCGGGTGCTTCTGGTTGGCAACACGGCGGGGATGCTGTCGCGCAGGATGACCGAATGCGGTGTGACGGTGGTCGGAGCGGTGCATCCGGTTCGCGGCTTTGACGACATCCCGCGGGTGCTGGCCGAAGCCGCGGCTGTCGACTTTGACATTGCGCTCGTCTCCGCCGGCATTCCCGCCGTTCCGATCTGTGTCCGTCTGTCCGAAATAACCGGGAAGGTTTCGCTGGATTTTGGACATTTGGCGGACATGTTGGCCGGATTGAAAACCTGTCCTTGAGCGGGAAGGAGAATGAGACGGAAAGATGCGGCAAAACGCGCGCAAACAAGGCGGAAGTAGGGCGTGGAAAATCAGGAGAACCGGTGCCCGTACGGCGAGAGCGGCCAGGCGAAAATCCGCCGGGGCCCGTTCGGCGGCCAGGCTGGCCGGAAGACGCGCTTTGCGGTGGCGCAGGGAATTTGACCGCGGATACAGCGACGGATACCGGAAAGGCATACAGGCCGGCATCGAGGGCTTCGGCACGTATTTTGACGGAACAAGCATTGTGATTCCCACTTACAACCAGCTTGGCTTTCTCCGTTCCTGCATCGACAGCATCGTCCGGCACACCAGCGTTCCCTACGAGATCATCGTGGTGGACAACGCTTCGACGGACGGCACGGAAGCCTTTGCCAACAAACTGGCGGGGAAAATCCGCTATCGCCGGCTGGACGCCAATCGCGGCTTTGCCGGAGCGGTCAACACCGGGTTGATGATGGCGCGGGGAACGACCATCGTGGTGCTCAACAACGACACGCTGGTGACGGAAAACTGGCTCTCCAACATGCTGGCCTGTTTGAACAGCGACGAACGGATCGGGATGGTCGGACCGGTGACGAACATGATCAGCTTCGATAAACAGCGGGTGGCCGCCCCGTATTTGCATATACGGGATTTGGGGAAGTTCGCCGCGAGACACAACCAGCCGGATCCGTCGCGCTGGATGCCGGCCGAGCGGCTGATCGGTTTTTGCCTGCTGTTTAGGCGCAAACTGCTGGAGGACATCGGTTATTTTGACGAAGGATACGAGATCGGCAACTTTGAAGACGACGATTACAGCATTCGGGTGCGGCTGCTCGGCAGGCAATTGATGATCGCGCGGGACACGTTCATCCACCATTTCGGCAGCGTCAGCATCCGGTCGCTCGGCGATCAGATCGCACAGATCAATCGTCACAACGAAACGTACTATTCCGAAAAATGGGTCCGCCCGCACGAATTGATCCAACGGGTGTACCGGCATGAGCTGTTTCACCGGCACGGCGGCACCCTGCCGGATATGCGGTTGCTCTATCCGGAGCGGGTGGCGGTGCGCGGCATTGGCCCGACCGTGTACTGGATCGAAGACGGCGTTCGCCGCCCGGTGGCCGGCGCGATCACGTTTCCGCCGGTAAGGGTGTCGCAGGTCGATTTGCGCCGCTGGCCGATGGCGGAACCGATTCATGCGGACGAGGTGGAGATCCGCTGGAGAGGGTTGAACGAACAAACCGGGGCCAGCGTGGCGGTGTTGCCGGATGGAAGTTACTTTCATCTTGAGGGGAACAGCTATCGGCGAATCATCGGCCACGTCGCCCTTCAGGCGTGGAACCTCCACTTGAAACCGCAGGTCGCCCTGTCGCCCGAACAACTGGCCCGGCGCTGGGAAGGGCTGCCGATCATCGCCCCGCCCCAATGCCGGCAGCAGCTTTGAGCGGCGCTTCGCCGGGGGCCGGTTAGAGCAGTGGCAACCGACGGACAGCGGCATATGCTGTATTGGAATTCCGCGGATGACGGGCGAACAGCCGAAAACGATGATGAGGCGGGAGGGCCGGCATGCAGGAACTGTTGACCGAAATGATCGTCCATCTGGCACATGCCCACCAGCAGATGGCCCGAATCTTGAGCGCGAAGCGGCAGGTTGTCGTCCGCATGGCCGAACTGACCCAGGCGATTCCGGATCTGCATCCCCAACTGGACGGACTGACGGGTCTGATCAACAGTTCGTCGCAGGTCACGCGCAATGTCATCGCCTATTTGAACAACCTGGCCGATCTCGAGGAAGCGGTTGCGGACAGCCTGGAGCAGTGGATCAAAACGGCGGGGGAAGCCGATGAGGAATAGAACGGCCTCCAGGATACGCGGCGTGGAAGGAGGAACCAGGGATGACCCGGGAAGATGCGGGTCGCGTAGGGCTTGACGCGCTGGCCAAAATCCAGGCGAACGTCGCCATGATTCTGGAAGCCAAGGCGGTCGAGGCGGAAAAAGTGCGCAACTGGCTGCTCAACCACCTGACCCTTGGCACGTACACGTCGCACCAGGACCAGCTTGACGCCTCCCTGCAATTCAGCAAGCAGAACGTCCAGGTCATTGAAGGACTCGCCAAACTGTGCAACAGCCTGGCGAAAAACCTGAAAACCATTCTGGCTCCCGACGGTGCCGAAGACATCAGCGGGCTGGGTTCCCTGCTCGGCGATTCCGACACGGAAGGCGATATGACGTGAGTCTTTTGCAAAAAGAGTGGGAGGTGAAGCTGGATTTGCTCGGTTCCATCGCCCGCAGCCAGGCGGCGCTTGCGCGCATGTTGCACAGTGTGGCGGACGTGACGGAACACGGCGGCATTACCCCTGCGACCCTGCATGAGCACGTTCGGGTGCTGACGTCCATGCAACAATCGCTTTTGCGCACGGTCACCGGCGTCGGGTGGCGTGCTCCCGTACCGGGCAACCCGGCCCCTCCGTGGTTGGCCGGTCAGGTGTGCCGGCCGGAGCGTGCAAACGGGAATTGCGCGGGGGTGTCCCGGTTATGAGCAGGGCAAGGACGGTTCGGAAAAAAGGTGCGCGCCGCACGACGGGGAGGAAAGGCGTTCGGACCGCGCGCCGCGGCAAACGGGGCCTGCCGCGCGGCAAACGAAGCGCGCCGGGCCGCAGGCGCAAGTCCGGCAGCAAGCGGCCGGCGCGGCGTTCCGGCAGAACCCGACGAAACCTCGGGCGCAGAGGCGCGGGAAGAACCAGGCTCCGCAAAAGGCGCGGGAGACGAAACAGTTACCAGACCGGGTTCATGAAAGCCTATGAAAAAGGCTACAACCAAGGATTCGCCAAAGGATTCGAGGACGGGCACCAATTGGCTTACGAGCAGCAGGCATAAAACGCCGGCGTTTCCTCGCAAACCGAATCTTTAAAAGAGTCTGAACAAACGGTTGACGAAAGTTGCCAGAAAATTATAATAGGTGGTAAAAAGAATAAAAAATGAGGAAGCACCTCCATGAGCAGCGGGCGATGGATGTGCTTCTTTTTTTGTCGCAGGTCGATGGGGAGAGACCGGTTACAACTTCGACAAGGAGAGTTGGGAAGGATGAACAAACAGAAGGGAGACTCCAAGCGGAGTCAGGCGAGACCGGGCCTTCGGAACAAGCGGGGCAGTCGGGCGAAGGCCGGTCGTGTTGGGACCGGAGGTTTGGCCGGTCCCCCTTTGCGCCGCATCGACGAGCGCATCCGCAAGCGCATCGGAACGCGGCTCGTTCGTCCCGCGGAGCTCGGTTGCCACGCAAGGCCGCATCCTTCTCCGGGAGTCGGCTTCAGCGGGGGCAAAGCGATGTTCACGTCCGGAATCGGCATGGGGTTCGTCTGCGGTTGTGACGCAACGGTTCGTTCCGCCCGATCGTCGGCCAGCAGCCGCGAACCGCCGGATGGAAAGCGGCCTATCAGGGTTGTTCCCAGGTTTTTCAGGCGAATTCCTTCGCCCAGATGACCCTTTATCAGGGGAGGAAGCGGTAGTCGTGAAAAAGGGAATGGCGCGGTTGCTGTTGATCATCTTGTTGTTGCCGGGATGGCTGGTCCCCGTTCACGCCGAAGCCGGCCGGGCGCCGGCCGGCCGTGATGGCGGCGTTCCGGCCGTCCGGTTTTCCGACGTGCCGGCCACGCATTGGGCGTATGAAGCGATTCAAACGGGTGTCGAACGGGGATACATCGCCGGCTTTGCCGACGGCACCTTTCGTCCCGACGCCCCGGTGAGTGTGGCGGAGTTTCTGAAAATGGCGTTCATGACGTTGGCGGAAGTCCAGGAAGACGGGCGCATCTGGTGGGCGGAAAAGTACCTGGACATGATCCCCGAATGGTTCCGGGGCCATTGGAACGCGGGAACCACCAGCTTTCAGCAGGGATCCCCATGGTACATAAACTACGTCAACACCGCCAAAAACCTCGGCATCATCCACGATGAATACGACGGGCGTTTTCACGAGCCGCTGACCCGGGAACGCGCCGCGAAAATGATTGCCAACCTCGATACCCCGTTCCGCGGGCAGTACCAGCGCGAGTATTCGATGATCGCCGGCGCTCAGCTTTTCAAGGATTTTGACAAGGTGGACTTCTATCTTCAGGAGTACGTGGGCAACGTCGCCCTGCGCGGCATCATGATCGGGAGCAACGGCCACTTCAACCCTAAATCGACGATCACCAGAGCCGAGGCGGCCAAGATCTGTCTTCTCCTTGCGTCAGATTCCCTGCGGGCGAAAGTAAACGTAAACCTTGAAGGCATCCCGTATTCGATCGTCCCGAATCCGGGGTATGGGAGCATGGTTTACATTTTCGCTAATGATGAAATGAAACGGGTTTATGATGAAATGTACAGTCGGTTGGTGTATTATCCCGGGGCGGCAGATTCAGATATTGCGACTCTTTCATACTTCGAGAATGAAAATGTCATGAAAGAATCCCTCAGAGATTTCTATTATATGGATATAGAGAAATGGAAAGTAAGCTTTGATTTTTCAATAGGTTTTTCTGGAAATACGTATTCATTAGGAATAGCCACTTCAGAAGGAAGATTTGAAAGGGCAAGCGATGAGTTGAAACATTTTTTATCATTGATTTTTAAAACCAGTTCCTCAGTTGTATTCGACGAAATAAAATCAGTTGTTCTAAATGCTCGTAGCAATCTCAACAAAACAGTTGAAAAAAACATTGAGGGGAGACAAATATTAATTATTTCGCATGGAGCATCTATTAATGTGGGAATTTCCGCTTATAGAGAAGGACATGGTTAAGGGTGGCCCATTTATTCATTTTGTATAGTAACTATGAGGGGTTGCTTGATGGATGACCGCTAGAAAGAAGACCATTTCCTTTACCGTTTTGCTTAGTATAATCTCAACTATACTTCTTCCCCTGTACCCTTTCAAAGCGGATGCGGCCACTTCATTTAATTCCATGACCGCATGTGAAAATGCCTACGATGCCAAGTTTCCGGGTCAAAATCCGCCGAACGGAGTCAAGTGTGTCCGAAAGGCGGGAACGGATCCGCCTGTGTACTTGTTCTTCAATTATAAATTGTACTTGGACCAAAAGGTGATCGCCTATGGCTCCCCCGAAGCGGCCAACGGACCAAACGATTTTCGAGTCGGAAAATGGAAGGATTTAACTGGAAAAGAGCGCACAGATAGCGAGGATGAGCATCCTTATTTTAATAAAAACGGTCAAAAAGGAGAGTATCGGTATTACGGATGGGACATAAACGGGAACCTTTATACCAATCCGTACTTTCCCGATGACGCCAACAGCGGGGTGGATCCGAACCTAAAGAAATATATCTACCGACCTTGGTCTAGTCAATTATTAAATGGAAATCGAAACAAGCCGGAAGATTTTGGACCATTCTGGAGTGGAACTCGATCAATAAGAAATATTGAGGAAATTTACTCAAGGGGTTCTGTTTTTGTTCAGAATGTAAACAAAATCATCAAATCCGACCAAGTCACCGTAAAATTTCAGGCCAAAGACAGCGTAATCGATCCAAACTCTCCGAAAAACCTCTTCGATTACATGTATGTACAACAGGCGCCAACCAGCCAGGTTCCCGGATCGGGAAGGCTGTTCCATCAGAATGACAACGGCACCATCTGGTATCAGACTTACAAAATCGATCGGCTGGGACCAGGCGACAAGGAGAAGCCCGGCGTTGTCGCGCAGATCCAACCCAAACCGGAGATTAAGACGACCGATCTGGGCAAATTGGGGTCGCAATTCACTTGGTCATGGGAACTGTCCGGAAAGATTCTGGACGACGATTATGTGGACGATTCGTTCGAACGCGCCCGCTTTTATACCCGGTACGACGTTGAAAAATGGGAGTTGGACGTCACGTATGCATGGCCGGGTGGTTCCCGAAGCGAGACGCTCTCGTCCACCCGAAACGGCGAGTTGGTGATGCAAAATTTGCGGCAACGAGCGGTGCGAACCCCCGATTTGTCCATCACGTTCGACAAATCCGGACTGAAGGGCAACGACAAGGTCACGATCACGCTGACGGTCAAGGCGTATTACTATAACAATCCCGTTCCGGACGTGAACTCCACCGTCTGGTCCATCCGGTTCGACGGGGCGCCGCCGCCGCAGCCGCCCGAACCCGAGCCGCTTCCGCCGCCCAGGGAAGGACCGCCGCCGCTTGTTTGCCGCCCGAATATTCCGGAGGACGCGTTTGACATTGTGCCGTTTCCGGCGTCCGACGAAACGGATCTTTCAAGAATCGCCTCGCGCAGTGTGTGGGTCGACGGCGAGCCGGTCGACGCGGATCTGTTTTTCAGCGGAAATTATGTGTTCGGGGACGACAAGGACGGTCTGGTTACCGTTACGATGAAGTGGCAGCCCCTGCCGGGCGAAGACGTGAACGGCGCGGACATGTGCGACACGTACCGGATCGTCAACGTGCACGATACGAAGCCGCGCGCCCAGTTCAAACTGTACGGCGGAAGATTCAAGGAGAACCGGAAGATGGCCGTGGAAAACACGTCGGACGATCCGAACGCGAACGATCCGTTTGTCCTCGCCGCCTACCCGCTGGTAAGCGCGCAATGGAGCTGGCGGGCCATCAGCGGGTCGGACACGGACCGCAGAATGAAGCTGGACGGCCCGAATTACAAGGAGTTCCTATACAAAAAGCCCGGCGAATACGAACTGACGCTCACCGTGACGAACGCGCTGGGCCGGACGTCGGATCCGTACGTGTTGTCTTTTACGGTCGTTCCCGATTATGCGCCGGCGGTCATCCTGCACCCCTATGCCAGCCAGATTTCGCGGGAAGAGCCGCTGACGCTGTTCTATGACGCGGTGAGCACCGACGGCGACATCATTCACAGCCATCGCTTCGACGTGTTTTACGACGTGTACGGAGATGAAACCTACGCCGAAAAAATCGATACGTTCACGAAACCTGTCACGCAGTATAAGCCGAAGGGAAACCGGCTCGGCAAATACCGGATCCGGGTGTCGGTCGACGAACGCTTTGGCCAGGAGACGTTTCCGGAATTCATCACCGAGGCGGATCGCCGGGTGACGGTAACGGAGTTCGAGTTCGAGGTGGACAACTATATTCCGTACGCCGACATTTTTACGGACATTCCGGCGGTGCGCCAGCAGGTGGACGTGGCCATTTTGCTGGACAAGAACCTGTCGCAGGACAAGATCGATTACGTCAAGGCAAACGGTGTCGAAATCAACAACCGGATGCGGTATCACGGCATGGATCCGTTGGTTCACATCTGGGATATGCATACCTATACGTACAGCCAACCGGCGACAACAGTGCGGAACACGGGAAGCAGTTACCCGCCGGCAACGTACGATTACTGCAGCAACGGCTATTGCGGGACGCTGCAGCGGATTTCGGCGACCGACAACGGTTATTATTATGACTTTGGCCATTATGAGACGGTCGTTGATGTGCCGGGGCATTGGGAAACCGTCGTGGACGTGCCCGGACACTATGAATATGTTGAAGTTCCGTGGTGCGAAGGATCCGCCTATCCGGGAGGTCCGGTGTTCTCCCATCCGCCGCCGTGCCAGTATTCGTGGAACGAGACCACCCGGTTGCAACCGGTCTGGGTTCCGACCACCTACAAGCAGATTTGGGTGCCTCCCACCTACAAACAGGTGTGGATTCCCGACGTGCGTTGGGTGAGCAACTGGTACGGCACGTATTCCGGGACGCTTTACAAAAATGTGCGGCAGCCGTACGAAAATCCGTATAAGCGCGCCGTGGCCGACAAATATCTGATCTATGTGTCGGACGGCGTGATTCATGAACTAGCGGATTTCAACAAAGTGAAGGGGCTGGCCGACGCCAGGATCGTGCTGATCGGCACCGACGCCATTAAAAATCAGAGCGGTTACGATCATTTCATCGAGAACAAGGGGCAGTCCATCGAAACGTTGCTTCAGGACGCGATCGCCTACATGGCGGCCCACAGCCCGCCCTCCGCCTCGCAAACGGTGCTTATCGGGGAGGCGTTCAACCTGCTGACGGATGAAACCGACCCCGAAAACGACCCCATTGTGGAACGGCAGACGATGTACGTGCACAACGACCGATTCTACGACCATTCGCAGGGACGGGCTTCCTTTGCGCTGGAGGCGTACGATTCCGACGGTTGGACGAACGAAACGTTGCGCAACCGGTTTGACTTGCCGGGCGAATACGTCGTATACCGGCGGGTGAGGGACCTGCCCGCCGCCGATCCCGCCTTGCAGAAATACAGCTACTGGTCGAACGAGGCTTTCACCGTGATCCGGGCGCATCGCAAACCGATTGCGCAGGCTGAACTCGACTGGGCCTATAACACCGCATGCGCCTGTTACGACACGGTCTGGCTGGATCGCTCCTACGATCTGGATCACGCCGTCAGCGATCCGGTCCACAAAGGCATTGCGGAGCGCAAGATTCGCTATCGGGGGGATGACGGGGAGTGGTATTACAAAATCCCGGATCGGCTCATGCCGGGGACTTATCAACTGGAGTACCTGGTGCGGGATGTGGAAGGGGTCTGGTCGGACCCGTTCGAGATGAATTTCACGCTGGCGGCCGTTCCGCCGCCGCAATTGAAGGCGGAGTTGCGCGCGGAGGACGGCGCGTTCACCATCGAGGGCGGTGTGCCGGCCGGTGAGCCGTTGCGCGCCTACAACCTGTGGACGAAGTTTCCGTACCGGGTGGATTTGCAGTTTTTGCTGAATGCGACCGGGAACTACGTGAACCGGACGGTGCCGTACCACACGGGCACGAAGACGGACACCGAAATCTTTTGGGCGGATGAGGTGCTGACCGTCCCGGCCGCCACGCCGGACGGTACGCATACGTTCCGGGTGCGGGCGAACGGCTCCAACGGCACGTCCGCGTTCAAAGACTTTACCGTCCGCGTTCGCACCCCCATCGACCTGCGGCCGGGGGCGGAGATGAATGGCGAAGCCACCGACACGTTGGTGGTCGGGGAACCGGTCACCCTGACCGCCGCCACGACGGAGTATCCGCATCAGGTCACGGTGGTGGCGTTCAAAGGGACGCCTCACCAACGAAGCCTCAGCCTGATCGGAACGACGCAATCCACGGCGGGCGTCGGCAGCAAGCGGTGGAACGCCGTCTTCACCCCGCAGGGGCCGATCTCCGACGGGACATACACCTTCGAGTGGACGGCCCGGACGCCGAACGGCAATACCGAGACGAGGTCGATGACGTTTGTCCTCGTAAACAATACGCCGCCCGACGGCGAGGTGAAGGTATACACGTACGATGCGAACGACGAAACGATGCCCGTTTTTGAAGGAGATACCGTTCACCTTCGCGCGGCGGGGCTGACCGACCGTGAGCGGGACAAGCTCAGCGTCCGGTTTGAGCTGTTTGATCCGCAGGGCGTCCGAAAGCTGGATTGGACCATGACCGTTGCGTATCCGTACGGCGAAGCGGGTCCGGATTTTGGACTGCCCACCGGCGCATCCGCCGTCGGAACGTGGACCGTGCGGCTCAGCATCAGCGACGGCAAGGCGCCGGCCGTGGTCAAGACGAAGTCGTTCCCCGTTCGCGCGCTTGGCATTCAGGGATATGTGCTCCATACGGAGGCTTGGGAGGCCAACCGGCTGCGGTACAACGAGAACCACCCCGACAATCCCCGGCCGCCGGACTGGTTTTGGGCCGGGGAAGCGTTCGTGCTGGAGGCGGACGTGACCGATACAGCGGGTTCCGGCACGGTGCCGGTGGCGGTGACGGCGGAAGCGAGCAAGCCGTTGCGGAAATCGCTGGATCCGGTCCCAGGCTCCGCGACGCGCTGGACGGGACTTTTGCGTTCGCAGGATGCCGGCACGCCGTTGCATGAATGGCCGGAAGGCGCATACACCTTTGTCTTCCAGGTGACTTACAGCAACGGGGTGGTCAAGACGTCCGCCGTTTCCATCCGGCTGCAAGACACCGTCGACGCCTTTGTGAACGTGCACCGGGTTCGGTGAACCGCGGTGCCGCGGCGGGCGACATGCGCCGTCTGCCGGATGAAAGGAGCTCGGGGATAATCTCCCCCGAAGCTCCTTTCTTTTTTCATTTGCATAGTCGTGACGCTTGGAAGCCGCAGCTTTCCATGGTGAAACCGGCGGTTGCGGACGGTCATGTGTCCAAGCTTGTGCGGCGGCGAACGCATATATTGAGTCCGGGTGATGGCCTGTGCGAAAGAAACGGAGGCGACTCAGTCCATTCCGTCGGGGGTGGCGGGACGGATACCGGGCGGGCCGGCTCGACGGTTGGCGCGTCGGTGCCTGTCAGGGGATTGTCGATCGGCTTCCGGCGGAACCGCCGGTGCGGCGAAACTTGCGGCTGCTGTACGTGCCGCAGGGCTTTCCCGCGATTGACACGGGCATGACGGCCGCCCTCCAACAGTCCGTGGCGGAATTCCGGGTCGCGGAAGCGGCCCGGATGAGCGAGGCTGCCGCCCACATGCGGCCGGATGTGGTGGTGGTCCTGAACGGGCTGCATGTGTTTCCGCCCAATCATCTGGAACAGGTGGCCGCGATTCGCGCGCTCGGCATCCCGACCGCCATCTGGTTTGTCGACGACCCGTATTTAACCGACGCGACGGCGGTCATAGCCCCGCGCTACGATGTCGTGTTCACCGCCGAACGAACCTGCGTGTCCCTTTACCATTCCGTCGGCTGCCGGCATGTCTACCATCTTCCGGTTGCCGCGGACCCGCAGCTTTTTCATCCGATGCGGGTACCGGAAACGTATTGGACGGATGTTTGTTTCATCGGCAACGCCTTTTGGAACAGGGTGGAATTGTTCGACGCCATCGCTCCTGTCCTGAAGAACAAAAGAGTATTCATCGCAGGCCACAACTGGCAGCGGCTCGCCAACTTCGCGTGGCTTCAGCCGTTCATCCGCGACGGTTGGACCCCCGTGCCGGAAACGGTCAAGTACTATAACGGAGCGAAAATTGTCATCAATATGCACCGCACGACGGAGGCTTACAAGGATAACCGCAACGGACGAAACTGGCCGGCGGAATCCCTCAATCCGCGAATTTTCGAAATGGCCGCTTGCGGTGCGTTCCAGTTGACGGACTGGCGGGAGGAACTTCCGGAGCACTTCCGCGTCGACGCGGAGGGAACGGTGAATCCGGAAATTGCAACGTTCCGGTCGGCGGAGGAACTGGCGTACAAAATTGAGCATTATCTCCGCCATGATGAGGAAAGAATCCGGATCGCCGCCCGCGGATTCCGGCGAACCTGGCGGGATCATACGTTTTTGCGGCGAGTCCGCCTCATGCTGGACATATTGGAAACCATTGCGATCGCACGGTAATTTTTCTTTTCAAAACCTCTTCACCATTCCGAAAGTCCGCTTGCGGCCAGATTGGTCGTCAGCCGTGCCCGGTCCCGGTTGAAATGTCGCTTTTGGGACAGGGCCGACATATGTTGTACGACCAACCAAAGGAGGCGCACGTTCATGCGGATCGTCAGGATGAATCGGACATGACGACGGCACTTCCCGAAATGATGCTGTTTTCTCATTTGAGCAATCCGGTGATCACCACCGGCGCCGAGAAGGTGCTGTTAAAGCTGGCCCGCGAGTTGCAGCGGTATTTCCGTTGCACAATGGTCGTTCCCCAGGAGGGCGCCATCGCCGTCGGCGCCAGGGCGGCTGGCATGCAAACGATCGTGCTAAACGTGCCGCTTGCTCTCAGCATGTATTCGGCTTTTCCCACCGTCCGGGCAGACGTGGAGATGCTGCAGCGCGGACCCGCGTGGCCGCGCTTGCTTCGGCTGTTGCGCAGACGGCGTCCCGACTGCGTGCTGGTCAATACCTGCGTGCATCCGCTGCCGGCGCTCGCGGCCAGGTACCTCGGCATCCCGGTGGTCTGGTACCTGAACGAAACCATCATGAATACCCCCCACCGTGTACACGCGGTCGAATTGATTGCCGCAAACGCCGACTGGATTCTCGGCACGTCGAATGCGACGCTGGCGGCATTTCCGGCCCAGCGGCTGGCCAACAGGTTGATCCTTCTGCCGCCCACCGTGGACCGGGCCGAGCTGGATGTGGCCTCCTGGCCGGCCGCCCGCGCGAGCCTGCGTGCCCGGCTGGGCTGGGATGAAAGCCATCGGGTGATCGGGTTTATTGCGGCGACCATTTATGCCGGCAAGGGACTGCGCGAATTCGTGCAGGCGTTCCTGTTGCTGGCGGCCAAGAACCCGACGGTGCGGGCGCTGGTGGTGGGCAGTCCGACGGAAATCCCCTATTTCGAAGAGTGCAAAAGGCTGGTTCAGTCGGCAGGCCATGGAGACCGGATCCGCTGGCTGCCGTATGCGGAGCGGATTGAGCGCGTGTATCCGGCGATGGACATCGTGACGGTGCCGAGTCTGATACCCGAAGGATTCGGTATGACCGCGCTGGAGGGGCTGAGCTTCGAAAAACCGGTGGTGGCCTTCGCATCCGGCGGTCTGGTGGATATTTTGGGCGCCACGGGCAACGGTGAATTTCTTGTGCCCGTCGGCGATGCGGGCGCGATGGCAGCGAAGCTGGAGGCACTGCTGGCGGACGATGCGCGCCGCATCGAAATCGGCCGGCTGGGCGCGGCGGCGGCGGAAGCGGTGTTCGGCCCGGCGGCGTTCCGCGCCAGGTTGGAGGCGCTGGTCGACGGTTGGATAAGGGAAGCGCAACTTGCCCGGACTTCCCGGCGAAGAAGGCGGCGCAGGCGTCGTCGCATAAGGCGGGCGCGCGGCCGGGGGAGGATCCGCAGGGGGAGAAGGCGTCCGCGCGGCCTGCGGCGCAATCTCCGCGGCCGACGCGGCAACCGCCGCCTCCGCCGCAACCGGTTCTCCCGCCGTCGCATCCGGCTGCGTTCGGGACGGCGCTCCCCTGTCCGCCGCCGTTCCGGCGCCCGGGCCCGCAACGTTCGCGTCCGCACCCGGAGGTGACGTCCCCGCCCCGCCGCCCGCCGCCCGCCGGCCCGCCCGGCGGTTGTTTATTTGGCAACGTTTGCATCTAATATTCCCCTTCCTTTCCGGTCATCTTATACCAAGACGGCAGCGGCGCGGGAATGCGCCGGAGTCCGTCGGGGACACGCCAGGATGACACGCGAAGGAGGAGTGGACGATGCACAAGCAATTGCGCCTGCGGTCATCATGCCTGTTGTTTTTGGCCGTTGCGGCGGTGCTCGCCGGTTGCGCGGATACCAACAAGATGGGCGACGTCGGAAACAAAAACATCCGTCCCAATCGGACGGCCGACCGTTTCGCCGACGACCGCGCCAACGACATGAACCGCGCTTTCGGCCGGCATCCGAACAACAACAATATCGTGCCCGGACCACACGGCAACTCGTATCTTGAACTGAACGATCTCGTCGCCGAACGGTTGGCTGAAATGCCCGAGATCGAATCGGCCTATGTGATGGTGACCGACACCAATGCCTACGTGGCCGTGGTCGAGGCGGCAAAAGGCTCCCGCGGTGCGCGCGCCAGCAAAGCCGGAAAAACGGGCGGGGATGTGGCCGGCGACCTGAAGGCCCGGGTGGAAGCCCGCGTGCGTTCGTTGGTGCCCGGCGTGCAAAGGGTGTATGTGTCGGCCAATCCGGATTTTTACGGCCGGATGCAAAAATGGGCCGAAGACGTCCGGCAGGGCCGGGCGCTGCAAGGGTTCGTAGAAGAATTTAACACGCTGGTGGCCCGCATTTTTCCGGAATAGGACGGACCGGGCGGTATTGGCAGGCGGTGCGCGTACCCGGGAGGACATCCCGGCTCCGTCCAGCCCCGCGCTTCCGGAACGGCCGGGACGGGCCGTTCTTTTTTTGTCCGAGGCGCATGTCCCGTCTTGTCCCCATTTGCCCTTTTATTCTTCATCCTATCCTTCAACTTTTGCCCCGTTCCGCTTCCTCTGCTGCCTATTTTACGGCCTTTCCCGCACCACCGGAAAAAGCCTTTCATATCATGAAGTTGACTACGATATCCCTTGACCTTGTTCTCAATCCATTCCTGACAAGGAGGGGTGAGGGACGTTGAGAAACAGCGAGCATAAGAGCAAGTTCCTTCTCACGAATCGGGAACGCGAAGTGTTTGAATTGCTCGTTCAGGACAAGACGACGCGCGATATCGCACAGCAATTGTTCATCAGCGAAAAAACCGTTCGCAATCATATTTCCAATGTGATGCAGAAACTGAATGTCAAAGGACGTTCGCAAGCTGTGGTCGAGCTGATCAAGCTCGGGGAACTGAAAATATGAGCGGCGTTCCTGTCCGTTTCCGATATGCTCAAACACCTTCTTTTCACGGTCCGCGCGGACGTTGAAGAGAAGGTTTTTTTGATGGCGTCAAAACGTTATGATAGGAGATAAAGATCAGGTTGCCCGGAGGGACTTGGAGGAGGAACGAGCAAGATGGAACGACCGCCTGCCGGTGAGACGAAACACGAGCAACTGCTCCGCTACATACGCGCGCTGCCGGTCGGCACCGCCATCTCGGTGCGCCGTATCGCCCGGGAACACGGGGTATCGGAAGGTACGGCTTATCGTGCGCTCAAGGAAGCCGAGGCGCTCGGTTACGTCGCCACGAAGGAGCGCATCGGCACCGTCCGCATCGAGCGAAAGCGAAGCGGGCATCCGGACCAACTGACGTTCGCGGAAGTGCTCGACATCGTGCAGGGGCAACTGCTCGGCGGCCGGGAAGGGCTGAACAAGACGCTGCACAAGTTCGTCATCGGGGCGATGGAACTGGACGCGATGATGAATTATATCGACGCGGGGAGTCTGCTGATCGTCGGCAACCGCGAAAACGCCATCCGCTGCGCCCTGGAGCACGGCGCAGGCGTTCTGGTTACCGGCGGATTCGACGCGAGCGACGAAGTGAAGGCCTACGCGGACGAGCGCCAGTTGCCGGTCATGGGTTGCCGTCATGACACGTTTACCGTCGCCTCCATGATCAACCGGGCGATGTATGATCGGCAAATCAAACGGAAAATCATGACCATCGTCGATCTGATCGATCCTTCGGCGACCGTGCATGCCCTGAAACAGTCCGCGACGGTGGCGGAATTCAGGCGACTCAGCGAGGAGACCGGCCAGACCCGGTTTCCCGTCACGGACGAATGGAACCGCGTGGTCGGCATTGTCGCCAGCAAGGACGTGGCGGGCGCCGATCCGGAGCAAACGCTGGACAGGCTGATGACGCGCCGGCCGATGACGGTTACCGTCAACACGCCGATCGCGGCGGCCGCCCACCGGATCGTGTCCGAGGGCATCGAGCTGTTGCCGGTCGTCGACCGCAAACGCAAGCTGATCGGCGCCGTCAGCCGCGCGGAAGTGCTGCGCGCCATGCAGTTTATCAACCGGCCGCATATCGGGGAAACGTTCGACGCGTTGATCTGGAGCGGATTTACCGAGGAGCGGGATGAGGACGGGCGGATCTGTTTCACCGGGCTGACGACGGCCCAGATGGCGGGCTCGCTCGGCACGGTGTCCGAAGGGGTGCTGGCGGTGCTGATGATGCGGGCCGCGGCCCGCACGGCGGCGGATTGGGGGCGGAATGAGCACGTCGTGGAAAACATGACCACCTATTTTTTGCGGGCCATTCCGATTGACGCGCCGATCAAGATCCACCCCGTCGTGCTCGAGGCCAGCCGCCGGCATATCAAGATGGAAGTCCAGGTGTTGCAGGACGGCGAGACGGCGGCCAAAGCGATGCTGACCGCGCATTCGATCGACTTGTCGTGAAGGCTCCGCTCACGGTTGGCCCGTTCATGCCGGCCCCGTCCGCGGTCGCCGTTTGCGCCCTTGCGCCTTTGTGCGCGAGCTCCCGTCGAGTCCCTTTACCCGTTCTGCCGCGAATAAACGGCGTGGTTGCGGATTCCGGCGTACAGGTTGAACAAGCCCATGAGAATCAGCAACGCGCCGATGATCACCTTGAGCGTGGAGCCGCTGAACATCAACATATAGAGCAGCGCGATGAAGATGAGCATCGGCCCCATGCAGATGTTCATCCGGGCCGCGTACAGACCGCGCAGACGCGCATCGGTGGCGCGGCGGGATTTCCAGCTCCAAACGGCGGCCACGGAGGATGTGACGGCCACCAGAATCAGCAACGACCATTGCAAAACGGCGATCAACGTCAGCCACTCCTTTCCCGGCTGGCTCCATTGTACCACATCGGGCCGAATTGCGGATCAACGGATCATTCCGGCAAATCCGGCCGCGCCTCGATCCAGACGTGGAGCACCCGTTCCGCCACCAGCACCGTCGTCAGGTCGATCCGGTACGCCTTGTCCCCGATCTGTTCGTAGATTTTTCCCTCCAGCAATTTCCGGGCGAGCTGCGCATCGGAACCGATGTTGAAGACGCTCCTGCCCAGAAAAATCGACAGATCCTCCGTCACCCGCCGTTTCAGTTCCTTTTGCGAGGAAGCGTCCATCGGCGTGCGTCCTTGCGGTTCCTCGATGTAAACGACGATGCTGCTGATAACCGTCGCCTTGTTTTTGAACTGGTTCAACTGGGCGATGTCCCGTTTGTACTGTTCCACCTCCGCGGTCAGCTCGATATACCGCCGCATGATCCGGTCGTACTGGTCGCTGGCCAGACCGCTGTAAAGCGCCGCGCCGACGACGGAGCCGCACACGAAGAACGCGGCGCTCTGCATCCACTTCCGATACCGGTAAAACGGCGGCACGCGCACCCCGGTTCACTCCCCTTGCCGGCACATCCACTGGATCAGCTCCGTCGCCATATGCGCCCCCAGAAAGGCGCACAGAATGTACGCCACCTGGCGGGCGGCGGGCGACAGATGCCCCTCCAGAACGTTGGATTCGATCACCCGCATCGGATCGATGGTGCCGCCCACCGCGACCACGATCGCCCAAATTTTGATGCGTCCGGCAATGTTCAGCATTTCGTCGCTCGGCACCTTCCACAAAAACAGCGCAGCCATGCCGGCCAGCAAGGAACCGCCCAAAACGACGCCGAACGCGATGCAGAAGTCCATGATGGCTTGCGCATAAAACCGGCTCATCCGTCCTTCCCCCTTGCCGGAATTCCCAAGGAAACGTTCCCTTACCATGTGTATGGGGCATGTCCGCCTTTTAACACCATAAACGGGAGTTCCGCCGGAGGCGAACATTTGTGCTATAATCGGGGTGTGGAGGTCAACCGACATGTGCGAGTTCGTGCATCTGCATGTGCATAGCGAATACAGCCTGCTGGACGGGGCGTCCCGCATCCGCGATCTGGCCGCGCAGGCCGCGGCCCTCGGCATGAAGGCGCTGGCGCTGACCGATCACGGGGTGATGTACGGCGCCATCGCGTTTTACAAAGCGTGCCGGGAACACGGCGTCAAGCCGATCATCGGTCTGGAGGCGTACATGGCCGAAGGCTCGCGGCTGGACAAGGCGGCCGGCCAGAGCCGGGCGATCTATCATCTGACGCTGCTGGCAAAGAACGAAACGGGTTACCGCAACCTCATGAAGCTGTGCACGATCGGCCACTTGGAAGGCTATTACTATCGGCCGCGCATCGACTTTGAGGTGCTGTCCCGGCACGCCGAAGGCCTGGTCTGCCTGAGCGGCTGCCTGAAAGGCGAGTTGTCCCAGCTTTTGCTGCAGGACCGGTACGAGGAGGCGAAGGCGGTGGCGCTGCGCTACCGCGACCTGTTCGGCGACGATTACTTCCTCGAGCTGCAGGACCACGGGATCCCCGAGCAGAAAAAGGCGGCGGCCGGCCTGATCCGCCTGGCCCGAGAGACCGGCATTCCGCTCGCCGCCACCAATGACGCCCATTACGTGCGGGAAGCCGATCACGCTTTGCAGGACGTGCTGCTGTGCATCGGAACGGGGAAAACGCTGGACGACCCTGACCGGATGAAAATCCAGTCGACCCAGTTGTACCTGAAAAGCGGCGAGGAAATGGCGGCGCTGTTCCGCCACGTGCCGGAAGCGGTGGCCAACACGGCGCGCATTGCGGAGCGGTGCAACCTGGAGATCCCGTTCGACCGGCATATCCTGCCGCGCTTTCACCCGTTACCGGAAGGGGAGACGGCGGCGTCGTACCTGGAGCGGCTTTGCCGGGAAGGGCTGAAGCAGCGCTACGAACGGACGCCGGAATGGGCCGACGAGGCGTTCCGCCGCACGGCGGAGGAGCGGTTGCGCTACGAACTCGACGTGATCGGACGGATGGGGTTTGACGACTATTTTCTTATCGTCTGGGATTTTATCCGCTTCGCGCGCGAGCGGGGCATCGCCACGGGACCGGGCCGCGGCTCCTCCGCCGGCAGCCTGGTGGCGTACACGCTGCGCATCACCGACGTCGATCCGCTGAAGCACAAGCTGCTCTTCGAACGTTTTCTCAACCCGGAGCGGGTGACGATGCCCGACATCGACATCGATTTCAGCGACGAGCGGCGGGATGAAGTCATCCGCTATGTGACGGATAAATACGGCGCCGACCGCGTGGCGCAGATCATCACGTTCGGGACGCTGGCGGCGCGCGCCGCGGTGCGGGATGTCGGGCGCGTCATGAACATGCCGTACGGCGAGGTGGACCGGGTGGCCAAGCTCATTCCGGCCGCGCCCGGCATGTCCATCCACCGCGCACTGGCGGAAAGTCCCGATTTCCGCGCCCTCGCCGAACGGGACGAACGGGCGGCGAAACTGATCCGCATGGCCGAACGGGTGGAGGGCATGCCGCGCCACGCCTCCACACACGCGGCGGGCGTGGTGATTTCGCCGGAACCGCTGACCGACCACGTCCCGTTGCAGGAAGGTACCGGAGGCGTGCCGCTCACCCAGTACGCGATGGAGCACCTGGAAGCGATCGGGCTGCTCAAGATGGATTTTCTCGGCCTGCGCACGCTGACCATCATCGAGCGGACGCTGGAGACGATTCGGCAGCAGACCGGGCGGGAGTGGAACTGGCGCGACGTCCCCCTCGACGATCCGGCCACCTACGACCTGCTCGGGCGCGGCGAGACGACGGGCATCTTCCAGTTGGAATCGGCGGGCATGCGGCGGGTGCTGCGGGAGATGAAGCCGACGTGCTTCGAGGACATTGTATCGGTGTTGGCGCTGTACCGCCCGGGGCCGATGGAGTTTATTCCCCGTTTTATCCGGGCCAAGCACGGGGAAATTCCGGTGGAATATCCGCACCCGAGCCTGGAGCCGATTTTGAAGGATACGTACGGCATTATCGTCTATCAGGAACAGATCATGCAGATCGCCTCGACGATGGCCGGCTTTACGCTGGGCGAAGCGGATTTGCTCCGGCGGGCGGTCGGCAAAAAGAAACGCGAGGTGCTGGACGAGCAGCGGGCGCATTTCGTGCAGGGGAGCCTGCGGCAAGGATACAGCGAGGAAGTGGCCAACCGGGTGTACGATCTGATCGTGCGCTTCGCCGACTACGGATTTTGCCGGGCGCACGCCGCCGCCTACGCGGTGCTCGCCTTCCAGACGGCCTATCTGAAGGCGCATTACCCGGTGGCGTTCATGGCTTCCATGCTGACCGCGGTCATCGGCAACCAGCGCAAAACGGCGGAATACGTCGAGGATTGCCGGCGGATGGGCATCGCCGTGCTGCCGCCGGACGTGAACGAGAGCGGCGCGCTGTTCTCGCCGGTCGTGCGCGCGGACGGAACGCCCGCGATCCGGTTCGGGCTGGGCGCGATCAAGAACGTCGGGACCCAGGCGATCGAGCACCTTATGCGCGAGCGCGCCGAACGGCCGTTTGAAAGCCTGACGGATTTGTGCCGGCGGGTCGATCCGCGCGTTTGCAACAAACGGGTGATCGAATCGCTCCTGCTCGCCGGCGCGCTCGATTCGCTGCCCGGGCATCGGGCGCAGTTGCTGGCCGTTCTGGACGAAACGATGGAGGCGGCCGCGAAATGGCGGAAAGACCGGGAAGAACTGCAGATCGAGCTGTTCGGCTTTGAAGAAGCGGCGAACTGGGACGTGGAATTGCCCGATGTCGCTCCGTTTTCGGCGGCGCAGACGCTCGAACTGGAGCGGGAACTGATGGGGCTGTATCTGTCGGGCCATCCGCTGGACGAATACGACGGGCTGCTGGAACGCCTGCAGACGGACCGGCTGGCCGATCTGCCGGAGTTGCCGGACGGCGCCGTCGTGGTGACGGCGGGCATGATCCTGTCGGTGAAGCCGATCGTGACGAAAAACGGCCAGGCCATGGCGTTTCTGGAACTGGAGGACAAGGTGACGGGATGCGAACTCGTCGTTTTTCCCGCGGTGTGGAAAACGGCGTCCGCCTTCGTCTCGAAAGGTTCGCTGGTGCTGGTGAAGGCGAAGCTGCAACACGGGGACGAGGACGTCAAGCTGCTGGCGGACGAGATCGTGCCGCTGGAGGCGCCGGACGCGGAAGCGCGGGCCATGCGGTGGCGACGGGCCGCCGGAGCGCGGCGCGGCCACGGTGCTCCGGTCCGGGTGGCGGAAGCGCGGGGGAGCCGGTCCGAAGGAGAATGGAGCCGCGAAAACGGCGATGCGGCGATGCCTGCCGCGGGTTCGGCGGGTTTCCCCAAGCGTGGGGGGATGCCGGACGGCGGCGCCGGTTCCGTCCCCGCGGCACGCGTCCGGCAGCGCGTCTACATTCGCATTGACGAGGCGCACGAACGGCCGGAGGCGCTGAACCGGCTCAAAACGCTGCTAAAGGCCAACGCCGGTCCGCTGCCGACCGTGCTGCACTACGAACGGGAACGCCGGACGGTGGAGCTGAGCGCCGATTACCGGATCCGGCCGTCGCCGGAACTGCTTCGCCAGATCGAGCGCCTGTTGGGGAAGGGGAGCGTCCGCGTCAAGTGACGCGGCGCCCCGCTCAGACATCGCTCACCGGCGAACAGGCGTTACCGGGAATTTTCCTCCAGCCGCCTCATGAACTCTTCCGCGGCGCTGTAACCCTGCTGCCGCAAATACCAGTTGTTCGCGGCGGCCTCGACGAGCCCGGCGACATCCCGGCCCGGCTGGAGCTGGATCTCAATATGCGGAATGCGGACGCCGAGGTATTCCGTATATTTGGGTTCCAGCTCCAGTTCATTGTTCAGCTCGTTTTCCCGCCAGTGGGTCAGTTCGATGTCCAGCGCAATCCGCGTTTCGTCCTGGAACGCTTTTCGTCCGTACAGCCGGACGACGTTGATGAGCCCGATGCTGCGCAAAGCCAGAAACTCCCTCGTATTTTGGTTGTGCGTGCCGAGCAGCGTCTGCGGGCTCAGTTTTTTCAGCACCACGATGTCGTCTGCCACCAAGCGATGCCCGCGCCGGATGAGCGTGTGCGCGGTTTCGCTCTTGCCGACGCCGGACTTGCCGCGCAACAGGATGCCGATGCCGGAAACGTTGACGCACACCCCGTGCACCGACATTTCGGGGGCCAGTTCCTTGACCAGGAACGCGTCCAACTGCGCGATGAATTCCGTCGTCGTTTCGTTTGTCCGGAGCAGCGGAATGCCTTGCTCCTCGCAATGTTTCTGCAAGTATTTCAATCCGTCCAGCCCCGTGGTGACAATGAAGCAAGGCGGATGGTACTTCACGATGTTCCCGATGTGCAAATTGCGCGCTTCCTCGCTTTGTCGGTGCAAATAGGTGATTTCCTTGCGGCCGAGCACCTGCACCCGCTCCATGGGGAAGAAATCGAAAAAGCCGACAAACTCCAGCCCGGGCCGGTGCGCGCGCGATTTGGTGATCGGCCTGTCCAGCCTGTGCCCTCCGGCCAGCACTTCCAGAGAAAACCGTTCGACCAGCTTTTTGACGGGTATCGACTTCATGCGCACTCACAGCCTCTCTGTCTATCTTTTCATCCGTTACGGCTATACTAGGATTATACTGGAGGTCTGCGTCCGGGACAAAATAGGGGCCGTGTCCGCTCCCCCCCACACAGATCGTTCCCGGCGTTCCGCGCCGTCGCGGCTGACGCCCGCCGGCCGGCTGCCCGCGGTGACCGCTTTGGTTGCTTGGGCGGCGGCGGATATGCTATGATTTTGGTATTCAACCAGCCCATTTTCCATTTCTCTGTGGGGGGACCGCTTCATGTGGACGGTCATCTACATAGCACCGACGGCCAAAATCGCGGAACGCATCCAACAGCGATTGACCGAGGAAGGTTTCCTGGTGCAAGTGCGTCCCATCCAACTGTCCAAGCCCCAATATGAGATCCTGGTACCTTCCGGCGAAGTGGAGGAAGTGCAGGAAGTGCTCGGCAGCATCCTGCACGCCTGATCGGCCGGAAAACCCGCGTTCGACCAGCGCGAGACGCGCGGAACCCTGCGGACCTGACGCCCGTTTCCGAAGCCGGCCGGCCGAAGAGGCCGGGGCGGGGCGATCGTCCGCCATTTTTGCGCCCCTGTGAGGTGTCGCTGTGTTCAAGGATCTGTTTCAAAAACGCAGATATGCGACTGTGCCCCCGGAGCGCCTGCAGGCGGATCGGCCCAAGCGGGAGATCCCGGAAGGGCTCATGATCCGCTGCCCGAAATGCGGTAATATTCATCTCAGCAAGGAACTGGAAAAAAATCTGAAAGTCTGCCCGTCCTGCAACTATCATTTCCGCCTGAACGCATGGGAACGCATTGCCATCACCATGGATGGAGGCGAGCTCAGGGAACTGGATGCGGAACTGGAGTCGGAGGATCCGATCGGTTTTCCGGGATATCGGGAAAAGCTCGAGCAACAAAAGCAAAAATCCGGCTTGCGCGAGGCCATCGTCACCGGAGAGGGGACGATCGGCGGCCATCCCGTCGTCGTCGGCGTGATGAGCTTCGACTTTTTCACCGGCAGCATGGGATCGGTCGTCGGCGAAAAGGTGACCCGCGCCGTCGAACGGGCGATGGAGCGGAAGGTGCCGCTCATCCTGTTTTCCACGTCCGGCGGGGCCCGCATGCAGGAGAGCATTTTCAGTCTGATGCAAATGGCCAAAACAAGCGCCGCGCTCGCGAAATTTCACGAACGGCGGGGCTTGTTTATTTCCGTTTTTACCGATCCGGCGCTCGGCGGCGTTTCCGCCAGCTTCGCCAGCCTCGGCGATTATAACATCGCCGAACCGGGCGCCATTGTCGGGTTCGCCGGAAGGATCGTCATTGAGCAGACGATCCGGCAGAAGCTGCCCGACAACTTCCAGACGGCCGAGTTCAACCTTCGCCACGGCCAATTGGACAAAGTGGTGCACCGGAGAGAGATGAAAGCGTTTTTGACCAAATTGCTGGACATGCACGCGCCGAAAGGAGAGCCGTCCGATGACGAGCGAGCTTCCGTTTGAGCGGCCGCTTTCCGAACTCCGCAACAAAATCGAGGAACTGAAACGGTTCGGCGCCGAAAAACAGATCGATTTCACCGAAGAGATCGCCCGGCTGGAAGAGCGGTACCGGCAACTGGAGGACGAACTTTACAGCAACCTGAGCGCCGCCCAGATCATGCATCTGGCGCGCCATCATCAGCGGCCCACGACGTTGGACTACATCCAGCACATCTTTACCGATTTCATCGAACTGCACGGCGACCGCCTGTTTGGCGACGACCTGGCGATCGTTGGCGGTTTGGCCAAGCTGAACGGCGTGCCGGTGACCGTGATCGGTCACCAGCGGGGCAAGGACACCAAGGACAACATTCAGCGGTTTTTCGGCAGCCCGCACCCGGAGGGGTTCCGCAAAGCGCTTCGGCTCATGCGGCAGGCGGACAAGTTCCGCCGGCCGATCATTTCGTTCATCGACACGAAAGGTGCCTATCCGGGGGACACCGCCGAGGAGCGGGGCCAATCGGAAGCGATCGCCCGCAATCTGATGGAAATGTCCACGTTCGGCGTGCCGATCGTCTGCGTCGTCATCGGCGAGGGCGGCAGCGGCGGCGCGTTGGCGCTGGGCGTCGGCAATCGCGTGCTGATGCTGGAAAACGCGATCTACTCCGTTATTTCGCCGAACGGGGCGGCGTCGATTCTGTGGAAAGACGCCTCCAAGGCTGACCAGGCGGCGGAATACATGAAAATTACCGCGAAGGATCTGAAGGCGTTCGGCATCATCGATGAAATCATTCCGGAACCGCGCGGCGGCGCGCACCGCGACCCGGCCGCCCAGGCGGCAACCATCAAGGAGGCGGTGTGGCGTCATCTGAACGAGTTGTCCGGCCTTTCGCCGGAGCAACTGGTGGAAGACCGGTACCGGAAGTTTCGCAGCATAGGCCGTTTTGTGGAGCACTCGCCGGGATAAAAGCTAACGGAGGAAGAGAACTTTATGCGAAAAACGAAAATCGTCTGCACCATCGGTCCCGCCAGCGAATCTCTGGAGAACATCAAGAAGCTGATCCAGGCCGGCATGAACGTGGCCCGGCTCAATTTCTCCCACGGGGATTATGAGGAGCACGGCAGGCGCATTCGCAATATCCGCCAGGCGTGCCGTGAACTGAACAAGACCGTCGCCATCCTCTTGGACACGAAGGGGCCGGAAATCCGGCTCGGGAAGCTCCAGGAGGAACCGATCGAACTCGAACAGGGACAACGGATCACCCTGACCACCGAGGAGATTCTGGGCACGCGCGAACGGATTCCGGTGACCTACAAGGATTTGCCCAAGGACGTGCGCGTCGGCTCGACCATCCTGATCGACGACGGCCTGATCGGACTTACCGTCGAGGAGATCCAGGGAACGGAGATTCATTGCCGCGTGGTCAACAGTGGTCCGATCAAGAGCAAGAAGGGCGTCAACGTGCCGGGCGTGGCGGTGTCCATGCCGGGCATCACCGAGAAGGACGCGGCGGACATCGTGTTCGGCATCGAGCAGGGGATCGACTTCATCGCGGCCTCCTTCGTCCGCCGTGCCAGCGACGTGCTGGAAATTCGCGAACTGCTCGAAAAGCATAATGCCCAGCACATCCAGATCATCGCCAAAATCGAGAACCAGCAGGGCGTCGACAATCTGGATGAAATTCTGGAAGTGGCGGACGGCCTGATGGTGGCGCGCGGCGACCTCGGCGTGGAAATTCCGGTCGAGGAAGTGCCGCTCGTGCAAAAGCGGATGATCGAGAAGTGCAACCAAGCCGGCAAGCCGGTCATCACCGCGACGCAGATGCTGGACTCAATGCAGCGCAATCCGCGTCCGACGCGGGCCGAAGCGTCCGACGTGGCCAACGCGATTCTGGACGGCACCGACGCGATCATGCTGTCGGGCGAAACGGCCGCCGGCAAGTACCCGGTGGAGTCGGTGCTCATGATGGCGCGCATCGCCGAACGGACGGAAGCGTCGCTGAACTACCGGGAAATGTTCCTGAAACAGGCGAACGCCCAGCAGACGAGTGTGACCGAAGCGATCAGCCAGGCGGTGGCCAATTCGGCGCTCGACCTCGACGCGAAGGCGATCATCACCGCCACCGAGAGCGGCTATACGGCGCGCATGGTGTCGAAATACCGTCCGAAGGCGCCGATCATCGCGGTAACCCCGAACGAACAAGTCAAACGCCGCCTGCAACTGGTCTGGGGGGTGATCCCGGTGGACGGGGTGCCCGCCAAGACGACCGACGAGATGTTCGAAATCGCCCTGAAGGGCGCGCTCGGTTCCGGACTGGTGCAGCTCGGCGATACGGTGGTCATTACCGCCGGCGTGCCGGTGGGACGCTCCGGCACCACCAACCTGATCAAGATTCACAACATCGGCGAACTGATCGCCAAAGGCCAGGGGATCGGTTCGCAAAGCGCCACCGGCAAAATCGTCGTCGCCCGTGACGCCGAGGAGGCCAAGCGCAAAATGACGGAAGGCGCGATTCTCGTGACGCCGTCCACCGACAAGGAATATATGCCGGCCATCGAGCAGGCGGCCGGGCTGATTACCGAAAACGGCGGCATCACCTGCCACGCGGCGGTCGTCGGCCTCAACCTCGGCATTCCGGTCATCGTCGGCGTGGAAGGGGCAACGGAAAAACTGCAAGACGGCATGGAAGTCACCATGTACGCGGCGCACGGCGTCATTTATTCCGGCCAGGCGAAAGTGCTGTAACGCGTGCCGCGTCGCAAGCAAACGGATGAAGTCAGGAAGACCGAATCGGGGCTGTCCCGCGGCCTTGCGCGCCGGACGGCCCCTTTTCTTCGGCGGCGGCCGCGCGGAAAGCAGCCATTTGCCTTTTCCGCGCGGCGGGCTGATTCGGCCGAAGGGAAGAACGGAGGAATGGCCGATGCGGACCTGGCAACTGTTTCCGCTTCGCGTCCGGTACCAGGAAACGGACCGGATGGGCGTGGTCTATCATGTGAATTACGCGAACTGGTTTGAAATCGGCCGGACGGAATGGGTGCGCCGGGCGGGCGTGACCTATCGGGAACTGGAAGAGAGCGGCCTGATGCTGCCCGTCGTCGAACTGCACATCGAATTCGTTCGTCCGGCCGGGTACGACGACGTGGTGACCGTCTGCACCGCGGTCGGGTCGTGGTCCCCGCTGCGGGTGCAGTTTTTGTCGTACGTCGTGGCGGGCGACCAGACGGTCGCGCACGGCACCGCGTTCCGGGGAGAGGAACCGCCCGGCGATCGGTTGGCGTACGGGGGGACGCAGCATGTGTGGGTGAGCCGGGATTGGAAGCCGGTGCGACTCGACCGGGCGGCGCCCGATCTGTACGCCAGGTTGACCGCCTGGGCGAAAGGTTGAACCGTGCCGGCGGGCACCGTCGCGGCCACCGCCATATTACGCGCGTCGGGAGGGATCGCCAGTGGGAAGGGGATTGTGGCTTGCGCTGCTCATCCTTTTGCTCCTGCCCGTTGTCGAGCTGTGGGTGCTCGTCGGGATCGGCCGGCTTGCCGGCTTTTGGATAACCGTCGCCTTGCTCGCGTTGTCCGGGATCGCCGGCGCCTGGCTTGTCCGCACCGAAGGGCGCCGGGTGTGGCGGGCGGCGCAGATGCGCCTGCAAGCCGGGGAAATGCCCGGGCACGCTGTGCTGGACGGCCTGTGCGTCCTGTTGGGGGCGGTGCTGCTCATCGTGCCCGGCTTCGTCACGGACGCCGCCGGCCTTGTCCTGTTGTTGCCGTTCACCCGTCCCAGAGTCCGAAGATGGCTGCTGCGCTGGCTGGAAAGGCGGATCCGGGGCGGCACCTGGTTTTATTTCCGCCGTTGGTAGAAACGGGAAATCGGCAGCGGCCGCAACAGCGATTTTTATAAAAGATTTTTATGGATAATATAAAACTATTTTATGATGCTTCCATTCCATTCCCTACGGAAATCGTTTATCATGATAAAGGTGTGACTCTGGTTTTGCGCGGAACGACAATTTTGTGACAAAATGAAGACGGGGAGGTTCTTGTCGGGAACCCGCGCGGCCGCCCCGTTTTCGTCGGCTCGGAACGAGTAGAAAACGTTCCCGCAAAAGAGGGATAAAAGGAGAGAAGGTCGATGACGGCAACAAAAGGTCTGGAAGGAATCGTGGCGGCAACTTCCGCAATCAGTTCGATCATCGATGGCACACTGACCTACCGTGGCATCAACATCGACGAGCTGGCGGAGCACGCGACCTTCGAGGAAGTCGTCTATCTGCTGTGGCACGGCAAGCTGCCCAATCGCGCCGAACTGGACGCGCTGATCCGGCAACTGGGCGAGGAAGCGGACGTGCCGCAGGCGGTTCTGGACGGCATGCGCCTGTATCCGAAAGACGCCATCCCGATGGCCGCACTGCGCACCGCGGTGTCGAGTCTGGCCCTGTACGATCCGGAAGCGAACGACATGAGCCAGGAAGCCAACTTGCGCAAGGCGATCCGCCTGCAGGCGAAGTTGCCGACGCTCGTTGCGGCATTCGCGCGCATTCGCGAAGGGAAAGACCCGATTCGTCCGAAGCGCGGCGTGGGGATTGCGCATAACTTCCTCTACATGCTGACCGGGAACGAGCCGGAAGAAACGGCCGTACGGACGATGGACAAGGCGCTCGTCCTCCACGCGGACCATGAGCTGAACGCCTCCACGTTTGCCGCTCGGGTTACGGTGGCAACGCTTTCGGACATCTATTCCGGCGTCACGTCCGCCATTGGCGCCCTGAAAGGACCGCTGCACGGCGGCGCCAACGAAGCGGTGATGGTGATGCTGGACGAAATCGGCACCCTCGAGAACGTGGAACCGTATATCCGGAACAAGCTGAACAACAGGGAAAAAATCATGGGCTTCGGGCACCGCGTGTACAAAAACGGCGATCCCCGGGCCAAACATCTCCAGCGAATGTCCCGCGAACTGGGGCAAATGAAAGGCGACATGCGGCTGTATGAGATGTCGGTCAAAATTGAGGAGATCGTCGCCGCCGAAAAAGGACTGAAGCCGAACGTCGACTTCTATTCCGCCTCCTGCTACACGATGCTGGGCATTCCGCGCGACCTGTTTACGCCGATTTTCGCGATCAGCCGCGTGTCCGGGTGGACCGCGCACATTCTGGAACAATACAGCGACAACCGTCTGATCCGTCCCCGCGCAGAATACGTCGGGCCGGTCAACAGACGTTACGTTCCGTTGGCGGAACGTTCATAAACAACACGCACGGGGCGCCGATTGGCGCCGCGACGCTTGCAGAGGAGGATTACTGTGCTGCAACTGGAAAAATTCACGCCTCCGACCGAAGGGGAACGCATTCGCGTAGACGAAAAAGGCAATCTGCATGTGCCGGATCATCCGATCATTCCGTTCATCGAGGGGGACGGCACCGGCCGCGACATTTGGCGCGCCGCCAAACGGGTGCTGGACGCCGCCGTGGAAAAGGCCTACAAAGGTGCGAAGAAAATCGCCTGGTACGAAGTGTACGCCGGCGAAAAAGCCTATAATACGTATGGCGAATGGCTGCCGAACGATACGCTGACCGCCATTCGCGAACTGATCATCGCCATCAAGGGGCCGCTGACGACGCCGGTGGGCGGCGGCATCCGCTCGCTCAACGTGGCCCTGCGCCAGGAGCTTGATCTGTACGTCTGCCTGCGCCCGGTCCGTTACTTCGACGGTGTGCCGTCGCCGGTGAAACGGCCGGACCTGGTCAACATGGTCATTTTCCGGGAGAACACGGAAGACATCTACGCGGGCATCGAATACCAGGCGGGCACGCCGGAAGTCCGCAAGGTGATCGAATTTTTGCAAAAGGAAATGGGCGTCAAAAAGATCCGCTTCCCGGAAACGTCCGGCATCGGCATCAAGCCCGTGTCCGAGGAAGGGTCCAAGCGGCTCATTCGCGCGGCGATCGAGTACGCGATCCGGCACGGCCGCAAGTCGGTCACGCTGGTGCACAAGGGCAATATCATGAAGTTCACGGAAGGCGCGTTCAAAAACTGGGGGTACGAGCTGGCCGAGCAGGAGTTCGGCGACCGCACCTTCACCTGGGCGGAGTACGACCGCATCAAGGCCGAGAAGGGCGAAGAAGCGGCCAACGCCGCGCAGAAAGCGGCCGCGGAAGCGGGCAAAATCATCGTCAAGGATGTCATCGCGGACATCTGCCTGCAGCAGGTGCTCACGCGTCCGGCCGAGTTTGACGTCATCGCCACGCTCAACCTGAACGGCGACTACCTGTCCGACGCGCTCGCGGCGCAAGTGGGCGGCATCGGCATCGCGCCCGGCGCAAACATCAACTACAAGACCGGTCACGCCATCTTCGAGGCGACGCACGGCACGGCGCCGAAGTATGCGGACAAGGACGTCGTCAATCCGGGTTCGGTCATCCTCTCCGGCGTGATGATGTTCGAGCACCTCGGCTGGCTGGAAGCCGCCAATCTGGTCTACAAGGGCATGGAAGCGGCGATCCGGAATAAGACGGTGACGTACGACTTCGCCCGTCTGATGGAAGGCGCCACCGAAGTGAAGTGCTCGCAGTTCGCCGACGAGATCATTAAACATATGTAAAAGCCGTAAGAATAAGAATATAAGCGATGTAAACCGCCCGCGCGCAAACCATCCACCGGGAGGCGATCGTCCCATGGCCATTCAACGCGCGAAAATTACCGTCGTCGGCGCCGGCTTCACCGGGGCCACCACGGCGCTCATGCTGGCGCAGAAAGAGCTGGGCGACATCGTGCTGGTCGACATTCCGCAATTGGAAAACCCGACCAAGGGCAAGGCGTTGGACATGCTGGAGTCGACTCCGGTTCAGGGTGTTGACGTCAACATCATCGGCACCTCGTCCTATGAGGAAACGCGCGGTTCCGACGTCGTGATCATCACCGCGGGCGTCGCCCGCAAGCCGGGCATGAGCCGGGACGACCTGGTGACCATCAACGCCGGCATCGTCAGGTCCGTTTGCGAAAACATCCGGGAGACAAGTCCGGAGGCCTTCGTCATCGTGCTGTCCAACCCGGTGGACGCCATGACCTATGTGGCTTACCGTACGCTCGGATTTCCGCGGAACCGGGTGATCGGGCAGTCCGGCGTGCTGGATACGGCCCGGTACAACACGTTCCTGGCTCAGGAACTCGGCGTATCGGTGGAGGACGTGCGTGGCGTCGTGCTCGGCGGGCACGGCGACGACATGGTGCCGCTCGTGCGTTATACGACCGTTGGCGGCATCCCGGTGGAGAAGCTGTTGCCGAAGGAACGGATCGACGCCATCGTGCAGCGGACGCGCACGGGCGGCGGCGAAATCGTCAACCTGCTCGGCAATGGCAGCGCCTATTACGCCCCGGCCGCCTCGCTCGTGCAAATGACCGAAGCGATCCTGAAGGACAAGAAACGGATCTTGCCGGTCATCGTCGGCCTGCAAGGGGAATACGGCTACGACAACCTGTTCATGGGCGTGCTGGTCGTGCTGGGAGGCAACGGCGTCGAAAAGGTGATCGAAATCGACCTGACGCCTGAAGAAAAAGCGGCGCTCGATCGGTCGGCGGAATCGGTCCGCAACGTCATCAAAGTGGTCGAAGGCGCCGGATGAATCCCGCAACCATCGGCTCTTGCATCGGGAACCGGACCTCGCATCAGGCGGATTTCGCCTGGCGGGGGCCGGTTTTTTGCGCGGCCTCAATTTGTGTTTCCCTTGCGGTGTCTGTATACTTGAAAAAGGTGTTCGAGGTTCAAGCGCGGAAGAGAGGGAGGATCATGACGACATTCATGTTGTTTCTGCACATCCTGGGTTCGGCCGGCATGGGATTTTTCCTGGTGTTGCCGTTCCTGGCGGCCAGGTTCCGCATCCTGTCCACGCCGTCTCAGGAAGGGATGGCGGACGGACTGGCCACCGCGGGGCGTTTTGCGCAATATGCGCTGATCATCCAGTTGCTGACCGGCGGCTATCTGGTCATGGCGGGGGATGGCTACGCCACCGGTTGGATCGTGCTGACCCTTTTGCTGTTCCTGGCCATCGGCGCGACGTCGGGGATGATCCAGAAGCCGATACGGCGGATCGCGGAAGCGGCCCGCAAGCACGAGAACGCTTCGGATGCCATCAACCGCGTCCAGACGCTGGGCGTGATCACGCTGCTGCTTTATGTGGCCATTTTGTGGATTATGGCGAATCCGTGGTACGGTTCCGGCTCCTGAAGGGGAAGACAAACCCGGCGAAGGACCCGTACCCCGGGAAACAGCTTGAAATCACGTGCGGCATATCGACGAGCGTCTATTCTTCCGACAGCTCGTCGATCGTTTTTTCCAGGGCGGGGGCCAGGTGTTCGAGAAACCATTCCACCTCCGGCATGTTGAGGGCCCGCAACCGCGCTTCCGTCTGCCGTCGGGCGACGGCGTATTCCCGGTTTCCGGCGGACATTTCGCTGACGCATTTCAAATATGCGTCCAGTTGGTCGGCCGCTTTCAGGTAGCGGGCCAGCTCCGGCCGGTCCTTGGGGCCGTACAGCAGCGGTTTGTAGACCGTTTGCAATTCGGGCGGCACGGTGGCCAGCAGCCGCTCGGCGGCGATGGCCTCGATTTCCCGGAAATTGGCGAGAATCCGGGGGTTATGGTGTTTCACCGGGGTCGGGATGTCGCCGGTGAACACCTCCGCGGCGTCGTGAAACAGGGCGTAGGCCGCCGCTTCGGCGGGATCGACGTCGCGTCCGAACACTTCCTTGCCGATGCTGCACAGCAGATGGGTGAGCACGGCGACCTGGTACGTGTGTTCCGCCACATTTTCCGTCGTCGTGCTGCGCATCAGCGTCCATCTCGCAATCAGTTTCAACCGGTAGAGATAGGCCAGAAAATGGTATGCCATGCTGCCTCCTCGCCTTTGCCCCGCGTCCGATTTCGTCCCGGCCCAACCGCTCCCGGCGTCCGGCAACGGTTGGAACCCTGCGGTGCATGCTGTATGCTATTATTAAGTATAAAAGTAAACGTGCCAAACCGGCCAGAGAGGAGAGCGTGTTTCATGTCCGCGTTCGGAGAGAGCATTTATCGTCTCATCGTGGAGACGTCAACTAATTTGCCGGCCGATGTGCGCCGGGCCATCAACGCCGCGCGGGAAGCGGAGGATCGCGCGACGCGCGCGGGGCTTTCGTTGTCGACGATTGCCTGCAACATCGAGATGGCGGAAGAGAACGTGTCGCCCATTTGCCAGGATACCGGCATGCCGACGTTTGTGTTGCACGTGCCCGTGGGCGCCAACCAGATCGTCATGAAGCGGGAAATCCGCGAAGCGGTCGCGCGCGCCACCCGGGACGGCAAGCTGCGGACGAACTCGGTCGATTCGTTGACGGGCGCCAACAGCGGCGACAACCTGGGGCCCGGAACGCCGGTCATCCATTTTGAGCAGTGGGAACGCGACGACATCGAGGTACGCCTCATTCTGAAGGGAGGCGGCTGCGAGAACAAGAACATCCAGTACAGCCTGCCCTGCGAGCTGGAAGGGCTCGGCAAGGCGGGACGGGATCTGGACGGCATCCGCAAATGCATTTTGCACGCCGTCTATCAGGCGCAGGGGCACGGGTGCAGCGCCGGTTTCATCGGCGTCGGCATCGGCGGTGACCGCACGACGGGGTACGAGCTGGCGAAAATGCAGCTTTTCCGCCCGCTGGACGACGTCAATCCGGTTCCCGAGCTGCGCAAGCTGGAAGAATACATCATGGAAAACGCCAACAAGCTCGGCATCGGCACGATGGGCTTCGGCGGGAACGTGACGCTGCTCGGCTGCAAAATCGGCGCCTACAACCGGCTGCCGGCCAGCTTCTTCGTCTCCGTCGCCTATAACTGCTGGGCGTTCCGCCGTCAGGGCGTGCTGCTGGACGGGAAAACGCACGAGATCAAGAAATGGCTGTACGAGAGCGGTTCGCAGGTGAAGATGGGCGCGGAAACAACGGCTTTCGATGCCACGGCCGCGGCCGGCGCCGGGGAACGCCGCGAATTTGTGCTGAACGCGCCGCTGACCGAGGAAGACGTCCGGCAACTGCGCGTGGGCGATATCGTCATTCTGAACGGCACCATTCATACCGGCCGGGACGCGTTGCACAAATATTTGATGGACCACGACGCGCCGGTCGACCTGAACGGCGGCGTCATCTACCACTGCGGGCCCGTGGTGCTGAAGGACGGGGACGAATGGAAAATCACCGCGGCCGGGCCGACGACCAGCATTCGCGAGGAACCGTACCAGGCGGACATCATCCGCAAGTTCGGTATCCGGGCCATTATCGGCAAGGGCGGTATGGGGGCGAAGACGCTGGCCGCGCTCAAGGAACACGGAGCCGTCTACCTGAACGCCGTCGGCGGGGCCGCCCAGTACTATGCGCAGTGCATCAAGCGGGTGAAAGGCGTCGACCTGCTGGAGTTCGGCATTCCGGAAGCGATGTGGCACCTGGAAGTGGAAGGGTTCGCCGCGATCGTGACGATGGACGCGCACGGCAACAGCCTGCACGCCGACGTCGAACGCGACTCGCTGGAAAAACTGGCGCAGTTCAAGGATCCGGTCTTCGTCTGACCGGCGGATGATGCGGGGATCCGGCGCGACCGGGGGAAGCGATGGGCAAGTTTCGTTTCAAACTGACCGGGCTGTTCGTGCTGATGATCGTTGTTTCGGTGGTGGCGGCAGGCCTCCTGATGCAACGGTCGTTCCGGGACATGCACCTGGACACCCTGCGCAACCATATGGTGCGCGAACTGCGCATGTTGCTCGAAGCCGCTCCCTGGCCGGCGGAAGATGACGCGGCCGCCCAGCGCGCGTACTTGCAGGAGAAGGCTGCAGCGTTCCGGGATCTCGCGGGGATGCGCGTCACCTATATCCGCGCCGACGGCACCGTCGTGGGCGACTCGGACCATGATCCGGCGACGATGGACCCTCATCTGGACCGTGAGGAAGTGCAGGAGGCGCTCGCCGAGGAAATCGGCACCAGCGTGCGGTACAGCGACAGCCTAGGGGAAAACATGGTGTACGTGGCGATGGCGGTCCGCGACGGCGGGGGGAAAACGGTCGGCTTCGTCCGGCTGGCCGTGAGCCTGGGCGAAATCGAACGGAGCATGGCGCGCATGTGGCTGGCGCTCGGGTCCGGTCTGCTGCTGCTCATCCTGGCGGCCGCCGCCGTCAGTTATCGGGTGGCGCGGGGTGTCACCCGCCCGCTCGAACGGATGACCGACGCCGCCAAGCGGATGGCTGCGATGGATTACGGCATTCGCGTTCCCGACGGCGCCAGGGACGAGGTGGGCGAACTGGGCCGGGCGCTGAACGCCATGGCGTCCAGCCTGCAGCAGACGATGGCCGAGATTCGGCAAAACGAGGCGCGGTTGCAGGCGGTGCTGGACAACATGACCAGCGGGGTCGTCATGATCAGCGGGGACGGCACCATCACCGTGTTCAACCGGCGGGCCGAGCAATTGCTCGGCGTCGACGCCGGCCGCCACGTCGGGCGCAGCTACACCGGACTGCGGCAGCACGACGAACTGGTGCAATGGATCCGCCGGGGGCTGGAGAACCGTGAAGCGTGCCGGGAAGAATTGACCGTCTATTTTCCCGAAGAGCGGTTGCTGGAAGTCCACCTGGTGCCCCTGGACATGCGCGAGGGGATGCATCCCGGCGTGCTGACGGTGCTGCAGGACGTGACCGCGATCCGCCGGCTCGAAAAAATGCGCAGCGAATTTGTGGCCAACGTGTCGCACGAGCTGAAGACGCCGGTCGCCGCCGTTAAGGGGTTTGCCGAGACGCTGCTGTCGGGCGCGGCGACGGATCCTGAGACGGCCCGCTCGTTCCTGACCATCATTCACGAGGAAAGCGAACGGCTGAACCGGCTGATCAGCGACCTTCTCGATCTGTCGAAGATTGAATCGCGACGGTTGCAACCGCGGTTTTCCCCGGTGGAACTGAAACCGTTCCTGGCCCGGCAACTTGACGTCATCTCCGCGGAAGCGGCCCGAAAAAACATCCGTCTGGAGCTGGAAGCCGAGGACGGGCTGATCCTGGAAGCGGACGAGGACCGTCTCGGCCAGATCGTGCTCAACCTGTTGCAGAACGGGGTAAATTACACCCCGGAAAACGGCCGGGTGAAGGTCAGCGCGTTCTACGTGTCCCCGGACGGGGAGAGCGGCGAGGAACGCGTCCGCCTGATCGTCGCCGATACCGGCATCGGCATTCCGAAAAAGGATTTGCCCCGCATTTTCGAGCGGTTTTACCGGGTGGACAAGGCCCGCTCCCGCAGTTCCGGCGGCACGGGGCTCGGCCTGTCCATCGTCAAGCACCTGGTGGAAATGCACCGCGGTTCGATCCGGGTGGAAAGCGCCGTCGGCGCCGGCTCCCGCTTCATCATCGACCTTCCGGTGCTCCAGCCCTGATCCGCTGCAGGCATCCGGCCGTTTTACATTCGGTTAACACGGAGTTTACGGTTCGTTGACGTGCGCATGCTAAAATGGTGCGGAGCATAAGGGCGTCCAATCACGGCGGCGCGGCCGTCGGCGGAGGGAGCGGAGAAACCATCATGGCGGACAAGGTGCTCATCATCGAGGACGAGCCGACGATCGCTCGCCTCCTGACCTACAATCTGACGCAGGAAGGCTACGAGACGGAGACGGCGGGCAACGGCGCGGAAGGGTTGCAGAAGGCGATGCGCGGCGATTACGCCGTCATTTTTCTCGATTTGATGCTGCCGGGGATGAGCGGCTTCGACGTGTTGCAGAAATTGCGGCAGCTCGGCATCCAGACGCCGGTCATCATCCTGACGGCGCGCAATGCCGAGGAGGAAGTGGTGCAGGGGCTCCGGTGCGGCGCCGACGATTACATCACCAAGCCCTTCGGCGTGGCGGAGTTGCTGGCGCGCATGGCCGCCGTGCTGCGCCGGGCCCGGAACGACGGCGCGGACGAAACGTCCGCCCACGCCCGGGAGCGGGTGATCCGGCTCGGCGATCTGTTCATTTACCCGGATAAATACGAGGTGCAGATGAACGGCGAATGGATTCAGCTCCGGCCGAAGGAATTTGAAGTGTTGCTTTATCTGGCCGAGCGTCCCGGCGTCGTGGTCACCCGGGAGGACTTGCTGAACGTCGTGTGGGGGTTCGACTACGTCGGCGGCCAGCGGACCGTAGACGTGCACGTCAGTTCGTTGCGCAAAAAGCTGGAGCTGAACCAGCGGACGGTGCAGATCGAGTCCATCCGCGGCATCGGCTACAAGCTCACGGTCAACCGCAGGACGGCCGACCAGCGGCTGTCGGGCGGGCCGGAAGAAACAATGCCCGCCCGGGGAGAAGGCTAGCGCCCCCAGGCGAGCATTTTGCGTTGAAACTCCTTGGGCGAACAGTTGTTGAACCGCCGGAACATTTTGTAGAAATGGGCCATGTTCGGCATGCCGATCCGCTCGCCGACCTCGCCCACGCTCATGTCCCGGGTGAGCAGCAATTGCTCGGCGAGGCGGATTTTGCGGTAATTGACGTATTCGGTAAAGGACAGGCCCATGACCCGTTTGAAAAATTTGACGAAATAATAATAGCTCATGTTGGCGAGCCGGCACGCCTCTTCCACGGTGATGCGTCCCTCGATGCCGGCCTCGATGTAGTCGAGCACCGGTTTCAGCCGGAGCCGTTCGACGCGGTACTGGTCGGCCAGCAATTTCCGCCGGTCGTTGCGGAGCAGGAGCAGCAGCAGCTTTTTGATGTACAGGTTGACGGCCAGCTCGTACCCCAATTCCTTGCGCTGCGCTTCCATGCAGATTTCGCGGATGCAGGCCGCGGCTTCTTCTTTTGCGGAAGCGCTTTCCAGAAAAATATAGTTCAGGGCGCTGAGCGGCACTTTGGTTTCGTTGAAATATTGCAAGAACGGGAGGGTGCTCTGGTCGAAAAACGACTCCAGATTGAACTGCAGCACGATGTACCGGACCGGGATTTCGAGCGCGCAGTCGCGGTGCAGTTGCTGGCTGCCGACCATGACGATGTCGCCGGGACCCAATACATACGTTTCCTCGCCAACTTCCGCCTGCAGGCTGCCGGATTCGATCAACAGCAACTCACACTCCGGGTGGCAGTGCCAGTTGAACCGGATGTGGTGGTCTCTCACCGCATGCCACACTTTCAGGGAAAGCAACGGGTTTTCATATTCGATCCGCTCTTGGTAAAAGTTCATGGCGTCCCCCCGCACCTGGGCAATATCGCATAAGGAATGGGCCTGAACGAATATTTCTCCAAATCCGGCAGACATGCTATAGTGATTGTAAGGCAATTGACCACCGAGATTCAAGGCGCGCAAGAACCATCCCGCATGTGGAGAAATCCCCTATCGCTGGAGAAAGGAAAGGTGATCGGCTTGAAGCTGGGCATTTTTCTGGTGCTGTTCGGCCGGCAGTCGCTGGAAGAGGCGCTGGACACGGTCAAGGCCGCCGGCGTGCAGGCGGTGGAGATCGGCACGGGAGGATTTCCCGGTACCGCCCATGTATGCGCCCGCGACGTGGTGAACGACGACGCCGCCATCGCGCGCATCCGAAACGCCGTGGAGTCCCGCGGACTGACGATCAGCGCCCTGAGCTGCCACGGCAACCCGCTGCACCCGAACCGGGAGATCGCCCGGAAGGATCACGACGATTTCGTCGCCACCGTCAAACTGGCGCAAAAACTGGGCGTCGACACGGTGATTACGTTCTCCGGCTGCCCCGGGGAGTCGCCCAATTCCAAATATCCGTCTTGGGTCACCTGCCCGTGGCCGCCCGATTTCCTGACGGTGCTGGAATGGCAATGGAACGAAGTGGCGATCCCGTACTGGAAGGAAACCGCGGCGTTCTGCCGCGAACACGGCGTCAAGGTGGCGATCGAATCGCATCCCGGCTTCCTCGTGTACAACACGGAAACGGCCCTGCGCCTGCGCCGCGAGGCGGGGGACAACATCGGCGTCAATTTCGACCCGTCACACCTGTTCTGGCAGGGCATGGATCCGATCGAGTGCATCAAGGCGCTCGGACCGGCCATTTTCCACGTGCACGCGAAGGACACGAAGATCGACCGGCGCAATACGGCGCTGAACGGCGTGCTCGATGTGAAGCATTACGGCAACGAGCTCGACCGCTCCTGGATTTTCCGCACCGTCGGTTACGGGCATGACGAGGAATTCTGGAAAGATTTCGTCAGCACGTTGCGGATGGTCGGCTACGACGGCACGATCAGCATCGAGCATGAGGACAGCCTGATGTCCGTGAACGAAGGATTCCGCAAAGCGGTCGATTTCCTGAACGGCCTCATTTTGCAGGATAAGGCAGGGGAAATGTGGTGGGCGTGAACGATCGCAAGACGATCAACGTCGGCATGGTGGGTTACAAGTTCATGGGCAAGGCGCACAGCCACGCCTATACGGATGTCGGCCTGTTCTTCGATCCCGGCGCCGACATCGTCAAGAAAACGATCTGCGGGCGCAACGAGGACGGCGTGCGGGAAGCCGCCGCCAAGTTCGGCTGGGAAAGCTGGGAGACGGACTGGCGCAAGCTGGTCGCCCGTGACGATATCGACCTGATCGACATCAACGCGCCGAGCGACGCGCACAAGGAGATCGCCCTGGCCGCCGTCGCGAACGGCAAGCACGTGCTGTGCGAGAAGCCGCTGGCCCTCAACCTGGCCGACGCCCGCGAGATGCTCGAAGCGGCGGAAAAAGCCGGCGTGAAGCACGGCGTCTGCTTCAACTACCGGTTCCTGCCCGCCGTTCAGTTGGCGAAAAAGATTATCTCGGAAGGCAAGCTCGGCGACATTTATCATTATCGGGCCACCTACCTGCAGGACTGGCTGGTTGACCCGAACGCGCCGCTGGCATGGCGGCTGCGCAAGGAAGTGGCCGGGTCCGGCGCGCACGGGGACATCAACGCACACAGCATCGATCTGGCCCGCTTCCTGATCGGCGAATTCGACCGCGTCGTCGGCCACAACCGCACCTTCGTGAAGGAGCGCCCGCTGCTGGAGCAGAGCGCGGGGCTTACCGGCACCGGTTCGGCGACGCAGAAGGGCGAGGTGACCGTCGACGACGCGACGGGATTCCTTGCGGACTTCAAAAACGGCGCCATGGGCGTGTTCATCGCCAGCCGTTTCGCCACCGGCCGCAAAAATCACAACACGTTCGAGATCCACGGGAGCCGCGGCTCGATCCGCTGGGATCTGGAACGGCTCAACGAGCTGGAAGTGTATTTCCGCGACGACGAGCCCGAACTGGCCGGGTTCCGCCGCATCCTCGCCACCGAGCCCCAGCACAAATACGCGGGCAACTGGTGGCCGACGGGGCACATCATCGGGTACGAGCACGGGTTCGTGCACATTGTGTACGAGTTTACGCGGCATATCGTCGCCGACGAACCCTTTGCGCCGACGTTCTACGACGGTGTCAAATGCCAGCAGGTGCTCGAAGCGGTCGACCTGTCGATCGAGCGGGGCACGTGGGTGAACGTCGACGAGCTGTAATGGCTTTCCATGCCGCCTTGCGGGAACGAGCCAAAGGAATCACGCGAGGACGGAGGTCCGGTCCACCGCGGTGCGCGGTGGACCGGATTTTTTGTACGGCCGGCACGGGCCCATCCCGGCTGGAAACACGTGTCTGAAACGGGTGGAAGCGACAGCGCGCCGGATCGGTATTCGGAAAGGATCATCCGGGATGCGATCCGGGCGCCCGGAAGAGACAAGACGATTCTCGTCGTGGCGCATCGCGAATCTTCGATTGCGACCGGGTGATCCGATTGGCTTGATAATCGGTGACAACCAAGATGTCACCATTGGGGTGCTATCATGACGGAAGAGGTGGGGGCGCGTTGAAACGGACGGACAGGCTGATGGCGATCCTGATGGCGCTTATGCAAAGGCCGGAAACCGCGCAAAGCCTGGCGGACAAATTCGAAGTCTCGAAGCGGACGATCTTGCGGGACATGCAGTCGCTTTCGGAAATGGGCGTCCCGGTGTATTCCGTGGCGGGGCCCGCGGGCGGCTTTCGCCTGATGGAGGGCTTTCGGCTCCCGCCTTTGCAGCTTGATCCGCTGGAAGCGATGACCGTGCTGTTCGCCCTCCGCAGCCTGACGAAAATGGCCGACACCCCGTTCCGCCAGGCCAGATGGACGGTGATGGACAAAATCCGCGCCGTATTGCCGAAGCAGACCTTGAAGCAAATTGAACCGCTTCTGGATCGCGTGGAAGTCGAGGTGCCGGAGCGGAAGGTGAAGACGCCGCATTTGTCCGCCTTGCTGGAACACGCCGCCGAATGCCGCCGGATTCGGGCGCTCTATCGTTCCGAAAATCACCGCCGCTGGCTTGAGCTTCTGCCCAAACGGATTTATACGGCGCACGGTTTCTGGTATTGCGAGGCGTATTCGACGGAGCACCGGGAGCAACGGACGTTTCGCGTGGACCGCTTTGAACGGATCGAGGTGATGGACGAGTCCGGAATCGCCGGCGCGTCGGAAAAAATCCGCCATGACGGCGGCGGAAAACGCCGCGGCCGCGACGAGCCTCCCATCCGGATCGTCGCCAAATTGACCTGGCGGGGAGCGCTGCTGGCGGAGCAGGACGCCCATATCGGCGAATGTGTGAAGCAGGTGGACGAAGACGCGTGGGAAGTGGATTTTTGGTGCCCCGCCGCGGAGTGGAAGTGGGCCGTGCGCTTTTTCTTCGCGCTCGGGCTGGACGCCGAAGTGGTGGAGCCCGCCCGTTTGCGGGAGGAAATTTGGGCCATGGCGAACCGATTGTGCGAGCGGTACGGAAACGGGGCGCAAGAAGGAAACGGGTTGCAAGAACAGGGAGGAATCGGAAACGATGAACAGCGGTCAAATGCTTGAACGGGCGAGAACGTTCATTTATAAAAACGCGCGGCTGCTGGACCGGAGACGGTATGAATATTTCTTCGAAAACGGCTCGAAAGAGGCGGTCATCGACGCGCTCCGCGCTTATCAAAACCGGGACGGCGGGTTCGGCAACGCGCTGGAACCGGACATCCGGGGGCCGCACAGCCAGCCCCAGGCGGTTGAAATGGCGCTGGTCACGATGGACGAAGTGGACGGCTTCGCGCCGGATCTTCTCGAAGGGATCGCCCGGTATTTGCAAAGCATTACGCTGCCGGACGGCGGCATCCCGTTAGTGTTGCGGAGCGCGAGCGCCTATCCGCATGCGCCGTGGTGGGCGACGGATCGGGACGACCACCCTTCGATCAACCCGACCGGCCGAATCATCGGGCTCCTTTACAAGCAGAAGGTCCAAACGGACATTTGCCGGGAAGAGTGGTTTTTGCAGAACGTGGCGTATATTTGGCGCGTGCTCGAACAGGGGAAGCCGGAAGGGTACCATGACGCGGTCCAATGGATCACGTTTTTGCAGCATACCCCCGAACAGGAGCGGGCAAAGGCCTGCTGGTCTGCGGTTGATGAATTCCTGAGCCGTCCCGGGACGATCGTGCTGGATCCGGATGCCGAAGGCTATGTGCAAAAAGTGTTGGACTGGGCGCCGGAAAAGGACAGCTACGCGCGCAAGTTTGTTTCGGACGCGGACTTGCGGAAGCACCTGCAGGCCCTTGTCGACCAGCAGCAGGAGGACGGGGGTTGGCCGATTTCCTGGGTTCCCGTCAGTCCCGGCGGAGAGATGGAATGGCGGGGCTGGATCACGGTAAATCGTTTGAAGACGCTGAAGTCGTATGGGATGCTTTGAGACGTTCATTTCGCCCATGCGCCTGCCCATGGCGGGTGCCATGGGCATTTTTGTTTTGTTGCGAATTTTACGCTCGTTTAACAAAGGGCAGATCGCGGGTTTACAAAACGGCGGTACGATGAATGCGGAAGCCAATCCAACACGGGAGGGGTCTTGAAGTGGAATACGGCATCAGGCGGTATAAACGAAAAGGGCGCATGTGGCTGGCCATTCTGCTGCTGGCGTTCCTGACGGCTTGCGGCAACGGCGCCGGCGGCAACAACGGGGAATCGGGAGGTTCGGAGGACGGCGGGGCTTCGGCATCGTCCGGCCGGGAGGTCGAATCGGCCGCCCTGTCCGGTCAAATCGAAATTGACGGCTCCTCGACGGTCTATCCGATCACGGAGGCCGTGGCGGAGGAATACCAGCGCGCCCAACCCGGCGTGAAAGTGACGGTGGGCGTCTCCGGCACGGGCGGCGGGTTCAAACGGTTTTGCAACGGCGAAACGGACATTACCAACGCGTCCCGTCCGATCAAGGACGAGGAGAAGGCGCTTTGCGAGGGGAAAGGCATCTCCTTCACCGAACTGAAAATCGCCTTTGACGGTTTGTCCGTCGTCGTGAGCAAGGACAACGATTTTGTCGATCACCTGTCGCTGGAAGAGCTCGTCCGTATGTTCAACGCGGAAAACCCGGCCAAAACGTGGAACGAAGTGCGCGACGCGTTCCCGGCCGAGCCGATTGCGGTGTTTTCCCCGGGTGCCGACTCCGGCACGTTCGACTACTTCAATGAAGAAATTCTCGACAAAAAGGGTGTGCGCCGGGATGCGACGTTCAGCGAAGACGACAACACGCTGGTGACCGGCGTTGCCGGCAACGCCTACGCGATCGGATTTTTCGGATACGCGTACTACGAGGAAAACCGCGACCGGCTGAAAGCCGTGCCGATCGACGCCGGCAACGGTCCCGTCGCTCCTTCATTGGAGACGATCAAGGACGGCACGTATTCGCCGCTGTCCCGGCCGCTGTTCATCTATGTCAAGGAAGAAGCGTACGGGCGTCCGGAAGTGAAGGATTTTGTGAAATTTTATATGGAACATGCCAAAACGCTGTCCGAAGAAGTCGGATACATTCCGCTGCCGGATGAAGCCTATGCCGCGGAACAAGCCAAGTTGTAAGCAGCGGCCGGATGCCGTACCGTCGGCACCCCCAGTGGAAACGGCCTGTCACGACGGGCTGTTCCCCTGGGGTTTCGCCCTTTGCGGTGTTCGTCGCAAGCGCAGCCATCATCCTGATGACAAGGAGCGACGCATCGATGCGGGAACCGTCGGATCGAGCCCTTCGCTTCCAGAACGGACGCCGCCGCCCGGCCGACCGGATCGTTCCGGGGCTGCTGTCGGTTTGCGCGGCCATCTCCGTTTTGACGACGCTGGGGATCGTCTATGTTCTCATCTCGGAAACGTTTCGATTTTTTCAAAAGGTGCCGATGGCCGAATTTTTCACTTCCGCCAGATGGGCGCCTCTGTTTGAACCCCGAAGCTTCGGCATCTGGCCGCTGCTTTGCGGCACTTTGCTCATTACCGTCATCGCCTGTCTGGTGGCCATTCCGCTCGGTCTGGGAGCGGCCATTTACCTGAGCGAATATGCGCCGCGCAAGGTGCGCAAGGGGCTGAAGCCGGTGCTGGAAGTGCTGGCCGGCGTCCCCACGATCGTATACGGGTATTTTGCCCTGACGTTTGTGACCCCCGTCATTCGCGCCCTGTTCCCCGAGACCGGCGTTTTTAATGCGCTCAGTGCCGGTATCGTGGTCGGCATCATGATCATTCCCATGGTCTGTTCGCTGAGCGAGGACGCGATGGCGGCTGTGCCGCAGACGCTGCGCGACGGCGCCTTCGCGCTTGGCGCCACGCGCTTCGAGGCGGCGATCAATATCGTCTTGCCCGCCGCCTGGTCGGGCATCGTCGCTTCGTTTGTGCTCGCGTTTTCCCGCGCGATCGGCGAAACGATGATCGTGACGATCGCCGCGGGCGCGACGCCGAAGCTGACGCTCAATCCGCTGGACAGTATCCAGACGATGACCGCCTACATCGTTCAGGTCAGTCTCGGCGACACCCCGCACGGTTCCGTCGAATACGGTTCCGTTTTCGCCGTCGGCACGACCTTGCTGATTATCACGCTGCTGCTGAACGTCCTGGCGCAATATTTGTCCAGAAAGTTCCGGGAGGAGTATTGACGTGAACGAAATCATGCGGACGGAACGGCATCTCGTGGTGCGGCGGCGCATCGATCTGGCCTTCCGGGTGTTGTTTTTGGCGTCGACCATGGTCGGCGTGCTGGTGCTGATGACGCTCCTCGTGGATACGATGATGGACGGCTTTTCCCGGTTCGGGCCGGAGCTTTTGATCAACAACCCGTCACGGCGGGCCTCCCAGGCGGGCATGAAGTCGGCCGTCGTCGGTTCGATTTACATGTTGCTGTTGATGGCGCCGGTGTCGTTCGTACTTGGCGTCGGTGCGGCCATTTATCTGGAAGAATACGCCGGGCGGAATCGCCTGACGCGCCTGATTCAGCTCAACATCAGCACGCTGGCCGGCGTGCCGTCGATCGTGTATGGCATCCTTGGACTGACCGTGTTTGTCCGCTGGTTCATGCTCGGGCGCAGCCTGATTGCCGGCGCCCTGACGATGACGCTGCTGGTGTTGCCGTTGATCATCGTGTCGGCGCAGGAGGCGATCCGCGCCGTGCCCCGCTCCCGGCGGGACGCGTCCTTCGCCCTTGGGGCCACCAAATGGCAGACGGTGTCCCGGGCGGTGCTTCCATCGGCGTTCCCCGGCATTCTGACGGGCGTCATTCTGGCCATGTCCCGCGCGATCGGCGAAACCGCGCCGCTCGTCATGATCGGGGCGCTGACGTACGTGACGTTCGTGCCGGAGAGGTGGACGGATCCGTTTACCGTGATGCCGATTCAGATTTACAACTGGATTGCCCGCGCGCAACCGGAGTTCCACGAGCTGGCCGCGGCGGGCATCATGGTGCTGTTGATCCTGCTGTTGCTGATGAATGCCGCGGCGGTTTTGCTGCGCAACAAGTATCAGAAACGTGTCTGAGGGAGCCGATGTCATGAACGTTCCGAATCCGATCATCGAGATCCGCCGTCTGAATTTGTACTATGGCGACTTTCAGGCGCTGCGCAACGTGACGATGGACATTCCGGAAAAAGCGGTGACCGCTTTCATTGGCCCGTCGGGCTGCGGCAAGTCGACGCTGCTCCGCACGCTGAACCGGATGAACGACATGATTCCGGGCACCCGCATCGAGGGAACCGTGGCCATCGCGGGCACCAACATCTATTCCCGCGACGTCCATGTGGAAACGTTGCGCAAGCGGGTCGGCATGGTGTTTCAGCAGCCCAATCCCTTCCCCAAATCGATTTACGACAATGTCGCCTACGGTCCCCGTCTTCACGGCATCCGCGACCGCAGGAAGCTGGACGAGATTGTCGAGTCCAGTTTGCGCGCCGCCGCCCTGTGGGACGAGGTGAAGGACCATCTGAAACGTTCCGCGCTCCGCCTGTCCGGCGGTCAGCAGCAGCGGCTGTGCATCGCCCGGGCGTTGGCGGTGGAACCGGACATTCTGCTGATGGACGAGGCGACGTCCGCCCTCGACCCGATTTCGACACTGAAAATTGAGGAACTGGTGCAGACGCTGAAAAACCGGTACACGATCGTGATGGTGACGCACAACATGCACCAGGCCGCGCGCGTTTCGGCCTACACCGCATTCTTCCTGAACGGTGAGCTGGTCGAATACGCGGATACCGAACGGTTGTTTTCCAATCCGGGCGATCAGCGCACGGAAGATTACATTAGCGGCCGGTTCGGCTGAAAACCGGCGGCGGAAGGAGTGGGGCAGATGGTCAGACGGGTGGAACTGGACGGCGGGCTGGAGAAGTTGACCGGCCTCCTGATGCAAATGGGCGAACGCGTGGAACGGGCGCTGCACGACGCGATGGCGGCGCTGGTGGCCCTGGATGCGGGCGAAGCCAGGCGAATCATCGCGGCGGACGCCGATCTGAACCGGCTCGAGGAACGGATCACCGAGATCGGTTCCCGGCTGATCGCCACCCAGCAACCGGTGGCCAAGGATTTGCGCCGGATTCTGGTGGCGTTCAAGATGGCCTCCGACCTGGAACGGATGGGGGATCTGTCCGTGGACATCGCCAAGGTCGTGCTGCGGCTGGAGGGTCAAAAGCTGATCAAGCCGCTCATCGATCTGCCGCGCATGGCGCAGATCGTCGGGACGATGGTGCGCGAATCGATTCGGGCCTATGCGGAAGAAAACGTGCATCTGGCGTACAGGATGGCCGCGGACGACGACCAGGTGGACGAACTGTACGCGCAAACGCTGCAGGAACTGTTTTCGCTCATGGCGGCGGATCCGGCGAAAGCCGGCCAGGCGATGCTGCTCAGCTTTGTCGGCCGGTACATCGAACGGATTGCCGACCATGCCACCAACATCGGGGAAAGCGTCGTCTATCTGGTGACGGGAAAGCGTCCCGAACTCAACGCATGAGCGGAAACCGCCCAAAACGGAACGCACCAGGGGCCTGCGAAAGCGTCGCGCAAGCTGTTGGACCGATGACGCCGGAAGCCGGGAGAACGGGATTCTTCCGGCCATTCCGTTTTTTGTGCGTTTCCCGCCGTTTTTGCCGGAAGGCCGCGTCCCGCCCCGCATTTGTGGTATGATGAAAACATGCAAACGTCCGGCGGGGAGGTACGAGGTTTGGGCGAAAAAGCGAACCTTGCGAAGGGAAAAAACGAAGCGGATCTCACGAATCTTACGAACGAAGACAAGAAAACGGCCAACGCAAGCGGCGCCGCCGGAACGGCGGGAACCGCCGATGCGGACGGGACAAGCCAGCGGGAGAAAATCGTCCTGATTGACGGCAACAGCATTGCCAATCGCGCGTTTTACGCCATGCCGCCGCTCACGAACAGCGCCGGTCTGCATACCAACGCGGTGTACGGCTTCACGACGATGCTTTTGCGCGTGCTGGAAGAAGAGAAGCCGACGCATGTAATGGTCGCCTTCGACGCGGGGAAGGTGACTTTCCGCCATGAACATTTCACCGATTACAAGGGAGGACGCCAAAAAACGCCGCCGGAGCTGTCGGAGCAGTTCCCGTTGCTGAAGGAACTGCTGGCCGCGTTTGGCATCGCGCAGTTCGAATTGCCCGGCTACGAGGCGGACGACATCATCGGCACGGTGTCGCGGCTGGCCGAAGAAGCGGGCAAGGCGGCGGTGGTGGTGTCCGGCGACAAGGATTTGCTGCAACTGGCTTCGGAGCGGGTGACGGTGCTGCTGACGCGGAAGGGCGTCAGCGAGGTGGAACGGTTCACGCCCGAGACGGTGCGGGAGAAATACGGCCTGACGCCGGCGCAGATCATCGACCTCAAGGGGCTGATGGGGGACCCGAGCGACAACATCCCCGGCGTGCCGGGCGTCGGCGAGAAAACGGCGCTCAAATTGCTTGCCGAATACGGTTCGGTCGAGAACGTGCTGGAGCGGTCCGGGGAACTGAAGGGCAAGCTGAAGGAAAACATTGAGGCCCACCGGGGGGAAGCGCTGCTGAGCAAGAGGCTGGCGGCGATTTACCGGGAGGTGCCGCTGGAGCAGACCTGGGACGATCTGCGCTGGAACGGCTACGATCCCGCGGAGCTCGCGGCCGCCTTCCGCAAGCTGGAATTCCGGTCGCTGCTGGAGCGCCTGGCGCTGGAGGAAGCGGGCCTGCCCGGCGCGGGGACGGCGCCGGAACGGGAAGCGGAGGCGGCGTTTGAGGAGATCGTGACGGTGCGCGGCGCGGCGGAATGGGCGGCGCTTCGGGAGGCGTTGCCCGAGGCCGAGGCGGTGATCGTGGAGTCGCACGGGGACAACCCGCACCAGGCCGAAGGGATGGGCATTGCCATCGCCGCCGGACGGCGCTGCTTCTTCGTGCCGTTCGACCGGCTCGCGGACGAGGAAGCCGCCGGGTTGAAGGCGTGGCTGGCCGATCCCGCCGCGCCGAAGACAGGGTATGACCTGCACCGCGCCGACCTGGTGCTGGCCCGTTCCGGCGTGTCGCTGGCCGGCCACGCGTTCGACGCGCAACTGGCCGCCTATTTGCTGGACGCCACGGAGGCCGATCCGCCGTTGGCGGGCATCCTGCAGCGGCACGGCCTGCGGGGCATCGCGGCGGACGAGGCCGTCTATGGCAAGGGCGCCAAGTTTCGGATACCACAGGAAGACGAACTGGCGCGGCACCTGGCCGCCAAGGCGGACGCCGTGCGGCGCCTGGCGCCGGTGCTGAAGCGCGAGCTGGAAGCGACGGGCATGCGCCGTCTCTATTACGAGCTGGAACAACCGCTGTCGGTCATTCTGGCGGACATGGAAAAGCAGGGCGTGCGCGTCGACGCCGGGGCGCTCGAAGAGCTCGGACGCGAATTCCAGCGCGGGATCGAGCTGACGATGACGGAGATTTACCGTCTTGCGGGCTGCGAGTTCAACATCGGATCGCCCAAACAGCTCGGCGAAATCCTGTTCGAAAAGCTGGGACTGCCTGTCATCAAAAAGACGAAAACCGGTTATTCCACGGACGCGGACGTGCTGGAACGGCTGGAGCCGTACCATGAGATTGTGCGGCTCATCCTGCATTACCGGCAACTGACCAAGCTCCAGTCGACCTATATTGAGGGGTTGCTCAAGGAAATCCGGCCGGAAACGGGCAAGGTGCACACGTTTTTCCGCCAGACGGTGGCGGCGACGGGCCGGCTGAGCAGCCAGTTCCCGAACCTGCAAAACATTCCGATCCGCCTCGAGGAAGGCCGGCAAATTCGCCGGGCGTTCGTGCCTTCCGAACCGGGTTGGTTCATGCTGTCGGCCGACTATTCGCAGATCGAGCTGCGCGTGCTGGCCCACATTTCGGGCGACGAGCGGTTGAAGCAAGCGTTCCGCGACAACCTGGACATTCATACGAAAACGGCGATGGACGTGTTCGGCGTTTCCGAAGACCGGGTGGACGCGAACATGCGGCGGCAGGCCAAGGCGGTCAATTTCGGCATTGTCTACGGCATCAGCGATTACGGCCTGTCGCAAAACCTGAACATTCCCCGCAAGGAGGCGGCGGCGTTCATCGAGCGCTATTTCAGCGTGTTCGAAGGCGTGCGCCGGTACATGAACGACATCGTGGAGCAGGCGCGGCGCGACGGTTATGTGACGACGCTGCTCGGCCGGCGGCGGTTTTTGCCGGACATCCGGTCGTCCAATTACAATCTGCGGTCGTTCGCCGAGCGGACGGCCATGAACACGCCGATTCAGGGAACCGCCGCCGACATCATCAAGCTGGCTATGGTGCGGATGGACGAGGCGTTGCGAACCCGGGGCCTGCGCAGCCGGATGTTGCTTCAGGTACACGACGAACTGGTGTTTGAAGTGCCGGAAGAGGAAGTGGAGACGATGCGGAAGCTGGTGCCGGAGATCATGGAAACGGCGCTGCCGCTCGATGTGCCGCTGCAGGTCGACGTCAGTGTGGGCCGCAACTGGTATGAAGCGAAGTGAGCGGCCGGACGGGATCGCGGCCCGGAATCGATGACGGGCCCGCTGTGACGATACGGCGGACCGTTTGGACAGATCGCTCAAGTCACCGGGAGGGGGAACGACATGCCGGAATTGCCGGAGGTGGAAACGGTCAAACGAACGCTCGCCAGGCTGATCACGGGGAAAACGATCGACCGGGTGACCGTGCGGTTGCCGCGCCTGCTGCAGCGGCCGGACGATCCGGCGCTCTTTGCGGCGATGCTCGCCGGCCGGACGTTTCGCGGCGTGGAGCGGCGGGGGAAATTCCTGCGCCTGCTGCTGGACGGGCTGGTGCTGGTGTCGCATCTGCGGATGGAAGGACGCTATGGCCTGTACCGCGGCGGCGAGCCGGAAGAAAAACATACGCACGTCGTGTTCCATTTGACCGACGGCACCGAACTGCGCTACCGGGATGTGCGCCAGTTCGGCACGATGCACCTGTTCGCGCCGGGCGAGGAATGGGAGGCCGAGCCGCTTCGGAAACTTGGATTGGAACCGCTGGCGGACGAATTCACGCCGGAGGCGTTCCGCGCGGCGATCGGCGGCCGCGGGGCCAAAATCAAGCCGCTCCTGCTCAATCAGGAAATCGTGGCGGGGTTGGGCAACATTTACGCGGATGAAGCGCTGCACGCGGCGGGCATCCATCCCGAGCGCACGGCGGACAGCCTTTCCGCGGCCGAAATTCGCCGGCTTCACCGCGCCATTGTGGAAACCCTGGCCGCTGCCGTGGAAGCGGGCGGTTCATCGATCAAATCGTACGTGAACGGCCAGGGCGAAATGGGCATGTTCCAACACCAACTGAAAGCGTACGGGCGAACCGGGGAGCCGTGCGAACGATGCGGGACGCCGATCGTCAAAACGGTGGTCGGCGGCAGGGGGACCCACTTTTGCCCCGCTTGCCAAAAACCGCCCCGCGGCGCCCGCGGTGCCGCCGCCCGCCAGCGGAAGGACATCGCCCACGCGGTGAAACGGCGGCTGGCCGGCGTCGAACCGTCCGCCCGCTGAACCGTCGCCGCCTGTCTGCCGGATTCGACAAAACGGCGTGCCACGGTCGGGCCTCCTGCATAGGATGAAATGGCCGGCGCCAAACCGGTGCCGCGTCATCTTCACGAGGCGGGAGGTACGTCATGCCGTTCTTCGCTGCATCGCTCGCATTGCTTGCACTCGCGGTCAGTCTGGACGGATTCGGCGTCGGGGTTGCCTACGGTTTGCGCCGCATCCGGATCCCGGCCCTGTCGGTGGCGATCATCGCCTGTTGCTCCGCATTCGCGGTGGCGCTGGCGATGACGGTCGGCCACCTGCTGGCCGGATGGTTGTCACCGCGAACCGCGTCGGCTGCCGGGGCCGTCATCCTGTTTGCCCTCGGGGGTTGGGCTTTATGGCAATCGTTGCACAACCGCGACAGCGGCGGGGCTGACGCGGATACGCCGCGAAACGGCGCCGTCGCCCCGCTTGCCGGAACGCTTCCCGGACCGGCCGGCGCCGAGGCGGTGTTGCGGCCGGTCCCGCGTGTCAACCTGCTGACGCTGGAAATCCGTCCGCTGGGCATCATCATTCACATTTTGCGCACCCCGTCAGCCGCCGATGCCGACCGGTCGGGAACCATTTCCGCCGGCGAAGCCGTATGGCTGGGCGCGGCCCTGTCGCTGGACGCGTTCGGTGCCGGAATCGGCGCGGCCTTGCTGGGGCTGCCCGTCGTCGGAACCCCCGTTGCCGTCGCATTGTCTTGCGCCGCCTTTCTCTGGCTCGGTCTCGGCGTCGGCCGGAAAGCCGGCGGACACCCGTGGATCCGGACCATGTCAATTCTGCCCGGCGTGATCATGATGGCCCTCGGGGTGCTGCGATTGTTTTGACAGACGTTCAACCATTGAATATAAATGAATTAACAGCAAATGCGACCAACTTCGCAAAAAAACGGAACCCGGGGGAGGCCGACATGAACATCGGATTGACCGGCGGCATTGCCACGGGCAAAAGCACGGTCGCCCGAATGCTGGTGGAGCGGGGCGCGGCGCTCGTGGATGCGGACCAAATTGCCCGGGAAATTGTCGAGCCCGGCCAACCGGCGCTGCAGGCGATCGCGGAGCGGTTCGGGCCGGGCGTTCTGCGGGAGGACGGCACGCTAAACCGCAAAAAACTGGGGGAGATCGTGTTTGCCGATCCGGCGGAACGCAAGGCGCTCGAAGCGATTACCCATCCGATCATTCGCGCCCGGATGCGGGAACGGATGGCGGCCCTGGAGGCCGAACGTCCGGACCGGCTTGTCGTCGTCGACGTGCCGTTGCTGTACGAGTCGGGACTGGAATCGTATTTTGAACGGGTGGTCGTCGTCTATGTACCGCGCGATGTGCAAAAGCAGCGTTTGATGGAAAGGGACAAGCTGTCCGAAACCGAGGCGGAACGCCGCCTCGAGGCGCAGATGCCGATCGAGGAGAAGAGGCGCCGCGCCGATGTGGTCATCGACAATTCGGGAACGCTGGAGGAGACCAGACGACAGGTGGACGCCTTCCTGCGCACGCTGGCGGGCCGTTGACGCCCCGTTCGCGTTTTGCGATCTTTTGCGATCGGTGCCGGCCGGTTGACGGATGCCGGCCGTTTCATCAAAAAGGAGCCTTGAAGCGGGCTTCAAGGCTCCCATATGCTGAATTTAACGATGACCTGCGTTACCTGGTTTGACCAGCCAGTTGTTGTTCGGCAATTTGAATCAGCCGGCGCACCATGTTGCCACCGATCGCACCGGTGTCACGCGTCGCCATGTTGCCGTGATAACCGTCTTGGGAGAACTGAATCCCCAACTCCTGGGCCACTTCGTATTTCAGTTGGTCCAGAGCGTTGGCGGCTTGAGGAACAACGAGCGTGTTGCTGTTGTTGCGGGAACCTGCCATGTCGTTCACCTCCTTACGGTTGATAGTCGTATTATGCGCGGTTCCGCGGACTTCATGTCAGGAAAGGGGTGGAAGCGATTTTATGAAATGCCCATATTGTGATTATGCCGGCACGAAAGTGTTGGATTCCCGTCCGGTCAACGACAACAAGTCCATTCGCCGGCGCAGGGAATGCGAGCGATGCAGCCGCCGTTTCACCACCTTCGAGACGGTGGAGGAAACGCCGCTCCTGGTGATCAAAAAGGACGGAAGCCGGGAAGAATTCAGCCGGGACAAGATTTTGCGCGGACTGATGCGGGCGTGCGAAAAACGTCCGGTATCCGTGGAGCAGCTTGAAATGATCGTGTCGGAAGTGGAACGGGAATTGCGCAAGACCGCGCAAACCGAAGTGGAAAGCCGGGTGATCGGCGAGCTGGTGATGGAACAACTGTACAAGGTCGACGAGGTGGCCTACGTCCGCTTCGCGTCCGTGTACCGGCAATTCAAGGACATCAACATGTTTCTCAAGGAATTGAACTCGCTGATCGAAAAGCACGGAATTTCCGACAAATGATGGGGAATCCCGGCCGATTTACCAAATCTTTTTTCGCCGCGTACGGATCCTTCGGGCTGTTCGATTCCGTCGCATTGGTATATACTGTTATACACAGTTTTGTATTGGTTTGGCGGGACGGGCGTCCGGCAAGCGGCCGGCCGCAAGTCCGCGACAATTGCACAGGCAGGTGAATCGATGATCTAAACCAAAACGGAACGGAGGCGAACCGAAATGTATGAACTGAAGGACAAGGAATGGATTTTTGTGTACACGGGGCCGGACGGTTCGGGCCGGAAGACGATGGCCGACATGGTCGGCAGCACCTTCGGCATGAAAAAGGTTATTTCCTATTCGACCCGCAAACCGCGTCCGGGCGAGCGGGACGGACAGGACTACCATTTTATTACTCATGAAGAATTTCTGAAGGCCGAGGAACGGGGCGAATTTCTCGAAAGCATCCGGTTGGACGGCAACCTGTACGGCATCAAGCATGAAGACGTGGAACGCCTGTTCAAGACGAGCGGCTGCATCTATGTGATCATGAACCCCGAAGGCGCCGACATTTTGAAAAGGCTTTACGGGGATAAGGTCGTCCGTTTGTTCATTTACGCGGATCGCGCAACGGTGGAAGCCCGGCAACGGGAGATGGGGCTGCCCGAAGAAGTGATCGCGCGGCACATGGCCCATTACGACGAGGCCATGGCGTACATGAAACAGTGCGAGCACGCGTTTGAAAATTACGACATTGCCCATACGGCGTTTGCAATCACGGAAGTGCTGGAAGGCTATTTGCAGCGCAAGCTGACCGAAACCGACTGACCGTCCATATGTTCGGCGACTCGGCCCGGGCCGTCACGCGGGTTCTTTGACGCCGTCGCCCGGCGTCCCGTGCGCCCGAGGCCGGCACATTCAAGATGCGCTTCATGTAGTATGGCACGTCGACGGCCGGCGAAATTCATTTGCCGTTTTGAGCAAAAAACGATTGACATGCCGTGCGGATTTGTGGTAATATCCTTCTTGTCGTTAGTCATTCCGGTCATTAGTCATTCGGGCCTTTAGCTCAGTTGGGAGAGCGCTTCGCTGGCAGCGAAGAGGTCAGCGGTTCGAACCCGCTAAGGTCCACCATTTCCCTGAAGATGAAACCCTTGAGCGATCAAGGGTTTTTGATTTTCGCGATAAAAATTGGCGCGTGCGCGCGGCCGCCCGATACCGGGCGGTTCTTTTTTTCGCCTTCTCGCCGGTAATCGAACATGTTTTTTACGTAAAATTCCGGTTTATTTTTATTTTTTACTTTTAATTTTACAAAAAACATTCCGATATGTTATATAAAATTTAAGAAACTTTACAAGGAGCAGGGATCCGCATGACGAGACTGAAAGAGATTGCAAAGCTCGCGGGCGTTTCCATCTCCACCGTTTCCAACGTGCTGAACGGGCGCAAAAATGTAGGTCAGGCAACAAGAGAGCGTGTTTTGCAAATTTGCGCGGATCTGGGATACGACCCGAACACGACACGAAAAAAGGCGAAACCTCCCAAACCGAAAACGGTTGTATTTGTGTTCAGCGATTTTGACCGGGACTTTTACCTTAAAATTATCGAAGGAATCAGCGTTTGCCTGACGGAGAACGAGTACGATCTGATCATTTGCACCAACAAATCCGCCGCCAACTTCATGCGAACCGGCTTTGCCAGCGGGGCCATCGTGCTGGACGGCAGCCTGACGGACGAGTTTCTCATTTCCGTGGCCAAACCGGATTTTCCGGTCGTGGTGATGGATCGCATCATCATGGATGAGCGGGCCGAAACGAAGAGCGTCATCGTGGACAATTATCCCGTGATGTGCGATCTGGTGCAGGCGCTGGTCGACAAAGGCTTCCGACGCTTCGGATTCATCGGCGGACTGGAGTTCACGCTGGATCACAAGGAGCGGTTCGCCGGACTCCTCGATACGTTGGCGAAAAACGGCATTCCCTTTGATCGCAAATATTATTTTCACGGCAATTACCGCGAACAGAGCGGCTACCAGGCGGCGAAAATCATGTTGCTCAGCCAGGACTTGCCCGAGGTGCTCGTCTGCGCGAACGACCAAATGGCGCTCGGCGCCATCAAAGCGTTTGAGGAGCACGGGCTTCGCGTGCCGGACGATATCTCCGTCACGGGATTTGACGATTCCGAAAAGGCGGAGATGGCCGGACTGACGACGGTTTCCATTCCGCGATACGAAAGGGGCTACCTGGCGGCGAAAGAGCTGCTGGCCATGCTGAACGGAACGACCGGAAAGGAACCGTTCAAGTTGAGCGCCATGATCCGGTGGCGAAAAACGGTGAAGCAGACGGAAACGGCGAAGGCGTAGGCGACAAGTAAAATGGTCTTGTTTTTACGAGATCAATTAATAAAATTTATTGGAAGCGGGCCCGAAGTTTATTGACAACGCCCCCTCCACTAAAATATATTAGGATTGAAGCGTTTACTTTTTGAAAAGTGGGGGCAGGAATACATGAGAAAGGTAAAAAGCAGCATAATTTTACTTGTTGCGGCGGTCCTGCTGTTCGCCCTGACGGGCTGCGGAGGCAAGGGAGACAAAGGAGCTTCGCCTACCGCCCCGGCGTCGGAGAAGCTGAAGAAAATTTCGATTTTCCAGTCCAAAGTCGAAATTTCGGAACAGCTTGAAAAGCTGGTGCAAAAGTACAAGGAAGAAACCGGCAACGAGGTCGAAGTCTGGGGTACCGTCGGGGACGCCTATGCGTCGCAACTGCAGGCCAAGCTTGCCGCGAACGAAGGGGCGACGATTTTCAGCATCGCCACCGGCGCGGAAGCGGAAAAGTTCAAATCGTACTACTACGATTTGAGCAATGAGCCGTTCGTGCAGTACATCGCCCCCAACATGGCGCTTGAAATCGACGGCAAGATCGTCGGCGTGCCGTACGGGGTGGAAGGTTTCGGCCTGGTGTACAACAAAAGCCTGGTCGATCCGAAGGACGTGACGGATCTCGCATCCTTCACGCAAACGCTGGAGAAGCTGAAAGCCGAAGGCATTAACGGCATGAGCCTGTCGCAGGAAGCCTACTTCCTGATCGGACACATCATCAACACCCCGTTCGCGCTGCAGCCGGATCCGCAAGCCTTTATCGAGAAGCTGAACAAAGGCGAAGTCAAAATGGCGGAGACGAAGGAGTTCCAGGAATTCGCGAAATTCATGGAAGTCATTCGGGCGAACACGAAAAATCCGCTGGAGATCAAATACGACACGCAAATGGGCGACTTCGCCACCGGCAAGACGGCCATGGTGCACCAAGGCAACTGGAGCTACGGCCTGTTGAAGGATTACGGCGATCTCGGGTTTGAATACGGCATGATGCCGTTCCCGCTGGCGGGCAACGACAAACTGGCGGTGGGCGTGGCCAGCAACTGGGTGGTCAACGCCAAGGCCGATCCGGATGAAATCAAGGCGGCCGTCGCGTTCCTGAACTGGCTGTTCACCAGTGAAACCGGCAAGAACGCCATCGTGAACGAATTCAAATTCATCCCGGCGATGGTCAACATCGAGGCGAATGACCTGGATCCGCTGTCCCGCGACGTGTTTGAGGCGACGAAAAGCGGGCAGACGATCCCGTGGGCATTCAACTACTTCCCGCAGGGCATCATCGTCAACGACCTGGCACCCGCGGCGCAGGAGTTTTTCCTCAACAAAAACATGACCGGGCAGCAGTTCCTGGAGAAACTGGACGCCACCTGGGCGAAAGCCGCGAAATAAAGCGCACGTCGAATCCGATCCCAAACGAAAGCCGGGCCTCCTTCGTGGCTTCGGCTCTTCGTTTTCTTTTTCCACACTTTGACGGAAATGAGGGATCCGCTTGAGCAAAAAGAAGGACATCGGTTGGTACGTCCTGTTTACGGGGCCTTTGTTGTTCATCTTTGCGACGGTCGTCATCGTGCCCTTTATCATCGGGATCGGCTATTCGTTCGTGAGCTGGGACGGCATACCGGCAAACCCCAAAGTGTTTGTCGGCTTTGACAATTACGCCCAACTGCTGAAGGACAACCGTTTTCTCCAATCTGCCCTGCACACTGTGGAATTTACCCTGTTGGCGCTTGTCGCCGTGAACGTGCTGGGGCTCGTCCTCGCCCTGTTGGTGACGAGCGGTCTGCGCTCCAGCACCGCCGCGCGCACGATGTTCTTTTTGCCCAATCTGATCGGCGGCCTGATTCTCGGGTATATCTGGCAGTTCATTTTCACCGACGTGTTTCGGTCGATCGGCGAAAAAACCGGGCTGCAGCAAATCTTCTTCCCGTGGCTGCTCGACCCCCAATTTGCCATCTTCGCCATGGTCGCGGTGTTCACCTGGCAGATGGCCGGCTACACGATGATCATTTATATCGCCGGCATCCAAAACGTGCCGGACGAAGTGCTGGAAGCGGCGAGGGTGGACGGCGCGAATCTGTGGCAAAGGCTGACCCGGATCGTTTTCCCGCTGCTCATGCCTTCTTTCACCATCTGTCTGTTCCTGACGCTGTCCGGCGCGTTCAAAATCTATGACGTCAACCTGTCGCTGACGAAGGGCGGACCCAACAACGCCACGGAGATGTTCGCCATGAACATCTTCAATGAAATTTTCGCTTACGGTCACTACGGATACGGTCAAGCCAAGGCGATCGTCTTCTTCCTGATCGTGGCGCTGCTCACCTTGACGCAGGTCATCATCACCAAGAAGCGGGAGGTGCAGTTGTAATGCGAAAAGCGGGCAAATGGGTCATGGAAGTCCTGCTGGTCGTCATTGCACTGGCCTTCCTGTCTCCGGCGTACATCATGCTGGTCAACTCGTTCAAAACCCGCGCCGAACTGTACGAGAACGCCCTGGCGTTGCCTTCCCGGCTTACGTTCGAGTATTTTGCCAAGGCGATGGAGAAGATGAACTTCCTCACCGCGTTCGGCAACTCGCTGTACGTGACCGTCGTTTCGGTGATTTTCGTCGTTATCCTGTCTTCCATGACGGCGTGGATGCTTGTCCGCAAGGACAACAAGATCAGCCGGTTCATTTTCCTGACGTTTGTGGCCACGATGCTCATTCCGTTCCAGACGATCATGATGCCGCTCATGCAGGTGATGGACTGGATTCGCACCCATCTCCATCTCCCGATGATCAACACGCATGAGGGTTTGATTTACATGAACGTCGGCTTTCACGCCAGCATGGCCGTTTTCCTGTATCACGGCTTCATCAAGTCCGTGCCGGTCGCGCTGGAGGAAGCCGCCACGCTGGACGGTTGCGGCAAGTTCAGCCTGTTCTGGCGCATCGTGTTCCCGATGCTGAAGACGGTCACGGTCACCATCGCCATTCTCGACGTGATCTCGATGTGGAACGACTATCTGTTGCCTTCGCTCACGCTTTCCGACAAGGGATTGCGCACGATTCCGCTGTCGACGTTCTATTTCTTCGGCGAGTTCACCATTGTGTGGAACCTGGCGATGGCCGGCCTGACGCTGGCGATCATCCCGGTGGTCATCTTCTACTTTTTCGCGCAAAAATACATCATCAAGGGAATTACAGCAGGAGCGGTCAAATGATCAACAGAAGCTGGTGGAAAGAAGCCGTTATTTATCAAGTGTACTGGCGAAGCTTTTACGACACGGACGGAGACGGGATTGGCGATCTGGAAGGGGTGATCCGGAAGCTGGATTACATCCGGGATCTGGGCGCAGACATCATCTGGCTGAACCCCGTATACGAGTCGCCCGACAAGGACAACGGCTACGATATCTCCGACTACGAAGCCATCATGGCGAAGGCCGGCACGATGGAGACCTGGGAGCGGCTGCTGTCGGAAGTCCACGCCCGGGGCATGAAACTGATCATGGATCTGGTGGTCAATCACACGTCGGATCAGCATCCGTGGTTTAAGGAGTCCCGCTCGTCCCGGAACAATCCGAAACGGGACTGGTATATCTGGCGGGACGGGAAGAGCGGGCGGCCGCCCAACAACTGGCGTTCCTATTTCTCGCCGTCGGCGTGGGAATGGGATGAGGCGACGGGACAATATTATTTTCACTCCTTTGCCGTCGAACAACCGGACCTGAACTGGAGCAACCCCGAGTTGCGCCGGGAGATCTACCGGATGATGAAATTCTGGCTGGATAAGGGGATCGACGGCTTCCGGCTGGACGCCATCGCGTTGCTGGGCAAGCCCGACACGTTCGAAGACGCGGAAGATCCCTACGATATCAGGTATTTGACAAACCATCCCCGGGTGCACGATTATTTGCGGGAGATGCACGAGAACGTCCTCCAACACTACGATATCGTGACCATTGGAGAAACGGCCTTCGTCACCCCCGAGGAAGGGTTGAAATTTGTCGGGGAAGACCGACGGGAACTGAACGCACTGTTCCATTTCGAAGTGTGCGACGAGATGCCGGGATGGGACATGCGGCGTTTCAAGGAAATTCAGCGGCGCTGGTACCGCGGGCTGTGGGGGAAAGGGACGTATGCCCAGTTTCTGAACAACCACGACCATACGCGGCAAGTGACCCGCTACGGCAACGACGGCCCCTGGCGGGTGCAGTCCGCCAAGCTGCTCGCGACGATGCTGCATACCCTGCCGGGCATCCCCTGCATTTATCAGGGCGAGGAAATCGGCATGACCGGCGTGCGGTTCGATTCCATCGATCAGTACAACGACATTGCGATGAAAAATCGTTACGAGGAGGAAGTCCGCAAGGGCCGCGACCCGCAGGAAGTGCTCCGCAGCTTGCAGCCCCTGAGCCGGGACAACTCCCGCACGCCCATGCAATGGAACGATTCGCGGAACGCGGGGTTTACGACCGGGACGCCATGGATCGGCGTGAACCCGAATTATACGGAAATCAACGTGGAAAAGGACCTGGCGAGTCCGGATTCCATTTACCGGTATTATCAACGGCTGATCCGGCTGCGCAAAACCCATGATGTGATGGTGTACGGCGAATTCCGCGAGCTGCCGGAGTGGTTGGACGACGAGCATCTCTACGTGTATACCCGCACGTTGGGCGACGAATGCTGGCTGATCGTCCTGAACCATTCGGACGAGCCGCGGACGATGACGTTGTCCGCCGAATGGCGAAACATGAACCGGCGACTCCTGCTGGGCAACTATCCGGACAGCGGCGCCGACGCCGGGGAGCGGCTGGAGCTTCGCCCCCATGAAGCGCGGATCTATGAGGTTCGCCGCGCCTGACGGTGCGGCTTCCATGTTCAGCTCTAACGGTTCAGGTCTTACGGTGAAGTCTCCTTAATTATTTTGAAGTCTCCTTAATTACTTAAGGAGACTTTTCTTTTGGCTTTACCCCGCGATGAACACTTCCAGATACCCGTGATGCCGAACGCAAAAGGCGCCGAGTCGACGTCGTCCGCCCTGACATCGAACAGTGCGCGCGATGCCGTTCCGCCGAATACCGTCATCCGCCCTTGTCTCGTCAGTAAGCTAATGCTGCCACTCGTCCCGGTTCGGGTGCCGGGCGGCCCTCTCATGGCGCCGGATTCCGTCTCGACACCCGCGGCGGCAACCATCCTGGATGTCTGGAAATTAGTGGAATCCGCGATCCGCACGCTTCCGCCGGCCGTCTTCAAAGGAGGCTGGGCCAGCAGACGGTGCTTGAAGGTGAGCGGAACGGACCGTACGGCCGTTATTTCCCCGAAACGGTGGGTGGGTTGGCGTTAACGGACTCCAGAGTCGCTATTGCGGCAAATTACTACTAAAATATGGTATTTCATGCGATATAGCGGCTGCGGAGTCCGTTAGCAGTTGCCGCCCCGTCCTTTCGGCTCAATAACGTCTTCTGAGTCCGTTACGATGGTCCATCGGCTCATCCTCGCTCTTGGACGGCTGCCAAGTGCGCAACGCATACGTCCGATATCGCATATTTCCGCTCGCTACCGTCAACATCCGCATTTGAACCAACGTTTTCAAAATGCGCCTGGCGTGGCGATCGGTCACCCGAAGATGCTCCGCCAGTTCCAAAGGCGTAAACGGACGCAGCAGCCGCCGTGCGAAGCGAACGGTTTCGGCCTCCAGCCAGTCCAACCCGGCCGGCGCGTCCGTCGCCACGAATTTGCCGACAAACGACAGCACGAGCTGCTGACACCGCTTCGGTTCATCGATAATGGACGGATAGGCGACGGGCAGGAGGATCCACCCTTCAAGCGCCAGAAGGCTGTGACGCCAGCACAGGTCCTTGAACCGTCTCACATCGAGATCCCTGGCATGGGGCCCGTAGCCTTGAATTTCGATGCAGCCCTTCAGGTCTCCCGGCATATACGCCAGATCCAGATAGCGATACCCGTTGTGGAAATCGCGCACCTCCCACTCGGGATAGAGGTGGTCGAAATTTCCGACGGCCGGGAACCAAACATCGCGCAAAAAGGCCACCGTCCCCTGGCCGAGCCCTTTCGCCAGCGCTTCGCGTCGCCTCGGGTTCTTCTCCTGCGTCAGTTGGGCTTGCAACCATTCCGCATACGTGGATTCGAACGAACGCAACCTCGTCGCTCCTTTCGCCCCAACCAAAAACCGCTCCGATCCGGGGATCGAAGCGGCGTGTGCTTCACGGCCGCGAGGCTGTGCGTATTGTACAATGTTTTATCGTATGTCGTCAGTTTAACGCAAAAATCTGGCAAATACAAGTCGGTCCAAAAGGACACTCTGTACGTTCAGGATTTCAGCATAATCTAAAATTCCCTGTTCCGATAAAAATAAAGGGACAGGAAATAGGACGAGACGTAGACGGCGAGCGGAAGAACGGCGGCCAGCCATTCGATTTCGGAGAAGCGGAGGAACAGATTCGGCCCCATGTCCTCCGGCAGCGCCTTGAAAAGGATCGTTCCCCCGAACGCAAAACCGAACAGGAGGATGAAACTGGGCAAGCGGGACTTTAAATAACCGCTTTTGAAGGCCAGGGGAAACGTAATGGAGGACATCAGAACGACGGCCGTGATTCCGCCGATGACGCCCGTGGCCGTGAAGGAAATGCTGTATTCGGAAAGTCGAAGCGCGTTCAACGCCAGGTGAATGACGCCGCTGCCGAGCACGGCGTAGGCCGCGTAGACAAAGACCGAGAGATATTTCGCCAGCACGATCGTCTCTTTGCGGATCGGCAGGCTGGCGAGCAGGCGGTCGCCGTTGCTTTTGTCTTCCTGCGCGCCGGCGCCGAACATCAGCATGTAGGTGACGGAAGTGATGATGACCGCCAGCCCGGCGGTGCCGGTCGGCCCGAGGGTGAACGAAAACATGAACATCAGCGCCAACGCCAGCAGGAACGATTTTTTCTGGATGAGAATGTCCTTTTTAATGAGATGCAACACAGGCCTCACCTCTGCGGATCATAAACAGCAGGATGTCCTCAAGCGTCGGTTTCTCCCACACGGCGGCGTTTCCCCATTGCTTCTCCAGTTCACGCCGGCAGGCGGTCAACGCCTCAAAGCCGTACCGGTGTTCCCGCACCCCGATGAGGCGCCCCCGGTCAACGGTGTCCAGCAGTTCCCGGCCGCCCTTGACGATACGGTAGTTTTCCAGAAGTTCATCCTTCGCCTGGCTGACGACGATTTCGCCGTTGTGGATGATGGTGATGAAGTCGGCGATTTTGTCGAGGTCGGACGTGATGTGGGTGGAAAACAAAACGGACTTGTTCCCGTCCTGGATGATCGTTCGCAGGATGTCCAGCAGTTCGGCGCGGACAAGCGGATCCAGGCCGGAAGTCGGTTCGTCCAGAAGGAACAGTTCGGCGTCATGCGACAGGGCGACCGCCAGCGAAAATTTCATTTTCATCCCTTTGGACAAGTTTTTGACGGGCCGGTTCAACGGCAGCTCAAATTCTTTGGCGTAACGCCGGAAACGCCCATCGTCCCATTTGCGGTAAAATGGCCGGATCACGTTTTTCATTTCCTCGACGGTCAGTTCCTCGTAAAACGGGTGTTCGTCATATACAAAGCCGATGCGCTCCTTGACCTCCCGCTCGTGCTTGGCGTGGTCCAGGCCGAAGAGACGAATGGTACCGCCGTCCTTCCGAACCAGGTTCATGATCAGCTTGATCGTCGTGCTTTTGCCGGCTCCGTTCGGACCGACAAATCCCATGATGTAGCCCCGTTCCAGTGAAAGATGGAGGTTCCGGATGGCGAAATCCCGGTAATGCTTGGATACCCCGATCAGTTCCAGGATGTTATCCATGTTCATCCCCCTCATAGATGAGCGTCAGCATGTCCTGCAGCTCCTGCAGCGAAAGTCCCAGCCGTTTGGCGGTGCCGATGGCGTCGGCCAGCTTTTCTTCGATCATGCGGATTTGGCCTTCCCGGAGCATCTCGCGGTTGAGTGACGACACGAAGGAGCCTTTTCCGGCCACGGTTTCGATAAAACCGTCCCTTTCCAGCTCGTCGTAGGCCCGTTTGGTCGTGATGACGCTGATGTTGAGCTCCTTGGCCAGACTGCGGATGGACGGCAACGGCTCCCCGCCCGCCAGTTCCCCCTTCACGATCTGTTCCTTGATCTGGTTCACGATTTGGGCGTAAATCGGTTCTTCGGACGAGTTGGAGATGATGATCTTCACAACCGCGCACTCCCTATTTTCAGGCTGACTGCCGTATCATCCGTTAATCCTGTATATATACAATATATACAGGAAATATGCCTGCGTCAATCCGCAGGAATGGACTGCCGCCGAGTCATCTTCATTTTCCGGTTACCTGTCGTCTCCGTCGGCAACAATATTTCCATGGACTTTTCACAGCTTTGTAACAGGAATGACCCGTAAGGGTCATTTTTTGCACCTCAACCGGCGATATAATGCTGGTGAGCCTTCAAGGGGGGGTTGTTGTTGAACCCGTTCGAACGACGCAGGATGCGCAAATTGAAATGGATGGGCGTCTTGGCCCTGGCCGCTCTGCTCGGGCTGACCGCATGCGCCGGCGGAGGCGGCGGCTCGCCGACCGCCAACATCGATCCGGCCGGCGTTGACGGAACATTGGCCACCGAACCGGACGTCGTGAAATCGGGCGAACAGGTGAAACTGATCGTCGCTTTGTCGGGGCTTCCCTTCAGCGAAGACACGAGGGTGGAACTGGAAATCCGCTACAACGCCGACGGGGCGGTAGGCGAGGTGGATCGGCTCACGGCCTCGCGCGAGGGCGAAAAGGCGTTCACGGCGACCCACACGTTTCCGGAAGCCGGGACGTACCACGTGTACTTGCACATCTACCACCTGGACCTGCACATCACCAAGCTGAAAAAAATCGAAGTGACCTGACATGCGGCTGAAAATCGGTTTCGGGACACGGGCACGGCGGGGACGGGAAGCGGACGCGATCACCGGCGGCCGGGGCGTGCATGCCGGGAACCGGCCCCGGATTGGCGGCGGACGGGCCGCGCGTTGCGCAGCGGTGATGTTGTTCACCCTGATTCTGGCGTTGGCCGGCGCCGCGGCGCCCGCCCGCGTCCGCGCGGCGGCAGCGGCGGATGGGCTGCAGGCGCGGATCGACCGGGCCGGGCCGGGGGATGTCGTGCGCATTCCGGCGGGCGAATACAGCGGGCCGCTGGTGATTGACAAACCGCTGACGTTGCTGGCGGAAGGCGACGTCCGGCTGCAGGGCGACCGCGAGGCGCCCGCGGTGCACATCACGGCCGACGGCGTTGCGATCCGCGGTCTCACCATCGTGGACACCGTGCTGAAGCCGGACAAGACGGCTACCGTGCTTGTCGAAGCGGACGGGGTCCGGTTGGCGAACCTGTCGATTCGTACCGTCAATCACGGAATCCGGCTTGTCGGCGTCACCGGCGGCGAGATTCGCGATTCGACGATCGAATGGGCGGGGGACGACGTCCGGCTGTCGGAGCGAGGCAACGGCATCGACCTGTTCCGGTCGCACCGCAACCGGATCGCCGGCAACACCGTCGCCGGGGTGCACGACGGCATTTACATCGAAGGCGGCGACGACAACGAGGTGGAAGCCAACCGAATTGACCGGTCGCGGTACGGCGTGCACCTGATGTACACCAACCGGTCGGTCATCCGCGGCAACACCGGCTCCCAGAACATCACGGGCATCATGGTCATGACGTCGCGGCACGCGGCGGTGACCGGCAATTCGTTTTCCAAGCAAAACGAAAACGTGCATTCGCAGGGCGTTTTGCTGTTTGACGTCCAGGAATCGCGTTTTGCGGACAACCGGGTGGAAGGCAACCGGGTCGGATTTTATGTGGAACAGTCCGGCGGCAATACGCTGGAGCGCAACGAAATCGTGAAAAACTACATCGGCATCCGGATGATTGCGGCAACCGGCAACCGGTTGCACGGCAACACGTTCCGCGGCAACGTGGTCAACGCCGAGGCCGTCGAAAGTGCCGACAACACGGTGGAGGGCAATTACTGGGACGCGTTCCGCGGCCTCGACACGGACGGGGACGGACGGAGCGACCTGGCGTATCCGGTCAATCCCTTTTTCCTGAACCTCGCGGAGCGGCAACCGGCGTTTCAATTGTTTTTCCAGTCGCCCGGTCTGTTGTTTTTGGAGGGGCTGTTCGCGGCCGATCGCGACACCTGGCTGACCGACGCGGCGCCGCTCATGGAACCGCCGGCTGCCGGCGTAGGGGAAGCGGACAAGCCGTCGGGCGCGGCCGCCGGCGTTTTCGGCGCGATGCTGCTGGCCGCGGCGCTGTTCAACATTTGGTATTGGGGGGTTCGACGGACATGAACGTCCAACGGATGTGGAAACCGCTATTGCTGGCGGCGATCCTGATGCTTTTGCCCGCCTGCGGCGGCAAAACCCATGAACCGGTCGCGATTCACGAGGAAACGGACAAATGCGACGTATGCAACATGCAAATCCGGGACGACGGTTTCGCGTCCCAGCTCATTACGGAAGACGGCAAGGCGTACAAATTCGACGACATCGGCTGCATGCATGAATGGACGGTCAAAAACGGCACGGAGAACGTCGCCATCCAGTTTGTGCGGGATTACAACACGCTGGAGTGGGTCAAACTGGACGACGCCTGGTTCGCCTACGACCCGTCTTTCCAGACGCCGATGGCCTACGGGGTGCTCGCGTTCAAGGACGAAGCATCCGCCCGTCGCCATGTGGAAGAAAAAGGTACGGGCGTGGTGATGGACGCGGCGGCGCTGGCTGAACATACGTGGGAACGGAGCAAACATCACGGGGATGCCTCCCATGAACCGTCGCACGGCCAGTCGCACGGGAATGAGTCGTCGCACGGCCATCATTCGCAAGCGGACGAACACGCGGCAAACGCGCATCAGGAGGTGCAAAGGTGAAGGAGGCGGCGCATGTCGCGGCCAGGGAAATGCGGATCGGGTTTCGCAACCCGTGGGCCTACTCGTTCATGGCCCTGTTTTGTCTGTTCAGCCTGTCGCTGCTCCTGCTTCCGACAACCGGGAAGGGGGACGGGTACACGGCCGCGACCGGTTCCCTGCTGAATCTGATCCTGTACCTGTTGCCGCTCATGACGCTGCTGCTCGGCTCGTTCTCCCTGACGTCGGAAAAGGAGGACGGGAGCTGGGAGCTGCTCGCGACGTACCCGCTCGGCACGTTCGCTTTTCTGGCCGGCAAGTTTGTCGGCATGGCCGCGGTGCTGCTCACCATCGTCGCTTTCGGCTTCGGCGTGACCGGCGTGATGGGGGCGCTGGGCGGCCATCCGCTGGATGCCGGCACGTTCGGGCTGTTTTTCGCGTTTTCCGCGGGACTGATGGTGCTGTTTCTGGCGGTGGCGCTCGTCGTCGGCACGGTTGCCGGGAATCGGTGGCAGGCGCTCACGATCTCGGTGGCGGTCTGGTTTTTCCTGATCGTCGGGTGGCCGACGCTGCTGATCGCCGGGCTGGGATTGTTGCCCTATCCGTGGGTCAAGCCGGCGCTTCTTGCGCTGACGGCGGCGAATCCGGCGGAACTGGTCCGGTTGTTTGTCGTCGTGAAGCTGGGCGGCGGTTCGGTGCTGGGGCCGGACTATTACCGGTGGGCGAACGGAATGGAAAGCCCGTACGGAACGGCCGTGTTCCTGCTGATTTGCGCGGCGTGGGTGGCGATCGCCGCCGCCTTGTCGTATGCGTTTTGGGAGAGGAGGCGGTCCCGTGGCTGAACCGATCGTCGTCGTCGACCGCGTCACCAAGATCATCCGGCAGCAGACGATCGTCCGCGAGGCTTCGCTCGTCGCGGAACAAGGCGAGGCGCTGGCGCTGTGCGGCCCAAACGGGGCGGGCAAGAGCACGCTCATCCGCATGATCGCCGGCATTGCGCAGCCGACGCACGGGACGGTGACCGTCGCCGGCTATTCGTGGAAGCGGAACCGGCGGGAATACGCCCGCCAAATCGGCTACATGCCGGACGATTATCGCTTCGGGAACCGACTGTCGGCCCGGGAATCGCTGGCGTTCTGGGCGGCGCTTCGCGGTGTGCCGAACCGCCGCGTCGATGAGCTGCTGGAGGAGGTCGGCCTGGCGGAAGCCGCCCGCAAACCGGCTTCGTCCCTGTCGAAGGGAATGCGCCAGCGCCTCCTGTTCGCCCAGGCGCTGCTCGCCCGCCCCCCGGTGCTTGTACTGGACGAGCCAACGAACGGACTGGATCCGTACTGGCTGGAAACGTTCGTGCGGCTGGTCCGCGCCGTCAAAGCCGCGGGCCACACCGTCATCTTCTCCACCCATCAACTGGAGGTGGCGGAAGCGCTGGCCGACCGGACCGTTCTCATCGACCGGGGCGTCGTCCGGAACGCCAATGCCTCGGCCCTGTCGCTTCGGTCGTTCTTTCAGCCGGCGGTCGACGTCGACCCGTGAAAAAAACATTCAAAAGGCTGGCCGGAATCGCCGGCCGGTCCCCGGAAGGAGCAAGGCGCGGTGGAACCCGCAGGCCCTGCTCCTTGTTTTTTTCCCAATGTTGGCGCATTGCCAAAGGGCAGGGCGAAGGTTACCATAAAAACGATGTTGGAACGCTCGACTCGCGCCGCCCCGGCCTGTCGTTGCGGAACGGGGTTGGCGGAGGAAGGAGGACGAGGCCATGACGCGGAAACCGGCTTTCCTGCTGCTGACGGCCGGAAGCCTGATCGCCATCGGGTTCCTGTTCGTGTCGTTCTGGCGGGTGTTCAACTTCGACCTGACCGTTCCGCCGCAAGCCGAACCCAACGCTTCCCGATACCGCCTGGTGCTCATCACGCGGGAGCTGGACACGCCTTTCTGGGACAAGGTGAAGACCGGCGCGCTCAGGGCGGCGGAGGAAAACGGCGCCAGCCTGGAAGTGTGGGGGAGTTACGGTCAGAACGAAGACGACTTTCTTAAAATGATGGAAATTGCAATCGCTTCCAAAGTGGACGGGATTATCGTCCAGGGGCTCGGCACCGACGAATTCAACCGCCTGGCGACCGTCAAGGCGGCCGGCAACGGCATTCCGGTGTTCACCGTGGCCAACGACGTGCCGATGAGCGAAAGCCTGCGGCGAACCTACATCGGGTCGGATCATTACGAAGCGGGACGGCTCATTGGCCGCCAGTTGCTGGCCGATATGGGCGAGCGCGGCACCGTCGTCCTGATGGTGTCGGAACGGGAGGAAGATTACCAGCGGAAGCGCCTGCGCGGCATTCTCGACGTGCTGGCTCCGTATGCGGATACGATCCGGACGGAAATCGTGGCGGCGGGCAACACGCGGGAGAAGGTGGTCCGCACCACCAACGAGGTGCTGAACCGGGTGCCGGATGCGCACGCGTTCATCGCCATCAACGCCGTCAACGTCGGCGCCATGATCCAGGAGATCAACAAACGGAGGAGGGTGGAGGACAGTTACATTTATTCCTTTGACGACAGTGCGGAAGCCCATGCGCTGCTCAGGCAAGGGAAAATCGATGCGCTGATCGTCCAGTCCCCCGAGCAGATGGGCGAAATCAGCGTGCGCCTGATGATCCGGTGGCTGACGCGGGAGCAGTTCCCGCTGGATTACAACGGCTATTTCACGGACATCCGGGTGCTGAGAGCGGAGGATGTGCCATGAACAGCATCCAGAACAAAATCCTGACCTTGTCAGCCATCGTCCTGTTCATCATGGTTGCCAGTTGGATGATCCTCATCCACTACAATCAAAAAATGCAGGACCAGTACAACCGCATTTTGCAGCGATATTTGCAAATGAACGAGGTGTCCGCCTCCAGCCAGCATCTCGTGACCGCGCTGAACAACTATTTGCAGGCGCCGTCGGAGGAAAAGCTGGCGGAGCTGGACGAACGGAAACGCCGAATGGCGGAAGCGAAAAACCGGTTGGCCGCCCAAGGCGACAACGGCAACCCCATCACGCTCACCAATTACGTCAACCTGGTGGACAGCCTCATTGAGTCCGTCAACCGGTCGATGATGTTCCTGAGCAAGGAGAATAACAGCGAAGCCGCTCTGAACGATTTCGCGGAAGCGAACCGGTACTCCCAGTACATTTCCGAAATGACGTTGAACCTGATGGACAAGGAGCTGAAGACGTACGACCAGTTTTACCGCGGCATCATCCGGCAATCCGCCGAACTGAAAAAGCTCGGGGTGTGGATGCTCGCGCTGGTGACGGTTTTTCTGCTGCTGTTCTCCTACTGGTTTTCGCTGAGCATCACCCGGCCGATCCAGAAGCTGACGCTGGCGGCCAGGGAATTGTCGCGCGGCCGGTTTGACGTGCAGATCGAGGTTTCGTCCAACGACGAAATTTCCTTCCTGGCCCGAACGTTTGACCGGATGCGGATCAGCATCAACGACCTCATCTCCGAAATCCGGCACAAGGCGGAACTGGAACGCGAACTGCAAACCAGCAAGCTGCTGCTGCAGGAAAGCCAGCTCCGCAGCCTGCAGAGCCAGATCAACCCGCATTTTCTGTTCAACACCCTTGACACGTTGTCCAAAAAAGCCTACCTGGAAGGTTCCCCGGAAACGAGCGATTTGCTGGCCAGCGTCGCGGGCCTGCTCCGATACAACCTGAAACGCCTGGACCGGCCCGTCACGCTGTCCGATGAGGTTCGGGTGCTGCAGCAGTACATGGAAATCCAGAAAGCCCGGTTCGCCGACCGGCTGGTGTTCGTCCAGGACATTGACGAGTCGTGCTTGCACGTGCAGTTGCCGGGACTGACGCTTCAGCCGATTGTGGAGAACGCCGTCATTCACGCGGTGGAGCCTTCCGAGGAGAAGGGGACGATCACCTTTCGGATCCGGGACGCGGGCGAACGGGTTCAGGTCGAGATCGAGGACGACGGAGTGGGCATGGAGGAGCAGAAAGTTCGCGAGATTTTGGAGGAACGCCACACCCAGGGGCAGGGCCATTCGACGGGAATCGGCATCAGCAATGTCGTTCGCCGGTTGCGGCTGTTTTACGGGGTGGACGACGTTTTGCGGATCGAAAGCCGGCCGGGCCAGGGGACCCGGGTCCAACTGAATCTTCCGAAAACAAGGGGAGTCGGTGGACATGATCAAACTGCTCATCGTGGATGACGAGCCGATTGAACGGGAGGGCCTGAAGGCCATTCTGCAACACGGGATTCCGGATCTCGCCATCGAACTGGCGCGAAACGGCAAGGCGGCCTTGGAGATGGTGCCGCAACTGCAACCGGACCTGATCCTCATGGACATCAAAATGCCGGGGATGAGCGGCCTGGAAGCCGTCGAGCGGATCCGCGCGATGCATCCCGGCATCAAGTTCATCATGGTGACGGCCTACGACACGTTCGAATATGCGCGGCGCGCGATCAAACTCGGCGTAAAGGATTACTTGCTCAAGCCGAGCAAAGCAGCGGAAATCGTGGAAACGGTCGGCCGGGTCATCCGGGAAATCGAGGCGGAGCGCCGGGAACGCGAAGCAGGCCGGCAAGCCCGGGACGCGCTCACGAAAATGATGCCGGTCGTCGAAGCCGACGTGGTCACCCAGTTGCTTTTCGATCACGTCCACGACGTGCACCTGAACGAACTGCTCCGCCTGCTGGGCGTGGAAACGATGCGGGAAGCGTTCGTGCTGCTGGTCAGTGTGAACGCCGGTCCTTCCGCGGACGCCTTTTACCTCGGCCTGAAGGAAAAAATCCGGGAGCTGGGCTGCGGATGGGTCGGCGCCATGTCCGGCCGCCAGATTCCGATCGTCGTTTTCCGGGAAGCGGGCAAATCGTACCGCGCGCAGGCGTCGTCGATCGTGCAGAAGCTGCTGGCGCTGCAAAACCGGTGGCCCGGCACGGAATGTTTCATCGGCATCGGCTCGCCTTGCGCATCGCCGGATCACATCCGGCAGTCCTATCAGGAGGCGCTCGTCGCTTCCGCCGACCCGACCTTGCCGGCAAGGTACCGGTTCTACGGGGATTTCCCCGCTTCCGCCAGGGGGCGGCCCTCCTGCCCGGACAAGGAGACGGAGAAACGGCTGCTCGATCACATCCGGACGGGGCAGTGGGAGCGGGTCGAAGAAATCGTGACGGAGGTCATCCACCATCTCGAAAAAACCGGGACGGGACTCGTGGAAGCGCAGCAGCGCGCGCTGGAGATGCTGTGGATCGTTTACCGGGCGCTGCAGGAGATGGGGATCGAAGCGGAGAAACCGCTGTTTTCCTTCCAGGTGCGGGATTACCGGCAGTTGCGGGCGGAGACGAAGGGGCTGCTCGGACGTTTGCGCCATGAGGTGACGGAACTCCAGCGCCAATTGGGGCCGGACGTTGCCGGGGCGATCAAACGGTTCATCGTCGAGCATTGTCAGGAAGACATCTCGCTGGAGACGATTTCCCGGCAGGTCCGGCTGAGTCCTTATTACATCAGCAAGGTGTTCAAAGAGCAGAGCGGCGTCAATTATATCGATTTTTTGACCGAATGCCGGGTCGAAAAAGCGAAGGCGCTGATGAGCGATCCGAATCTCAGCCTGAAAGAGATCGCGATCGAGGTCGGTTACCGCGACCCGAATTATTTCAGCAAGGTGTTCAAGAAAACGTGCGGCATTTCCCCGACGCAATATCGGAAGCGGCTGCTCGGCCGACAGGGATGACAGGGACAGGCGTTGCAAAGGGCGTCAGGCTTTTCAAGACCTGGCGCCTTTGTTTCCGGTATTTCCGCTTTGCTCTTCCGGGTCAAAAAAGTGCAGGCGATCGCAAAAGAATCCAGCTTCCGCTTTTTCTTCCCGCGCCGAATGCATGTTATGCTTCAAATGTAAGCCGTTTCAAATTCAGATCAAAAAAGGGAGAGAGGATTATGAAACAGGGTTCGCGGAAAAGCGGTGCGGCGGTCCTGCTGCTGGCCCTCGCGTTGGCGATCGCGGCCTGCGGAAGCGGCGGGAACGATGCCGGCGGCGATACGGGCGGAAGCCCGGGGAACGGCGGGAAAGGCCGGGACGACGGCAAGATCAAGATCGGGCTGTCGCTGGACACGCTGCAGGAAGAGCGGTGGCAGAAAGACCGGGATCTGTTCAAGGCCGCGGCGGAAGCGCTCGGCGCGGAAGTCGAAGTCCAGTCGGCCAACAGCGACGACGCGAAACAGATCGCGCAAGCCGAGTCCCTGATCTCCCAGGGCGTCGACGTGCTGGTCGTGGTGCCGCACAACGCCGAAGCGACGGCGGCGATCGTGGAGAAGGCGCATGAAGCGGGGGTCAAGGTGCTGGCCTATGACCGTCTGATTCGAAACTCGGACGTCGACCTGTACATCTCCTTCGACAACGAGCGGGTCGGCGAAATGCAGGCGGAAGCGATCGTCAAGGTGGCACCCAAAGGAAAGTACGTTTACATCGGCGGTTCGGAGACGGACAACAACGCCCATCTGTTCAAGAAAGGCGCGTTTAACGTGCTGCAGCCGTATATCGACCGCGGCGACATCCAGGTCGTGTACGACCAGTGGACCAAGGATTGGAGCCCGGCCAACGCGCTGGCGAACATGGAAAACGCCCTGACCGCCAACAATAACCAGATCGACGCGGTGATCGCGGCCAACGACGGCACGGCGGGCGGTGTCATCCAGGCGCTGGCGGCGCAGGGCCTGGCGGGCAAGATCCCGGTTTCCGGCCAGGACGCGGAGCTCGCCGCTTGCCAGCGGATCGTGGAAGGCACCCAGACGATGACGGTGTACAAACCGATCAAGGCCCTTGCCGAAAAAGCCGCGGAAGTGGCCATCAAGCTGGCCAAAGGCGAAGAGATCCCGACGGACAGAACCGTGAACAACGGCAAGATTGACGTCCCGTCCATTCTGCTCGATCCGATTGCCGTCGATAAGACGAACATCGACGATACCATCATCGCCGACGGCTTCCATTCCCGGGAGGACGTTTACAAAAACGTCAAGTCTTGAGGAACATGAGAAGGGAAGCAGGGAAACGGCGTTTCACCCGCTTCCCTTTTTCACGGGGGGAGTAAAGATGACCGCAGCCTTGGAAATGCGCAACATCACGAAGACGTTCCCCGGGGTCAAGGCGCTTGACAACGTCAGTCTCACCGTGCGGAAAGGCGAAATCCACGCGCTGTGCGGAGAAAACGGAGCGGGCAAGTCGACGCTGATGAAAGTGCTGAGCGGCGTGTATCCGAGCGGGACCTACGAGGGACAAATCCTGGTGGACGGCCAGGAAAAACGGTTCCACGGCATCCGGGACGCCGAAGAGGCGGGGATTGCCATCATCTATCAGGAGCTGGCGTTGGCCCGAAATCTGTCGGTCGCGGAAAATTTGTTTCTCGGCCAGGAGATCGCCCGGTTCGGCGTGGTCAACTGGGACCGGCTGTACAAGGAAAGCGAGCGGTGGCTGAAAGAGGTCGGGCTGGACATCAGCCCGCAAGAACTGACCGGAAATCTGGGCATCGGCAAGCAGCAGTTGGTGGAAATCGCCAAGGCACTGTCGAAAAACGCGAACATTCTGATTCTGGATGAGCCGACGGCCGCCCTGACGGAGCAGGAGGTCGGCATCCTGCTGGACATTTTGCGGGAATTCAGGCGGCGCGGCGTTACGTGCATTTACATTTCCCACAAGCTGAACGAAGTGTTCGCCCTCGCCGATACCATCACGGTGCTGCGGGAAGGCCGCACGGTGGGCACCTATCCCGCCGCGGAACTGGACGAAGCCCGGGTCATCTCGCTGATGGTCGGCCGCGAACTGAATGAACGGTTTCCGAGGGTGCAGGCGAATCCCGGCGACGTCGCGCTCCGCGTGCGAAACTATTCCGTCGCCGATCCGAACCGGCCCGGCAAGAACGTGATCGACGACGTGTCCTTCGAAGTCCGCCGCGGCGAAATTCTGGGCATCGCCGGATTGATGGGCGCCGGCCGCACGGAACTGGTGATGAGTTTGTTCGGCGCCTACCCGGGAGAGAGCCGCGGCGAGGTGGAAGTAAACGGCCGGCCGGTGCGCATCCGCAGCCCGCGCGACGCGATTCGGGAAGGCATCGCCCTCGTCTCCGAGGATCGCAAGAAATACGGGCTGGTGCTCGGGATGGACGTCAAGAGCAACATCACCCTGGCGAGCCTGCGTTCCGTCGCGCGCGGCGGCGTTATCGACGGGGACCGCGAGCGGGCCGGCAGCAACACGATGATCGCCTCGCTCAAAATCAAGGCGAATTCACCGGAGACGATTGTCGGCACGCTGAGCGGAGGCAACCAGCAGAAAGTGGTGCTGGGCAAATGGCTGATGACCGCCCCGAGCGTCCTGATCCTGGACGAGCCGACGCGCGGCATCGACGTCGGGGCGAAATTCGAGATTTACAACCTCATGAACGACCTGATCCAAAAAGGGGTCGCCGTCATCATGGTGTCCTCCGAACTGCCGGAATTGCTCGGCATGAGCCATCGGATCATGGTGCTGGCGGGCGGTAGAAAGACCGCCGAATTCACCGCGGCGGAAGCGACGCAGGAACGGATCATGACGGCGGCAACGGGAGGAATGGGACAATGAGCGCAGATCCGCAAACGGTTACAGCACCCAAGGCCGCAAGCCGCATCACGGGCCCGTTCAGGATCGACCCCCGCTCGTACTCGATGATCGGGGCGCTCGCGGCGATCTGGCTGCTGTTTTCGCTGCTGCACGAACGTTTTTTAACGCCGACCAATTTGTCGAATCTGTTTCTGCAAATGTCGGTGACGTCCATTTTGGCCATCGGCATGGTGCTGGTGATAGTGGCAGGCCAGATCGATCTGTCGGTCGGTTCCCTCGTCGGGCTGACCGGAGGCATCGCCGCCATGCTGAACGTCTGGTACGGCTGGAACACCGTCCCGGTGGTGATCGTGACGGTGATGATCGGCGCCGCGATCGGGTTCGTGCAAGGCTGGATCGTGGCCTACCGGGCGGTGCCCGCTTTCATCGTCACATTGGGCGGCATGCTGATGTTCCGGGGCATCCTGTTCGGCACGACCGGCAGCGTGACGATCGCCCCGCTCTCGCCTTCGACCAAGGCGATCGGCCAGGCCTATCTTTCCGATCTGGTCGGCTGGATCCTGGGGGTGATCGCCCTGTTGGCGGCGGGGATCCTGATCCTGTGGAAACGCCGGTCGCGCATCCGCTACGGGTTCGAGGCGGAACCGTTGGCCGTCACCGTGCTCCGCGTGGCGCTGATCGGTGCGGGCATCCTGGGATTCGTCTGGCTGATGAACAGTTACAAGGGCATTCCCGTGCCGTTTATCATGGTCATTGTGCTGGCGCTGGTGTTCACCTTCATTTCCCGCAACACGGTGTTCGGCCGGCAGGTATACGCCATCGGCGGCAATCCGGAAGCGGCCCGGCTGTCGGGCATTCCCATCCGCCGCCGCATTCTGGCGGTGTTCGTACTGTGCAATACGCTGGCGGCCATCGCCGGCCTGGTGCTGACGGCGCGGCTGAACGCGGCCACAATGAACGCGGGCAACATGTACGAACTGGATGCGATCGCCGCCTGCGTCATTGGCGGCACCAGCCTGATGGGCGGCACGGGCACGGTCATGGGCGCGATTATCGGCGCCCTGGTCATGGCCAGCCTGGACAACGGCATGAGCCTGATGAATCTGGAGTCCTTCTGGCAATATATCGTCAAGGGCGGCATTCTCATTTTGGCCGTTTATCTGGATATTGCCAGCCGACAGCGGAAGAAGGCGTGACGCCGGAGTCCGGCGGGCGGCCGGCCCGGGGGACGGGCGGCCGGCCCCGTCGGAGCGCAGGCGGTCGATTGACGGTGATCGGATTTGGGGATGGCGGTTGCTGCCGTTCTTTTTTTCGGATATAATAGGAACAGATGTTCGCATTTTTAGAACCAGGATCGGAAAGCGAGGGAATCGCATGCGCAGGTTTGCGCCTGTTTCCACATCGGCAGCGGCTTCGGCGCCGGCGGCGCCCGTTCCCCCGGCGATGCCGCCCGCTTCGCCCCTGACCGCGGCGCTGTTGCGGCACATCGGCGGCGTCGTCCGGATCATCTATCTCGACCGCGCCGGCGCGGTCAGCCAGCGGTGCGTCCGGGTGGACGGCCTCGCGGGCGGCAAGATCCGCGGCTACTGCCTGCTGCGCCGGGGTCCCCGTCTGTTCGATCCCGGCCGGATTCTGGCGTTCGAGCCGGTACGTTGGGGGAGGAGCCGGCATGGCTGAAGAAACTTCCCTGCCGCAACAGCCGCCGGCGGCGCAACGGCCGCCTTCGGCGCGGGAGCCGATGCGGCTGACCGACGAGGAGTTCGCGCGCGTCATGCGTTACGTGCTGCTGGGCATCGTCCTGCGCGTGCTCGATCACGACGTCCGCGCCATCGACGCCTCGCCGGCGAAGATGCGCCGCGTGTACCGAACCCTGCTGCTGGCCGTCCAGGACCGGGTCCTGCTGGACATGGCCGCGCTGCGCCGCTCGTTCCGCGAGGCCGGCATCAAGATTTACGAGGAACGGCGGGATCAGACCGGGGTAACCGCACGTTTCGCCTGCCGCGGGTATCATCACCGGGTTTCGCTGCTGTGGCCGTTCATCCGGGCCCGGGCGGAGGAGCTGCTTCGCGACTATCTCCGTCCGGGTTCCGAACGCGCTGACGAACCGCAAACGCGGGATGCGCCGCCAGGCCGGTTGTTCAACAATTTGTCAAATGTGCGAAAAAGTTCACCGCGGGGCGCGCGGAACGGTTGAGTTCGGACGAACATTTTCGGTAATATAGGAAAAGCAGACAATGCGCAGCAATATGGGAGCAGGGGGAACCGATCATGCACAAGTGGATCATGTCCGCGATCCTGATCGTCGCAAGCGCGTTCAGCGTCGTGCTGCTGGCGTTCGGCCTGCCGGAGAAGCCGAAACCGGTGGAGTTGAAGGACGGGCAGGAGCTGTTGGCCATCGAGGCGACCAACTTTGAATTTAATCAGAAGGAATACCGGGTCAAGGCCGGCACCAACTACAAGATTACCTTCAAAAACGTTCTCGGCAACCACGGGGTCGAGATCGAGGGCCTCGGACTGGTCCTCGACAGCAAAAACCCGGTCGTCGAGTACACCTTTGACCAACCGGGCGAATACAAGGTGATCTGCAACATCATGTGCGGAAGCGGTCATGCCGACATGGTGTCCACTCTGATCGTCGAAGCGTAAGGTCGGAACGTACGGGAGCCGGAACGGCTCCCTTTTTCACGGTTGCAAGGAAGTTTCCGGACCCGGCAGACAACCGCCGGCGCCGGACGCCTTGCGCGCAGGCGTTTGGAAGGTCACGGCCGGGCGCGGAACCGGAGGCGGGCGACGCCCCAATCGATCAGATAGCCGAGGGCGGCGTACGAGAGCACCGTCAGCGCGTACAACCACCAGACGCTGACGCGTTGCACGTCTCCGAACATTTCCACAAACCAGACGGGAATGCTGAACATGAAGAAGAAAATGTTGTGCGGATCGCGCCCGGTGAAGCTGAACAGGCAAAGGGCCACGCCGATCAGCGTGGCGATCCAGGTGGCGCGGTAGCGCATTCTATGGCCTCCCCGCAGCGGTTTTGCCCGTATTATGCGCAGGGGGACCGCAGGCCATGCAAAGCGCCGTCGTCCGCTGCAACAGCATTCTTTTTTACGGGGAAAGGAGCCAGTCACATGATCACGCATGTCGTATTGTTCAGGCTGAAAGATCGCAGTCCCGCCAGCGTGGAGGCGACCGCGCGGGTGCTCCGGGACATGGACGGAAAAATCGAGCAGCTTCGCGGGCTGGAAGTCGGCGTCGACCGGCTCCGTTCGCCGCGCTCCTACGACATCGCGCTCATCGCCAAGTTCGATTCCATGGAAGATTTGAACGCCTACCAGGTGCATCCCGTTCACCGGAAAGTCGTCGAACATATGCAGCAGGCGGCGGAAGCGTCCGTTTCCGTCGACTACGAAAGCTGAACGAATCCGGCGCGGATGCCGAAAACGAGGACGGCGGGAGCATCATGTATTACGTCAATCGGGAAGCCATTGCCAAACGGCTGGATGCCGTGCCGGAGCTGGCCGGGGCGCTGCGTCAGTTGGCGTCGGGCTGGACCGGCTCGACGCTCGAAGGACTGGCGCAGGAGCGCGCGTTGCATCTGGCGGCGGAGATCGTCACCGATGTGGGCAGCGCCCTCATCGACGGTTTTTTGATGCGCGACGCGAGCAGCTACGAGGACATCGTCGACATCATCCTGGAGGAAGGCGTCATCGGCGGCGACTTGGCCATGTTGCGCGAACTGGCGGCGCTCCGCAAACCGCTGGTCCAGCATTATACGGACTGGCCGCGGCACGAGCTGCATCCGCTGACCGCCCCGTTGGCCGACCGGCTGGAGCAGTTTGCGCGGGAAGTGGACGCCTACCTGAACCGGGAACTCGGGCCGTGGCGGAAGCCGTAACCGTTTTACGCGTCAAACTTTTTATGTACAATAAAAGCATGCAAACGCGAGAACAGTCTGCGGCGGGAACAGGCAAACTCCGGCGCAGGCAGACGAGGTGAACGGCCATGCCGCCCCGCAACGAAGGGTCGACCCGCCGGCAACTGCTCCATTTGCTCAAGACAAAAGGGGAAAGTTGCGTGCAGGATCTTTCCGGCATGCTTGGCATCACCGCGATGGCGGTGCGCCGCCATTTGCACACCCTGCAACGGGACGGGCTCGTGCGCGTCTCCCTGGTCCGCCGGACGGTTGGCCGCCCATCTTACCGATATTCGCTGACCGAGCGTGCGCAAGAGATGTTTCCCCGCAATTACGCCCAGTTGACGCTGGATCTCCTGGACGAATTGCAGGCGATGGCCGGGACCGGGTCGGTGGACCGGCTTTTCGCCGCTCGACGGGAAAAACTGGAGGCCCGCTACCGGGAACGCATGCGCGGCAAGCCGCTGCGGGAGAAGGTGGCCGAGCTTGCCGCCATCCAGAACGCAAGCGGTTATATGGCCGAATGGGACGAGGATCAGGACGGGTTCCGGTTGTACGAATACAATTGTCCGGTCGCCGCCGTGGCGAATCAATACCGTCAGGCGTGCCGCTGTGAACGGGAGTTGTTCGCATCCTTGCTGGACGCCGACGTGGAGCGAACGGAGTGCCTGGCCGAAGGGGATGTGCGCTGCGCGTATGTCATCCGGTCCCGCTCCGCCGCGGCGGAGCGGCGATAATGCCAGGCCGGCGTTGCCAATGGCGGATGGTGGGAAACGCTCCTTCTTCCCCGGCACGGGGAAGAAGGAGCGTTTTTTGATTGCCGCAAAAAAACCGCTCTTGTCCGCAGTGTCAAGACGAGCCTCTCCGGCTTATACTGCAGTATCCGCATGGGCGACTGTCCCGGGTGGCCACCTTACAATCAGATGGGAGGCGGAAAGCCATGATCGGGCAACTGGCATGGATCGTCATCGCCCTTGGCGTATCGGTCGCTTGCGCCGCTGTGGCGTCCGCCGCCATCGCCCTGTGCCGGGCGTTGCGTCAATGGCGGGAAGACGTCAGGCGCGTGGCGGCATCGGCGGAATCCGCATTGCGGGAATGTGAGTTCGCCGCGGCGCGCGTGGCGGAGGCCGCACAGATCTGCCGGCGCGGATTGCTCGGATTCGAAGCGCTGGCCGAAGGCGGGCGGGCGCTCGGCGAATCGGCGGCGCGCGCGGCGATGGCCGCTTCCCATTTTATTGACGGATGGATCCTGAGCGTTTTGGGCCCATCGGATCCGGAAACCGAACGGGACGGAAGTCCGTGAAGGGAATCTTCACAGGGAACAGAAAGGAGCAGGATGCCACGATGGCCAACAAAAAGGCAGTCACTTCCTTCATCTGGGGCGCCGTTGCCGGAGCGGTCGCCGCGCTGCTAATGGCGCCCAAATCGGGGCGCGAATTGCGCAAGGACATCACGGTGACGGCCAAACGCGTCGGCGACCGGACGGCGGCTTACGGCCGCCAGGCGGGTGCGGCCGCGAGGTCGATCGCCAGCAAGACGGCGGCCCTTGCCGCCGACGCGAAACAGGCGGCGGGACGGCTGGTGACCGAACTGCGCGCGCGCAAGGGCGCTGGTGATGACACGCGTGAGCCGGACACGGAAGAACGCAAGGCCGCTCTATGACCCGCGCATGCGCCGCCCGAACCCGCCGGGCGGCGCATCGCCTTTTTTTCGGGATCAGCCGGTTGCCATCCGGTTAAAGGTGCTGACGGGACCGCGGGACGATGAGCGCCACATGCGCCTTGAACGCGGAAAAGACATGCGCTAAGATGAGGTCATGGCGCATGCCGTCCGTCATTGCCGGCGCCGGGAACATGGCCCAAAGACGGGATTCGCTTGCGGGATGGGGTTACCTTTTGCAGGTCGGCATCATAAAATCATAAGGAATCTTGCTCCTTCATCATCGACAAGAAAGCGGTGTTTTCGTGCAACGGGCCATTGCCATTCTGGACTCCGGCGTCGGAGGACTTACGGTGGTCAAGGAAGTGATGCGGCAGCTGCCCAGGGAAAAGATCCTCTACTTCGGGGACACCGCACGAACGCCTTACGGTCCGAGACCGGCGGATGAAGTGATCCGTTTCACCCGCGAAATTGTCGATTACCTCATTCAGTTCAACCCGAAAATGATTGTCATCGCCTGTAATACGGCGACCGCGCTGGCGCTCGACGAAATCCGGAAAGACGTGACGTTGCCGGTGATCGGGGTCATCAAACCGGGCGCCCGGGCGGCGATCGGGCGGACGAAATCGAACGTGATCGGCGTCATCGGCACGGAAGGTACGATCCGGAGCGGCGCTTACGAATTCGCGCTGAAGAAGCTGTCCCCCCGCGTCGAGGTGGTCTCCCTGGCCTGTCCGGTGCTGGTGCCGCTCGTGGAAGCCGGGCTGTTCAACTCCCCGGAAGCGGAGGACGTCGTGGCGCGATCGCTGGCTCCGCTGCAGGGAAGCGGGCTGGATACGCTCATCCTGGGCTGCACGCATTATCCGTTCCTGGCCGAGACGATTTCCCGCGTCATGGGTCCCGAGGTGACGCTCATCAGCTCCGCGGAAGAAACGGCGCGCGAAATCAGCACCGTACTGCAGGAGACCGGACAGCTCGCCGACCATGACGAACCGTTGGTCCACCAGTTTTTCTGCAGCGGGGATCCCCGCAAGTTTCAGGAAATCGCCCTGACCTGGCTCGGCCATCCGTTCCGCATGACGCCGGTGGTCTGGCAGGTGCCGCGCGTCGGGGGATGAAAACGTCCGGTCGTGATGCCCCGGATGGACGAATCAGGTATCGTAACGGGAGTGAAGGACATGAAATGCAAAATCACCCGCAACGCAGCCAAAGTGCTGCGTCGCGAACTGGACAAGCCCGAAAACGCGGGCCTGTTGCCCCGGGTGTACATCACCCATCACCACGGCGACCACGCCCATTACGGGCTGCGGTTGGACAAGCCGACCGACAAGGACGCCATCGTATCGACCGACAAGGGCATCGATGTGCTGCTGACCGAAGGGGAACCGTTCCTGGACGGCGTCAAGATCGACTATTTGTATTTCCCGCAAGAAGGATTTGTCATCACCCGGCCGGGTTCGGGAAGCCATGGGCATCATTGACCGTCCGGATGGCGCCGGCCGGCCGGAACGCCCCCTTGCGGGAAAGGCGAGGAACGACATCCGGATTTGCGACAAATGTCCGCACATCCGGGTAAAGACGCTGCTGCCCAAACTGCAGCTCATGGCGCCGGAGGCGCGCATCCGGGTGGGGTGCAAATCGTATTGCGGCCCCTGCTCCCGGTATGCGTTCATCTACATCAACGGCCGATATGTCACGGCGCCGACGGAGGACGAGGCGCTGGAGAAGGCGCGGAAGTTTCTGAAGTAACCACGGGAACCGCGCGGAACCGCGCGATCAGATCGTGCCGCACCACCCGGTCCGATATTTCCAGCTCTTTGCGGGCCGCTTCGGCGTCGGACCGGAAGGCGGCGGGATCGAGCGCGGCGCCGTCCGGCAGTCCGTAAAACCGCCCGTGCTCGATCACCCCGTCCGCGGACGGGACATAGAACACCCGGCCGTCGGTAAAGCCTCCGTTCCGGAAAACGACCGTCTTCGGTTCATCCGACAGCAGGCTCGTCCCCATCAGGAACCGGCCGGAGGCGTCGATGCCGAGAAGATGCAGGAGGGTCGGCGCGATGTCCAGTTGGCCGCCCGGCTTGTCGATCGTGCCGGCGTGCGCGTCGCCGGGAAGATGGAGGATCAGCGGCACCTGTTTCAACAACCGCTGTTTCTCCAGCTCGTCGAGCGGACGGCCGAACAATCGCTCGTAGAGCGACCAGTCCGTAATCGAGTTGTCGTGATCCCCGTAAAACACGAAGATGGTATTTTCCCACCAACCTTCCCGCTTCAGCATCTCCACCAGTTCTCCGACGGCGGCGTCCACGTAATGGACCGCCTGCAGGTAATCGCCCAGCATCGTCCCTTCGAGCGAATCGACGTCCAGTTTCCGTTCGGACGCGGGCATGGTGTAGGGATGGTGGCTGGTCAGCGTGATCGTCATCGCGTAAAAAGGCGACCGGTTGCGTTGCTTCAACTGCTCCACCGTCTGGCGGAAGAAGGACTTGTCCCCGAGCGACCAGCCGAGCGGTTCGTCAAGCCGATAATCGGACTTGCTGTAAAATTTCGCGTACCCCAGGTTACGGTACATGTTGAACCGGTTCCAGAAGCTGCCGTCATAAGCGTGGTGGGCCGTCGTGTCGTAACCCGCCTCGCCGAGGATGGACGGCAGGCAATCGTACGTGTGACCGGGGAAACGGACAAATACGGACCCCGACGGCAGCGGATGCAGGGAGCAATTGGCCGCGAAATCGGCGTCCGACGTTCGTCCTTGTCCCGTCTGATGGTAAAATTCCGAAAAAAAAAGGCTGCTTTTGATCAAGCGGTTGAGGTTGGGGGTCACTTCTTCCCCGCCGACCGTCAGGCCGAGCACGAACGTTTGAAACGCCTCGGCCTGCACGACGAACACGTTCTTGCCGCGAAAAGCCCCAAAGAGCGGATCCGCGGTTACCGTGCTTTGCGACGCGCGCCGGTCTTCAAACCAGCGTCGTGTTTCCGCGATCTCTTCCGCGGTGATGCCTCCGCCCCACCAGTTTTCTTTGGCGTACCGGTACAAATCGTAACCGTGAAAGCCGAACAGGCCCGTGACGTTGTAGATCGGCACGTTCCACCAGTTGCCTCCGAACAGCCCGCGCGCCCAGCCGTTTTTTTGTTCCTCCACGGGAACGGCGATGAGCAGGGCGCCGGCGGCGGCCGCCAGCACGGCCAATCCCCCGCGGAGCATCGGGCGAACCGCACGGCGAAAGCGGGAGGAAGCCGTCCGGAAATCCGGCCCTTCCCGCCGCGATCGCCCGGTTCGGAAAGCCCGCGCGGTCAGCACCGCCGCGACCGGCAGGTCGGTGAACAGCAGGAGATCGCCCGCGTGGATCAGGGTGGCGATGCTCGCGTCCAACTCTCCCACCTGGCCGGCTTGCAGGAGGACGGGCACCGTGATGAAGTCCTTGAAATATCGGAAATAGATGAGATCGGCAAACATGAGCAGCGACAGCAGCCCGTCGAGCAGCAGCAGCACGGCCGCCCTGGCGCGGCGGCGGAGCAGCGGCGTCCAGCAGACGGCCAACAGCACGGCGCCGATGTTGACCTGCCATTTCCAATGGTTCATGCCGCCCACGTCGAACTGTCCGTCCAGCCACCACAATTTCCCGAGCATGGAGACGGCCAGAAGCAAGGCACCCCATACCGGCCAGCGCCCGATCCCCCTCCAAAGCGGCAGGAAACTCCGGCGTGCCGTTTGAAGATGCGACAACATGCCAAGACCCCTTTTTCTCTGTCTTGCGGCCAATTGCAAAAACAGCCAAGTTCAAGTATACCTTGTTTGACGCCCGATTTACAAACGGGACCCGGGCGCGGAAACGTCAGGGGGCAAGATCAAGGAGGAGATGCGTGTGGCCCTCACACCGGAGGAATACGTCAACGGATTGCTGACGGAGGACGAAATGCTGGCCCGGATTGACGCCAACATCCAGGCGCTCGGCATGCCCGACATCGGCGTGGAACCGGCGTACGGACGCCTTTTGACCTTGCTCGTGCGCATGTCCGGGGCGAAGCGGGTGCTGGAGGTCGGCGCCCTGGGCGGTTACAGCGCCGTTTGCCTGTGCCGCGGGCTCGGGCCGGATGGCCGGCTGACCTCGCTGGAGCTGCGCGAGGATTATGCCGAAGTCGCTCGCCGGCATCTGGCCGAGGCGGGGTTTGGCGACCGGGCGGAAGTCGTGGTCGGCGACGCCGTTGACACGATGCGCCGCCTGGAAGCGGAGGGGCGGAAGTTCGATTTCTTTTTCCTGGACGCGGACAAGGAGAATTATCCCAACTACCTGGAACTGGCCATCCGGCTGGCCGTGCCGGGCGCCGTGATCGTCGCCGACAACACGCTGCTGGGCGGCCGCGTTTGCGATCCGGAACGGAACGGGCCGTCGGTGGTGGCCATGCGCGCCTTCAACGAAACGATCGCGCGCGATAAGCGGCTGACGGGCACGCTGTTGCCGGCCTACGACGGGCTGGCGGTGGCCATCGTCCGCTGACGGTCAGTCGGCCCGCCCCCTTCCGCGCCGCGCCACCGGCAGCGTGCGCCAGGTCCAGACGGAGGTGGCCAGCATCAGCCCGGCCGACAGCAGGAACAGCCCTTCGATGCCGATGAAGCCGGACAGCGCGCCGCCGACGATCGGACCGACCATGTTGCCCAGGCTGAGCGCGCTGCTGTTAAAGCCGAACACCCGGCTGACCATGGCATCCGGCGTATAATGGCGCAGCAGCGTGTTGACGGTCGGAATGAGCCCGCCGATAAAGCAGCCCTGCAGGAAACGGTAGACGAGCAGTTCGCCGACGGAGCCGGCGAACGATTGCGGCACGAACAGCAGGGCGGCGCCGATCAGCGAAGCGATGAGCACGGGAGCGGAACCGATGCGGTCGCCCAGACGGCCGAGGAGCGGCGCGCAGAGCATGTTGGACAGCCCGGTGACCGAACCGACGAAGCCGGACCAGAGCGCCAGATTTTCCGTCGATCCGAGCAGGTGGAAGATGTAAATGGGGATGAGCGTCTGCGGACTCATCAGCGCAAACTGGATCAGGAACGTCACCGAAAGGAGCGCGGGCAACTGGGGAATGCCGGCCAGTTCGCGGAAATCCTTAAGCATGCTCGTGCGCGGCATCCGGGCGGCCTTTTCCCGGTCGAACGTTTCCTTCACCAGCAGCCAGGACAGGCAGGAGGCCAGAAAAAGCAGCGATCCGGTAATGTAGAAAATCGGACGAAACCCGAACGCGTCGGCCATCACGCCGCCAAACAACGGGCCCAGAATGGAGCCCGCCGTGCCGCCGGACTGCACGACGCCCATCGCGAAGCCCATCTTGTCCTTCGGCGTGGTCGCCGACACCAGCGCCACCGCCGCCGGGTTGTAACCGGAGATGACTCCGTTGAGCAAACGCAGGACCAACAGGTGCCACGGTTCGGTGGCAAACCCCATGAGCACCATGACCAGCGCCATGCCGTATCCGGAGCGCAGCAGCATGATCTTGCGCCCGATACGGTCCGACACGCGTCCCCAAATCGGCTGGAACAGGAAGGACGTGACAAAGTTCGCGGCAAAGATGGCTCCCGCCCAGACGCCGATCTCGTGTTCGCCGGCAACCCCCAGGTCCTGTTGCAAATAGAGCGACAAAAAAGGCATGATCATCGTCATGCCCGCCATCACCAGAAACGTGCCGAACCACAGAACGGCCAGGTTGACTTTCCACTGCCTCACCGGTGTCCCCTCCCGCGCTTGCTCGGCTTCGCGTCCATGATGTGTTCCCCTTTCGCGCCCCCGTCGCCGGTCCCGTCGCGTTTTTCCCCGCCTGTCAAGGATACGGACAACGGACGAAATGGACAAGTACTAGTATACGTTTTTTTGTCGCCGGCGGAAAACGCCGGATGTCAATCCGAACCCCCGGCTGTCGAATCCGCCGGGAAACCGCCCGGCCCGGTTGTCAAACTATTGTCATACTCCGCCTTGCGGCGGCGGTTGTGAGTCGCTGGCAAAACAGGCATAATGAACATGACGAGGCGATATGGATACGGACAAAAGGGGACAACGTATGACGTTCAACGATCGCTTTCTGCGCGCCTGCCGCAAGGAACCCGTCGACCGGGTGCCCGTCTGGTACATGCGCCAGGCCGGCCGGTACGATCCCGATTACCGCAGGATCAAAGAGAAGTATTCCCTGCTTGACATTTGCCGGCAGCCGGAACTGGCCGCCGAAGTGACGCTGATGCCCGTCCGCAAGCTAGGCGTCGACGCCGCCATCCTCTATTCCGACATCATGATCCCGCTGGAGTCGCTCGGGGTGAAATTCGACATCGTGAAAAACGTGGGGCCGGTCATCGCCGAGCCGATCCGCCGGGACGCCGATCTCGGACGGCTGAAACCGTTTGAACCGGAACAGGATCTTCCGTACGTGCTGGAGACGATCCGCCTGCTGGTCCGCGAACTGACGGTGCCGCTCATCTCCTTTGCCGGCGCGCCGTTCACCCTGGCCAGCTATCTGGTGGAAGGCCGGCCGACCCGGTCGTACCGTCTGACGAAGGCGATGATGTACGCCGAGCCGGAACTGTGGCACCGGTTGATGAGCGTGCTGGCGGACACCGCCGCCGCCTGGATGCGCGTTCACGTGCACGCCGGCGCCCGCGCGGTGCAACTGTTCGACAGTTGGGCCGGCGCGCTGGCGCCGCACGATTACGAACGGTACGTGCTGCCGCACGTCCGGGCGGTGTTTGCCGCCCTAGCCGATCTGGACGTCCCCAAGATCTATTTCCCCGGCGTCGGTTCGGGCGAATTGCTGCCCCTGCTCCGCGATTTGCCGGCGGATGTCATCGGACTGGACTGGCGGGTGTCCATCGCGGAGGGCCGGCGCCGCACGGGCGGGCGGTTCGCCATTCAGGGCAATCTGGACCCGTACGTGTTGACCGCGCCGTTGCCCGTCATCCGGGAGCAGGCCGCCCGTCTGCTCGACGAAGGCATGCGGGAGCCGGGGTACATTTTCAATCTCGGCCACGGGCTGTTTCCGGAGGCGTCCCTGGACAAGGTGCGGGCGCTGACCGAATTCGTGCACGAATATTCCGCGCGCGGCGGATGACGGCGGCTCGCACGCGAAAAGACGGCGGAAAGAACGAAACATCCGGAAACACCCGGAAAAACCCAAACGCAGGAGACAAGAGGGTTGAAACGATGAGCGAACAACGGCAAAAACCGACCGGCGTTCTGGTCATGTCCTACGGCACGCCGGAAAGTCTCGACCAGGTGGAAGCATACTACACGCACATTCGCCACGGCCGTCCGCCTTCCCCGGAACAGTTGGCCGACCTCGTCGCCCGTTACCGCGCCATCGCCGGCGGCGTGTTTCCGCTGCGGGAACACACGAACCGGCAGGTGGAGGCGCTGCAGCGGGAGCTGGACGCCCGGGCGGGGAACGGGCGTTACGTCTGTTACCAGGGACTGAAGCACGCCGCGCCGTTCATCGAGGACGGCGTGGCGCAGATGGCGGCGGACGGGATCGAACGGGCGGTCGGCATCGTGCTCGCGCCGCACGATTCGGCCATGAGCGTCGGCGCCTACATCCGCCGGGCCGAAGCGGAGGCCGCGCGCCGGGGGGTTCGCATGGCCTTCGTGCGCGAGTACCACCTGCACCCGGCGCTGATCGAGGCGTTGGCCGAGCGGGTGCGGCGCGGGTTGGAGAAGTTCGGCGACCGGCGCGGCGAAGCCCTCGTGTTGTTCAGCGCGCACAGTTTGCCGGAGCGGATTTTGACCTGGAACGATCCGTACCCCGGGCAATTGCTGGCGACGTCCCGCGCCGTGGCCGACGCCGCGGGGGTGGACCGCTGGCAGTTTACCTGGCAAAGCGCCGGCCAGACCGGCGAGCCCTGGCTGGGACCGGATTTGCTGGAAACGCTGGAGACGGTTCATCGGGAAGGCGTGCGGGACGTGCTGGTCGCGCCGGTGGGATTCGTCTCGGATCATCTGGAAGTGTTGTACGACATCGATATCGAAGCCCGTCAATTCGCGGAAGAACGGGGCATGCGCCTGGAACGGATCGCGATGCTGAACGACGACCCCCGGTTCATCCGGGCGCTCGCCGATTCGGTGCAGGCGGCGGAGGAGGGGTTGCCGCATGGCGCCTGATTCCTGGCACGTCGCGGTGCTGGGCGGCGGCATGACCGGTCTCAGCGCCGCTTTTTACCTGTACCGGCTGGCCGAAGAGCGGGGGCTGCCGATCCGGGTCACGCTGCTGGAAGCTTCCGGACGTCTGGGAGGCCGCATCGACACGCTGCGCAAGGACGGCTACGTGATCGAACGCGGCCCGGATTCGTTTCTCGCCCGGAAAACGGCGATGATCGAACTGGCCCGGGACCTGGGCATGGAGGACGAACTGGTCGGCATCTCGTCGCTGGCCGGCAAGACGATGATCGTCCATCGCGGTCGGCTCCATCCGATGCCGCAGGGGCTGCAGATGGGGATTCCGACGGATCTGGGGGCGTTCGCCCGCACGGGACTGATTTCCCCCCTGGGCAAACTGCGCGCCCTTTGCGACCTCGTCATTCCCCGTCGGCGCGGGGACGGGGACGAATCGGTCGGGGAATTTTTGCGGCGCAGGCTTGGCCGGGAAGTGGTGGAGCGGATCGCCGAACCGCTGCTTGCCGGCATTCACGCCGGCGACCTCGACCGGCTGAGCCTGCGGGCGACGCTTCCCCAGTTCGCCCAGTTGGAACGGACCCATGCCAGCCTCATTCGCGGTCTGACCGCCACCCGCCGCCAGGCGAAACCGCCGCAGCTCCCCCCGGAAGCGCAAGGGAAAGTGTTTCTCAGCTTCCGCCGCGGCCTCCTGTCGGTGGTGGAGGCGCTGGACATGCGGCTCCGCCGGTACGGTTGCGACATCCGGCTCGGCGTGGCCGCCCGGGCGCTGGAAAAAGGGGAGCCGGACGGCGCGCCCTATCGCATTGTCACGGAAGACGGCACGGGGCTACCCGTCCATGCGGTGATCGTCGCGGTGCCGGCACCGGCGGCGGCAAGCCTGCTGGAGGCGCATGTGGATACGGAGGCGATGCGGAAGATTGATTATGTATCGGTGGCCAACGTCGTGTTCGGCTACGATGCGCGTCACTTCGGCCATATGCTGGACGGCTCCGGGTTTCTCGTGCCGCGCGGGGAAGGGCGCACGATTACCGCCTCCACCTGGACGTCGACGAAGTGGCCGCATACCGCGCCGGCCGGCAAACGGCTCGTCCGTTGCTACGTCGGACGCGCCGGCGACGAGGCCGCGGTGGATCTGCCGGACGACGCGCTGGTGCATGCGGTGAAACGGGACTTGCGGGAACTGATGGGGCTGGAAGCGAAGCCGGAGCTCACCCTGATCACCCGGCTGCCCCGCTCCATGCCGCAATATGCGGTTGGCCATCAGGAGCGGATTGCCGCCTTCCGCCGGGAACTGTCCGCCCGCCTGCCGGGTGTGCTCGCGGCCGGCGCGGCGTTCGAGGGCGTCGGGCTGCCCGATTGCGTCGCTCAGGGCCGCAAAGCCGCCGAACAGTTGACGGACATGCTGGCCCGTCGTTGACGGAGAAAGACGGGACGAAACGAGAAAAGCTTTTGAGTCTTTTGTTTTGCGCCTTTGAAGACATAAGATCCGTTGCGGTTATGATATAATGGCTTTCGGAGAAGAACCGGAGGCCGGGGGATACTGCATGCCGCAATACTCTCGTTTGGAAACGCGTCGCAAGACGCGCCGCCGCGCCAGGAGGTTACTGGCGCTGAATTTGTTTTTGGCCGCCGTATTGGCGTTGACCGTCTGGCGGCTGACGACCGAACGGCCGGCCGGGGGATCGCCGGCGGCGCCCCGCGACGCTGCGCCCGCCGCAACCGCTCCTTCGGTTTCGGCCGGCGAGGACCCCGGGGACGGGACGGAGCGGCCCGGGGAGACCGGGTCGGAGCCGGATCCAGGCATCGATGACACTCCCTCTCCCGGTCCGGACGCCTTCCCGTCGCCGGACGGCAGCGGCGGCTTCGTGACGATCGCCTTCGTCGGCGACATTCTGCCCGCCGGACGGGTGGCGGAGGCGATGAACCGGGAAGGCGCCGATTATCCGTTCCGCAACGTCCGGGACTTGTTGACCGGCGCCGACATCGCTGCGGGAAACCTGGAGACGCCGGTCACCACGCGGGGGATGCCCGCCGAAAACAAGCAATACGTGTTCCGGGCGTCGCCGGATCACGTGCCGGCGTTGCGGGAAGCGGGCTTCGACGTGTTGTCCCTGGCGAACAATCACACCCTCGACCAGGGGTGGGAAGGGTTGCAGGACACGATCGCCCATCTGGAAGAAGCCGGGCTTGCGCATATGGGCGCGGGGGCGAACGAACAGGAAGCGTATGCGCCCGCGTTGATTGAACGAAACGGCATGACCGTGGCGTTCCTCGGTTTCAGCCGCGTGGTGCCCGAAGTTTCCTGGAAGGCCGGGCCCCGGAATCCCGGTGTCGCGGAAGCCTACGACACGCGAAGGGCCGTCGCCGCCATCCGGGAAGCGAAGGAAAAGGCCGATCTGGTTGTGGTGATGGTGCACTGGGGGTTGGAGCGGAAAGATTTTCCTGAACCGTACCAGCGGAAAATGGGGCGCGAGTTCATCGATGCCGGCGCCGATCTGGTGATCGGCAGCCACGCCCACGTGTTGCAGGGACTGGAGCCGTACAAGGGCAAGTGGATCGCTTACAGCCTGGGCAATTTCGTGTTCACCACGGCCGGCGTTTCCAAAACCCAGGAAACCGGCGTGCTTGTGGCGGAGTGCGATAAGGAAGGAAATTGCCGGCTGACGTTCCATCCGATGTTCGCGGAAAACTTCCAGCCGGGGCCCATGGAACCGGAGGCCGCCCGGCGGCTGCTGAAGCGGCTTGAGGCGTTGTCTTTCGGAGTGGCGATTGACGCGGACGGCGTCCTTACGGCGTCGGGGGAAGCGGGGGATGACGGGGCTTCGCCCTCCCCGGCCGCGTCCATTGTCGATGCGGACGCGACGCGCCGGACAGAATCCGTCGCCGGCGCCGCCGCGCCGCGCGCGGAGGAGGGGCGCTGATGCCCGTCTTCGACCGCGCCTACCTGCATCCGTGCGTCGCCCATCGCGGCTGGTCCGGCAAAGCGCCCGAAAACACGCTGGCCGCCTTCCGTCTGGCGCTGGCCGAACCGGCGGTGGCATGGATGGAACTGGACGTGCAGTTATCCCGGGACGGCGTTCCCGTTGTCATTCACGACGAGACGCTGCAGCGGACGACCAACGGCACGGGACGCGTCCGGGACTGGACGGCCAAGGAGCTGTCCCGCCTGGACGCCGGCAGTTGGTTTCACCCCGATTTCGCGGGGGAAACGGTGCCGACGCTGGAACAGGTGCTGGAACTGGCCGGCGGCCGTTGCCGGCTCAACATCGAGCTGAAAACGGAAGAGGCGGAGAGCGCCTGGTGCGAACGGCTTGCCCGGAACGTGACGGACCTGCTGAAGGCGAGACGTCTGGAACGCGACGCCGTCATTACCTCCTTCGACCCCCGCTGTCTGCAGGCGGTCCGCAAGTTTGCGCCGGACGTGCGCACCGGTCTCATCGCCGGCAAGCGGAAACCGGACCTGGTTCGCTTCCTTTGCGCCTTGGGCGCCTCCTTCCTGTCCATCGCGTTCCGTCATCTCCACCCGGTCCTCCTGGATGAATGCGCCCGGCATGACGTGGACGTCATGGTCTGGACCGTCAACCGAAACGCCGATCTGGTCCGGCTGACGGCGATGCCGGAATCGTTCCTCGTGTGCACCAACCATCCGGACCGCTGGCTGGCCGCCGTCCGGAAACCGGCCGGATTTTGAGCGTGGCAGCCGGCGTTCTTCGGTCGCCGGAAATGGCGATTCAGGGATCCATGAGGATGGCAAAAGCCCAAAAACCCATAACGTTCGTATGGAAGGGCCGCTGTATCAGGTCACAATTCTAGTGACTTGTAACAGCGGTTTACTTCTTCATCATATGACAACCGATTGACATACATATGTCAAACGGTTAATATATAGGGGAATTTTATCGTGGGCGAGTTTTGTCCGTGTATTTGGCGGAGTCAAGAACATGCGATAGGTTATGACCACATGAGGATTCAGCAAGAGAAAGAAAATAAAAGTCTCTGCAAAAGAACGGAGGCAAAGCTTAACGGAGTCGGAGGGAGAACACGTGTTGAGCTTCAATGATTTTATTCCACTTCAAAATAAATCCATTGATCTTTTGGCTGTCGGGGAATTGCTAGTCGACATGATCTCCGAAACGTATGACGATGTGGTGGATAGCGACACCTATCATAAATTTCTGGGCGGTTCGGCCGCAAATATCGCGATGAACGCCAAAAAACTGGGCCTCCGTTCGCAGGTGGTTTCCGCGGTGGGCAATGACGGTTTCGGCACGTTTCTGATCCGGAAATTGCAGGAAGCGGGTGTTCCCACGCATGGTGTTCAACGGACCCCTCATCCCACCAGCCTGGTCGTGGTGACCAAAAGCAAAGCGACGCCGGTGCCGATTTTTTACCGGGGCGCGGATTATCACCTGTCTTTCACCCCTCAACTGGAGCAAGCCGTCATCGATTCGAAGATCATCCATTTTTCCTGCTGGCCCCTCTCCATGCCCTCTTCCCGTTCGACGATCGAACGCGTTCTGGAATTGGCGCGGAAACACAACACGCTGATCGGGTTTGATCCGAACTATCACCCGATGATCTGGAACGAAGGCGAAGATGGGGTGGCCTATGTGAAATCCGTCATCGGTAAGACGGATATCATCAAACCGTCGGAGGACGACGCGGAACGATTGTTCGGGAAAGATACCCCGGAACGCCAGCTTGAAAAATTTTTGCGGCTTGGCGCCAAATGGGTGATTCTGACGCTGGGGAAAGCCGGCGCCATCGTTTCCAACGGTTCGGAAACGATGAAAATCGCCAGCGCGGCGACCGACGTCGTCGATACGACGGGGGCGGGAGACGCGTTCTGGGCGGGGTTTTACGCGGGGATCGTAAAAGGATTTTCCTTCAAGGACGCGGTCATGCTCGGCATGAAAGTCAGCGCGTTCAAACTGAAACATCTCGGACCGGTGGCCAGTTTCCCAACCATTGAAGAAATGGTTGCCAACAAATAATTTACGTCAACTGCAAGCGGATGGAGGATGGCCGGAATGAAAGTGAAAAACAAAGTGCAACTTATTACGTATCCGGACTCGCTCGGCGGCGATCTGAAGTCGCTCTACCGGGTGATGACCGGATATTTTCCCGATCTGTTCCAGGGAGGGGTGCATATTTTGCCGCCCTATCCGTCGTCGGGCGACCGGGGATTTGCTCCGCTGAACTATATGGAAATTGAGCCCCGGTTTGGAACATGGGAAGACGTTGCGTTGATCGGCGAACGGTTTGACGTCATGCTGGATGTGATGGTGAACCATATTTCCAGGCGCTCGGAACATTTTCAGGACTTTCTGAAGAAAGGCCGCGCGTCGGAATATGCAGACATGTTCATCACGCTGGACAAACTGTGGAAAGACGGCATCCCGGTCCAGGAAGATATCGCCAAAATGTTTTTGCGCCGGCCGGTACCCTACTCGACGTATATCCGGGAAACCGGTGAAGAAATTAAAGTCTGGACGACGTTTGGCAAAACCGACCCTTCGGAGCAAATTGACCTGGATGTCCATTCGCCGAAAACAAGACAATACTTCAGGGAGATTTTCGCCCAATTCAAAAAGCACCGCGTCAGGATGGTCCGGCTTGACGCCGTCGGCTACGTGATCAAGAAACCCGGTACGAGCTGCTTTTTTGTCGAACCGGACATCTACGGGTTTCTGGATTGGATTTCCCAAATGGCCCGCGAAATGGACATTGTGCTTCTGCCGGAAGTCCACGCGCATTACGCCATTCAGTACAAGCTTGCGGAGCGGGGATTCTGGATTTACGACTTTATTTTGCCGTTTCTCATTCTGGAAGCTTTGCTCACCAGGTCCGGTACGAATCTGTTGCGCTATCTGAAAACCCGTCCCGCAAACCAGTTCACGATGCTGGATTGTCATGACGGCATCCCGGTCAAGCCGGATCTGGACGATCTGGTGGATACGGCGAGGGCGCGAAACGTCGTCGATATTTGTTTGAACAGGGGGGCCAACCTGAGTTACGTGCTGTCGGACAAACACAAGTCACCGGACGGCTTTGACGTTCACCAGATTCGTTGCACGTATTACGATGCGTTGAACCGGGACGACGACGCCTATCTGGCGGCTCGGGCCATTCAGTTGTTTGCGCCGGGAGTACCCCAAATCTATTACGTGGGCTTGCTGGCCGGAACCAACGATGACGAAAGGGCGAAAGCAACGGGGGACGGACGGGAGATCAACCGGCATAATTACAGTCTCGAGGAAGTTGAACGCGCGGTGGAACGCGACGTTGTTCAGCGGCTCGTGAAGCTGATTCGTTTCCGCAATGCGTATGAGGCGTTCGACGGATCCTTCGCTGTTCTGGATTCGGGCGGGAAAGAAATCCGACTGGAATGGATAAAGGACGAAAAACGCTGCGTGTTGACGGTTGATCTCAAAACGTACAGATCCGTTATCGATTATGTGGAAAATACCGGAGAACTGAAACGCCTTGTTCTGTGAAGCGGAAATTTCCGATATGTCAACCAGTTGACATATATATGATAACCGGTTATCATATGGCCAGAATAGTGAATGCGCTTCAACAATCTTTAGGGGGGAAACGATCTTGATCAAGTTCAAACGCCTCACCGTTATGGTCCTTTGCCTGATTCTGTCGCTGGGTACGCTGTCGGCGTGCTCGAAATCGTCCGACTCCGGCGGCACCGCCTCAAGCACTTCCGGCACGTCGGGGGCGGATACGGGCGGACAAACGCAGAAAGAAGTCAAGATTACGTTCTTTAACACGTCAGCCGAAGTCAACACCGTATTCGAAGAGCTGTTCAAAAAGTATCATGAACTCCATCCGAATGTGACCATTGAACTGATTCCGACTCCGATTGGCGGAGCGCAAATCGAAAAATTCCAATCGCTGCTCGCTTCGGGGAATCCGCCGACGATCTCCAACCTTGATCCGGGAACCATCATGCAGTATAAGGACAAGTTCCTGGATCTGGAATCGGAGAAAGCCAAATACGAAGAGCTGACGAAACCCGGCTCGGTCGAAGGCGCATTGCTGGACGGCAAATTCCTCGGCATCCCCTGGACGGCTCAGGGTTATGGATTGCTTTACAACAAGCGGGTAGTAGAGGAAGCGATTGGCGGACCTTTCGATCCGTCCACGATCAAAACCCGCAACGATCTGGAAGAACTTTTCAAGAAAATCGACGCCGCCGGCATCCCGCCAGTGATGATCCACGGGGCGGACTGGTCCCTGGGCGCACACTATCTGGGACTGGTTTATTCCCTGCAATCGGAAAATAACGTGGACGAGAACCGCAAGTTTGTGGAGGCTTTGAAAAACGGGGAAGTCAATCTGCTCGACAATCCGCAATTCAACGGGCTGATGGAGACTTTCGACCTGTTGAAGAAATACAACGCAAGGAAAAACGACCCGCTCGTCGCCGATTACAACAGGGACAGCGCGGATTTTGCCCAGGGAAAAGCGGCATTCTACTTTATGGGCGACTGGGTCTGGGCTGTCATCGGAAATCTGGAAGGACGCGATCAGGAATTCGGCATTATTCCGGTGCCGATCAGCAACAATCCCGACGACTTCGGAAATACGCAAATCGCCTACAGCGAACCGAAGCTGTTCGCGATTGACAATTCGGGGTCCACTCCGGAGCAGCAACAGGCAGCCAAAGAGTTTATCGAATGGTTGGTAACGAGCGAAGAAGGCCAGAACGCCATCATCACGAAAATGGGCCTGTCGATGCCTTACAAGGACGTCAAGGCCAAAAGCGATAATGTCATCGCCGAAGCCGTATCCAATTACGTGGATCAAGGAAAAGTCATCAATATCGGGGTCATCAACTACTTCCCGCAGGACTACTGGTCGAAGACGGGGGCGTCCATGCAAAAATACCTGGCGGGAATCATCGACCGCACAGGTCTTGCGAAAGAAGTACAAAACTACTGGAGATCTTATGCGGGCAAATAAAAACCGGTTCCACCTTGCGGAAGATGGGCGCGGGGCTTTGCCCCGGCCCATTTTCCTGCAAGAGGTGCCCGTAATTTCCGGATATAAGGGTGTAGCGGCATGAAACAGAAGAAGGCTTTGAAAAACGCGGGTATTTTTTTGCTTTTTGGTGGTCCATCCCTGTTTGCCTTTACGGCTGTTTTTTTGATTCCGTTTCTTGTCGGTCTTTATTTGACGTTCACCAACTGGGATGTCAACACTTCAAAAAGCGATCTGGTCGGATTGTCCAACTATATTGAAGTTTTTCACGACAAATCGTTTCTGACCCAGCTATGGTTTACCGTTAAATATGTGTTTTTCACCGTGCTCTTTTCCAACGTTCTTGCGTTCCTCATCGCATTGGCGCTGTCAAGCGGAATGAAAGGGGAAAAATGGATTCGTACCGGTTATTTTACGCCGAACCTGATTGGCGGCATTGTGCTGGGTTATTTGTGGCAAAGCTTGTTCTCGCAGGTTCTGCCCTATCTGGGCAACAAATACGGTTGGACGCTTTTTGAAACATCCTGGCTGACCCGCACGGAAACCGCGTTTTGGGCGCTTGTGATCGCAACCGCCTGGCAATTGACCGGTTACCTGATGATCATTTATATTGCCGGATTCACCGGGGTTCCCAAAGACGTGCTGGAAGCCGCCAGTATCGATGGCGCAGGAAAGTTCGCCATTCTTCGTAAAATCACGTTGCGGCTTTCCATCCCGGCCATTGTCATCTGCATTTTCATTTCCATATCCAGATCTTTCCTGACCTACGACCTCAACCTCAGTTTGACGAAGGGCGACCCGTTCAATTCGACGGAGCTGGTCACCTATCATATCGTGCAGACGGCGTTTTTGTCCAATCAATACGGGATCGGGCAAGCGGAAGCGATTGTTCTGTTCGTGATCGTGGCCACCATTGCGCTCACGCAGTCCTATCTGCTCAAGAAGCTGGAGGTTGAATCGTAAATGACCGCGCGTCGTTCCTTGCCTGTTTTGAAGTCGTTTGTCCTGTATGCGGGTTTGCTGGTTTTTTTGTTTCCCTTTCTGCTGGTGGTCATGAACTCGTTCAAAAAAACACAGTATTTTGTCGAGAATCCCCTGGCATTGCCCAAAAGCCTCGACTTCAGCAACTACGTTCAGGCGTATGAACACATGGCGTTCTTGCGGGGGTTTATCAATTCGCTGCTGATTACCGTATTCTCGGTGTTGATCATCGTCCTGTTTTCATCCATGACAGGTTACCTGTTCGTTCGATTCAAATGGAAATTGAACAAAGTCCTGTTTTTTATCATGCTGGCTTCCATGACCATTCCGTTTCAGGTCATCATGATTCCCCTGGTGATGTTGTACGGGAAAATGGGGCTTTTGAATACGAAGCCGACGTTGATTTTCATGTACATGGGGTTCGGCATTCCGTTTGGCGTCTTTACATTCCACGGATTTATCAAAGGGATTTCCTACGAACTGGAGGAAGCTTCATTTATCGACGGGTGCTCGCGGCTCCGCACGTTTTTTCGGATCGTTTTTCCGTTGCTGAAGCCGGTTATCGTCACCCTGGTGGTGCTGGACGTGCTCTGGATCTGGAATGACTATCTGCTGCCCAGTCTGGTTCTGCTGTCGCCCGGGCAAAGGACGCTGCCGCTGTCCACGTACGCGTTCTTTTCAACCTATGCGGTGGATTACGGCCCCCTGATGGCCGGCCTGGTCATGACCATTATCCCCGTGCTGGTGCTGTACCTGATGCTTCAGGACCAAATTATCAGGGGGATCACGGAAGGCGCCTTGAAATAATCCGACGTTGGAGGGTTCCGATCATGGACTTCGTCAACCGCGTAGCACCGGAATTAAGACAAAGATTGGAGCAACTGCCGCGTTTTCAATTGCCGGAGGATCTCGGCAAGGCGCGGCAAATCCCCCGGCCTGTCCTGGAAAAATCCAAAGACGTCAGGATCACGGACCGCCATATTTTGGGCGCAGACGCCAATGAAATGCTGGTCCGGATTTACGAGCCGGTTTCTCGGGATGAGACCGAACTGCCGGCATTGCTATGGATCCATGGCGGAGGATACGTGATGGGCCATCCCGATTTTGACGACAATCTTTGCCAGGAATTTGTCAAAGTGGCGGGCTGCATCGTCGTTTCCCCCGATTATCGTTTGGCCCCCGAACACCCGTTTCCGGCGGGACTCGAAGACTGCTACGCCGCTTTGGTCTGGATGACCCGCGCGGCGGACGAACTGAAGATTGACGTGTCGCGAATTGCGATCGGCGGCGCAAGTGCGGGAGGCGGCTTGACCGCGGCGTTGGCGCTGCTGGCCCGCGACCGGGGAGGACCCGCGATCTGTTTCCAGATGCCCCTGTATCCGATGATCGACGATCGCAATGTGACGCCTTCCAGCCATGAAATTACTTACCCCGGCGTCTGGAATCGGCAAAACAATCTGGCGGCCTGGAAGATGTATCTGGGCGGGCAAGGGGAGGGAGACATATCGCCCTATGCGGCGCCCAGCCGCGCCCGGGATCTGTCCGGACTTCCCCCTCTTTATACGTGCGTGGGGCAACTGGATCCGTTCCGTGACGAGACGATCGAGTACGTTGCGAGACTGGCGCAAGCCGGCGTCGAGGTCGAATTTCATCTTTACCCCGGCGCATACCACGGTTTTGAACACGCGGAACCCCAAGCCGAAATCAGCATCCGCGCCCGAAACGATTACGTGAATGCATTGGCAAGGGCTTTTCATCGCAGGTGACCATTACGCAGCGAGAGGGACGGTTCCTTCCCGATGCCTGAAAATCCGCGACCGATCAGGTCGCTGTATTTATTGACGGGTTTCTCCGGAGATGAATGGGATTGGCAACGGACTGTTGGAAATGCCGGGCAAAATAGGACGATCGTTAGTTGATTTAAAATTTGGTGTTATAATAAAAAGAAATGAGACAGTCGGAGACCGGAGGAAGGATTGTGGCGACAATCAAGGATGTTGCGGAGAAAGCAGGCGTTTCAGTAACGACCGTTTCCCGTGTGTTGAACAACCGGGGATATTTAAGCGAAAATTTGAAGCGCAAAGTTTACGAAGCCATGAAAGAACTCAATTACCAGCCGAACGAGCTGGCCCGGTCGCTGTTCCGAAAGAAATCGAATATTATCGGGTTGATCATTCCGGACATTTCACATCCGTTTTTTGGCGAGATTGCCAGATATGTGGAATACTATGCTTACAAAAAGAAATATAAAATTTTACTGTGCAATTCCCAATTGAACAAAAAGAAAGAAAAAGAATATATCAATATGCTGAAAGCCAGTCAGGTCGACGGCATTATCATGGGCAGCCATACAATGGATATAAAAGAATATACAACCATTCGTTTGCCGCTCGTCACGTTGGACCGGCAGTTGTCGGAGACCATTCCCTATGTCTCGTCGGATCACTATAAGGGCGGCGCGCTTGCAACGAAACTTCTGATTAAAAAAGGCTGCCGAAAAATCGCGCACATCAGCGGCAATCTGCGACTGAATTTACTGGCCAAAATGAGGTATGACGCATTTGCCGATCTCATGAAGAAACACGGCATTGCCCATGTCGTGGTTGAAACCGATTTGAACGGATTCAATTACAAGGAATATGAACAGATCGTGGCCGAATTGTTCAGGGCGCATCCCGATGTGGACGGCGTTTTTGCGAGCAGTGACGTGATTGCCGCGCAAGTGCTGAAGGAATGCAGACGTCTCGGCAAAAAGGTGCCCGATGACGTCAAGGTCGTCGGGTTCGACGGCATTCAGCTCGGGGAGTTTATTGCTCCCGGGTTGACGACCATTCAGCAGCCGATCAGGGAAATCGCAAAGTCGGCCGTGGACCTTATCGTGGAGCAAATCAACGGGAACGCCGTGCCCAGGGAAAATATTTTGCCGGTCAAATTATTGGAAAAAGAAACGACATAACGGAAGCCAAGATGTCATAATGTCATTTTCAACGCCCCTCATTTTTTTTGGCCTCCCCGAGGGCCCCAAATGTTCGAGACCGGTGAAGGGGAAAAAGGGGGGACTGCCGGTGACGGACGCGGCACGGGTTCGGTCGTTTCCGCCGGTGGCCGACGAGCGATCCCGCGTGCTGGTGCTCGGGAGCATGCCGGGAGTGCGTTCCTTGCGGGCGCATCAGTATTACGGGAATCCGAACAATCATTTTTGGCGCATTTTGTACGCACTGGCGGAGAACCGGGAACCGGATCCCGATTACGAAAGCCGGATCGCGTTTGCGCTGCGCCACGGGGTGGCGCTGTGGGACACCATCGCTTCGTGCGTGCGCCCCGGCAGCCTGGACAGCGATATTCGCGAACCCGTTCCAAACGACATTCCCGGATTGTTGCGGCGTTATCCGAACATCGAGGCCATCGCGTGCAACGGCGCGAAATCGCACGCGATGCTGATGAAGTATTACGGCCGCGACCCTTCGGTCGCGGCCAGAACCGTGCTCAAGCTGCCGTCCACCAGTCCGATTCCGACACCCCGGTACCGCGGGTTTGCGGACAAGCTGGAAGCGTGGCGCGCGTTGTCGGCCTGGCTCGAGTGAACCGCCGGAGGGCCCGCTCGGAAGAGCGGGCCCTTTCCCGTTACCAGCCCATGCGCCGGCGCAGCGAGGCGATTTGCGCCGTATGATGGCGCGCGTGCCAGTCGGCGAAGGCGAGGGCGTCGTCAAGCGTCCACGGTCCGTTGGCCGGGTGGACAAACTCGCGGCGGAACTGTTCCGCTCCCAGCGAGCGCCACAGGCGATCCCAGCGTTGGTGCAGCGCCTCGAGGAGCGCGAGCGAATCCTCGACGCCGTACACGCTGGAGTCGGGCAGCTCGGCCCACTTCGCTTCGTCGAACGGACAGATGGCTGGCCGGTCTTCGGTAAGCGCCAGCTTGACGCGCATATACGTGTTCATCATGGCGTCCGCCAGATGATGCACCACCTGCCGCACCGTCCACCCGCCCGGGCGGTACGGGGCGGCGAGCTGTTCCTCGCCGAGCCCGGCCACCGTCTCCCGGAGCCGCGCCGGAAACGCCGCCAGTCCGGCGATGAGCCGGTCCCGTTCCGCGGCGTCCAGTTGCCCCGGCCTGGTGAATTTGCCGATCGGATACTGCAGTTCTTCCAGTCGATTCTCACCCATGGGTCGATCCCGCCCCGGCGGTCAGCCGCTCCATTTCGTCCAGCAGCTCCTCGAACACGGCCATCGCCTGCTCGATCGGTTCCGGCGTGGACATGTCGACCCCCGCCTTTTTCAGGATGTTGATCGAATAGTCGTTGCCGCCGCTCTTCAGGAAGCCCAGGTAACGCTGCACGGCCGGCTCGCCCTCTTCCAGGATCTGTTTGGCGAAGCTGGTCGCCGCGGAAAAGCCGGTGGCGTATTTGTAGACGTAAAAGCTCGAGTAGAAATGGGGAATGCGCGCCCATTCCATTTCGATGTCCTTGTCCACCACCACGTCGTCGCCGTAATACTTCAGGTTCAGGTCGTAATAGATCGAGCACAGCTCCTGCGGCGTGAGCGATTCGCCGTTTTCCGCCTTTTCGTGGATGATTTTCTCGAACTCGGCGAACATCGTCTGCCGGAACACCGTTGTGCGGAATTGGTCGGCGTAGTAGGTGAGCAGGTACAATTTTTCCTTCGGGTCGTTCGTCCGGTTCAACAGATGGTGCATGAGCAGCGCCTCGTTGAGCGTCGACGCCACTTCCGCCAGGAAAATCGTGTATTGTGCGTTGCGGTAATCGTTATGCTTGTCGGAGAAATACGAATGAAGCGCGTGGCCCATTTCGTGCGCCAGCGTGAACATGCTGTTCAGATTATCCTTGTGGTTGAGCAGCACGTAGGGATGGGTGCCGTACGCGCCCCAACTGTACGCGCCGCTTCGCTTGCCCGCGTTTTCGTACACGTCGATCCAGCCGCCCTTGAATCCTTCCCGCAGCACTTGCCGGTATTCCTCGCCGAGGGGCGCCAGGCTTTCTTCCACCGTCTTTTTTGCCTGTTCGTACGGAATGTTCATGTCGAATTCGTCCACCAGCGGCGCGAACAGGTCGTACATGTGCAGTTCGTCGACGCCGAGCAGCCGCTTGCGCAACCGCATGTAGCGGTACATGAGCGGCAGATGGCGATGGATCGTATCGATCAGGTTGTTGTACACGCTGACCGGGATGTTGTCGCCAAACAGGGCCATCTCCAGGGCGGACGGGTATTTGCGGACGCGTGCGTAGAACAGGTTCTTGGTGACGTGCGCGTTCAGCGTCGCGGCCAGGGTGTTGCGCCATTTGCCGTACGTGTCGTACATCGCCTGGAACGCCGCTTTGCGCACCTCGCGGTTGCGGCTTTCCAGGAACTGGATGTAGCGGCCGTGCGTCAGCTCGACTTCCTCGCCCTGCTCATTCCGGATCGTCGGAAACTTCAGATCGGCGTTATTCATGATGCCGAAAATCGTCCCCGGTGCCTGCGACACGTTGCCCACCTGCGCCAGCAGCGCCTCCTCGCTCTTGGAGAGCACGTGCGGCTTCTGGCGGAGCATTTCCTCCAGCGTGCGGCGGTACGTGGCCAGCTTCGGATCCGCGGCGAGATGCTTCAGCTCCTCCTCGCTGAGCGCGAGAATTTCCGGGGTGATGAAGGAGAGCGCTTCGTTCACCTCGACGCTCAGCTTGCGGGCCTTGTCGGACAACGCCTGGTAGGTCGGATCGGCCATGTCCTCGTGGTGTTTCATGTTGGCGTATACGTACAGCCGCTCCGTCAGCAGCGAAAGGTCATCCTCCAGCTTGAAGCACGCCAGAATCATATCCGCGTCCTTCAGCCGGCCCTGGAAAGCGGCGACTTCGCCGAGGCGCTGCTTGACCAGTTGGTATTCCTTGTCCCAGGCGGTCTGGTCGGGATACAGATCCTCAAGTTTCCACCGGTATTCGGCCGGAATGTCCTGGCGTTTGGGCAACTGGCTCATGGAATGATTCCTCCTTTGAATCGGGATTTTGGACCGGTGCGGGGCGGACGCGGCTTCCGTCGCCAGGCCGGCCGGGACGGCGGCAACCGCCGCTTCGTCACCGGCCGCCGTCCGTCCGGCCAGCAGCGCCTCCGCCGGAGACGCGGCCGCCCGCAGGAAAAAAAGGGCCGTCAGCCAGACGGCGCATGGCGTCAACCGCACGTTCATCCAAGCGAACCCTCCTGCTCCGGACACGGAAATTGTTTCCTGCCGTCATGTAGTATGGTTCGCTTGAGCCGGGTTTATCATCGCCAGGCGGCTGCGCCCGCCGTCCCGGAACCGGCGTTCCACAGCGCGTACACGATGAGGAAAAAGGCGAACAGCACGAGCACAAGGGCCGCGATGGCCATGCCCCTGCGCAGCCTTGCGGGCACGCTGTCCCGTTTCATGACCAGCATGGCCGCCAGCGCAAACGCGGCGATGATGAACAGCAGCGATGCGGACGAATCCAAGCGGTGTCCTCCTTTTCCGTTTTTTTCATCATAGAAGAGATGGGCGGAGAAATCAACGCGCGGAAAGAAGGCAAAAAACAGTTGCATTTCTTCCCCGTATCGGATATAATTACACCATTAGCCGCTAGACGGCGAAATTTTTGGGAGGTTTTCCATTTGAAAGGAACGGTTAAATGGTTCAACGCGGAGAAAGGGTACGGGTTCATTTCGGTCGAGAACGGCCATGACGTGTTCGTTCATTTCTCCGCGATCCAGGGCGAGGGTTTCAGGACCCTGGAAGAAGGGCAGCCGGTGGAATTCGACATCGTCGAAGGAAACCGCGGGCCGCAAGCGTCCAACGTGGTAAAACTGTAAGCCGTCCCCGCGGGCGGTTTGACGGATAGATCACGATCCATGACGCGAAAGCCTCCCGTTCAACGGGGGGCTTTTTCATTGGCGCCGCAGGTTTGTCCGGGGGAAAACGGCGCCTGTACCGGAGCCTGCATCCGTGAACGCCCGGAAAAGCCGGAGACGGGCTTTGACCGCTCCGGCCGGCCGGTGGTACACTGAGGCTGGATTTTGTACGCACGGAGGTTCCGACATCATGCCCAAATACAAACTGTTTGCGGAACGCAAAGGGAAAATGGACCAGGCCAAGAACAACCGTTTCGTCAAGCTGGCCCGGGAAATTTACATGCACGCCCGCCGCGGCGGCCCGAACCCGGAAGCCAACCCCGGCCTGAAAGCCGCCATTGCCAACGCGCGGGCATTCCAGATGCCGGCCGAGAACATCGAACGGGCGATCCGGAAAGCGACGGGAGCGGACCGGGACAACGTCGAGTACGAGGAAATCATCTACGAAGGATACGGGCCCGGCGGGGTGGCGATCATGGTGAAATGCCTGACGGACAACCGCAACCGGACCGCCGCCGACGTTCGCGCCATTTTCAACAAACAGGGCGGCAATCTCGGGGAAACCGGATGCGTCTCGTACATGTTCGATCACAAGGGACTGATCGTCATTCCGCGGGAAAACGGCACGCCGGACGAAGACACGGTGCTGATGCAGGCGCTGGAAGCGGGGGCGGAGGACGTCGTCGTCAACGACGACAGCTTCGAAGTGCTCACGGCGCCGACGGACTTCGACCGGGTGAAAACGGCGCTGGAGGAGGCCGGTTTCTCCTTCACGAGCGCGGGGGTGCGGTGGTTGCCGCAAACGACCGTCAGGGTCGAGGGCGAGAACGCGGAAAAGCTGATGAAAATGCTCGACGCGTTCGACGACAACGACGATGTGCAGGACGTGTACCACAATTTCGAGCTGCCGGAATAAAGGACGGACCGTCCGCGTCCGACGGCGTCACGGCCTGGCGAAAGCCGGGCTGTGGCGCCTTTTTTGCGTTTTTGCGCGGGTCCGTTCATCGTCCGTTCACGAGGGCGTGGTAACCTGTCGGATAAGCAGGACAGGAGGTTGGGCCGGTATGAAATCGTGGAAAAAATGGACGATGGGACTGGCGATCCTGATTCTGGCGGGCACCGGAGGGTTCGGGTACTGGTGGTCCCAGAAGCGGGAACAACCGCTGCAGGGGACGGTCAATCTGGCTTCCGTCCGGGTCACCCGCGGGGACATCGAAGTGCGGTTGTCCGGATCGGGCAGCGTGAACGTCCGCAACGAGGAAAGCGTCCGGCCTTCCGAAAACGCCAGGGTCAAAACCGTCGAAGTGAAAAAAGGAGACCGGGTGGAACAGGGGCAGGTGCTGGTGACGTTTGAGGAGAGTGACAACGGTACGCAAATCGGCAAGCTGGAGCTGAACCTCGAACAGCAGCGGCTGCAACTGGAGCAGGCGCAAAACCAGTACAAGGAATTGCAACGTTCAGGGGCGGAGGCGTCGGCCCTCGAACAGGCGCGGGTCAACATCCGCTCGATCCAGTTGAATATCGAACAGACGCTTCTGGAGCTCGAGGAGGCGAAAGAGGCCCAGGCGAGCCCGGAACCGCTCGTCGCGCCGATCGCGGGAACCGTGACGGCGATCCACGTCAAGCCGGGGGATGCCGTCACGCCGCAGACGGAAGCGGTCGTCATCACCGATTATGACCATTTGCAGTTGACGATCACTGTGGACGAAATGGACGTGCCCAAGGTGAAGGTCGGCCAGACGGCGGAAGTGACGCTGGACGCGCTGCCGGGCCGGATCATCCGGGGGACCGTGGAGGACATTTCGATGGAAGGCTCCCAGTCGAACGGGGTGGCGACGTTCCCGGTGAATATCCTGCTGGAACCGGCGGAAGAGGTGCGTCCGGGCATGTCGGGAACGGCCGAAATCGTGACGGCGTCGAAGCAAAATGTCCTGCTGCTGCCGATCGAGGCGGTGCAGACCGCAGGGGGCCGCTACTTCGCGCTCGTGCCCGCCTCGGCGGCGGATCGCGCCGGGAGCGGTAACGACGCCGCCGGAGCGGCGAAGGTTGCCGGTGCGGCGGGCGAGGCCGGAGCGGGCGGGGACAGCCGGCTCCCCGGCCGGCTTGCGAACGCGTTCGGGAACGCGGGCGCCACGCCGGTTCCGATTGAGGTCGGGCTGTATAACGACACCATGATTGAAATCGTGTCCGGACTGAAAGAAAACGATGAGGTGCTGATGCCGGCCTTTACGACCGGCAACAATGGCCAGCCGCGAATGCAGGTGGTCGGGGACCGGTTTGGCGGCGGCATGCCGGAGGGCGTGTTCTCCGGCGGCGCCGGAGGTTTCTTCGGCGGAGGACCCGGCCTCCCGGGCGGCGGCGTTTCCGGCGGCAACCCGAACTTTCGCGGGTCCGGCGGCGGAGGTGCGGGCGGAAGATGAACGAGCGGCAGCCGGAATCCCGCGACATCCGCCGTCCCCTCATCCGGATGACGGACATTCGAAAGACGTACCGGACGGGCGGAGAACCGTTTCATGCCCTCAACGGCATTCATCTGCAAGTCATGCACGGCGATTTTCTGGCGATTGTCGGTCCTTCCGGTTCCGGCAAGTCGACCCTCATGAACGTGATGGGCTGCCTCGACAGACCCACCTCCGGCACCTACCTGCTGGACGGCGCTGACGTTGCCCGGCTGAGCGACAATCGCCTGGCGGAAATCCGCAACCGGAAGATCGGCTTCATTTTTCAGAGCTTTCAACTGTTGCCGCGCCTGACCGCCCTGCAAAACGTCGAGCTGCCGCTCGTCTACCGGGGCATGCCGGCCCGGCAACGGCGGGCCGTGGCTGCCGAGATGTTGCGCAAGGTGGGGCTCGGCGATCGGATCCACCACCTGCCGAACCAGTTGTCGGGCGGCCAGCAGCAGCGGGTGGCCATCGCCCGGGCGTTGGCCGGCGATCCGCCGCTTTTGCTGGCGGATGAACCGACGGGGGCGCTGGACACGAAGACGAGCCGGGACGTGCTGGACCTGCTGCAGCAGCTCAACGGGGAAGGCAGGACCATTGTGCTGATCACGCACGATCCCGACGTGGCCGGAAGGGCGAAACGGGTCGTGCGGATCACGGACGGCATCCTGACGGAGGAACGGGGGGCGGCTTCATGAAGCTGACGCATGGCGTTCTCATGGCATGGGACAGCGTCCGCGTCCATCCGCTGCGCACGTTGCTGACGGTGCTCGGCATCCTGATCGGCGTTGCGGCGGTGACGGTGCTGGTCGCCATCGGCGAGGGATCGGCCCGGCGGGTGCAGGAGCAACTGCAAAATCTGGGGACGAACCTGGTGTCGATCCACATCGGCGGACGCGGCGTCGTGAACAGCCTGTCGCAGGATGAGATCGACCGCTTGCTCGACATGGACGGCATTGCCGCCTATGCGCCGGCCATCTCCGGCAACGTCACCGTCAAATACGAAACCCGTTCGCTGAACGTGTCGCTGGAGGCGACGACCGCCGCCTATGCGGGCATTCGCAACTACAAGGCGGCTCAGGGCCGGTTCCTGCTGGACATCGACAACGCCCTGTCCCGGCGCGTCGCGGTCGTCGGCCCGACCGTCGTTTCGGAACTCGGGCTGGCCGACCCGATCGGCGAAACCATCCGGATCCAGGGCGTCCCGTTTCGCATTGTCGGCGTGCTGGCATCCAAGGGATCGTCCATTGGCGGCGACAACGACAGCATCATTTTCGTGCCGCTGGAGACCTCCCGCACCGTCCTGCACACGAACGCGATTCGCACGGTCTACATCCAGGTCGAACGGCCGGACTACATCGACGGAGTGGTCAATCGGCTCCGGCTGCGGCTGGCGAACCTGTTCGGCGGCACGTCCGGGTACAATGTGTTCAACCAACAGGACATGCTGGAGACGGTCGGCAGCGTCAGCGGCACCATGACCGCGATGCTGGGCGGCATCGCCGCCATTTCGCTTCTGGTCGGCGGCATCGGCATCATGAACATCATGCTCGTTTCGGTTACCGAGCGCACGCGGGAAATCGGCATCCGCAAATCGCTGGGCGCAAGGCGCCGGGACATCCTGTTCCAGTTCCTGGTGGAGGCGGCCCTCATCGGCGGGATCGGCGGTCTGGCCGGCATTGCGGCGGGCATGGGCGGCGCCTGGGTTTGCGAGCGGCTGTTCGATCTGCCGGCCGCTCCTTCGGGGCGCGTCACGTTGCTCGCGTTTGCGTTTTCCGTGGGCGTCGGGCTCGTGTTCGGCATCATGCCGGCGCGGCGCGCGGCGCGGCTGGATCCCGTGGAGGCGCTCCGGCAGGCCTGAGCGGCAAGGAATCTGCTACAATGAGACGGGAAGATGCGCTTGAACCGGAGGCGTTGCGGCATGGGTCCAATACGGATTCTGGTCATCGAGGACGATCCGCACATCTGCGATTTGATCGGCTTGTATTTGGAAAAGGAAGGATTTGGCTGGTTGTGCGCACACGACGGGGAAGAAGGCCTGGACCTGTTCGCGGCGGAGTCGCCCGACCTGGTGGTGCTCGATCTGATGTTGCCGAAGCGGGACGGATGGAGCGTATGCCGCAAAATCCGGGAGACATCCGCCGCGCCGATCGTGATGCTGACCGCCAAGGGGGAGAGCTACGACAAGCTCAAGGGATTTGAACTCGGGGCGGACGATTACCTGGTCAAACCGTTCGATCCGAAGGAGCTGGCGGCCCGCATCAAGGCGGTGCTGCGCCGGACGCGCCCCGAATTCGCCCGTCAGGCGATCCGCCATCACGATCTCGTGGTCGATCCGGAACGGTATGTCGTCGTATGCGGCGATACAGCGATGACGTTGCCGCCGAAGGAGATGGAGCTGCTTCATTTTCTCGCCGCCTCCCCCAACCGCGTGTTCACCCGCCAGCAGTTGCTCGACCGGGTGTGGGGTTACGATTTTGACGGAGATCCCCGCACCGTCGACGTGCACATCAAACGGATCCGCGAAAAAATCCCCGCCACCGACCGCTACCGCATCGAGACGATTCGCGGCGTCGGCTACAAGTTTGAGGTGAGCGAGCGGTGAACCTGGAACGTGACCGATCGGCAAACCGGCGGGCGCGCCTTAGGCGCCTGATGTCGCGGATCGGGAGCGGTCTGCCGGTCCGGTCCGATCCCCTGGCGATGATCCGCAACAGCATCACGGCCAAGCTCCTGCTGGCGTTCATTGCCGTCCTGATCGTGTCGTTCTCCGTCACCTCTGCCGTATCCTTCTGGCTGGTCGGCTCCGAACTGCGTCAACGCCACCGCGACATCGAGAACGAGCAACTGAACGTCATGATGGTCCTGGTGCGCAGCGCCTTTCGCGAACGCTGGAGCGAGGACATGCTCGCTTCCGCGATCCGGGTGGCGCTCGGATCCCAAAACCGGGCGGTATACGTGCTGGATCGGCAAGGGCGGGTCCTGTTTCGGACGGGTCCGGAGGAGAAGCCGCCCGCGCTGACGGAAGCCGAGTTCCGCCAGGTGCTGCTCGGCCAGGTGTATCGGAAGCGGGAAGGACCTGCCGGCAGCGGCGCTCCCGAGTGGCTGGCGGCGCCCGTGGGCGGGCCGCCCGGATTCCCCGCGGGAGCCGTCGTAATCCGGTCGTCGGGCGCCTTGCAGCGGGACGTGTCCATGTTTCGGGGGATTTTGCGCGACGCGATGCTTGTGTCCCTGCTGGCCTCGATCGCGATTGTCCTTTTCGTGGCCCGGCCGATCACCTCGCGGTTGCGCCGGATGAATGCGGCCGCCGGCACGATCGCCAAGGGACGGTTTGACATCCGTTTGGACGAGGAGCCGCGGGACGAGATCGGGCAACTGGCGGCCACGCTGAACCGGATGGCGGCGGAACTGGGCGGTCTGGACCGGATGCGGCGGGAATGGGTCGCCAACGTGTCCCACGATCTGCGCTCGCCGCTCACGTCGATCGCGGGCTATGTGGAGGCGCTCCTCGACGGGGCGGTGCCCCGGGAGAAGGAGAAGCATTACCTGGATCTGATCCGCGAGCATACCCTTCGCATGAACCGGCTGGTCAACGACCTGTTGGAGCTGGCCCGCATCGAGGCCGGCCAGGACGAGATCCGCCCCGTGACCTACAACCTGACGGAGTGGGTACGCCGGCTGCTGGCGCGGTTTGAGCCGGAATTTGCCCGGCGGAATCTGCAGTTTGCGCTCGGCGGCGACGAAGAAGACGTCTGGGTGCGGGCGGATCCCGACGCGATCGACCGGGTGCTCGCCAACCTGGTGCAGAACGCGATGCAATATTCCCCGCCGGGCGGCAGGGTGGACGTTTCCGTTGTCCGCCGCGGCGACAGGGCGATTGTCGCGGTGACCGACCAGGGGCCGGGCATTCCGGAGGACGAGCTGCCGCGCATCTGGACCCGCTTTTACAAAGCCGACAAGGCCCGCACGGCTCACGCCGGCACCGGCCTCGGCCTGTCCATCGTCCGTCATATTTTGAAAAAGCACGGCACCGTTCCCCAAGTGGAGAGCCGTCCCGGGGCGGGCACGCGCTTTTCGTTTTCCCTGCCGATTGCCGCTCCGTGATTTGGCCGCCGGCGAATGTTGTCGACGGCACGTCCGCGGGAAGGGGGATCGCCGGTTCCGCCGGTTTGCGTCAACGTTGGAATTTCCCGGCCTGTTGACGATATCCGCCGCAACGCGTCATAATAAAAAGAATATCAAAGGTCTTCAAGTTGCGGGAGCGACTTCCGACCGGTGAGGCCGTTTCCGCTTGCGGAAACCCGGCGGCTCGTCCCGCCCACGGAGAGGGACACAGGCATGGGCTTGGAGCAACTGCTTGAAATTGCAGCAACATATATGAAACCCGGCGATCTGGACCGCATCCGCGAGGCGTACGCGATGGCGGAAGAAGCGCACCGGGGCCAGACGCGCATGTCCGGCGAACCGTACATCCAGCATCCGCTCGCCGTTGCCGAAATTGTGGCGAAAATGCAGCTTGATGTCGTCACCGTCATGGCGGCGCTGCTTCACGACGTGGTGGAAGATACCAACGTCACCCTGGAGGATGTGCGGGCGCGGTTCGGGGACACGCTGGCCGATCTGGTGGACGGGTTGACCAAACTGAAGCGCATCAAGTTCCGCTCCGAGGAAGAGCGGCAGAACGAGAACTACCGCAAAATGTTCGTGGCGATGGCCAACGACATCCGCGTCATCATCATCAAGCTGGCGGATCGGCTGCACAACATGCGGACGCTCAAGTTTCAGCCCGAGGAAAACCAGCGGCGCATTGCGCACGAGACGCTTGAAATTTACTGCCCGATCGCCCATCGGCTCGGCATGAGCGCCATCAAGTGGGAGATGGAGGACATCGCCCTCCGCTACCTGAATCCCCAGCAATATTACCGGATTGCCCATTTGATGAAGAAAAAGCGCGCCGAGCGGGAGCAATACATCGCCGAACTCATCGCCCAGATCAAGGAAAAGCTGGACGAGATGGGCATCCGCGCCGACATCTCCGGACGGCCGAAACACATTTACAGCATTTATAAAAAGATGACGACAAAAAACAAGCAGTTCAACGAGATTTACGATCTGCTGGCCATCCGGATTCTGGTCGAAAACGTCAAGGACTGTTACGCCACGCTTGGCATCATCCACACGCTGTGGAAGCCGATGCCGGGCCGCTTCAAGGATTATATCGCGATGCCCAAGGCCAACATGTACCAGTCCTTGCACACGACGATCGTCGGGCCGAGCGGAGAGCCCACGGAAGTGCAGATCCGCACCTTCGAGATGCACCGCACGAGCGAGTACGGGATCGCCGCCCACTGGGCGTACAAGGAAGGCAAGGAAGGCGTGGCGCCCGGTTCGTTCGGCGAGAAGATGAACTTCATCCGCGAGATTCTGGAATTGCAGCAGGAGACGCGGGACGCCGCCGAATTCATGGAATCGCTGAAAATGGACTTTTTCACGGATCTCGTGTTCGTCTTTTCGCCGAAGGGGGAAGTGTTTGAGCTGCCGGCCGGATCGGTGCCGCTGGATTTTGCCTACCGCGTCCATACGGAAGTGGGCAACCGGACGATCGGCGCCAAGGTCAACGGCCGGATCGTGCCGCTGGACTACAAGCTGAAAACGGGCGACATCGTGGAGATCCTGACGTCCAAACATTCTTACGGCCCCAGCCGCGATTGGCTGAAGATCGCCCAGTCGTCCCACGCCCGCAACAAGATCAAGCAATGGTTCAAAAAAGAAAAGCGCGAGGAGAACATCGCCAAGGGCCGGGAAATGCTCGAGCGGGAGCTTAAACGGATCGGGCTGGTTCCGGCGGAATGGATGACCGACGAAAAGCTGCTGGACGTGGCCCGGAAGTTCTCGTTCCAGGACGTGGAGGACATGTTGTCCGCCATCGGCTTCGGAGGCATTACCGCGGCCCAGATATGCACGCGCCTGACGGAAAAACTCCGCAAGGAAGCCGACGAAGCCAACCAGATCGAGCTGACGGAAGAAGGCGTCGAAGTGAAGCCGCAGGCGCCCGCGGAGCGGCGATCCCGTCCGTCCAGCGGCGTGATCGTCAAGGGCGTCGACAACCTGTTGGTGCGCTTCGCCCGCTGCTGCAACCCGGTGCCCGGCGACGAGATCATCGGGTACGTCACGCGCGGACGGGGCGTGTCGGTGCATCGCGCCGACTGCCCGAACATCCAGGCTGCGGCGGAAGAGGAAGAAGCGGCCCGCATCATCGAGGTGGCATGGGAGGAGACGACCGACGCCAACTACTCCGTCGAGATCGAAGTGCTCGGCCACGACCGGCGCGGCCTGCTCAACGAGGTGTTGCAGGCGGTCGCCGAAAGCAAGACGAACATTTCGGCCGTATCGGGCCGCACCGACAAGCACAAGCTGGCCGTCATGCACATGACCATTCTCATCCGCAACAAGGATCATCTGCAGGCCGTTGTCGAACGCATCAAACGGGTAAAAGACATTTTCTCCGTGCAACGGATCATGCAATAAACGGGCAACGAACGGGAGTGAAATGATGTGAAAGTGGTGGCGCAACGCGTCTCCCGGGCGCGGGTGCGCGTGGGCGGCGAAACGGCGGGGGAAATCGGCGCCGGTCTGCTGCTTTTGGTCGGCATTGGCCGCGAGGACGGGGAAGCTGACGCGGTCTGGATGGCCGACAAGGTGGCGGGCCTGCGCATTTTTGAAGACGAAGCGGGCAAGATGAACCGTTCCGTCACGGAAACGGGAGGCAGCATCCTGTCCGTCTCGCAGTTTACGTTGTACGGCGATTGCCGCAAGGGCCGGCGGCCCAATTTCATGGAAGCGGCGCCGCCGGAACGGGCACAGGCGCTGTACGAGACTTTTAACGGGCTGTTGCGCGCCAAGGGATTGCGCGTCGAGACCGGCGCGTTCGGGGCGCACATGGAGGTTGAGCTCGTCAACGACGGTCCGGTCACGCTGCTCTTGGACAGCCGGGCGTAACGGGACGCCCCGCCGTCCCCGCCGCCGGTTTGAACCGCCTCCCGAAGGGCCAAACTAATGCCGACCGGCATTGATTTGGCACCAGACGAAAGGGAGGACCGGCATGCGGCAAGCTCCGAAGGAAACGGACCTCGGGCGGATGATCCGCGAGGGCCTGCTTCCCGAGCGGCGCGAAGCAATGGAATTCGCCCGGTTGGATGACGCGTCGCCTGACGGCGTGATGCGGGAATCGGGCGGATCGCGGAGACGGCGTTATCCCTCGGGCGGGCGGGAGTAGCCCGCGACGGGCGGCGGAGGCGACGGGTTGCGCCGTGCCGGGCGAACCTCGGCCTCCATTTTGGTTGCGGAAGCCGCCCAAACCCCGAAGTGAGGCAAAGGAGAAGGAGAACGGACCCATGCGTATTCATTTGACGGTGGCCGACGACGCCGCGGAGCGTTCGCTCGTCAACCTCGTCCGGCTGTTTGCCGACGAACCGGTGGTGACGTTCGGCCCGGAACCCGATCCGGAGGCGGATTTTGCGGTGCGTCTGGAGGCGGCGGAAACCGGCGGAACGGTGCGGGCTTCCGCCGCCTTCCTCCGGCGGGCGGACGGCTTGCGCCGCGGCGCCGTCCATGAGCGGGCCGTTCCGGATGACGCATCCCCGGAGCGGCGCCGCAAAATCATGCGTCAGGCGATGAGCCGGACGTTGCTGGACGTTTTGCAGCAGGAGACCGGGCTCGTGCAACCGTGGGGGATCCTGACGGGCGTCCGTCCGACCAAGCTGATGCACGAAGGATTGCGCCAGGGGCGGCCGCGCGAGGAAATCCGGCAAATGCTCCGCGACGACTACCTGGTGACCGAGGACAAAATCGCCCTGATGGAGCGGATCGTCGACCGGCAACTGACGGCGCTGCCGGATTTGTACCGGTTGCGGGACGAAGTGAGCGTCTACATCGGCATTCCCTTTTGTCCGACCAAATGCGCCTATTGCACGTTTCCCGCCTATGACATCAACGGGCGCCAGGGTTCGGTGAGCGGATTCCTCGCCGGCCTCCACGAAGAAATCCGCGTGATCGGACAATGGCTGAAGGAACGCGGCGTGCGCATCACCACCGTCTATTTCGGCGGCGGAACGCCGACCAGCATTTCCGCGGAGGAGATGGACGCGCTGTATGCGGAGATGCACCGCTCCTTCCCGCACGCGGACGCTATCCGCGAGGTCACCGTGGAGGCGGGTCGTCCGGACACGATCACGCCGGAAAAGCTGGACGTGCTGCGCAAATGGAACGTGCACCGCATCAGCATCAATCCGCAATCCTACATCCAGGAAACGCTCGACCGGATCGGCCGTCACCACACGGTGGAGGAGACGGTGGAAAAGTTCCGGCTGGCCCGGCGGATGGGGATGACCAACATCAACATGGACCTGATCATCGGCCTGCCGGGGGAAGGGCCGGCGGAGTTCGCGCATTCCCTCGCCGAGACGGAGAAGCTGATGCCCGAGTCGCTGACCATCCACACGCTGTCGTTCAAACGCGCGTCGGAAATGACCCGGCATCGCGGCGAGGAGAAGTACCGCGTCGCCTCCCGCGACGAGATCAACGCCATGATGGACGCGGCGGTCTCGTGGACGGCTTCGCACGGCTACGTTCCGTATTATCTGTACCGGCAGAAAAACATTCTCGGCAATCTCGAAAACGTCGGCTACGCGCTGCCCGGCAAGGAGAGCCTGTACAACATCCTCATCATCGAGGAGATGCAAACCATCGTCGGCCTCGGCTGCGGCGCCACGAGCAAGTGGATCGATCCGGCGACGGGCGAAATTACGCGGCTGGCCAATCCGAAGGAACCGCGAGCCTACATCGACACGTACCGGAAATATATTGACCTGAAACTGGAAGCGTTGGAGAAATGGTATGCGTCCCGTCTGCTAGCGGCCGGTTGAACCGATGCCGTCGGGCCGAAACGGCCGGCCCCGGGAAGCGCTTTACGTTTTGTAACGCAATTGTAACGGTTCGTTTATGGAATTTTAACCGAACCCGTCTACAATGATCATCGACCCCCTTTTTTCACATAGATTTTCTTTTGGAAACCCGCTGGTACGTACGGCGGGTTCTTTTTTTGCATATCATCCAACAAAGGTGCGGGCGCTTTAAAATTTGCTCTTGCATAAATGCGCGTTTTTTTGTAATTTGAAAGGCAATATTCACTTGACATGCATCGAAGTCATGCGGGAGGTCTCATGGATGAAAAAGTTGAAAGTCGGAATTGTCGGAGGTACGGGGATGGTCGGCCAGCGGTTCGTGCAACTGCTGGAAAATCACCCCTGGTTTGAAGTGACGGCCATTGCGGCCAGTCCCCAATCGGCGGGCAAAACTTACGAGGAAGCCGTTCGCCATCGATGGAAAATGTCCAGTCCGATCCCGGAGCGGGTCAAGTCAATTGTGGTGCAGGACGCGTCGAAGGTGGAAGAGGTCAGCGCCAACGTCGATTTCGTCTTTTGTGCCGTGGAAATGAAGAAAGAGGAGACGAAAGCGTTGGAGGAAGCCTACGCGAAGGCGGGCACACCGGTTGTCTCCAACAACTCGGCCCATCGTTGGACGCCGGACGTGCCGGTGGTCATTCCGGAGGTCAATCCCGGGCATCTTGCCGTGATCCCGGCCCAGCGCAAGCGGCTCGGCACGTCAACCGGCTTTATCGTGGCCAAGCCGAACTGCTCCATCCAAAGCTACGTGCCGGCGCTTCACGCGCTTGCGCCGTTCAAGCCCGTCAAGGTCGTGGTTTCCACTTACCAGGCCATTTCCGGAGCCGGCAAAAGTTTTGCCGAATGGCCGGAAATGCTGGACAATGTCATCCCTTACATCGGCGGCGAAGAAGAGAAAAGCGAGCAGGAACCGTTGCGCATTTGGGGCCGCGTGGAAAACGGCGAAATCGTCAAGGCGGACCAACCCGTCATCTCGGCGCAATGCGTTCGCGTCCCCGTGACGGACGGCCATCTGGCGACCGTCTCCGTCAAGTTCGAGCGCAAGCCGACGAAGGAAGAAATCCTGGACTGCTGGCGGCAGTACAAGGGCCGGCCGCAGGAACTCGGATTGCCAAGCGCGCCGGACCCGTTCATCACTTACTTCGAAGAAAACGACCGTCCGCAGACGAAACTCGACCGCGACATCGGGAACGGCATGGGCGTATCCGTCGGACGGCTTCGCGAGGACACGCTGTACGACTACAAATTCGTCGGACTGTCCCACAACACCGTGCGAGGAGCGGCCGGAGGCGCCATTCTGATCGCCGAATTGTTGAAAGCGGAAGGCTATATTTAACGGGCATCGACCGTTTGACACCCGCCGGTACGGCGGGCTCTTTGTTTGCCATGAAGCCGGCGGACCTCCAAAAATCCATTGGATTTACATAAATGGAGCTTTTAAGCTAAAATGATCGAAAGGAAGTGCCTGGAAAAATCCGGTTTCTTGATGCATGGATGGACCGGGGGAATGGCCGTGAAGAAATCGTATGATCTTGGTTTATTTTTGTTGTTGATCTTCATCCTCGCGATCTTCGTGATCCGTTCGGATTCCGGCGTCCGGCAATCGTTCGAGTGGGCGACAACCTATGTGCTTCCATGGTTGGTCTTCGCGGTCGCCGTCGATTACCTTTATCGAAAGAGGAAATAAGAGGGAAGATGTCCTTCCCCCATTTTGCTCATGGGTTCAGATCTTCCTTTTGAAGCCCGCTGGTACGGACAGCGGGCTCTTTTTGTACACCCGGCATGGGCGTCATCCATACGGGGAAAGAGGGGAGGCTGGCGAGCGCCTCCTTCCCGATGTCCGACATGCCCGTCAACATCCCCGGCCCCTGATGCCTGTTTGATTTGAATAATTACAAAAAATATTGAAATCCTCCATGGTGTCATCCTGTGGGATAAATTTATAATTCTGGATATGATGTAAGCGCTGCAATTAGTCAAAAACTCATCTTCTTCACTTTTTAAGGGGAGATTGGAAATGTGGAGACGCAAGGCGACGGTCGTGTTGTGCAGTCTGGTGCTGGTGTTGGCGTCGGCATGCGGCGGCGGAGGCGGCAACGGCGACAATAACGGGAACGCGAGCCAAGAAAACAAAACCGGAACGGAAGTTGAACAGCAAAATGAAGGCGCTGTCAATTCAGAGGCCAACGGGGAACAACAGGCGGCCAACAATCCGAACGCAACGCCGGAAATGGACTTCGATATGGGCGGAAGGACGATCAAGCTTGCATCGTGGTACGACGAGTCGATCAAGGGAGACAATCCGGACAGCATTCAGGCGAAGGAAAGACTGGAAGCATTGATGAAAAAGCACAATTTCAAGGTTGAATACGTGGTGATCGATTACGGCGAATATCGGGACAAGGTCAAGGCTTCATTGCTCGCAGGCGAACCGGTCGGCGACATTATCCGTCTGGCCCGGCCGTGGATGATTCCTTCGCTCGTCAAGCAGGATCTGTTCTGGCCTGTCGACGAGTATACGAAAAATGACAGGGTTTTCCTCCAGCAGTATACGAACGAATTCTCCCAGTACAAAGGCAGAGGGTACGGGTTCCGCGTGGGAATCAGCGGCGCTGCGAACGGCATCATTTATAATCGCACCTTGATGCATCGGTTGGGCCTGAAACCTCTGCAGGACTATGTGGATGAGGACAATTGGAACTGGGAGACATTCATCCAGGTGGCGAAAGACGCGAATCGGGACACCAACAACGACGGCAAACTGGATACATGGGGCCTGGCCACCCATTCGCTTCTCGTTCCGGCTTTGGCTTCGAATGATGCGAATCTGGTAAAAGAAGACAAGCAGAATCTGGAGGATCCCAAAACCGTCGAAGTGTTGAATTTCCTTTCCCGGCTGGTTACGGAACAGGCGGCCAGACCTTCCGAAGGCGGAGATTGGACGGAGCCAAGGCAGTTTTTCGTGCAAGGCAACACGCTGATGTTTCCGGGAAGCGATTACGATATGGACGCTTTGCGCAAGGACATGCCGGATTACGACATCGGCTTCCTGCCGTTCCCGAAAGGGCCGAGCGCCGACGGCTATCGTTCCTATAATACGATACCGAATTACTATACGATTCCGAAGGCCGTCGAGCATCCGGAACAAATCGTCTATATCTGGGAAAAAATTTTCGACTTTGACTCGATCTACGACTATCCGCATCAAGCCAACTTTGAAAAATTCTTCGTAACGGAAGAGGACATCAACAATGCAAGGATGGCGGTGGAGACATTCCGGGTTCTCGATACCAACGAAGGTTATCCTTCCATGCCCTACTATGAGTTCATTGGGGAATTGTTAGACGGTGTCTCCGTATCGACCGTCATCGAGAAGTACAAGGCGCCGTTCCAGTCTGCGATTGACGAAGTGTGGAAGGAATGAAGATCCTGAAACCAGTCCCCGTTCGAACCGGGGGCTGTGTTTTTTTATGGTCACCAACATTTCTTTGCGGCAGACGGCGGGTAACCCTTCATGGTTTTGAACAATTTGCTGAAATAGGCGACATCGCGAAAACCGCAGCGTTCCGCCGTTTCCGTAACGGTAAAATCGCCGCTGGAAAGCATCATTTCGGCGTTGTTGATGCGAATGCGATGGATGTATTCCTTATAAGTCAACCCGGTATTTTGTTTGAACAACTTGCCCAGGTAAACGGGATGAAGGTTGAATAGCCTCGCCAAATCGCCGATTTTAATATCTTCCGCGTAATGTTCCGAAATGTATGCGGTGATTTTCTTGATCCGCGGATCGGTTTGCGTCGTCGATTGCCGGAAATAGTTGCTCAGCAGACGGTGGAGGATGAGTTGAAAAATGGCGCGCGCCTGTATCACATAAAAGGGTTGTTTGCTCATCCAGACTTGTTTGAATTCACGTATCAAGTCGAGAATCTCTTTCGTGATCATGTTTTTCGTGACAATGCCGAACGGCAGAGGTTGAACGTTGTTCGGTTCCAGCCAGTGAAAGTTGAACGGATACGCATGCATGGGGCACTCCCTGAATGTATGCGCTTCTCTGACGGACCCGGGCGGAATATAAATAAGATCCCCGGTTTCAACCGTGTATTTTTGTCCGTTGACAAAGTAATTGGCTTTGCCCCCCATGACGAATGTCAAGTCGTGAAAAAAATTTTGACGCTTTTCAATCACCCAGTCCGGAGAGCATTTGCGGTCGAAAAACAGAAAGACATTCGGCACAAGGTAATCATACTTTTCCATTTCCATGGGACCAGAGCTCCTTTTATGCCAATCCTGACAGTGTGTTATCAAAAATTATAAAACTTTAAATGGCAACGTCATTATGAAAACGCTTCAGTCGCTGCGGCCGGTGATATCGCGTTGGAGTGCTTCGCCGTGCGGTTGACAGGGAAAAACGGGCATATTACAATTAGGGGCAATGATCGACTAGGCCAAAATCCATGACGGGAAAGAGTACTCCGGCACCGCATCCGCAGAGAGGGCGGCCATCGGCTGCAAGCCGCCTGGTGACGACCGGAGGAAAGACCTCCCCGAGATGTCCGTGCGAACGGGCCGTGCTTCTTTGCGGCGGCACCCAGTAGTGCGGAACGTGACCGGGCGTTAACCGGCTAACGAGCGGACGCAAGGACCAAGACGGCTTTTGCCGGTCGGGCGAAGCGTCCGGAAGACGGGTGGCACCGCGGGAGCACAGGCTCTCGTCCCTGACGGGACGGGAGCCTTTTTGATGGAACGGGGAGTCAAGGCAGTTGAGCATGGGATCAAGTTCGGGAAACGGGGTGATTGCATGGCGTTCCAACGACCGCCGGGGACACAGGACATCCTGCCCGGCAGCACGGCGCTCTGGCAGCACGTGGAACAGACGGCGCGGGAGCTGTGCCGGCGCTACCATTACCGGGAAATCCGCACGCCGATCTTTGAAGCGACCGAGCTGTTCCAGCGGGGCGTCGGCGAAACGACCGATATTGTCGAAAAGGAAATGTACACCTTCGAGGACCGCGGCGGGCGGAGCATGACGCTGCGTCCGGAAGGGACGGCCGGGGTCGTCCGCGCCTACGTGGAAAACAAGCTGTACGGCGAGCCGGACATCAGCAAGCTGTACTACATCGGCCCGATGTTCCGTTACGAGCGGGCGCAGGCGGGACGGTACCGGCAGTTTCACCAGTTCGGCGTGGAAGCGATCGGCTCGGACGATCCGGCGCTGGACGCGGAGGTGATCGCGCTCGGGTACGATTTTTACCGGATGGTCGGACTGGACGGCGTGACGGTGGAGATCAACTCGGTCGGCACGCCGCAGGTTCGCGCCGCGTTCCGCGAGCGGCTGCTCGCGTTCCTTGCGCCGATGCGGGATTCGCTGTGCAAGGATTGCCAGTCGCGCATGGCGCGCAATCCGCTGCGCGTGCTGGACTGCAAGGTCGATCAGGACAAGTTTGCGGATGCGCCGTCGATTCTGGACAGCCTGGACGAGGCGTGCGCGGCGCATTTCGCCCGGGTCCGGGAATGTCTCGAGGCGATGGACATTCCGTACCGCGTCAACCATCGGCTCGTACGCGGGCTCGATTATTACACCCACACCGCCTTCGAGTACAAGGCGCAGGGGATCGGCGCCATTGACACGATCGGCGGCGGTGGGCGCTACAACGGTCTGGTGGCCGAGATCGGCGGCGAGGACCGCCCCGGCGTCGGTCTGGCCGTCGGGCTGGAGCGGACGATTTTGCTGCTGGAGCAGCGGCAGGTTCGGCCGGATGCCGGCGATGGCGTCGACCTGTACTGGATCGCGCTTGGCGAGCGGGCCGAGAAGGCGGCGCCCGGCATGATCCATCGGCTGCGGTCGGCCGGGATCGCGGTGGAGCGCGACTACCAGGGGCGCAAGACGAAGACGCTGTTCAAGGCGGCCGACCGGCTGGGCGCGCGCTATGCGGCGATCGTCGGCGACGACGAACTGGACCGCGGCGTTATCGCCCTCAAACGGCTCGACACGGGCGAACAGCGTCCGGTGACACCGGATGAATTGGAACGCATTTTGCTGGAGGAAAAGGGGATCGATCCACGATGATGCTGAAAACGCACGATTGCGGCAAACTGACCAAACAGGACGTCGGCAAAACGGTGGTGCTGAACGGCTGGGTGCAGCGGTGGCGCGATCTCGGCGGCGTGCTGTTCATCGACCTGCGCGACCGCAGCGGCATCGTGCAGTTGGTGTTCAGCCCGGAATATTCCCGGGAAGCGCACGAAATCGCCGACCGGGCGCGCAGCGAATGGGTGCTCGCGGTCAAGGGCCAGGTGGTCGAGCGCGATCCGGAGACGTACAACCCGAACCTGCCCACCGGGGAAATCGAGGTGCGGGTGACGGACATTGAAATTCTCAACACCGCCAAAACGCCGCCGTTCCCGATCGAGGACGGCATCGACGTCGACGAGGCCGTGCGCCTGAAATACCGTTACCTGGACCTGCGCCGGCCGGAAATGCAGCGGACGCTGGAGTTGCGCGCCAAGGCGATGCGCGTGTTCCGCGAATATCTGGACGCGCACGGGTTCATCGAGGTGGAAACGCCGATCCTGACCCGCAGCACGCCGGAGGGCGCGCGCGACTACCTCGTGCCGAGCCGCGTGCATCCGGGCGAGTTTTTCGCGCTGCCGCAATCCCCGCAGCTCTTCAAGCAACTGCTGATGATCGCCGGGCTGGAGCGGTACTATCAGATCGCCCGCTGCTTCCGCGACGAGGACCTGCGCGCCGACCGCCAGCCGGAATTTACGCAGGTGGACATCGAGACGTCGTTCCTGTCGCGGGACCAACTGCTGGAATTGATGGAAGGGCTGATCGCCCGCCTGTTCAAGGAGACGATCGGCGTGGACGTGCCGACGCCGTTCCGGCGGATCTCCTACGACGAGGCGATTCACAAGTACGGCTCGGACAAGCCGGATTTGCGCTTCGGCCTGGAGATCGTGGACGTTACCGACATCGTGCGGAACAGCGACGTCAAGGTGTTCGCCTCCGTCGCCGCTTCGGGCGGCGTGGTGAAGGCGCTGAACGCCAAAGGTTGCGCGGGTTGGAGCCGGAAGGAGCTGGACGACCTGCAGCCGTTTGCCGTCCGTTACGGCGGCAAGGGGCTTGCCTGGATCACCGTCAAGGACGGGGAGTGGCGCGGGCCGATCGTGAAGTTTTTCAAGCCGGAGGAGATCGCGGCGCTCACCGAGCGGCTCGGCGTCGAGGAGGGCGACCTGCTCTGCTTCTCCGCGGACAAACTGGAAACGGCCGCCAACGTGATGGGCAATCTCCGGCTCAAGGTGGCCCGGGATCTCGGCCTGATCGACGAAGGCCGGTTCGAGTTCGCCTGGATCGTCGACTTCCCGCTGCTCGGCTGGAACGAGGAGGAGAAGCGCTGGGAAGCGCTGCACCATCCGTTCACCCGGCCGCGCGACGAAGATCTGCCGCTGTTTGACACCGATCCGGGCGCCATTCGCGCGCAGGCGTACGACCTCGTGCTGAACGGTTACGAAGTCGGCGGCGGGTCGATGCGGATCTACCGCCGCGACGTCCAGGAAAAAATGTTCCGCGCGCTCGGCTTCACGTTGGAAGAGGCGAAGGAGAGATTCGGCTTTTTCCTCGACGCGTTCGAATACGGCACGCCGCCGCACGGGGGCATCGCCTTCGGTTTTGACCGTCTCGTGATGCTGCTGGCCGGCCGGACGAACCTGCGCGAAACGATCGCGTTCCCGAAGACGGCCAGCGCCACCGACCTGCTCACCGACGCGCCGTCGGAGGTCACCGAGCGGCAACTGGAAGAACTGCACATCCGGCTGTCGGCGAAGGCGCAGGCCGAACTGGCGCGGAAACGCGCCGCGGCGGAAAAGGCCGCATCCGCCGCAGACGGCGAAGTTTCGGCCGACGCGCAGGGGGCGCAATCGGCTTCCGCAAACGATCCGGGCGCGGGAGCGTGACCGTCGTTGTTGCATCAGTTTTCCCGCACGGAGCTGGCCATCGGGCCGGAAGGCCTTGACGTCATGAAGCGGAGCACCGTGGCGGTGCTCGGCATCGGCGGCGTCGGTTCGTTTGCGGTGGAGGCGCTCGCCCGAACCGGCGTCGGCCGGATCGTCATGATTGACAAGGACGTGGTGGACATCACCAACGTGAACCGGCAAATCCACGCCCTGACCACGACGGTTGGCCAGCCGAAGGTCGATCTGATGCGCGAGCGCATCCGTCTCATCAATCCGGAATGCGACGCCGTTGCGCTGCGCATGTTCTACACCGAAGAAACGTCGGACAGGCTGTTCGCCTGGCCGCTCGATTACGTCATCGATGCCTCTGATACGATCACGTACAAAATTTTGCTGATCAAGGAATGTCTCAAACGCGGCATCCCGATCATTTCCAGCATGGGCGCCGCGAACAAGATGGACCCGACCCGTTTCCGGGTGGCCGACATTTCGGAGACGACCATCGATCCGATCGCCCGGGTCGTACGCCGCCAGTTGCGCAAGGCCGGGATCATCCGGGGCGTGAAGGTGGTGTTTTCCACCGAGGAACCGCTCAGGCCCCGGGACGACGTGACGCGGCGCATCGTGCCTGAAAATGCGCCGAAGGAGATCCGCAAGGCGCAGCAGCCGCCGGCCAGCAATGCCTTCGTTCCGCCCGTCGCCGGACTGATCATGGTAAGCGTGGTGGTGCGCGAACTGCTCGAACGGGCGGGCGTGTGGCCCGGGCAAGCGGCCAACTGAAGCGTCAACAAGCGGTTTGCCGGCCTGACGGGGCTGTCCGGCCGGGGGAGACCGGCCAATGAACGGCGACTGTCCAGGAGTCACGCCCATTTTTTCCGTTCCGCCCTTTCGCCTTTGACTTTTCCCGGTCAGCTCCCATACAATGGACTATCCTGTATGCGGAGGTGCAGACCGTGAACAAGAGCCGTCTAGGACGGACAGGCGGGGGACGGGTTCGCCCCATCCTGGAGCTCCGCAAGAACAAAAGCGGGGCGAGCCAGTCGTCAGGTTCCCGCAACCGCCAAAGCCAGAGCCAAAACAAAAATCGCCAATCGAACAACCGCCAGAAGTCGAACCGCCAGGAACAGAACCAGCAGACGACGTATCAGAACCAAGTCCCGTTCTGGGATCCGTGGGATTATCCGCCGCAGGACGCAAGCGGAGTCGCCGTTCCCGATTTTCCCGACGGCGGCGGCGATCGGCCGCCCGACGGATCCATCCCGTTGGACCGGGATCCCTTTGACGATTGGTGAGCGGCAAGTTGCCGGCAACCCGACGCAACGCCCTTCCCCAAGCCGAAATCGGCACGGGGAAGGGCGTTTTCTTGCCTGCTGCCGTTCAGCCGCCCGCGCCGTTGAGCCATTCCCGCACGGCGCCGGGATAATCGGTGACGATGCCGGAGGCGCCGGCCGCGACCGCCTCCCGTACCTGATCGGGTTCGTTCAGCGTCCAGACGACTGCAAGCCAGCCGCCGGCCTTCAGACGCGCGATTTCCTCGCGATCTGTCAACGGACCGTCCACGTGCACCGAAAAAACCTCTTCTCCAAAATCGCGGACGAGCTTGACCGGATCAAGCAGTCTGGCGGCGTACACCAGGCCGATGCTCGCCTCGGGCGCGGCTTTTTTGAGGCGATGCAGCATGCGATGGTCAAAGGAAGAGAACAGCACCGAATCCATGCGCCCGTGTTCCCGCACGCAGCGAAGGACATGGGTTTCCAGCCGGCCGTCCCAGCCGTGTTTCAGTTCAACGTTCAGGACGATATTCGGCGGTACCAGCTCCAGCACCTCGGACAGCAGCGGAATCCGTTCGCCGGCAAACCGCCGGTCGAACCAGGAGCCGGCGTCGCAATCGCGAAGCTCGTCGACCGTCTTGTCCCGAATCGCCCCCCGGCCGTCGGTCGTCCGGTCGATCGTCGGGTCATGGCAGACGACGGGGAAGCCGTCCCGCGACAGGTGGACATCCAGCTCGATGATATCGCATTGCCGGTCAACGGCCCTGCGGAACGAGGCGAGCGTGTTCTCCGGCGCTTCCCCGGCCGCCCCGCGGTGGCCGATGACTAGGGGCGTTTTTCGTTCTTTCAGCCCGTGGATCAACGTCGACACCTCCCGGGATGCTTCGTCTCAGCGAAGCAGTTTCTCCGCTTTGGCGGCCGCCTCGGCGATGACTTGCTCGGGGGGCAGGTTCGTGCTGATGACGGCCCGCTGCAACTCGGTCATGATCAATTCCTGCATTTCCTTGTAGGCCGGCACCATGGGCCGCGGCCGCGCGTAGGCCAACTGGTCCAGCGCCACTTTGAACTGCGGCATTTCCTCGAACCATTTTTTCATTTCGGGCGTTTCGGCGGCCGATTTGGACGTCGGCAAATAACCGGTTTGCATGCTGGCGAAAGCGGTTTGTTCCGTGGAAGTAATCCATTTGACAAACGTCCAGGCTGCTTCCTTTTTGTCCGATTTGGACAGAATGACGATGTTCGCACCGCCCGTCGGTACGCCGTATTCTTTGTTCTTTGGCAAAAACGCCGTGCCCAGTTCAAACTTTCCTTCCGCCTGACGGAGCCGTCCGGCCAGACCACCGGTGGATTGAAACATGAGACCGACCTGCTGGTTGAAGAAATCGGTGTCGGCGACCTGCCACGCGTTATATTTTTCACCCGGCGGAAATTTCATGATGCCCTCTTCGATCATCTCTTTCCAGAACTTCACCGGCGCCACGCCTTCCGGCGAATGGAACAGCACGCGCGTGCCGTCATCCGACAGGATCGAACCGCCGGACTGGAACACGAGCGCTTCGTAAAACCAGATGTCGATCGGCGTCGTGAAGCCCCACCGTTTTTCCTTGACGGTCAGGGCGCGGGCATATTCGCGCAGTTCTTCCCATGTTTTCGGCCCGGACGGATCGAGGCCGGCTTCCTTCAGCATGGTCACGTTCATGTACATGATCGGCGTGCTGCGGAAAAACGGCAGCGCAACAAGTTTTCCGTTCCAGTACGAGTTGAGCATGAGGCCGGGCCAGTAATCGTTCAGATCCACCTTGTCCCGCTCGACGTACGGTGTCAGGTCTTCCAAGGCGCCCGGCTGGGCGAAGGCCCCGATCGACGCGATCTCCACGATCGTGACGTCGGGCTGGTTGCCGGCCGGGATGGCCGCGAGCACCTTGGCGTGGTTTTCATAGTAATCGCCCTGGAATACCGCCTTGACGACGACGTCGTTTTGCGACGCGTTGAAGCGTCGGACCAACTCCTCCACCGTCTCGCCGGCAACGCCGCTGTATGGATACCAGAATTCGATTTCCACCGGTTGGTTGGAGGCTTGGCTCTGCGCGGCGCTGGAAGCCAGATTCGGTTCCGCTCCGCCGGCCGGCGCGTCGGGTTGCCGCTCCGTCGCCCCACAGGCGGTCGTCGTGGCGAGCAACAGGTGGCAAAGCAGGAATGCCGTTTTTTTCATGGAGAGCCCTCCGTTTTGAAAAAGTGGTTGGCGTTCCGGCTGCATGCCGCCGGACATGGCGTTTTCGTCTTATTTGATGCCCGTGTACACAAACGCTCGTACGATGTGGCGCTGCGCCGCGAAAAAGACGGCCAGGATCGGCAGCACCAGGATGACGTTTCCCGCCATAATCACTTGCCAGGCATTCCCCCCTTCGGAGTCCCGGAGCCGGGCGATGCCGATCGGTAGCGTGCGGACGCTGTCGTCGTTGGTCATCACCAGCGGCCAGAAGTAATCGTTCCAATGGGTAATGAAGCTGAATAACGCGAACGTCACGATCATCGGCCTCGCCAAGGGCACGAAAATACGCCACATGATCTTCCATTCGCCGGCGTCGTCCAGACGGGCGGCTTCCAACGTTTCTTCCGGCACTTGCAGGAATGCCTGGCGCAGCAGGAAAATGCCGAAGGCGCTGGCGGCAAAAGGAAGAATGAGAGGGACGAGGGTGTTCATGAATCCCCATTTGCTCATCAGCAGGTAGACGGACACAAAGGTGATCTGCGAAGGCACCATGAGTGACGCCATCACGAGACCGAACAGCGCGGCGCGGCCGGGAAAACGGAACCTGGCGAAGGCGTAGGCGGCCGGGACGATGGTGAGCAGTTGCAGCGCCAGGATGGATACGGCCACGATCACACTGTTACTCAGATAGGTCAGGAACGGGCCGGACTGCCAGGCGGCGGCGAAATTGTCCCAGCGGAGCTGCCGGGGGATCCACACCGGCGGAAACACCAGGGTCTCCTGCAGCGATTTCAGGGCCGTAGTGGCCATCCAGGCAAACGGAAAAAGAAAGACGAGCGTCACGATCAAAAGCAGCAAGTTGTCGAGCGTTTTGAGCGCGCCCTTCCGCAAGGCGCCGGCGAGCCGGGAAGCGGTCGGGCGAGACGGCTCGGCGGCGGCCGCCCGTTGTTCGAACCCGGAAACAGGGCTCATCGGTCCACCTCCTGTCGTCACCGGTAATGAACCCGCCTGGCCAACAGTCCAAAGTGCAGGAACGTCATCAGCCCGGTCAGCGCGAGCAACACGACGCCGGCCGCGGACGCGTAACCGATCTTGAAGTAATGGAAGGCGTTTTCGTACACGTAATACACCAGCATGTTGGTGCTGTTGACCGGACCGCCTTGCGTCATGACCGCGATCGTGTCGAACACTTTGAACGAATCGATCGTGTTCACGACCAGCAGGAAAAACAGGGTGGGCGACAGCATCGGCAGCGTGATCCGGACGAACCGGCGCCACGGCGGCGTCAGGTCGAGATCCGCGGCCTCGTACAGTTCCCGCGGAACGCTCTGCAATCCGGCGATCAGCACGAGGGCGTTGTAACCGGCGCTTTTCCATACCTGAACAAGCACCAGCGAGACCAGCGCGGTGTCGGGATGCGTCAGCCACGGAAACCGTCCGGCGCCCAGCTTGACCAGTACCCAATTGAGCAGGCCGAATTGCGGGTCCATCATCCACAGCCACAGCAGGGACACGGATACAAGCGAAATGATGTGCGGACTGAAGACGGCCGCCCGGGCGAAGCCGTGCCATGCTCCCCTGCGGTTCAGCCAAAGGGCCAGCAGCAAACCGGTCGCCAGGCAAAGCGTCACGGTCAGCACGGTATACGCAAACGTGTTGAGCAGGACCCGGATGAAGGCGGGATCGCTCCACAGCGCGCGGTAATTGGCCCAGCCGACATACGTTTTCACCGGGTCGAGCAGGTTCCACGACGTAAAACTGAGGCGAATCAGATCGACAATCGGATAAACGGTAAAAATAAGGATCAGGACGACGGCCGGCACAATCATCAGGTAGGGCAGGATGCGCTGTCGCAACGTCATCGGGCGGCGGCTCCTTCCGGCGCGTTGGACGCCGTCGTGACCAGCGGCACGATTCGTTCACGCGCCGATGCCGGCTCCCACCCGGCTGGCATGCGCAGACGGTTGCCGTCGGCGTCAAACCAGTGCAGGTCCCTTGCCGCCACCGCGACATCCACGGCCATTCCCGTTTCCATCGGTTCGCCGTAGCTTTTGACCGCGAAGGACAGGTCGGACGCATCGATCTGATAAACGGTTTCCGATCCCAGCGTCTCCCGCGCGCCGATCGCGCCGGCCAGGCGCAGCTCCGCCTGCCCGGAAGCCGGCGATGCCCATGACGCCGGCGCCGCCGGCGTCAGCGATGAATCCGGCGAAGCTTGATCCGCCTCCGCGGCCGTCAGACGGGCCGATTCCGGCCGAAACCCGACTTGAACCGCGCCGGGAGGCGCGGCGAGGCCGGCCGGCCCCAACCGGGCCACCGGCAGGATGTTCATCGGCGGCGTACCGATAAAGCGCGCGGTGAACACGTTGGCCGGTTCGCGGTAGATGTCCAGCGGGTGGCCGGATTGCTGGATGACGCCGCGGTTCAGAATGACAATCCGGTCACCGAGCGACATCGCTTCCGTCTGGTCGTGCGTGACGAACACGAAGGTCGCCCGCAGCCGCTGATGCAGCCGGATCAGCTCCACCCGCATCTGGCCGCGCAGTTGCGCGTCGAGGTTGGACAACGGTTCGTCCATCAGGAACACTTTCGGCCGTTTGACCATCGCCCGGGCCAGCGCGACGCGCTGGCGCTGTCCGCCGGACAGGCTTGACGGCTTGCGGTTCAGATAGGGAGTCAGGCCGACGATATCGGCGATTTCGGCCACGAGCCGCTGCCGTTCCGCGCGGGGCACCTTGCGGTTCACCAGGCCGAACTCGATGTTTTCACGCACGGTCATCGTCGGGTACAGCGCGTAGTTTTGGAACACCATCGCCACGTCCCGTTTCCCCGGCGGAACGCCGTTTACGGTCCGCCCGTCGATCCACACATCGCCGGAAGTGACCGGCTCCAGTCCGGCGATGAGCCGCAGCGTCGTCGATTTGCCGCACCCGGACGGCCCGACCAGCACGGTGAAGGATCCGCTCTCGATCTTCAGGTTCAAGTCCGGAATGACCGTCTCCCGGCCGAACTGTTTCCGGACGTTCCGAAGCTCGATTTGCGCCATGTTCCGCTCTCCTTTCAATGGCCAAAAGTAAAACCCCCTTGACGGCCAACGCAACGGCGGTTCCGCCGGACACGGCATGCCGGTCCGCGTTGCGTCGGGCCGAACAAGGGGTTTTCTCCCGATCTCAACCCGCCTGCGGCCTGGATTATGGAGTTGTCCGAATCCCGGTTGCCCGGTTTCATCCTAGCAGGCGCTTGTTAAACGGGCGTTAAATCAGACCGGTTGTTTTGTAAAAAATGACCGGTCCCAGCAGGCGGGATCTCCGATGGAAACGAAATCGGCGCCGCTGGCCAGAGCGGCTTCCATTTCTTCGCGATGGCGAATGAGACCGCCGGCGATGAGCGGCTGGCGAATGACAGCCCTCGCCTCTTGGATGACGCGGGGCATCAGGCCGGGCATCAGCTCGACCTCGTCGGGCCGGGTGCTTTCGATCAGGCGGAAGGCGGTCTGCAGCGCGTTTGTATCGATGGCAAACACGCGCTGGATGCAGGGCAGCCCGATCTGGCGGGCGGCGGCGATCGCCTGCGACTTGGTGGTGACGATGCCGTCGATCCGGAACCGTTCGGCCAGATAGGCGATGCCGCTGGAGTCGCGGCCGAGGCCCGCCACCATTTCGATGTGGACGTAAACCCGTTTGCCGGCGGCGTGGAGCTGCTCAACCATCGCTTCCAGACGGCCGATTTCGCCGGTCATGAGGTTGACGCGCGGCACTCCGCTCGCCGCGGCGAGCGGGATTTGCTCCTCCTTGGTGACGGAGGCGATGATCGGGAATTCGTTCATGGGCCACCTCGCTGCACGGATTGCGGATTTGCTTAACCTCGTGCGGTCGTTTTTTATCCTAGCGGATAAATGTAAACGGAGGATTAGCGTCCGGTTTCCTTTTGCCGCGCACGAAGTTCATTTCCCGTTTACAAATCCCGGGATTTGCGCAAACCATCCGCCTTTATGATGGGGAAAACACCAATTCGGAAAGGAAGAACGGGAATGGGAATGGCGCGTGGCAGATGGGCGCGGGCAAAGCGGCGTTTGCCGGGAATCGCCGTCGCGGTAGCGGCGGGGTGGCTGGCGGTGGGGGGATGGGGGGCGTCGGCCCTTCCGCTTTTCCCGGAGGCGGCATGGCGGCCGGGTCCGGGCCCGGAGGAACGGACGACGGCGCGGGACGCCTGGCCGCCGCGCGAACCGTGGGCGATCGCGCACCGGGGCGCGTCGATGCAGGCGCCGGAAAATACGCTGGCCGCCTTCGACCTGGCGGTCGCGAAGGGCGCCGACGTCATCGAGCTGGACGTGCGCCGCAGCCGGGACGGCCGGCTCGTTGTCATGCACGACGCGACGGTCGACCGCACCACCGACGGCACCGGCCGCGTCGCCGATTTGACCTGGGATGAGCTACGCCGGCTGGACGCCGGCGGCTCGTTCGGGCCGGATTTTGCCGGCGAACCGGTTCCTTCCCTGGAAGAGGTGCTGGATCGTTACGCCGGGCGGGTCGGCCTGCTGATCGAGCTGAAAGAGCCCCTCCTGTACCCGGACATGTTGCGCGATCTGGCCGAGGCGCTGGAGCGGCGCGGCCTGCAGGACGGAGAGGGCGGCCGCGTGGCCGTGCAGTCGTTCGACGCCGGGGCGATTCGGCGTTTGCGCACACTGACGCCCCGTTTGCCCATCGGCGTTGTGGTCGGGGACAAGCCATCCGCCGCGATCACGGAAGAAGATCTGGAGCGTTTGGCCGCGTTTGCCAACTTCGTCAATCTCCGTCTGGACATGGTCAACCGGGAGTTGATCGCGTCCGTCCACGCCCAGGGGATGCGCGTCTTCGCCTGGACCGTCCGGCACCCGGACGAAATCCCGCCTCTGCTCGAGGCCGGCGTGGACGGCATTGTCACCGACGATCCGGAACTGGTCCCGAAGCGCTGACGGCGCATCCGGCGGCGGCCCGGACGGAAACCGTCGGCGGATATCCTTCGGTGCCGGTTCTGAACCGCACAAGTTCATGGAAGACGGTCGTCGGCCGGGTGGAGCCATTTCCGCAGAACGTATGTTTCCGCCTTGTTTTTTTGATATATTGGAAACAGGAAAGGCGGGAATGACATGCACGGCAACGACGATCTGTTCAGTCACGCGTTGGAAAACGAACCGCGCGCCCGGCTGCTCGCCGACCGGATGCGGCCGGAGACGCTGGATGAGTTCATCGGCCAGGAGCATCTGGTCGGACCGGGCAAGATCCTGCGCCGGGCCATCGAGGCGGACGCGATCACGTCCATCGTTCTGTTCGGGCCGCCGGGATGCGGCAAGACGACGCTGGCGCACATCATTTCCCGGCGGACGGCGGGGGATTTCGTCCGCCTCAACGCCGTGGACGCGTCCGTCAAGGACGTGCGCGACGTCATCGAACAGGCGGAGCGAAACAAACGACTGTACAACCGCAAGACGATTCTGTTCCTCGACGAGGTGCACCGCTTCAACAGCGCCCGTCAGGATGCCCTCCTGCCGGCGGTGGAAAAAGGGACGATCGTGTTCATCGGCGCCACCACGGAAAATCCGTACCATTCGATCAACGGCGCCCTGCTGTCCCGCTCCACGCTGTTCCGGCTGTATCCGCTCACGAAGGAGCACGTCATCCAGGCGATGCGCCGGGCGCTCGCCGATCCGGTGAAAGGACTCGGGTTCATGAAACTGCAGATTGACGAGGAGGCGCTGCTTCACATCGCCACGATGGCCAACGGCGACATCCGCCGGGCGCTGACCGCGCTGGAGCTGGCCGCGGCGACCACGCCCTCCCGTCCGGACGGCACGGTGCACATCACGCTGGAGGTGGCGGAAGAGTCGATCCGCCAGCCGACGGTACAGGCCGATGAATCGACGCAATACGACGTTCTGTCGGCGTTTCACAAAAGCGTGCGCGGCTCCAGCGACGCGGCGCTGTTTTGGTTCCTGTACGCGGTCGAGAAGCTGGGAATGGACCCGCTCATCTTCCTGCGGCGGCTGACGGTGGCGTGCAGCGAGGACATCGGCCTGGCCAATCCGCAGGCGTTGGTTCAGGCGGTGGCGGCGATGCAGGCGTACGAGCGCATCGGCTGGCCGGAGGCGAAATACGCCGCTGCGCAGGCGATCCTGTTTGCGGTGGAGAGCCCGAAGTCGAACGCGGTGACCGTCGCCATCGACAAGGTGATGAAGGAGCTGGAGCGGACGCCCTCCTTCGAGGTGCCGATGCATTTGCGCGACGCCCATTACAAGGGAGCGGCGAAACTCGGGCACGTCGGCTACAAATATCCGCACGATTATCCCGGCCATTACGTGGAGCAGCAGTATTTGCCCGATCCGCTCGCGGGACGGACGTTTTACGAGGCGACGGAGCAGGGGATGGAGGAACGGATTCGCGTCAACCAGGCGCGGCGCCGGGGAAGCGGCGTCCCGTCCCGCCCGGCCGGCCGTTCGGACCATGCGGACGGCCAGACGGACAAGGCGTAGGAGATCCGCGCGGCACGCCGTCCGGTACTTGTCCATACCGCGGACGGCCGGCACGTCCGTCGACCATGCCGTCTTATTCGGGGAGGTATTCGGGGGTTTCGGTCCGTAGCGCCCGAAAATCGTCATAGGATACGGTCCGTAACGAATACAGATGGATACAGCGGCGAATTTCTTGCCGTGGCGCCGTTTGACGATGCGGGCAAAAACGTCTAAGCTAATGGTAGAAGGAAATTTCCATCCATTTTTCTTGGTTCGAAGGAGGTGCACCTATCCTCCGACGACGGGGATAGGGAATCGTTGAGCAGTGACCCTTTTCCGCTAGGCGTGGATTTGGTCCTCATCTTTCTCCTGGTGTTTCTGAACGGGTTTTTCGTGGCGGCCGAGTTTGCGATGGTCAAGGTGCGGGGCACGCGGATCGACACGCTGGCGCAGGAAGGCAATGTCCGGGCCAAGTTTGCGACGCACCTGACAAACAACCTTGACGCCTACCTGTCCGCCTGCCAGCTCGGCATTACGCTGGCGTCACTGGGATTGGGCTGGATCGGCGAACCGGCGCTGGCTTCCGCATTGGAGCCGTTGTTCAGCCGCATCGGCCTGAGCGAGAACCTGATTCATCCGATCGCCTTTGTCATCGGGTTCACGGTCATTACGATCCTGCACATCGTCCTCGGAGAGCTCGCACCGAAATCGCTGGCCATTCGCAAGGCGGAATCCGTCACGCTGTGGGCCGCCGCGCCGATGGTCTGGTTCCACAAAATCATGAAGCCGTTCATCTGGCTGCTAAACGGAACCGCCAATCGCTTGCTTCGCATGATCGGCATTGAACCGGCGGGAGAAACCTCGGCCCACACCGAGGAAGAAATCCGCATCCTGATGAAGGAAAGCCACAAGAGCGGCCTGATCGACAACACCGAGCTGACGCTGGTGGACAACATCTTCGAGTTCGCGGAAACGAACGCTAGGGAGATCATGATTCCTCGGACGGAAATGGTTTGTCTGTACATGAACCTGCCCTTCGAGGAAAACCGGCGGATCGCCCTGGAGGAGATGCACACCCGCTATCCGGTCTGCGAAACGGACAAGGACAACATCATCGGATTTATTCATATCAAGGATTTGCTCAAGGGAGAAGACGAAGGCGTCCGCGATCTGCGCGCCATCCTGCGGCCGATCACGACCGTGCCGGAAAGCATGCCGATCAGCGCCCTGCTGAAGCTGATGCAGAAGAAAAAGACGCAGATCGCGATCCTGATCGACGAATACGGCGGTACCTCAGGTCTGGTGACCCTGGAGGACATCATGGAGGAAATCGTCGGGGAAATCCAGGACGAATTCGACGAAGAGCGTGCGGATCTGGAGAAAAAGGACGACTATACCTACTCCATCAGCGGCATGATGCTCATCGAAGAAGTGAACAGCTTCTTCGGTCTGGACATTCCCACGGACGACTACGACACGATCGGCGGCTGGCTGTATTCGCAGATTGAGATCCCGCCGAAGAAGAACCAGGTAGTCGAGCACGAAAGCGGATTCAAGTTTATCGTGGAAGAAACGGATCATCTGCGTGTTTCCCGGATTACGGTCGTGCGCGACAAGAACGTGGCATGGCAGCCGCCGCAGGTGGTCAACAACGGATAAAGCTGCGGGAGCCGGACGGCTCCCGTTTTATATTGCGAGTGGTACATGAACAAGAACAAGAACAAAAAACACCCCCTGGAATCGCCCTTGGAGTTCCAAGGTCCGTTCCAGGGGGTGTCTGCTAAACCGTGAATGGTTTCGACAGGGGAGGCGTCACACGCCCGCCTTCGCGGGTTCCGGATTGGCGTTCCGGATGAGATAGTCGAAGGCGCTCAGGGCGGCGGTGGCGCCGGACCCGATCGAGATTACGATCTGCTTGTACGGGCTGGTGGTGCAGTCGCCGGCGGCAAAAACGCCGGGCACGTTGGTGGCGCCGCGGACGTCGACCACGATTTCGCCGAAGCGATTGCGCTCGACCGCATCGCCCAGCCAGTCGGTGTTGGGCACCAGACCGATCTGGATAAACACGCCCTGCAGTTCCAGGTGCCGGGTTTCGCCGCTGTCGCGTTCCACGTACGTAATCCCGTTCACCTTGTCCGTCCCGGTAATTTCCTTCACCTGCACGTTCTTGAGCACCGTGACGTTGGGCAGGCTGTACAGGCGCTGCTGGAGCACGGCGTCCGCTTTCAGCTCCGGCATGTATTCAAACAACGTCACATGCCGCGCGATGCCCGCCAGGTCAATGGCCGCCTCGACGCCGGAATTGCCGCCGCCGACCACCGCCACGTCCTTCCCTTCAAACAGGGGACCGTCACAGTGCGGGCAGTAGGCGACGCCTTTGTTCCGGAACTCCGCTTCGCCCGGCACGCCCAGGTTGCGCCAGCGGGCACCGGTCGCCAGAATGACGGTCTTGCCTTTCAGAACGGCACCGTTTTCCAGTTCGACTTCGATGAAGTCCTTTTTCTCCAAGCGCTTCGCCCGCTGCGACTTCATGATGTCGATGCCGTATTCCCGCGCGTGTTCTTCCAGGCTTGCCGCCAGCTTCGGTCCTTCCGTGTATTTCAGGCCGATGAAGTTCTCGATGGCCAGCGTGTCGTTGACCTGTCCGCCGATCCGTTCGGCCACCAGGCCGACGCGAATGCCCTTGCGCGCGGCATAGACCGCGGCGCTGACCCCGGCCGGACCGCCGCCGACCACCAGCACGTCGAACGGTTCCTTTTCCGCAAAGGCCGAAGCGTCCGCCGCGCTGCCCAGTTTGGCCAGAATGTCCTCGACGGACATGCGGCCGCTGGCAAAGAACTCGCCGTTCAGGTAGACGGTCGGCACGGCCATGACGTTCTTGCTTTCCACTTCCGCCTTGAACACCGCGCCGTCGATCATCGTATGCGAGATGCCGGGGTTCAGGACGCTCATCAGGTTCAGCGCCTGAACCACATCCGGGCAGTTCTGGCAGCTCAGGCTGACATAAGTTTCAAAGCGGTATTCGCCCTTCAGGTTCCGAATCCGTTCGATCACGTCCGGCTCGACCTTCGGCGGTCTTCCGCTCACCTGCAGAAGCGCCAGCACGAACGAGGAAAATTCGTGCCCCATCGGGACCCCGGCAAAGGTCACGCCGGTGTCTTCTCCGGGCCGGTTGACGCTGAAGCTCGGGGTCCTGGGCAACTGCGCTTCCTCCACGCGGATGCGCGGCGACATGTCGGCCAATTCGCGGACGAGATCGAGCATCTCACGCGACGCCGGATCGTCTCCGGCGCAGACCTTCAGCGTCACGTCGCCTTCCATCAACTGGAGATACTGCTGCAGTTGAGCCTTGATGTCTGCATCCAGTGCCATGGTGTCCACACCTTCAGATCTTGCCGACCAGATCGAGGCTCGGTTTCAGCGTTTCGGCGCCTTCTTTCCATTTCGCGGGGCAGACTTCGCCCGGATGGTTGCGGACATATTGCGCAGCCTTGATTTTGTCGATCAGGGTGCTCGCGTCGCGGCCGATGCCTTCCGCCGTAATTTCGATCGCCTGGATCACGCCGTCCGGGTCCACGATGAACGTGGCGCGGTTCGCCATGCCGGTGGCTTCGTCCAGCACCTCAAAGTTGCGGGATATCGTATGCGACGGGTCACCAATCATAATGTATTGAACCTTGCCCACCGCTTTCGAAGTGTCATGCCAAGCCTTGTGGACAAAGTGGGAGTCGGTCGAAACGGAATAGACTTCCACTCCGAGGCTTTTCAGGGTTTCATAGTGGTTTTGCAAGTCTTCAAGTTCCGTCGGGCAGACGAAGGTAAAGTCCGCCGGATAGAAGAAGACCACGCTCCATTTTCCTTTGAGGTCCGCTTCGGTGACCTCGATGAACTTGCCGTTGTGATACGCCTGCGCTTTGAACGGTTTGACTTCGGTGCCAATCAACGACATCTGGTTTCCCTCCTGGTAAGTATTGTCGGGGAACCCGGGCGGGTGTCCCCGCGGTTTCAATAATTATTATTATATAAACATGATTCTTTATATCAAGTAGTATCGAAAAATGTCACAATTCCTTTGGTATTCGGCCCCGCCGGCAGTTCCTCAAATTTCCATTCCATGGAAGAGTATAACCAAACCGGATCCGTTCCAAAACGACCCGGCCCGTTCATCCATCCAAATTGATCCACGTGCCGCATTCCCCCGATTTGGCTTGGCCAGTGAAAAGTCGTGCGCGACAAGAGCGCGGTGTGCAGTCTCCGCAGATGCTCTGCAACGGATAAAATAACCGGAAGCCGCACGGCTCCCGGTTTTTTGTATTCTGGCGCTGATCCGATGTTTCGCCAGCGTCAGCCGGCTTGAAGGGCTTCCGGTTTTGTTTTTGTTCGCGGACGCCTTGGACAAGGCCTTAAGAAATGGATCCAGTTTTTTCCCATTCCATTGATCAACGGACGGGTAGTGGGTGGGAGCCTTGTGATGGACTCTTCCGTTTGCAATTTCCCAAATGCCTTCCCGGCCGCCCAAGGTCCAATATTCACCCGGCGTTGACGTATCCTGCAACATCAAGACGTACTTCGTCCCGGGTTCAACATTTTGTTTTAGAACTTCTTCCCGGGTGCCGTGTTGAAGCAACGTAATCGTTTTCTGTTGAACATCCCCGGATACAACCTGATCCACGCGCACCGTGGCGGGAGTAACGGGAAAGCTGAATGCACGTTTTGTCGGGATTCCTGAGTTCTTTTGAAAGGTATCGTGTATTTCTTCCACCGTGCCCACAACAATGGCGTCGACGAACCACATAAATTCTTCCAGGTTTTTTACCGGAATTCTGTCATCTGTGGTACGAGATGGCTTTCGACCCTGGAGTAGAGCTTCCCCGCGATCCCCGGTTGAAAAAGAATGTACGGCCACGGCGAGCGTGATTCCCAGAACGGCGCATACACCAAGAAATGAAAATTTATATATAAACGATTTTACTTTCATGCCCCTTTAAGCTCCTTTCAATCGTATTTATTTTCTAGTTCAGATTCATCGTACGAAGTGACGTATTGCACTCGATAAGGGTGCCCGGATTGGTGCATAATCGAATATTCCAATACCGTTGGGTGGGCCAATGCGGCAATATGACCGAATTCATGCGTCAAAGTTCCCGCAGTGGCTGTAGCACTTTCTTTAAAATTGATTGCTCCGTAATCGGCAGACGTGCACCTTAAGTCCGGATCATCCACTGGTTTTGGATTGCAAAACAGTACTACCACTAAACATTTATGTCCAAGCTGCTATAGATCGACGGGCGGAGACCGGCGTTTTTCGGTTTCGCGGCACGATGCCGGCAACATCCTTCACACCGGGTTCGATTGTGCAGACCGTTTTTTGCAAGATCGTGCACGAATCTTGCAAAGTTGCACTACCGCCCGCGCCTCCTTCCGGTTATTGTCATGCTGCGGAAACCGAAACGGACGCACACAAAAGGAGGAAACCGCCGCATGGCCGGAACCGGAAAGGGCGGGGGAACGGGCGGATTTGTCCGGGAGCTTGTCCGCAACCGCACGCTGTTTTTGATGCTGCTCCCCGCGATCGTCTTTTTTCTCATCAACCACTATGCCCCCATGATCGGCATCTACTACGCCTTTGTGCGTTTCGAGTTCAACAAGAGCCTGTTCGAGCTGCCGTTCGTCGGCCTGGAAAACTTCGAGTTTCTGTGGAAGTCGGGCAAGCTGCTGGAACTGACGCTCAACACGATCGGGTACAACCTTGCGTTCATCGTCCTCGGCAACGCGCTTGCTATTGCCTGCGCGGTGCTCCTGAGCGAGATCGGCAGCAAGTGGTTCAAGAAAACGGCGCAATCCGTCATGTTCCTGCCCTATTTCATTTCCTTTGTGATTCTGAGCGTCATCGTGTACAACGTGTTTAATTTTGAGAAAGGTTTCTTCAACACGCTGCTGAAAAACCTGGGCATGCCGCCGGTCGACGTGTACAGCATGCCGACGGTGTGGATTTTCCTGATCATCGGGTTTTATCTCTGGAAACATCTCGGCTACAGCATGGTCATCTACCTGGCCGCCATCACCGGCATCAGCGACGAATATTACGAGGCGGCGAAAATCGACGGGGCCAACATCTTCCAGCGGGTCTGGTATATCACCGTCCCCATGCTGAAACCGACGTTCGTGCTCCTTTTGCTGTTCTCCCTCGGCAGCATCATGAAAGGCCAGTTCGACCTGTTCTACCAACTGGTCGGCAACAACGGGCTGCTGTACAGCACGACGGACATCATCGACACGTACGTGTTCCGTTCGCTGAAGGTGACGTTTGACGTCGGTCTCGCTTCGGCCGCCGGCGTGTACCAGTCGGTGTTCGGGTTTGCGCTGATCATGACCGTCAACTGGATCATCCGGAAAATCAACGACGAGTACGCGTTGTTCTGAGGGAGGGAATATCCGTATGGGACGTGTGCCGGGGGCGTCCGTCAAGGAAGGGGCCGATTTGCGCCTGTTCCGGGCGGTGGCGTACGTGGTCATTACGCTGGCCGCCGTCGCCTGTCTGTTGCCGTTCTGGCTCATCGTGTCGGGTTCCCTGACGGAGGAGCACACGATCGTGCGCGAAGGCTTTCATTTCTGGCCGCGGGCGTTTTCGCTCAAAGGGTACGAGGCGGTGTTCCGTTTCCCGGAAGACGTGCTGCGGGCTTACGGGGTGACCGGTTTCACCACCGCGGCGGGCACGGCGATCGGGCTGTTCTGCATCAGCATGGCCGGGTACGTGCTGCAGCGAAAGGATTTCAAATACCGCAACGGGTTCTCGTTTTTCATCTATTTCACGACGCTGTTCGGCGGCGGTCTGGTGCCCTGGTACATCATGCTGACGCGTTATTTCCAGCTCACGGATACGTATGCGGTGCTGATCTTTCCGGGGATCATGACGCCGTTTCTGATCATTCTCATGAAAAACTTTATCCGCACGTCCGTGCCGGAGGAACTGGTCGAGTCGGCCAAAATCGACGGCGCGGGGGATTTCCGGATTTATGCCCTGATCGTTCTGCCCCTGTCACTGCCCGGTCTGGCCACCGTCGGCCTGTTTCTCGCGCTCCAATACTGGAACGACTGGTTCATGTCGGCGCTGTTTATCAACGACAAGCGCATGTACCAATTGCAATATTACCTGTACAACCTGATCAACAAAATCCAGTTCATCAGCCAGATGGGCACCGGTTCCGGCGTGACGCTGGCCGAGGATTTGCCCACGGAATCGACGAAAATGGCCATGGCCATCGTCGTCACCGGACCGATCCTGCTGCTCTATCCGTTTGTGCAGCGGTATTTTGTGAAGGGGCTGACAATCGGCGCGGTGAAAGGCTGAAGCGGCGCCGGGCGGCGGTCCGCCGTCCCGTCAAAGCGGTTGGTTCCGGTCGCGGCGGCCGCGCCGCGATCCGGCCGACATACGAAAACGCATAGGGAAAGGGTGCACAGAACCGTGAAGCTGAGCAAATTCATCTCCGTTTTGCTGGCCGCGGCGCTGGCGGCGGCTGCGCTGGCCGCCTGTTCGCGGGGCGGAGGGAGAGAAGCGTCGTCGTTCCCCGCGGATTCGGCCGCGGGATCTTCCGCGGCACCTTCCGGCGCGGCCGAAGCGCCGGCCCTCGACCTGTCGAAAAAGGTGGAGCTGCAGTTTTACATGCTCGGCGACGCGCCGAAAGATTTGCCGCTCATCGAGGCGGAAGTCAACAAGATGCTGGAAGCCGAGCTGAACGCCACGGTCAAGTTCAATTACACGACGTGGACCGACTGGGATCAAAAGTACAAGCTGCTCCTGTCTTCCGGGCAGCCCGTCGACCTGATCTTCACCGCGGAGTGGACCCAGTACCAGTCGTACGCCAAGAAAGGCGCGTTCCTCCCGCTTGACGATTTGCTGCCGAAGGTGGCGCCGAAATTGTATGAATTCGTGCCGCAGGACATGTGGGACGCGGTCCGGATCGACGGCAAGATCTACACCGTCCCGGCCACATTTAAGGAATACGTCACAAACGGCTTCGTCTGGCGCGAGGATTTGCGGCAAAAATACAACCTGCCGAAGCCGGTCGACATCGAGACGTTCGAACAGTATCTGGACGGCATCAAGCAGCACGAGCCGGACATGCAGCCGCTGTCCATGAACTCCGACGTGCAGATGAACCTGTCCGACGTGTATCGCGAAATCGTGCGAAATCCGGTCGGCGGCGGGATTCCGTACGGCCTCGGCATCACCTACGACAAGCCGCGTGACGTGTATTCGTACTGGGGCTCGGAGGAGCATCTGGAAGACCTGAAGACGTTCAAACGGTGGGCCGACAAAGGATTTTTCCCGAAAAACGTGCTGAACGTGAAGGACACCCTGCAGGCGCCGATCATCAGCGGCAAGGCGGCGGCGATGCTCGGCGACAACCCGAACCGGTACAACGACACCCGGCAAAAGATGAAATCGGCGCACCCGGACTGGGAGCTCGGGTACCATCCGTTCCCGCTGACGCGCGGATTCGCCACGCCGGTCCATCCGATCCACAACGGCTTCGCCATCCCGGCTGGCAGCAAAAACCCGGAGCGCGCCCTGGCGTTCTACGAAAAGCTGGTCACCGACAAGCGCTATAATCGATTAACCCAATACGGCATCGAAGGCAAGCACTATACGGTTGAAAACGGATATTACAAGATGATCGGCGACGCGAACACGAATGGCTTCCCACGCGAGGCGATGAACAGTTGGGCATGGCGCAATCCGGAGTATATGCTGTTCGACGAGAGCTTCGACACCGTCAAGGAAATTTTCGCGGAACTGGACAAGATCCAGAAGCCGGACATCTTCACCGGGTTCGCCGAGGACTACACCGAATACCAGGCGGAGCGGGCGGCGCTGGAACAGGTCGCGAAGCAGTACCTGTATCCGCTCATGGCGGGCATGGTGGACGACGTGGAGGGCGGATTGGCGAAGTTCATGGAGGAAGCCCGCAAGGCGGGACTCGAGAAGGTGCAGGAAGCGTACAAACGGCAGTGGCTGGCCTATCTGGACGAGAAAGGGATTCAATAACAAAACGGAAAAGGCAAATTGAGGCGCGTCATCTCCCGGTGCGGGGGAGACGCGCCGTTCATGTTGTTGCCATCAGCCGGCTACGAATCCTGTGCCTTCCCGGGCGCAGCGCGCCGGAATTCGGCCGGCGTCACGCCGAACGCTTTCTTGAACATCCGGAAAAAGTAGGAGCTGTTCGTAAATCCGGTGGCCGCGGCGATCTCGGCGACCGGTCGGTCGGTCTCCAGCAGCATCGCGCGCGCCTTGTCCAGCCGGTAAGCGTTGATGACGTCGACAATCGAGGTCAGGGTCTGCTGCTTATAGAGACGGCCGAGGTAAATGGGCGACATGCCCAGTTCCTCCGCAATGCGGCTCAGACACAGGTTCGGATCGGCGAAGTCGCGCGCGATGAGCTCGTCGATCTTGCGAACCCACGTCTCATGTCGGGCGTTGCGCCGGCGGGCCAGTCTGCGGTGGAGGTCCGCAAACGTCGCGAAGCAGGCGTCTGCCCATTCTTCGACGGTTTCGAAACGGTCGGCGGTGGGCAGCGGCTCGTCGAAGCCGGGTTCCGCATCCAGCGCGGCGTTTTTCCGCTGGGCCGCCAGAACGTTGTTCAGCGTCATGGTCAGGCGGGACAGGGCGAGTTGTCCCATATGGGCCGGATACGGTGCGGCGCCGCCGGCGATGTCCAGGAAATGGCTCCGGGCCTCTTCGATTTTGCCGGCCATGAGGGCGTCGGTCATTCGCTTTTCCTTGTCCGTCGGGAACACGTATTCCGCGGCCGGCGCCGTCAGCAGTTGCCCCGCGTCGATTTGCGCGCCGTGTCCCAGGAAAAAGCGGCGTTGCGCGGCTTCCCGCACGAGCCGGCACATCGCGGGAAGTTCCGCCGGATCGCGGCGCACGGGACTGAAGGCGATGGTGAGACCGATGGCCAAATACTCCAGGCTCGCTTTCCGGATTTCCTCCAATATGGCGGCGAGCGCGCCGGGATCGTCGATCATGTCCCCGTCCGCGGCGTTCAGGATGACCAAGACGCCGTCGTCGTCCAGGTCCACCGTTTCCGCCCGGTGCAGTTTGGAGCAAATTTCCGACGCGATGTTCATGAGCGCAAATTTGAAAACCACCGGATCGCCTCCGCGTTGTTCCATGAATTCGCGGAATCGGTCGATCCTCAGCAGCAGCAGGCGGTAGCCGCGCTGGAAATCGAGCGGGATGCCGAGGCGGGCGACCTCTTTCCACCGCACCTTCCACAAGGCCGGCCCGGTGTCCAGCAGAAGGCGGCGCAGCGCGTTTTGTCGCAGTGTGAACAGGCTGTCCCGTTTTTCCGATTCCAGATGCTGCACCTTCCGCTCCATTTGCCGGATCGGCGCATACAGAAGCCGGAAGATGATCCGGGAGAGGAGCAGGCCGGCAAGCAGGATGCCAAAGGCGATCCAGAGCGTGGTGGCGCGAAGTCCGGCGATCTGCGCGGTGACGTGGCGGTACGGGGTGATGCGCAGGTACTGCCAGTTCAGGTCGTCGGGCGAAGTGTAGGAAACGAGCGATTTCACTCCCTGGATGCGGGCGACGCGATACCCCGTCGGTTGCTGCCGGACATGTTCCTCCACCCAGGCGAGGTCCGGCCCGCTCCACAACTGCGGCGCCAAACTGTCGCCGGCCCGAACCGTTCCCCGGTCGTCCAGGATATAGGTGCGGCCGGCATCGGCGTCTTCCGGGAATTCCTGGTGGATCCAGGAGGAGGCGATGTTGACCACCACGGCCGACTGGATCGTCCGGTCGCGTCCGATCGCTTCGTAACAAAGGTACGTATAAACGGGGGTGTCCGCCTCATCCTCCGGCGAAATGCGATAGGCGCGCGGGATCGGGGTGAACGGCCGGTACTCCTCGAAATGCGCCAGGATGTCGAGGATGCCCCGGTCTTCCAGCTCATCCGGCCTGTAGATGCCGCTCTGGCCGCGTTTGGCCTGGATATAGACCTTGTTGTTTTGCGGATTGAAGACGTAGATGGATTCGATGAAGGGCAGGGAACGGCTGTAGTTGGCCAATTCCAGCATGGCGATCTGAATGTCGAAGGGATGGGGGGCGGCGTAATAAAGCAGCTTGGAAACGTTGCTGTTGCGGTAAATCTGGAAGCTGACCGCCTGCGCCGCCTCCCGCATGTTCAGCATCTGCCGGCTCTTCTGCGACAACCGGTCCAGATCGGCCTCGTACACCCTTTTTTGGGCGTAGCGGACGCTGGCCACGTAATAGGCGGTGGACGACACGACCAGCGTAAACACGATGCAGAACGTCAAACCGATCAGCAACTGGACGTACAGCCTGCCGTTTCGGCGGATCGCTTCCCGGAACGAGGCACGGTGCATGGCGGATGATGCCTCCCTGGTCCTTCGTCCGGCGGTGCGCGGGGCACATGACCGGATGCAAATTGTTCACCGTGAAAATTTAAGCGATTACATCCATTATATATACAAAAAAAGAACGGCCTGTAGTGGCGGATTTGGACCCGCGTGAACGATGCGAAGGCGAGGGGGTGAACAATTCGGAGAAACGTGAACAATTCGGAGAAACGTGAACGAGGTTGCGGAGGCGGAACGTTCGCGGCGAGCGGGCGTCCGATCGGCATTCCGCCGCCGCGTCGGAAGGAGGACCCGCCGGGAACGGAGCGGGGCCCCGGAGCGCAAGACAAAGGCGCGGCGGGACCCAGGCGGGCGATCCGCCCGGGCGGGTTCCCCCCGGACGGATCGCCCGCCGTTTGCCGAAAGGCTGCGAGCCGCAGCGCCCTTAACGCACGATCGTCAGGATATCGTCGATTTCCTTGCGCGGCAGCGGTTCCGGGTGATGGGCCGGATGGCCGAGTGCGATGACCATGTTCACCTGCCGCGAAGGGTCGATGCCCAGTTCGCGGCGCAGCTCCTCCTCGGCGAGCAGCACCGGACCGGTCATCGGACAGGTGGCAAGGCCCCGGGCATGCGCGGCCAGCATCAGGTTCATGGCGGCCAGGGAGCTGCTCTTGAGCCCTTCTTCCCGCCAGACGTGTTCGTCCGCCAGACCGATCGGATCGAAAATTTTCTCCCGGAATTTGGATTGGTAAGGGGTGGCCAGGCAAACGACAAGGGCAGGGGCTTCCCCGAACGCGGTAGCGTACGGCCCGAAGGATTTGAGCAACAGCCGCGCTTCCCGCTCCTTGCCCCGGGCTTCGGCTTTCGCGGCGAAGCGGTGCAGCGCGTCCCACGTCAATTGCTCGATGCGCTTGATCCGTTCGCGGTTCAGCACGACGACGAACTCCCACGTCTGGGAGTTGGTGTCGCTCGGGGCGTACCGGGCGCAGTCAATCAGTTCCCGGATGTCGGCCTCGTCGACCGGCTTGTCCAGAAATTTCCGGACGCTGCGGCGTTGCAAAATGATTTGTTTCAACAGGTCATAGTTCATGGAAGCACTCATGCAGGTTTCCGCTCCTTTTATGTCGACCAGAATGATAGATGGCGGGACCGGCCCGCAAGCGGCCGGCGCGGCGGCCGCAAAGGAAGCCGGCGGCTTTCCCGCATTTTAGGTACGGGCCGGCGGTGAGCCATCCGGCGAACGGTCCCGGGCGGTTCAGCCGGAATGGCTTCGCAGGTGCGCGTACAGGAACCCGATCAGCGCGGTGCCGGCAAAGGCGGCGCCGGCGAAAAACGGGGCGTCCGGGCCGTACGCGTCGTACATCCATCCGCCCAGTGTGCCGGCGGTCACGCCGGACAACCCCATCCACACGACGGTGAACAGCGCCTGACCGGTGGCGCGGTACTGATCCGGCAGCAGATGGGACAGATGGCGCAGCGCGGTGACGTAAAATATGCCAAACGTGACGCTGTGCATCGTCTGAATGGCTATGAACGCCCAGGGGCTGTCGGCCGCGGTCAGCAGCAGCATGCGCACAAGGTAGAAAAACGAGGCCGCCGCCAGCAGGGGCAGCTCTTTCAGCCGGTTTCCGTAGCGAACCAGCAGAAACAGGGTCGGGATTTCGCTCAGCGAGGAAGCGACCCACAGCACACCGACCAGATCCGACCCGCCGGCAATCTCCCGCATGCGCACCGACAGGAAGCCTTCGTTCATCCGGTGGGCGACGGACACGAGCCCGATCAGGCCGAAAAACAATAACGTGTTTCCCCGCCTGAGGAGGGACCACAGTTCGCCGAAATCGAACGTTCTGAGTTCGGCCTGAAAGTCGGCGAGAAGCGGGACAATGAGCAGCGCCGCTCCGGCCACGAGGCAGCCGGCGACGATGACCCAGGAGGTGCCCGCCTCCCCGATCACAAATCCGAACAGGACGGCGCTTACGGCAAATCCGATCGAACCGAACACGCGCATGGACGGAAAACTGCGCCGGAGCCTTTCCGCCGCGAGCATCGTGACCGCGTCGGTCATCGGCACGACCGGCGTCTGGAAAAAGTAAAAAGCGGCCATCAGCGCGGCCACCGCCGCATATTGCCGTTGCGGGGCCAGCGCCAGGAAGATGGCGATCTGGGCGGCAAACAGCAGCGCCAGCATGAGGCGCAGGTTTCGGGCCTTGTCGGCGATGGTGCCCAGCAGCAGATTGGACACGATGCCCATCACCGGGCCGAGGGCGTAGATCGTGCCGATCTGCAGTTTGGAAAAGCCGAGGTCGGCGAAATAGAGCGGGATGTAGGTTACCAGCAGCGCGGGCATGCCGTAAATCGAAAATTGCAGCGCCCTCAGAACGGCGACCTGATTCGCCCGGACGGAATCCAGCCTGTTTGGTGCCATGATGTGTGCCTCACACCTTGTGCGAAACGGATATCGCCATGCGCGAACGGATCGGTATGGCGGTATCATGATTTCTCTATTATAGCAAAGAAGAGAAACACGGGGATGGCAAAATGGATAAGCACCGGCCGGGACGGACAGGATGGTTGATGAACCTGGCAAGATGCATCTGGATTTTGGCTTTCTGAAGTGTTACATTAAAGTATGTGAAAAATGGAACGGGGGGCGTGCATGAAAAAGGACGATCTGCTGGCGAGCCTGGCGCCGCGCGGGCCGGTGTCGCTGATGTACAGGATGTACCGGTACGTCCTTCCCGACGTTCGGCGGGAATTGGACCGGTTGCGGGAGATGGCGGAGCGGATTCCCGACGGCGAATTGCGCAGGCAGGCCCTGGCCAGCATGAGGGGCAAGCGATTCCACTGCGAAGGCGGCGCCGTCTATGCCGCGGTCCATCTCGCGGAGCGCCGCGTGCTCGTTCCGCTCATCGTCACCCTGCAGACGATCAGCGACTATCTGGACAACCTGTGCGACCGCAGCACCTCGCTGGACGCCGGCGATTTCCGCCTATTGCATCAGAGCATGATCGACGCGGTAACGCCCGGAGCCGAGCCGAAAAATTATTACGCCCTCCGCCGGGAGCAGGATGACGGCGGTTATTTGCATGCGCTGGTGCGCCGGTGCCAGTCGTGCATTGAGCAGTTGCCCGCCTATCCGCGCGTGCGGGATCACGTTCGCCGTCTTGTCGGACTGTACCGCGATCTGCAGGTTTACAAGCATATCGCTCCCCATTTGCGGGAGCGGCATCTGCTGGCCTGGTGGGAAGAGCACCGTTCCGCCTGTCCGGAGCTCATGTGGAACGAGTTCGCGGCCGCGACGGGTTCCACGCTGGGCATGTTCATGCTGTTTCTGGCCGCCACCGATCCCGGGCTGGAACCTTCCCGTGCGGACAAGATTGTCGACGCCTACTTTCCGTTCATCTGCTGTCTGCATATCATGTTGGATTACCTGATCGACCAGGCGGAAGACGAGGCAGGCGGCGACCTGAACTTCTGCCGGTACTACCGGGACGGGGAGCAGCTTACCGAACGGCTGCTCTGGATCGTGGAGCAGGCCCGGCAAGCCGCGACAAGGTTGCCGTTTCCCCGGTTTCACCGCATGGTGGTGGAGGGGTTGATCGCGCTTTATTTGTCCGATCCGAAAATCCGCGGCCAGGAGCGGGTACTGGACACCGCGCGGGCGATCATGCGGGGCAGTCCGTTGACGCGCATCTTTTTCTGGCTGAACAGCCGCTGGATTCGCAACATGCATTCACCGGAGATGGAGGTTGTACGATGAGCGCAGTGAAGAAAATCGCCGTATTGACGAGCGGCGGGGATTCGCAAGGCATGAACGCGGCGGTGCGGGCCGTCGTACGCAGCGGGCTGGTGCACGGCCTGAAGGTGTACGGCATTCAACGCGGGTATCAGGGACTCCTGAACGAGGACATTCGCGAAATGGATTTGCGCAGCGTGGGGGATATCCTGCAGCGGGGCGGCACCATTTTGCAAACTGCGCGTTGCAAGGAGTTTGAGACGCCGGAAGGTCAGCGGCGAGGCGCCGAAATTCTGCGGAAACACGGCATTGACGGCCTGGTGGTGATCGGCGGGGACGGCTCCTACCGCGGGGCCCAGAAGTTGAGCGAGCTGGGCATCAAAACGATGGGCTTGCCGGGCACGATCGACAACGACATCGCGTACACCGACTACACGATCGGGTTTGACACCGCCGTCAGCATCGTCGTGGACGCGATCAACAAGCTGCGCGATACGATGACGTCCCACGAACGGTCCTCCGTGGTGGAAGTGATGGGACGCCATTGCGGCAACATCGCCCTGTACGCCGGTCTGGCGAGCGGTGCGGAAGCGATCCTGGTGCCGGAAGTGCCGTTCGATCTGAAGGAGATCGGCGAGAAAATCAAGGAGAGCTTCAAAAAAGGCAAGCGCCACAGCATCATCGTGGTGGCGGAAGGGGTCGGCAAGGGCGAGGATGTGGCCCGGCAATTGCAGGAGTACAGCGGCATCGAGCCGCGGACGACGGTGCTCGGCCATATTCAGCGCGGCGGTTCGCCCACGCACAACGACCGGATCATGGCCAGCCGGCTCGGCGATTTTGCCGTTCGCCAGTTGATCGCGGGCGAGTCCGGCAAGGCGTGCGGCATCATCAAGGGCGAGTTGGTGGCCACCGATATCAACAAGGTCGTGAACACGAAAAAGCCGTTCAACTACGAACTGTACGAGCTGGCCATGCGGCTGTCGCAATGATGATTTTGAAAATCAAAATCCCCGCGTTTTTACGGAAACGCGGGGATTTTTTTCGGTTTTTCCGGAAACTGTTCCAAGACCGGTGGCGAGACCTACTATTGCGAGATTCAGCCCTTCACCGGCACCTTGTCCACCAGCGTGTAATTCACGCCTTCGCTGTATTTGTTGCCTGCGTTCCACAACAGGAATTCGTCGATGCCGGTGTCGGCGAGCGCCCGGATCTGCGCTTCGACTTCCTTGACGCCGTAGGCGATGTAGTTACCTTTGCCGAGCCACTTGGCCGTAAAATCCTGGAGCCAAGGGCGTACGACCGGTTTCCGGTCGCCGAGCGCCTTCAACTTTTCGAGGGTGTCTTCCATCGCGCCTTTGACCGTGGCGTATGGCGCCGTATCGGGCGCTTTTTGCCCGAACCAGCCGGGGCCGTAATGGCTTGGATACACCATCGGCGAGATGACGTCGACGTGCTCGGAAATTTTCACGAAATCCTGCCCGATCCCTTCCGCAGCCGGCACCGACGCGGCGTAGCCGAAGATGTCGACCGAGACGCGGACGCCGAGCGGGTTGAGTTGATTTCGCGCGTATTCCACGAACCCGGCGATGACATCGACGCGGCTTTCCTGCGTTTGGTCATATATCAGCTCGTCGGCCCGTTTTTCGAAGCCTTCGGGAAAGCGGACGTAATCGAACTGGATCTCCTTGAACCCGAGACGGGCGGCTTCTTTGGCGACGGCGACGTTGTAATCCCACACTTCTTTCATGTAAGGGTTTACAAAGCCATCCCCGTTTTTATTGGTCCAAACGGTGCCGTCCGCTTGCCGGAATGACAAATCGGGCCGTTTCTTGGCCAGGTGGCTGTCCTTGAACACGACGATACGGGCAATCGGATACACCTCGTGCTGCCGCAGCGTTTCCAGCAGGCCTTCGATGTCCCGGATAAACGGTTTGGTGGCGCCGTATTTTGTCAGTTCAGGGTGTTCCGATTCATAGGTAATGTAGCCGTAGTCGTCCTTGAGGTCGATGACCATCGCGTTCAGTTCGGTCCGGTCAACCAGATTCAGCAGCGTCTCCATGCGGGAGCCGCCCGCGCTGTAGGCCGTGACATAAATACCCTTGATCTTGGGGGCGTCGGGTTGCGGATCGGATGCGGGACGCTTTCCCGGCTGTTCGCCCTGCCATCCCGCGGGAATTCCCGCCGCTTCATCCTGCGGTTTTAAGGCGTCGGCAATGGCCGTGCGGATCATGTTGATCCGTGTCGTATCGTCGTGCTCTCCGGACTGGAAAACGGACATCAAAAACAGTATGAGGGCGAACAGCACATCCATGATTTCATCTCCCCGCAAGCTCTCTCCCTGATATATACGAGTATATACGAGGGGAGGTTGAGCATGCCATTGGAATTTGTAGAAACATGCCGGCATTTGTCCGCCGGATTGTCCGCCCGGATTGTCTGCGGATTGTCCGCCGGATGGCGCGCGGCTGGCAGAAACCGGTTATCGCTGGTGTTCGCAAACCCGGTTGTGCTATAATGGACTGGACATTTTTTTGGCAGCCGTCTTCACAAGGCCCAAAGTACAGAAGGAGAAATGTAAGGTTGAGCACATTCGAACAATTTGGACTGGAGCCGGAAGTGCTTCAGGCCATTTCCGAGATGGGATTTGAAGAACCGACACCGATTCAGGAAAAGGCAATCCCCCTGGCCCTCAGCGGCAGGGACTTGATTGGTCAAGCCCAGACGGGCACCGGTAAAACGGCGGCATTCGGCATCCCGCTCGTCAGCCGCATTCAACCGAACGAAGACCGCATCGTGGCGTTGGTACTGGCGCCCACGCGGGAGTTGGCCATACAGGTGGCAGAGGAGCTTGACAAACTGGGGAGGTTGAAGGGGCTTCGCTCCTTGGCGATCTATGGCGGGCAGGATATCGGCCGCCAAATCCGGTCGCTCAAGCGCAAGCCTCAAATTATTATCGGAACGCCGGGCCGTCTGCTCGATCATATTAACCGCAAGACCATCCGGCTGGACGACGTGCGCATGGTGGTGCTCGACGAGGCGGACGAAATGTTGGACATGGGCTTCATGGACGACATTCAGACCATCCTCGGTCTGGTACCGAGCGAGCGGCAGACGCTGCTGTTTTCGGCCACGATGCCGCCGAACATCCAGAAGCTGGCGCAGCAGTTCCTCCGCGATCCGGGACACATTTCGGTCGTGCCGAAACAGGTCAGCGCCCCCTCGGTGCACCAGTTTTATTATGAGGTACAGGAACGGATGAAATTCGAGGCGTTGTGCCGCCTGCTCGACATGGAGCCGCCGGAGCTGGCCATCGTATTCGGGCGCACGAAGCGCCGGGTGGCCGAGCTGACTGAGGCGCTCATCAAGCGCGGTTACGCCGCCGACGGGCTGCACGGCGACCTGTCGCAAAACCAGCGCGACACCGTCATGCGCAAGTTTCGCGAAGGCAGCATCGACGTGCTTGTAGCCACCGACGTGGCGGCGCGCGGACTGGATATTTCCGGCGTGACGCACGTCATTAACTTCGACCTGCCCCAGGATCCGGAAAGCTACGTGCACCGGATCGGGCGGACGGGCCGCGCCGGGAAGGAAGGCACGTCATGGACCTTCGTCACGCCGCGGGAGATGGACCATCTGCGTTTCATCGAGAAGGTGACGCGCCATCGCATCGCCCGCAAGCCGCTGCCGACGCTGGCGGAGGCGATGGAAGGCAAGCAACGGGTTCTGGCCGAGCGGCTCCTGGAGACGCTGCGCGCCGAAGAGGACGTCAGTCCGTACAAATGGGTGGCCGTACAACTGTTGGAGCAGCACGATTCGGTGCAACTGCTGGCCGCGGCCCTGAAGCTGCTGGCGGGCGACAAAAGCGACGTCCCGATCGAGCTGACGCCGGAAGACCCGATTCGCACCAAAAAGCGGAAGTCCGACAACCGGGGCAATGGCGCGCGGCGCAACGGCCAAGGCGGCCGTTACGGCGCCGGGTACGCCGGCCGTTCAGGCGGCCAGAACCGCGGCGGCTACCGGAACGGTTCCGCTGCATCCGGACGTGATGCGCACGGCGGGCGCGCGCGGCGCAATGACCGCTGGCTGGGAAGCGAACGGGAGGACGGCCGTTACGAAGACGGTTGGCCGGGCGCTTCCCGCGGGTTGCGGGACGGCCGCAAGCCGGAAAGCAAATATCAGGCCAGCGAGGACTACGTGAACATTTGATCCGATGACGGCATAAGGTTCGGGCGCACGCGCAAGGGGGAATGGCTGGCATGGAAATGCGTGGCATGATGGGCGGGTTTTACCGCATCTCCGAATGGATCATGCGGCTTTCGGTGACCAATCTGCTGTGGATCCTCACTTCGTTTCCGATTTGGTACTTGCTGCTGGTCATGCTGACAGCGCCCGAGGTGGAGGATCCCCAGGGATTTTTCCTGCAGACGATGATCCTGATCGGCATCCTGTCGCCGTTCACGCTGTTTCCGTCCACGTCGGCGATGTTCTCGGTCGTCCGCAAATGGGTGATGGGCGATACGGACGTGCCGCTGTTCAAGACGTTTTTCCGCAGTTACAAGGAAAACTACAAACAGGCGATGCTGGGCGGCCTCATCTACGCCGTCCTGCTCACCGTCCTGATCGTGGATTACCGTCTGTATGCCCAGAACATCGCCGGACTCGGCTTTTTGTCCACGCTGTTCCTGTTTTTGATTTTCCTGCTGATCGTTTCGCTGTTCCATTTCTTTTCCCTCGTTTCGCATTTTCGCATGAAAACGCTGCAGATCGTCAAAAACGCCCTGCTGCTCACCATCGGCCGGCCGTTTCGCACGCTGGCGATGGCGCTGTTCGCCTTCGGGGTGTTCTGGCTGAGCACACGGTTTACGTTTCTCATCCCGTTTTTCATGGGCAGCGTCATCGCGTACGTCGTGTACTACAATTTTCATGTGATGTTGGACAAAATGATGGAAAAAGCCGAGCAGTACAAAAAACAACAAGCGGACGGCAGCGAGGAAACGGACGCCCTTGCGGTGGGCGAATCGGAATTGGCCGACGAAAAGCGGGACAAAAAAGCGTAAATGCGGTATAATAAAGGTGAATCCTGCGATGTGCGTTACGGCGCTTGATGTTTTGAACCATTGCTGTTTCAAAGGGAGTCTTACATTGCCCGGCGGCTGGCATGCCCCCGAAAAGGGAAGTCAAAAACCGGGTTGCGGACACCCACCTGCGAGTGCGGGTTCAGAAACAGTCTCGCCGGACGGCATAGGCGGGTTTTTCCTGTTTTTATCTTTATATCCCCGGGTTACGCGTGGTAAGATGATAGAAGCGCACCCTTCAGCCTGGGAGGAGAGGTTCGCGTGCTCAAACGCGTGTTGATCGGTCTGATCCGCAGCCACGAAGCCACCGGCGAAAAAGCGAAGGATCCGAATCTGAAATCCCATCACTACCGCTTGCCGAAAGATCGGGCATGGGAAGAAATTTCGTCGGTGCTGAAAAAAATGAGAGGGTACCGCGTGTTGCACGAAGTGCCTTCCGTTGGCGAAATCGTCATGCAGAAACGGACCGCGCTCGGCCGGACGATGGACATCACGGTGCAGGTGATCGGCACCGGCGTTTCCACCACGGCCGTGGACATTTATTCGGCTTCGCGGGGCGGATTGGGCGACCTGGGGGCCAATTACCGGGTGATTCAGGAAATTTACGGCGCATTGGATCGCAAACTTTCCGCATACAAAATGTAGCAGGGGGTTATGAGGCGAGGAGAAGGTCAGTACCTGATCCTTGCTTTGTTTTTTATAACTGGGAAAAATTGAGCGAAAGGCGGTTGTTGCCGGAAACGAAGCGCCGCCGCCGGGTGGCGGGCGGCGAAACCCGGTCATCCGCGCGGACGGCGTTTCGCTTGCGGCTTTACAGCAGCGCTTTCACGGCGGCGATGGCCGCGTCGTAATCCGGATGCTCGGTCATTTCCTTGTTGATCCGGGCGTAGGCGATCTTGTCGTTGGCGTCCACCACGAATACCGCGCGCATGTCCAGCGCGAATTCCTTGATCAGGACGCCGTAGGCCTTGCCGAAATTGTTGTCCTTGTAGTCGGACAGCATGACCACCCGGTCGACGCCGGCCGCGCCGCACCAGCGCGCCTGAGCGAACGGAAGGTCGACGGAAACGGTAAGGACGATGACGTTGTCGCCAAGGTTGGCGGCTTCCTCGTTGAACCGCCGCGTTTGCGCGTCGCACACCCCGGTGTCGATCGAGGGAACGACGCTGATCAGTTTGATCTTGCCGGCGAAGTCCTTGAGGGTGACGACTTCGGTCAAGCTTTTGTTCAGGCGGAAGTCCGGCGCCGGGTCCCCGACTTTCAGTTCCGGGCCGATCAGCGTAAGGGGATTGCCCTTGAACGTTGCGGCATTGGTGCGTTCTTGTGTCATCGCGGATTCATCCTCCTTCGGGTATCAGGGTTTTGGACTGGCCGTTATTCATTATAATGGTTTTAAAGAGGAAAAGTCCAACAATTCCCACGGCAACGGCGGGCGCGGCGGACGACCCGGATGGCGGGCCGGCAATGTCCGGCGGGGCGGTTCCGGGTGGAACGCGAATCCGTCGGAAGAATGCGCAGGATGGGTCCGGAAGCGGACGAGCCGCCTGGGTCGCCCGGGTGGTAGATCCGGTACGGGTTTCGGGCCCGGAGACGGCCTGGCACCCGCTCGCCGGGAAAGGGTGTGGTTCCGTGCTGTTTGTCCGTTACGAGAATTTCCGCCAGTACGTCCGGTTGTACCCCGCCAATGCGGTGCTGCTCGGGTTGATCCTGGTTGCGTTCATCTTCCGCCTCGCCATGCCGGGGCTGATCTATGACCTGATGGCCACCAATGACCCGCGGGCCGCCGGCGAATATTGGCGCTATGTTACGGCCATTTTCCTGCACGCCGATTGGACGCATCTGCTGTTCAACGTGTTCGCGCTGTTCGTGTTCGCGCCGCCGTTGGAGCGCTTGTTCGGTCCATGGCGATATGTGCTGTTTTTCCTCCTGTGCGGGATATTCGGCAACATCGGTGCAATCGCGTTGGCCGGTAACGGTCTGTTTGGGGCGGTGGGGGCATCCGGTTCGATCTATGGCGTGTTCGGGGCGTATTTGTACATGGCGCTGTTTCAGCGGCATCGGTTGGACCAGGGATCGCGGACGACGGTGTTCGCGATGCTGGCCATCGGGCTGGTGTTCTCCCTGGTGGTGCCCAACGTGAGCTATTGGGCGCACCTTTTCGGGGTGTTGGCGGGATTTGCGCTGTACGCCCTGACAGGAAGCCGAAATTTGCGGTGACGTCCCCTTGCGGACGACGCAGACGGGCGAAGGGACGGAGAATGGAACGTGGAACTGCGGCAATTGCAATATTTCGTCAAAGTGGCGAAGATGCAGCATGTGACGAAGGCGGCGGAGGAGTTGCACGTCGCCCAGTCTGCCGTTAGCCGACAAATTCACCAATTGGAGCAGGAGCTGGAGGTCGAGCTGTTCGACCATCGCGGGCGCAACGTGCAACTGACGCCGGCCGGCCGGCTGTTCTTGCACCGGGCGGAAGAAATTTTGCAGGAGCTGGAACGGGCGGTGCATGAAGTGCGGGAATTTTCGGATCCGGAAAAAGGCGAGATCCGCCTCGGTTTCCCGCACAGTCTGGGCATCCAATTGGTGCCGCGGGCGGTGGCCGCGTTCCGGAAGCTGCACCCCGGCGTTCGTTTCAAGTTCCGCCAGGGCATGTACCCGTCCCTGATCCGGGACGTGCTGGAGAAGGAAGTGGATTTGGCCTTCATTTCGCCGTTTCCGGGAAGCGGTGAACGGCTGGTTGGCGAAGTCGTGCTGACCGAGGAACTGCTGGCCATTTTGCCCGAACATCATCCGCTCGCCGGCGCCGAAAGCATCGATCTCGCCCAGCTCAAAGATGAGGAATTTGTGCTGTTCAGCCCGGGATACTCCCTGCGTCCGATCGTGTGGAACGCCTGCCTCAGCGCGGGATTCAAGCCGAAAATCGCCTTTGAGGGCGAGGAGGTGGACACGATCCGCGGGCTGGTGGCGGCGGGCATGGGGGTCAGCCTGCTTCCCGAACTGGCGATTAATCATTCCGGTTCGCTGAAGCCGGCCGCGGTCCGGGTGCGCAACCCTCGCGTAACCCGAACGATCGGGCTGATCCGGCGGGCGGGAGAGAAGCCGTCGCTGGTTGTTCGCTGGTTCCACGCCTTTTTGTTGAAGTTTTTGAGCGAGAATGGGGCCGGTCTGCGCTAACGTCGCCGTCGGGCGATCGTTACGCTGCAGGCCTTGTTTTTTGCCGGCGTATATTTATGCTGGGCATATTTTTTCCCGCCTAACGTTTCGCTGAGGGGCCGACTCTGGCTCGAGAGCGTCGGTTTTTCCGCCTAACTTACCGCTGAGGGGCCGATTTTTGCCCGAGATCGTCGGTTTTCCCGCCTAACTCCCCGCAGAGGGGCCGATTTTGGCTCGAGATCAGCGGCTTTTCCGCCTAACTTTCGGCCGAAGGGCCGACTTTTGCCCGAGGTCGTCGGTTTTTCCGCCTAACTTTCCGCTGAAGGGCCGACTTTTGCTCGAGATAAGCGGTTTTTCCGCTTAACTTTCGGCCGAAGGGCCGACTTTTGCCCGAGACGGCGGTTGCGGCTGGGCTGATTGAATCCAGGTTCGGGTGCGGGACCGTGGACTCACTTTTTGATGAGTTTTTTTTAACAATGCCTTGAGAATTCCGATCAGAAGGAAATCAGGATTCTCAGAATTTCCAATTGGGAACTTTTTCGCAATGAGACGCCTGTTTTCGCTGTGCTAGAATGAACGCGTGACACCGAATCCGCCAGTTCAGACTGGCAGGCGGAACAGGAGGGAGAAGGATGAAACGTTGGTTTCTTAAATCGGTTGTCTCTCTTGCTGTCTTTGCGCTGTTGCTGACGCCCGCGCTGGGGGGACAGGTGGCTTCGGCGGCCTCGTTGTACCAAGTGAAGAAAGGCGAAACGTTGTACCAGATCGCCCAGCGTAACGGCGTTTCGCTGAACGCCCTGATTCGCACCAATCCGCACCTGACGAACCCGAACGTCATCTGGCCGGGCATGCTGGTGATCATTCCGGGTACCCAAACCGGGGCCAATCCGGCAAATGCGCCGGGGAAAGCACCGGCGACGGGCAACACGTCCGGGTCTACGGTCGATATGTCGGCCTACGCGTCGGAAGTTGTGCGTCTGGTGAACCAAGAACGCACCAAGGCGGGTCTCGGACCGCTGCAAGTCCATGCCGGACTGACCAAAGTGGCGATGGACAAGGCGAAAGATATGTATCATAACAACTACTTCAGCCATCAATCGCCCACTTACGGTTCGCCGTTCGACATGATGCGCAGCTACGGTATCTCGTTCCGATATGCGGGTGAAAATATCGCCAAGGGTCAACGGACTCCGCAAGAAGTGATGACGGCGTGGATGAACAGCTCCGGGCACCGCGCCAACATCCTGAGCCAAAACTTCACCCATATCGGGGTGGCCTATTACAACGGCGTCTGGGTGCAGGTCTTTTTGGGATAAAGACGATCGCGGGCGCGGCGTTCAAACTGGCGCGATAACGGCAAAACATCATACCAAAACGGCGGCTGATCCCGTTCGGGACCAACCGCCGTTTTCCTTTCAGGCACCTTTTGCCGGTTTTGGTGGTGTCGACGTTCAAGCGCGGCAAGCGACTGCGGACGTTGGATTAGGAACGCGATCGAGCGAAATGCACATTCGTCGAATGGCCCTTTCGGCCGGGTTACTCGCGGTTCTGGCTGAACAGCCAGATGTATTTCGCCAATTCCAGCACTGCAATCAACGCCGCGGCAACGTAGGTGAGCGCGGCCGCGTTGAGCACCTTGCTCACGCCGCGTTCCTCATCGTTGGTGATGAAACCTTCCGCCACCATGAGCTGACGGGCGCGTGCGCTGGCGTTGAACTCGACCGGCAACGTGACGAGCTGGAAGGCCACGGCGGCCGAGAACAACAGAATGCCGACGGCAATCAGGTCCAACCATTGGAGCAGGAAGCCCACAATAAACAGGAACGGCGCAACGCCCGAGGCGAAATTGACGAGCGGGAACATCCGGTGGCGCAGCACGAGCATAGGGTATTTCACCTTGTGCTGGATCGCGTGACCGACCTCGTGGCAAGCGACGGAGATCGCGGCAATCGAATTTTCATAGTACACCGACTCCGACAGCCGGACGACGCGCTTGATGGGATCATAATGGTCGGTCAGCGTGCCGGGAACCGGCTCGACCGGCACGTCGTACAGGCCGTTCAGATCCAGCATCCGGCGGGCGGCTTCATAACCGGTCATGCCGCTGGACGCCCGCACCTCGGCCCAACGGTTGAACGTGCCTCTCACCCGGAACTGGGCCCAGAGCGACAGGCCGAACGCAATCAGGATCAGAAAATCAAAAGGGGTCCACCAAATCATGTCGTCAATCTCCTCCCATGGTTGGAATAGCCCTTTGACATCCGGTTTGCTTTACATCCAGTTGCCGCCTTTGCCAAGCAGCCACAGCAACGTTTCCACGCAGGCGGCGGTTTGCGGCGCGATGGCGCGGAACAATCGGGCCGCCTGCCGCGGTTTGAGCCGGTTCAGAACCGACTCGAGCTCTTTTACGTCCCGTTCCACCTGGGTCAGGTGTGCCTGCAGTTCGGTCAGTTTGCGCGTCGCTTCCTCGTCGTTGGAAATTCCCTGCAGGGCGGCGAAATACGCCTTGATCTCTTCCAGGGAATACTTTTGCGCTTTCAACTCATCAATACGGCGTATGCGTTGCAAGGTTTCATCATTATAAAGCCGATAATTGCCTTTGGATCGTTTGACGGGCGTCAGCAGTCCGAGACTGGTGTAATAGTCGATGGTCCGGGCGCTGACCCCGGCCAGTTTCGCCAGCTCGCCAATGCGGTACAGCTTCGCGCCGGATTCCGTCGTTGCGCCAGGCACGGCATCACCTTCTTCGTTGCGGTGCGTCGGACGTTTTCCGCTATTTCTTTTATTTATTATCTTACCTGCGCGAAACTGTACAGTCAAACGTTACACTTGGTTGTTTCCCCGGCTGGTTCCGCCCTCATTGCACCTGTTTCCCCGGTTTGACCAGGAAAAATACCAGCCCGAGGGCCAAAAGCGCAAGCGCGGTAACGACCATGAACACGATGCGGTGCGAGATGTTCATCAGCCAGCCGAACAGCGGAGGACCGAAGGCGACGCCCAGAAAGCGCAGGCTGCCGTACAACGAGGTGATCATGCCGCGCTTGGCCTTGTCCGTGGCGCCGGTGATCATCGTGTTCAGACAGGGCAACAGCAGCCCCGTGCCGATGCTGCTGAGGGTCAGCAAGGCGACGAGCCCGTACAGATTGGCGTGGAACCAGACGGCCGCTCCGAGCGAAACGCTCATCAGCGCCAGACCGGCATTGGTGAGCAGCCGGATGCGCTTGCCGCTTTTTTTGATGAAGTTGCCCGTGATGAGCGAGGTCGCCACCATGCCCAGCAGCGGGATGGCCAGCACGAGCCCTTTCCGGACGCCATTAATGCCGTACGGGGGAGCTTCCAGAATGTCGGACAGGAAAAAAAGCGCGCCGAACAGGATGAACAACGCCAGCGATCCCGCAAAAAACGAAGCGGCAAGCCAGCGGCCGTCCTTGCGGAAAAGGTCGCCGATGGATCGCAGGTAGGGTATGAGCGGTTGGGGCGAATCCGGCCGTTCCGGTTCATGAATGAAAAAGGCAAGCGCCAGCACGGACAGCAGACAAAACACCGGAAAAGCGAAAAACGCCGCGTACCAGACCCAAAGCGCCAGCAGCGATCCCAAAATCGGACTCAAAACCTTTCCGGTGCCGTTGGACGCTTCGATCAGACCCTGCGCCTGGCTTTCCGTGCCGCCCTTGTAAAGGTCCCCGACCAGTGCCATGGCGATCGGGGCGGTGCCTGCGGCGCCGATGCCCTGCAAGGCCCGGGCCGTGATCAACACACCGTAGGAGTGCCAGATGGCGCCGAAGCCGGCCAGAACGCCGGCACCGCCGTACAGCAGAAGGGAAGGGATCATGACCCGCTTGCGTCCGAACCGGTCCGACAGGTAACCGGCGGCGGGGATGACGAGCCCGGCGGCGACGGAAAACAGCGTGATGACGAGGCTGGACTGGAACGAGGTGACGCGCAGTTCCCGCGCCAGCGTGGGCAGAATCGGCACAAGCATGGAATTGCCGAGAACGAGCGTCAAAGGAACCGACGCCAGCGCCAAATATTCCCATACCAGCCCTTTGCGGCGCGTGCGGCGTCCCGATTCGGCCCTTTCTTCGCCCTTTCCGGCGGTTTCAGACCCGGTGATGACGCCTGCCGGACGCGACCGGGCCGGTTGCATGGTGGTGGCCATTCCGCAGACCTCCCGATTGACTCTCGCGTCTTGTTAAGATGCCCTCGGGCGCCAGGGGGCATGCATCGCATGGAATGGACGCAATCCTGAAGGACCGCCGATTTTGACAAAAAAGGAACAATCGGGAACGGATCGGGCGCGAACGGCGGGGAACCGATGGTATGGAGCGGGCCGTTTCGGTAATATTAATAGGAACATGCAAAAAATTGGGGGTTGCAACGTGAAACGAAACGCGCTCATCCTGTTCGGCGTGCTGGCGGCGATTGTCGCCACGGTCGTCTGGCAGTGGACGGATCGGGCACACCGGGACGATTCCGCTTCCGCGCCGGTGGAAGGCCAGGCTGCCCCCGCTTTCGCCCTTGCTTCCATGGAGGGAACGGAGACCTACAACGTCGGGGGAAAACGGGACAAGCCGCTGCTCCTCAATTTCTGGGCTTCCTGGTGCGGTCCGTGCGAGGAAGAGGCGCCGGTGTTGCAGGCGTTGTACGAAAAATACAAAGATCGCCTTGACGTGTATGCCGTCAACGCGACCAAATACGATACGGTGCGGGGGGCGCGGGATTTCGTGCGGGATCTGGAACTGACGTTCCCCGTGCTGATGGACGAGTCGGGCAAGGTCACGGACGCCTACAAAGTGTTCGCGTTTCCCGTCAATTTTCTCGTCGACCGCGACGGGGTAATCCGCGAGCGCATCGATCGGGTGATTCCGTTGGAAGCGTGGGAACAAAAAATCAAGGCGGTGCTGTGAAGCACCGCCGCTTCCATTTTTAAGGGGAACTGCGATGGATGTTCCGTATGTCAATGATTGCGGATGCCATTGGTTTCCGGCACCGGTTCGGGGGCGCGATCGCCTTTCGGTTTGCCGATGAGGGCGTAACGGATGCTGTCCACCAACGCCTCCCAACTGGCTTCGATCACGTTGGTGGAGACGCCCACCGTGCTCCATTTTTCCTTGAAATCGGAGCTTTCGATCAGAACCCGGACCTTCGCCGCTGTGGCATCCTTTTCATCGAGGACGCGCACCTTGTAGTCCGTCAGATGGATGTCCCGGATGGCGGGGAAATGCTGGACGAGCGCCTTGCGCAGCGCGTTGTCGAGCGCGTTGACCGGGCCGTTGCCTTCGGCCACCGTGTAGGCCGGCACGCCGTCGACGTTGATCTTGACGATCGCTTCGCTCGTCAGCCCGGACGCCGTCTTTTCCACCAGAATCTTGAACGATTCCACGGTAAACACGTTGACCGGCTCCCCGCAGGCGTCACGCAACAGCAGCTCCAGCGAAGCGTCGGCGCCATCGAACTGGTACCCCTGATGTTCCAGTTCCTTGATGCGGTTAATGATTTCGCGGGACTTGGCGGAATCGCCGATCGTCAGCCCCAGTTCCTGCGCCTTGGACAAAATGTTGCTTTGCCCCGCCAGTTCGGATACGAGCACGCGCTGTTTGTTGCCGACTTTCTCGGGGGGGATGTGTTCGTACGTCTTCGAATCGCGCAGGATCGCGCTGACGTGGATGCCGCCCTTGTGCGCGAACGCCGACATGCCGACGTAAGGCTGGTTGTTCGGAAGCTGCACGTTGGCCACTTCCGCGACGTACCGGGCGACGGACGTCAATTGCGCCAATTGTTCGTCGGTGACGCAGGAGTAGCCCATTTTCAACTGCAGGTTCGGAATGATCGAGCATAGGTTGGCGTTTCCGCATCGTTCGCCGTACCCGTTGATCGTTCCCTGCACCTGGCGGGCCCCCGCCGCCACCGCGGCCAGCGTGTTGGCGACGGCCAATTCGCCGTCGTTATGCGTGTGGATGCCGATCGGCGCGTCCAATTCCCGCACGACCTTGCCCACGATTTCGCTGATTTCGTGCGGCAGCGTGCCGCCGTTCGTGTCACACAGCACGATCCAGTCCGCCCCGGCTTGCCGGGCCGCGCGCAGCACCGCCATGGCGTATTCGGGGTTGGCCTTGAACCCGTCGAAAAAGTGTTCCGCGTCGAAAATCGCTTCCATGCCGTGGCGCTTCACAAACGCGACCGACTCGCCGATCATGGCCAGATTCTCTTCGAGCGTCGTCTGCAGCGCCGTGTGCACGTGGAAGTCCCACGATTTGCCGACCAGCGTGGCCGCCCTGGCGCCCGAGGTCACGAGCTGCTGAAGGTTGGCGTCCTGCTCGCAGGTCGTGTTTTTGCGGCGGGTGCTGCCGAACGCGGTCAGTTTGGCGCGCAACCCCAGGTCCTTCACGCGGCGGAAAAACTCGACGTCCTTCCCGTTGCTGCCCGGGATGCCGCCCTCGATGTAATGAACGCCAAGAGCGTCCAGTTTGCGCGCGATCTTGATTTTGTCCTCTGCGGTCAGGCTGATGCCCTCGCCTTGCGTGCCGTCCCGCAGCGTGGTATCAAAGATACAGATGGATGTCTGCATGAAACCGGGTAGCCTCCTCTGGCTTGGAAACAGGTGTTTTCATTATAGCATGGTCACCCGTAAATGTTGAGAACATTGGGAAAGGAGAGCCGCGGACATGAACCCAGGGCAGCGGGAGCCTGACCGGCCCCGCGTCATTTTGCACATCGACATGAACGCGTTCTACTGCTCCGTGCATGCGGCCGCCGAACCGGAAAAGTACCGCGACAAACCGACGGCCGTCGCCGGCGACGCCGAGCGGCGCCGGGGCGTGGTGGTGACGAGCTCGTACGAGGCGCGGGCGAGGGGCGTGCGCACCGGCATGACCGTGCGCGAGGCGCTCCGGGCATGTCCGGAGCTGATCCTGATCCGTCCCGATTTCCGTCTGTACCAAACCTATTCCCGGGCGTTTCTGGCCATTGCCGGCGACTACACCCCGCTGGTCGAGGCGGTGTCCATCGACGAATGTTACCTGGACGTTACCGGAAGCGGACGTTTCGGCACCCCGCTGGAGATCGCGGAAGAGATCCGGCGCCGCGTGAAGGAGGAGCTCTCCCTGCCCTGCTCGGTCGGCATTGCGCCCAACAAGCTGCTGGCCAAGATGGCGTCGGACATGCGCAAGCCCGACGCCATCACCGTGCTGAGACGGCGGGACGTGCCGCGGCTGCTTTGGGACAAACCATGCCAAACCTTGCATGGCATCGGTCCCCGGACAGCGGAAAAACTAAAACGGCTCAACATCCGGACCATCGGCGAACTGGCCGCGGCGGACGAGCGCCTGCTCGTCGCCCGTTTCGGCGTGTACGGCGCCTGGATGAAACGGGCGGCGCACGGGTTTGACGATTCGCCGGTCCGGCCGCAGCGCGAAGCCGCCAAATCGGTCGGACACGCCACCACATTGCCCCGCGACCTGACCACCAGCCGGGAATGGCGCCGCGTGCTGCTGCAGTTGGCCGACCAGACGACCCGCCGGCTCCGGAAGCAAGGCATGTTGTGCCGGGTGGTGCAAATTGCCATCCGCGATCCGTCGATGCGCACGATCACCCGGGCGGAAACGCTGGAGGCCCCGACGGACATGGCCGGAGATGTGTTCCGCGCCGCGTGCAGGCTGATGGACCGCCACTGGGCGGAAGGAAAGCCGGTCCGCCTGCTCGGCGTCTGTCGCCCAGGGAGGAAACGCCCGTGCAGCTCGACCTGTTTCGGTACCGGGAAACGCCGCGCCGGGAAAAGCTGGCCGCCGTCATGGACCGTCTGCGGGACAAATACGGCGAAGACGCGCTGCTGACCGCCGGAATGCTGGCCGAGTATCCCGACGATCCGGAACCGGAATGACAATGATCTGTAATTTCGTTTGATCTTCCGGCCGGTTTGTATTATATTGGACACGTAAGGCCATACAATTTTACGGACGTAGCGAAGGAATTATAGGAGGGTAACTTCCATGGCGAAGTACACGTGGGTCGACAAAGAAACCTGCATCGCTTGCGGTGCTTGCGGCGCATCGGCACCCGACATCTACGATTACGACGACGAAGGACTTGCGCACGTCATTTACGGGGGCGACGACAACCGGGGGATCACGGAAATCCCGGAAGATCTGTACGATGATCTGCAAGACGCCCTGGACGGTTGCCCGACCGACTCGATCAAGGTTTCGGATACCCCGTTCAACAAATAAACACAGACGGACGATTTTTACCCGGCAAAAATCGCAAAGCGTGTTTCGACCAAGCGGATTCAGGGAAGAACGAACGTTCTTCCTTTTTTGTTGTCCGCCGTCCCCACACCTTCCGAATCCGTTTCCCCTTGCCGATAAATGGTGGTAGAAAACGGTGAGGGGGTGGAGCCCGTGGCCGGGGACAAGCGGCTGGAGCAGCAACTGGAGTATTTTTACGCCCATGTTCCCGACGTGGGGGACCCACTGCCGCTGAAAGATTATTTGCTGAAGCATGAGCACAACCAGATGGCCTGGTATCTGCTCGGCAAAATGTACGAAAATCGCGGGGAACACGGCAAAGCCAGCTACTGTTACCGGTTGGCCGGCACGGTATATGAAGCCTACGAAAACAAACCGGCGCCCCGAACGGTCGCCGAAAGGCAAACCGGGCGCATGCGGAGGCACCGGGGCGCAACCGCAGTCCTGGCGGTGCTGGCGATCGTGCTGCTGGCCCTGGGAACCGGCAGCGATCGGATCGGGACGCCGGCGGAAACGGAAAGTGTGCGGACGTGGCCGTTGCCCGGCGTTCGGTCCGCCGGTGCCGCCGGTGACGGTTCCTTCGTCGGGGCGGTGGGCGAACCGACCGCGGCTCCGGCGGTGAAGCCGGGCGGCAAGCCGGATGCGGCGGCGATGGCGGCGGATGCGGATCGGGCGGGCGGATTTGCGGCGGTGGCCGGCGTGACCGGGAACACGGACCCCGCCGGATGGCTGACCGGCCTGCTGCGGCACGCCGCCGCGGGCGCGCCGTCCCTGCTCGTCCGAGCGCCGTTGCTAGGCGCCTGGATCGACTGGGTGGGCAGCGGCGCGCCGGTCGCCGCGGCAAGCGCCGGCGATGACCCCGGCACCGCCGTCTGGACGTGGTTCGATCCGGCCTGGTGCGGCGGTTGCGACGTCGGCGCCGGTATGGACCGGGCCCGGGTGGAAGCGTGGAAGGCGCTGCAGGAATACAAGCTGGCGCTTCGCGCCGCGGCGATCGCCTACCGCGAACGAACCGGACGATGGCCGGAAACGCCGGAATCGTTGACCGGCGCTTACCCGGACAACGTCTTGGCCGGCTGGGCGCCGGAGATGACGGACTGGTTTGCGGCGCTGCAAGCGGTGCAGGCCGACGGCCGGCTGCCGGCCGTCGCCGGTTGGCCCGGAGACGAGGGAGCCGCCGCCGGCCGGGGCTGGCCGCTGGGCGCGTTTGCGCCGCTCACGGCGGAACGGCCTGAGATTGTCGTGGACAAAACCAACCACCGCCTTGCCGTGGTGGTCGGGAACATTCTCCTGCGCAATTACGAGGTCGGACTGGGCGGGGACCGGACGCCGGAAGGCACCTTCACGATCACCGAGAAGGTGCGGAATCCGAACGGGCGCGCGGACGGCGAATACGGAAGCCGCGGCCTGGTGCTGTCCGGTTCGGCGTACGCCATTCACGGGACGAACGATCCCGACAGCATCGGGAAGGACGAATCGCTGGGTTGCATCCGGATGGCAAAGGAAGATCTGGAGGAACTGTATGATCTGGTGCCCCTGGGCACCCGGGTGACGATCGTGAAGGAGGGGTTGCCCGCCGAGTTGCGCGTGCCGCCGGATCGTTTCCGGCTGGCACCCGCGCAGGCCGAGACCAATCCCGGCCGCATCTACCGGTGGCTGGCCTGACGGCGCGCGCTCGGCGGGGTTACAGGTCGAGGGCGATCAGCGTCCCCAGCACGACAACGACGACTCCGAAAGCGACGCCCAGCCAGATCAGGGCCTTTTTGTTGACCTGTTCCTGTTGCGACCGGGGTCTGGCCGGCGGTTTCCGCTTGGCGGCGCTCACTGGAATCCACCTTCTTTCCGGAATTAAAAGTGCGTAAACATGATGCAAGATTTATTGTAAACGGTTCATGGGCAAAAAGCCAGCCGGCGGCGCCCAGTCCACCCAAGGCAAAGGCAAGGCGCCGGGCCGGCGGTGAGACGCTTGCGGGAAATGAGCCGCTGTGACGCGGTAAGGCGCTGACCGTTTGTCCTTTTCTTTTCCCTTTGAACAAGCTAAACTGGTAGCCGAGAAAAACGAGCGGAAAGGATGCTGGCCCGATGCCGTTTTTTTATGAACGTGTCTGCAAGCCGTTGTTCTTCCTCCTTACGCCGGAACAAGCCCATCGGCTGGTGGTTGGCGGTCTTGGCGCGATGTCCCGTGTGCCGGGGGTGCCGTCTTTGTGCTCCGCGGTGTGGGGGGTTCCCGATCGCCCGGAACTGGCCGTGGAGCTGTTCGGGATGCGATTCCGCCATCCGGTCGGACTCGCCGCCGGGCTGGACAAAAACGCGGAAGCGGTGCGCGGGTTCGCCGGAATCGGGCTGTCGTACCTGGAAGTCGGCACGGTCACGCCGTTGGCGCAACCGGGGAATGAGCGCCCGCGTCTGTTCCGGCTGCCGTCCGACCAGGCGTTGATCAACCGGATGGGATTCAACAACGAAGGCGCCGAGGCGATGGCAAAACGCCTGGAACGGCTGGGAACATACCCGGTGCCGGTGTTCATCAACATCGGCAAAAACCGGATCACGCCCAACGAGCGGGCGGTGGACGACTACCGCAAATGTTTGCAGACGTTGTATCCCTACGGTAATCTGTTTGTTGTGAACGTCAGTTCACCGAATACGCCGAATTTGCGGGCGCTGGAGCAGGGCGACGAATTGCGGCGGCTTTTGGACGGCGTTCTGGAGGAGATGAGGCGGCAGGCGGCGCGGGCCGGCGGTCCCGAGAAACCGGTCCTGGTCAAAATCGGGCCGGACAATGACGAGGCGCAGCTTGCCGGCATTGCCCGCGCCGTACGTGAAACCGGCGTGGCGGGCATCGTCGCGACCAACACGACGGTGTCCCGCGAGGGTCTGACGCACCGGCTGGCCGCCGAGACGGGCGGTCTGAGCGGCCGGCCGCTAACCGGGCGAGCCACGGAAGTGATTCGCACGATGTACGCGCTGACGGAAGGCCGGGTGCCGATCGTCGGTTGCGGTGGCATATTCGATGCCGCCGACGCGTATGAAAAAATCCGGGCGGGCGCCAGCCTGCTCCAGATCTATACTGCGTTGATCTACAAGGGGCCCGGCGTGATCGGAGAGATTTGCCGCGGGCTTGCCGACTTGCTGAAGCGGGACGGTTTTGCCCGCGTGACGGAAGCGGTCGGCGCCGATCATCGTCGCTGAGCCGAACGGCTGAAGGGTGGAAAACCGGGTCACCGGTGGCCGGAGCGCGGGGCACGGCGAATCCCGGCGGCGGACCCCGGATCGGGAAAGGTGGTTGCGATGGACGGACGCGACTGGAACCAGTTTCTGTTTCCGTACCAGCAGGCGGTTGAGGAACTGAAGGTCAAATTGAAATCGCTGCGCGCCGAACTGAAGGAACGGGACGAATACGCCCCCATCGAATTTGTGACCGGCAGGGTGAAACGGATTTCCAGCATTCTCGAGAAAGCGAAACGACTGGGTGTTCCTTCGGACAAAATTGAAACGGGCATTGAAGATATTGCCGGCATTCGCATCATGTGCCAGTTCGTCGAGGACATCTACACCGTGGCGGATCTGATTCGCAAACGCAAGGACCTGATCGTTGTTTACGAAAAAGATTACATCGCCCATCCCAAGGAGAGCGGGTACCGCAGTTATCACGTGATCATCGAATATCCGGTGCAAACGGCGCTGGGTCTCAAACCGGTACTGGCGGAAATCCAGATCCGCACGCTGGCCATGAATTTCTGGGCGACCATCGAGCATTCGCTGAATTACAAATATCGCGGGGAACTGCCCGAGCATGTGCGGGAACGGCTCCGGGAGGCGGCGGAAGCCGCGTTCCGGCTTGACCGGGAAATGTCCAGCATCCGGAAGGAAATCGTGGAGGCGCAAATCGAGTTCAGCGAAAACTCCGGCGTCGTCAGCAAGGCGTTGGCGGGCATCCGCGATCTTTACTTTTACCGGCGGTTCCGGGAGGCGGCCCAGTTTCAGCTCCGCTTTAACGAACTGTGGGAACGTGAAGACATGCGGGGGCTGAAGGAGCTGTGCCAGGACATTCAAGCCGCGCTGAATCGCGCAGGGAAGGGCGTGACGGACGGAGATGAACCATCCTGAAGCGATGATCCGGGACGACGACGGCGCGATCCGGACGGACCCCCGGTTTGTGGCGTTCGTGGGCCATTTTAACGTGGACCGGGACTATTTCGAGTGTCATGAACTGATGGAGGAACTATGGCTGGAAAACGGCCGCAATCCGGTGCTGCAGGGGCTGTTGCAGGCCGCCGTGGGACAGTATCACTGGCGGAACGGCAACCGCGGCGGCGCGGTCAAGCTGTTTGCGGGGGCGCTGCGGAAACTGCAGGGGGCGCCGGCGGTCCGGCATGGCGTCGATCTGGCGGCGCTCCGGGCTTCGGTGCGCTCCGCCCTGCAGGCGCTGTCCCCGTTGCCGGCCGGGACGTTTGATCCGGACGATCTCTGGCCGCCCGACCGGCTGGACACGCCCCCGACCACGAACGCGCCGTTTCAGCCCTTCCCGCTGGTGGTGACCGACGAAGCGCTGGCACGGGCGGTAGAGGCGTGGGCGGCGCAGAAGGGGGCGGACGATGCGCGGCGCGCCGAGGATCACGGCGCGGACCGCGACGGGAACGGCAACGGCGGACACGGCCAAGGCGTATGACGGAAGCGCAGGGCAAAAACGGACGGTGCGAAGGGCGGAAGGAGCGGCCGTCAACGCGTCATGCGGGAAAAGAACGGGCGCCCGTCAAGGGGCGCCCGGTTTCATGCCTGCGCGGCCGGTTCGTATTTTTCTTTCATCAATCGCTGGATTTCATCCGGCGATTTGCCTTCTTTGCTCCATTGCTCGATATACTGGAGCTGTTCGAGGCAAATCCCGCAAAGCGCGGCGTGATCGGTCCAGGTCACGCCGTCTTCGCGCTCTTCCGCGATGTAGCACCGGTACAGGGATTTGTGCGAATTCTCCCCCGCATCCGAGCAGCCGCAATAGCACTTGATCTGTTGCATGATGTCCCGATAGTCGCCGACGATGCTGTACAGGTGGCGGGTGCCGGCGGAAAAGTCGTCCAGGAACGACGGAGCCGAAGCGAAGGAGCTTTCCCGTTCCCACAATTCGCTGCCGTGCCTTTCCGGCCCATCCCCGGAGTCGCCGCCGCAGGCGGCGAGCGCCAGCCCGAGCGCCAGCACGAGGCCCGGAGCGGCCAACAGCCATTTGGCCCGCATGTCAAGTGTCTCCTTCCGTGCGATTGGTTTCAAAAAATTTCCGGAAATCGTCCAGCGTATGGCCTTCCGAGCCGCCTGTCGTAATGCCGCCTTTTATACGGTCGACTTCGAGGCCTTCCTTGTAGTAGACGAGCGTCGGGGTCGCTTCAATGCGCATCTTGTTCACGTATTTCGGGAATTCCCGTAGGTTGAACAGGTGCAGATCAATGCCCATTTCGTCGGCCAACGGCTTCACGTACGGGGTCGTCGTACGGCAATGGATGCAATCCGAGGCAAAGTAGTAGACGAAAAAGCTCTCTTTTTTGGCCAGTTTGCGGTCAAGCTCGTCCGGAAGCAGAATGTTCCGGTAGTTCGGATCGTGCAGGATTTCGCGCGTCGCCGGATTGAGCCGGCTTTTGGGTTTGCCGTACACCGTCGTCTGCGACTGGTTAATCACAAACAACGCAACGAAGAGCAAAAGAATAAAGCCGAAAAAAATGGACAGCCGTTTGACGTTCATTACGCATCCCCCCCTGAATCCGTTTGACTTTATGCTTGAAGTTCCATCCTGTCCGACGGGAAGCAATCCCGTTTTGGTCCGGGTTTGGCGTCGTTCGCGACATTCTATGAATATCTTTATTATATCGAAAACGAAAAGGAAGAAAAGAAACAACGTCACGACTGCCGACAGGCGGACGCGGGGACAGGGCGGGACGTTCCGGTCTGTTCGTTTCCCTTGACATATACAATACAGGGGTATACTATATGGACAAAGGAGGTGAAGGGGCTGGAAACCTTGCATCATCACGCTGCCGGGGGACCCGACCCATCGGAAGAGCCCAGGAAAAGCCGCCACTCCGAAAAAGTCAAAGCGGATCTCATCACGCGGCTGAATCGCATTGAGGGGCAGATCCGCGGCATCAAAGGCATGATTGAAAAAGATACATATTGCGATCACGTGCTGAATCAAATATCCGCCGTGCAGTCGGCGCTGAACGGCGTGGGCAAGCTGCTTTTGGCCGGGCATCTGAGAAGTTGCGTGGCGGAGCGGATTCAGGAAGGCGATCTCGAGGTCGTCGACGAACTGCTTGCCACCGTGAACAAGCTGTTAAAATGAGCATCGGTGAACGGGAATGAATAGAGTGGATGCTTCCGGCATCAACGGTTATTTTCAAAAACGGCTGAACGGGGAGACAGGCCGATGAAACCTTCCATGCGTCTGGATCGGATGCTTGCCCGCCTCGGGTTCGGTACCCGCAACGAAATCCGGCAGCTCGTCCGGCAAGGTGCGGTGACCGTGAACGGCGAGACGGCTTCCGATCCCGGCCGGCACGTGCGCCCGCAAACGGATGAGATCCGGGTGCGCGGCGAGCCGGTCACCTTTCGCGAACATGTGTATGTGATGATGCATAAACCGGCGGGCGTCGTTTCCGCCACGGAAGATTTGCGGGAGCGGACGGTGCTCGATCTGTTGCCCGATCACCTCCGGGGGTTTCACCCGTTTCCGGTCGGCCGGCTGGACAAGGATGCGGAGGGGTTGCTCCTGCTCACCAGCAACGGCAAGCTGGCGCACGAGCTGCTGTCGCCGCGCCGGCACGTGCCGAAGACGTACCGCGCGCTTGTCCGCGGCGAAGTCGGACCCGACGACGTGGCGGCGTTTGCCGCCGGCGTGACGCTGGATGACGGCTACGTGACGATGCCGGCGCGGCTCACGGTGCTGGCCGCCGTCTCATCCGCCGTTGCGGCGGAAGCGGGGATTGGGACGGCTGCCGATCGCTGCGGGATGCCGGACGGGTCGTCCGGAGAAGCCGGAGGCCGGCGAGCGATATCGGCGGCGTCCGGGGGCGGCGGGACGACGCCCGGAGAGCCGGGGGGCGGCGGAACGATCCCGGAGGAGATGCGTCAGGCGATCGCCAGGCTGGCGTCCGAACCGGTGCTGAAGCGGGACGCCTGGGAACAGGCCTTGCGGGACGGGGCGCCGCTGAGCTGGATTGAACTGACGATTTGCGAAGGAAAGTTTCACCAAGTGAAACGCATGTTTGGGGCCGTCGGCAAGCCGGTGTTGTATTTGCGCCGGGTGGCGATGGGACCGCTGCGTCTGGATGCTGCGCTTCGCCCGGGCGAGTGGCGCGAACTGACACCGGAGGAAGAGCGTGCCCTGCTGAACGGACCGCCGGCGGAATCCGGCTGAAGGAATCCGGTTGAAGGAGTCCGGCGGATGTCATCGGGCGGCGGAGGATGCCGGGAAAAGGCCCGATCCGCGCACAGAAACCACAAAAAAAATCGGGAAGGACCACAGCAATCGGGAAGGACGTAGAGACGGCATGCAATATCGGTTGATTGCCATTGATGTGGACGGAACGCTGCTTGACGACGAACACCGGCTGCGGCCGCGCGTGCGCCGCGCCATCCGGGAGGCCGCCGACGCGGGGGCGGAAATCGTGCTCTGCACCGGGCGCAGTCCGGCCAGCACGCTGCCGCTCTTGGAGGAATTGGGCCTCCAGGGTCTCGTCATTACGCACAACGGAGCGGCCATCGTGGAGAGCCGGAACCTGAAGGTGTTGCACCGGACGACGCTGTCTCCGGAGGCCGCCGCGCCTTATCTGGCGTATTGCCGGGAGCGGGACCTCCATTTCGACATCAACACGGTCTTCGATGTGTATGTGGAAAAGGATCTGCCGCCTGAAGCTCTTGAGGTGTACGGGCGTTACTTTCTGCGGCCGATCGTGCGCAAGGAACCGGTATTGCCCGACAATACGATCAAGATTACGGTTTACGGTCCAAAAGAGGTCATGGACGCCACCCAGGACGAGTGGGCCCGCTGGTCGTACGGCCTCCTGATGAACCGCAGCGACCGCACGTTCATCGACCTGCAGCACCCGGAAGCGACGAAGGGCCTGGCGCTGAAACGGCTGGCGGAGCTGCGCGGGTTGAACAGACGGGAGGTGCTGGCGATCGGCAACTACTACAACGACATCGGCATGCTGCAATACGCGGGATGGGGCGTGGCCGTCGCCAATTCGCCCGAAGAGGTGCGCCGGGCGGCCGACGAGGTGACGGTGTCCAACAATGAGGACGCCGTGGCCGTGGTGCTCGAGCGGTTGCTGTCCGCGTAAAAAAAAAGAGCAAGCCGCACACGGCTTGCCATTTGGAGTGATTGGGGCGTCAGACGGCGACGGTCACCAGAAAAAGCCGGCCCGCAAAATGATGACGAGCAGGATGAACAACACGAGCACGAACGCAGATTTGGAGCCAAAGCCGTAGCCGTAGCCCGCTACACCGGACATGCGCACCCCTCCTTTGCGGCGTGTCGTGGAATGGTGCCGCCAGGCGGGCGGCGCCGGACAATGTCCCCGCCTGACCGGCCTATTCCATCCTATGAAAGGGGCCATGTCCCGCTTGGACATTCATCCTGTCCGCGCAAAATTGGGTGGACGTTTACCGCCCACGTTACCGCCTCAGCCCTTTGGGCAGGCGGTTTTTCAGTTGGCCGTCGGCCGCCTTGAGCCAGCCCAGCGGCCAGCCGCCGACCGTCAACAGCCCCCAGCCTTTGCGCCCGTCCGGCGCCGGCAGGCTTTCCCCGCGAAAATACCGGGCGATCGCCGGATCGTCGGAGGGCAGGTCCAGCGTCCAGGCGGCCATCTCGCCGCGGCAGGCCAGCGCGAGCGCGTGGGCCGGCTCGAAGCGGCCTTTGCGCCACTGGCCGAGATGCAGGCCCGGACGGAGCACGCGCAGACCCGGAAGGTCGGCGGCGTCCAGCCCGTCCGTCTCCGACTGCGGCATCCAGTACAGGGATTCGCCGAACAGGACCGGGGTGCCGCTTTCCGGCAACCGGTAGCCCGGCAACGCCTCGGCCGCAAAGCGGAGGAAACCGTCCAGCGCGTCCGCCGCGGACCGGTCCGGGCCGCCGCGCTTGCCGGAACGGCCGCGGCCGCGTGACCGGGCGGGGCGATGTTCGGCCGCCGCTTCCTCCCCTTTGCCCAGGAGCGCCGCGTAATGCCCTTCGCCCTGGTGGAGATGCGGCCACAGCCGCTCTTCCTTCAGCAGCCGGAACTCCGGATGCTCCGCCAGGAAAGCGGCGATCGTCTCTTCGTTTTCCTCGCGGTTGAACGTGCAGGTCGAATACACAAGGCGTCCGCCCGGCTTCAGCATGGCCGCCGCATCGCGCAGGATGCGGCGTTGCAGGGCGGCGGTCGCCCGCACCCGTTCCGGCGACCATTCCAGAACCGTCTCCGGTTCCTTGCGGAACATGCCTTCCCCGGTGCAGGGCGCGTCCACGAGAATGCGGTCGAACGTCTCCGGAAAGCGGCTGCGGAGCGTTTCGGGCGAGGCGTTGGTGATGATGGCGTTGCCGATCCCGAGGCGCTCGACGTTCTCGGCCAGGACCTTGACGCGCGCGGGATGTGGATCGTTGGCGACGAGCACCCCTTGCCCGTCCAGGCGGGCGGCGATCTGGACCGTTTTGCCGCCGGGGGCGGCCGCCAGATCGAGCACGAGGTCGCCCGGTTGCACGCCGAGCAGTTCCGCCGGCAACATCGCCGACGGCTCCTGGATGTAGTACAGCCCCGCCGCATGGAACGGGTGTTTTCCCGGTCGCGCGTCCTCCGCGCAGTAATAACCGTCCGGACACCACGGCACCGGCCGCAGGTCGAAAAGCCGGACCAGTTCCTGCCGCAGCGGATGGTCCGCCGCCAGTTTCAGCGAATTGAGGCGCAATCCGTAATGGCGCGGCCGGCCGTAGGATGCGAAAAACGCGTCCGCAGCCGCGCCGAGCTGTTCGCGCATGAGCGCAACGAACGCGTCGGGCAACGCGTCGGGCAATTTGAGCATGGCGTCGTTCCTCCGTCGGTTAAAGGAAATGGTGGCGATGGCGGGCGCCGTTGGCAACGCGGCAGGCCGATCACCGGTCGGTTCCGCGCGCCCGGCGCCCGGCGGCGCTTGGCGCGTTCAGCGCGCGGGCCAGTTCGGCGTAGTCGGTCACGCGGTTTTTGCCGTTCGTTTTGGAATGGTACATCGCCTGGTCCGCGCGTTTCAGCAACTGACCCGCCGTCATGCCGGGCTCGGCGGCGCAGACGCCGACGCTGACCGTCACGCCCGTCTCCCGTTCGATCCGGGCGCGAATCTGTTCCGCCACCGGTCCGGCGTCGCCGAGGACGAAGGCGACCAGCTCTTCGCCGCCGTAGCGGCCGGCCAGCCCGATGCCCGCCGTTTCCTCCATCAGCACGTTTGCCACCCGCTTCAGCGCCAGATCCGCCTTGTCGTGTCCGCTGGTGTCGTTCAGCTTTTTGAAGTTGTCGATATCGCAAAAAATGACGCCCAGCGCCTGTCCCCGCTTCAACGCCTTTTCCAGCCGCGCCAGGATAAAGCGCCGGTTGTACAATCCGGTCAGCCCGTCGACGATCGAGGAACGGTATGCGGACATCAACAGGTCCACGACCCGTTCGAACAGCAGCATGAACAGCAAAATGTAGTAGACGATCGGCAGCCAGTCGATCGCCGTGTCCAGCCATCGGCCCCGGGCGGCCGGCAGGGACGGGCGTCCGGCCAGGGAGGCCAGCTCCGCCGCGAACCAGACGCCCAGACCGATCACATATTTGCGCGGTTGCCGGATGAGCGGCGCGATCATGAGCGTGAACAGCGGGCAAAGCAAAAGCAGATAGCCGCCGAACAGCAGCTCGCGCCCGGGCAAGGACCACGAGTCCGGTAGCGCGAAGGCGCCGGCCAGCGGGGAACCGTCCTCGGCCAGCGCCGCGGCGACGACCAGCGCGGCCGCCGCCAGGAGGCCGTAAAACCAGAGGCGCGTGCGTCTCCGGAGCGGGTGATAGAGCGCAAAGACGGCGAAATTGACGAAGATGAACGCGATCGTGCGAAGCGCATCGGTGGCGAATCCGGCCAGCCAGGGATCCACCGCCGCTGTTTTCGTTCGCCAGAGGTGCAGCAGATGATCCAGGATGAACAAGGTGTGCGAAACGAGCAACAACCGGTAGGCCGTCCGGCGGTTGCCGGCGTACAGCCGGTAGGACATGTACAGGGTCAGGCCGAGCACGACGATGGCCACGGGATGCAACATGGAGAACCAGCCGCTTTCGCTTGGTGTCGGATGCGGTCGGATCCGCGGCGGCTCCTGCCGGGCGCCGGCAGGGATTGGCGTACGTTGCGCTTCGTTTCCGGGACCGGTACAATGAAAACGAGGAGTCACCGCGGACACGTTCGCAGGCTTACTATAGCATAATTTTCAGTCGGTATGTAAGCTTGTCGGCCATGATGGGAACGGATGGAACCGGAAACGGCGAAGCCGGAATACGGAAGTCGATCTGCGGGGAGGCGTCGCCATTGAACCTGTTGCAGGCGTTGTTTTTTCCTCCGGAACAGCCCGGAGGCGTCTCGTCCATGGTGCCGTACGTGGTGGAAGAGTTTCGCCGGATGGGATGGGACATGGAACTGTTCTCCCTGCCCAAGCGCATCCGCGGAAAGGGAAGGGAAGACGTGTCGTTCGACACGTTCGACTGGCGGGAATTCGCCGGACATCCGGTAGTGGACAAGTACATCCAGACGTTCCGGGACTATCTTTGGTGGGTGAGACTGCGTCTCAACCGGACATACGACTTGATCCACGCCCACCATCCGATCGCGGCGCTGGCCATGAAAAAGGTGTTTCCGGATACGCCGCTGCTGATGACGGTGCACTCCAGTTTCGAACGGGAGCTGATCCTGAACGGCAAAATCCGGGAAGGCGGGCCGGAACATCGTTTTTTGACTTCCCTTTACGGGGAATTGGAACGCCACGCGGATTTGCTGCTGACCGTGTCCCATTCCTTTGCCGGGTATTTGGGGCAATATGTCCGCCGGCCGGAGGCGATCCGCGTCATCCCGAACGGGTACGACGAGAAACGGTTCAAGCCGATCCTGCACGACAACCCGCTGCCGCAACTCGTGACGGTATGCCGCCTTGTGCCGGCCAAGGGGCTGGACGTGCTGCTGGAGGCGTGCGCGGAGGTCAGGAAGCGGGGACACGCGTTTGTTTTGCACATTATCGGCGACGGGCCGATCCGGGAAGAACTGGAGGCGCGAGCCAAACGGCTGGGCATTTACGACGATACGATCTTTTACGGATACATGCTGCATCCCGAGGAATTGATGCCGTTTTTCGATATTTTTGTGCTGCCGTCGCGGGCGGAAGCGTTCGGGTCGGTGTTCGCGGAAGCGGCGCTCTGCCTGCTTGCGCTCGTCGGCACGCGGGTGGGCGGCATTGCCGAGCAGATCGAACACGGGGTGAACGGGTTGCTCGTGGAACCGGACAATCCGCAGGCCCTGGCTGACGCGCTGGAGCAGGTGATCGTCGACCCCGACCGCCGCAGCCGGCTGGCCCGGGCGGCCTGGCAAAAGGCGAAGAAGGCCTATTCCCTGAGCCGCGTCGTTGGCGAGCTGGAGGAGATCTATCTGTCGTACGCAGCGCAAAGGAGGGACGGCGCGGCGAAGGCGGAGGACACGGCTTCCGGAAAGACCGGATCGGATTCGGATGCGCCGGGGCCGGATCGGACGGCCGGGGACCGCGCCGTTTCGGGCGAACCGGGCGAAGCGGGCGAGTCGGACGAGCCGCACGCCCGGAAATGGCCGGTATCGGAAACGACGGCATCCGCGGGGCCGGCGGGATTCGGGACATCGTCGGCGAAGGCGGGCAAGCCCGCCGCGGGAAAACCGGTGGAGGGTTGACGGATGGGCGTACCGTTTTGTTTCCTGCATGCCGCCGATCTGCATCTGGACAGCCCGTTCCGCGGACTGACCGGCGTTCCGGAACCGGTCCGGCGCCGGTTGCGCGAATCGACCTTTGCCGCGCTTGAGCGGCTGTCGGCGGCGGTTTGGCGGGAAGGGGCCGATTTCGTCGTGCTGGCGGGCGATCTGTACGACGGGCAGGATCGGTCGCTCCGGGCGCAACTGCGCTTTCGGCGGACGGTGGAGGCGTGGGCGGAAGCCGGCGTGCAGACGTTCGTCGTGCACGGCAACCACGACCCGCTGGGCGGAAGGCAGGCGCGTCTGGATTGGCCGGAAGCGGTGCATGTGTTCGGTTGCGGCGAGGTGGAATGCCGGCCGGCTTACCGGAGAAGCGGTGAGCTGGCCGCTTTTGTGTATGGCGTTTCGTACCGCGAAGCGGCCGTGCGGGACAATCTGGCGGCGCGTTTCCGGAAACGGGAAGGGGCGCCGTTCCATCTGGCCGTGTTGCACGCCAACGTGGACGGGGATCCGCGGCACGACAATTACGCGCCTTGCAGCCTGGAGGAACTGGCGGCCGCCGGTTTCGACTACTGGGCGCTCGGACATGTGCACGAACGGCGCATCCTGCGCGAGTACCCGCACGTCGTGTATCCGGGCAATGCGCAAGGCCGGCATTTTCGGGAAACCGGCCCAAAAGGGGCTTACGTCGTGCGCGTGTCGGCGTCGGGCGAGATCGGGCTCGCCTTTGTGGAGACGTCGGATGTCGTATGGCTGGAAAAAGCCGTGTCCATAACCGGGGCCGAGCGGGAACAGGAACTGCGCGAGCGGTTGCTGGAAGCGGCGGAAGGCGCCCGGGCGGAGGCCGGCGGACGGCCGTGCGTGCTCCGGCTGCGGCTGGAGGGGCGCGGCCCGTTGCACGAACGGCTTCAGGAGCCCGGCGTGCGGGAGGAGTGGCTGGCCGAACTGCGCGAATGGCTGGGCGATCCGGACGAGCGGGACGATTGGATCTGGGCCGGCGACCTGATCGACCGCACCGGGCCGGAACGGGACTGGCAAGCCGTGCTTGGCGAAGACGGGTTCGCGGGCGAGCTGGCGCGGCTGGCGATGCGGGCGGCGGACGATCCGGCGGCGGCACGGGAGCTGCTCGACGACGCGCTGGCGTCGATTCGCCTGCAACCGTTCGTACGGGAATGGCTGGCGCGCAGGAGCGACGCGGAACGGGCCGTCTGGATCCGGCGCGCCGCGGAGACGGCGGTGTGGCTGCTGAAGAGCGAGGAGCGGCCGTAGGGCCGACGTGCGGGGGGAACGGCGGTGTTTTTGGAAGCGTTGCAGGTGGACGGGTTCGGTCCGCTGGCCGGGACGCGGTACCGGTTCGACCGGCCGGTCACGATCGTGTTCGGTCCGAACGAATCCGGCAAAACGTCGTTGCTGCGTTTTACGCGCGGCATGCTGTACGGGTTCCCGACCCGCCAGCACCCGGTGGATCGGGGCGAACCGGTGCGCGGCGGCCGGCACGGCGGCCGTCTGTGGCTGTCGACGCGGGACGGGACGAGGTTCGTCCTGGAGCGTTACGGGGACTCCTCCGGCAAACGGGGAGCCGGATGGGTAACGCTGTGGGACGAGGACGGCAACGTGCGGACGATGAGCCAGGCGGAGTGGGAACGGCTTGCGCTGGGCGGCGTGTCGGCTTCGCTGTTCCGCCAGTTGTTCGCGATTACGCTGGACGAACTGCGCGAACTGCAATCGCTGCAAGGCGGCGAGGTGGGCAATTATCTGTACCATGCCGGACTGGCGGGCGGCGCGGCGCTGACGGGGGCGCTGCGGCATCTGCACGCGGAACTGGAAAAGCTGTACAAGCCCCGCGGAGTTCAGCCCGCCGTCAACGCCGCCCTGCGGGAAATGAAGGGGCTGGAGGCGGAGGCGCGCCAGCGCGGCCGGCACCTCGACGCGTTCAACGACACGGTCGCGGAGCTTGCGGCGGTGGAGCGGCGATTGCGGGAGGTTGAGGCGCTTTTGCCGGAAGCGTTGGCGCACCGGACGCTCTTGCAGGCCGCCGTCGAGTGCCGCCCGTGGTGGCTGGAGTGGAAGATGGCGGAGCGGGAAGAACGGGAGTTGGCGCGGCAGTTGGCCCATCCGTCCTCCCCTCCGCTCGCGGAACAGGCCGCCGCGGCCTGGGAGGCCGCCGTCCGGACGCGGGCGCAGGCGGAAGAACGGTTGGCGGCGCTGCGCGCGGAACGGGAAGAGGCGGAAGCGGAGCTGGGCGCGCTCGTATGGGACGAGCGGCTCGCGTCCGCGCTGCCGGCGCTGGCGCAACTGGAACGGGAAGCGGCGGCGGTGACGGCGCGCGCGGAAGAGCAGGCGGTGCTGGAGGCGGAGCGGCGGTCGCTGGACGAGCAGGTGCGTCAGGCGATGAGCCGCATTTCGCCGGAATGGAGCGTGCGCGAACTGGCTGCGTTCGGGACGGTGGCGCAGCGGGAAGAGGCGAGGGCGATCGGGATGGAGATCGCCGAAGCCGAACGGGCGTTGGAAAAGGCCGGGGAAGAGATTCGGCGTCTGGACGCCTTGCTTGCCGCGACGGGAGGGACGGAGGAGGCTTCTCCGGGCGGCCGCATCGGCGATGGGGGCCGCGCACCTTCGCGGGCTTCGGAGGCTTCGGAGGCTTCTGGGGACCACCCGGCCGGCCGGCGCGATCCGGACGGGGAGCCGGCGCTTCCGTTCGGCCCCTTCCGTCCGCGTACGCGGCAGGAATTGCTGGCCGCCTGGGAGCGTTTCGAGGAAGCCGCGCGTCGGCTGGAACGGGCGCGGGACAAACGCACCCTGCTGCTCGGTGCGGACGGGCGGGCGTCGGACGGGATCCGGCGGACGGGGACGCGCGGAAGGCGCGAAACGGCGCCCGCCGGGAAACGCGGCCGCTGGCTGGCAGCCGTTCTGGCGTTGGCGGCGGCGGTCGCGGGAGCGGGAGCCGCCCTGTGGCCGGCGGCGAGCGGCCAATGGGGCATATGGGCGCTGGCGGCGCTTGCGTTGGCCTTGTTGGCGGCTTCAGCGGGGACGGCCTGGCGGTCGGGCGGAGCGCGGCACGGCAGCCGCGGCGGCATTGCCGGAACGGCCGGCGAAGGGGCGGAGGCGGCGCTGGATGCCGAAGTCCGGTTCTGTGAGGAGCAGGCCGCCGAAGCGCTGCGCCGGTTGCTGGAGCGTCCGGAGACCGCGGCGGCCGGCCTGCTGGAACCGTCGCCGGGCACGTCGTTTGCCCCCGGAATTTCTGGCGAGACATGGTGGCGCCGGATGCGCGAGGCGGTATACGGGCAACTCGCCCGCATGGAGTCGCAGGAACGGCGTCTGGAACGCCTCCGGGAAGCGGAGCGCCAGGCCGCCTACTGGAGACGGGAGCGGGAAGCCGCCGTGCGCGCGCGCGAGGAGGCCGCCGCCCGGCTGGAAACGTGGCGGGACGCCTGGCGACGCTGGCTCGGACAAAACGGCATACGGGAGCCGCTGTCGCCGGAAGCCTGGCCGGAACTGTTCCGGCTGGCGGAGCAGGGACAGGACGCGCTGCGCCGGTTGCGCGCGGTGGAAGAACGACTGGCCGGGCTGGCGCGTTCGAACGCCGCGTTTGCGGAACGGGCGGCGAGGGTGCTGGCCGACCTCGGATCCGAAGAGGATGCCGGGGAGAGGGAAGCGGCCGCCGCTTCCGCCTCCGGCCCGGACCGTCCGGCGATGCCGGCGGACGGACGGCACGGGCCGCCTGCAAATCTCTCCCCGGAGGAAGCGCAGGACCTGGTCCGGCGGGTGCAGACGTTGCGCGAGGCGGCGTCGCGCCATGCCGGTCTGCGCGAGGAAGCCCGGCGCCTGAAGGAACGCGTCCGCTGGCTGGATGCGCGGGAACGGGAGGCGCAGCGCGAACGGGACGAAGCGGACGGCGCCGTGCGGGCGCTCATGGCCGAGGCGGGGGTGGAAACGGAAGACGCCTATGAACGGCGTCTGGCCGTCGACGCGCGGCGCCGGGAATGGCTTGCCCGCGGACGCGAGGCCCGGATGCGCCTGAAGGCGGGACGGTCCGGGGAGCAGACGGAAGCGCTGCTCCGTTTGCTGGAAAGTCATGACGAAACGCAACTGCGCCTCCGGCTGGAAGAGGCGTCGACCCGGGCGGCGGAACTGGAAGCGGCACGCGGCGAGTTGCTGGAACGCCGCGGACGTTTGACGGAGCTGAAGGAGCGGCTGAAGGAAGAGGCCGAGGCGGAAGACGTGCGCCAACGACTGGAAGAGAGCCGAACGGCGCTCGACGGAATGCTGGAACGTTACATAAACCTGGCGGTCGCCGAAGCGCTCATCCGCCGAACGAAGGCGGTGTACGAGCAAGAACGCCAGCCGGAAGTGTTGCGTCTGGCGTCCCGGTATTTTGCCGTCATGACCGGCGGCGCTTACCGCCGCATCATTGCGCTGGGCGATCGCGCGTCGGTCGCCGCGGAAACGGACGGAGGGGAGCTGGTGGACAGTCTCTTTTTGAGCCGCGGCACGCAGGAACAATTGTATTTGGCGCTGCGTTTCGCGTTGGCCGGGGCCGCGGCGCCCGTCGAACCGTTGCCGATGTTGCTCGATGATCTGTTCGTGCATTTTGACGCCGATCGTCTGGCCCGAACGGCGGACGTTTTGCGTGAAGTTGCCGCCGAACGGCAAATCGTGCTGTTTACCTGCCACGAGCATGTGACCGCGCGCCTCGCGGCGGGTTTGGGGGACCGGCTGGGGGTGATCGAACTGGACAAGCCGGGATCATGACTTTGCGCTTCAACGGGCCGACAAGGCGGGAGGCCGGATGGGCCGGGAGCGGACGGGGAGCGCTTCATCGGGAGAGACGGGTGTGGCCGATGAGAAACACCCAGCCAAGGCAGAGCATGCCAAACAGCGGGTACAGGACGGACAGGAGCGTGCCGAATCCGAATTGGCTGGCGCCGTAACAGATCAGAAGCAGCATCGCGTTAATCGCCGGCTTCGGCAAGTGGCTGCGGTTGTGCAACTGCAGGGAGAGCCCGTACTGATCCGCCACCAGCGTCGTAAAAATCTCAAGATAAATGAGCAGGACATAGACGAGATGGGTCCATCCGCCGATTTCCTGCGCGATGCCGCCCATCGGAATGTCGAAGCGGATGATGTCCGGCATGCGCGCGGACATGGACAGATGGCCCGCCAGAAGCAACAGGCCGATTCCGATGCCGCCGATCCAGGCCCCGCGCCGGATCGTCACCGGATCCCGTATCGCCGCGCCCAACGGAACCAGAACGGCTTGCGACATGGTCAGGTTGTAGGCGGCGTACAACAGCGGGGACAGCGCGACGCCCAGCATGGGCGCGTCCGTCCGCAGCGTCAGCCCGCGATGGCCGGCGGGATCTTGGAGCATATGGTACAGGATCACGAGGGCAAACAGGATCATGAGCGGAACCACGAGGGTGTTGACGGCCAGAATGGCGGTCATGCCGCGGCGCAGCAAGAGGAAACAGGCGATGATGGTGACCATCAGGCCCAGTTGGTAGTTCAGGCGGAGTTGTTCCGCGAAAATCGCTCCCGCCCCGGCGAGCATCACCGCGTTGGCGCCGAGCAAAATTATCAGCAACAGATGGCTGACCCACACGCCGCCTTTTTCCCCGAACAGATGACGGTTCAGATCTTCGTAGGAACGGGCGTCCAAACGGGCGGCCAGGAGCATCGTCTTGGCGCCGAGCCAAACAAAAAGCGCCGTCGTGACGGCGATCATGAGCACCCCCCAGTGCCCGAACCGGGTGAAAAACTGCATCACTTCCCGGCCCGTGGCAAACCCGGCGCCAACAATCGTGCCGATAAACGTAAATCCGATTTGCACACTGCGAAACCACGATTTGATGGCTGGCACCCCCCAACGTCCGGTTGTCCATTTCCATGGATATGACGCGGGGGGGACACGCATGACAAGGGAAGGGTGAATTCAGTTTTCTCCGATCAGACGGACGGACACGACCTTGCGGGATTCCGGATCCAGATCCGCTTTCAGCAGGCCGCCGTCCACCCGGACGGTCAGGACATTGGAAGAGAGGTCGGCGGATTCCAGGCCGAGCGCCTGCGCGGCATCGTCGGCGGATTGCCCGACGGTCAGGCCGCGGATGCCGGTTGACACGTCGGACGTATAGACTTCGACGTATACGGTTCGGTCATTAAAGTATCCGACGGTAAAGCCGGGGTATTCGGCCATTTCCACCTGACGGTTGCCGTCGGGCAGGGTGTAGCGGGCGACGGGCCGGCCATGCACGCTTTCCACGGTACCCATCGGCGTTCCGAGCGAGATGCCGTTCAGGGACGGCCGTTTGGCGCTGAACGCCGTTTCATCGGAAGGAGCCGGTTTCGATTCGGACAGGGCGGCGCCCAGCGCGTCGGCTTCCGGCGCGGCGGAACCCGCAGCATCGGCCGGCGAAGCGGAAGCCGGCGGTGCGGATGGCGCAGAGGACGGCAGGGGCGACGCCGGCATGGGACGCGGTGTCGAATCCGGCGTGACCGTGTCCGGCGGGATGGCGGTCGTCGGCCGGGCGCCGAAGGCGTCGTCGGTCGGCTTGCCCGGGCCGCAGGAGGCCAGCGCGATCCCCAGCAACGGGACGATCAGGATGCGGAGGAACCGGTCGGGACAGGCGGGCATGGGCTTCTTCTCCTCTTGGACGTTTTCACGTTCGGAATCCGTTTTGTGCGTGCATGCTTCTACTTTATAGAGACGTTTTTCCAGGTCCGGAAGTTTCGTTGTTTTTGAACTTGTCGACTAAAACGTGCAGAACATGGTTGATGCGCGTTGCGCTCCTGTGGTACGTTAAACGGAAGACCGTCCGGCCGGAACGGGATCGGCCAAGGGAATATTTCGGCATCAATGGGAGGAACCTATGGATCAATTAAAGGAACGGATTCGCCGGGAAGGCGTCGTGCTCGGATCCGGTGTGCTGCGGCTTGACGGCATCCTGAATCACGGCGCCGATCCGGCGCTGACGATGGCGATCGGCGAAGAATTCGCCCGGCGGTTTGCCGGCGAGCGAATTACGAAGGTGATCACCGTGGAATCATCCGGCATCGCTCCGGCCTTCGCCACCGCCTGCGCGCTCGGGGTGCCGCTGGTGTTCGCCCGCCGCAGAAAAACGCTGTTGCACGGTTCCGACGCCTATGTGGAGCGGGTGCCGTCCTTTACGAAGGGGATCGTGACCGACTTGGTGGTGGCCCGGCATCTGCTGGCGGCGGACGATTCGCTGCTGTTTGTCGACGACATGATCGCCAGCGGGCACGCGGCCCGCGGCCTGCTGAACATCGTGGCGCGTTCCGGAGCGAACATCGCGGGCATCGGGATCGTCGTCGAGAAAACGTTCCAGGAAGGCGGACGGTTGTTGCGGGAACTCGGGTTTCGGGTGGAGTCGCTGGTGAAAATCGCATCGCTCCGCGACGGCGTCGTCCGGTTCGAGGATGAGGTTGCGGACGGCGTCGCGGAAGATTTGCAATAATTTTACAGGTGTTGTTTCGTTGTCTTCGCCTTTTCGGATCCTCTCCGGTGTTTTATAATAAAACATAACTCTTGCGGAGGGGAGGCGAGCAGAATGGGGGACGCGAAGATCGAGCGGGAGTTTTTCCACGAAAAGCTGGAAGAGGCCAAGACGAACTTCGAGCGAGCGCTGGACTGCAAGCATACCGAATTTGACGATTTGTACCCCTATATGATCGAGCATCCGCAGTTTTTCTGGTATAAACGCTACGTGGCGTGGTCCGAACTGCTGACAATCGTTCGCCTCTGCGAAGAACTGGATATTCCGTGGACGGATCACTTCACGCCCCGTCAGGCGGAATACATCCGCAAGCGGGTCATGTCCAGCACGGTGCTGGATGAATGGTACGAGACGAACGAATCGCGCGAACATGTCGGTTGACAACGTGTCCGCTGTGTTGATTTTGGTCAGGTATGACCTGGCATGATCCGCCTGGGGATCATGATCCTCAGGGAAAGCCCGCCCGACATTCTGTCCGGTGCGGGCTTTTTCCGTATTCGGTTCAATTCGGGCAAGGGGGTGGAGATGGATGGTTACGGACGACCAACTGGACCGGTGGCGTTTGGACGGAACCCGGGTGCGCGTCGTGCGCGACGCGCTGGAGATGAACGATGTCATCGGGTATGTGGTGGCGTGGGACGATGCGCACGTGCTCATTCGCCGGCCGAACCGGCGGGTGGTGAAGCTTGCCCGGTCGTACACGTTCGTGCCGGCGGATGCGCCGCGGCCCGAAATCTTCTGACCGATTATGCCCCTTTGCGGCAATGTTTGCATGGAGGGCCCCTGAATGCGGCAATCTAAAAGGGATGATGAACGAATGGGGGTCTGTGCGAATGTCGGTCATGACGGAAAAAATCAACGAATACAAGGCGGATGTCGCGGCGCTGTCCGGCGTGCTGCCCGGCGTGGCGGAGGCGTATCGCCGGTTCACGGGCGCCTGTTTTGAGCCGGGGGAACTGGATACGGGCACCAAGCATCTGATCGCGCTCGGCGTGGCGTTGTTCGCCAACAACGAGGCGTGCACGTATTATCACGCCGCCGAAGCGCTGCATCACGGCGCCTCGGAGCGGCAGGTGGTGGAAGCGGTGGCGGTTGCGGCGGCGGCCTGCGGCGGGCACGCGCTGGCGCTAGGGGTGATGCGCCTGCTGAGGATGCCGGGCAAGGACGGCGCGCCCGAATACCGGCCGGCAGGTTCGATGTTCCGGGAACCGACGGTTTCGGCTGGAACCGGGGGGCAAGGCGGTCGGAACGGCGAATCGGGGACGGCCAACGGCCGCGCGAATGTGGCGAACGCTCATGCCTGGGCGGAAGAAAAGCGGTATGCGAGCCGGCCGGATCACGCCTCCTTTGACGCCGGAACGTTGAGCGGAATGGTGGACGAGCCGAATGCCGATGGATCGGGCAGTTTCCCGAATATGGAGAAGGTCTCGCCGTCATTCTGAGGCTGGACGGTATGCGGGACGTGACATTGGACCGAAACGGATTAGGGCGACCACCGTCTTTGTCCATGCCCGGGAGATGCCGGCATCAACTGGCCGGCGGAGACCCGGGACAATGTCCGTTTCTTTTCGGAGATGTCGTCGCTTTTTCGTGTCTTTTGACAGAAAAATTCGAACCTTTTTTTGACGCTTGACTCCGTCGTTGTGCCGTGATATTATATGACTCGTTGATGCCACGGACGATACGCCGGAAACGGCGCAAAGGTCCGACATCACCAACCGAATATGCGGTCGTGGCGGAATTGGCAGACGCGCTAGATTCAGGTTCTAGTGGTGGCAACACCGTGGAGGTTCAAGTCCTCTCGACCGCACCATCCATCAGAACCCGAAAAGCCTTGAAGATCAAGGCTTTTTTCTTTTTTTTCTTTCTTGGCGTCGAACACAAAAGCGCACGATTGTTGACGAAGGGTTGACGGAATTTCAGAAAAAGCAGGCGGCATGTTCCAACGAAACTTGAAAGATTCATTGGGAATGCAGGAGTGAACTGAACTATGGTAATTTTTTTAAAGGGGGATCCATAGGTGTAAATCTTTCAGCGAAAGGGGTCGTGACGGTTGGCTGACGGACTGGAATATGTCGTTCTCGACGCCATGGGAGTGATTTACAGGGCGGGTGATGACGTCGGCGAGCTGTTAATTCCGTTCCTGAGATCCAAGGGATGCACAAAGTCCGCAGGCGAAATTGAGGCCCTCTATCTCGAATGTTCGCTGGGAAACATGACTTCCCGGGAATTCTGGGAAGCGTGCGGAATTCCTTATCACGAACAACTTGATGAGGAATACATACAAGGGCACACCTTGACGGACGGGTTGACGGAATTTTTGGCTGCCGTCCGGAGTCGCGGGATCCGGATCGCCTGTCTGTCAAACGATGTGCGGGAATGGTCGGTGTTGTTGCGAAAACGGCACGGTCTGGAAAGGGATATCGAGCATTGGTTGATCAGCGGCGATCTGGGGGTTCGGAAGCCGGACGTCGAGATTTACAGGATCATGCTGGACAAACTCGGCGTTAAACCCTGGGCCTGTGCGTTTCTGGACGACCGCATGCCCAATCTGCGAGTCGCCAGGGAACTGGGGATGCGCGTCCTGCAGTTTGGAAACCGGACCCCGGATGCCGGAGAGGAAAGCCTGGACCATGCCGCAACCTTTGAGGAAGCGAAGAAATATATTCTGGATTGGATATGAAGGGAAAAGGATCGGCTCCGGCCTTCCGCCGGTCTGTTCGCGTGCTTCCCGTCCGTCACAGGGGGAAGTCCGGTTCAACCAGACGGGCGAGAATCCAGAGAAGCCAGGTGCCGGCGACATAAGCGAGAAAGCCGATATCCGTTTTCGAAAAATCCGTTTGGTAATAGTAGGTCCGTTTTTGATTCATCCGGAATTGCTTGGCCTCCATGGCCACGGCGATCCGCTGCGCACGGCGGATGCTTTGGGCGAATAACGGCACGCCGTAAAGCTTGAGCCGCTGGAAGACGCCCCTCCATCCCCGGGAGAAGACGACGCCTCTCACCTTGAGGGCGTGGGTGCGAACCTGAACCTCTTCGATAATGGTCGGCACCAGCCGCATGGCCGCGAGAAAGGGATAGGCATACTTCGGCGGAAAGCGGAATTGTTGCATCAAGGCGTAAAAAAGCGGAATCAGCCGGGTCGTGAGCAGCAGCACCAGACTGATCATCCCGATCGCCAGCGATTTGAATCCCAAAATCAGCCCCGCATGGATGCTCTCTTCCGATATTTTGACCAGTCCCCATTGCCAAAGCACCGTTTCGCCCCTGCCAAACAGGGCCAGCGTGAGGGCGGAGGAAAGAAAAGAAAGGACGAAAGGCAGCGAAAGCAGCAGCAGTTTCCGCGCTGGATAACCGCTCGAGACAAAAAGAAGCCCGCCATAGCAGCAGGCCATGATGACATTCAACCCCAATTGGCGGTTAAAAAACAGAATTAGCATCATCGCGAACAGCAACAGGAACTTCAAGCCGGGATGAACCCGGTGCAACCAGGTGCTGCTTTGGGGCGTGAACCATTCCAGCATGTTCGTGATCCCTTTCCAGTGACGGTGTTCAAATCCGGCGGATTTCCGCTAGTTGGCCCCGTTCGACGATCCATTCTTCCGTGGCGAAATGTTCGACAATGTTTCGGTCGTGGGTCACCATGAGGATGGTCTTGCCGTCCGCCCGCAGCTCATCCAGCAGTTCCAGAAGCTGAAAGGTGTTGCGGGCGTCCTGCCCGAAGGTGGGTTCGTCCAGCAGGAGGATGGACGTTTGCGCAAGCAGGACCGTCGCCACGCTGAGCCGGCGTTTTTGCCCCACGGACAGCTCGTAGGGGTGCCGATGGGGCCCCGCCTCCAGCCGAAACAGCCGCAACAGCCGCTCCACTTCCCGCTCGGTTTCTTCCGGGCTCTTTCCTTCCTTTTGCAGGGTGAACGCCACTTCGTCACGGATGGAATGGGTAATGAACTGCATCTCCGGGTTTTGAAAAACGAGCGACAAGGCGGGAGGGGGCTGACGTTTTTTCGCCTGGACCGGAACAGCTTGCCCTTCCAGCCGGTACGTTCCGGTCGTCGGAATCAGTTGCATGAGCGCCAGCAGCAGGGTGCTTTTCCCGGCGCCGTTGGGGCCGGTGACGGCAACCCACGACCGCCTCGCCACGGACGCCCGTTCGACCCGAATTTTGCATGCTTTCCCCCGGTATCCCGCGAAATGTTCCAGTTCCAGCACGATGTCGCGGGAATCGGGGCGTTCCGGCGGTTCCGCGTGCCGCGGCCCGTCGCTGCGGGAAGGGGCCCGCGCTTCCTCCCGCGCGATGTTCCGTGGATCCCGGCCGTCCCGCTCCCGCACGTTCCGGCCGGAGGCCGCCTTTTGCCTTGCTTCCACATATTCCGCCCATACCGACGGATACCAGATGCCGTATTGCCTAAGCTGCGACCGATGCTGCGTCAAAATGCGGTCCGGCTCGCCGTCGGCCAGCAACCGCCCCCGTTCGTCCAGCAGGATGATGCGGTCGATCCAGTCCACGATCGCGTCGATTTTGTGTTCGACCACCACCACCGTATGATCGTGCAGCGCCTGCTTGACCGATTGCCAGATTTGCGCGGTGCCTTCCGGGTCCAGCAAGGCCGACGGTTCGTCCAGAAACACGGTGCGGGGCCGGAGCAGCAGCACGGAGGCGAGCGCCAATCTTTGTTTCATCCCCTGCGACAGGTGCGCAATCGGCACGTGCAGGTCCCCGAACGCCAGTCCGACCTTGGCCAGCGCTTCGATCATCCGCGGCTTCATTTCCTCGCGGGGAATTTGCTGGTTTTCCAGCACGAAGGCCAGTTCTTCGTCGACATGGGGCATGCAGAATTGCGTGTCCGGATCCTGAAACACAAACCCCCAGGATGCCGGCCGCTGAATCCGGTCGCACATCAGCGGCACTTCGACGGAATGCGGAATGATGCCGCTCAGCACCTGCAGCAGGGTGGATTTGCCGCAGCCGCTCGGCCCGAGCAGCAGCACTTTTTGGCCGTCCGGAATATGCAGGGACAGGTCCTGGAACCAGATGTCCGGCTCTCCCGGAAACTTCAGGCGCAAGTTTTCGATCGCGATGTCGTTGGCTGAACGTTCTTCGTGGCGCATTCCGCACTCCCCAATCCCGCCGGTCGATCAGCGTTTCAGTTGCTCATACTCCTCTTTCGGCACAGGCCGGATCAGACGGGTGACTTTGGTCGCTTCCAGGGCCTTGACCAGATAATAAGCGAACACGCCGGTGAAGAGGAAGGCGCTGACCGTGCGCAGGCTGTACTTCACGACGAGCGCCCACGGCTCCAGGTTGGCGTAACCGTAGTAGAGGTCCAGCAGAAAACTTCCCAGGCAGGACATGATGCCGGCCAGGCCGGCGACGACAAGGTTGTGGCGCTTGTACCGGAAGGCCGCAAACAGCAGTTCCGCCGCCAGACCTTGCACGAAGCCGTAAACAAGAACCTGAATGCCGTGACCGATAAATGCCGACAGGGCCGCGCCGGCGACGCTGGCCAGCAAGGCCGTTCCGGGCTTGCGCATCAGCAGGAAGGCGAACGGTCCGGCCATGAACCACATCCCGTACACCAACTGGCGCGCGGTAGGCAGCACCGGTTTGATGGCGGTGTAAAGATCGTCCCAAAATTTCATGATGACCCCAAAGACCAGGCCCACCAAAATCGTCACCAACACGTCGGTCAACTTCAACCTGTTCATGTTCTCCTTCTCCTTCGCTGTAAAATGGTCAAACAAAAAACCGTCTGGATAATTCGCAGACGGTCAGGAAACCCCTAAAATTCACCGTTCTCTGCGCTGGTATTATCCAGATCAGATCAGCGGTCTGCAGCGGACAATAGCTGCACTCTCAGCCTGATTCCCTCAAGCTCCCGCACGGTCGGGTTATTCAGTTTCCTTAAACATAATATAAAGCGTCATGTTTTTCAACTGTGTTGGCGAACTTCGTTTACCTGGCATGGCGGCCGGAACAAGGGAATTCGCCGCGTGCCGTTTCCACTCCCCCGATCCAGACGCGCCGCAGTTCCAGCGATTCGTCCAGAAGCAGGACATCGGCCCGCTTGCCGGGTTCGAGAGAACCCACGATGTGATCCATGCCGAGCTGCCGGGCCGGATTGGCGCTGGCCATTCGGCTCGCATCGGGGATGGATACGCCAACGTGGCGGACCACGAAGCGAAACGCTTCGATCATGGTCAAGGTGCTGCCGGCCAGATTGCCGGACGGATGCAGGCGGGCAACCCCGTCCTGCATGCGGACCCGCAGGCCGCCAAGATCGTATTCCCCGTCGGGCATGCCGGCGGCGGACATGGCGTCGGTTATGAGCATGACGCGGGAAACGCCCTTCGTTCGAACGAGAAGTTCGATGCCGGCGGGATGGACATGGTGGCCGTCGGCGACAATTTCCGCCATGATCCGCTCGTCGGTCAGCACGGCCCCGACGGTTCCCGGTTCCCGATGGTGATAGGGGCGCATCGCGTTGAAGGTGTGAACGGCGTGACGCAGTCCCCTGTCGGCCGCCGCCCGAAGCTGTGCGTACGTGGCGTCGGTATGTCCGCACGAGGGGACAATGCCCCATTGGTTCAGGCGTTCAATGAATTCCAGCGCCCCTTCGGTTTCCGGCGCCAGGGTCAGGATTTTAATCACGCCCGGAAAACGGTCCGCCCAGTCGTCCAGCCATTCCGGACGCGGCGGAACGATGTAATCCGGGTTTTGCGCGCCTTTCCATTCGGGGTTGACGAACGGACCTTCCATATGAACCCCCAGCACCTGCGCATAGGGCATGGGCGCGGCCATGAAGCGCTTCGCGGCGGCAAGCATCGCGTCAAGCTGCTCCTTCGAAGCGGTCAGCGACGTGGCCAGCATGCCGGTGGTGCCGTGTTGGGCGTGAAAACGGGTAATCTCGCGAAAACTCGCCTCGTTCGCGTCCATGAAGTCGCATCCTGCGCCGCCATGCACATGCAGGTCAATAAACCCCGGCAGCACCCATCCCCCTTCGCCGTCGATTCGCTGCGCGGCCGCACTTTCGGGCGGGGGCGGCTGATCCGTTTCGCCCAGGGCGAAGATCTTTCCTTCCCGCAGCAAAATCCAGCCCCGTATGGTTCCGTTTTCCGTCACGATCCTTGCGTTGATGATCAAGGTTCCCTGCCCGGAATGCACGCCGCTCATCCCCTCTTTGACAGTTTCGCCGCCGCGGCCTGGTCCGCCAGCACGATCAGCCGGGGATGGGTTTGCAACAGGGAAGCCGGACACTCGGTTGTGATCGGGCCTTCCAGCGCGCGCTGAAGAATATCGGCCTTGTCCGCCCCTTTGGCGAGGAGCACAATCGTTCCCGCTTTTAAGATGGAACCCACTCCCATGGTAATCGCTTGCGTCGGCACTTCGTCGACGGAATGGAAAAACCGCGCGTTCGCCTGCCGCGTTTGCTGTGCCAGTTCCACCACATGGGTGCCGGCAACCAGTTCCCGCCCCGGCTCATTGAATCCGATGTGGCCGTTGTGTCCGACGCCCAACAGTTGCAGGTCGATGCCCCCGGCATCCTCAATTAAGGCATCATACCGGCGGCACTCGGCGTCCAGATCGGAGGCGTTGCCGTTGGGCAAATGGGCGCGGGACAACGGCAGATCGATATGGTCCAACAAGTTTCTTTTCATGTACGCATGATAACTTTCCGGATGTTCCTCGGGCAGATTGACGTATTCGTCCAGATTGAACGTGGTGACTTGCCGGAAGCTGAGCAACCCTTCCTTGAAATCGCGGATCAGGCGGCGATAGACGCCCAGCGGCGTCCCTCCGGTCGCCAGACCGAGCACGGCGCGCGGATTGACGCGGATGAGTCCAGCGATCAGGTTCGCGCATGCATCGTCCAAATGTTCCTCCGTTGCGAAAACGTGAATGTTCAATCCGGAACTCACTCCTTCAGGGATTGCTGCCATTGACTTTTCGCCCGGACACGATTGTATCATAACATGATTTGGCTGTTTTTTTGTTTGATCACGGAATTTTCGACAATTCCGTTTTATTGTCCACAAGATCGGATGGGGAAGGAGCTGCCGGTGTTTGCGTTTGGCGGCCCCTGATTGTCGGCGGATGGTTCCGCCGGTTCCGATGCAGGTTTTTGAACGCAGGATGGCGAAACGGTTCAATTGGCATGAAAGCGTCCGAATCATGAGGAAAAAATTTCCATTCCGGGGTGCGGGACATGAAAGAAAAGCTTTATGTCGGCGTCGACATCGGCGGGACGGCCATCAAGGCCGGCCTGTGCAACGGAAACGGCGATTTGCTTCATACGTTTGAGGGACCGACGGAGAGCGGGCGGGGCCAGGACCACATTTTGCGCAACATCGCGGGATATGTCCGGCGGTGCGTCGAGGAGTCGTCCTTCGCGTGGGACCAGGTTGCCGGCGTGGGCGTGGGCATCGCCGGATTCCTCGATTTTGCGCGGGGGATTGTCAAGTTTTGCGCCAATCTGCCCTTGTCCAACGTGCCGCTCAAGGACTACCTGGAAGCCGAGCTCGGCAAGCCGGTGCGCGTCAACAACGACGCCAACGTGGCGGCGCTCGGGGAAGCCTGGGGCGGCGCCGGCCGCGGCGTGTCGAGCAGCGTGACGTACACGCTCGGCACGGGCGTGGGCGGCGGCATCGTCGTGGACGGCCGGCTGATTGAGGGGTTTACCGGCATGGGCGGAGAACTGGGGCACATCGCGATCGTGCCCGATCTCGAGGCGGTCCAGTGCGGCTGCGGCAAGATGGGGTGCCTGGAGACGGTGTCGTCGGCGACGGGCATTATCCGCATGGCGCGCAGCGCCGTCGAGCGGGGCGACAAGACGTCGCTGGCGCTCGTCGAGAATCTGACGGCGAAGGACGTGTTCGACGCGGCCAAGGCGGGGGACGAGGTGGCGCGGCGCATTGTCCGCCAGGCGGCGTACTACCTTGGCAAATCGATGGCCGTGGTGGCGGTGATCGTCAACCCGCAGCGGTTCATCATCGGCGGCGGCGTCAGCAAGGCGGGCGAGTTTCTGTTCGCGCAGGTGCGCGAAGCGTTCCGCCAATGCGCGCAGGAACGGGCCCGGGAGGGCGTCGAGATCGTCGCTGCGGAGTTGGGCAATAACGCCGGCGTCGTCGGGGCCGCCGGGCTGGTGCGGGATTTGTAACAAAGCTTGAATTTGCCGGACGAAGAGCCGATCCGGCTTTTTTATTTAAAGACAGTTAAAAGACTTGTCTTTATGTCGGTGCAACCGCTATCATTAGAAATGAACGGACTGAACGGCCACCGCAATGAGCCGCTCAGCACAACAGGAAAGGGGCTGTTTGCGGATGAAGTACAAAATTGGCGTCATCGGCGCCGGCTCGATCTCCGATGCGCATCTGGCCGCTTACCGGCAGCATCCGGATGTGGAAATCGCGGCGATTTGCGATTTGAACGAGGAGCGGGCGCGAGCCAAAGCGGAAGCGTACGGCGCCTCTCGCGTTTTCACCGATTACAGGGAACTGCTGAAACAGCCGGACATTCACGGTGTCAGCGTCTGCACCTGGAACAATACGCATGCCGAAATTTCGATTGCCGCGCTGGAAGCCGGGAAGCACGTTCTGGTGGAAAAACCGCTCTGCAAGACGGTGGAAGAGGCACTGCGCGTGGAAGCGGCGGTCCGAAAGAGCGGCAAAGTGCTGCAGGTCGGGTTTGTGCGCCGATACGGCAGCAACACGGCGATTCTGAAGCAGTTTATCGACAACGGGGACCTTGGGGACATCTATTATGCCAAGGCTTCCTGCCTGCGCCGGCTGGGCAATCCGGGCGGATGGTTTGCCGAACTGGAACGCTCGGGCGGCGGTCCGCTGATCGATCTGGGGGTTCATCTGATCGACATCTGCTGGTACCTCATGGGCAAGCCGAAAGTGAAGGCGGTCAGCGGCAACACGTATTACCGGCTGGGCAACCGTTCTCATGTGAAACATTTGTCGTTCTACAAGGCGGCCGACTACGACGCGTCCGTGAACACGGTCGAGGATCTGGCCAACGCGCTGATCCGCTTTGAAAACGGCGCGTCCCTGATGGTGGACGTCAGCTTTACGCTGCACGCCAAAAAAGACGAGCTGTACGTGAAGCTGTACGGGGATTGCGGCGGCGCCGAACTGGAGCCCGAGCTGCAGATCGTGACGGAAAAATACGACACCATCCTGAACATGACGCCGCAGGTTGATCATCCCACCTTTCATTTTCCGGAGGCCTTCGCCAGCGAGATCGCGCATTTTGTCGCCGCCATGGCCGGAGAAAAAGAGACGCTGAGCCCGGTGGAGGACGGCGTGGAGATCATGAAGATGCTGAGCGCCGTTTACGAATCGGCCCGAATCGGCAGGGAAATCAGGTTTTAATTTTTCAACCTTATTGATGGGAGGTTGGCGTTGATGGTGAAGCTGACCAATAAAATCGGCGTTATTGTGGACAGTTTCGGCGTCGGGGTGAGAGAGGGCCTGAAGAAAGCCAGGGCGGTCGGGGCGGAGGGCGTGCAAATCTACACCGTCAGCGGTGAAATGGATCCGGACAACCTGCCGGCCGCCGCCCGCAAGGAACTGAAAGCCTATATCGAGGATCTCGGTCTGGAAATTTCCGCGCTGGTTGGCGATCTGGGGGGACACGGGTTCCAGGACGAACAGGAAAATCCGTGGAAGATCGAGAAATCCAAGCGCATCCTCGATCTGGCCGTCGAACTCGGGACGAATGTGGTGACGACCCATATCGGAATCGTTCCGGAAGATCCGAACAGCAGGGTGTACGCCGCGATGCAGGCCGCCTGCGAGGAACTGAGCCGATACGCACGTTCCATGAACGCCTATTTCGCCATCGAGACGGGACCGGAGACGGCGAGCCATCTGAAAAGCTTTCTCGACACGCTGGGCGGCAAGGGAGTGGCCGTCAATTTCGATCCGGCCAACATGGTGATGGTGACCGGCGACGATCCGGTGCAGGGCGTGTACATCCTGAAAGATTATATCGTGCACACCCACGTCAAGGACGGCATCCGCCGCAAGGAGGTCGATCCGCGGCTCGTTTACGGCGCGGTCGGCTTTGAACCGATGGAGCATGACAAGATTGCCGAGATGCTGCGAACCGGAGAGTTTTTTCAAGAAGTGCCGCTTGGCGAGGGGCAGGTGGATTTCGACGCCTACTTCCAGGCGCTGGCGGACATCGGCTATCGGGGATACCTGACGATCGAGCGCGAAGTCGGCGACAATCCCGAGGAAGACATCCGCAAGGCGGTCCAATTTATCCGGTCTTACCGGTAAATGGATCGGGCCGGGGAGGAGATTCGCTTGAAGCTGGGGCTCAGCAGTTACAGCCTGTCGCAGGCGATTCGGGATGGCCGGTTGACGATCGTCGAGGCGGTGCGCTGGGTGGCGGAACACGGCGGCGAGCATGTCGAGATCGTGCCGGTCGGTTTCGATCTGCGGGAAAATCCCGCGCTGATCGGCGAGATCAGGCGGGCGGCCGACGACGCCGGGATCGACATTTCCAACTATGCGGTCGGCAACAATTTTATCGTCGAAACGGAAGAGGAGTTTGAGGCCAGAATTGCGGAACTGAAAGCGCATGTGGACATCGCGGCCAGGCTCGGCGTAAAGCGGATGCGCCACGACGTGGCCTCGGTTCCGGTCGGGGAGGCGACGATTCACCGCTTTGAACGGGAACTTCCGCGCCTGGTGGAAGGGTGCCGCCGCGTGGCCGATTACGCCGCCCGGTACGGGATCGTCACCAGCGTCGAGAACCACGGGTATTTCATCCAGGCCGCGGATCGGGTGCAGCGGCTGGTCCGGGCGGTGGATCGTCCCAACTTCAGGACCACGCTGGATGTGGGCAACTTCATGTGTGTGGATGAAGATCCCGTCGCTTCGGTCAAGAAGAACCTGCCGTACGCTTCCATGGTGCATTTGAAGGATTTTTACCTGCGTCCCTCCTGGATGGAACCGGGGGAAGGATGGTTCAGAACGGCATCCGGCAACTATTTGCGCGGTGCCATCACGGGGCACGGCGATATCGATCTGCGATCGATACTGAAGGCCGTCAAGGAATCCGGTTACGACGGTTACATCTCCATTGAATTCGAAGGCCTCGAGGATTGCCTGCTCGGGTCGCGCCTGTCGCTGGAAAACGTCCGGCGGCTGTGGGGCATTGTCTGAGCCGGCAAGGAAGGTTCTGCGCATCGGCATGGTGGGTCTCGATACCAGCCATGCCGTGGCGTTCACCCGGCTGCTGCATGACGAGGGCCATCCGTTCCACGTGCCGGGCGGCCGGGTGACCGTCGCTTTTCCGGGCGGTTCGCCGGATTTTGAATTGAGCGCCTCGCGTGTGGGGCGGTTTACCCGCGAGATGGCGGAGACGTTCGGGGTCCGCATCGTCTCTTCGCCGGAAGAGGCGGCGGAAAAAAGCGACGCGGTGATGCTCGAAGCCGCCGACGGCCGGGTGCATCTCGGGCTGTTCCGCCGGATCGTTCCGTACGGTAAGCCGGTGTTTATCGACAAACCGCTCGCGGTCAGTTTCCGGGACGCGCAGGAAATCGTCGGGCTGGCGAGGTGGCACCGGGTGCCGATCATGAGCTGCTCGTCCTTGCGGTTTGCCGAAGGATTGACGAAGCGATCGGCGTCGTGCGGGGACAAACCTCCCGTCATCGGCGCGGATGCCTACGGCCCCATGCCTTTTCAACCCACGCAGCCGGGATATTTCTGGTACGGGATCCATGCGGCGGAAATGCTGTTTGCGATTCTCGGCAAAGGGTGCTTGCAAGTCCGCACGATCGCCGCCGGGGATCATGACGTGATCGTCGGTTGCTGGGCGGACGGTCGCATCGGCACGGTGCGCGGAAACCGCGCGGGAAACCACGCGTTCGGGGCGCTGATCCACCGGGCGGATCGAAGCCGCCTTGTCGAGCCGCCCGCCGATCCGATGCCGTTGTACGCCAGCCTGCTCGAACGGGTGATGGAGATGTTTCGGACCGGGCGCCCGGGCCTGGATCTGGACGAGACCCTGCAGATCATCCGTTTCCTGGAGGCGGCCAATGAAAGCCGGACCTCCGGCGGGAAGATCGTTCGGCTATCAAACGTAACGTAAGGGGAGTGCCATGAAAACGGTCGAAGAGCTGGAAGCCAGGCTGACGGAGCCGACGGAAGATTTAATCCGGGATCTGTCTCGTGTGGATGGCGATCTGTTGATTCTGGGCGCGGGCGGCAAAATGGGGCCGAGCCTGGCCAAACTGGCAGCCCGGGCGATTCGCGCCGGCGGATTGTCCAAACGCGTCATCGGCGTGTCGCGTTATTCCGATCCGGAGGTGCGGAAGGATCTGGAGCGGCACGGCGTTGAAACCGTATCGTGCGATCTGTTGGATGATGAGGAATTGCAACGTTTGCCGGATGTCGCCAATGTGATTTACATGGTCGGATACAAATTCGGCACGACGGGCAAGGAACATCTGGCCTGGGCGATGAATGCCTTTTTGCCCGGCAGGGTGGCCGAGAAATACAAAGACTCCCGCATCGTGGTCTTTTCCTCGGGGAACGTGTACCCGTTCACGCCGGTTCACTCCGGAGGCGCGGATGAAAGCGTGACACCGGAGCCGATCGGCGAATACGCCCAATCGTGCCTGGGCCGCGAGCGGGTTTTTGCCTACCATTCCCACAAAAACGGGACGCCGATGCTGTTCTTCCGTTTGAACTACGCCATTGACATGCGGTACGGCGTGCTGCTGGAAATCGCCCGGGCTGTGTACGAAGGGCGTCCGATCGACCTCACCATGGGCCATGCGAATGTCATCTGGCAGGGGGACGCCAATTCCATGGCGCTGCGCTGTCTGACCGCGTGCACGGCACCGCCGGCCGTGCTGAACGTGACGGGGCCGGAGACGATGTCGGTCCGCTGGGCGGCGCTGCAGTTTGCCGAACGCTTCGGCAAGGACCCCGTTTTTGCGGGAACGGAAGCGGACACGGCGTTGCTTAGCAACGCGGCCCGGGCGTATCGGCGGTTCGGTTATCCGCGGGTGTCCCTTTTGCAAATGATCGACTGGATTGCCGAATGGGTGCAAGCGGGCGGTTTGACATGGGACAAACCGACGCATTTCCAGGAGAGAAGGGGGAGGTTCTAGATGCCGGAAGCGGCCAGGACGCTGCCGCCTGAATTGACCAGGGCGCTGCACGAAGGGCTGGTCATTCCCGCCCATCCCCTCGCGCTGGATGAGAACCGGAAGCTGGATGAACGCCATCAGCGAGCGCTCACGCGCTATTACATCGCTTCCGGGGCGGGCGGCATCGCGGTGGGCGTCCACACGACCCAGTTCGAAATCCGGGAGCCGAAGCACAATCTGCTGGAACCCGTGTTGAAAATTGCCGCGGAGGAAGTCGACCGTGCGAAGCCGGAGCGGCCTTTTCTCAAGATTGCCGGCATCTGCGGTCCCACTGGGCAGGCGCTGCGGGAAGCGGAACTCGCCGCGTCGCTGGGATATGACGCCGGATTGCTCAGCATGGGGGGCCTGGTCGGGTGGAGCGAGGAGGCGCTTCTGGAGCGGACGAAACAGGTGGCCCGGATTTTGCCGGTATTCGGATTTTACCTGCAGCCCGCTGTCGGGGGCCGGGTTTTTTCCTTTGATTTCTGGCGCGCCCTGGCCGAAATTCCCAACGTTGTGGCCATCAAGATCGCTCCGTTCAACCGGTATCAGACGATCGATGTGGTCCGGGCCGTCTGCCTGTCAAGCCGGCGCGACGAAATCGCGCTTTACACCGGCAATGACGACAACATCGTCAACGACCTGTTGACGACGTATGAATTCAACGTGAACGGCGTCAGGATCAAGAAGCCGATTGTCGGCGGTTTGCTGGGGCACTGGGCGGTATGGACGAAAAAGGCGGTAGAGTTAATGGAAGAAATCAAGGCGGTGCGCGGGCGGGAAGAAATCCCCCAAGCGTTATTGACCCGGGCCGTTCAGGTCACGGATGCAAACGCCGCCTTTTTCGATCCCGGACACCGGTTTGCGGGGTGCATCCCCGGCATTCACGAAGTGCTTCGCAGGCAAGGGCTGTTACGGGGGAGCTGGTGCCTGAATCCGTGCGAAGCGTTGTCCCCTGGCCAGGCGGAAGAAATCGATCGCGTGTATCGGGATTACCCGCATCTGAACGACGATGAGTTCGTCGCCGCGCACCTGGAAGAGTGGCTGAACAACTAGGCCGGAATACGGGGATCGGAGATGCGGTTCAAAGACGTCTTTTCGATCATCGGTCCATGTATGGTGGGTCCGTCGAGCTCGCACACCGCCGGCGCCGTCCGGCTGGGCCAAACGGCCGGAGCCATCTTCGGCGAATGGCCGGAACAGGCGACGATCGTCTTGTACGGTTCGTTTGCCGACACCGGCCGCGGCCACGGAACCGATCTGGCGATGGTGGCGGGATTGATGGGGTTCAATCCGGACGATGACCGGATTCGGGAGGCGCTCGCGTTGGCGGAGGAAGCCGGTGTTCGCGTCCGTTTTCGCACGGCGCGGAGGGCAGGTCTTCATCCGAATACGGCGACGATCATTCTGAAGCGGGGCGAACGGGAAGATCACATCACGGGATGTTCCGTCGGCGGCGGAAATATCGAAATCACGAGCGTCAACCGGTTTGAGGTGAAGTTCACGGCCAACTACCCGACCTTGTTGATTTTTCATGACGACCGGCCCTCCATGATTGCCGAGATCACGGACATTCTGGGGAAAGCCGGGATCAACATCGGTTATATGGAAGTCGACCGCATGTCCCGAAACGGCGACGCCCTGACGGTGCTGGAGCTGGACCAGGCGGTCGGCAAGGACGAGATTGGCCGCATCGCCAAACTTCCCAACGTCCGCCGGGTTTGCGCCATACCTCCTTTCGGAAAAGCGTAAACGACGCAAAGTGAGGGAAGATCATGAGATTCAAGACCCTGAATGAACTCGTCGGGCTGTGCGAGCGGGAATCCGTCACGATCGGCCGGTTGATGCTGGCGGAGCAGGTGCGGGAATCGGGAGAAACGGAAGCGCGGGTCTTTGGCCGGATGAGCGAATATTACCGGGTGATGAAAGAAGCCGTGCGCAAAGGGATTGAGGAGGCGCCGAGATCCCGCAGCGGATTGACGGGCGGCGACGCCAGGCGAGTCTACGAATACGCGCTTGGCGGGAGCGCCTCGCTCGGTTCGGAAGCGTGCACGGCGATGGCCTGCGCCTTGTCCGTGTCCGAAGTGAACGCCTCCATGGGACGAATCGTGGCTACGCCGACGGCCGGCTCATGCGGCGTTATTCCCGGCGTGTTCATCAGCAGCCAGCAACGTTTCGGATGGACGGACGAACACATGGTGTACGGGTTGTTCTGCGCGGGAGCCATCGGCTATGTGATTGCCAACAACTCCTTTATCTCGGGCGCGGAAGGCGGTTGCCAGGCGGAGATCGGATCGGCGATCGCCATGGCGGCCGGCGCCCTGACCGAGCTGCGCGGCGGTACGGCGGAGCAGGCTGTGCACGCGGTGGGGCTCGCGCTGAAAAATTCGCTCGGTCTGATCTGCGACCCGGTGGCCGGCCTGGTGGAAATTCCGTGCATCGTCCGGAACGGTTTCGGGGCGGTGACCGCGCTGGCCGCGGCCGACATGGCGCTTGCCGGGGTGCGGAGCGTCATTCCGTCCGACGAGGTGATCGGCGTCATGCTGGAAGTTGGCAGCCTGATGCCGGAATCCTACCGGGAAACCGCCAAAGGCGGCCTGGCCCGGACGCCCACCGGTCGAAAAATCCTGGACGATATGCGGCTGGAAGGAATGAAGTGACATGGGTGTGACGCTCAACGACGCGGCGCGGCTGGCCGAAGAGCTGATCGCTTTTCGCCGGGATTTGCATCGGTATCCCGAATTGAGTTGGCAGGAAACGGAAACCGCCGCCAAGGTGGCCGGAGCGCTTGGGAAATTGGGGATGACGGTCCGGACGGGAATCGGCGGCAACGGGGTCGTGGCGGATTTTCACGGCGGGTTTCCGGGAAAAGTCATCGCGCTCCGCGCCGACATGGACGCGCTGCCCATTCAGGAGGAAACCGGCCTGGAATATGCGTCCACCCGGCCCGGGGTCATGCACGCCTGCGGCCATGACGCGCATACGGCGATCCTGCTCGGTGCGGCCAGGTTGCTTGCCGGGGTGGCGGACAGGCTGCACGGAACCGTCCGTTTCATCTTTCAGCCGGCAGAAGAGGTCAACGCCGGGGCGAAAGCCATGATCGCAGAAGGCGTTCTCGACGGCGTGGATGAAATCTACGGCTTGCACAATTTGCCCACCTTGCCGGCCGGAAAGGTCGCCACCCGTCCGGGGCCCATGATGGGCTCGGTGGACCGGCTGGAAATACGGCTGGAAGGAAAAGGGGGGCACGGCGCCATCCCCGATCAGAGTGTGGATCCCGTCGTTTGCGCCTCCCATGTGGTGATGGCGCTGCAAACGGTCGTCAGCCGCGAGCTCTCGCCCTTTGATCCCGCGGTGGTCACGATCGGCAGCATCCGTGCGGGAGAAGCGAACAACGTAATACCGCCGCGCGCGGAAATGACCGGTACGGTCCGCGCGTTCGATCCCCGCGTGCGGGAAGGCATGCCGGAGCGCATTGAACGTCTGGTCTCGCAAATCGCGCAAGGCTACCGTTGCAAGGCGGAACTTTGCTACATTTCCCAGACCCCTGTTCTGGTGAACCATGAAGCGTGCGTCCGTCTGGTCGACGCGGTGGCGGACGGGACAATCGGCGCCGGGAACAGGGTTCTGGCGGAACCGACATTGGCCGGAGAAGATTTTTCCGTGTATTTGCAACATGTGCCGGGATGTTTTTTCTGGCTGGGATCCGGTCCCCGCGAAAACACGGAGCAAGCGTTCGGCCTGCATCATCCGAAATTTGTGTTGAATGAAGATTGCATCCCTGTTGGTGCCGCTTTGCTCGCGAACATTGCGTGCAGACGGCTTCTGCCAGGAACAAGCTGAGCCGGGCATGGAAGAATAGAAACCGCCGGGAGGATGGGAAGCAAATGAAAGCCATCGCGGCGCAAAACGGCCGGATATTCGTCACGGAACTGGAGGTACCCGAGCCGCCGCCCGGACATGTGCTGATCCGTACCGAGTACTCTGCCGTCAGTCCGGGTACCGAGATGAGCATGATTCGTTCCAGCGGCGAGCGGCCCGTCATTTTGGGATACAGTGCGGTCGGCATTGTGGAACGGACGGGTCCGGGTGTGGACGGCATCGAAGCCGGCAAGCGCCTGGCCTGTTACGGGGCGCCCTATGTACGGCACGCCGAACGGTTGGTCGTTCCCGTCAATTTGACGGCGGAAGTGCCGGAGCGGGTGGATCCGCGGGAGGCCGCTTTCGCGGGATTGGGCGCGATTGCCATCCACGCCTTGCGCACGGCGCAATTGCAGTTCGGGGAGTCCGTGATTGTGGTAGGATTGGGGATTCTCGGCCATCTCATCGCCCAGATTGCCCACGCCGCCGCCTTCCGTACGGCGGGGTTGGATGTACGGGCGGAGCGGGCGGCCAAGCTGCGGGAGCGGGGACTTCGCTTCGTCTACACCGATCCGTCCGAGCTGGAGCGGGAAATGGCCGCCCTCACGGGTCAGGCCGGGGCGGATGCGGTGATCCTGTGCAACAGCGGCCCGGGCGAAGCGATCATCAACCGGGCGATGGACTGGCTGCGCGACAGGGGGAAAATCGTCGTGGTTGGCGATCTGGCCATGTCGTTTTCCCGCGCCGCCATGTTCGCCAAGGAAGTGCAGGTGCTCATCTCCCGCGCCGGAGGGCCGGGACGCTACGATGCCCAGTACGAGAAGGAAAACAGGGATTATCCGATCGGCTACGTACGATGGACGGAAGGGCGCAATGTCGGCGAATTTGTCCGCTTGCTGGCCGAAGGGCGCATTGCCGTGGGTCCCCTGATCACCCATGAGGTCCCGCTTGAACGCGCCGATGAAGCCTACGCCCATTATTCACACGGTGCGCCGGGGACGATCGGTACCCTGATTCGCTACGGAGCGGAATGGCAAGGATGAGAAGAAGTCCCGTGGTTCGGGACTTTTTTTGCATGTTACCGGATCAACGCACCGCAACTCCCCCGAGCCGAACGCCGCAGCTCAAAGCGGGGCGTCGGGAAGCAGGACGTCGGCCCGCTTGCCGGGCCGGTGATCACGGTTCCCTGCCCAGGACGCATGCCGATCTTTCCCACACAGCTTCGCCGCCGCGGCGCGATCCAGCAGCACGACCAGCCGGGGATGGGTTTGCAGCAAGGAGGCCGGGCATTCGGTCGTGATCGGGCCTTCCAGCGCGCGCCGCAGAATGTCCGCCTTGTCCGCCCCCTTGGCAATGAGCACAATCGTCCTGGCCTTTAATATCGTGCCGACCCCCATGGTAATCGCCTGCTTCGGCACTTCTTCGACGGAATTGAAAAATCGCGCGTTCGCCCGCCGCGTTTCCTGTGCCAGTTGAACCACATGCGTGCCGGAAATCAGCTCCCGATTCGGCTCATTGAAGCCGATGTGACCGTTATGCCCGATGCCCAAAAGTTGCAAATCGATGCCCGCGGCCTCCTCAATCAGCGCGTCATACCGGCGGCACTCGGCTTCCAGGTCGACGGCGTTGCCGTTGGGTAGATGGGCACGGGACGACGGCAGGTCGATATGGTCGAACAAGTGCCTGCGCATGTATGCATGATAACTTTCGGGATGCTCTTCGGGCAGGTCGACGTATTCGTCCAGATTGAACGTGGTCACTTGCCGGAAGCTGATCAATCCTTCCTTGAAATCGCGGATCAGACGGCGATAGATGCCGAGCGGCGTTCCTCCGGTCGCCAGACCGAGCACGGCGCGCGGTTTGACGCGGATGAGTCCGCCGATCAGGTTCGCGCATGCTTCGTCCAATTGTTCCCCGGAAGCGAAAACGTGAATGTTCAACCTGGAACTCACTCCTTTATCGATTCCTGATGATCTGCCGTTTGACAATTCGCCCGGACAATATTATATCATAAAATGACAGAGTCTTTATTTCGTCTAAAATTGAAGGTCGGGCCAAGTTTCGCTTCCGGAAAGGACGAGTGCTCATGCAAATCAAGATCGGTGTCATTGGGACCCCCGCGGTCGTAAAAAAATTGAAGTCGGTGATCAAGGAATTTCCGACATTCAATCCCGTGGTCCGCGTGATCGGGAAGGTGGAGGAGACGCCCGGGTATGCCGAACAACTGGCGAAAGAAGTGGAGGTTCTGTTTCTGTTCGGCCCGTTGTCGTACCGCCTGGTGAAAGAAAAGACGCATATTTCCGTACCGGTTGTCCAGGTGCCGCTTACGGGAGCGGGATTGTACAAAGCGTTATTTTTCGCATTAAAGGCGGGCAGGCTTGGCGGCGGGATTTCGGTGGATACGCTGACGAAGTCCATGGTCATGCGAACGTTGAAGGATCTTGGGCTCGAAGACATTCGCGTGACGGTTTACAACGGGCCCGCCTACGCGTCACCGGACAAGCTGGTGGCTTTTCATTTGCAGCAGTCGGCGGCCGGTGCCAGCTCGCTGGCCATCACCGGTGTGGAATCGGTGGCCGAAGAATTGGCGGCGCGGCAAGTGCCCGCCGAGTACCTGGTCCCTTCGGAACAGGACATGATCGTGGCGCTCGAGCGGGCTTTGCTGGCGACAGAGTCCCGCCGCAACAAGGAATCGCAAATCGTGGTCGGCATGCTGGCCGTTGACGACTTCGGCAATCTGGTCATGAAAAAAAGCAGCGAGCTCGAAGTGCAAAAACTGAAGCTGGACATTCACCGGATGGTTCTCAACTATGTGGAATCGCTGGACGGCTATTTGATCTCGATGGGCGAAGGGGAGTACCTGTTCTTTACCACGCGGGGCATCTTCGAGCGGGAAACGGGCGGGTACAAAACGATTTACCTGGCGAAGGACGCCAGTTTGTCCTACGGCATTACGTTAAGTCTCGGCGTGGGCTTTGGCGCTTCGGCGAACGAGGCCGGCATGAATGCGAGAGCGGCTCTTCGGAAGTCCAGGGAAGCCGGAGGCAACGCGTGCTTCATCATCCGCGAGGATCAAACGCTGATCGGTCCCCTCGAGATGTCCGACCCCGTGCAAACCGTGCTGTCGCCGACGGACGCTGACCTGATCCGGAAAGCCGAGAATGCGGGGATGACCAGCGCGTATTTGAGCCGACTGCTGACCAATGCCGCGAAATTCGGCAAATACGATTACAGGGCCCATGAATTGGCGGATGCGTTAAACATCACGGTGCGAAGCGCGCATCGGCTGCTGCAGGCCTGGGCGGACAACGGGCTGGTCAAGGTCGTCGGCGTTGAGAAGTTGTCGAAAGGGCGGCCGCGCCAGATTTACCGCTTCACCTTTTTGATGGAAAAAGCGTCCTCTTTGTCCGCGCCCAGGCCGAACGAGAGATGGTGATCCGCACTTCCATTCGTGGCCGGGCTTGCCCGGCTTTCGTTATGTCGATGGAGGCGCTATGATGAAGGTATGGACTTTCGATTTTTCTACCGCTTTTGCTTTTTCCACATGGCCAAAACCCTTGATTTCACAAGGAATTTGCTCGTTTGGCGCATAACGGCCCCTTGCTTTTCACGGCGAATTGAAAACGCTTTATTTTCTGCCGCGGATCCGGACCGATACAATGGGGGCAGCGGCGGATCGCGTGTCGCGCGTAACGCGCAAGTAGCGGGCGTTCCCGTGCGGGAACCGTTCGGCACGGTTTGCCGCGTTCCGAAAAACAATTCAAAAGCGAGGGGAAAACATGACCAGGAAGAAAAAGCTGCTGAGTATCGCCGTGGTGTTGTCATTGGTGGCCATGCTGATCGCGGCGTGCGGCGGAAGCGGGGAAAAGAGCGGCAACGGCGCTTCCCCCGGGGCAAGCCCGAGCGCATCCGACACAGGTTCGGAAACCGCCGGGGCAAGCGCCCAGCCGTCCGAAACCGCGTCCCAGTACGGGGATACCGGGGGGCTGAAGCTTCCGTTGGTGGATAAGCCGACGACCATCACCTGGATGCTGGTCAGCGACGAACCGGCAAACGACAAGATGATTGCGAAAGAAATCGAAAAACGCACCGGAATCAAGGTGAATTTCCAGACCTACTCTTCCGCGACGTTCGGGGAGAAGTTAAGGGTGACGGTGGCTTCGGGGAAATTGCCGGACATTTTCCACGGACTGAAGCCGGCGGAACTCAAAAAGCTCGGCCAGCAGGGCGCGGTTGTGGCCATCAATCAATACGCCGATATGCTTCCCAACTTCAGGAAGTTGTACATGGAAGAAAATCCGTGGGTGATCGCTTCCTACGGCGACGAACAGGGCAACATCTACACCTGGCCGATTTACGACATGCAGCGCGCGGTGAACCACGGGTTCCTGTACCGCAAGGACATCTTCGATAAGCATGGCATCAAACCGTGGACGAACACGGAAGAGTTCTATCAGGCGCTCAAAAAATTGAAAGAGTTTTATCCGGATGCCTATCCGTACGCTTCCAAAACGAAAGAACTCATTTTCCGCGACTGGGCTTACGGCTGGGGCATCGGCAGCGCCTACTACCCGGCCTATTACGACGAGGACGAGGGCGTATGGAAGTTTGCGGCCATTCAACCGGAACATAAAGACATGCTGGATCTGATGAAGAAATTGTATAACGAAGGCCTGATGGATCCGGAATTCCTGACGGATACACAGGATTCCTGGACCGCCAAGATGACCGCGGACAAGGCTTTCGTCACCTTTGACTGGATCGGGCGGCTCGAGTTGTTCCGCAACCAGGTGAAGGATCAGAATCCGAATTACGATTTGCGATACGCCTATCCGATCGGCCCGACCGGCAACGTGCGCACGCTCCCGAAGATTGACGATTGGGGCATCGCTGTCGCCAACAATGAAAACAAGGAAGCCGCCCTGAAGCTGCTGGATTACCTGACCAGTCCGTCCGGCGGGGCGCTGGTCACCCTGGGCGTGGAAGGCGAAACCTTCCACTTCGACGAGAACGGCAAACCGGTCTATCCGGAACTGGAGGGTCAGCCGGTGGACATCAAGGTGCTTGAACAGCGCTACGGGCTCTGGCTGGAGGGCATGTACCTGCGTCCCGACCACAGAAGCGTCTATTACAACTTTACGGAAAGGGAACAGGAAGCCCAGGACATGATCATCGAGGCCAACATGTTTGAACCGCTCGATCCCGTGCTGAACTTCACCGACGAGGAAAACGCGCGAATCGCCGAGCTTCAGTTGACGCTGGAGAAGGCGGCCAACGAGTTCAACTCCAATTACGTGCTCGACCGCTCGGCCGGCGACAAGGAATGGGAGGCCTGGGTGCAAAGCGCGAAAAAAATGGGGGTGGACGAATACATCGAAATCTATAATGCCGCGCAGAAGCGCTACGATGCGGCGGTCGGCAAAAAATAGCATCCGAAGCGCAAGCGGCCGTCTCCATGCGGACATCGCGCAGGGGCACTCGGGATCGCCGATCCCGGGTGTCTGCGCATGGTGAACGTCCGTTCCGGAATGGTTTTCCGGCTGCAGCTTCGATTCAAGGAGGAAACATAGTGGAATCCGCTACCCGGCAGGCTGTGAAAGCGGAGAAAAAAACGTCGTCCTCGCGATTCGCCGGCGCCTGGAAACAGATGAGGAGGGATCGGCAACTTCTGATCCTCTTCATTCCCTGTCTTGTGTTCTATCTGACATTCCGTTACGGGCCGCTATACGGTCTGCTCATCGCGTTCAAGGATTACAGCGTGTTCTCGGGCGTTTGGGGCAGCGAATGGGTGGGGTTCAAACATTTTGAGAAATTTTTCAGCGGCGACGATTTCGCGCTGTTGTTCCGCAACACCCTGCTTCTCGGCTTCTATACGCTGGTCTTTGGTTTTCCCTTTCCGATCCTGTTTGCGCTGATGCTGAATGAGGTCCGAACCCGGTGGTTCAAGAAGGCGATCCAGACGTCCAGTTACTTGCCGGCGTTTTTGTCCGTTGTGATCATCAGCAGCATGATTATCGACTTTCTGTCGCCGACGCACGGCATCGTCAATCGGATCCTTGTGGCGCTGGGTTTTGAGCCGGTTTATTTCCTGATTGAAAAATCGTGGTTTCGCCCGATCTACGTCATCTCGGAAATCTGGGCCACGATGGGGTTTGAATCCATCGTCTATCTGGCCGCCATCGCCGGCATCGATCCGACGTTGTACGAAGCGGCCAGGGTGGACGGGGCCAACCGGTATCACATGATGCGGCACATCACGCTGCCGGGCATCCTGTCCACGATCATCGTCATGTTGATCCTGAAGACCGGTTCCATGATCCGGGTCGGGTACGAGAAGGTGCTGCTCCTGTACAATCCGATGACCTACGAGGTGGCGGACGTGTTCTCCACCTTTGTCTACCGCAAGGGCCTGCTCGAATCCAATTACAGCTACGCCGCCGCGGTCGGTTTATTCGAAGCGCTGGTGGCGATGATCATGCTGCTTACGGCGAACCTCATCAGCAGGAGATTGGGAGGGAAAGGGTTGTGGTAGGCCAGTCCAGGATTTCGCTTTTCAACCTCGTCAACGGACTTTTGCTGATCGGCGTGGCCGTCTCGACCGTCTACCCGGTTCTGTATATTGCGGCCGTTTCGCTGAGCGATACGGCGTACGTGGTGCAAGGCAAGGTGTGGCTTTGGCCCAGGGGGCTGAATCTGGATGCCTACGGGCAGGTGCTGGCCGACCGCAGAATTCCCCGCGCCTATCTGAATACGATCTTCTACACCTCGCTCGGCACTTTCATCAATCTGCTGATGACGGCGATTGCCGCCTATCCGCTTTCGCAGCGAACGTTTTTTGGGCGGAAATGGTTTATGCTGCTGATCATTCTGACGATGTTCCTGAATCCGGGCATCATCCCCCATTACCTGCTCGTGCAAAAACTCGGGCTGCTGAATACGGTCTGGGCTTTGGTGATCCCGAACGCGATCTGGACCTTTGAACTTATCATCATGAAAACGTTTTACGAAGGCATGTCGACGCAAATACGCGAAGCCGCGCGGATGGACGGAGCATCGGAATACCGCATCCTCTTCAGCATTGTCATCCCGCTAGCCAAGCCCGCCCTGGCTTCGATCGGTCTGTTCTATTTCATGGGTCACTGGAACAGCTTCTTCCTCCCGATGATCTATCTGAACGACCAGAGCATGTATCCGCTTCAGGTGGTACTCCGGGACATGCTGATTTTCAGCGAAGGCAACCGGGCGTCGCTGGTGGACGCTTCCGCCCTGGCTCCGCAGGCGCTGAAAAACGCGACGATCGTGCTTTCGATGATTCCCGTGCTGATGATCTATCCATTTGCGCAAAAATATTTTGCCAAAGGGGTGATGCTGGGTGCCGAGAAGGGATGATCGAGCCGGCCGGGAGAAGTGTTAACAACGCTCCATGGGGGCGATATTCATGAAGAAATGGGTTTCCAGTTTGGGTGTGCTGCAAATTTTTGGGGCGTTGCTGCTGGTCATCATGGTGATGTCCGCTTCCAATTGGGTCGTCCACCGGAACTCGATCTCCGATATTTACGAAAAGATGGTCGAGCATAATTCCCTGTCCGTCAAGTACATGATCCAGACGTTCGACGACAGTTTTCAGGCGATCAACAATTTGATCTACACGATCCACGGCTTGCCCTACGACAATGTGCTCGACAGGGACGGCTTTATCGACATGTCCAGGGTGTACACTTTGCAGCGTCAGGTCGAGTCGCTGATGTCCTCCCATGATGTGGTGGAAGACGTGATTGTGTTCTACGAGAACGTTCCGCTTGCGATCACGTCCAAAGGCACGAGCAGCCTGGAACATCTGTTCGAACGGAAATACCGGCATCCGGTCCACGACGCCCATTTTTGGAAAAGGTTCCTGCGCACCAAGCATGATTTGCAGGTGTTTCCGGCCGAGGATTATACGGTGCTGTCCAGCACGACGCCGGAATACAGGAAGAAGAAACTGATGGTTGTCGTGAGCGGAAATCGCATGGCGGTTTCCAACAAGAACATCCTGGTACTGGTGGATGTCGACGCCCTGCTGCAGCAAGTGAACAGGGCCGGGCTCATCCCGGGCGCTTCCCTCATTGTTCTGGATCAGAACCGCCGGTTTCTAATGGGAACCGGGGCCGACTGGGATCTTGTGGAAGTGCTCAACGATGTCTATTTCCATGCCCAACGCGAAGCGTCGCTCACCCGGAAAGACTATGAATACCACATCTTTCAGTCGGATTACAACGGCTTTATTTATATTGACCGGGTGCCGTACCAGTTTCAGAATCTGACGTCCGTCACCCGGGCCAATCGCGCCATCATCTGGACGTCGATTTTCAGCGCGGTCATCCTGTCTGTGCTGTTGAGCCTTTACCTGAACCGGCCGGTCCGGAACATTCTTCGTTTGCTCGGCGGGGGACACAGCAAAGGGAACGATTTCCGCAAGATTTACAGCGGCATCCTCAAGCTTCAGACGGAGAACCAGCAATACCGGAAGCAGCTTGCGTTTGTGGACAACGAGCTGCGGCGCGGCGTGTTCTTGCGCGTCCTGGAAGATACGCCGCATTCGGAGGAACAAGAACGTGAGCTGGAAAAATACAAGCCGGATTTGCTCAGGCAGCGGTATTTCGTCATGGCCGCGTTGCATGTGGAGCGGACGGCACCGGGCGAAGCGACGGTTCCGGCGGAAACGCTCGCGGCCGTCCTGCAGAAAGAGTTGCGGAGCGCCGGGCTGGACGCCGCGGTGTTCCATGAACGAGGCTTCCGTTTTCTGGCGCTGCTTGGCCTGAAGGAGGCCGGCGGCAGGGCGAAATTGCTGCGGCAAGTGCGCGAGGCCATCCGCAACATGGAACAAGGCGCTTTGCAGGATTATCGCATCCGGGGTTGCCTGAGCCGGCTGTACGGTTCGGATTTTGAGCATTGCCGCGAAGCCTACGAGGACGTCCGGTACGGCATGATGCACCGCCCGGTAAACGCTGCGGAAGCGATCTTCGATGCGGATGAATGGCCGGATCAGTGGGGGGTGCATGTGCCGCTCGAACAGATGGAGAAGCTGTCCAACTGCCTGATCGGCGGAAAAATCGCCGAAGCGCACGCGATCATTCGCGAAACTTTGCAAAAACAGGCGGAATGCCGCATCGGGCTGCACCAGATGGAGCATGTCGCCAAGGCGATGTTTTACCACATGCTGCGGCTGGCGGACGCGTCGGGTTTGGACGGAAACGCGCTGCGGGAACTGGAGCGCCGCTTTCACCGCGCCGTGGAGAATGCCTTCGATTTCCGTCAGACGGAGCAGGCGCTGACCGAAGCGGCGACATTTATCGGAACCCATGGCCGGAAGGAGCAGCCGGGCAAGCTGAATCCGGCCTTCATCAGCCAATATATCGAACTGCACTACATGGAGAATTTGTATCTGGATCATATGGCGGAAATCTTCAACACCACACCGAAATATTTTTCCAATTACTTCAAAAAAGCGTTCGGCGTCAATTTTGTCGATTACCTGAACAAGGTGCGATTGGCGCACGCTCGCGAATTGTTGCGCAACACGACCCTGTCCGTCGCGGAAATCGGGGAGAAAACCGGCTACCTGAACGCCTCCACGTTTGCGTCCACGTTCAAGAAATATTACGGCATTTCACCGAGCGATTTCCGCAAACAGGAGCTTGGCGCTTGAGCGGGAACGGGGCTTCCCGGCCGCACGGGAACGCGTTGCCGCAACCGCGACCGCCGTTTGCGGCTTTCGAGCGGCGGTGTTTTTCGGAAAGGGGGATGGACCGTGTCCTGTTCGGAGCGAAAGGCCGATGTGGTGATCATCGGCGGCAGCCTGGGGGGCTGTGCGGCCGCCCTGGCCGCCCTGAAAACGGGCAGCACGGTGATCATGACCGAGGAAACGAAATGGATCGGGGGCCAGTTGACCAGCCAGGGCGTTCCGCCGGATGAGCATCCGTGGATCGAAAGCTTCGGTTGCACGCGCTCCTATCGGCAACTCCGGAGAAAAATCCGGGAATTTTACCTGCGGAATTATCCGGTGGTTCCCAGTCGTGATGCCCATGAGCGTTTCAATCCCGGCAACGCCATCGTCAGCGGAATCAGCCACGAGCCGCGGGTTGCCCTGCAGGTTTTGCAGGAGATGTTGCTGCCTTACCTGAGCAGTGGCCAACTGGTAGTGTTGACGGAGCATCGCGTCGTCAAGGCGGAAACCGACGGGGACCGCGTCCGATCCGTGGTGGCGCGCCATTTGCGGAGAGGGGAAAAGGTGGCCCTTCTCGGCGCGTTTTTTCTCGATGCGACCGAATGCGGCGACGTTCTGCCGCTGGCCGGGGTCGAATATGTGACCGGCGCGGAATCTGCGGCCGAAACCGGCGAGCCCCACGCCGTCCGGGGAGCGGCCCAGCCGCAAAACATGCAGGCGTTCACGTTTTGCTTCGCCCTGGATTACCGGGAAGGGGAAAACCACACGATTCCCAAACCGGTGATGTACGATTTCTGGAAACAGTACCAGGCGGAATTCTGGCCGGCGAAACAGCTTAGCTGGTACGGGCTGGTTCCGCATACGCTGGAACCGGTCGAGTATGCGCTTTTTTCGGAAGAAAACCGATTTTCCCTGTGGCGGTACCGGAGAATCATCGACAGGAAGAATTTCACGCCGGACGCTTACGCCAGCGATATCACCCTCGTGAATTGGCCGCAGAACGATTACTGGCTGGGTTCCATCATCGACGTCGAAGAAGAAGAACGGCAAAAACATCTGGAGCAGGCCCGGCAATTGAGCCTGTCCTTCCTGTACTGGATGCAGACGGAGGCGCCCCGGCCGGACGGGAGGACAGGCTATCCGGGGCTTCGGCTGAGACCGGATGTGCTGGGAACCGACGACGGTTTGGCCATGTATCCTTACATTCGGGAGTCCAGGCGGATCAAGGCGGAATTTACCGTTCTGGAGCAGCACGTCAGCGCCCAGGCGGCGGAAAGGAGCGGTCCGGCGCGTTTTGCCGACAGCGTTGGCGTCGGATGCTACCGGATCGACCTGCATCCGAGCACGGGATTGAACAGCTATCTAGACCTTTCGGCCTATCCGTACCAAATCCCGCTCGGCAGCCTGATTCCCGTCCGGGTGGACAATCTGATTCCGGCATGCAAAAACATCGGCACAACGCACATCACGAACGGTTGTTTCCGGTTGCATCCGACGGAATGGAACATTGGCGAAGCCGCCGGCTATCTGGTCTCCTTCTGCAAGCGGCGGAAGCTGATCCCCCGACAGGTGCGGCACAACGCGTCGCTTCTTGCCGAGTTTCAGCGGCTGCTGAGACAGGAGGGCGTGGAACTGGAATGGCCGGTTCTACATCCCGTGTAAAGACGTACATTCAAACGTTAACCTTCCTTCACCGCCTTGATGGATGCGGATACGACGTAATGTTCGATGCCGGTTCCGGGAACCCAATCCCGGATGAACGCTTTCGAGTTGTCGCCGGGGTCGATCCGGATCTTCGAAAACCCGCAATCGGTCAGGATCTGCTCATAATCCTCCATTTTGATGGCGCCGGAAATGCAGCCCGCATAATAGGTCTCCAGATCGTTCCGGATTTCGGGCGGCAAGTCGGCGGTCAGCACGATGTCAAAAATGGCGAGGCGGCCTCCCGGTTTGAGCACTCGCCAGACTTCCCGGAACACCTGCCGTTTGTCCGGGGACAGGTTGATCACGCAGTTGGAGATGATCACATCGACCGACGCATCGGCGACAGGCAAATGCTCAATTTCGCCCAGGCGGAATTCCGTGTTGGCGAAGCCGCCTTTGGCGGCGTTGGCGCGGGCCTTGCTGACCATTTCGGGCGTCATGTCCACACCGATGACACGGCCGGTTTCCCCTACCTGTCTTGCGGCCAGAAAGCAGTCGAATCCGCCGCCGCTGCCCAGATCCAGCACCGTCTCTCCCGGTTTCAATTCCGCGATTGCCAGCGGATTGCCGCACCCGAGTCCCAGGTTGGCTCCCTCCGGCACGGCGGACAGTTCCGCTTCCGAGTAGCCCATCCTGGCCGAAATTTCGGCGGCGGATCCGCAGGCGGAAGAGGGCGCGCAGCAGCCGCAGTCGCCGGATGCCGCGTCCAGCAGCGCGATTTCCTTGTAGCGTTTGCGGACGTTTTGTCGGATTTGGTCCTGATTCAATAAATCCATGGGGATCCTCCTTCTTGTTATCCCGTGAACGGCGTGGTGCCGAGGGGATATTACTTGCAAAATGCAAATAATTAGCGGAACAAAGAGACCTTCACAGGTCCCTAACAGCATGCCGGCACTTTGGACATGCTTTCGCTGAGCAGCTTGAGCGAGCGGATGACCGTTTCCTTCTCGAACTCGTTCATGTGGGAAAAAATTTGGCGCAAGTATTCGTTCACCTGTTGATCGATCGCGGCGGCCACAAACTTGCCCTCGGTCGTCAGCGACAGGATGTGGATCCGCCGGTCGTGCGGGGACGGCGTTTTGGCCACCAGCTTCTTCCTCACCAGCGTCTGCACCTGCCGGCTGAACGTCGTGATGTCCATGCCGAGCTTGTCGGCGATTTGCTGCATCGAGGGTTGGTGTTGCCGGTCGATCTCGTATAGAATATGGCTTTGCACCAGCGAAATGTCGAATGGGCCGACCGTGCAGCAGGTTTTGTTCAGCAGACCGAATCCCCTGGTGATTTGCTGCAGGATCGCCCTGACGTCTTCCACGGAATCACCTCCATCGCCATTGTAATCCAATATATTTGCATAATGCAAGTATAAATCAAAAAAGGGCGTTTGCGCAGCCGAACCCGATCAAGCGTCCCGCGTTCCGAGCAGGCGCAGGCCGTTCAGCGTGACGAGGAGCGTGGCCCCCATGTCGGCGAAAATGGCCAGCCACAACGTCAGCCATCCCGGCACGATCAGCAAAACGGCGGCGAGCTTGAGGACGAGGGAAAGGGCGATGTTCTGCCGGATGATCCGGAGCGTGTTGCGGCTGAGCCGGATCGTATAGGGAAGCTTCCCGAGGTCGTCGGCCATCAGGACGATGTCCGCCGTCTCCAGCGCCGTGTCGGTGCCGGCGCCGCCCATGGCGATGCCGACGTCCGCGCCGGCCAGGGCCGGGGCGTCGTTGACGCCGTCGCCCACCATGGCCACCTTTTCCGTCCCCTTCAGTTCCTTGACGGCCTCCCATTTTTGCTCCGGCAGCAGCTCCGCCCGCACTTCGCCGATGCCGGCCTGCCGGGCGATGGCGTGCGCCGTGGTCCGGTTGTCGCCGGTCAGCATGACCGTCCGGCGGACGCCCAGGCCGCGGAGTTTGCGGGTCGCATCCCCGGCGCCGGGTCTCACCTCGTCGGCCACGGCGATCAGCGCCAGGATTTCCCGTTCCGTGCCGAGGAGCATGACCGTTTTGCCTTGCGCCTGCAGACGTTCGATATGACCGGACACGTCCGGACCGAACCTGCGGCCGTCCCCGAAAACGGAGGAGGGGCCGAAGAAGAGCGAGGGGCTGCCGATATAATAAAGCTCGCCGTCCACGACCGCTTTCGCGCCCTTGCCCGTGATGGAGGCGAAATCTTCGGTTTTCCGGGCTTCCCATTCCACCCCCAGTTCGCCGGCCTTGCGCAGGATCGCGGAAGCCAGCGGATGCGGCGATCCTTTCTCGATCGCCGCGGCGATGGCCAGCAATTCCCGTTCCGAAGGTTCCCGCAGGCGGATCACATCCGTCACCACGGGCGTTCCCCGCGTGAGCGTGCCGGTCTTGTCGAAGGCGACGGCCGTGAGCCGTCCCGCTTCTTCAAGATGGATGCCGCCCTTGATCAGCACGCCGTGGCGGGCCGCCGTGCCGATCGCGGTGACAACCGCCACCGGCGTGGAGATGACCAGGGCGCACGGGCAGCCGACGACAAGGAGCGCGAGGCCGCGGTAAATCCAGTCGCTCCACGCGGCGCCGAGAAACAGCGGGGGGACGACGGCGAGGGCCAGCGCGGCCGCCATGATGGCGGGGGTGTAATAGTGCGCGAACTGGTCTACGAACTTCTGGGTCGGCGCCTTTTCCGCCTGGGCTTCCTCCACCAGATGGATGATTTTGGCGATGGTCGTGTCTTCCACGCGCTTGGTCACTTCGACTTCCAGCAACCCTTCCCCGTTGAGGGTACCGGCGAACACCTCGTCGCCCGGCGCCTTCACGACCGGAACCGATTCCCCCGTAATCGCGGCTTGGTTCACGGCGGAGCGTCCCTTGACGACCTTGCCGTCCATGGCGATTTTTTGCCCCGGCTTCACGATCAGGATGTCGCCGACGGCGATGTCGTCCACGTCGAGCTGCCGTTCAACGCCGTTTCGGCGCACCGTCGCTTCCTTCGGCGCCAGGTTCATCAGCGCGCGGATCGACTGCCGGGCTTTCTCCATCGAAAACCGTTCCAGCGCCTCGCTGATCGCAAACAGGAACACGACCGTCGCGCCTTCGCCCCATTCGCCGATCGCCGCGGCGCCCAGAATCGCGATGGTCATGAGCGTGTTCATGTTGAAATGGAATCGGACCAGGCTCCGGAATCCCCTGAGGAAGAGGCCGTAACCGCCGACGAGGATGGACAGGGCGAACGCGGCGATTGCCGCCGGATGTTCTTCTCCCAGCAACCAGCCGGCCGCGAGGAAAATCGCCGACAGCGCCGCCGTTCGCGTTGATTTTTGTTTCCAGAGCGGTTCTTTCCGGATCCCGCGTCGCTCCCGTTCCGGCACCACCTTGAGCCCCTCGAACGCCCCGGCCTGTTCCAGTTCCTCGATGGTGGCTTCCCCGTAAACGATCAGCTTGGACGCGCCGAAGTTCACCCGGGCATCCTGCACGTTGGGCAGCGCCTTGACATTTTGCTCGAATCTGGCGGCGCAGTTCGCGCAGGTGAACCCCTGCACGCGGTAGACGGTTTTTTTGCCGGCCGGTTTAGACATGCGCTTTCTCCTCCCCGTGCTCCAGCGCGAGCAACAGGAGCTGTTTCACATGATCGTCGTCCAGCGAGTAAAAGACCAGCTTGCCTTCCTTCCGGTATTTCGCCAGCCCCATGTGGTGCAGCAGCCGCAGATGATGCGACGCGGTGGCGACCGTGGACCCGATGATGTTCGCCACGTCACAAACGCAAAGTTCGTCTTCCCGGCACAGCGCCAGCGCGATCTTCATCCGCGTGTCGTCCGCCAGCGCCTTGAAGATTTGCGCCATTTGCCGCGTGTCGACGGAAGCCAGGTGCTCCTTGACCCGTTGCACCTTCGCCTCGTCGTAACAGTAAATTTCACAGACGTCCCGTGGCATCCGCGACTCACCGCTCATTCAAATGATTGTTGTATCGTAAGAATATCACACGCGATATTTTTATTCAAATGAAAATTTGAATGTGGATGCCATTCCGATTTCTGTTGGATATTACCGGTATTTTGGTATAATCATAGAGAAACACAGCTAGAGAAATCCCGTGGCCCCAATGTCAGGCTCACGGGATTTGGATTTCACAGAAGGAGTAGTTTCATGAAACCGATCCGCAATTCTGCCAAGGCAATCATCATGCAGGACGGTCAAGTCCTGTTGACCCGAAACGTCAACCATGAAGGCGTCTTTTACCTCTTTCCCGGAGGCGGGCAGGAAAAGGGGGAAACGTTGCGGGATGCGCTGATCCGGGAATGCCTGGAGGAAATCGGCGCCGAAGTGGAAGTGGGCGACCTCATGTTTATCCGGGAGTACATCGGCAAACATCACAAGTTTGCCGAATGGGACGCCGATGTGCACCAGATCGAGTTTTACTTTGCGTGCCGGCTGAAATCTTCGCCCGCGTCTCTGGACGCAAGCGGCTCCCAACCGGATGCGCGCCAGGTCGGCGTGGAATGGATGGACGTGCGCAAACTGGACGAAATCGTGCTTTATCCGAAAGTGTTGGGGAGCATGCTCAAGGAAGGCCGGTTTCGCCCCTGCTATATTGGCGATACGCTGTAAGGGAACCGGTGCGCGCCCAGCGCGCGGCCGGATGGCGGGAATGGCCTGTTGCGGATATGAAGGGACGAGGGTGATGTGAGACTGGCTCTCAAACGACTTTTGGCTTACGGGATCGATTTTGTGTTGCTCGGCTCCTTCCTTGTCGGTCTGCAAGGGTTGATTTTCCATGTGACCGACGGTTTTCCCTTTGTTTTGTTGACCCGGGGCCATGAGATCGAACTCTGGATCCTGTTCACGTTTTCGCTGCCGGCATGGATGTATTTTTTCTGGTGCGAAACCGTCAAACGGCAGACGTTCGGAAAATGGCTCCTGAAACTCGTCGTCGTCAGTGAAACGGGATCCGCAATCGATGGGAAACAGGCGCTGCTGCGCACGTTTGTCCGTCTGCTGCCCTGGGAGCTGACGCATCTCATCGTCCTGATCCCGGCGCCGTGGTAGAGCGTTGAGGATCCGCCAGCTCCCTGCAGGTTGTGGTTACCGAATATGATGATCGTTATTTACATTGCTTTTTTATTTGCGGCCGGGGGCGATCGGGGTCTGCATGACCGCATCGCCAAAACCCGGGTCAAAGAAAGGGATTCGCCATGAACACCATCGTCTACATGGTACGGCACGCCGAATCGCCTTACATCCCCGGCGAAGAGCGAAGCAGAGGACTGTCCGAAAAGGGCAGGGCGGACGCGGCGAGGGTGACGGAAATGTTGGCCTGTGAGCCGGTCGACGCGGTCGTCTCCAGTCCCTACGCGCGGGCGATCCAGACCGTCGAGGGAGTTGCCGCCGCGAAGAATCTGGAGATTGAAGTCTGCGAAGATTTGCGGGAACGTCGTTTTGCGGATTATGATATTCCGGATGAGGATTTTTGGCCGTCCGTGAAAAAGATGTTCGCGGATCCGGACTTCGCGTTGCCGGGCGGTGAATCGAACCGCGCGGCGAGAAGCCGGGCGGTCAAGGCGCTGGAGGCGTTTTTGGAGGCTTATGCGGGAAAACGATTCGTGATCGGGACGCACGGCAACATCATGACGCTGATGTTGGGCCATTACGACGACCGGTACGGGTTTGAATTTCTGCTTCAAACAACAAAGCCCGATATTTACAAGCTGGAATTTGACGGCAACAGAAGGCTCGTTTCGGTGGAACGTCTGTGGCGTTTATAAATAAATTGACGGCATGCCGTTGCTTTTTTGGAAAGGGTAGGTGAATCTTCAGCCGGAACATGTCTTCACGCGGCATGCGGGTCATTGGAATCGAACCTTCCGACGCCTTAAAGCGGGATCTTGGGGCCTATTTGAAAGGAACGAGTGGGAAGTTGTGGTATAATATGGCTTGTACGGCAGATCGGCTTGCAAGGGCGGTCGGCTAAGCCTCCGAAAGGAGGTGATGCCTGTGGAGGTCAAGGATGCTCTGACGCTCATGCTGATGTTTGGCATGTTCGTACTGGCACTCCTGTCATACCTCAAAAAGAAATAGACCGCCCCGGAGGAAGGACGCGGTCTATTTCGCGGACTTGCTCGGACAAGCCGACCGCTCTTGAAGCGGGCTGTTGTACGAAGGGAGTCGTGTTGCCCCACGGCTCCCTTTTTCATTATTAAGCATACCATGCTTAAGATATACCGGCAAGCGCGTCAACTTGTTCGACAATGACTGCGGAAGTGACGTTCGAAGGACATGTCCGTTACAGATATCGGCAGTGCGGCTGTGGAACTACACCAGCCTGTGAACCCATTTTTCGCCCTTGAACCGCCACAGGAAGAGCAAACCGCGAATCCCCCATTCGATGACCATGGCCAGCCATGTGCCGATCAGTCCGTAATCGAGCTCCACGCCCAAGATATACCCCAGCACCACGCGGCACAACCACATCGTCAGCATGGCCGTCAGGGAAGTGAATCTGGCGTCACCGGCCGCGCGCAGGGCAGACGGCAAGACGAAACTGATGGGCCAAAGCAGCGGCTGCGCGACGGAAATCAATACGACAAGGGCAAAAATCTCGGGAACAATTTCGTCCGGCGGCGAATAAAGAGCGACAAGATAAGGAAACAAGGGCAGGATGATCGCCGCCATGAGCACGAACAACGCCGAGGACAACCACAGAAACGACTTGATGAACTTCCGGGCATCCGGAATGTCGTTCCGACCGACGCACTGGCCGACCACGGTCACGATGGCGATGCTGAGCGCGTTCGGGCCGGTTTGAAACAACATGGCCAGGGAATTGCCGATCGCGTTGGCCGTAAGCGCCAGCGTGCCGAATTGGACGATAAAGGTCTGGATCAGCAGCTTTCCCCCGTTGAAAAAAAGCGATTCGGACGCAAACGGGATGCCGATATGCAGAATTTTCCCGACCATCGCGAAATTCAGTTTCAACGAATCCCTGATCCTTAACTGCAAGGACGGACTGTATTTGAGCAGATACCCGAAAGCGATCGCCGTTCCCAACGTTCTGGACACCAGCAGGGAGATCACAAGCCCGATGACCCCCATGTCCAGCAGGAGGACGAAGAAAACGTTGCAGATGAAATAGGCGACGTTCAAAATGATCGACAGGATCAGGCTTGCCTTCGTTTCCGCAACGCCCCGCAGGACGCCGATGATGGCCTGGTACATCGCGAACAGGGGGAACGTGACGCAGTTGCCGACCAGAAAAATCCGGGCATTTTCCAGCACATCGGCTTCGGCTTGTCCAAACAGCCATTGCAGCAACGGTCCGTGAAACACAAGCAGCAGCGCACTGATGACGGCGCCGAACAGCGTTGCGACGGATACGACCTGCGAAGCGGTCGAGGATGCCATCCGCGGATTCCCGCTGCCTTTGTATTGCGCGACCAGGACCGTGCCGCCGGTCGCCAGGGCGACAAATAGGCTGACGATGAACATATTGAACGAATCCACCATGCTGACCGCGCTGACGGCGGCGACGCCCGAGGAGCTGATCATGGCGGTGTTCAGTATGCTCATGAGCACGATGAAGGCCGTATCCGCAAGGATGGGTACATAGATGTCAATCAATTGCCGGTAATGAAAGGTATTGCCCGAAAAATGGCGGTTCAACAGATCAACGACTTTACTTCTGATCGCCGAACTTGTCTTACGCATGGCAAGACAGAGACATTCCCATGATGTTGATTCCTCCGTCGCGATTCGCGCACTTCATCCCCCATCATACCATGAATCGATGTTTTTATGTCGTGTAATGCCGTGTCGCGGAAGAGGGCAAGGCATTTACAACACCTGCCCGCACCGGTTATTGTATCCTCAGAAAGACTGCTCATGGGCGGGGGATCGCATGCATAGGGCGTACTGGAAAGAAGCGGTCGTGTATCAGATTTATCCGCGCAGTTTCATGGACTCCAACGGAGACGGCATCGGCGATTTGCAGGGGATCATTTCCAAGCTGGATTATTTGAAGGAACTCGGCGTGGATGTCATCTGGCTCAGCCCGGTGTACAAATCGCCCAACGACGACAACGGCTATGACATCAGCGACTACCGCGACATCATGGACGAATTCGGCACGATGGCCGATTGGGAGGAACTGCTCAAGGGCATCCACGACCGCGGCATGAAGCTGATGATGGATCTGGTCGTCAACCATACGTCGGACGAACACCCCTGGTTCGTGCAATCCCGTTCTTCCAAAGACAACCCGTATCGGGACTATTACATCTGGCGGCCGGGGAAGGACGGCCGGGAGCCGAACAACTGGCTGTCCTTTTTTGGCGGTTCGGCCTGGGAGTACGACGAGCGCACGGGAGAATATTACCTGCACCTTTTTTCCCGGAAACAGCCGGACCTGAACTGGGAAAACCCGCGACTGCGCCGGGAAATTTACGACATGATGAAGTTCTGGCTCGACAAGGGCGTCGACGGGTTCCGCATGGATGTTATCAATTGCATTTCCAAGGCCCCGGGGCTGCCCAGCGCCGGCGATGCCCGCTACGCCTGGGGCGGCGAATATTTCTTGAACGGACCCCGGATCCACGAGTTTTTGCAGGAAATGCACCGGGAGGTGCTGTCCCGTTACGATGTCATGACGGTTGGGGAGATGCCGGGCGTCACCCTGGAACAGGCGAAGCTGTACACGGGCCAGGACCGGAACGAACTGCAGATGGTGTTCCAGTTCGAGCATATGGACGTTGACGCCGGTCCGGGCGGCAAGTGGGACGTGAAACCGTGGACGCTCCGCGAGTTGCGCGGCGTGCTGCACAAATGGCAGGTCGGGCTCGAGGAGACGGGTTGGAACACCCTTTATTTGAACAATCATGACCAGCCCAGGATGGTGTCGCGTTTCGGCGATGACGGGAAGTATCGCAAACCGTCGGCGAAAATGCTCGCCACGCTGCTGCATACGCTGAAGGGCACGCCGTTCATTTATCAGGGCGAAGAACTGGGCATGACCAACATGCCGTTTTCATCCATCGACCAGTGCCGCGACATCGAAACCTTGAACATGTACCGGGAATACACCGAAGAGCGCGGCATCCCCGCGGACGAGGTCATGAAGCTGATCCGCGCCAAAGGGCGGGACAACGCGAGAACCCCGATGCAATGGGACGACTCGCCGAACGCCGGCTTTACGACGGGCACGCCGTGGATCGGGGTCAATCCGAATTACCTTGAAATCAACGCCAAAGAGGCGCTCGCCGATCCCGATTCCATTTTCCACTATTACAAAAAGCTGATCCGGCTGCGGAAGGAACACGACATTCTCGTCTACGGCAAGTACGACCTGATCCTGGAGGATCATGATCAGATTTACGCGTATACCCGCACGCTGGGAGACGAGCGCTGGCTGATCATGCTCAACTTTTTCGGCGAAGAAGCGCGGTTCGAGTTGCCCGGACACTTGCGGCATTCCGGCCGCCAGCTCATGATCGCCAATTACGGCGATGTCGACGAACGGGAACCGATCGACCGGGTCACGCTGCGGCCTTACGAAGCGCGCGTCTATCGGTTGCACCCGTGAGAGGGACCTGCGTTGGCGTTTTCCCGGTAAAACGGGATTTTAAATCCTAATCCATTGAAACAGGAGGCATTCCCATGACAGGGCACCGCGTGCGAGTCGGCGTGATCGGGTTGGGCGGCATGGCCGGCCATCATTTGAACGTGTTGTCGCAGATTCCGGAAGCGGCCGTCACGGCCGTCTGCGACGTGAATCCGGAGTTGCTGGACAGGGTGGGCGACCAACTGCAGGTGGACCGGCGCTATCGGGATTACGTCTCCATTGTGCAGGATCCGGAGGTGGACTGCCTGCTTTCGGTCGTCCCGAACGACGCCCATGCGGACATTTTGGAACTGTGCATCCGCCACGGCAAACCTTGCATGAGCGAAAAGCCGTTTACCGCAACCTTTGCGGAGGCGGAGCGGCTGAAGGAGCTGTACGAGGCCTCTCCGATTCCCATCATGGTGGGATTCTCCTACCGCTACGTTCCCGCTTTCCGCTATGCCAAACACCTGATCGAACGGGGCGAACTGGGCGAGATTCGCCATATCGCGGTGAACTATTTGCAGCAGTGGGGAGCGGAAATGTTTGATTCGCCCTTCAGTTGGCGATTCAGCAAAAAAATGTCCGGGTCCGGCGCGCTCGGGGACCTGGGTTCGCATATGATCGACGCGGCGCGGTATTTCGTCGGGGAATTTTCCCGGGTGGCGTCGCTCATGAAGACGTTTGTCCCCGAACGGAAAGCCCCGGGAACGGGGGAAGAACGGATCCGCGTGGACGTGGACGATTTCGCCGCCTTTGTGGCGGAATTCGAAAACGGCGCCGCGGGCGTGTTCACCACGTCCCGCAACGCGATCGGCTTCGGGAACCATCTGGAAGTGACGTTGTTCGGGACGCTGGCGACCGTCCAGGTCAACTGCGAACATCCGAAGGTGATCCGCAAATGGGAGAAACGCGAGGGACCCGTCGACTCCAATCTGAGCATCCTCGAGGTTCCGGATTCCTTCGAGCTTTATTTGTTGCAGGACTTCCTGAACCTGGTGCGGGGCAAACCGTCGAAGGATGCGCCCGGGTTCTGGGACGGCTATCAAAATCAGTTGATTCTGGACCGGGTGATCCGCTCCTTTGAGACGGGCCAGTGCGTGAGCGTGCGCTGATTGGGCCGGTATGATACGAAATCATGAGCCTGTGGTTTTGGAATGAATTCTATTGTAAAAATACAACCTATTCCCCCTGACGCCGTTGAAAAGGGAGGAATAGGTTGTATTTTTGCAACATATTGCGCCTGTTTCGGCTTGCCGGGGCAAAATCAACTGCATTTTTGCAACTTATGGGGCAAGCCCGTCACAGACGTACGATCAGCCGCCCGACGTGGCGGCTTTCCAGAAACGCCGGCAAAACGTCCGGCAGCTCCTCCAACGCGACCTCCCGGCACATGTCTGGCAGCATAGCCGGTTTGAGGTCGCCCGCCATCCGTTGCCACAGGTGTCTGCGCAGGTCCGCCGGGCAATAAACGGAATCGATGCCGACGAGGCTGACGCCGCGGAGGATGAACGGATGCACGGTCGCCGGCACATCCGTTCCGCCCGCGAGTCCGCTGACCGCAACGACGCCGCCGTACTTGATCGCGCTCAAAATATACGCGAGCGACCGCCCGCCGACGGGGTCGACGGCGCCCGCCCACCGCTGCGTGTCCAGCGGGCGAATCTTTTCCGGCACAAGTTCCGCCCGGTGGATGACCGATTTGGCTCCCAGTGACCGCAAAAACGCCTCCTCCGCCATTTTGCCCGTGCTGGCCACGACTTCGTATCCCAGCCCGCTCAGCATGGCGACGGCCAAACTCCCCACGCCGCCCGTCGCGCCGGTCACCAGGACAGGGCCTTTTTCAGGCGTCACGCCGAGTTCCTCCAGCCGGTGCACGGACAGCGCCGCCGTGAAACCGGCCGTTCCAAGCGCCATCGCCTCTTTCAGCGAAAGGCCGGCGGGAAGCGACACCAGCCAGTCCCCGGGCACGCGCGCGTACGGACTGTATCCGCCGTGGCGGGAAACGCCGAGTTCGTACCCGGTCGCGATGACCCCGTCTCCTTCCTTGAAGCGGGAATCCCGCGAAGCCACGACCGTCCCGGCCAAATCGATGCCGGGCACGATCGGATACGATTTCACCACCCGGCTCCCGGCCTTCACCGCCAGCGCATCCTTGTAATTTACACTCGAATAAGCGACGCGGATCGTCACGTCTCCTTCCGGCAGATCGTCAAACGTCATCTCGCGAATGTTGGCATGGACTTGCCCGTCGACCTCTTCCGCGAACAGCGCCCGAAAGGTTGTCATGGGGGTTCCTCCGTTCATGTTGGCCTTTTTCGATCGTCAAAAAAAAGTTATCACCGGGGGCCCAAAATGTTATACTGTTTGCAAAATCTGACGGAAAACGAAGGCTCGGCATCCGTGGCCATCCCGTGAGAAAGCGTCTTTCTCGCCATTCCGGCGGGCGATCTGCGGCTGCCGTGGCCAGGTATGGCGATCCCACCGGCTTCATTCGCATTCCCTGTAACCCGAGGGTCCCCGCAATCGTCTTACGGCTTTATTGTATCGGATGCGGAAGCGGCGTACCAATATCGAATCGGGAAAGATGTCGGGCAGGCTCGTGACGATCAACACCACGGAGGTGGAAGGGGACGGATGCTGGAAGAGAAACTGATCCGGATCATGCGGACTTATCCGCCCTTTGAAAGGGATCTTGAGAGAGTCCGGCTGTTGCGTCTGCCCGACGGGTGCATCGCGGCAGGGTACGTCAGGAATTATGTTTGGGATTTTCTGCACGGCTATGAACGGCGAACCCCGCTAAACGATGCTGATGTAATTTACTATGACCCCGACGATCTTCGCGAGGAAACGGAAAAGAAATACGAACAGGAATTGAGGCACCAGCTTCCGGAATATAACTGGTCTTGCAAAAATCAGGCCCGGATGCATCTCGTAAAGGGGCATCGTCCCTATTCGTCCGTGGAGGACGCCATGCGGCGGTGGCCGGAAACGGCTACCGCGGTGGGTGTGCGTCTGGATTGGAACGGGAACATTCAGGTCGTTGCGCCGCATGGGTTGGAAGACTTGTTCAGTCTGGTCATTCGCCGAAGTCCGTTGTTTAAAGATGAACAATATTTTCGTGCCAGGATCCAACGGAAGAGATGGCTGGAGTTATGGCCCGGACTTCGCGTGGTGGACGAGGATTTGACGGACAACAGACGGGACAGATAGAAAAACGGATCGAACGGACCGGAGAATCGGATGAATCAAACGAATCAGATGGACGAATAACCAAGGGCAAATAACAGGAGGAAGAGTAACAGCGAAAGGATGTAGCCCGGATGGCGATTGAATATAGGATCAACGCTCCGCTGAAGGCCGAAGAAGTGGCGGATGTGTTCAGAAGTTCCGGCATCAAACGTCCGGTCGGCGATTTGGCGCGGATTCAGGTCATGATCGATCAAGCCGATTTGAATCTTTCCCCGTGGGATGGCGATACGCTGGTCGGGATCGCCAGGGCGATCACCGACTTTTCATATTGCTGCTATTTGTCCGACCTGGCGGTGCGCAAGGAATATCAGAAGCAGGGCATCGGCAAGGCGCTTCTTCGGCTGCTGCGGGAACATTTGGGGGAGCAGGTGTCCATCGTTCTGCTGGCCGCGCCCTCCGCAGTCGAATATTATCCGCGCGTCGGGTTCGAAAAAAGCGAGCGGGCGTTCGTGATACCACGCGTCAGGTAGTCCGCGTCACCGGGACCTCCGCTGGTCGCTGTTATCGCTCGAGTTATATTTCCATCGGGGCGATGATCACGAAATCAGGGTTGCTGAGTTTCGTTACGATCATGGTCGGAGCGTGCGTGCTGGTTTTCAACGATGACGGCCAACTGCTGCTCCAGAAACGAACCGACAGCCTGGATTGGGGCACGATCGGCGGAGCGCTCGAACCCGGGGAATCGCTGGAAGAGGCGGCTCGGCGGGAGCTGTATGAAGAGGCGGGTTTGAAGGCCAGGCACTTTCATTTGGTTACGCTTCTGTCCGGACGGGATATGTACTACAAAGTACCCCTCGGGGATGAAGTCTACAATGTGATGGCCGTTTACGAAGCGGTCGGGGTGGAAGGGCAGCCGCACATTCGCGATGACGAGGGACTTGAACTTCGGTATTTTTCGCTGGATGAACCGATCCCGGGAATCAACCCGTTCTCGGAACACGTGTTAAGGAAGGCGGGCTATATCAAAAAATGGTAGGGAGCGAAGAATGGGAAAAAGAGAAAAGGTCTATCCAGCATCGGAGGGGTGAAAGTTGAAAAAAATCATCGCAGGCGGATTGTTGTTGATTTCGGGCGTCATCCTGTACGTCGAAATTCACGTTTCCGCGGCTTTGTACATGTCCGACATCAGAGGCTGGAACACGCCGCCCGGCCGGTTCGGCACGGCCCTGATCGAAACCGGCGGTTCAACCCCCGCGACCTTGGCGTTGTTTCTTGGAGTCGCGGGTGTCGTGTTCATCCTTTGGGGATGCCTTGCCGAACCTGTTTCGCAATGGGTCGCCTTTCTGTTCAGACCGCCGGAGAAAGAAGAATTTGAAGAACACCGCAGGCCTGATTGAAATTTTGGCGAAAAGATCATTTGGAAGGTGAAGCGGGATCGGTCGGCGAAAGATTCAACAGGCGACTTTACGTCTTCCGCCGCGAAAAAGGTCGGGTGAAAAAGGGAGGGTGACCGGACGATGAAAAAAGTCAAAGTGGGCGTCATCGGCTGCGGCCAAATCAGCGGCATCTATCTGCAAAACTGCACGCAGACGTTCAATCAGATTCTGGAGGTGGTGGCCTGCGCGGATCTGGTGCCCGAACTGGCGCGGAAACGCGCGGAGGAGTTCGGGGTTCCCCGGGCCTGCACGGTGGAGGAACTGCTCGCCGATCCGGAGATCGAAGCGGTGTTGAACCTGACGGCGCCGAAAGCCCACGCCGAGATCAATTTGAAAGCGCTTGAAGCCGGCAAGCACGTGTATGCGGAAAAACCGTTCGCGCTCACCCGCGAAGACGCCGACCGGGTGCTCGCCCTGGCCGAGGCGAAGGGGCTGCGCGTCGGTTGCGCGCCGGACACGTTCCTCGGCGGCGGGCTCCAGACGTGCCGCAAAATCATCGACGATGGCTGGATCGGCACGCCGTACGCCGCCAGCGGCCTCATTCTGATGGGAGGCGCCGCGGAAGGCCTGCATCCGAACTTTCAAAACTTCCTCCAATTGGGCGGCGACCCGCTGCTCGACATGGGACCGTATTTTGTGACGGCGCTCGTGTTCCTGCTCGGGCCGATCCGCCGGGTGACGGGGTCGGCGCAGCAGCTTCGCCGGGAGATCACGGTCGAAAATCCCCGGTCGCCCCGCTACGGGGAGACGGTGCCGGTCACGGCGCCGATGAACGCGGCGGCGACGCTGGATTTTGCGTGCGGCGCGGTGGCGACGTTGCAGGCGGCCAAGGAGAGCTTCGGGTATACGCCTCGGTTTGAAATTTACGGGACGGAAGGCATCCTGTACGCGAACGATCCGAACGCCTTCGGCGGAACGATCCGGATCCAGCGGCGCGACGGCGAAATCCGGGAATTCCCGTTGTCGCACGGCTTTACCGACAACTGCCGCGGCATCGGCCTGGCGGATATGGCGTACGCGATCCGCACCGGCCGGCCGCACCGGGCTTCCGGCCAACTGGCCCGCCATGTGCTGGACGCGCTGCTCGGCGTCATGGACGCGTCGCGGACGGAACGGCATGTCGCGGTGACGGCGCCTTGCGAACAACCCGCGCCTCTGCCGCTTCACCTGAAATACAACCGATTGGACGTGAACGCATGAAGCGATTTCCGGTAGCGCTGCAGCCTTTTTCGGTGCGGGAAGAGCTGGCCGCCGACTATCTCGGTACGCTGGAAAAAGTGGCCGGGATCGGCTACCGCGGCATCGAACTGGGGCCCCCGAAACAGATGCCGACGGCCGAACTGAAACGGCACCTGGACCGGCTTGGCCTTCAGGTCATCGGCTGCCACGCCGGCCTGGAGCAGGTGACCCGCCAGCTCGACGAAGTGGCCGGTTACTTGCGTCAAGTCGGCGGTCGATACATCATCCTGAGCCACCGCTTCGAATCCCGCCAGGAGGTGCTGGAGGCGGCGCAAACGTTCAACCGCATCGGGGAAAACTGCCGCCGGCTCGGCCTCCAGTTTTTGTATCACAACCACGACTGGGAGTTTCGGACCTTCAACGGCGAATACGCCCTGGATATCCTGCTCGGGGCGACGGACCCGGAACTGGTCAAGATGGAGCTGGACACCTACTGGGTGAAGCGTGGCGGCGAAGATCCGGTCGCCTATCTCCAAAAGTTGAAAGGGCGCTGCCCGCTGCTGCACATCAAGGACATGGAGCCCGGGGAAGAGCAATTTTTCGCGGAGATCGGGGAAGGCATTCTCGATTTTGTGGCCATCGCGCAGGCGGCGGCGGAAGCCGGGACGGAGTGGCTGGTGGTCGAGCAGGATCTGTGCCGCCGTCCACCGCTGGAGAGCGTCGCGATCAGCTATCGCAACCTGAAGCGCATGGGGCTCATCGAGCCGGGCGATCGTTGACGCAAGCGGTCGGGAAAGAGCCGGAAATACCGGAAGGAATGGGAAATTGTCGCGGAGGAGAACGATGTTTCCGTTTCGGGTATCACTCAATGCGTCGACCCTTTTTCCGTTTCGTCTGAACGTGATCGAACAGGTGCGCGTCGCGGCCGAAGCGGGGTACGACGGCATCGAACTTTGGATGCGGGATATCGAAGCGTACGTGCAAAACGGAGGAACGCTGCGGCAGTTGAAACGGGCCGTCGACGAGGCCGGGATCACCATCGTGAACGCCATCGCCTTCTTCCGCTGGGCCGACGCCGACGAGGCGGAGCGCCGGCAGGGATTCGCGCAGGCGGAACGGGAAATGCGGATGCTGGCCGAGGCGGGCTGCCGCGCGATCGCGGCGCCGCCCTTCGGCAACGTGGAAGGCGTGACGCTGGACGAAATGGCGTCCCGGTTCGCGGAACTGGTGCAAAAGGGGCGCGATATCGGCGTGGAGCCGATCCTGGAATTTTGGGGGCGCGCGAAGAAATTGTCCCGGCTGAGCGAAGCGGTTTACGTGGCGATGGAAAGCGGCGTGTCCGACGCAAAAGTGTTGCTCGATCCGTTTCATATGCATACCGGCGGCAGCTCCGTCGCCGCCCTGAACGTCTTGAACGGCGAACGGATCGGCCTGGTGCACGTGAACGACTATCCCGCGGTTCCGTCCCGCGATGCGATCACGGATCGGGACCGGGTGTTTCCGGGCGACGGGGTGGCCCCTTCGGCCGAACTGGCCGGCGTGCTTTTCCGGATCGGCTACCGCGGCTTTTTGTCGCTGGAATTGTTCAAGGAAGATTACGGAGAGCGGAGCGCGCTTGAAGTGGCCCGGCACGGACTGGAAAAAGTTCGGGCGACCTATCAGGTTTTCGAGGTGCGACAAACGTGAACGTCCAAGGTTTCAGCCATGTGACGATCAGGGTGTCGAATCTGGAGAGATCGCTGGACTTTTATTGCGGTTTTCTGGGCATGACCCTGAAACATAAAGGCAGGACGGATGCCTACCTGGAATGGGGAAACGCCTGGGTCTGCCTGCTGGAACGCCCCGTTGCCGAGGCCGATCGGGAAGCGCGGAGCCGGCAGCCGGGCGTCGACCATGTGGCCTTCCATATTCGCGAGGAAGATTTTCCGGAGGCCGCGGAAAAGATCCGGCGGAGCGATACGGTGGTCGTGCGGGGACCGGTTCGGCGCGGAAAGGGTTGGAGCATCAATTTTCTCGATCCGGACGGAACCGAACTGGAACTGCACACCTCCAACCTGCAGGAGCGGCTGGAGGTCTGGAAGTAGGCCGGCCGCCCGCGTTCCGGTTTGGAAATCCGAAACAGCGAAACAAATGACGGGAGTGGAGAGTCGATATGGAAACTACGAAATTGCCGCAACCTTACGGACTGCGTCTGGAGACGATGTTTGCAAAAGGATTTCGGGCGGAAGAAGCGCTGCAGTTGATCCGGCGCAACGACCCGGCGGAACTGCGCGAAAAAGTGGATCCGGAAGCGGCGTGGGAATCTTTCCTCGAATTCGCCAACGCCCATCCGGAGACGATCGAGGCGGCCGTCCGGGACGGGTACCGGTTTCCGTTCCTGACGATCGGCGGCCTCCGCAGCTTGCTGTCCATCAAGTACAACAAGAAGGAGGACCGCGATTACCGGGTTCGCGACAATCGGGTTGAACAATTGTTCCTGACCCGATCCGAGCTGGCGTCGCTGCGCCGGTTGGCCCCGAACCACTGGCGCATCCTGGAACGCGCGGCGGAAGAAGGCCGCGCCGAAGACGTCGTCGGGGTCGAGATCGTGATGGGCGGCGCGGCGGAGTAAAAATATACTTCTCAGATTGGAATAATTGGTGTATAATCGTTCCAGATCGACCGGACGAACCGGAGACTTTTGCGCGGGAACCACGCCTGCGCAGGAAGTCTCCGGTTTTTGATTTCCTGTCAAGGGAGCGTGAAACGGATGGCTTCCGTCGGAGAAACGCGGGTGAAGGATATGGAAGTTTCCGCTCGGGCGAACGGCGGCGGGCAGCCGGGCTCCCCCGCGGACCCGCCGAAGCTGTCGGTGAAGCGGCTTTCGGTTACCTACGAGGATGAGGCCACCGGAGAACGGATCGAGGCCATCCGGGACGTGTCGCTTGACATCCGCGCCGGGGAGTTTGTCACCATCGTCGGTCTCAGCGGATGCGGCAAGTCCACGTTTCTCAGCGCCGTGGCCGGACTCGTCAAACCGTCCGCCGGCACCATCCGGTTGAACGGCGTTCCCGTTGCCGGTCCGGGCCCCGACCGGGCCGTCGTGTTCCAGAAATCGTTGCTGTTTCCGTGGCGGACCGTGTTGCGGAATGTCACTTACGGCCTGGAATTAAACGGGGTTCCACTGACGGAAGCGATCCGGCGGGCGCGCGACGTCCTCGGGATGGTCGGGCTGAAAGGGTTTGAGCACATCTACCCGTCGGCGCTGTCCGGCGGGATGCAGCAGCGGGTGAATTTCGCCCGGGCGCTTGTTTGCGATCCCGAACTGTTGCTGCTGGATGAACCGTTTGCAGCGCTCGATGCGATCACCCGGGAAGTCATGCAAAACGAACTGCTGTCGATTTGGGAGCAGACGAAAAAGACCGTGCTGATGGTGACCCATCAGATCGACGAGGCGGTGCTGCTTTCCGACCGCGTCGTCGTGTTTACCGCCCGTCCGGCGCAAGTGCTGGAAGAGATCCGCATTCCGCTCGCCCGTCCGCGTGCGATCACGGCCAAAAACAGTTCGCGGTTCAACGAACTGATGAGCCGGATCTGGCAATTGATTCATCAGTCCGCGGTCCGGAAGGAGGAACCGGAATATGAAATCTGAGTTGCCCGGTGTCATGCCGCTGCGCAGAGCGATCGTTCCCGTTCGGTGGCGTCTTCGGCGCAACGGGCTCGGTTTGCTGCTGGGAGTCGGTTTTTTGTGCCTGCTTCTCGCGGCTTGGGAGCTAGCAGGCGCGGCGCATCTTGTCGATGTGCGGTTTGCCAGCTCCCCGTCCCGCGTTCTCGCCACGGGCGCCGACATGCTGCGGGACGGGGAGATGTGGCGGCATGTCCTTGCCAGCGGAAAAATCTTTGTGGTCGGCTATTTGCTGGCGGTGGCGGCCGGTGTGCCGGCCGGCATTGCGCTGGGCTGGTTTTCCACCGTCCGGCTGGCGCTCTCCCCGATCGTGGCGGCCTTGAACGCCATGCCGCGGATCGCGTTGATGCCGCTGTTCATCATCTGGTTCGGGCTCGGGCTTGGCGCCAAGGTGGCCCTCGTGTTCATGAGCGCCGTGATTCCCATCGTCATCAACATGCAGATGGCCATGCGCAACGTAGATCCGGACCTGATCCGGGTGGCGAAAGCATACGGCGCAAACCGGTGGCAAATTTTCCGGACGGTCGCGCTGCCGATGTCGGTTCCCTTTCTGATCACGGCGTTGCAAATCGCCACCGGCCGGGCGCTGCTCGGCGTTGTCGTCGCCGAGGTGTTCGGCGGATCGCAGGGTCTCGGCTACCTGATTCAGTACGCCGGCGCCACCTTCCAGACCGACAAGGTGTTCGTTTGCGTTGCGCTCATCGCGGCGTTCGGCATCGCCATGGACCGCCTGCTGACGTCGGCGAGCCGGCGGTTTGACGCCTGGCGCGGCAGCGCCTGATGGCGCTGGGGACGGGCCTGTGGTGCATGGGCAACCCCGATCCCGGACGAAAGGACGAATTTCCGTATGAACAAACGATGGGCATGGCCGTTTTTTCTACAAGTGTTGGCACTGTCCCTGCTTGCGGCCGGTTGTGCAGACAAGGAACCGCAATTGGCGAAGGTCCGCTTCGCTCTCCTCAGCCCGGGCGTGACGAACGTCCATGTGGAGCTGGCGGTGGAAAAGGGCATTTTCGCGAAGCATGGTATCGCCCTGGACATTCGCCACTTTCTGACCGGCGGCCCGGAAGCGCTGGCGGCCGTTGTGGGCGGCGATGTGGATATGGGCATTTTCGGCTCGCCGGTGATCGTGGGCATTTCCAAGGGTGTCCCGATCAAGGACGTGGCGGCGCCGGTGGAGAAGGAAGTCGATTTTCAACTGGTGGCCGTTCCCGGCATCGAGTCGGTGGAAGATTTGAAAGGAAAAACGATCGTGACGGGAGCCGCGGGAAGCGGTCCGCATGTGGCCGTTCGCAAGGTCCTGAAGGCCTATCACATCGACGAAAGCGAAGTGAACATCGTCAACAGCGGCGGCGCGGACATGCGAATGGTCATCGAGTCGGGACAGGTGGCAGCCGTCGTCGCCTCGGAACCGATCGTCAGCCAGATCGTGCTGGAGGGCAAGGGCCGCGTGCTCGTCAAGGCCGCCGATGTCTACGGCAACTATCAGCACAGTCATTTTTTCGCCACCACAAAGCTGATCCAAGATCACCCCGATGTGGTCCGCCATGTGGTCCAGGCCTATGCTGAAGCCGTCCGGTACGTCAAGCGGCACCCGGACGAACTGATCGATTATGCGGAGAAGCGGCTCGGTCTGGGTCGCGATCTGTTGAAAAGTTATTACGACCAACATTTGCCGAACTGGGACGAGAAGCTGCGGGTGGACGTCAAGGGGTTGCTGGGGGCGGTGGCGCTGTTGCAGGAGACCGGGGATATTGATCCCGGGTTCCGGCCCGCGATCGAAGATTTGTACGACAGTCGTTTTGCTCCGGAATAAAGGAGGGAATGGCTCGTGAAGCGAAGGGAAGGCGTACGGTTGACGGCGGACGTGCTGGTCGTCGGCGGAGGCCCCGCGGGCGCGTGGGCCGCCTGGAGCGCGGCGTCGCAAGGGGCGAAGGTGGTGCTGGCGGAGAAGGGCTATCTCGGGTCGAGCGGAGCCACGGCTCCCGGGGGAACGAACTTGCTGTATTTGCCGCCGGATCCGGCGCTGCGGGACGAGGCGGTGCGCAAACGGGTCCGGGACAGCGGGTACCTGGCGGAACCGGACTGGATTCATCGCGTGCTGGACCAGGTGTATGAGAACCTTCAGTTGGTCGAATCGTGGGGGTATCCGTTCCGCCGCGACGAGAACGGAACGCCCATGCGGGATCATCTGCAGGGGCCGGAGTATATGCGCCTGATGCGTCGAGTGGTGAGGCGGGCCGGAGTGACCATTCTCGATCAGTCCCCCGCGCTGGAGCTGCTCGCCGATGCCCACGGCGTGGGCGGGGCCCGCGGCATCTTCCGTTTGGACGGCAGCGCTTGGGAAGTGCGGGCCGGCGCCGTCGTCATCGCCACAGGCGGTTGCGCGTTTTTGAGCAACGGTCTCGGCTGCAACGTGCTGACGGGCGATGGCTATCTGATGGCGGCGGAACTCGGCGCGGAAATGTCCGGCATGGAATTCACCCGTTACTACGCGCCCTGCTCGGCGTTCGGCACGGTTACCCGCAGCCGGCTGCTGAATTGGGCGGCGTTCACGACCGAGGACGGCACCGTGCTGGAGGGCGGCAGGAGAAGCGAGCTCCTCCCGCTATTGCTGAGCCAAGGGCGTCCGGTTTACGCCGTTCTGGACAAGGCGGACACGGAAGAGAAGCGGAACATGCTCCGGCACTCGCACGCGATCTTTTTCCTGCCGTTCGACCGGGCGGGCATTGACCCGTTCCGTCAGCGATTCCCGCTGACGCTCCGGTATGAGGGCACGGTGCGCGGCACCGGCGGTATCCGCATCGTGGACGAAAATTGCGCCACCACGGTGGGCGGGCTGTTCGCGGCGGGCGACGCGGCGACGAGGGAACGGGTGACCGGCGGCATTTCGGGAGGCGGTGCGTTCAACGCGGCCTGGGCGATCTGCTCGGGGACCTGGGCCGGCCGGGCGGCGGCCCGGTACGCTCTCTCGCTGGGAAACCGGACGGCGACACGTGCGCTGCGGCCCGCCGGGCGAAGCGGACTCGCCGCCGGCGCCGAAGCACCGCCCGAACTGGATCCGGCGGAACTGGTAAGCGCGATCCAACGGGAAGTGCTGCCGCTGTCCATTAATTACTTTCGGAGCGAGGCCGGCCTGGAACGGTCGCTGGAGCGTCTGAACGCCTTGTGGCCGCTCGTGCACCGGCGGGTGCCGGATACGGTGCGCGGACGCGTCCGTGCGAGAGAAGCCGCCGCCATGCTGGCGACGGCGCGATGGATGTATACGGCGGCGTTGGCCCGGCGCGAAACGCGCGGCATGCACACGCTGGCCGAATATCCCGCGGAAGATCCCGCGCAGCGTCACCGCCTGCTGGTGTCGGGGCTCGACCGGATTCGCGTCCGGACCGATCCGGTTCGCGGGAACGGTTTGTACGAAGAGGCGCCGGCGGCCGGAAGGGAGGCGGTCCCGTGATCGAACTGGTCAGCCGGGAACGGTGCGTGAAATGCGACATGTGCGTCAGGGTGTGTCCCACCCACGTATTCGACCGGGGTGCGGACGGCGTTCCCGTCATCGCGCGCCGGGAAGATTGCCAGACCTGTTACATGTGCGAGGCTTACTGTCCCGCGGACGCGCTGTACGTGGGGCCTTACGCGGACCGGTTGGATCACCCCGACGAAGGCGAACTTGCGGCCAAAGGTTTGCTGGGCAGTTGGCGGAAAACGATCGGCTGGGGGCCGGGGCGAACCAAGCTGGCCGCGATCGACACGACGCCGTTCATCGACCGGATCTTGCCGCGATGACGCGATGCGCGGAAAGAACAATCCGAATTGGCCAAGAGGGATTTTTCCATGAGTTCATTCCCGATTGTTCCGGAAGAGAAGCTTTTCGGAGAAAGGAACGGCAGTCTGCCGGAAGAGCGCTTGTCCGAGGAAGTCAAAGGTCGGCGGCAAAGCGGGTATCCCGTGCATCCCTTGTTTCTGAACCGCTGGTCGCCGCGTTCGTTCGCGGACCGTCCGGTGCCGGACGACGTCCTGTTCACCGTGCTCGAAGCGGCCCGGTGGGCGCCTTCTTCGAACAACGATCAGCCGTGGCGTTTTTTTGTGGCCCGGACGGAGGAAGAGCGGCAGAAGTTCCTGTCGTTCATCCGTCCCAACAACCGGCTCTGGGCCGACCGCGCGCCGGCCCTGGTGCTGCTCGCGTCCCACAAACGCCGTCCGGACGGCTCCCCCAATCCCGCCCACGCCTTTGATACGGGAACCGCCTGGGGATATCTGTCCATCCAGGCCGCCCTGCTCGGTCTCGCCACACGCGCGATCGGCGGATTTGACAAGGAAGCGGCCCGCGCCGCGCTTCGGGTGCCGGACGATTTCGACTTGCACGCCGTCATCGCCATCGGCTACCGCGGCCCGCGGGAGGAACTTCCCGAACCGCTGCGGGAGCGGGAGTGGCCGACCGGGCGGCGGTCGCTGCATGAATCGGTGATTGAGGGCGGGTTTCCGGCTGAAGTCGGGCAGCAATGAAAACGGCCGTGCGCGCTCCGTCCCGACACCATGGGCTGGTGCTGGCCGTCGGGCTCGGCATGATGCTCAATCCGCTCAATACGTCGATGATTTCGCTCGCCATCGCAAGGTTGCAGGAGCGGTTCGGCCTGACGTTCGCGGACGTCTCCTGGCTCGTCTCCACCTACTATCTGGTGAGCGCCATCGCCCAGCCCCTCATGGGGAACGTCGCGGATCGGTGCGGGTACAAACGGGTGTTTCTGGGCGGCCTCGCGTTGGTGGCCGTTTCTTCCCTGCTGGCCCCCACCTCGGCGACGTTTCCGCTGCTGCTCGTGTATCGCGCGTTGCAGGCGTTGGGAACATCCGCCCTCTTCCCGTCCGGCATGGGCATCGTCCGGCGGGAAGTGACCGATCGCCAGGCCCGCCAGATGAGCCGCCTGTCGGTCATCATGTCCGTCTCGGCCGCTTTCGGGCCGTCCGTCGGCGGCTTTCTGATCCGCGCCGGCGATTGGCCCGCCATTTTCACCGTCAACTTTCCGATTCTGATCGTCGCGTTTGCGCTGGCGTGGAAGGTGATTCCGGAAGATCGGCGGGAGATGGCCGCGCGGGCGGCCACGGACGGTCCGGGGACCGCGCGGGGCGGCCTTCTGCAGCGGTTGAGCGGCTCTTTGCGGAACAGGAGCGGGAACGGTTCCAAGCCGGACGGAACCGGATTCGACATCCCGGGCATGGCGCTCTTTTCGTTGACGATTTTTTTGCTCCTGCTGTTTTTTCTGTCGCTTCAGACGGGCGGAGACTGGTGGATGCTGGGGGCGGCCGCGGCGGCCGGCGTCTGGTTTTGCCGGCACGAATCCCGCGTAACCCGGCCCTTCGTCGATGTTCGTTTTTTGCGGCGGCATCCGCCGGTCTGTCTGGTTTACGGGCAATTTATTCTGGTGAACGTTGTGTCCTATTCGATCCTGTTCGGCGTGCCGTCCTTTCTGCAGCAGGCCTGGCATCTGGATCCCCGGCGGGCGGGACTGGTCATGCTGGCGAACGCCGGCGCTTCGATGCTGGCTTCGCCGCTGGCGGGACGGTGGATCGACCGGAACGGCCCGAATCCCGTCATAGTGACCGCGGCCGTTGTCACGCTGTCCGGCGCGTCACTGCTCATGACGATCGGCGAAGATAGCGGCGTCGCCCGGATGGCCTGCGTGCTGGCCCTGATCGGGGCGGGCGGCGGTTTCCACAATCTCGGGCTGCAGATGTCCCTGTACCAATGGGTGCCGCAGACGGAGACGGGCGTCGCCTCGGGATTGTTCATGACGTCGCGGTTTCTCGGCACGATTTTTTCTTCGACCCTGCTGGCGCATTTTTTCGGAATGAACGTATCGGCGGAGGGGCTGGCCGGTTTGGGCGCCCTGTGCGCGGCCATCGCCGCCGCGCTCGTCGCGTCGGCCGTCCTGTTCGCAAGGTTCGGGAAGAAATCCGCCTTGCCGCGGACGAAAACCGATTCGCCGGGGATTGACGGCTGACGGGATCCGTGATATGTTTAATTAAACCAAGTAAACCGATATGAATTGAATAACCAAAGTCCACCGGACAACCGGAGACTTCCCTGACGGCCAGCACGGACGGGAAGTCTTTTTGTTTGTCTGTCCGCGTCTGGGAGGCGCAGTCCATGAAGAAGGAAAAATTCAGGGCCTTGGCCCGCCCGGTCGTCTGGCAACCGTGGGTGATCCCGGTGCTTACGCTGGTTCTTTGGCAGGCGTTCGGTTCGGCCGGCTGGCTCTCCGGGCGCGTGCTGCCCACGCCGTTGGAAGTGGCAGGGGCGCTGATCGACACGATCCGGGACGGCGTTTTGCTGGAAAGCGTGCGGGTCAGCACGCAGCGGGCGCTGACGGGGTTTCTGATCGGCGGCGGCCTGGCGTTTCTGCTTGGGCTTTTGAACGGCATGTTTCCCTTGGCGGAACGGTTTGTGGACACGTCGGTGCAGATGCTGCGGACGATTCCGCATCTGGCGATGATTCCGCTGGTCATTCTCTGGTTCGGGATTGGCGAAACGTCCAAGCTGTTCTTGGTGGCGTTGGGGGTCGCCTATCCCATCTACCTGAACACGTTCCACGGCATCCGTTCCGTCGACCCGGGGCTCATCGAGATGGGAAAGGTTTACGGGCTCAGGGGATTCAGCCTGTTCGCCACGGTGATCCTGCCTGGCGCGCTGCCCGACATCCTGCTTGGCGTGCGGTATTCGCTCGGCATCATGTGGATCACGCTGATCGTCGCCGAGACGATCGCCGCCGACGCCGGCATCGGCTACATGGCCATGCACGCCCGCGAATTCATGCACACGGACATTGTGGTGCTGTGCGTGCTGATTTACGCCCTGCTCGGCAAGCTGGCCGACGTGGCGGCCCGGACGTTGGAGCGGCGCTGGCTGAAATGGCATCATCGCTATTTGCAAAACGGGTAACCGGAGGGATGAAACATGAGCGTTCGCCAAGAGCATCGCGGCACGCAAGTCACGCTTCGCAACGTGCGCAAGTCGTTCGGCAGCCTGAACGTGCTCCACGACATCCAGTTGAACCTGAAACCCGGCGAGTTCGTCGCCGTCGTCGGCCGGAGCGGTTGCGGCAAAAGCACGCTGCTGCGCCTCATCGCCGGACTGGAGAAACCGACGGACGGCGTCATTCTAATCGACTCGCAGGCCGTATCCGGCATTCATTCCGGTACGCGGGTGCTGTTTCAGGATTCGCGGCTGCTGCCCTGGAAGCGGGTGATTGACAACGTCCGCCTCGGCGCGCCCAACAAGGACCGGAACCTGGCGCTGGAGGCGCTGCGGCAGGTCGGGCTGGAAGAGAAGGCGGGCGCATGGCCGGCGGTGCTTTCCGGCGGACAGCGGCAACGGGTGGCGCTGGCCCGGGCGCTGGTCGGCAATCCGCGTCTCTTGCTGCTGGATGAGCCGCTCGGCGCGCTCGACGCGCTGACCCGCATCGAGATGCAGGCTTTGATTGAGCGGCTGTGGACGGAGAAGCAGTTCACCGCCGTGCTCGTGACCCATGACGTCAGCGAAGCCGTGACGCTGGCCGACCGGGTCCTGGTGATCGAGGACGGCCGGATCGGCTGCGAAGTCAAAATTCCGTTGGCGCGGCCGCGCGAGCGGGACAGCGGGTTCACGCACTTCGAGCGGATCATCCTGAACCGGCTGTTGATCCGGGAGCCGCAGCCCGATGCGGAGGTTGGCGCGGGAACGAACTTTTCGATCTGACAGGTTCACCCTGATATGTTCCAGGGATGAGATCATCGGAAGGAGGCTGGATCCATGGAGAAATACGACCTTCGGCTGACGGCGGACGTGCTGGTCATCGGCGGGGGACCGGCCGGCACGTGGGCGGCCGTCGCCGCGGCGAAAGAAGGGGCGACGGTCGTGCTGGTCGACAAGGGATACTGCGGCACGAGCGGCGCCACGGCGCCCTCCGGAACGGGCGTCTGGTACGTCAGGCCCGATCCGCGCGAGCGCGAGGAAGCGATGAAAAGCCGCGAAGCGCTAGGCGGTTATTTGGCGGACCGCAACTGGATGCGACGGGTGCTGGACCAGACGTACGAAAACGTCAACCGGTTGGCCGAATGGGGCTATCCGTTTCCGACGGACGAAACGGGAATGTCGCGGCGAAACAGCCTCCAGGGTCCCGATTACATGAAATTGATGCGGCGGCGGGTGCAAAAGGCGGGCGTCCGCATCCTCGATCACAGCCCGGCGCTTGAGCTGTTGGCGGATGAATACGGGGTGGCCGGGGCCGCCGGCATCCGCACGCAAACCGGCGAATCCTGGCGGGTGGACGCGGCGGCGGTGGTCATCGCCACGGGAGGTTGCGCGTTTCTGAGCAAGGCGCTGGGCACGAACGTGCTGACCGGGGACGGCTATTTGATGGCGGCGGAGGCGGGAGCGGAACTGTCGGGCATGGAGTTTTCCACGGCGTATGCCATTGCGCCCGCCTTTTCGTCGGTCACCAAATCCGCCTTCTATCGGTGGGCCACGTTCTACTACGAAGACGGCCGGGTCATTGAAGGAGCCGGCTCGCAGCGCGGGCGCTCGGTCATCGCGCGCACGCTGCTTACGCAACCGGTCTACGCCCGGCTCGACCAGGCCGACGACACCGTCAAGCAAGCGATGCGCAAGGCCCAGCCCAACTTCTTCCTCTCCTTCGACCGGGCCGGCATCGATCCGTTTACGCAAAAATTCCCCGTCACCCTTCGGTTCGAAGGAACGGTGCGGGGAACCGGCGGCATCCATATCGTGGACGAAAGTTGCGCGACGCGGGTACCCGGGCTGTATGCCGCGGGAGACGCCGCCACGCGGGAGCTCATTTGCGGAGGCTTCACGGGCGGCGGCAGCCACAACGCGGCGTGGGCGATGTCTTCCGGCACCTGGGCCGGGGAGGCGGCCGCCCGTTACGCCCGAAAGCTGGGCGCGCGGGCCGCGGGCCGCCAGGCCAAGGGATTGTCGGAAAAGACGGGAATTCCCGTCCGTCCGGCCACAAGTCCGGCCGCCAGCGACACGTCCGACATCGTGAAGGCTGTTCAGGACGAAGTGTTCCCGTACGACAAAAACTGGTTCCGCTCCGGCGACCGGCTGAAGCGGTCGCTGGAACGGCTCGAGACGGCGTGGCAGGAAGTCAGGGAAGGGCTGCGGGCGAACGACGGAAATCTCGTGCGGATCCGTGAAACGGCCGCCATGACGGCGACGGCGCGCTGGATGTTGACGAGCGCTCTCGTCCGCACCGAAACGAGGGGCATGCACCGGCGTGAAGATTTTCCGGACCAGGATCCCCACCAGCATTACCGGCTGATCAGCAGCGGGCTGGACCGGGTTGAGGTTCGGCCGCATCCGCTGGCGCAAGGGGATCCGGTGTTCGGAGGGGCGGCGACATGATCGAACTCATCAGCCGGGAACGCTGTATCGGCTGCCATCAATGCGTCACGGTATGTCCGACCAACGTGTTCGACGTTTCGCCGGACGATCCCGTTCCGACAATTGCGCGGAAAACCGACTGCCAAACCTGTTTCATGTGCGAGCTGTATTGCCCGGTCGATGCGCTGTATGTCACGCCTTATGCCGAAGCGGAAATGCCGGTGGAAGAAAGGGAACTGGCCGCGAGCGGACTGCTGGGTAGTTACCGCGCGCATGTGGGTTGGGGCAAGGGCCGCGTGCCGGCGGCCGCGGAAGACGCGTCCTATCTGATCTTGCAGCGCATGCGCGCCCCCCATTGAAGCACGGAGACCATGCATTCTGCATACCAAGCATCTTCCAGAAGAAAGGGCGAACGTTTTCCATGATCCGTCATTTGACGCTTGTACTCGTCGCGTTCTTCATCGTGCTTGCCGTTCTTTCGTCCGGTTGCGGAAATCGGGTCACCGGCAGCGGCGGCGCCGGCCGTTCGGAGACCGCGGCTCCGTCCGACGCGTCCGCTTCCGGCGAAGCCGCATCGCCGGATGCCGGGACGACGGCCGGCACCCTGCCCGAAAAGCTCCGGGTCGGCTTCATTTCCGCCAACAACAAGGAGACGATCACCGGTGTTGAAGGATGGGCGCAGAGCAAAGGAACCCTCGCGAGCGAACTGAAAAAATACGGGGTCCGGGAAATCCGGTTCATCCCGTTCCCGAACGGGCCCAACCTGAACGAAGCGTTGGCCTCCGGTTCGCTTGACGTCGGGATTTACGGGGATACGCCGGCCATCAACGCCAGGGCGAACGGTTTGCCGACCCGGCTGATCAACATTTCGCAAAGCGGCATGAACGCCTGGCTCATCGCCCGAACGGACGGTCCGAAGTCGGTGGCCGAGCTGAAAGGCACCAAGGTTGCCACCGCGCAGGGATCCTACATGCACCGGTACCTGATCGGGCTCTTGGAAGAACACGGCCTGGTCGGGGACGTGAAAGTGCTCCACCTGTTGCCGCCGGACGGCGAGGCCGCGCTCGCGCGGGGAGACATTGCGGCGTTCGCCTACCCGACCGGATTCGGGCCGCTGATGATCCAGAAAGGCTACGCGGCGATCGACGAAGCGGCGCGCCGTCCCGATCTGCGGGGTTCCAGCGTGACGGTCGCGACGGATAAGTTTCTGGAGGACCATCCCGATTTCCCGAAAATCTGGAACGAAATCAGACGGCAGGCCGTGCGGGAAATCCGGGAACATCCGGACGAGTTTTACCGGTTGTACGCCGAAGCGTCGGGGTATCCGCTGGATGTGGTCAAGGCATCGTTTACCCTCGAGCAATGGCCGGAGGAAGATTTTCCGGAGGACGGCCTTCAGTTGCTGGAGGGCACAAAGACGTTTCTGGTGGAACAGGGACTGGCCAGAGAAAATTTTGACCTGAACGACTGGATCTACCGATGACCGTCCGAGAAGGCCTCCAATCCGGCCATGGCGGATTGGAGGCTTCGTGTCTGGGGTTCGCATCCATTGGACCGGGGAGATCAGGAGTCTCACAACCGGGCAAGTGCCTGTCGGGATTGGATGCTTGATTTTTAACGGACTGGAAAGCCCTTATGAGCGGCGAAAAGCCCCTGTTGCAGATGTAACGGACAGCAGAGACGCTAATTGTCGAATGTAAACCATATTGTGGAAATCATTGCAAAATAGCGTTATCTGTGTCCGTTAGCATGCCAGACGACGGGAAAACAGCGAAATAAAGGCCGCCGAGTCCGTTAGCGCCGGAACTTGCAGGATGTGCGTTGGGAGATTCGCGTTCATTTTCGGCGATGGAAAGGTTGAATTCGCATCGGACATCGGAAACGGATGAAAGGAGACGGGACACGTTGAAAACGAAAACATGGGCTTGGTTGGGCGCAGCATGGCTCACGGCAATGACCTTGGCCGGTTGCGGGGGCGCGGCTTCCACGGCGTCCGGCGATCAGGTCAAGACGATCCGGATCGATTACGCTTACTATAATCCCGTCAGTCTTGTCCTGAAGGAAAAGAAGTGGCTGGAAGAAGAGTTGGCGAAAGACGGCATTGCCGTCGAATGGGTGCTCAGCGCGGGCAGCAACAAGGCGCTGGAACTGCTGAACAGCAACAGCATCGATTTCGGTTCGACCGCGGGCGCGGCGGCGCTGCTGGGGAGGGCGAACGGGAATCCGATCAAGGCCGTTTACGTTTATTCCAAGCCCGAATGGACGGCGCTGGTGACGAGCGCGGATTCCGGCATCAACGACGTACAGGATCTCAGGGGCAAAAAAATCGCGGTCACCCGCGGCACGGATCCCCACATCTTCCTGTTGCGCGCCCTCGACGAGGCGGGATTGGACGAAAACGACGTGGAGCTCGTCCAGCTCCAGCATGCGGACGGCAAGGCCGCCCTGGAAAAGGGGGACGTCGACGCCTGGGCGGGGCTCGATCCGTACATGGCGCAAACCGAACTGGAGCGGGGATCCCGGCTCTTTTTCCGCAATCCCGAATGGAACACGTACGGTTTTCTCAACGTCCGGGAGGCGTTCGCCGAGCGCCATCCGGAACTGGTCGAGAAGGTGCTGGCGGTATACGAAAAAGGCCGCCGATGGGCGCTCGAACACCCGGCGGAGTTTTTGGCGCTGGTTGCGGCGCAAAGCCAGCAGACCGAACAGGTGGCGTCCCGCGTGCTGGAGCGGACCGACCTGTCCAATCCCGTCATCGGCGAAACGCACAGGCAGGCGATCCGGGCGGCCAGCCACGTGCTTCTGAAAAGCGGCGTCATCGACCAGGACACGGACACGGAAGCCGTGATCGAAGATTTGATCGATCCGCGATTTACGCAGGGATGGTCTGCCGACTAGTTCCAGCCAAAGGGAGTGGGTCAACTTGAGACAGCGGAAGGCATCGGTCGCCCAATGGGGGATGGGGCTGCTGGTCCCGCTGATGCTTCTGGCCATCTGGCTGACGGCTTCCGCCTGCGGATGGGTGGCCGCGAATCAACTGCCGCCGCCAGGCAAGGTGATCGGGACGATCGTCGACCTGGCAAAGGACGGCCGTCTCGGTGCGCACATCGGCATCACCTTGTACCGGGTGTTCACGGGGTTTCTGCTCGGAACCGCGGTCGGCGTGGTCCTGGGTGTTTTGAACGGTTACGTTTCGTTGGCGCGCAAGCTGCTCGATCCCCTCATCCAGGCCGTGCGGAACGTTCCTTCGCTGGCCTGGGTGCCGCTGTTTATTTTGTGGATGGGGATTTACGAAACGTCCAAAATTTCGTTGATCGCGCTGGGCGTCTTTTTCCCGGTGTATCTGAACGTGTTGTCCGGGATTCAGGGCGTCGACCGGAAACTGCTGGAAGTCGGTTGGGTGCACGGCTATCGGGGCGTGGAACTCGTCTGGCATTTCTTTCTTCCGGCGGCGCTGCCTTCCCTGTGGGTCGGACTGCGCGGCGGATTGGGGCTGGGATGGATGTTCGTGGTCGCCGCCGAAATCATGGGAGCGAGTAAGGGACTGGGCTTTCTGATGACCGACGGGCAAACGACGGGGCGGCCCGCGATCATTTTGGCGAGCATTCTGTTGTTCGCGTTGCTGGGCAAACTGACGGATTTCATCCTGGAGAGGCTTGGCCGCCATGTCCTGGTGTGGCAGGACAGCTACGCGGCGGGGAGAAAGGACGTTTGAGATGACAGTCGCAAGGAGCAGGAAATTTCGGGACAGCTTGCGGGACGGCCGAACGGTCTGGTTCCGCGGACAACGGATCGACGTCTCCTCGCATCCCGCGTTTGCGGGGACGCTGTCCACGATCGGCAAATTGTTTGATATGCTGGACGATCCGAAGGTGCAACAAACGGTCGGGTTTCTGCCGCCGGGAGGCGAACGGTATGTTCACAGCTCGTTTCTGGTGCCGACCACGCGGGCGGAACTGGAACGGCGGCGAGTGGCCTTTGCGCATTGGGCGAAAGCCACGCACGGGGTGATGAGCCGTCTGTCCGACTACGCGCGCTCATTGGTGACGGGGTGGTATGTGCGGCCAGGGACACGTTGGGCAGGGAGTCGCCTCATTTCAGGGAAAAAATCATCGCGTATTACGAACAGGCAAGAGACGAAGACCGGATGATGACCACCGCGCTGCTCGACCCGCAAATCGACCGCTCCAGGGGACTGGACGATCCCGATCTGGCGGACTCGGTACTGCGCGTCGTGAAGGAAACTCGGGAAGGGATTGTCGTGCGGGGGGCGAAGATGATTGCCACCGCCGCGCCCTATTGCCACGATTTTCTGATATTCCCTTTTCACCGGGTGGGGGAAGGGCAGCGGCACCACGCCCACGCCCTGATCGTGCCGGCCAATTTGCCCGGTTTGCACATTGTTTGCCGCGAATCGTTCGCCAAAGAGCAGGCCGATCATTATCCGTTGAGCGCGCGGTATGACGAAATGGATGCGGTGCTGTTTTTCGACGACGTGCTGGTTCCGTGGGAGCGCGTGCTGCTGTACGGCGATCCGGAAGCGGTCTGGAAGTTTCGCACGAACCGGACCGCGAACGCGCTCGCGTTCCATCAGACGGTGGTCAGGCAACTCGCCAAAATGGAGTTCGTGGCCGGCGTGGCCTTTGCCGTGGCTGAGGCGATCGGCGTGCACCGTTTCCTGCACGTGCAGGAGAAGCTCGGCGAACTGATCACGCAGGTCGAGACCGTCAAAGCGTTGCTGGTGGCTTCGGAGGCGGGGGCGGAGCGTGACGGAACGGGCACGATGCTCCCGGCGCTCGCGCCCATCGAAACGGCCGGGAACTGGCTTTGATGCTGGAAGAAGCGGGATTCGAGGTGTTGGCGGGATACGGCTGTATCGCGGGGAATTTCCGGCGAAAGCCGCTGGGTCTCGACGATATCGAGATCCTGATGATCGCCCGGCGGCCGTAGCCGGCAGGAGGGACGTGTGCGGAAAAAGGTTCGTGCCCCATAAAAGGTCCGTGCGCTTGTACGAGGTTTGAACGGGGTCGGAACAGATCTGAGTTGTCCACAACAGGTCCCGTAAGGGTCTTGCCCGTGCAGCGTCTTGCATGGGCAAGGCCCTTTTTCCTTTCGATCGAACCGTTGAACCTTGGTCGACGGTTCATGGCGAAATTCATGCCAATCATGTTCAAACCTTGAAAGGGGGGATGTGGTATGAATAAATACGGCAATAATTTTGACAATGTCAAATAAATTTCGATCTTTTCAAATTAAATAAATCCGACTATAATAGCTTTTGACCGACAAAACAGACTAAACTGATGGGATTAAACGACTAAACGGATCGGATCAAACGGGAAAAGGTGGATACAGCCATGCCAGGAAACACGGAACACCAAAACCGCACCGTGCGCGAGGACGAAAGCCTGGATCCGGTTTCGCCGTACACGATCATGGCCAAGCTGTTTGCCCATCTGGCCAAGGCGGTTGTCGACCGTTTCGGCGAGGAGGGCAAGGAGGCGATCCTTGAAGGCGTGCGGGCGTTCGGGGAAGAACGAGGCCGGGATATCGCCCGCCGCGCCGCCGCCAGAGGGTTGCCGAACGACATCGGGAACTATTTGCCCAATTACGACATGGGTCGCAGCGATCTGTTCGAATACGAAACGATCTATCACCCGAAAGAGATCGAGCAGACGTTCACCCGATGCGCGTTTGGCGACCAGTGGAAAAAGGACGGGATGGAAGAGTACGGCATTTTGTACTGCCAGGCGATCGACCCCGCCATCGCCAGGGGCTACAACCCGAACTTTGAGGTGGAGCACGACCGGTATTTGCTGAAGGAGGGGGTGTGCCATTTCCGCTTCCGGATGAAGGATGGCGCAAGCGCAGCCGGCGGAGACGGGGCGTGCGTCTCGTGCGGAGGCGCGGCGCAAGGCGAAGGGAAAGGCGAAGGGGATCGCCGTGGGTAAGGACCGGCTGTGGCAACGGCTCATGGAACTGGGGACGATCGGCGCGCAAAGCGGCGGCGGCGTCACCCGTTTTTCGTTTACGGCGGAGGAGCGCCGGGCGAAGGATCTCGTGATCGGCTACATGAAGGAAGCCGGTCTTGCCGTCCGCGAGGACGCCGCCGGCAACGTCATCGGCCGGCGGGAAGGCGGCGACCCGTTCGCGCCCGTCGTGATGACCGGCTCGCATCTCGACACGGTGCCGCACGGCGGGAAATTTGACGGCGCCCTCGGCGTGCTGGCGGCGATCGAGGCGTTGCAGCAGATGAACGAAGCGGGCGTCGCGACGCGCCACCCGATCGAAGTCGTCGTTTTCACGGACGAGGAAGGAGCCCGGTTCGGGTTCGGCATGCTGGGCAGCCGGGCGATGGCCGGGACGTTGCGCGCGGAAGACCTGACCGCGCATCGCGACGAATGCGGGCTCACCATCGCGCAGGCGATGACGCAGGCCGGCCTCGATCCGGCCCGCATCGGCGAGGCGGCCCGCCGGCCGGGGGAGATCAGGGCCTACGTCGAGCTGCATATCGAGCAGGCGACCGTGCTCGAGCGTCACAACCTGCCCGTGGGCGTCGTTTCGGGCATCGCGGGGCCGTTATGGCTGCAATTTCGTCTCCGGGGCGAAGCGGGCCACGCGGGCGCGACGCCGATGTGCGGCCGAAGGGATCCGCTGGCGGCGGCCGCCCGAATCCTGACGCACATTTACGACGAGACGCGAAACTTCCCGAATGCCGTGGCCACCGTCGGGAAGATTCACGCCTTCCCCGGCGGCATCAACGTCATTCCGGGCGAGGTCGCCTTCACCCTGGATGTGCGGGATATCGACGAGGCGGCGCGCAATGCGCTGGAAAGCCGCCTGTTGTCCCGGGCGGAGGAAATTTGCGGGGCGCACGGCATCGACCTGGAAGTCGCCGAACTGCAGCGGGTGGCGCCGGCGCCGTGCGCGCCGGAACTCATGGCCGCGATCGAACAGGCCTGCCGGAAACTTGGACACGCTCCGCTCGTTTTGCCGAGCGGCGCCGGCCACGACGGCATGCAGTTGGTCCGGCTGTGTCCGATCGGCATGATTTTTGTCCGCTCGCGAAACGGCATCAGCCATTCGCCGGAAGAATGGACGTCGCCCGAAGACTGCTTCGCGGGAGCGTCCGTATTGTACCATACGCTCCTGGCGCTGGCGGAGGGCCGGGCCTAGAGGCGGGATCGCGCGGGGCGGGGGCCGTCCGGCCGGAGCGGATCGAAACCGCAAGGTTCGGGCCGGATCATTCAAGACGGCATGGTTCGACCCGGAACGGGTTCGGGCAGGTTTACGCCGGCTGGTACCCGAACTGGCTGGAGATGGCCTTCGCCGCTTCCGTCAGATCGGCGATGATCCGGTCCTTGTTCGCTTCGATGCGCACTTTGGAACCGACGATGCTGATCGTTCCGACCATCCGTGCGGACGCGTCCCGCACGGGAGCGGCGATGCTGTAGGCGCCGTGCTCGATCTCTTCGTCCTCGATGCTATAGCCCAGCGCCCGGATCTCGTCCAGACGTTCCAGCAACTGCTTCTTGCTTGTGATCGTCTTGTCCGTGAATTTGTCGAACCGGTATCGTTTCAGGAGCGCTTCCCGTTCGGCCTGCGTCATGAACGCCAGAAACAGCTTGCCCGACGCGGAGGCGTGCAGGGGCAGTTTGCCGCCCGCCCTGGAACTGACGATCCCGTAATTGTTCGGCGATTCCATCTTGGCGACGCAGAACAGTTGGTGGTTTTGAAACACGTACAGATGGGTCGTCTCGTGGTATTTTTTGGTCAGTTCGATCAAATGGGCGTGCCCGATTTCCTTCAGATCGAGACTGGCCGACACGAGGTTGGCTTTCACCAGGAACTCCAGTCCCAGCCGGTATTTGCCGTTGTCCGGATTTTTGTCGATGTAGTGGTACGCGCACAGCGTATTGAGGATGCCGTGGACCGTGCTGATGTTCAGGTTCAGCTTCTTGCTGATTTCGCTGAGCGACAGTTGCGTATGGAACGGGTCGAAACAATTGATGATGTCCAGGGCCCGCTTGACGGACTGGATGAGGCGCGGCTGTTTTTCTTGCAACGGACGTTTCCCTCCACATGCCCTGAGTGGAATGCGTTAATTTCATCTTGTTCTCTTTTTGGCGGCCTGTCAACTTGGCAGCTGGTCAATGTCCAAATCTATTTTGATAATATCAAAATCAATTTGATAATTATAAAAAATCTGTTGCGTTTTTGCGAGACGCCGCTATAATTACAAAGTGTAGTATACAGGTAGGAATACTAAATAAATCGGAGGCGGCAACATGAACAGGAAGCTCGGATGGATCCCGGTTTTGATCGCGCTGTTGGTGGTGTTCATGACCGCGTGCGGCGGCAAGGAAGGGAACTCGTCGTCCGGGGGGACGATTCAGATCGGGCTGGCGGCGCCGATCTCCGGCACGCAGGCGCAATACGGGGAGGCGCTCAGGAACGGCGCCGAACTGGCGGCCAGACAGATCAATGACGCGGGCGGCATTGACGGGAAAACCGTGAAAATCGTCGTCGAGGACGACAAGGGCGACTCCAACGAAGCGGTGAATGTGGCGAACAAATTCGCCAACAACAAGGGCATTGCGGCGGTGGTCGGCCACTTCAACAGCTCGGCGACGCTGGCCGCGGCTCCGGTGTACAACAAGAACAAAATCGTGCACATTTCCCCGGCGTCCAGCGCGCCCGGCGTGACCGATGCCGGCGAATACACGTACCGGGTCATCACGACGGACGCGTTCCAGGCGAAGTTCCTGGCCGACTGGTCCAAAGAGCTGGGCTATCAAAAGGTGGCGCTCATCTACGAACAATCCGATTTCGGCCTGGGCTTGCTGGACGTGTACCAAAGCGCGGCGACCGCTCACGGCATCGAGATCGTCGCGGCCGAATCCTATTTGCCCGGCGCCAAGGAGTTCAGCACGATTTTGACCAAGATCAGGGAGAAACAGCCGGACGCCGTGTTCATCGGCGGCTTCTACAACGAAGCGGCGCTGATCGCTTCGCAGGCGAAAAAGCTCGATCTCAGGACCGATTACATCGGCGTGGACAGCCTGTATTCCCGGGCGCTGCTGGAACTGGGCGGAGAGTCGGTGGAAAACTTCAAGCTGATCGGGTTCTTCTATCCCGGCGGCAACAACGAACAGGCCACGAAATTCCACGACGCCTATGTGGAAGCGTACGGCAAAGAGCCCGACACATACGCCGCCTACGCGTACGACGCGACGTCCATCCTGATCGAGGCGATCAGGCAAAACGGCGCCGACCGCGAAAAAATCAAGACATACCTGGACACGCTGAAAGATTTCCCTGGCGCGACCGGCTCGCTGACGTTCGACGAGAACGGCGACGTGCAAACCGTACCGCAAAAATTGATCGTGAAAAACGGCGCTTTCGCGCTCTATGAAGGATAAAACCGAAGCGGACGAAAACGAAGGGAGCAGGAGGTGGACGCACTTCCTGCCCCGTTGCTATGGAAGGGATCGGGCATGTTCCTGCAACAACTGGCAAACGGACTGACGATCGGGATGATCTACGCGCTCATCGCGCTCGGCTACACGCTGGTATACGGCATCCTGAAATTTGTGAACTTCGCCCACGGCGACATCTACATGATCGGCAGTTTCATCGGGCTGTTCCTGATCGAGCGCCTGCACATGCCGCTGATCCCGACGTTCGTCATCGCCGCGGCCGCGACCGCGATCATCGGCATGATCATCGAACGGGTCGCCTACCGGCCGCTGCGCACGGCGGACCGGATCGTGCCGCTGATCAGCGCGCTCGGCGTCTCCATCTTCCTGAGCAGCCTGGCGCAGAAACTGTGGGGGACCGGGACCCATCCGTTCCCGGCTTCGTTCGGCAGCGTCACCTACAACGTGGGCGGGCTCATTTTTTCGCAAATCCAGCTTCTGATTCTCGTCCTGTCCTTCGCGCTCATGATCGGCCTGCACCTGTTCGTGACCCGGACCCGGACCGGGACGGCCTTGCGCGCCACGTCGCTCAGCATCACCAACGCCCAGCTGATGGGGATCGACACGAACCGGATCATTTCGCTCGCCTTCGCGATCGGTTCGGCGCTCGCCGCCGTGGCGGGCATCATGGTGGGGATCTACTACAACGCCGTCTACCCGACGATGGGCTACATGGCGGGCATCAACGCCTTTACCGCGGCGGTGCTCGGCGGCATCGGCAGCATTCCCGGCGCGATGCTGGGCGGCGTGCTGTTCGGCGTCATCGAGAACTTCACCGGCGCCTACATTTCGACCCCGTTCCAGAGCGTCATCACCTTTTCCGTGCTCATCGTCGTGCTGCTGATCAAACCCACGGGCATCCTGGGGAAAAAAGAAATCAACAAGGTCTAGGTGAACACCTTGAACAAGCCTGCGTTTCGCCCGATTCGCCATATGGCCATCGTCCTGCTCCTGATTGCGCTGCCGTTTGCGCTGGAGCAGGTCAACAGCTATTTCACCCATATCGCGATTTCCATCCTGATTTTCGCCGTCCTGGCGCTCAGCCTCAACGTGATCATCGGCTACGCCGGCATTTTCGCGCTGGGCCACGCCGCCTTCTTCGGGGTCGGCGCGTACACGGCGGCGCTGCTCATGCTGAAGGGAGAGCTTTCCTTCTGGCTGGCGCTTCCGGCGGCGGCGGTCGCGGCCGGGCTGTTCGGCGTGCTGCTCGGGCTCGCGGGCATTCGCCTGCGCGGCGACTATCTGGCGATCGTCACGCTCGGATTCGGCGAAATCGTCCGGCTCGTCTTTGTGAACGGGGGCAAGGTGACCAACGGCCCGATGGGGCTTCCCGGCATTCCCGCCCCCGACCTGTTCGGTTACGCGCTTACCCGGAAAACGGAGTTTTATTTTCTCGCGCTGCTCCTGTTACTGTTCACGGTTTTCGTCATTTACCGGGTCGTTCACTCCGGCATCGGCCTCAGCCTGATGACGATCCGGGAAGACGAGACGTTGGCCGATTCCGTCGGCATTTCCCCGGTTCGGTACAAGGTGTTCGCCTTCGCGCTGGGCGCCTTTTTCGCCGGCGCGGCGGGCGCGTTCTGGGCGTCGTACATCAGCTACATCAGCCCCGACACGTTCCGGTACCTGGATTCCGTGAACATCCTGGCCATGGTCATCGTCGGCGGGATCGCCAGCATTCCGGGTTCGGTGCTGGGCGCGGCCGTCATGGTGCTGGCGCCGGAGCTGCTGCGCTTTGTCAACGATTACCGGATGCTGCTTCTGGGTCTGGCCATCGTCCTCATGATGATGTTCAGACCCGAAGGGATCTGGAGCGAAAAACGCCGGCGAGTCAATTTTTATCGTCAATCGGAAAGGTGACCTGTGCCCATGTCCGGTTTGCTGCGACTTGAAAAAGTATCCGTGAACTTCGGCGGACTGCAGGCGCTGCGCGACATCGACCTGGAGGTGCCCGGCGGCCGGATCGTTTCGCTGATCGGTCCGAACGGCGCGGGGAAAACGACGCTGTTCAACCTGCTGACGGGCCTTTACAGGCCGACCGCGGGCAAGATTTTTTTCATGGGGCGCGACATCTCCGCACTGAAACCGCATGAACGGGCGCGCCTCGGCCTTGCGCGCACGTTCCAGCACCCCCGTCTGATCCGGCGGATGACCGTGCTCGAAAACGTGCTGACGGCGCATCCGGACTGCCGGTCGGAAACGCTCCGCAGCGCGCTGTTTCCGTCCCGCAAGGTTCGGGCGAAGCGCGCCGAGGCGGTCGAAGCGTGCGTGGAGGCACTGGAGACGGTGGGGCTGCATCGCCGGCTGGACGAATGGGCGGGCAACCTGCCGTACGGGGAACAGAAGCTGCTGGAGATCGCGCGGGCGCTGGTCACCCGCTGCAAGGTGCTGCTTCTGGACGAGCCCGCCGCCGGCATGAACGCGCCGGAAAAGAAGCGGCTGGCGGAGCACATTCGGCACCTGTCCCGGCAGCGGCGGATCGACATCGTGCTGATCGAGCACGACATGCGCCTGGTCATGGACCTGTCCGACCGCATCGTCGTTCTCGATCACGGGGTCAAGATCGCCGAAGGCTCGCCGGAGGAAATCCGCAACCACCCCCGGGTGATCGGCGCCTACTTCGGGAGTGGCGAGAACAGCGGGAACAACGAGAACAGCAGGGCAAGGAGGGAAATCCGTTGACCGCAAGCACGAACGATCCCCTCCTGGAGATTCGCCAATTGTCCGTGTCCTATGGTCCGGTTCCCGCCGTCAAACGGCTCGACCTGACGGTCCGCGAAGGGGAGATCGTCGCGTTGATCGGCGCGAACGGGGCGGGCAAAACGTCCACCCTGCGCTGCATCTCCGGCATCGTGAAACCGAAGGGCGGGCAGATCCGGTATGCCGGCCGGGAGATTGCCGGGCTGGAACCGCACCGCATCGTGCAGGCGGGCATTGCCCACGTGCCCGAGGGGCGGGGGATTTTCTCCGAATTGACCGTGCTGGAAAACCTGGAGATGGGCGCCTATACGCGGCGCGACCGCGCGGGAATCCGGGCCGACTGCGAGGAGATGTTCCGGCTGTTTCCCCGTCTGGCGGAACGGAAAAGGCAACTGGCCGGCACGATGAGCGGCGGGGAACAGCAGATGCTGGCCATCGCCCGGGCGCTGATGGCGCGGCCGCGGCTCTTGCTGCTGGACGAACCGTCGATGGGGCTGGCTCCCTTGCTGGTACAGGAAATTTACCGGGCGATTCGCCAGATCAACCAATCCGGGGTGTCGGTGCTCCTCGTGGAGCAAAACACGCGCATGGCGCTGACGCTCGCCGACCGCGGGTACGTCATGGACAACGGCGAGGTCGTGCTGGAGGGGCCGGCAAGCGCCCTCGCCGATCATCCCGCGCTGGATCCGTTCACGGCCGCCTGGTGAGGGCGGACGGGCGGCCGACAGGGTCGCTCCCGCCCCTTCCTTCCGACTCCGGAATGCGCAACGTTTCCTCCGTCACCTTCCATGAAGCGTGCAACGGGATGGTCCACTCCACCGTATTAGTGATCGAGCGTTTGGTCACGCCAGAACGGGATATGCGGGCGGAGAAGTCCCGTACCGGCAGGTTTTTGCGCGAAAAATACGGGGCGGAGCCGATTCGCTGACCGGAAGGAAAGGAAGGGTGCCGATTTGCTCGGAAACGAAAACCAGGTTCATGGGAATGGCGATCACGGGAATCTTGCCCCGGAACACCGCGGGCACGAGAACGATGTGCAAGGGCACGACATTCCGGGGCCCTTCGGACAGGGACCGGACGAAGGCAAGGGCGCCATCCGGAAGACGACGGTCCGCTATCTGGTTCGCCTGATCCGCGACGGCGGCGTGCCCAAACTTGTCCTCACCGCCGCGGTGCTGCTCAGCGTCGTCAGCTCCGCGGCCGGACTGGTCGTGCCGCTGCTTACCGGCGGCCTGATCGATCATTTTCAGGCGGACACGTTTCAACCGGCGTCCGTCGCGATGCTCATCGCGCTGTTCGTCCTGCAGGCCGTCGCCGGCGGCGTGTCCCATTACATGCTTTCCTATGCGGGTCACCAGACGGTGAACCGGATCCGCAAACGGCTCTGGGACCGGGTGCTGGCGCTTCCCGTGCCGTTTTTCGACCGCCACCGGTCGGCGGAGACGATGAGCCGCATCACCAACGACACGAACGAGATCCGGACGCTCATCACCGACCATCTGGTCGCCTTTTTCTCCAACGCGCTCACCGTGGTCGGGTCGGTCGCGCTGCTGTTTTATCTGGACTGGCAGATGACGCTCATCATCCTGCTCGCGGTGCCGCTGGGCTTCGGTCTGCTCATGCCGATCGGCGGCAAGATGTACAAAATTTCGCTCGGCATGTACGGGGAACTGGCCCGGCTGGCGGCGTCGCTGACGCAGGTCATCGCGGAAATCCGGCTGGTCAAGGCCTCGAACGCGGAACCCCGGGAGCGGGCCGGCGGCCACGCGAAGATGGACAACCTGTACCGGTACGGCATGAAAGAGGCCAAAATTTACGCGGTGCTGACCCCGCTGATGACGATGGTGATGGTGATGCTGCTCGTCGTCATCATCGGCTACGGCGGCGTGCGCGTGTCGTCGGGCGCGCTCAGCGCCGGGGAACTGGTTTCGTTCATGCTGCTCTTGTTCCAGACGATGTTCCCGTTCACCCAGTTCGCCACGTTCTATTCGCAGGCGCAGAAGGTGATGGGCGCCACGGAACGGATCCGGCTCATTCTGGAATCCGAGCCCGAAACGGACGGGAGCGGCCTTCCCGTTCCGGCCGGTCATCATGATCTGATTTTTCAAAATGTTACGTTCAGTTACCGGGAAGGCGAGCCGGTGTTGCGCGGCGTCAGCCTGACGATCCTGGCGCGGCGGGTGACGGCGCTTGTCGGCCCGAGCGGCAGCGGCAAAACGACGATTTTCTCGTTGATCGAGCGGTTTTACCTTCCGGACGAGGGAACCATCCTGTTCGGGGATACGCCCGTCGAGCGGTTTTCACTGGCCGCCTGGCGCAAGAAAATCGGCTACGTCTCGCAGGAGAGCCCGCTGATGGCCGGCACGATCCGCGACAACCTCGTCTACGGACGGGATGACGACGTGTCCGAAGCGGAGATGGTGGAGGCGGCGAAGCTGGCCTACGCGCACGATTTCATTCTCGCGTTGCCGAACGGCTACGACACTGAAGTGGGCGAGCGGGGCATCCGGCTCTCCGGGGGCCAGCGGCAGCGGGTGGCGATCGCCCGGGCGCTCTTGCGCAATCCGGACATTTTGCTGCTCGACGAGGCGACGGCCAACCTGGACAGCGATTCCGAACACGAAGTGCAAAAGGCGCTGCGCAACCTGATGGCCGACCGGACCACGATCGTCATCGCCCACCGCCTGTCCACCGTCGTGAACGCGGACCGGATCATCGTGGTGGAACAAGGGCGGGTGACGGGCTGCGGCACGCACGAGGAGTTGCTGCGAACCCATCCGTCCTACGCCGAGTGGGCGCGCAAGCAGTTTCGAGCCGGCGCGGCGGCCGGATGAGAGAAAAGGATCGCGTGATGCGAAGCCCCGTAGTCGGGGCTCTTTTTTTTGCGAATAAAAGCGGTTGACAAGGGGAGGAAAGTTTTAAAATGCGTTATGTATCATTTTTTTCGGAGATCCGTTCAAGGGTCATCCGGCGGTGCGCAACGTGTCGCTGCGCGTGCCGCGCGGCCGGAATCAGGCTTTGTGATGCGACTCACATTACGGGCAATCCATATGGGATAAACTGAGTTCAGCTGCCGGGGGTGGAATTTGGACCTGGGGTGAGGATCATGGCTGGACGACTCGGCACCCGATGGGTGCTGCCGGCCATTTTGGCCTTGGCGACGGGTTTGACGGCTTGCGGCCAGCCAGGCGGCAAGACCCTGGATTTCTCCTTGGCGGACGGCATGACGGGCGGGGAATCCGCAGAAACGGTGGAATTGACCGTGTCGGCGGCCGCAAGCCTGACCGACGCGCTCAAGGACATCCGGAAGGTTTACGAATCGAGGCATCCCGATGTCCGGCTGGTCTTCAACTTCGGCGCCTCGGGGACGCTGCAACGGCAAATCGAGCAGGGGGCGCCCGTGGACCTGTTTATTTCCGCATCCGCCCGAAACGTCAGGGACCTCGTCGAAAAGGGACGGATGGACGAACGGCGGCCAATCCGTTTGTTGACCAATGAACTGGTCGTCGTCGTACCCGCGGATGGACACGCGGACGCGGCAACCCTCGCGGATTTGCTCAAGCCGGAGATCAAGCGCGTGGCGATCGGCATCCCGGAAAGCGTGCCGGCCGGAAGTTACGCCAGGGATGCGCTTGCGAACGCCGGGTTGTGGGAGGCGCTGCAACCGAAAACCGTTCAAGGGAAGGACGTCCGGCAAGTGCTGCAATACGTGGAAACCGGCAACGCCGACGCCGGATTCGTGTACAGGACGGACGCGCTGACGTCGCGGCGGGTGCGAATCGTCTTTGCTGTCGATCGGGAATCCTGCGCGCCGGTCGAATACCTCGCCGGAATCGTCAAGGACGCCCGGCACCGGAAAGAGGCCGAAGCGTTCCTTGCCTTCCTGCAATCGGAGGAAGCGCTCGATCTGTTCGCAACCTACGGCTATTCCGTACCGAAGTGAAGGAGTCGGTCATGGACTGGAATGCCTTTTGGTCCCCGATCCGCATTTCGCTGCAGGTGACCCTCGTCGCCAGCATGCTGGTGACGATTTTGGGGCTTGCCGCCGCCTGGCGGATGTCCCGGCGGCCGTTCAGGGGAAAGTCGCTGCTGGAAACCGCCATCATGCTGCCGCTTGTGCTGCCGCCCACGGTTGTCGGTTTTCTGCTTCTGATCCTGCTCGGCCGGAAAAGCGGGCTGGGTCGCGCCATCGAATGGCTGTTCGATGCCCCGGTCGTGTTTTCCTGGTGGGCCGCCGTCATCGCTTCGGTGGTGGTGTCGTTTCCGCTGGTCTACCAGACGATGAAGGTGGGGTTCGCTTCCGTCGACCGGGATCTGGAGGATGCCGCCCGTTCCTTCGGCGCCAGCGAATGGCAGGTCTTCCGGCTGATCACGCTTCCCTTGACCTTCCGTTCGCTCCTCTCCGCTTATCTTCTCGGTTTTGCGCGCAGTCTGGGCGAATTCGGCGCCACCTTGATGATTGCCGGCAACATTCCGGGCAAGACGCAAACCATCCCCACGGCGATCTATGTGGCGGTCGATGCCGGAAACATGACGATGGCGTGGGCCTGGGCGGGTGCGATGATCTTCATTTCCTTCCTGATGTTGCTGCTGGTCGGACACCGGCAATCCTGAGCGCCTTCGCTGCAACCTCTTGTCGCAATCTCTCCTGTTGCAACCTCACGCCGCAACCTCTCCTTGTGACGAACGTCACATTTTGCCGCGGGAAGGTTCCATTATACTGGTCTCACCAACAACAGGATGGGTGGGGAAGCCGATGACGGACGCTGTCCCGCATCCCGGCCATTCGGGAACGGTTGAAATCCGCTTCTTCCGGATGGGAAGGGATGCGGTGTTTCTGGTCACCGGAGGAACGGCCCACCTCGGGGCCGCCGCGATTGCGTACAGCCCGGACGGGCGGGACGCCCATGCGGAGGTGTTGTCCCTGCCCGGCCATCGGGAAGGGGAACTTGCCGCCGAACTGGCGCGCATGGCGTCCGAGGCGCTGGGCTGCGCGGTCGCCGTGCTGGCGGGCATTCATCTGCATCAGCCGTCCCGCCAGGACATTGAACGGGTGGTGGCGGAAGCGAGACGCAAGATGGAACAGGTTCTCGCGGACATCCAACCATCACCGGACGGAAATGGGGGGTGGCGATGAACAAGGCGTTCGTAGACCGGTTCGGCCGGGTGCACGATTACCTGCGCATTTCGGTGACGGACCGGTGCAACCTGCGCTGCGTCTACTGCATGCCGCCGGAAGGGCTGCGGTTCGAACCGGATCACCGGATTCTGTCCTGCGAGGAAATTGCCGAAATCGTCCGGGTGCTCGCCCCCCTCGGCGTCCGGAAACTGCGGCTCACCGGCGGGGAACCGTTGGTGCGAAAGGATCTGCCGCGGCTGGTCTCCATGCTTTCCGCCATCCCGGGCATCGAGGACATCGCCCTGTCCACCAACGGCATCCTCCTGGCGCCGCTGGCCGACGAACTGAAAGCGGCCGGGCTCAAGCGGGTGAACATCAGCCTGGATTCGCTGCGGCCGGACCGCTTTGCCGCGATCACCCGGGGCGGGAATCTGGACATGGTGTTGCGCGGACTGAAAGCCAGTCGCCGGGTCGGATTCGACCCGATCAAGCTGAACGTGGTGCTGATGAAAGGCGTCAACGACGACGAGGTGGAATCCTTCCTGCGGCTGACCCTCGACGAGCCGGTGCATGTCCGCTTTATTGAATATATGCCGATCGGTCACGCGGGAACGGAATGGAAGTCGGCCTACCGGCCGCTGGCCCACGTGCTGGACACCTGCCGCCGCCTGAACTGGCGTTTCGCGCCGGTCGGCGACGTTTACGGCAACGGCCCCGCGGACACGTACCGGATCGAGGGAGCGGCCGGAACGTTCGGCCTGATTCATCCGGTCAGCGACCATTTCTGCGGAAGCTGCAACCGGCTGCGGCTGACCGCGGACGGCCATATCAAGGCGTGCCTGTACTGGTCCGACGAATTTCAGGTGCGCCCCCACATCGGCGATGCGGCGGCGATCGAAGCCCTGTTCCGCAAGGCGCTGGACATGAAGCCGGAAACGCACGAAATGGCCCGGGCGCTGGCGGGAGAACAACTCTCCCGGACGCCGACCGCGCGCCGCATGTCGCAAATCGGCGGGTAAGGCGCGGCCGCTTTCGTCAAAAATTTGTCACTGAATCTGCCAACCGGATTACCTACCGGTTGGCTTTTTTTGTCGTTTCGTCGAATTCGCGCTCACGCGTGACGCCACTCACAATTTCCCGGCCGTGCAATGATACATTCGTCAAAGCGGGAGATGACAGTATTACGCGACGTTGACGACATCATGACGGACAAGGGAGGGCGACCATGGGCAAAAGAACCGCACTGTTCAGCAAAAAACTGAAATATTTCGCCAAACGGGAGACGTACGCCGGAGGGTGGAGCGAGCAGTCGCCGGCCGGCAGGGAATGGGAGGACCTGTACCGCAGGCGGTGGCAACACGACAAGGTCGTGCGCTCGACCCACGGCGTCAATTGCACCGGTTCCTGCAGTTGGCAAATCTTTGTGAAAGACGGCATCGTCACCTGGGAAACCCAACATACGGACTACCCTTCCACCGGTCCGGACATGCCCGAATTCGAACCGCGCGGCTGTCCGCGGGGAGCCAGCTTTTCCTGGTACCTGTACAGCCCGTTGCGCGTCAAGTATCCGTACGTTCGCGGCGCGCTGCTGGAGATGTGGCGACAGGCGAAACAGGAGGAAGGCGATCCGGTCCGGGCGTGGGCCAGCATTGCGGAGCAACCGGAAAAGGCCAGACGCTACAAGTCGCTCCGCGGCAAAGGCGGGTTTGTCCGCGCTTCCTGGGATGAGGCGGCGGAAATCATCGCGGCATCGATGATTCACACGATCAAGACCCAAGGACCGGACCGGATCATCGGGTTCTCGCCGATTCCGGCCATGTCCATGGTCAGCTACGCGGCCGGCGCCCGGTTTCTCTCGCTCGTGGGCGCGCCGCTGCTCAGCTTTTACGACTGGTACGCCGATTTGCCCCCGGCTTCGCCGCAAATCTGGGGCGACCAGACGGACGTGCCGGAGAGCAGCGACTGGTTCAATGCCGGCTACCTCATCGTCTGGGGGTCCAACCTGCCGCTGACCCGGACGCCGGACGCCCACTTCCTGGCCGAGGCGCGTTATCGCGGCGCGAAAGTCGTTTCCGTGAGCCCCGACTACGCGGAGTTTGTCAAGTTTGCCGACGCGTGGCTGTCGGTCAAACCGGGAACGGACGGTGCGCTCGCCATGGCGATGGGGCACGTGATCCTGAAAGAGTTTTACGTGGAAAATCCGACTGATTATTTCCTGCAATACGCCAAACAGTACACGGATCTGCCCTGCCTGGTGCTGATCGAGGAGAACAACGGCGAATATACGGCCGGCCGCTTCCTGCTGGCGGAAGATCTCGGTCTTGAGGAATCCCGCGCCGACTGGAAAACGGTGGTTTACGACGACAACAGCGGGACGTTCACCGTTCCCAACGGCAGCCTGGGCTTTCGCTGGAGCGAGGAAGGCCGCTGGAACCTGCGGCTGGAAAACGGGCAGGGAGAACCGGTCGCTCCCCGTCTGTCCCTGCTCGGCGTTCACGACGAGGTCATGACGCTGGGGTTCCCGTATTTTGACGACAACGGGCGCCAGGTGCTCAAGCGGGCCGTGCCGGTCAAGCGGATCCGGCAGGGAGACAGAACGCTGCTGGTGACGTCCGTTTACGACCTGGTGCTGGCCAAGTACGGGATCGACCGGAATTTGGGAGACACGTGTCCGAAGAGCTACGACGATGAGCTGCCGTTCACGCCGGCCTGGCAGGAGAAGATCACCGGGGTGGACCGCCGGGAGGCCATCCGGATCGCCCGCGAATTTGCCCGCAACGCCATCGAGACAAAGGGCCGCTCCATGATCATCATGGGGGCCGGGATCAACCACTGGTACCATTCCGATCTCATCTACCGGGCGATCATCAACCTGGTGGTGATGACGGGATGCCAGGGTGTCAACGGCGGAGGCTGGGCTCATTACGTCGGACAGGAAAAGCTGCGCCCCGCGGAAGGGTGGCAGACGATCGCCTTCGCCCGGGACTGGTCCCAGCCGCCGCGCTTGCAGAACGGAACCTCGTTTTTCTACTTTGCCACCGACCAGTGGCGCTATGAGGACATTCCGATGGACCAATGGGTGTCCCCGCTGGCGGAGAAAGCCCGGTACACGCATTGCGCCGACTACAACGTGCTGGCCGCAAGGCTCGGCTGGCTGCCTTCCTATCCGCAGTTCAACCGCAATTCGCTGGAACTGGCGCGGGAGGCGGAACGGGCCGGCGCCCGTACCCCCGAAGAGATCGCCGCCTATGTCGCCGGTCAACTGAAGAGCCGGAACCTGCGGTTTGCCATCGAACAGCCGGACGATCCGGCCAATTTCCCGCGCGTCCTGTTCGTCTGGCGGGCGAACCTGATTTCCAGTTCGGGCAAGGGCCACGAGTATTTCCTGAAACACCTGCTGGGCGCTTCGCACGGACTGCTGAACGAGGACGGAAACGGGCTGCGGCCGCAGGAGATCGAATGGCGGGATCCGGCGCCGGAAGGCAAGCTGGATCTGCTCGTCAACCTGGATTTCCGTATGGCCGGAACCGCGCTGTATTCGGACATCGTCCTGCCCGCCGCGACCTGGTACGAAAAGCACGATCTGAGCAGCACCGACATGCACCCGTTTGTCCATCCGTTCAATCCGGCGGTCTCTCCCCTGTGGGAATCGCGAACGGACTGGGACATTTTCAAGACGCTCGCACGCGCGTTCTCGGACCTGGCGGCCCGCCATTTCCGCGAGCCGCAGAAAGACGTCGTGGCCACGCCGCTCCTGCACGATTCGCCGGACGAGCTGGCGCAGCCGTACGGGGAGGTGCGGGACTGGAGCAAGGGAGAATGCGAACCGGTTCCCGGCAAGACGATGCCGCACCTGCACGTGGTCGAACGCGACTATGCGGCCGTGTACGAGAAAATGACCTCCCTGGGTCCGCTGGTGAAGGAAAAGCCGATCGGCACGAAAGGCATCGCCTGGTCCGCGGCGGAAGAGTACGAAAAGCTGAAGGGCGTGCTCGGCGTCAAGGCGAGCGGAATCGCGGCGGGATGCCCCGATTTGAGCGGGGACCGGCAGGTGGCGGAGGCGATTCTGACCCTCTCGTCCACGACGAACGGCAAGATGGCGGTCAAGGCGTGGGAAGCGCTCGAACGGCGGACTTCGCTGCGTTTGAAAGATCTGGCGGAAGAACGGGCGGAAGAGTGTTTCACGTTCGAGGAGATCACCGCGCGGCCGAAAACGGTGATCACGTCCCCCGCGTTCAGCGGATCGGAAAAAGGCGGACGGCGCTATTCGCCGTTCACCACCAACGTGGAGCGGCTCATTCCGTGGCGGACGCTGACCGGCAGACAGCAGTTTTACGTCGACCACGGCCTGCTGCGGGAGTTCGGCGAGTCGCTTGCGACCTTCAAGCCGCCGCTGAAGTCGCCGCCGTTCCGTCCGGACGGCAAGCGGCCCGACCGGGACGGCAAGGAAATCGTGCTGAACTACCTGACGCCGCACAACAAGTGGTCGATTCACAGCATGTATTACGACGCTCTGCCGATGCTGACGCTGTTCCGCGGGGGGCCCACCGTGTGGATGAACCACGAGGACGCCCGCGAGGCGCAAATTGCCGACAACGACTGGATCGAATGTTTCAACCGTAACGGGGTGGTCGTGGCCCGCGCCGTCGTGTCGCACCGGATTCCGCGGGGGATGGCGTTCATGTACCACGCCCAGGACCGCCATATCCACGTGCCGGGAACCAGACTGACGGAAACCCGGGGCGGCACGCACAACAGCCCGACCCGCATCCATCTCAAGCCGACGCACATGATCGGGGGGTACGCCCAGCTCAGTTACGGGTTCAACTATTACGGGCCGACGGGGAACCAGCGGGATTTGCACGTCATCATCCGGAAGTTGCGGGAGGTGGACTGGCTTGAAGATTAAGGCGCAGGTCGGCATGGTCATCAATCTGGACAAATGCATCGGCTGCCACACCTGCAGCGTCACCTGCAAAAACACCTGGACGAACCGCCCCGGCGCGGAATACATGTACTGGAACAACGTCGAAACGAAACCGGGCATCGGTTATCCCAAACAGTGGGAGGACCAGCGGCGTTACAACGGCGGCTGGGAGCTGCGGAACGGCAAGCTGGAACTGAAGGCGGGCCCCAGGTGGAAACGGCTGCTGAACATCTTTCACAATCCCGACCAGCCGACGATGGACGATTATTTTGAGCCGTGGACCTATGATTACGAAACGTTGACATCCAGTCCCGTCCGCAAGCATCAGCCCGTCGCCAGGGCGAAATCCAGAGTGACCGGGCAGTATATGGACCTCCGGTGGGGACCGAACTGGGAGGACGATCTGGCCGGCGCGCACGAGACGGGACGCGAGGATCCGAACTTGCGGGGCCTCGAGGAAGAGATCCGCATGGAATTCGAGCAGGCGTTCATGATGTATCTTCCGCGCCTGTGCGAACACTGCATCAACCCGCCGTGCGTCTCCGCCTGCCCTTCCGGGGCCATGTACAAGCGCGACGAGGACGGCATCGTGCTTGTCGATCAGAACGCCTGCCGCGCGTGGCGGTTTTGCGTGTCCAGCTGTCCGTACAAAAAGGTGTATTTCAACTGGCAGACCCACAAGGCCGAGAAATGCACGCTCTGCTTCCCGCGGATCGAAGCCGGGTTGCCCACGATCTGCTCGGAAACGTGCGTGGGCCGCGTCCGCTACCTCGGTCTGATGTTCTATGACGCGGACAAGGTGAAGGAAGCCGCTTCCGTCCCCGACGAACGGGATCTCTACCGGGCCCAGCTGGGCATCTTCCTCGACCCCCGCGATCCGGAAGTGGTGCGGGAGGCGCGTCGGGCGGGCATTCCGGAAGACTGGATTGAAGCGGCGCAGCGGTCGCCGATTTACAAGATGGTCATGGAATGGCGCATTGCCCTGCCGCTGCACCCGGAATACCGGACGATGCCGATGGTCTGGTACGTGCCGCCCCTCAGCCCGATCACGAACCGGATCGAAGGGAAGGGAAGCGGGCACGATCCGCACGACATTTTCCCGGCGATCGACACGATGCGGATTCCCGTGGCCTATCTGGCCAATCTGCTGTCCGCCGGCGACACCGGGGTCATCCGCGACGTCTTGCGCAAGATGGCGGCGATGCGGATCCACATGCGCAACAAGCAGACCGGGCGGACGACGGATCCGGCCCTGCTCGGGGAGATCGGGATGGACGACCGGACCGTCGAGGACATGTACCGTCTGCTGGCCATCGCCAAATACGAGGACCGGTTTGTCATTCCGCCGGCGCACCGCGAACAGGTGGCCGATCTGTATCTCGAACAGGGCGGCTGCGGTCTCGATTTCGCCGGCGGGCCGGGGTCCTGCGGCGTATTTTGAGGCGGGAGGGGACGCCATATGAACCGGGACATGTCAAGATCGCTCTGCCGACTTCTTTCCCATCTGCTGCAATATCCCGATCAGGCGTGGCGGAAGTCGCTGCCGGCGGTTCGTGCCGAAGCGGAAACCTTGGCCGACGGGGAAGCGAAACGCCTGCTGACGGCGTTTCTCGATCGGGCGGAGCCAAGCGATCCGCTGGAGTGGCAGCGTCTGTACGTTGAAACGTTCGACTTCGGCAAGAAAACCAACCTCTACCTGACCTATGCCCGATTCGGGGAGGAGCGCGAGCGGGGCCGCGCCCTGCTCGACTTGAAACGGCGCTACGCCGAAGCCGGCCTGGCCCCGGTCGACAGCGAGCTTCCCGATTATCTGCCGCTGGTGCTGGAGTTTGCGGCGGTTGCGCCCCGGGAAACGGCGCAGGCGGTGCTGGCGGAGTTCCGTCCCGCCATTCGATCCATCCGCGACGAACTGGCGAAAGCGGGACATCCGTACGTTCCCTTGTTTGATCTGGTGCTGGATGCCGTCCCCGGACAAGCGCCGGAGCATATGGAAACCATTCCCGCGGGGAGGGCTGTTCGTTGAGCCGAATCGAACCCTTTTTGTGGGGCGTGTTCCCCTATATCCTGTTGACCTGGTTCGCGGTTTCGCTCGTGTGGCGATATGTCAGGCGTCCGTTCGGCTGGACGTCCAAATCGAGCGAATTTCTGGAAAAACGGATGCTGAAATGGGGAAGCGTGGCTTTTCACTACGGGATCCTCGCGGTGATTTGCGGTCACGTCGCCGGTCTGCTCGTCCCGGCGGACGTCTACCGTTCCCTGGGAATCCGCGATGAAACCTACCACCTTGTGGCCGTGGCCGGCGGACTTCCCGCGGGCCTGATCGCGCTGGCAGGGGCGGCGATCCTGCTGGTTCGCCGAGTCGCGGTTCCCCGTATCCGCGCCGTCAGCAGCGCGGGGGACTGGGTGGCGATGATCGTTCTCTTGCTGGTGATCGTCACCGGACTCGCCGCCACCGCGGCCAACGCGGCAAATCCCGCGCACTTTGACTACCGGACGACGATCGGTCCGTGGTTGCGCGGGTTGCTGACGTTTCGGCCCAGGCCCGAATGGATGGCGGACGTGCCGGTCGGATTCAAGATTCATATTCTGATGTCCTTCCTGCTGTATGCGGTTTTTCCGTTTACCCGGCTCGTTCACGTGTTCAGCGTACCGCTCGGATATTTGAAACGCCGTTATGTCCTTTATCGCCGAAGGACGTCCTGAGCGGGCGGAACGTTTGGGGGAAAAAAGCTGTTGAGGTGCGGTCAGAATGAAGTGGACGGAAAAAATCCAGTTGCCGCTGCAAACCCTGAGTCTGGTGGCGGCGTTCATGGTTTGGGTGATTCTCTCCGCCCTGCTGCCCCTGATCCGGGAAGAGATCGCGCTGACGCCCGGCCAGGCGGCCTGGGTTACGGCCGTTCCGGTGATTCTCGGTTCGCTGCTCCGCATTCCGCTGGGCTTCTGGACGAATCGTTACGGCGCGCGATTGAACTTTACGCTCAGTTTTCTCGCCCTGATTCTCCCGGTCGGATGGATCAGCATCGCCGATTCCTTTGCGGATTTGATGGTTGGCGGACTTCTGCTGGGCATCAGCGGCGCCACGTTTTCGATCGGCGTCACCTCGCTGCCGAAGTACTATCCGAAACATCGGCATGGGGCGGTCAACGGCATCTACGGCATGGGCAACGCGGGAACGGCGCTCACCACCTTTTTGGCGCCGGTCGCGGCCGTCGAGATCGGCTGGCGGGCGACCGTGCAGTTGTACCTTGTCCTTCTGGCCGTGTTCGCGCTGGCGAACTTCCTGCTGGGCGACCGGCGGGAACCGAAGGTGACCGCCTCGCTTTCGGAACAGGTGAAAGCTGTGTGCAAAAACGAGAAACTGTGGCTGCTCAGCCTGTTCTATTTCATCACGTTCGGCTCCTTTGTGGCGTTCACCGTCTATCTGCCGAACTTTCTCGTGTCCCATTTCGCACTGGACAAGGTGGACGCCGGGTTGCGCACGGCGGGATTCATCGTGCTGGCCACGCTGGCCCGTCCGCTCGGAGGCTGGCTGTCCGACCGCTGGAATCCGTTCGGCGTCCTGATGTTCGTCTTCGGCGGACTGGCGTTCTCGGGGGTGCTGCTGTCCTTCTCCCTGTCGATCGAACTGTTCACGGCCGGGGCGCTGGCGGTGGCGGTGTGCGCCGGTCTGGGGAACGGAGCCGTGTTCAAGCTGGCGCCGCTCTACTTCTCCCGGCAGGCCGGCATTGTGAACGGCATCGTGTCGGCCATGGGCGGCATGGGCGGGTTCTTCCCCCCGATCATTCTCACCGCCCTGTACGGCATGACCGGCCATTACGCGATCGGGTTCATGGCGCTCTCGGAATTTGCGCTGGTCAGCCTTGTCCTGGTGATCTGGCTGTTTTACCAGGACCAGCTTCGTCTGGCTTCCACGATACTCGAGCATACCATTGAAGGCATTCTCATCACCGACGCCAACGGCATCATTCGTTCCGTGAATCCGGCGTTTACGGCCGTCACCGGTTACAGCGCCGAGGAAGCGATCGGCAAGCGGCCCAATATCCTGAAATCCGGCCGGCAGGACCGGCAATTTTACGAAGACATGTGGCGTTCGTTGCGGGAGAAGGGTTACTGGCAGGGGGAAATCTGGAACAGGCGGAAAAACGGGGACATTTATCCGGAGTGGCTGAGCATTACCGCGATCAAAAACGAGAACGGCGAAGTTCAATACTACGCGGGGATGTTCAGCGACATTTCCGGGAAACGGGCGCCAAACCCCGCCAGCGGCGAATAAACGGCGGACAGGTCCGCCGCCGTCCTCGCGCCCGGCGCCGCGCCCGGGGCGGGACCGGACGCGCATCCCGCGCGGTGGGAACACGACTCGCATTCGCTCCGGCAACATCAGGAGGAGGGGTCAGGGTGGAACAGGCCGTGACGGGCGTCATACTGGCCGGCGGGAAAAACCGGCGGATGGGCGGAACGCCCAAGGCGCTGCTTGAGTTCCGGAACGAACGGTTGCTGCACCGGCAAATCCGGCAATTGAGACAACGATGCGCCGAGATTCTCCTTGTCACGAACGATCCGGTTCTCTTTCGGCCGCATTTGGACGGGGACATCCGGGTGATCGCGGATGTCTATCCGGGCTGCGGGCCGCTTGGCGGCATGCACGCCGCGTTCTCGGCGGCCCGGTTTCCCCTGGTCTGGCTGGTCGGTTGCGACATGCCGTTCATTTCGCCTTCGGCCGCCTTCCTGATGCTGCAACGCCTGGAACCGTCGACTTGCGACGCGGTCATCCCCCGCATCGGCGGCAGGCTTCATCCTTTGCACGGCATCTACCATCCCCGCTGTGCGGACGTCATCCCGGGCATGCTGGAAAGCCAAAGGTACAAAATCGGCGAGTTTCTGCAACGGATCCGTTGCCGGCCGCTGGATCAATCGGTCTTTCGCGAAGAAGGCATCGATCCGCGGTTTGTGTGCAACGTCAACTCGCCCGAGGATTACCGGGCGGCGCTGGCGCTGGACGACATGGCGGCCGATCCTGCAGATCCCGGTCGGCGCTCCTGAAGGCCCTTCTGTCCGAAGTCCGAAATGATATCCATCTCAGACAAATGCGACCGGCAAAGCGTGAGACGCATCACATTTCCGGGCGGCAGGTTTTGTTACGCTGAAGGATGAAACAGGCCGCCACGGGGAGGCGCCTTGGCGGTCCCGCAAAGGGAGGAACAACACCATGCAACGACCCGAAGAATCCGCAGCGCGGCCGGCGAACGGGCCCTGCCTTGACACGTCCGTCACGCTGGGCGAGCTGGTGACGCGGTACCCGAAAACGGCGCAAGTGTTCAAACGGTACGGCATCGACTTCTGTTGCGGCGGCAAACGGCCGCTTCGCGTGGTGCTGGCCGAGAGCGGTTTGTCCGAGGAAGAACTGGCGTCACAGCTGAGGGAGGCTTTCGCCGGGGCTGAAGACGAAGGCGAGGCCCCCGACTGGACGAAGAGAAGTTTCGCCGAATTGATCGATCATATCGTCAGCGTCCATCACGGCTACCTGTATCGGGAGTTGCCCGAGATCGGCCAGTACGTGGTCAAGATCGACCATGTCCACGGCGGCCGGCATCCCGAGCTGGCGCAGGTGCGCGACCTGTTCGCCCGGATGCGCCAGGAATTGATGATCCATCTGCCCAAGGAAGAAATGGATCTGTTCCCGGCCATCAAGAGACTGGAACAGGAGCCGTCGGCCGAACAGCGCGGGCGATTGACCGCCATGGTGGAGGCGCTGGAAGACGAGCATGAGTCGTGCGGCGAAATCTTGAAACAAATCCGGAGCGTGACGAACGATTACGCCGTTCCGGACGACGCCTGTGCGACCTATCGCCTGACGTTCCAAAAACTGCAGGAGCTGGAGTCCGATCTCTTCCAGCATATCCACCTGGAAAACAACGTGCTGTTTCCGCGCGCTCTGAATTTTCCGGTGTAACGGATGACGCGCAACACGACGGCGCATGGCTGCATGCCAAACGGCCATCCGGTCCCAGGGGATGGCCGTTTGTGCGTCAATGATGGTTCGCGCCGCAACCGCAGTTTCCGCCGCAGCCGCATCCCTCGCTCTTGAAGTCGTCGGGCCGGGGCAACCGGTTGAGTTCGACGGTTTTGGTGATGTACTGGCTGACCAGCTGGTGCAGGTGGTGAAACTCCCGCTGCGCATACAGGAAGCGGCGAATCACGTCGTTATCGTATAACGCCCGTTCTTCCCGTTCGTACTCGTCCACTTCCTCCCGTGTCGGTTCCAGGTTCAGCTCCTCTTTTTGCTGCAGGCGCCGGTGTTTCTCCAGAAACCGCTCATACTGCGCCACCGCTGCTTCGTCTTCCGCAAACCGGTCGATCATTTGCCGCAGCGTCCGGAACGACTCCTGCGCGAGCAGGGCGCTGCACAGCTCCTCCATTTTTTCCCGGACAAGGCCGGTATCGATTTTCGTGATCACGCGGTGGATGCCTCCTTGCCGTGTTCGGATTGGTTCCTTTCCACTGTAAATCCGGATGGGCGGCTGGGACGTGACCGGGATCACACTTCGGGGGAGGAAACAGACTTAACATAAAATGGACAGGGAAAAATGAACCGTCAGATCGCCGACGGATGGAGGGAACAGCAGGATGACCGATCCGTACAAGCGCGAGCGGATTTACCGGCATGCCGTTCAGGTCGGCGAAGCCCAGAAGAGACTCGAGGCGTTTGTTTCGGCAACGGACCGGGAATGGGTGCCGCTGGAGCAGGCCTACGGACGATACCTGGCGGAAGATATCCTGGCGTCGCATCCGCTGCCGCATTTTCGCCGATCGGGCATGGACGGGTTTGCCGTTCGCACGGACGACCTCCGGGAAGCGTCGGCGGACCGTCCCGTTTGTCTGAAGGTGATCGAACACGTCCCGTGCGGCTTCGTTCCCGGGAAACGGCTGGAGCCGGGAACCGCCGCCCGGACGATGACCGGCGCGATGGTGCCGGAAGGAGCCGATGCGGTCGTTCGCCTGGAAGCGGTGCAGGAAGAAATCCGGGACGGGGAGCCGCATATCCGGATATCCCGGCGTATTCCGCCCGGCGACAATGTGTCCGAAATCGGGTCGGAACTGCCGGAAGGCGCGCTGATTTTGCGGCGCGGGCGCAGGATCCGTTCCGGAGAGCTGGCCGTTCTGTCGGCGTACGGTTTTCACCGGGTGCCGGTGTTTCGCGCGCCGGTGGTGGCCATCTTTTCCACCGGAGCGGAATTGTTGCGGGTGGAGGAGCCCTTGCAGCCGGGAAAGATTCGCAACAGCAACGCCCACATGCTCGCGGGACTGGTCAGACAGGCCGGAGGCGTGCCGCTTTGGCTCGGACAGATCGGCGACGATCTGGACGCCGCCCGGGCGAAAATGGCGGAAGGCCTGGACAGGGCCGATCTGGTCATCAGCACCGGCGGCGTTTCCGTAGGCGATCACGATGTGTTGACCGACCTGTTTCTCCGGTGGGAAGGCGAAGCCCTGTTCAATAAGGTGGCCATGCGGCCGGGCAGCCCGACCACCGCGGGCGTTCTGGACGGCAAAATCTGCCTTGCCCTGTCCGGCAATCCGGGGGCGTGTTTTGTCGGCTTTCATCTGTTTGCGCGGCCGGTGCTGCTCGGCATGCAAGGTTGCGGCGATCCTTACTTGCCGGAAATCAAGGCCGTATTGCAGGGCCGCAACGCCAAGGCGGATGCTTACACGCGCTTCGTGAGAGGCCGGCTCCTGTACACCGATGACGGACGGGTGGGCGCCGAGCCGGTGGGTCAGGACAAGTCCAGCGTCATGACTTCCATCAAGGACGCCGACTGCCTGATCCGGATTCCGCCGGGGAAGACGGAAACGGCCGAGGGAAGCCTCGTGACCGCGTTGCGTCTGCCTGAAGCGTGAGGAGATGCCGATGAAGGTGTTCCAGGTGGTCGGTTATCAGAACACGGGCAAAACGACGCTGATTTGCAGGCTGATCGAGTGGTTTTCGGAAGCCGGTTATCGCGTCGGCACCATCAAGCACGACGCGCACCGGACCGACTTCGACCGCGAGGGCAAGGACACCTGGCGGCACCGGCGGGCCGGCGCCGAAACGGCCGCCATCGTTTCCGGTTCCGGCACCGCGCTGTTTTCTTCGCATCCGTTGACGCCGGCGGAACTGCTGAAGCGGCTGGGCGATCCGGACATTGTGCTGCTGGAAGGGTTTAAACGGGAACATTACCCGAAAATCGTGATGGTCCGGACGCCGGCGGACTGGGAACTGGCCGGACAATTGACCAACGTGGCGGCCGTCGCCGCGTGGCCGGACATGATGCGTGCGATCCCGACAGGCCGGTTTGCCGTCCACCCGCTGGACGACATCGGGGGCATCGCTTCGCGGTTGCTATCCATAGCGGAACGGGGGAGTGCGGAATGAACGTTCTTTTGTTTGCGGAAATCGCCGAAATCGCCGGAACCCGCGTGGTTTCCGTGGACGTTGAAGAGCCGGTCACGATCGGACAGATCAAGACGAAACTGGCGGAGCGCTTTCCGGATCCGAGGCTGAAGGAAAAACTTCGGCTTTGTCTTGGCGCGGTCCGGGAAACGTACTGTTCCGACGACACGGTTCTGGACCGGTCGGTGGAAGAAGTCGCCCTCATTCCGCCGGTCAGCGGGGGTTGAGCATGGAACAGGCTGCGTGGGAGAATCGCGACGCACGATACGCCAGACAGATGCAATTTGCCGGGATTGGCCGGGAGGGCCAGACGAGATTGCGGCAAGCGAAGGTGGTGATCGTCGGCGCGGGGGCGCTCGGCACCGCCTTGTCCAATCACCTGGTGCGGGCGGGAGTGGGGTTCGTGCGCCTGATTGACCGCGACGTGGTGGAGCTCGGCAATCTGCACCGGCAGATGCTGTTCGACGAAACCGACGCCGCCCGTCTGCTGCCCAAGGCGATCGCCGCCGCCCGGAAATTGCGGACGATCAATTCGCAGGTCACCGTCGAGCCGGTCTTCAAGGACCTGAATGCCGCCAACGCGGAGGCGCTGCTGGGCGACGCGGATCTCATTCTCGACGGGACCGACAATTTCCACACCCGGTTTCTGATCAACGATGTGTCCGTCAAGCACGGCATCCCGTGGATTTACGGAGGGGTGGTCGGGGCCAGAGGCGCGACCATGACCATTCTTCCCGGAGAGACACCCTGCTTCCGCTGTCTGTACCCTCACGCGCCCGCGCACGGCACGATGGAAACGTGCGACACAACGGGCGTGATCGGCCCCGCCGTTCACGTCACGGCCTCCCTGCAGGCGGGCGAAGCGTTGAAATTGCTCGCCGGAGCCCGCGAGAAGCTGAACGCCGCGATGATGATCTTCGATCTGTGGGAAAACCGCATGGATCGTCTGGAGCTGGCCTCGGCCAAACGGGACGATTGTCCCGCCTGCGGCGCCGGACATTTTTCGTTTCTGGACGCGGCGGCGGAGCCGCTCATCATCCGGCACATGTGCGGGAAAGCGGCCATATCCCTGTTTCCCGCCGAGGAATTGGCATTGAACCTGGAGCAATGGGCGGACCGTCTGGCGGGGGCGGGCGTCCGTGTCCAGGTGACGAAGTATCTGGCCCGGGCCTATCTCGAATCCGGACTCGTCCTGACCCTGTTTCCGGACGGACGCGCGATCGTCCAGGGCACGGAAGATCCCGCCCGGGCCAAAAGCGTATATGTCCGGTATCTCGGGGCGTAAAATTCCGACGAAAGGGAGGCCGCGCGCATGAGCGACAAGGCGGAACTGACGCATTTCAACCGGCAGGGCCGCGCACAAATGGTCGATGTTTCGGACAAGGCGGACACGGTTCGCACGGCAACGGCGCGGGCTGCGGTTCGCATGAAGCCGGAAACGCTGCAGGCGATCCGGACGCGGGGCACGGCCAAGGGAGATGTCCTGGCCGTCGCGCAGATCGCCGGGATCATGGCGGCCAAGAACACATCCGCGTGGATTCCGATGTGCCATCCGCTCGCGCTCACGGGGGTGGACATTTCCTTCTCCGACAACGGGAAAGATGAGTTGTACATCGAGGCCCGGGTGAAAACCGTCGGAAAAACGGGCGTCGAAATGGAGGCCCTGACCGCCGCCGCTTGCGCCGCTCTGACGGTCTATGACATGTGCAAAGCGCTGGAAAAGGACATGGTCATCGCCTCCGTCCGTCTGCTCCGGAAGACGGGCGGCAAAAGCGGCGATTACATCGCGCCGGAGGGAACGGAATGAAGCGAAGGATCGGCATTCTGACGGTCAGCGACAAAGGATACGGCGGGGAACGGGAGGACCTCAGCGCGCAGGTGATCCGGCGGCTTGTCGCGGAAGGGGCCCTGGGGTATGTGACGGACTACCGCCTGGTGCCCGATGAGGAGGACCGCATTCGCGGCGCCCTGATCGACATGGCCGACCATGGACGGGCGGATCTGATCCTGACCACCGGGGGCACGGGACTGGGGCCGCGGGACGTCACCCCCGAAGCGACCCGGGCGGTAATTCAAAGGGAGGTTCCGGGCCTGGCCGACAAGATGCGGATGGACGGCATGGCCCGCACCCCGCTGGCCGCGTTGTCCAGGGGCATCGCGGGGATCAGGGGACGGACGCTGATCGTCAACCTGCCGGGCAGTCCGCGGGCCGTGGAAGAGAACCTGTCGGCCATCCTGCCGATGTTGCCGCACGCCCTGGACGTGGTCACGGGATCGTTCGGCGATCACGACGGCGCGAAGGAAGGCGCCGCGGCTCCCGGCGCGGCTCCGGAACGGAAACCGTTGAACGAGATCACCGACGGGCCCCTTCGCATCGAGGACGTGCTGAACAAGGTGCTGGACGACGATCACGGCGCCACCCTGATTTTTGTGGGTACCGCAAGGAAACACACCCGGGGCAGGGCAACGGAACGGCTGGAATATGAGGCCTATCTTCCGATGGCACTCGCCGCCATGGATCAAATCGGGGAAGAGGTGGCGAGGAAGTGGCCCGGCGCCCGATGCGCCATGACCCATCGGACCGGGAAGGTGGAGATCGGAGAAGCGAGCGTCGTCATCGCCGTTTCGGCCGCGCACCGGGACGAATGTTACGCGGCCAGCCGCTACGCGATCGAACGGCTGAAACAAATCGTGCCGATCTGGAAACGGGAGATTTATGAAGACGGCGCGGAATGGAAAGGCGATCAGACGGGAACCTGGAATCCGCTTGAGACGCCCGAATAAGGCCGGACGGCCGCCCGCCGTCCGAATGCCGGCCCGCCGCGGCCGCCCGGTGTGATTTGCCCCTTTATTCTTCCCGTTCCGGACGGATCTGTCGGTTCAGCCAGCGTTGCAAGACGACCGCGTGGTTGTGGACGGGATCCCTGGCGGCATAGACCAGGGTGACGTTCTGCCTGGTCGCCATGGCCAGAAGCCGATCGGCGAGCCCGCGGCGAACCGGGTCCGCCGCCAGTTCCTGTTCGTAGGCGGCGGTGAACTCCTCGAAGCGTTCCGGCTTGTGACAGAACCAATTGCGCAATTCGGGGCTCGGCGCGATGTCTTTCATCCATTCGTCGATCGCCGCCCGCTCCCTGGAAATCCCGCGCGGCCAGAGACGGTCGACGAGGATGCGCACGCCGTCCTCGGGCGCCGGCGGCTCGTAAACGCGCCTGAGGCGAATGGTTGCACGATGATCCGCTGTCATCGCTTCATCATCCTTCCTACGTGTCAAGGTCCGTTTGCGCACATTATAACATGCTGGAGGGAAGACTATGGATGTGCTGTCCGCAATCGCGCAGCGGCGCGAAATCACCCGGTTCAAGCCCGACCCGGTTCCGCGGGAGGTGCTGGACCAACTGGCACGGGCGCTGTATTTGGCTCCGAGCGGGAACAACCTGCCTTCGCGGGAATTTATTCTGGTCGAAGGAAAGGAGACCCTCCGGGTGCTGGCTTCCGTCACGCCGTATATGCGTTGGCTGGAAGAAGCCGCGGGGGCCGCGGTGATCATCGCGGATCCGCATGTCAGCAAATACTGGCTGCAGGACGCTTCCATCGCCGGCGGATTCCTGTGGCTGGCCGCCGTTTCCCTGGGACTGGGCGCCGCGTGGGGTGCGGTGTACCATGCCGAAGACGAGGCCGAGTCCCGCCGGCGTGAGGATGTGGTCCGGCGTGCGCTGGACATTCCCGATTCGTACCGGGTCGTGGCCGTCCTCGGATTCGGATATCCCGCCGCGGAACCGGGGCCGAAGGAAATGATTCCGATGGAGCGGGTGTTGCATCGGGAACGATACGGGTCCTGAACATGCAAGGAGGGGTTTATCCCGATGATGAAAAAATCGCTGGAAGACGTTCTGGAGTTTTCCGCGGACCGCGTCACCAAGCGTATCTTGTTTCAACAGGGGGACAGCGTCGCCTTTGTATTGAATTTCGCGCCGGGACAGGCGCTCCCCGCGCACCGTCATCCCGGCGCGGTCCTGTACGTGCTCGTGCTGGAGGGCTCCGGCGCCGTCACCGTCGACGGAACGGAAACGAATCTGACGGCGGGCGACGTCATCTGCTGCGGAGGCGAAGAGCTCTTTGCTTTCCGGAATACCGGCGGTGAACCTTGCCGCCTGTACGTGGTGCTCAGCAAGATTCCCGATGAACGTTACGCCCGCGACAACTGAACAACGAGCCCCCTTCCGGCGGGAAGCGCCGAAGGGGGCTTTTTCATGGAGGGGAGGGAACTTTTCTTGCATGGAGCGGTTCAGGTCCGGTTCAGAAAAAGCCCAGTTGCTGTTTCGCCTCGTCCGACATCATGGCCGGCGACCACCGCGGTTCCCATACGACATCGACATCGATCTCTCGATCTCCCGCCAGATCCCGGAGCGCGTGCCGGACGCCCCCGACGATGGCGCCGTGCAACGGACAACCGGGGGTGGTCAATGTCATGCGGATATGGATTTTGTCCGGTTCATCGCGGATTTCGTAGACGAGGCCGAGGTCTACGATGTTGACGCCCAGCTCCGGGTCGTACACTTCGCGCAACCGTTCGCGGATTTTTTCAATGTTTTCCATTTCCGGAAACCTCCTTTCACAGACCGGGTCGGGTCAAGGAACCCATCGGGTGAAGGCGGGATCTATCGGGAAAAAACCAGCCCGAGCAGCGCCACGTAAAAGAGGGAGCCTACCGCGTTGACGGCGCCCCCGGCAGCCACCAGCGCCTGGGAATCCAGCAGCAGTCCCGCGGCCGGCAGAAGAAGGGAACCGGCGATGACCGCCAGGGAAACGTTCACCTTCCGTTCGTCCAGCAAATCCGCGAGAATCGGTGTGCCGGGCTGTCCGGCGCGATGTCCGTATTTCCGGGTCCACCACAGGAACGGAATGATTTTCGACGCGTAGCAAAGGATCATGAACGACACCCACCCGGCCAGCCAGATCCAGCCGGCCAGCAGGACGGCTTTGGTATCCAGCATCCGCTGCGGATTCGCCATGGCCCAGACCGCCGCGGCGGCGACGATGACGGCCAGGGCGTGGTTGCCGTACATGGACCACTGGATGCCCTTGCCGGGACTTCGCTTGTGCCGGTCCCTGCGAATCTGCAACAGGTGGATGTTGTAAAGCACGACGGCGACGGCGAGCAGGATCAGCGCGGACAGGATCAGCCAATCGCTGCCGCCGGCCAGGAACGAACCCGCCCCGATCAGCGTTGCGGCGTTCCAGATCCAGAGTACGGCCTTTTGCAGCATCGTCGGATAATGGTGCGCCAGATAAAACATCGGAAGCATCTTGTAGCTGAACCCGGTGATCAGGAGCCCGAACCAGCCGACGGTGCCGAACCAGATGTGGGCGCCGAACAGGCGGTTGTGCAGGTCGTTCCACCAGCCGGTTGCGAAGTTCAGGCCCATGACCATGCCCGCAAGGCCGGTCAGGACCAGGTACAGCACGGCGGTCGCCGCGCTGGCCGTGATCGTGTTCCATTGGGAGGCGCGAATCAACGTGGCCGCCACGTTCCAGGCGAACAGCAAGATCCCGATGAAGGTCAGGCTGGCGGAGGCTGCGATCCATTCGATTTCGCCCCGCACGAAGCCCGACAGCAGACCGGTCAGGCCGACGGTGAACACGGCGTAATGGACGTAGCCGAGCCGTTCGCTGTACAGCTTCGACTGCAGGATGACGCCGATCAACTGGTAGACGGCGCCCATGGCCAGCATGGTCGCCCAGCCGAGCACGAACAGATGAACGTTGAACCATCCGGCCGGGCCGCGCACGCCGTCGCCGATCCAGCCGAACAGCGTCACCAGGGACGCGGCCTGGAACAGCGCGAAACCGATCATCCCGGTGACGATAAACCAGAACGGGAGACGGGACATGATTTTGCCTCCTCAAACCTTGCGAATGGTCACGATCGCCGATCCGTCCGGTTGTTCCTCCACCGTATAGGGGAGGCCAAGCCCGTTCAGTTCCTCGAGCAGGAACACCGGCACCCGGTCGTTGTGAATGACGACCTGATCCCCGGGCTTGCATCGGTCCAGGGCGGCCAGCGTGCGCATCATGGGTTGCGGGGGTTCCAGACCGCGGTTGTCCAGCCGGATCGTTCGCGGTTCGCCCTCCCGTTCGCTTTCCCGCGTATCCTCCCGTTGCGGAGCCTCGGCGGGCGAACGGTCTCCACCGTCATCCGCCGCACCAGTGGGCGTTTCGGGTTCGTCGAGCCAGTGCCGGTTTTTTTTGCGGACGAAGGTCACTTTCCAGTGTTCCTCGCCGACTTGTTCCGCCTTGCCGACAAATCCCTTCATTTTCAGCACACCGAGCAACGGGGTCGGTTTGAACGTGGCGTGAAGCACGAAAATGTCGTCGGGGCCGAGCGTTTTGACCGTATCCATGATGAGCTGGAACGGCTCCAGCTTTTTGCGCAAATGCGGTCGGACGTCCAGCTCGACGATCCGTGCGTCGCTCCGGTTCATGCCGGCTCACCTCCAGCGACGTCGTTTCCCTCAGGATGCCCGTTTTTTGGCTTCCTCGTACAGCCCGGCCATGCCGCCGTACAGCGCGTAAAAGAACGCGTCGGGGGCATCGAGGGAAAACGACAGGTACGCTTTCGGATCGATGCCCAGCATCTTCTCGAACAGACGGGCGGTGTCATAGGCGTAGAAGCAAAAGTACGTGTATTGGAATTCGGGCATTTTCTCGTAAATCTTGACGATTTCGGACGCGTATTCGTCGAGGTGAAGCGCCGCTTCCCGAATCATGGAAACGGCGTCCTCCAGGGTGACCTTGATGCGGATCGTCTTTTCGTCGATCTGTTCCACTTGCGCCATTTCCGCGACCAGCTCCCGTTATATTTTGCCGATTTTCACCTGGAAGGTCACCGGCCCCCGCTCGATGTATTCCCAGGTGAATTTCCCCGGATGCATGGCTTCAAACTGAAAGTGAAGCGGTACGGGGTCATGGTCGTTGATCAGCAGCATCGCCTCGGATGGCTTCAATTTTTCAAACGTTTCAAAAATCACCTTGTGTTTCAGGTGCGGCGGATATTCCGTAGCGTTGATGGTTGCGGCATAGGTGCTCATCCGGCACTCCTCCTTGCTTGTGATGGGTTTGGCAATGGCATTTTGATTATAAGAGCCGAGGGCCTCCCGGATTGTGAGCGCGCTCACAGATGGGGTGGATTGGCGCGGACCGGATGAATGTGACCGCCATCACGCTGAAGGCGGCATGCCCGCGATAAGATAAGATGGAATCGCGAAAGCGCAAAACAGGATCGGATAACCAGGAGGAGGATCAACCGTGGAGGGCAAACGGCGTTTGCTGAAGAGGAACGATTGGTCGTTGAATCTGGAGGACGTTCAGGATGCAGGCCGGGAGGAGTTGCTGTCGGCCGCGATCGAGGCGGTTGAAGAAACCGCCCCCGGATATTATGTCAATCTGGTCACGCCGGGTACGGCCGGTCATCCGGAAACCGTGTTCATTCCGGATCTGGTTCGGAAGCTGCGGGAGATGAACATTCCGGTACGGAGCGTGCAGTATATCGGTGAATGCGGCTGCGGCGGGCATGTCACCCGGGTGTACCGCTGACGGGAGCATCAACTTTGGTTTTTCATCTGTTTCAACGCGTCCAGATCCAGGATGACGATCCGGTTTCGTTCCGTTTTCAGCACGTTTTCTTTTTCCAGTTGGTTCAGCATGCGGTTGACGGTTTCCCGGGTGGAACCGACGGAGTTGGCAAATTCCTGGTGGGTCATCGGCAGATTGATCGCGATCCGGTTTCCCTGCATTTCCCCGTGCCGTTCGGCCAGTTTGAGCAGGAAAGACAGCACTCGGTGTTTGACGTCCAGCCCCGACAATGTTTGCAATTGCTCCTGCAATTCCACGATTTTCTCGCCCATCACGCGCATCAGCTTGACGGCGATGGACGGGGTATGCAGAATCAGTTGTTCGAACTGCCGAACCGGAATGGCGGCCAACCGGGCTTCGGTGATCGCTTCCGCCGTCGCGGGGTACGGTTGCGTACTGAAAAAACCGGTATGCGGGAACAGGTCGCCGGCTTTCAGAAACGAGACGATCTGTTCATGACCGTTTTCATCCGTTTTATAGGTTTTGACCAGTCCTTCCCGGATCAGGTAGAAGGCTTCCCGTTCGCTTCCTTCCGTGAAAATGACGGATTTCCGGGGATAGGTGCGGATGATGACGATCTCCGTCAACCGGTTCATCTCTTGCTCGTTCAGGTCGCGAAACAGGGAGACGCGCCTCAGAAACGCGTGGATCGCGTTTGCATCCATGGATGGTTCATCCTCTCGTCCTTTCTTTTTTCATTTTACCTTTAACATGGGCCGTGCGAAAAGGATGATCCGGTTCATTTGCCTTTTCCGGAGGAAGACTACACGGGACGGGGCCGACGGTTTGGCCGTTGGCCGGATGCACGGATGGCGCACACATGCGTCGCGGGGGTGATCCGATGGAGATCCCGGAAAGCGCCGGGGGAAAGGAGTATGCGGCAGGCGGGAAGCGGAAGGCGCCTCCGAATCTCCACATCCTGTGGCTGACGTTTCTCTTTTTTGCCACGGGCATGGCCATGTTTTTGGCCGCGATGGCCGTCGCGGTCGACCTGGTGCGTCTGTCGCTGCGGGTGCCGCAGGGGTGGTTCGCGGCCCACCTCTTGCTTCCGGGCTTCGCGACGATGGTCGCCATGGGGGCAAGCTTCCAGATCACACAGGTGATCCTGCGCACGCCGCTCTACAGCCGGACGCTGGGATTTGTCCAGTACGGCTTGTGCCTGTTTGGCCTTATCTTCCTGCTGGCGGGATTTTTTGCGGATGGGCGATGGATCGCGCTCGGCGGCGGATGCTTTGCGCTGGGCGGGCTGTTGTATGCTTTCAATCTGGCCGTAACGTATATCCGGAAAAAGGAGCGGAACCTGTTCGTCTTCGGGACCGGACTCAGCCTGGCGGCCCTGCTCGCGAACCTGTCGCTCGGCATCGCCATGGGCGTCGGCTATTTCCGGGGGTGGCCCGCAGCCCGGCAGGACATCCTGTTCGAAAACCACCTCTGGTTCGGCGTCGGCGGGTGGCTCGCCGGTCTGATCATGGTGTACAGCTACAAATTGCTGCCGATGTTTTACGTCTCCCGGAAAAAATGGACGGATTCTTCCTGCGTAACCGTCGGCCTGTTTCATTTCGGCGTGTGGCTGCATGCGCTTGCGCTGTGGACCGGTGCGGAGCGGCTTGCCGTCCCGGCCGATCTGGCCGTGCTGGTCGCGTGGGGGTGGTTCGTCGTCCAGATCCGGGAAATCCGCAGGCAGAGCAGGGGCAGACAGCCGATCGGCGCCGTGAAAGTGGCGTATGTCCTTCTGTATGCCGCCGGCCTGTGGTTCCTGGTCCGATGCGTGCTGGTGTGGTCGGGGCTCGGCTCCGCCCGCCTGGAGGAGGCGCTCGTTGCCGGCCTTGTGCTGGGCTGGTTCGCTCCGACCATTCTGGGCTATTTGTCCAAAATCCTGCCGTTTCTGTGGTGGGCGCACCGTTTCCGGACCGGATGGCAAAAAAAATCAGCCGTGGCGCTTTCGGACATGCTGCCCGAGCAACGGCTGACCCGGGAATTGACCGGTTATCTGGCTGGCGTTGTCGTCATGGTAGCCGGTTTTTGGGGGCATCTTCCGTCCATGGCGGTGACCGGACAGACGATCGCATACGCGTTCGTCCTTGTTTACCTGGTGGAATTGCTGCGCGTGTTCCGACATTGAGACTTGAGGCGGCCCGTGGCGCGGGGATCAGTGCCCCGCGGCCGGTTCGCCGGAATCCCGCCCGTCCTTCGTCACCCGCAGGATGGCGACGGCTCCCCGGCTTGCGTATTTGAACTGGTGGTTGACGATCGGATAGTCGCCTTCCTCGGTAACGCGAAATTCGACGACGGCACCGCCGCTGGCCGGTAACATGACCGTCTGCATGCCGTACAGGACGTTGTTCGGGTTGCCATCCAGGTACACCCGGTCGAAGGTCGTGCCGACGACGTGGAACGAGGAGACTTCATTCGGTCCCGCGTTAAGCACGTAGAGCCGCACCTTGTCCCCGACCTTGGCCGGCAGCGGATGCTCCTTCAGGGTGAAATCGTCTCCGTTGAACACGACGTATTCCGGTTGCCCGTTCAGGAACGATTCGTAATCGTGTTCCTTGTACCATTCGCTTTGCACCAGAACATATTCGCGATCGATCTCCGGATCGGTCGGATAACCGTTTTTCGGCTCCACCAGGATGACGCCGTACATGCCGTTGGCAATATGCGCCAGGACGGGCTTGGTGCCGCAGTGGTACATGAAGACGCCGGGCGTGTCGGCCGGATACGTGAACGTGCCCTCTTCATGGGGCATGACGTCGACGAATTTTTTGCCCGGAGCGGCATGGACGGCATGAAGATCCATGGGAGTGGGGCAGCGAAGGGTCGAGGTTTTTCAGCGTGAAATGAAGCACGTCACCTTCCCTGACCCGGATCACCGGTCCCGGAACCGTGCCGTTGAATGTCCAGGCATTGTAAGTAACGCCTTTCGATATTTCCACATCGGTGACCTGCGCGGTCATGACGATGTTGACGACGTTGCCGTTCCGTTCGATGATCGGCTCCACGGGGGGTTGATTGATCCTTTGTTCGTTCTGACCCGGTGATCCTTGCGCGTTCTGATTCGGCGAGGACGCGGAATGTTCCCCGGCGGGCGCCGCGCTGCAGGATGCCAGAACGATTGCGATGGCCGTGAGAACGCCAAGATGTCTGATCCGGTTTCTCATCTGTATCCCCCTTGCCTTTCTTTTTTATTTTTCTGTGTTTTGAGCGTAAACCATCCTGCAGCCTTACATTGTGACGCGGAGCACAAATTGACAGGCGTCGGATTTCCGTAAAAAAAGCGGTTTTGGGGGGATCAAAACCGCATGGGGTTGTGAACATTTTCAGACGTTCACAATTTTTCGTAAACATAATCGATCTCGCCGTTGACCAGCGCCACGGTGCAACGGTATCCGTCGAAAAACCAGGCGTCCTTTTCGCTCACGTAAAAGGTGATGCCCGCCGCGGTGGTTTGCAGCGCCGCGTCCCGGGGCGCGTCGGTCTTCGCGATGCCCAGCGAGTAGTTTGGGTGAATGCTGTGGCCGTACAGTTTGACGAAAATCTGCAGGAAGTCGCCGTCCTTCAGGTCCATTTCCTCTTTGAACCGCAAGGCGGCGTCCGTTTCGACGTTCAGTTGCATGCCGGTCACCCTTTCGTTGGATGGCTGAATGCCACCTTTATTCCATTTTAACTCAGGCAGCCGGCCGACGTTGTGATGAAACTTCGCCAGACTGTGACGGATTGATGCGGCGGCATGCCGGAATGAAGTATAATGGGAACAAAAACGGGAGCGGCTGCCATGCTGTACGACGACAACGTCAAAAAACGGCTGCGGCGCGTGGAAGGACAGGTGCGCGGCGTCCTCAACATGATGGAAGAAGGGGCGGCGTGCAAGGATGTGGTGAACCAGTTGGCGGCGATCCGGCATGCGGTGGACCGGGCGCTCGCCTATGTCGTGGCGATGAACCTGGAGCGGTGTCTCGCCGAAGACGGCGCGTCGGATGAAAAGGATCGCCGCAGGCGGGTGCAGGAAGCCGTCGAGCTGTTGATCAAGAGCAGGTAAGGGGCGGGACGTCACCGTCTTTCGCCGCTGGAGGGGATAGGTTGTGCGAACCGTCGGACGGTTTTTTTTGCTGGCCGTGTGGATGGGACTGACGCTTGCCGCATGTACCGGCACCCCGGAGGCCGGACCGGACGGCCTCCCGGGGACTTTCCACGAAACGAATGCCGCGAAACGGCCGGGTGCGACCGGACCGAAGGCCGGTGAAATTGGCGAGAGAGAGGACGACGGGGACACCGGGGCCGGGCGCGTTGATTTCCGTTTGATGGCCAGTCAGAAGACGGTGCCGCGGAATTTCGACCGGCACGCATGGAAGCGGCATCAGGTGCCTAAATATGAATATTTGGTGAGAAGGGTGGATCTGGCGGCGCCATACGAGGCGGCCTGGAAATGGTTCCGGCTGAAGGGAAAACGGCCCGATGCCGATTTTGAGCGGGATACCGTATGGTTTATCGCGTTGCACCATGAATCGGGAAGCTGCCCGATGACCTTAACGGACATGCGCGTCGATGCCGCCAACCGGGCATTGCGCGTGTCGGTGACCGCCCAAACGCCGGGACAGGATCACGCGAGGCCGTCCGGCGCCGGCATCATGGCCTGCACGGCGGATGCGACCCCAAGAACCTTTGTCTTCACCATGGCCAAAGACGCGGTGCAGGGCGTGGAACGCATCGTCATCGTGGAGGGGGAAATGGAAACGGAAATTCCCCTGGAGGCCTAGGTCATTTCCGTTGGCCTGATCCTGATGAACGATCAAAGGCCGCCCGGAGGGCGGCCTTTTTCATGATCTGTCGCGGTATTGCGGCTTATTTTTTGGCGGCCAGCCGTTTGCGCCCGAGCATCAGGGCGACGACGGCGGCGAGAAGGACAACTCCGATCGTGACGTAAAGCGCGGGGCTCGCCAGCAAGGACGAATCCTGGGAAGGCGTTTCGGCCATGCCCGTCGTTGCGGACAATTCCGCCGCTTCCTCATTGGCCGATCTTGCGTCCCCGCCGGTTTGCGCGCCATCGGCATTGCCGCTTCCGGCATCGCCCGCTTCGGAACTGACCGTCTGGTTCGGGTCGGTCGCCGGGCCGGCCGGGTCGGCCGCAGCGTTCGGCTCCGTCGGTTCCGGCACGGGCGGAACGCTGTTCGAAACGTCGGCGTCCGGCTGGACGGACGCTCCGCCGTCCACGGCCGGCAGGTCCATTCCGGGATTGGCCGGAGCGGCCCCGCCGCCATCGGCCGGCGCAGGAAGAATGGTCATTTCCGGTGCGGGAAGAATGGTCATTTCCGGTTCGGTCATCGTGGTGGCCTGAACGCCTTCCACGACGCTTACCTGATCGCGGCCGAACGTTTTGTACAAATATTCCGCGTGGCTTTCTTCGTAGGGAAGGATGCCGATTTCGATCCGGTCGCCGACGGGCCCGGTGTGGGTGACTTTAAAGCCCCGTTTCGCCAGCTCGTCCGCCCCGGTGTCGAACACGAAGGCGTCGATCTCTTTCTGTTTTTCCAGAAGGACCGGATCGATCGCGGCCGGCTCCAAAATCGCGGCGGAAAATTCGGCTCCGGTGTCCCGGGGTTCCGCCTGGACGGCTCCGCTGCCGAAGACGGCCAGACTGCCCGCGAGCAACAAGGCCCCCATCCGTTTCCATTTCCCGTTTCTGTTCATGGTTCATCAGCCTCCTGAGCATATCATCACGGATCCGCCGAAACCGGCGGAATGGAGCGGGTGACGCAACCGCTTCGGTTTCGGGGAGCGATCCGCGCCGTCCGCACCCCGGCGGAGCTTGACGGACGCCGGGCGACGGTGGTCTTGTCGCCTCCGTGTTTTCCCTTATAGACGGGCTGACCTCAAATTTGGGTGCAGTAAAATTAAAAAATTTTGGAATGCCAGGAAGACGGCGACCGGGGAAGGGGACGGGGCCGACGGAGCGGAGGCCGCAGGCCCGATTCACGGCCAAAAGAAAACGTCCCCCGCTTCGGGACGAAACGGGGGACGCGCACGCCAGCCGTTGCGGCGGCGTTTCCGCGGTGGATGCGGTCGGATCAGAATGCCGGAACGACCGATCCGTTATACGTTTCTTCAATAAATTGACGGACTTCCTCCGAGTTCAGCGCCTCGGCCAGCTTCCGGATGGCTTCGTCGTTCTGGTTGTCCGGCCGCGCGACGAGAATGTTGACATACGGGGAATCCTTGTCCTCGATGAACAGCGCGTCTTCCGTCGGGACGAGGCCGGCTTCCAGCGCATAGTTGGTGTTGATGACGGCCAAATCGACTTCGCCCAGCACGCGGGGAAGGGTCGCGGCTTCCAGTTCGATGATGTTCAGTTTTTTCGGGTTTTCCACGATATCCTGTACGGTGCCGTTGACGCCCACGCCTTCCGCCAGCTTGATCAGGCCGTTTTTCTCCAGCAGCGCCAGCGCGCGGCCGCCGTTCGTCCCGTCGTTCGGAATGGCCACTTTCGCGCCGTCCGGCAACTGGTCGACGCTGCTGTGCTTTTGGGAATAGGCGCCGATCGGCTCGATGTGAACGCCGGTCACCTTCACGAGGTTATAGTTGTTTTCTTGGTTGAAGTGCTCGAGGTACGGCAAGTGCTGGAAGAAGTTTGCGTCCAGTTGCTTCTCGTACAACTGTACGTTCGGCTGCACGTAGTCGGTAAATTCGATGATTTCCAGATTGATGCCTTCGGCTGCGAGGTTGTCCTTCACCACTCCAAGAATGTCGGCGTGCGGAACCGGCGTGGCGCCCACTTTCAGGGTCACCAGTTCGGCGGAAGCCGCCGGCTGCGACGCGGCCGGAGAGGACGTCGCGCTGGCCGAGGGGGATGCGGCGTTGTTGTTTTCGGACGGTTTGTTGCCGCACGCGGTAAGCACCGCCAGCAGAATCGTCAAGGCGATCAAAGCGATTTTCCGTTTCATCGGTTTCACTCCACCCTTTCGTTTGATAATTTATTTGAACTGTTTCCGGGACAACTGCTGCACGAGGCGATCTCCGCCGGATTGCAGCAATTGCACCAGCACAGTCATCAACACGACGGTCACCAGCATCACGTCGGGTCGCCAGCGCTGATAGCCGTAACGGATGGCCAGGTCGCCGAGCCCGCCGCCGCCGACGACGCCGGACATGGCCGTGTAGGACACCAGGTTGACGGCCGTCAGCGTGACCCCCGCGATCAGTCCGACGCGGGCTTCCCGGAGCAATACCCGCCAGATGATGAGCAGCCGCGGGGTGCCCATGGCGTGGGCGGCTTCGACCACGCCCGGATCGACTTCCCGGAGCGCAATCTCCGTCATCCGGGCGAAGAATGGAGCGGCCGCCAACACGAGCGGCGGAATGACGCCTTTCACGCCGATGGTCGTGCCGACCAGCCAGCGGGTGAACGGCATAATGGCGAAGAGCAAGATGATGAACGGCACCGACCGCGTGATGTTGATCACGGCGGACAGGATCCGGTACACCCAGCGTTGCTCCCAGAACTGGCCGGGAGAGGTGAGGAAGACGAGTACCCCGATCATCAGTCCGAGCGGTACCGCCGCCGCGAGCGAGACGCCCAGCATGATCATTGTGTCCAGGGACGCGTCCCAGATCAGCGGCCAGGGAACCTTTTCCAGAAATTGCTGGAATGCCTGGATCTCCGATCGGATCCAATCCAGAATCATGTCCGGATTCATCGAACCTCTTCCACCTCCCACGACCGCCCGCGAATCTCGGCGATCACCGCGTCGATTTCCGCGTGCGATCCGGACAATTTGACCGTCAGCCGGGCGTAGGGCACTTCCTTCATCTTCCCGACGTTCCCCTGCAGGATCGCCGCCTGGACGGCGGTGCCCCGCACCGCTTCGGTGAGCACCGGCTCAAGGGCGGCCGGGCCGCTGGCGTACAGGCGGATCGTCGTCTCGCCGGGCGCGTCCGTCCCGTCGATATCGTCGGCGAATTCCTCCGTCTGGCGCAGCAGGTCCTTCGTGACCGGATGTTGCGGATGCAAAAACAGATCCAGCACGCGTCCGGACTCCACGATCCGTCCCTGGTGCATGACGGCGACCCGGTCGCAAACGGCCCGGATCACGTGCATTTCGTGCGTGACGACCACAATCGTGACCCCCAGTTGGCGGTTGATGTCCTGCAGCAGCGCCAGAATGGAGCGCGTCGTCTCCGGATCGAGCGCCGAGGTGGCTTCATCGCACAGCAGCACGTCGGGGCGATTGGCCAGCGCCCGGGCGATGCCGACGCGCTGTTTCTGACCGCCGGACAGTTGGGCGGGATATTTGTCGGCGTGAGGGGCCATGCCGACCATGTCGAGCAATTCGTCCACCCGGCGGCGGATTTCCGCACGCGGCAACTTGGCCAGGCGCAGCGGAAACGCGATGTTCTCGCGGGCGGTGGCGGTGGTGAGCAGGTTGAAATGCTGAAACACCATGCCGATGCGCCGACGCTGCAACTGGAGTTCGCGCGGGGTCAGCCGGGTCAGCTCGACGCCGCCCACGGTGACGCTGCCTTCATCGGGCCTTTCCAACAGGTTGATGCAGCGCAGCAGCGTGCTCTTTCCGGCGCCGGAGCGACCGATGATGCCAAAAATTTCTCCCGGTTGCACTTCCAGGGACAAATCGTCGATGACGGTGGCGGCGGCCGTTCCCGATCCGAACGTTTTGCGGATGTTGCTGAGCTTGATCAGTCTAGACCCTCCCGGAAATGACCTGTAGACAACGCCACAAATATTAGCACAAACCGGTTGCCAAGACTAGCACCAAGACGAGGAAAGGAGTTTTATTTATACTAATCCAATGGGAAGAGTAGGATATAAGCATTTTAAGGCCGCCATGCCAAATTGTCAATCAATGTTCGCGAATTTTGGTACAAGGCCCCCGGCGGATGGAAACGGAAGCATATTATAATAAAGGACAACGTTTGAAATTTGGAGAGGCTGCCGCATGAACATTCAACTGATGCATCCTGCCGATCAGCTCGTCGAGTTTATCAAGCGCATCTATCGTTACGGCATGACCACGACATCCGGCGGCAATCTGTCCATTCGTGAAGCCAACGGCGACATCTGGATTACGCCCTCCGGCGTCGACAAGGGCTCGTTGACCCGGAGGGACATGGTCTGCGTCAAAGCGGATGGGACCGTGGAGGGCATCCACCGTCCGTCGAGCGAGCTTCCGTTCCACCGGCTGATTTATGCCGCCCGGCCGGACCTGAAGGCGATCATTCACGCCCATCCGCCGGCGCTGGTCTCCTTCAGCATTGTGCGCCGCATTCCCGATACCCGGCTGCTTCCCAACGAGCGGCAGATTTGCGGCCCGATCGGCATGGCGCCCTATGCGCTTCCGGGAAGCGAACGGCTCGGCGAAAACATCGCCGCCGTGTTCGCCCAAGGGATCAACACGGTCTTGCTCGAGAACCACGGGGTGGTCGTCGGCGCGGAAAATCTGTTCAAAGCGTTCCAGGTGTTCGAGACGCTGGACTTCTGTGCCCGGCTGGAAATCGAAGCGTCGCGGCTCGGGCGGCCGACCCTGCTGACCGACGAGGATTTCGAGCTGATCCGGAACCGGAACGCCTTCGAGCTTGAAACCTACGAGCCGGAGGCCTATTCGGCGCAGGAGCGGGCGGCGCGCCGCGACATGTGCGCGCTGATCCACCGCGCTTACGAGCAGGGACTGTTCAACAGTACGCAGGGGACGTTTTCGCAACGGCTGGGGGACGACGTGTTCCTCATCACGCCGTACGGAAAGGACCGCAAATATTTGCAGCCGGAAGATCTGGTGCGCATCGAGGCCGGCAAGACCGAACGGGGCAAAATACCGAGCAAATCGGTGTTCCTGCACGCGGCCATCTACCGGCGCCAACCGCACGTGGATGCGGTCATCATCGCGCATCCGCCGCACATCATGGCGTTTGCGGTGACGGACGTGGAGTTCGATTCGCGCACCATTCCCGAAAGTTACATCTTGTTGCGGAACGTGCCGAAATTGCCCTTTGACGCGGTCTATCGCGATCCGGAGGCGACGGCGGCCCGGTTTACGCCGGATACGCCCATTGCCCTGGTTCGCAACAACTGCGTAATCGTCACCGGGCAGGGACTGCTCAACGCGTTTGACCGGCTGGAGGTGGCCGAATACAGCGCCAAATCGGTGTTGGCCGCGCGCGCGCTCGGGGAGATCGTGCTCATCGATCCGTCCAGCGTCCGGGAACTCGAGCTGGCGTTCGGCCTGGCGTCGTCGTGACGTCGCGTCCGACGGGCCATGCAAGACGGCGGTGCGATGACACCGCCGTTTTTTGTTTGCGCGGCGACGATGACGGAAGCAACGGGAGCCGCTCTGCATAACGCGCCCGGGTTGCTGAAACAATGGAAAAAGCCGGCGCGCAAGCCTGCAGGGAAAGACCCGATGGGGGGCGGACCTCTTGACCGTCGTCAGACTGGGATACGTCGCCATGAGCGTGCAGTTGTCGAACTGTTCGCCGTCGCAGACGATGACCTACACGCAGTTTCAGAAAATGGGCGACCGCGAAGCGGCCGTTCGCCGTCTGGAACGGATCGCCCGCAGTAACCTGGACAACTGCCTGCGGCTGCTGAAACATAACGCGGCGCTGGACATCCGCCTGTTCCGGTTCAGCTCCAGGCTTGTGCCGCTCGCCACCCATCCGGATCTGGCAGGCTGGGATTACATGGCGGCGATTGCGGAACCGCTCGGGGCGATCGCCGCCTTTCTCGAACGTCAGCCGATGCGCGTCGATTTCCATCCCGATCATTTTGTGCTGCTGAACGCGCCGGATTCGGACATTTTTCGCATGTCGGTCAAAACGTTGCGCATGCACGAGAAGCTGCTGCGGGGGGTGGGCGTCGATCCGGCGCACCGCTGCGTGCTGCACGTCGGCGGCGGGTACGGCGACAAGGAGCGGGCGTTGGAACGGTTCATCGAGCGGTGGAGCGATCTGCCCGCCGATCTGCAGCGGATGATCCTGCTGGAAAACGACGACACCACCTTCACGTTGCGGGACACCCTGTTGCTATGCGAAAAACTGGGCGTTCCGCTCGTGTTCGATTTGCACCATCATCTGGCCTGCCACGAACAGCCGGACTGGACGGCGGAATGGGAGCGTGTCGTCGCCACCTGGCGGCACTCGCCGCTGCCGGTGAAGATGCATATTTCCAGTCCGCGGGACGAGCGGAATTTCCGGGCTCATCACGATTTTGTCGATCCGGACATGTTCATGGATTTTTTGCGGGAGATCAAAGGGACGGTCAGCCAAATCGACTGCATGATCGAAGCGAAACAAAAGGATGCGGCCCTGCTGCGGCTGATGGAGGAACTGAAGCGGTATCCGGAAGCGGAACGGATCGACGGGGCCAGCTTTCATTTGCGGTTAAATGGGAAGCCGCCCACCAAGCGCCGATGAAGGAGGTGAAAGTGAGCAAGACTGAAAAAATACGACTCTGTCACGTGTTGAAATTTTGTAGAACGCATTCTGAAAAGATGGTACCTAGGTATATAATTTGCCTATCTTTTCTATAACAGAAATTCACCGATTGACGAATACTATTCTACGATCGATGCATCTTTAGCTATACTTTTATGTTGAAGTTTTGATTCCGATCAAAAAAAGAAGTTTCAAGAGCCAAAATAGACTCATGAAACTTGCCGAGAATAAAATCACTCGTGCTCCAAATTACAAAATAGTGTCGATGCTATCTTTTCTTAAAAATATTCTCGTCAATTTCAGCCCAAATCAAGTAGGAAATTCCGACCACAAGAGGCAGAATGATAACGGTATTAGAAAAAGGCTCTTGAGTGTAATTTGATAAAAGATTACGAAAAGTTTCGGAGCCTAATGTCCCATTGTTGTCTGACCCGATAATAGCCGCGCTAATATAATGTATTCCTTTTTTGCTAGCTAATAAGAAAGCAGAGATTAAGCAGAAGACTACACCAGCACCTCTTTTATTCATTATCCCCTCGACCACACAGCCCGTATTCCTTAATTAGGAGCAGTTTTAACCACATAATAACCATCTAAAACCCCATTGATTTTCCTTGCGATGTAAATATCAAGCCATGTGCTACCTTCACCAACAGGTACAACTCCATAGTCGCATATTATTGCAGTTTCATAATCCATCCATCCCCAAGAATTGTCCATTATTGGTGTATATTCCACCCAACTCTTATAGCCAGGTCTTATTGTTGTCGTAACTGAATCGCTGTATGAATAAGTTGCTTGCCATGAACTTCCAATAGTTATGCCTGCCGTCACAGCATCAATCTCCGCTTGAGATGTAAAAGTATAATTTGATACATACGATTGAGTAGTTGAATAAGTGATGGTTCTAGTAGCATTATCCTGAGTATCGTTAACTACATAGGGTGATATTCTGCGTGTTAAATCATTTTTAACAACCTGAGAAACATAGTGATCTTCGTTATATTCATACATTGTCACCAGAACACAAGAATTTGGAACTACTCCCTCAAATTCTGAGAATTGTTCAGAATTATTGATTATAATTCCGTTTTTTTGTTGTTCAATTTCCTCTTTCTTTTTATTCATTTCGTTTAGCTTTGCAAGATATTCTTCTTTATCGACCTCCTTTAAACCTTGCTCTGTCATACGATAAACTGCAACAATTGCTTAATAAACAGTTTTTTCAATAAGTTGTATGGAAGACAGAGATGTATAGATGTTGTATTAAAGGTGTGCTTTCTTGATTCTTAATCCCTCCTAAATTAAAAATCCATCCTTAACAACAACACCCCATAAACACTACTATCTCATCCCCAAAATCACCCCCTAAGAATTTAATTAATTTATCAAGATGGAATTCAATGTATTGAATTCCTCTTCGACCAATAAATTACCATAATAATTGAATCAATGAAAAGGTAATTAAATGTCGAATTCGCACGAATTGATGGCGGCGGTGCGTTGACACTGCCGTTTAAGGCTGTCGACAAGGGTCGATCGAACTGGAACGGACTCAGATGACCTTATTTGTGTTCCAGGGCGCCTTGGGAGGCATTTTACTGACCCGGATAACCTTCCTAAGTTTTCCGGTCTTCACCTTCATCACGTAGAGATCGTTGTGGAAATGAAAGGATATCGTCTGCTTGTCGCTTTTCTTGCTGATATGGACAGATTCCGTCCCCGGGTCTGACAACGGCCGCACATCGCCTTTCCCATCGATGGAGAACTTCAGGTCCTCCTCCCGAAGATGGAAGGTAATCATCTCCTGATTTTTGGAACTTTCCGGCGGTTCGACGGACAATCCCAACGGGACCGTCAGGATCAAAACCGTTCCAAGGATGAGGATCGTCTTTCGTCTCATGATCAGCCCACCCGGGTTTCTGTATCCCCCATGGATGTCACGGACAAGTTAGACGTTTTTTCCACGAAAAAGTTTTTTCTAAAAAACACAAGTTTTTCCGTTGTATACGAGGAGGAACAAAGGGGTGGTATAATCGTTGGCGGCGACGTTCAGGTGAAGGAGAAGAAACCGATGGCGTTCGGAATCAAACGGGCGGAACTCGAAACATGGAAAAGCGGCGTTGAAGCGGGCAAGATCATGTTTTTGACCCATTATTGGCTCGATCCCCGCTTTCCGGGCTGCCGCACCGTCACAAAGGTCGGTTGCGCCAACCTGGCGCGCCTGCAGGACTGGTGCCGCAAGCATGGTCTCGACCCGCGTTACATCCACCGCAGGGAACGCTACCCGCACCTCGATCTGTTCGGTCCGCTGCAAAAGCGCGTCCTGGTCGCCGAAGGGTTGTTCGACCATATTCGCCGGTTCGGGTTGTAAAAAGGAGTTGCGGTTGCGGATCGCAACGAAAGGATTGACACCCTGGCTGGACGATAGTAATATGATGTCATAAACCAAGTTTAAACATCGGAATAATTTCATAATGGGCGCGACCGGACAGCCGGAGGCCTCTCTTTTCCGCGCAGACGCGCGGGAAGGGAGGCCTTTGCCTTTATGCAGTTTCCGAATGAAGGAGTGTGAGAAGCCATGCCATCGCCCAAAGCCGTCATCATCTCGGGCAACCCCAAACCGGCCTCGCGGTTGACCGGGCTGATCCATTATGTGCGGGATCGTTTGTCCGCCGCTTCCGCATTCGGCGGGCAAGTGGACGTTGCGGCCCTGCCCGCGGAGGACCTGATTCGCGCCAGGTTCGACAGTCCGGCCGTTGCCGAAGCCCATGCGCTCGTCGCGGCGGCGGACGCCGTCATTATCGCCAGCCCCGTCTACAAGGCGTCCTACACCGGCGTTCTGAAAACCTATCTGGATCTGTTGCCGCAAAAAGGACTGGCAGACAAAATCGTGACGCCGCTGTTCATCGGCGGAACCATCGCCCACCTGCTGGCCATCGATTACGCGCTCAAACCGGTGCTGGCCGCGCTTGGCGCAAAGCGATTCACGACCGGAGTTTACGCCGTGGACACGCAGGTTGTACGCACGGAGACCCCGGAGGGACAGCCGCGGTTCGAACTGGACCCGGAATTGCGGGAACGGCTGGACGCCGCGCTGGATGAACTCCTTTCGCAACTGGGGGTCGATCTTCATGTGGAAACGTAAGCGCGGCGGACGCGGCGAGTGGAGAATGTTCGTCTTGCTGGTGCTAGCGTTGACGGTCGCCGCCTGCGGGCCGAAGGGGGACGGCGGCGTTTCCGCGGAGGCGGATCGCGCCCCATCCGCCTCCGCGGCGCAGGCCGGAACATCCGGCGCCAAATCCCTCACGTTGCGAATCGGCTATCAAAAGTACGGCACGCTCAACATTTTGAAAGTGGACGGGGGACTCGACAAGCGGCTGAATGAGACCGGCGTCCGGGTCGAATGGACGGAATTTCCGGGCGGCCCCCAGTTGCTGGAGGCGCTGAACGTCGGCAGCATCGACATCGGCCATACCGGCGAAGCGCCGCCGATTTTCGCCCAGGCGGCCGGAGCGCCGCTCGTGTATCTTGCCCATGAACCGGCAAACCCGGCCGGCGAAGCGTTACTGGTGCCCAAGGATTCGGAGATTGCCTCCATTGCCGATCTCAAAGGCAAGACGATCGTGCTGAACAAGGGCTCCAACGTTCATTACCTGCTTGTCAAACTGCTGGAGCGGGCCGGCATCGCCTACCGGGATGTGGACGTGAAGTTTCTCGCGCCGGCGGAGGGGCGAGCCGCGTTTGAAAAAGGCAGCGTCGACGCCTGGGTCATCTGGGATCCGTTCCTGGCCGCGGCGCAGACGGCGATCGGCGCGCGGATATTGGCCGACGGCACGGACGTGGTGGCGAATCATGAGTTTTACCTGGCGGCGCGGCCGTTCGCCGAACAGCATCCGGAGGTGATCGACATTTTGCTCGAGGAAGCCGAACGGATCGACGCCTGGGCCAAGGATCATCCAAGGGAGCTGGCGGAATTGCTGTCTCCCCAGCTCGGCATTGACGTCGCCTCGCTGGAACTGGCGGCAAAACGCCGGAGTTACGGCGTGCTGCCCATCGATGAGGACGTGATCCGGGCCCAGCAGCAGATCGCGGATGCGTTCCGGGATCTGGAACTGATTCCGAAGGCGGTCGACGTCCGCGAAGGCGTTCTGGCCCGCTAGCCGAAATCCCGCTGGACGGCGTTTCCTTGACAGCTTTTTTGTAACGGCTTGATCATTTCCGGACTTTGAAACTTTCCATCAAGGAGTGATCCGACATGAGAGTGTTTTGGTTCATCCCGACCCACGGCGATGGGCGGTATCTCGGCACCAGTTACGGCGCCCGCGTCGTCGATGCCGGCTATATGCGGCAGATTGCGGAAGCGGCCGACAGGCTCGGTTTCGAAGGCGTGCTCATTCCGACCGGCAGTTCGTGCGAGGACCCCTGGATCGCCGCCGCTTCGCTGATTCCAGTCACGAAACGGCTGAAGTTTCTGGTCGCCTTGCGACCGGGCCTGATGTCGCCGACGCTCGCCGCCCGCATGGCGGCCACGTTCGACCGGCTGTCCGGTGGGCGTCTGCTGATCAATGTCGTGACCGGCGGCGATCCCGTCGAACTGGCCGGCGACGGACTGTTTCTCGAGCATGACGAGCGCTATCGCCTGACGGACGAGTTCTTGCGCGTCTGGCGCCGGGAACTGGCCGGCGAAACGGTCGACCATGAGGGCCGGTATCTGCGCATCAAGGGCGGCCGTGTGCTCTACCCGCCCGTTCAGCGGCCGCATCCGCCGCTCTGGTTCGGCGGTTCCTCGCCGGCGGCCCATGAGGTGGCCGCGGAGCACGTCGACGTCTACCTGACCTGGGGCGAACCGCCGCATCAAGTGGCGGAGAAAATTGCCGATGTGCGCCGGCGGGCCCAAGAGCGCGGCCGGGAGGTCCGCTTCGGCATCCGCCTGCACGTGATCGTGCGGGAGACGGACCAGGAGGCCTGGGAAGCGGCCGATGCGCTGATCCGGCATCTCGACGACGAGACGGTGGCGCAGGCGCAACGCATTTTCGCCCGGTTCGACTCCGTCGGCCAGCAGCGGATGACGCGCCTGCACAAGGGGGACCGGTCTGTGCTGGAGATCAGCCCGAACCTGTGGGCCGGCATCGGTCTCGTCCGTGGCGGCGCCGGCACGGCGCTGGTCGGAAGCCCGGAAACGGTCGCCGCCCGCATGAAGGAATACGCCGAGTTGGGCATCGATACGTTCATTTTCTCCGGTTATCCGCACCTGGAAGAAGCCTATCGCGTCGCCGATCTGCTGTTCCCGCACCTGCCGCTGGAGCGGCCCGCGGAATTGGAGGGTCCCACGTCCATCAGTCCGTTCGGCGAACTGATTGCAAACGCAATCCGCCCGACGTTGCGGACATCCGCCCACTGACGGGAGGGTTCGTATGCTACGCGTGGCACGCAGGCTGTTTCCGCGTTCCGGCAAGCTTTTGCCTTGGTTGATTCCGCTCACCGTTCTGGTGGTCTGGCAATGGTTCGGCAGCATCGGCTGGATTCCCGAGCGGACGTTGCCGACGCCGGCCCAGGTGCTCGCCGCCGGGTTCCGCCTGCTGCTTGACGGGGAGCTGATTCAAGCCATGCTCGTCAGCACCTGGCGGGCGCTGGTCGGATTTGCCATCGGCGGTTCGATCGGTTTTGTGCTGGGTTTGCTGAACGGTGTCTTGCCGCTGTCCGAGAAACTGACCGACTCCACGATCCAGATGATCCGGAACATTCCCCATCTGGCGATGATTCCGCTGGTCATCGCCTGGTTTGGCATTGACGAGGAGGCGAAAATCTTTCTCGTCGCGCTCGGGGTTCTGTTTCCGATCTATCTCAACACGCTGCACGGCATCCGGTCGGTCGATCCCGGGCTGATCGAGATGGGCCGGGTGTACGGGTTGCGCGGATGGAAACTTTACCGCAAGGTCGTTTTGCCCGGCGCGCTGCCCTCGGTGCTGGTCGGCGTCCGTTTCGCGCTCGGCATCATGTGGCTCACCTTGATCGTGGCAGAAACGATTGCCGCTGATTCCGGGATCGGCTACATGGCGATGAACGCGCGGGAATTTTTCCAATTGGACGTGGTGGTGCTCACCATCCTGCTGTACGCGCTGCTTGGAAAACTGTCCGACCTGATCGCCAAATGGCTGGAAAGGAGATGGCTGAAATGGCATCCGCATTTCGGCGCGGCAACCTCGCCTTCGAAGACGTCTTCCGCCTGAACGTAGCGGAAGCCGCGGACGAAGCGCCCGCGGAAATTGCACAAGGGGAGATCGCCGTTCCGCAACATCCGGGGACGGGGATGACCGTTGAACTGGATGGCGTGGCCAAAAGCTTTGCCGATCAGCCGGTGCTCCGTGACATCCGCCTGTCGATCCGGGCCGGGGAATTCGTCGCCATCGTCGGCCGCAGCGGCTGCGGCAAAAGCACGTTGCTTCGGCTGATCGCGGGCCTGGACCGGGCGACGGGCGGCACGCTCTTGCGGGACGGGACGCCGGTCAACGGCATCAGCCCGGACACGCGCTTCATGTTTCAGGAAGCCCGCCTTTTGCCTTGGAAAAGCGTACTCGACAACGTCCTGATCGGCGTGACCGACCCGGATGCGGCGAGCGCGAAAATGAAAGCCCATGCCGCGCTGAAGCTGGTGGGCCTCGAGGATCGCGCGGACGACTGGCCGTCCGTCCTGTCCGGCGGCCAGCGTCAGCGCGTCGCGCTGGCGCGCGCGCTTGTCGGCAACCCGCGCCTGCTGCTGTTCGACGAGCCGCTCGGGGCCCTTGACGCGCTGACGCGCCTCGAAATGCAGCGGCTGATCGAACGGTTATGGCGGCAGCGCGGCTTCACGGCCGTGCTGGTCACCCACGACGTCAGCGAAGCGGTGACGCTGGCCGATCGGGTGGTGCTGATTGAGCAAGGCCGGGTCGCCATGGATTTGCCGATCGACCTTCCGCGGCCGCGCGCAAGAGACGGCGGGTTCGTCCGTTACGAACAGCGCATTCTGGATCGTGTCATGACGCCGGGCGATTCCTGGTCATAGATGAGTCCATAGATGCTCGGTCATAGATGTGTGGTCATAGATGTGTGGTCATAGATGTGTGGTCATAGATGTGTGGTCATAGATGCCCGGTCATAACCGATTTTTTTCGTCCCGCCAGTCAAAGCGGTTTTTTCCGGATCACCGGCCGTGGCGGATTCTCTTGGTCCACCATTATGGCCAATTCCCCCGTCCCATCCGTCACGCGGTTTCTCGCGGTCGTCGGTTATGGTGGATTTTCTTGGTTGCGCGTTTTTTGCGATTTCTCCCTGTCCACCGGTTATGGCGGCTTCTCCTGGCCCATCGGTTTTTGAGGGTTCTGCGCCGGGCTGCCGGTTATCACGGCTACTCCTGGCCCAGCGGTTATTGCGGCTTCTTCCCGTCCAATGGTTATGACCGCTTTCCGCTTCACTGGTTATGACCGCTTCTTCCACTTCACCGATCGTGACAGCTTCTTCCGCCTCATCGGTCATGACGGCCTCTCCCGCCCCATATGATAGGTCATGTGGGAACCAGACGGGAGGGGAGCGGCATGAGGATCACGGTCCGCAGCGGGGATACGTTCTGGCGGTACAGCCAACTGTTTCGGGTTCCGTTGTACCTGATTGAGGATTCCAATCCCGGAGTGAATCCGTTAAATCTTGTTCCCGGCGCCACGGTGGAAATTCCCGGTTACGTGACGGCGGAACACCGGGTCGTTCAGGGCGACAGCCTTTGGCAAATCGCCAGGAACCGGGGCATTCCGCTCGAAACCCTTTTTCTGCTCAATCCGGACATTAACCCCAACGCGCTGCAGATCGGCCAGATCATTCGTGTTCCGGTGCGCGTCACGTGGCCGGTCGTGCAGGCGCAGCAACCGCAGCGGCCTTACGATTCCAATGCGCTGGCGGCCGATTTGAACCGGCTGACAAATGTTTACCCGTTTATTCGAAGGCGCTCGATCGGGACTTCCGTCTTGGGCAAGGACATTTCGGAACTCCGGATCGGCCGGGGAAGCAAAAGGGTTCACGTCAACGGGGCTTTTCACGCCAACGAATGGATCACCTCACCGCTCCTCGTGCGGTTTTTGAACGAATATGCGCTTGCGCTGACCGTCGGCGGCACCATTCGCGGCCTGGTCATGGAGCCATATTACCTGAACGCGATGTTGTCAGCGGTGCCGATGGTCAATCCGGACGGCGTTGATCTGGTGATCAACGGACCGCCCGAGCAACAGCCATACCGTGATCGTGTACGGGAGATCAACGGAGGAAGCGACGATTTTTCGGGGTGGAAGGCCAACATTCGGGGCGTCGATCTGAACGACCAGTTTCCGGCTTTATGGGAGCTTGAGGTGGCCCGGTCCCCGCAAAAACAGCCCGCACCCCGGGACTATCCGGGCACGGCCCCTTTGACCGAACCGGAGGCTGTCGCGATGGCTCAGTTGACGCGCGAAAGCGATTTTGCCCGGGTGCTCGCGTTCCATACGCAAGGCGAGGTCATCTATTGGGGGTTCCAAAACCTGGAGCCGCCTGAATCGGAGCGGCTGGTGAACGAGTTCGCGCGCGTGAGCGGGTACGTGCCAATTCGGAACATTGAAAGTTACGCCGGATACAAGGATTGGTTCATTCAGGACTGGCGCCGCCCCGGGTTTACGATAGAAGCCGGCCGCGGCGTGAACCCGCTGCCGCTTTCACAGTTTGAGGAGATGTACCAAAAATGTCTGGGCATCCTGCTGGCCAGTTTGTACGCGTAAACACCGCACGATGCGGGCTGTCTCTCCGTCAGCGTGTCTGCTGGAGGGACGGCCTTTTTACGTCTTACTTTCACGGCGGAATAATCGACGCGGGAGCGGGCTTGGTAATAGAGTGGACTTTTGGGCGAAGATCAGCGGAAAAACCGTCTATTTCGCGCGTGGGGGGTGCTTTTTGCGGGAAGATC